>ERZ507562.1-NODE-1-length-719470-cov-18.0946_pt1 | contig 719470 bp, 674 predicted proteins | sample MGYA00248672_ERZ507562 | MGnify/ENA primary metagenome ERZ507562 (study PRJEB26165, sample SAMN02676199) | human gut metagenome | isolation source: stool | host: Homo sapiens | place: USA | study: EMG produced TPA metagenomics assembly of the C.diff FMT (human gut...
CGGCTCGGCGATCGCCGCCGGGGTGATGCTCAAGTACGTGCTGGCGATGTAGGCCAGCCTGTTCCCGCGGCTGGCATACCGGCCGCGGAGATTTCTCATAAGGAGACGGTGATGAATGAAGCCATAGCATGCTGTCCGGAAAACCGGACATCAACACGGGAGGCGGTGGTTGACGCCATGCTGGCGTCAGGCGATGAACTTGCACAACTGCAGCCGGCGCTGAACCTGCTTTCGCCCCCGCTGAACGCCACGCCTGGTGAAGCGCTGCTGGCCAGCTGTTATGAGGCCGGCGCTGACCATAACGCTGACGAGGCGACACGGGCGGTGATCGCCTTACCGGCGGCGGTCGTGCGCTCTGCGACGCCCTCGCTGCAGCGCAGCGGTCTGCTGTGCATGGCGGCCGGGGCGCTCAGCGCCCGGCAACTTCCGCTGACGCACAACCGGCTGTGCGACGTGGCGGGGCAGTTCGCCCGCGCTATTCCTGAAGGCGATGAAGAGGCGGGCAGTGGATTTTATACCGTGCGCAGCGTGTCCCTGCCCGTTTACCGGCGGCTGCGGCGGGATAACCATTCTCACAGCGTCTGTCTGCAGCAGGCGCTGCTGCATTTGCTGGCCTGGAAGAGTGAGTCGCCCTGGGCGCGGCAGCAGGCGCAGCGCCTGCTCTGGCAGGGTGGCGTGCTGGGTGAGAAGGGGGAATTTGCGCTACTGACGCTGGATGATGAGCTTCGTGAGCGACAGATAGTCTGGCCCGGGCTGAGATCGCTGCTGGCGGTGACCGGGTTTCTGGTCAGATTCCCGGCCGGTCCGGTATTTAGCGATTAACGAGGCTCCCCAAATGGGGAGCCGTTTAGTTGGTGGCCGGGTATTCCTGAACGGCGATATGGAGCGTAATTTTCTTATCATCACGCATGATGACTACCGGAATTTCCGATCCCGGGCGGATCTCGGCCACCTGATCCATCGTCTCCAGTGCAGAAACCGCAGGTTTGTCATTCACGGAGATGATCACGTCGTTGGCGCGGATCCCGGCTTGTGCTGCGGGGCCATCAGGCGCCACATCGTTAACCACGATCCCCTGGATCTGATCGATCCCGCCGCCCTGTGCGTGCAGCGGGGCGATCTCCCGGCCGCTAATGCCGATATAGCCGCGGATCACCCGGCCATCCCGGATCAGCTTATCCATAATTTTGGTCGCTAACTGGAACGGGATCGCAAAGCCAATGCCTTCCGGCGTTTCGCCGTCATTGCTCTTGTCAAAGGAGAGGGTGTTAATCCCCATCAGCTCGCCGAGGGAGTTCACCAGCGCCCCACCCGAGTTACCGTGGTTAATCGAGGCGTCAGTCTGCAGGAAGTTCTGGCGGCCGGTCGGGTTGAGGCCAATGCGCCCTGTGGCGCTGATGATCCCCTGAGTGATGGTCTGCCCCAGGTTATAGGGATTGCCAATCGCCAGGACGACATCGCCAATATGCGGCGTGCGTTTCGGGTTGATCGGGATCACCGGCAGCCCGCCGGTGGCGTTGATCTTCAGCACGGCGAGGTCAGTCAGGGTGTCGGATCCGACCAGCAGCGCTTCGAAGACGCGGCCGTCCTGCAGTGCGACAATGATCTGATCGGCATCATTGATAACATGCTTGTTGGTCAGGATATAGCCGCGCTGATCCATGATCACCCCGGAGCCAAGCGTCAGCTGATTATGGCTGGTGCTGTTCAGGGCGCGGTTATAGACGTTCACCACGGCGGGCGCCGCGCGGCGTACGGCGGCGTTATAGCTCACAGGGGAGTCGTCTGCCGTATCGTTTTGGGTGGTCGGCGTCAGTTGCCACTGGCGCAGCGATGGCATCAGGGCCAGCAGCAGTCCCCCGACAATCAAACCGATGAGTATCGAACGTAATAACTTTCCAGGCATGATGCAAATATCGTTAATGAATGGTCAGACGCAGCATAGCATGAGTTGTCCGGACATCGCACATGGCGGCGATGTCCGGGAAGACAATCAGCGTAGCAGCAGATAGATGCTTTCGTTGCCGCGGATCACATTCAGGGCGATGACCGGCGGTTTGCCTTCAAGCACTTTGCGCAGTTCGGCAATCGAATGAATACGTTCCCGGTTAAGGCCAATGATAATGTCATCCTTATGCAGGCCGACCTGGGCGGCGGCGCTGCCTTTATCGACATTATCGATCACCACGCCTTTGGTACCGTCCTTCATCTGACCATCGCTGAACGAGGCTCCCTGCAGGGCAGGGATAATCAGCTCGGCGCTGGCGGTGGAGGAGGTGCTCTTATCCAGCGTCACTTCGACATCGACCGGTTTTCCGTCGCGCAGCAGGCCCAGTTTGACCTTGGTCCCCGGTTCGGTTGTAGCGATACGCGAGCGCAGTTCGGCAAAACTGTTCAGCGGCTTGCCGTTCAGACTGACAATGACGTCGCCGGATTTGATCCCTGCTTTGGCGGAACCGGAGTTTGGTAACACTTCACTGACGAAGGCGCCGCGCTGAACGTCGAGATTCATCGCCTTGGCGATATCGGCGCTCATTTCCATGCCTTTAATGCCCAGCAGGCCGCGCTTGATTTCGCCAAACTGAATGAGCTGGTCGGCGAGGGTTTTCGCCATGTTGCTTGGAATGGCGAAGCCGATGCCGATGCTACCGCCGCCCGGTGCCAGGATCGCGGTGTTGATCCCGATAAGCTCGCCGTTGAGGTTCAACAGCGCGCCGCCGGAGTTACCGCGGTTAATCGAGGCATCGGTCTGGATGAAATTCTCCAGCCCTTCCAGGTTCAGGCCGCTGCGGCCAAGGGCAGAGATAATGCCGGAGGTGGCGGTCTGGCCAAGGCCGAACGGGTTGCCGACGGCGACGGCGAAGTCGCCGACGCGGAGTTTATCGGAGTCAGCAATGGCGATTTGTGTCAGGTTCGCCGGCTTGATCAGCTGCAGCAGAGCGATATCGCTCTGTTCATCGCTGCCGACCAGTTTGGCATCAAATTCACGGCCATCGTTCAGCTGGACGCTGATCTTCTGCGCCTGATTGATGACGTGATTATTGGTTAGCACGTAGCCTTTCGCTGCGTCGATGATGACGCCGGAGCCGAGCCCTTCAAACGGCTGCGCCTGCTCCTGCGGGGCGTTATCACCAAAATATTTCTTCAGCTCTTCCGGCATATTGAGCGTCGGCGAGGCGGTGCCTTCCACCTGCACGCTGACCACCGCTGGCAGGACCTTTTCCAGCATCGGCGCCAGGCTCGGTAACGCGCCCTGGCCGGGCACCTGAGTCGGTAAGGATGCTGCTGCCGGAGGCAGGGCCGACAACGATAACCCAATGCTTAACGCTAACGCACTCAACAGCAAAGTCTGTTTCTTCATTAGATGCTGGCTCTCGTAACCTGAGGTGTATGGAAAAACGTCCTGAATAACCTGATGTTATTGAATTTTTGCACAGGTAACAATGTGGGTACTGGTTTAAATTGTAGCCGGGAAGTGGGGGAAGGAGCGGGCGCGGTGGGCGCGCCCGGAGATATTTTATCAGACGCGATCAGTTAATCGCGTTTTGCGCCACCGCGCAGTAAACCGGATGCGCCTTCAGAGTAGTCGCGCGGCATCTGGACCGGTGCCTGATCGTTGCTGGCTTCAGACTCTTCCAGACGGTTGCGGAACGGGTTGGCGTCTGCCATAGAGTCCGGCAGCAGGTTGTTAGAGCTTTTCGCCATATGCTGATACAGCTGACGATAGTCATGCGCCATGTTATCCAGCAGCTCAGCGCTGCGCGCGAAGTGGCTGACCAGCTCTTCACGGTATTCTTCAAGCTCGGCTTTATTCTTTTCCAGTTCGAACTGCAGCGCCTGCTGCTGGCGCAGTTTGCGGTTGCCGAAACGCATGGCGACGGCACCAATAATGATACCGACGACTAACCCAATTAGCGCGTATTCCCAGGTCATGAACATCTCCCGTTGTTTTGTGGTTCCGTAGGGTGGCTCTTAGGCTCTCCGCCTGCGCCCGATAGTGCCACTATAACCGCTAATTCCACAGAAGTGGAATCCTGGCGTATCATCGCGTAGTGTAGAACGGCCTTTTTTTCGTCAATCGTGAGCTTCGGCATTACGGTTTTCAAGGAATAACAATTAGATCATGCAAAGCCTGTCTCCAACATCGCGTTACCTTTTAGCCCTGAAAGAGGGCAGCCATCAACCCGACGACGTCCAGCAAGAAGCGGTGAGCCGCCTTGATACCATTTACCAGGAACTGCAGACTCAGCCCGCGCCTGTCGCGTCAGGCGGCGGTTTGCGCGCGAAATTCGGCAAACTGCTGGGCAAGCGCGAACCGGTTGTCGAGGCGGCACCTGTCCGCGGCCTGTATATGTGGGGCGGCGTGGGGCGGGGGAAAACCTGGCTGATGGACCTGTTTTACCAGAGTCTGCCGGGCGAGCGTAAGCAGCGCCTGCATTTCCATCGCTTCATGCTGCGCGTGCACGAAGAGCTGACCACCCTGCAGGGACATAGCGACCCGCTGGAGATTGTCGCCGACCGTTTCAAGGCGGAAACGGATGTGCTCTGTTTTGACGAGTTTTTCGTCTCTGATATTACCGATGCCATGCTGTTAGGCGGGTTGATGAAAGCCCTGTTTGCCCGCGGCATCACCCTGGTCGCCACTTCCAATATTCCGCCGGATGAGCTCTATCGCAATGGCCTGCAACGGGCCCGTTTTCTGCCGGCGATCGACGCCATCAAGCAGCATTGCGATATTATGAACGTCGATGCCGGCATCGATTATCGTCTGCGTACGCTGACGCAGGCGCACCTGTGGCTGTCGCCACTGAACAGCGAAACCCGCGAACAGATGGATAAACTGTGGCTGGCGCTGGCCGGGGCGCCGCGCGCTGCTGCCGGGCCGACGCTGGAGATCAATCACCGCGAGCTGCCCACGCTTGGCGTCGAAAACCAGACGCTGGCGGCGTCGTTCGCCACGCTGTGTGTGGATGCCCGTAGCCAGCATGACTATATTGCCCTCTCCCGTCTGTTCCACACCGTGATGCTGCTCGACGTGCCGGTGATGACCGCGCAGCTGGAGAGCGAAGCGCGGCGCTTTATCGCCCTGGTGGATGAGTTCTATGAGCGCCACGTGAAGCTGGTGGTCAGCGCCGCGGTGCCGCTGTACGACATTTATCAGGGAGAGCGGCTGAAGTTTGAGTTCCAGCGCTGTCTGTCGCGTCTGCAGGAGATGCAGAGCGAAGAGTATCTCAAGCGTCCGCATATGCCCTGACAGGGCGCTTTTTCCCGACGGATTGAGAGCCGGAAGGCCACCCCGGGGCCTGCCTGAAAAATCTCATAAAGGGGTCGATCTTTGACCCCGACTTCTCTATAATCTTGCGACCCCACGTTACGAGAAGGTTTTTTTCCCGAAACTTTCTATGCGCCGGCATAGGCTATTCGAAGGGGTAGGTTTGCTGGACAATGTCGTGTGAACCTCAACTGACTAAACGTTTGGGTGTTCACCAACGTGTAACTTATTATTTGGGTAAGCTTTTAATGAAAACTTTTACAGCTAAACCAGAAACCGTAAAACGCGACTGGTATGTTGTTGACGCGACCGGTAAAACTCTGGGCCGTCTGGCTACTGAACTGGCTCGTCGCCTGCGCGGTAAGCATAAAGCGGAATACACTCCGCACGTTGATACCGGTGATTACATCATCGTTCTGAACGCAGAAAAAGTTGCTGTAACCGGCAACAAGCGCGAAGACAAAATGTACTACCACCACACCGGCCACATCGGTGGTATCAAAGAAGCGACCTTTGAAGAGATGATTGCCCGCCGTCCTGAGCGTGTGATTGAAATCGCGGTTAAAGGCATGCTGCCAAAAGGCCCGCTGGGTCGTGCTATGTACCGTAAACTGAAAGTTTACGCGGGTAACGAGCACAACCACGCGGCACAGCAACCGCAAGTTCTTGACATCTAATCGGGATTATAGGCAATGGCTGAAAATCAATACTACGGCACTGGTCGCCGCAAAAGTTCCGCAGCTCGCGTATTCATCAAACCGGGCAACGGTAAAATCGTTATCAACCAGCGTTCTCTGGAACAGTACTTCGGTCGCGAAACTGCCCGCATGGTAGTTCGTCAGCCGCTGGAACTGGTCGACATGGTTGAGAAACTGGATCTGTACATCACTGTTAAAGGTGGTGGTATCTCTGGTCAGGCTGGTGCGATCCGTCACGGTATCACCCGCGCTCTGATGGAGTACGATGAGTCCCTGCGTGGCGAACTGCGTAAAGCAGGCTTCGTTACTCGTGACGCTCGTCAGGTTGAACGTAAGAAAGTCGGTCTGCGTAAAGCACGTCGTCGTCCGCAGTTCTCCAAACGTTAATTGTCTTCTGCTCACGCAGAACAATTTGCGAAAAAACCCGCTCCGGCGGGTTTTTTTATGGATAAAACGGCTGTTATCCACAATCATGCCGCCGGTTTTCGCCACTTTTTCAGCATTTCCAGAATCCCCTCACCACAACGTCTTCAAAATCTGGTAAACTATCATCCAATTTTCTGCCCAAATGCTGGTGATTGTTCATTTTTTGTTTTATTCGTGAACGAAGGTGACATCGCGCTACTGGGGTTTTTACATCTGGCCGGTCATGAGTGACTGGCAGCAGTACAAAATTCTGAATATACCTGGAGGTTTTCATGGCTGTCGCTGCCAACAAACGTTCGGTAATGACGCTGTTTTCTGGTCCTACTGACATCTATAGCCATCAGGTCCGCATTGTGCTGGCTGAGAAGGGTGTCAGTTTTGAGATAGAGCACGTGGAGAAGGACAACCCACCTCAGGATCTGATTGACCTCAACCCGAATCAAAGCGTACCGACGCTGGTGGATCGTGAGCTCACTCTGTGGGAATCTCGCATCATTATGGAGTATCTGGATGAGCGTTTCCCGCATCCGCCGTTAATGCCGGTTTATCCGGTGGCGCGTGGAGAAAGCCGCCTGTATATGCAACGTATCGAGAAGGACTGGTATTCGCTGATGAACACCATCCAGAGCGGTACCGCAGCGCAAGCTGATGCTGCGCGTAAGCAGCTGCGTGAAGAACTGCTGGCCATCGCGCCGGTCTTCACCCAGAAACCTTACTTCCTGAGCGACGAGTTCAGCCTGGTGGATTGCTACCTGGCGCCGCTGCTGTGGCGTTTGCCGGTTCTCGGTGTGGAACTGGTTGGCGCAGGCGCGAAAGAGCTCAAAGGCTACATGACTCGCGTATTTGAGCGTGATTCCTTCCTCGCTTCTTTAACTGAAGCCGAGCGTGAAATGCGCCTCGGTCGGGGCTAAATAATGGATGTATCACAGCTGACGCCGCGTCGCCCGTATCTGTTACGGGCGTTTTATGAGTGGCTGCTGGATAACCAGCTGACGCCGCACCTGGTGGTGGATGTCACTCTGCCGGGCGTGCTCGTACCGATGGAGTACGCGCGCGACGGTCAAATCGTTCTCAATATTGCCCCGCGTGCGGTCGGCAATCTGGAGCTGGCGAATGACGAGGTGCGTTTTAACGCGCGCTTTGGCGGCGTGCCGCGTAACGTGTCTGTTCCGCTGGCTGCGGTACTCGCCATCTATGCCCGTGAGAACGGCGCCGGCACGATGTTTGAACCGGAAGCGGCCTATGACGAAGATGTCAGCAGCCTCAACGATGATGACGTCGCGCCTGAGAGTGAAAGCGAAACGGTGATGTCGGTGATCGATGGCGATAAGCCGGATAATCACGACGACGATCCTGACGACACGCCGCCGCCGCGCGGTGGTCGCCCGGCGCTCCGCGTTGTGAAGTAACGCCTGACAGGCCCTCCGGGGCCTGTTTTTTTTCCTGCCTGCTTTGTTAACCCCGCCACACACGACGCGCCCCTGCGGCTGGTACTGTTATTGCCACACTTATCTTTCAGGGAGCAGTCATGTCTTTACTTGCACAACTGGATCGGCGTATTCGCTATTACGGTGGGTTAATTGTCTCCTGTCAGCCGGTGCCGGGCAGCCCGCTGGATAACCCCGCCATCGTCGCGGCGATGGCGCTGGCGGCGGAACAGGCGGGGGCGGTGGCGCTGCGCATAGAAGGTCTGGCCAACCTGCAGGCCGTTCGTCCGTTAGTGACGGTGCCTGTTATCGCGCTGATTAAGCGCGATCTGCATGATAGCCCGGTGCGTATTACGCCGTGGCTTGAGGATGTGAATGCCCTGGCGCAGGCGGGGGCCGATATCATTGCGGTTGACGGCACGCGGCGCCAGCGTCCGGCCTCTGTCGCATCGTTGTTGGCGGCAATTCACCGCCAGGGGAAAAACGCGATGGCAGATTGTTCCTCTCTCGACGATGCCCTGGAATGCTGGCAGTTGGGCTTCGATATGGTTGGCACTACTCTCTCCGGCTATACCGCAGAGGAGACACCGGACGAACCGGACCTGGCGCTGGTGAAAAGCCTGAGCGCCGCGGGCTGCCGAGTGGTCGCAGAGGGGCGCTACAATACGCCTGCGCAGGCGGCTGAAGCGATGCGCTGCGGCGCGTGGGCGGTGACCGTCGGCTCGGCGATCACCCGCTTAGAGCATATCTGCGGCTGGTATAATACGGCGCTGAAAGCGGCGGTTTGTCCGGCGAATGAGCAATAAAAAAGCCCGATGGCGTTAACCATCGGGCTTTTATGCGCTGAGGCTCAGAGTCTAATCAGACTTCAAGGAAGTTGAGGATCCCGTCCGCCGCTTTACGGCCTTCGGCAATCGCAGTGACCACCAGGTCGGAACCGCGAACGATATCACCACCGGCGAAGATTTTCGGGTTGCTGGTCTGGAACGCATTATCGCTGCCTTCCGGCGCGATGATGCGGCCCTGAGAGTCCAGCTCGACGCTGTGCTTCGCCAGCCACTCCATGCTGTGCGGACGGAAGCCAAAGGCCATTACCACCGCATCAGCCGGCACCACGTGTTCAGAACCAGCGACGATCTCCGCGCGACGGCGGCCTTTCGCGTCCGGCTGGCCCATCTCGGTGCGCGCCATCTTCACGCCGCACACTTTGCCATTGGCATTCACTTCCACGCCCAGCGGCTGGACGTTGAACTGGAATTCAACGCCTTCTTCACGCGCGTTTTTCACTTCGCGTTTTGAACCGGGCATGTTCTCTTCGTCACGACGATAGGCACAGATCACGTGCGCCGCATTCTGACGAATGGAGGTCCGCACGCAGTCCATCGCGGTGTCGCCACCGCCGAGCACGACCACGCGTTTGCCTTCCATGCTGACGTAGGGCTCATCAGCTGTTTCGCCAAAGCCCATGATCTGCTTGGTGTTAGCGATCAGGAACGGCAGCGCGTCGTAGACGCCCGGGGCGTCTTCGTTGTCCAGTCCACCGCGCATCGACTGATAGGTCCCGACGCCGAGGAACACGGCATCATACTCTTTCAGCAGGTCGTCGAGCTGTACGTCGCGGCCCACTTCGGTATTGAGTTTGAACTCAATGCCCATGCCGGTGAAGATTTCACGGCGGCGGGTCATCACCTCTTTTTCCAGCTTGAACGCCGGGATACCGAAGGTCAGCAGGCCGCCGATTTCCGGATGGCGGTCAAACACCACCGCCTTGACGCCGTTGCGGGTCAGCACGTCGGCACAAGCGAGGCCCGCCGGGCCAGCGCCGATAATAGCGACGGTTTTACCGGTCGGCTTCACGCCGGAGAGATCCGGACGCCAGCCCATTTCGAACGCTTTGTCATTGATATAGCGTTCGATGTTGCCGATGGTCACCGCGCCGAACTCATCGTTCAGCGTACAGGAGCCTTCACACAGGCGGTCCTGCGGGCAAACGCGCCCGCAGACTTCTGGCAGGGTGTTGGTCTGATGCGACAGCTCAGCCGCCTCAAAAATACGCCCCTCGTTGGCCAGCTTCAGCCAGTTCGGGATGTAGTTATGCACCGGGCATTTCCATTCACAGTACGGGTTGCCGCAGGAGAGGCAGCGATCTGCCTGCGCCTTGGCCTGGCCTTCTGAAAACGGCTCGTAAATTTCCACAAACTCAATTTTACGGATCTTCAGCGGTTTCTTTGGCGGATCAACGCGCTGCAGGTCGATAAATTGATAAACGTTCTGACTCATCTTAACCCCTTACTGCGCCTGCACCCGCAGCTCAGCTGCGGAACGACTACGGTGACCCAACAGTGCTTTAACATCGCTGGACTTCGGTTTAACCAGCGCAAACTTCGCGGAGAAGGCCGGCCAGTTGGCGAGGATCTCTTCGCCACGTTGCGAACCGGTAAGCTGCACATGTTCGGTGATTAAACCGCGCAGGTGCTCTTCATGGATAGCCAGAGAATCAACGTCCAGCACTTCCACCAGTTCCGGGTTCACGCGTTTACGGAAGTCGCCATCTTCATCCAGGACATAAGCAAAGCCGCCGGTCATCCCTGCGCCAAAGTTGACGCCGGTTTTACCGAGCACGCAGACGATGCCGCCGGTCATATATTCACAGCCGTTGTCACCGATGCCTTCCACCACGGTAATGGCGCCGGAGTTACGCACGGCGAAACGCTCGCCTGCGCGGCCTGCGGCGTACAGACGACCACCGGTCGCGCCGTACAGGCAGGTGTTGCCGATAATGCTGGCTTCATGGCTGCGGAACGCAGAGCCGACCGGAGGACGAATGGCCAGCAGACCGCCCGCCATGCCTTTCCCGACATAGTCGTTGGCATCGCCGGTCAGATGCAGCTCTACGCCACCGGCGTTCCACACGCCGAAGCTCTGGCCTGCGGTGCCGCTAAAGTGGGCGACGATCGGATCCCCGGCCAGTCCCTGGTCACCATGGGTCTGGGCAATATACCCGGACAGCGAGGCCCCCACGGAGCGGTCGGTATTGCGGATATCGAACCAGAACGTTTTGCTCTGCTTTTCATCCACGTACGGTTTCGCCTGCTGCAGCAGCTGCGCGTTGAGTACACCGTTATCGAACGGTGGGTTGTTCTCGGTGCAGTACAGCGCTTTGCCCGGATGCGGCTCTGCGGTCTCCAGCAGTTTACCCAGATCCAGTTTCTGCTGTTTGGCAGTAAACCCATCCAGCTCTTTGAGCAGATCGGTGCGGCCAATCAGATCCACCAGACGCTTGACGCCCAGCTGGGCCATCAGCTCGCGGGTCTCACGGGCGATAAATTCAAAGTAGTTGGTCACTTTGAACGGCAGACCGTGATAGTGGTTCTTACGCAGTTTGTCATCCTGAGTCGCCACGCCGGTCGCGCAGTTGTTCAGGTGGCAAATACGCAGGTATTTACAGCCCAGCGCGACCATCGGGCCGGTACCGAAACCGAAGCTCTCTGCGCCGAGGATCGCCGCTTTGATGATATCGAGGCCGGTTTTCAGGCCGCCGTCCACCTGCAGACGGATCTTATGACGCAGACCGTTAGCGACCAGCGCCTGCTGGGTTTCCACCAGGCCAAGCTCCCACGGACAGCCGGCATATTTCACCGATGAGAGCGGGCTCGCCCCGGTACCGCCGTCGTAGCCGGCGATGGTGATCAGATCGGCATAGGCTTTGGCCACGCCGGTGGCGATGGTGCCAACGCCCGGTTCAGAAACCAGTTTGACCGAAATCATCGCTTTCGGGTTGACCTGCTTGAGGTCGAAAATCAGCTGCGCCAAATCCTCGATAGAGTAGATATCGTGGTGCGGCGGCGGGGAGATCAGCGTCACGCCCGGTACGGAATAGCGCAGTTTGGCGATATACGGGGTGACTTTATCACCCGGCAACTGACCGCCTTCACCCGGTTTCGCCCCCTGGGCGACTTTGATCTGGATGACGTCGGCATTGACCAGATAGGCTGGCGTGACGCCGAAGCGGCCGGACGCGACTTGCTTGATGCGCGACACTTTATTGGTGCCGTAGCGCGCCGGGTCTTCACCGCCTTCACCGGAGTTAGAGAAACCGCCGATGCTGTTCATCGCTTCCGCCAGCGATTCGTGTGCTTCCGGGCTCAGCGCGCCGATCGACATCGCCGCGGTATCGAAGCGTTTGAACAGCTCTTTCGCCGGTTCTACGTCGTCGATACTGATTGCGTCTTCGCCTGGATTGAGCGCCAGCAGATCGCGCAGCGTGGCCGCCGGACGTTCGTTAACCAGTTTCGCGTATTGTTGATAGTCGCTGTATTCGCCGCTCTGCACGGCCTTCTGCAGGGTCTGAACCACGTCCGGGTTGTAGGCGTGATATTCACCGCCGTGCACGAACTTCAGCAGGCCGCCCTGAGCCAGTGGCTTACGTGCCAGCCAGGCGCGTTTCGACAGATTCAGCAGATCCTGCTGGAAATCGTCGAAGCCGGCGCCGCCGATGCGGCTGACCACGCCCTGGAAGCAGAGATCGGAAACCTCGCGATGCAGACCGACGGCTTCGAACAGCTTCGAGCAGCGGTAGGACGCGATGGTGGAGATCCCCATCTTCGACATGATTTTGTACAGACCTTTGTTGATACCGTTGCGATAGTTCAGCATCACCGCACGGTAGGCTTTATCGATAGCTTTGCTGTCGACCAGCTTCGCCAGCGTTTCATAGGCGAGGTACGGATAGATAGCGGTCGCGCCGAAGCCGAGCAGGACCGCAAAGTGATGCGGATCGCGGGCGCTGGCGGTTTCAACGATGATGTTGGCATCGCAGCGCAGACTTTTATCGACCAGACGGGTCTGGATCGCGCCAACGGCCATCGGCGCCGGTACCGGCAGACGGTCTTTGGCGATGTTGCGGTCGGACAGCACCAGCAGCACGGTACCCTCGCGCACCATTTGCTCTGCTTTGTCACACAGGGCTTTCACCGTCTCGCTGAGCGAGGCCTCTGCCGGGTTAAACGTGATGTCGAGGACGTCGGCACGATAGTGCTCTTCTTCCATCGTCGTCAGCTGTTTGAAATCGGAGTACAGCAGGATCGGCGATTTGAAGCTCAGGCGATGGGCCTGGCCTTCCGCTTCGCAGAAGACGTTCATTTCGCGACCGATGCTGGTGGCCAGCGACATGACGTGCGCTTCACGCAGCGGATCGATAGGCGGGTTAGTCACCTGGGCGAACTGCTGACGGAAGTAATCGTAGATAATGCGCGGCTGGCTGGAGAGCACGGCGAAAGGCGTGTCATCGCCCATCGAACCGACTGCTTCCTGGCCATTTTCGCCGAGCACGCGCAGGACGGAGTCCAGCTCTTCCGCGCTGTAGTTAAACTGTTTCTGGTAGCTGGCGAGCGTGTCGTCATCCAGTTGGCGGCTGCCGACTTCTTCTTCCGGCAGATCTTCGAACGGCACCAGGCGACGAACGTTTTTCTCCATCCACTCTTTGTACGGGTGGCGGCTCTTCAGATCGTCATCGGTTTCCGCCGAGTGCAGAATGCGTCCGGCGCGGGTATCGATAACCATCAGCTCGCCCGGGCCCACGCGGCCTTTCTCGACCACTTCGTCCGGCTGGTAGTCCCAGATACCGACTTCAGAGGCGCAGGTGATGAGCTTATCTTTGGTAATGACGTAGCGCGCCGGGCGCAGGCCATTACGATCGAGGTTACAGGCAGCGTAGCGGCCATCGGACATGACGATGCCCGCCGGGCCGTCCCACGGCTCCATGTGCATAGAGTTAAAGTCGAAGAACGAACGCAGCTCCGGATCCATATCCGGGTTGTTCTGCCAGGCTGGCGGCACCAGCAGGCGCATGGCGCGCACGATATCCATCCCGCCGGCCAGCAGCAGCTCCAGCATGTTGTCCATTGAACTGGAGTCAGAGCCGGTTTCGTTAACGAACGGCGCGGCGTCGTGCAGATCCGGGATCAGCGGGGTCTGGAACTTATAGGTACGGGCGCGGGCCCACTGGCGGTTGCCGGTGATAGTGTTGATTTCACCGTTGTGCGCCAGGTAACGGAACGGCTGCGCCAGCGGCCAGCGCGGCACGGTGTTGGTGGAGAAGCGCTGGTGGAACAGGCAGATAGCCGACTCCAGGCGCAGGTCCGCGAGGTCCAGGTAGAAGCGCGGCAAATCCGCCGGCATACACAGACCTTTATAGATGTTGACCAGGTTGGACAGGCTACAAACGTAGAAATCTTTGTCTTCCTGCAGGCGTTTTTCAATGCGACGACGCGCAATAAACAGACGGCGCTCCATATCGCGCGGGCGCCAGCCAGCCGGGGCGTTCACAAAGATTTGCTCAATACGGGGCAGCGAGGAGAGGGCGATTTCACCGAGGACGCCTTCGTTGGTCGGCACATCGCGCCAGCCGACAATCGACAGGGTCTCAAGCTGAAGTTCTTCTTCAACGATGCGGCGCGCCGCTTTAGCCAGCTCAGGATCTTTATTCAGGAACAGCATCCCAACGGCGTAGTTTTTGGCTAAACGCCAGCCGCGCTCTTCAGCAACGATGCGGAAGAAACGATCGGGTTTTTGCAGCAGCAGACCGCAACCGTCGCCGGTTTTACCATCGGCAAGGATTGCGCCACGGTGCTGCATGCGGGCCAGTGCGTGTATCGCGGTTCGCACTACCTTGTGGCTAGGTTCGCCTTCTATGTGGGCGATCAGGCCGAAACCACAGTTATCCCTCTCAAGGGATTTGTCGTACAACATATCAGTGAACCTCCCCAGGCTCTGCGGACACCCTCCGATACCGATTGCGCACAGGCACAGAAAGAGCATGGCGACGGGGTTTGCACCTCGCATTCGCCCTCTTTAAATCCTTTTCGCATCGGTACACAAGTTTGAGGACTTGCTGTTAAGAGGGAATCTCAATTACTGCATAAATATGATGAGCAGAGTGCTCATCCAGAAAGCTTCCAGCGGATTCCCAACTTATCGGGAATCCACACTTACGTCAAATGGCAATCTTATTAATACAAAAATGTGCTATACAGGTGTTAACTTGTTGTTTTAAAAATAAATAGTGCCATTTTTCGTGCTCTGGGTACGCCTCAGGAAGGTCAGGCTAGTGTGATCTGTCTCACTGTGCACGCGGCTTTGCATTACCGTTATGCGCTGAAATGCATGTCATCATTAGCATATTTGACTGCCATATATTTTCTCAATGGATATTAATACTGTTTTTTACCGTGAAGAAGATTAGGGCTATCCGCAGGTGAAATATAAGGAAAACTCATCACCGCAGAGGTGAATGAAATTGCAGTAATCATGATTGTTTATGCAATGAGGGTAGCCGCCGCGCTGACGATTGATCCAGGTCATCGCCGTCGGTGACAAAAAGTGGCAGGCTTGGCCCCCTTTGTTGAGGCCGGTCTATCAGATTATGCAGTTACAGAAATTAGTCAATATGTTTGGTGGGGATCTTATGCGCCGCTATGGCGAAAAGGTCCATAAGCTGACGCTGCACGGCGGTTTTAGCTGCCCGAACCGCGACGGCACGCTGGGCCGCGGCGGTTGCACTTTCTGTAATGTGGCTTCCTTTGCCGATGAGGCGCAGCAGCATCGCTCCATCGCCGAACAGCTCGCTCATCAGGCGCAGCTCGTCAACCGGGCAAAGCGCTATCTGGCCTATTTCCAGGCCTATACCAGCACCTTCGCTGAAGTGCAGGTGCTCCGCTCGATGTATCGTCAGGCCATCAGCCAGGCGAATATTGTCGGCCTCTGCGTCGGCACCCGCCCGGACTGCGTGCCGGAGGCGGTCCTCGATCTGCTGAGTGAATATCATGAGCAAGGATATGAGGTATGGCTGGAGCTGGGACTGCAAACCGCGCACGATAAAACCCTGCATCGGATTAACCGTGGGCATGATTTCGCTTGCTACCAGCGTACTGCGCGTCTGGCGCGAGCGCGAGGGCTGAAGGTCTGCGCACATCTGATCGTCGGCCTGCCCGGAGAGACCCAGGGCCATTGCCTGGAGACGCTGGAGCGGGTGGTGGCGACCGGCGTGGACGGCATCAAGCTGCACCCGCTGCACATTGTCAAAGGCAGTATTATGGCCAAAGCGTGGCAGGCCGGGCGTCTCAATGGCATTGAGCTGGAGGCGTATACCGTGACCGCCGGGGAGATGATTCGCCATACGCCGCCGGAGGTGATCTATCACCGGATATCGGCCAGCGCCCGTCGACCCACGCTATTGGCGCCGCTGTGGTGCGAAAATCGCTGGACCGGAATGGTTGAACTGGATCGCTATCTGAATGAGCAGGGCGCTCAGGGCTCGGCGCTAGGCCGCAGCTGGGCTGTGCCCCTGGCGGAGAAGTAGAAGCAGACGATGTCCGGGCCAAGGCCGGACATCGCTCTTCAGCCATTTATGCCTGACTGGCTTTCATCGTCATCCGCGGGGTTTTAATCACCAGCAGCACCAGCACGGCGCCAAGCGCGGCGATAGTGCCGGCGAGAATAAAGGCGCTGTCGAATTTGCCGGTGGACTGCACGATATAGCCCGTGACAATCGGCCCCACGATGCCGGAGACGCTGCCGATAAGATGGATAAAGCCGCTGGCGCCGCCGACGCGGGATTTATGCACCACGTCCTGAATAATCGCCCAGTAGATCGCCCCGGTCACATAGAGGAAAAAGATGGAGACCGACATCAGCAGAACGGCAGGAACGACGCTGCTAACGGTACCGGCGAGCCCCACGCAGAGCGCGGCCATTAGCAGGCATACCACCAGCACGATTTTGCGCGACAGCAGCAGCCTTCCGGTAAGGTTAAATATTTTATCGGATATATAACCCCCCAGCGCCAGACCGACAAAACCGACGATCCACGGGATCATGGTGGTGAGACTCATCTGTTTAATATCCAGATGGTGCTGCTGGACCAGATAGGACGGAAACCAGCTGAGAAAGAAAAACAGAATATAGTTGTAGCAGAAGAAGGCAAATGCCGTCACCAGAATAATAGGCTGCTTGAGATAATAACCTAATGAGTGGGCCGTTTGATTTTCTACGGTTTCCAGGGCGTCCTCCTCTTGCTTCATTTTATTAATGAGCATGAGCTCTTCCTGACTGACATGCTTATGTTTGTCAGGCGAGTTGGCGGCAATAAAAAACCACACGACCATCCACACAATACCGATGGCGAAAATAATCATAAACGCGGGACGCCAGCCGAAAGCCAGGGCCAGATAACCGACGATAGGTCCGGCGACCGCGCCGCCCAGCGGAGAGCCGGCGCTGAGGAACCCCACTGCGGTTGCTGCTTGCTTTTTAGGAAACCAGCCGTTAATCATCTTGTTCGCTGAGGCGCAAATCGGGCCCTCTGCCATCCCGAAGAGCACGCGGAGCACCAGCATGGAATAAAAGCCGGTGGCAACCGCGGTTAAGCCGCAAAACAGCGACCATAACCCAACCGCCAGGCCCATCACCAATGTGGCGCCAAATTTATCGACGGCGAGGCCGCCAATAAAATTAAAGACCGCGTAGCCGAAGAAAAAGCTGCCGAAAATCATACCAAATTGTTCAGCGTTAAGTGCAAGGTCCTTTTCAATCATCGGCACCGTAATGGATAACGCCACCCGGTCCAGATAATTTATCATATACACTAAAAATAATAACAGGACGATAATCCAGCGAATATTTTTTCCCATGATAACACCATGCTCATTATATGATTTATATCAGGCGCGGCGGATCTACAGATATCCGTCGGCCGTTATTTAAAAATAATGTCGGCTTAGCCTAATTGCAGCAGCACTTTGCAGCAGGTCTTCCGATCGTTGGCGAAAATCTCCATGGCTTCTTTCACCTGCTCCAGCGGCATACAGTGGGTGATTAACGCCTCAGGATGGATAAGGCCTTTTTCCATCCAGTCGATGACCAGCGGAAAGCGCCCGCTGTTCAGCCGCGAGGAGAAAATGGAGATCTCTTTACTGGTGATGCTTTGCTGGGTCAGCGTGGACGCCTCGCCGGAGAAACCGAGTATGCCGATGCGGGCGGCAGGGGAGGCGAGGAGGATTGCCTCCTGCAGAATGGCTGGGTGGCAGGCGGCATCAATGACCAGCGTGGGGGCTATCTGCCGCTGCGCCAGCTGATCCGCCAGCGGCTGATGGGTGTTATCGAGCGTCAGATCGGCGCCGTTGTCCCGTGCCATCTGTAGACGTTCGGCAATGCGGTCCACAACGATCACCTGCTTAACGCCATACACCCCCTTCAGCGCCTGGATCACCGTCAGGCCCATCGGGCCAGCGCCGTAAACCAGGGCGATATCCTGCGGCGTGGGCTGCAGCTGGGCGGTAATATTTGCCGCAATAGTAAAAGGCTCAACCATTGTCGCCTGACGATCGCTGATAGCCTCCGGAATGCGCCAGGCATTTTTGGCCGGCACGCAGGCATAGTCGCTGAATCCCCCATCGCGGTGCACCCCGATGACCTGGAGCTGCGCGCAAACATTCGGCCGACCAACCGAGCAGGGATAACAATGGCCGCAGCTGACCACCGGATCGATCGCGACGCGTTCGCCAATACGCGCCGGAGAGACCTGCTCGCCGACGGCATCGATAATGCCGAAGAATTCATGACCAATAACGCGGGGATATTTCGCGAAGGGGTTGTGGCCCTGATAGATGTGTACATCGGAACCGCAGATCCCGGCAAAGGCGATTTTCACCCGTACTTCATGGCTGCCCGGAACGGGAACCGGACGTGATGCAATGTTCAGTTGGCCTGGCTCTTTGACGATGACGCTTCTCATTTCTGTTCCTTCCATTGTCTGTTTCGCGAACGAATTTCACCTGTTTTTATTACCATACAAGTATGCATTTGATCATAAATAGCTCTGGATCACATTTGGAAGAGGTCGTCAGAAAAAGCCAGACTATTATTAATCTATTGAAATAAATTGAAAAAAAATATGAATGCGCCGGGATGGGCTTGCCCGGTGCAGGAATGTGATCGTTATCACGACAGGAAAGGGCAATTCGATTATGATTACTGGTATGGTAGTAGGGTAAAAACACAAATTATGAAGCAGGTGATAACGATGCAGATGACAATGCGCTGGTTTGGGCCAGAGGAAGACAAGGTTTCATTAGAGCATATACGACAGGTGCCCGGCGTGGAGGGGGTCGTCGGCGCGCTCTATGACGTCGCGGTGGGTGAGGTATGGCCAGTCGATAAAATTGAGCGTCTGGTCAGCCAGGCCCATGCCGCGGGCCTGAAAATGGAGGTGATAGAGAGCGTCAACATTCATGATGACATTAAAATCGGCCTTCCTTCCCGTGACCGCTATATTGCCAACTATCAGCAGACCATTCGCCACCTTGCCCGCTTCGGCGTCAAAGTTATCTGTTATAACTTCATGCCGGTTTTTGACTGGATGAAGACAGATATGAACTACGTCCTGCCGGATGGTTCGTTGACGATGGCTTTTGAGAAGAAAGATATCGATAAACGGCTGGAAGACGTAGTGAAAGAGGTACTGGAGAACTCAAACGGCTTCGCCTTGCCGGGCTGGGAGCCAGAACGGCTGGCGGAGGTGCAGACCCTGTTTGCCAAATATAGCGCGGTGGATGACCACAAGCTGCGGGAGAACCTGGTCTATTTTCTGCGGGCGGTGATCCCGGTCTGTGAAGAGGTCGGGGTGAAAATGGCGATCCATCCGGACGATCCGCCGTACTCCATTTTTGGCCTGCCGCGGGTGGTCAAAAACCGCGACGATCTGGACTGGATCTGCCGGGCCGTCGATTCGCCCGCTAACGGCATCACGCTCTGCACCGGCTCGATTGCCGAAGATCCGGATAATGATGTGTACGCCATCCTGGCAGAGTTTACCCGGCGCAAACGGATCCACTTTGCCCACGTCCGTAATATTAAGCTGATACGGGATAAAGATTTTTACGAGTGCGCCCATCCGTCAGAGTACGGTTCCCTGGATATGTACAAGGTGATGCAAGCGCTGTATGACAACGGGTTCGACGGCTATATTCGCCCGGATCATGGCCGTTTTATCTGGGGAGAGACCGGACGGCCAGGCTATGGCTTGTACGACCGCGCTCTCGGCGTGACCTACCTGAAGGGGCTCTGGGAGGCGTTAAGCAAGCGCTAACCGTTCTCCTGACCTTGCCTCTTTTTAGCGGCTGGTTCGCCTTGGCGACCAGCCGTCATATCAGCTCCTTCCCGCATTTTTTGCACAACTTACAGCGCATTGCTCAGAATTGAGTATTATTGTGCGGAGTTGTCGTGAAGGAATCCTCTATGAAGCAAATTCGTATGCTGGCGCAGTATTATGTCGACCTGATGATGAAGCTGGGTCTGGTCCGCTTTTCGATGCTGTTGGCTCTTGCGCTGGTGGTGCTGGCCATTGTGGTACAGATGGCGGTCACCATGGTGCTGCATGGCCAGGTAGAAAGTATCGACGTTATCCGCTCTATCTTCTTTGGTCTGTTGATTACCCCCTGGGCGGTCTACTTTCTCTCGGTGGTGGTGGAGCAACTCGAAGAGTCCCGCCAGCGTCTTTCGCGGCTGGTGGACAAGCTGGAGGAGATGCGCGAGCGCGATCTGAAGCTGAACGTGCAGCTGAAAGATAACATCGCGCAGTTGAATCAGGAGATAGGCGAACGAGAAAAAGCAGAAGCCGAGCGCGAGACCACTCTCGAGCAGTTGAAGATCGAGATGAAAGAGCGTGAAGAGACGCAGATCCAACTCGAACAGCAATCCTCCTTTCTGCGCTCTTTCCTTGATGCTTCCCCGGACCTGGTCTTCTATCGCAATGAAGATAAGGAGTTTTCAGGTTGTAACCGGGCGATGGAGCTGTTGACCGGCAAAAGTGAGAAACAGCTGATCCATCTCAAACCGCAGGACGTCTATAGCGAAGAGGCCGCGGAAAAGGTGCTGGAAACCGACGAGAAGGTGTTCCGCCACAATGTATCGCTGACCTATGAGCAGTGGCTGGACTATCCCGATGGTCGCAAAGCGTGCTTCGAAATCCGCAAGGTCCCGTACTACGATCGCGTCGGTAAGCGTCGCGGCCTGATGGGCTTCGGGCGCGATATCACCGAACGAAAACGCTATCAGGACGCCCTCGAGCGCGCCAGCCGGGATAAAACTACCTTTATCTCGACCATCAGCCATGAGCTGCGTACCCCGCTAAACGGGATCGTCGGGCTGAGCCGTATTTTGCTGGATACCGAACTGACCAGCGAGCAGGAGAAATACCTGAAAACCATCCATGTCTCGGCGGTGACGCTGGGGAATATCTTCAATGATATTATCGACATGGATAAAATGGAGCGCCGTAAGGTACAGCTCGATAACCAGCCGGTGGACTTCACCAGCTTCCTTGCCGACCTTGAAAACCTCTCCGGTCTGCAGGCCCAGCAGAAGGGCCTGCGCTTTGTGCTGGAGCCGAGCCTGCCGCTACCGCATAAAGTGATCACCGACGGTACGCGTTTGCGCCAGATCCTGTGGAACCTTATCAGCAACGCCGTGAAGTTTACCCCCCAGGGCGGCGGGGTGAATGTCCGCGTGCGCTATGACGAAGGCGATATCCTGCACTTCGAAGTGGAAGACTCCGGTATCGGTATTCCTGAAGCGGAACAGGACAAAATTTTCGCCATGTATTACCAGGTCAAAGACAGCCACGGCGGCAAACCAGCCACCGGAACCGGCATTGGTCTCGCCGTCTCGCGTCGCCTGGCGCGCAATATGGGCGGCGATATCAGCGTAACCAGCCAGCCGGGTAAAGGGGCGACCTTTACGCTCACCGTCCATGCGCCTGCCATTGCGGAAGAAGTGGAAGATACGTTGGCGGAAGACGACATGCCATTACCCGCGCTTAACGTGCTGCTGGTGGAAGACATCGAGCTCAACGTCATTGTGGCCCGTTCGGTGCTGGAAAAGCTGGGCAACAGCGTGGATGTCGCCATGACCGGGAAAGCCGCGCTGGAGATGTTTGAACCAGGCGAGTACGACCTGGTGTTGCTGGATATTCAATTGCCGGATATGACGGGGCTGGATATCTCTCGCCAGCTAAAACAGAACTTTGCCGCGGATGAGCTGCCGCCGCTGGTGGCCCTGACCGCCAACGTACTGAAGAATAAGAAAGAGTATCTCGACGCCGGGATGGACGATGTGTTGAGCAAGCCGTTGTCGGTGCCAGCGCTCACGGCCATGATCAAGAAATTCTGGGATGCGCCGGAAGAGGAAGCGCAGGAAGCGCCGGCGGCCGATCTGCATAAAGCCGACGCGGTGCTGGATACCGATATGCTGGAGCAATATATCGAACTGGTGGGACCGAAGCTTATCAACGATGGCCTCGCGGTGTTTGAGAAGATGATGCCGGGCTATATGTCTGTCCTCGAGTCCAATCTCACCGCCCGCGATCAAAAAGGGATTGTCGAAGAGGGGCATAAGATCAAAGGGGCGGCGGGTTCTATTGGTCTGCGCCACATCCAGCAGTTGGGGCAGCAGATCCAGACGCCGGATCTGCCAGCCTGGTCTGATAATGTCGCTGAATGGGTTGAAGAGATGAAATCTGAGTGGCAAAACGACGTGGCGGTACTGAAGGCGTGGGTGGCGAAGGCCGGGAAAAAATGACCCCGGACAGACCGGGGTGCGCGAATACTGCGCCAACACCAGGGAACTGGTGGTTGAGCCAGTGTTATTTGAGTGATGTTGTTACGTGGCGCAACCTGAGAAGTGGATTGCTCGCTCATTAAGATAGCAAAGCTTAACTAATTTGTTACATGAATCAGTAAAATATGTGAAGCATAGCGAGTAAATCGACATTTTTGACTGGTTTCAGCGAGTTGCATGGAGGAGCGAAAGCGATGAAAAAAATTGGTGTGGTACTGAGCGGCTGCGGCGTGTACGACGGCAGTGAAATTCATGAAGCGGTGATTACCCTGCTGGCGATCGCGCGCAACGGCGCGCAGGCGGTGTGCTTTGCACCCGATAAACCGCAGCGCGACGTCATCAACCATCTGACGGGGGAACCGCTGACGGAGCAACGCAATGTGCTGGTGGAAGCGGCGCGAATTGCCCGCGGCGACATCTTACCGCTGACGCAGGCGCGTGCGGAGACGCTGGACGCGCTGATCGTCCCCGGCGGCTTCGGCGCGGCGAAAAATTTAAGCAGCTTCGCCGCCGAGGGCAGCGAATGTCAGGTGGACCGCGATCTGCAGGCTCTGGCACTGGCGATGCATCAGGCCGGCAAACCGCTGGGTTTCATGTGCATTGCCCCGGCGCTGCTGCCGAAGATTTTTGCGTTTCCGCTGCGCATTACCATCGGGACCGATCTCGATACTGCCGATGTGGTCGAAGAGATGGGGGCGGAGCACGTGCCTTGCCCGGTCGACGACATCGTGGTGGATGAAGAGAACAAAGTGGTCACCACCCCGGCGTATATGCTGGCAGAGAATATTGCTCAAGCCGCCACCGGGATCGAAAAGTTGGTCGCCCGCGTGCTGGCGCTGAGCGCATGAGGCTCCGCGTTGCGCCCTTTGCGCTGCTAAAACGACTGGCGCTGCGTCTGCTGCTGATCGCCGCCGTCTTCTGGGGCGGGGGGATCGCGCTGTTTAGCGTGCTGCCGGTGCCGTTTTCGGCGGTGATGCTTGAGCGGCAGGTGAGCGCCTGGCTCTCCGGAGATGTCCACTATCTGGCGCACTCTGATTGGGTCGGCATGGATGAGATCTCTCCGTGGATGGGGCTGGCGGTGATTGCCGCCGAAGATCAAAAGTTCTCGGAACATTGGGGGTTCGACGTATCGGCGATAGAAAAAGCGCTGGCGCACAATGAGCGTCATGATACCCGCATCCGCGGCGCGTCAACGCTGTCGCAGCAGACGGCGAAAAACCTGTTTTTATGGGATGGCCGCAGCTGGTTGCGTAAGGGGCTGGAAGCCGGGCTGACGGTCGGTATAGAAACCGTCTGGAGTAAAAAGCGGATCCTGACCGTCTACCTGAATATTGCCGAGTTTGGCGATGGGATATTTGGTGTGGAAGCGGCCGCGCAGCGCTATTTTCATAAGCCTGCCAGCCAGCTGACGCCGGGGGAAGCGGCTCTGCTGGCCGCGGTACTGCCAAATCCGATCCGCTATCGCGCTGACGCGCCTTCGGGCTATGTGCGCAGCCGCCAGGCCTGGATCTTACGCCAGATGCGACAGCTGGGCGGGGAAGGGTTTATGCGCGAGCATAAGCTGTATTAGCGCGTGAATCCGGCGCCGGGGCTGGCACTGTCGCCAGTCGGCCGTCGCCGGGAAGCGTGACGCTTAGTCTTCATCAAATCCGGCATTAAAAAGAGCAATCACCGCGGCGAGCGCCTCAACTTCCTGCGGACCGCTGGCTTCCACCTCTATCTGCCGCCCTTTCGCGGAGTCCAGCATCAGCAGGGCAATCACGCTGTTTGCTTCCGCCTCCGTGCCTTCATCGTTGCGCAGCAGTACTTCGGCATCGAAATTCTGCATCAGCTCAAACAGTTTCATCGCCGGGCGGGCGTGCATGCCCAGCTTATTGGTGATTTCAACGGTCTGCTTTACGGTCATGATTTACGTTTTTCCAGCGTCCGATGACGAGACTGTACGTTCTTGCCGCGGGAGCGGAAGTAGTCAGCCAGTTGTTCAGCAATATAAACCGAACGATGTTTACCGCCGGTGCAGCCAATGGCCACCGTCAGATAGCTGCGATTGTTGGTCTCCAGCATCGGTAACCATAGCTCAAGATAGCTCCGGGTCTGGTAAATAAAGTTGTGCACTTCAGTGTGCCGGTCAAGGAAGGCGGCCACCGGTTTATCCAGACCGGTCATTGGACGCAGTTTCGGATCCCAGTGCGGGTTTGGCAGAAAGCGCACGTCAAAGACGTAATCAGCATCGATCGGAATACCGTGCTTGAAGCCGAAGGATTCGAAGACCATCGTCAGTTCGCGCTCGCGTTTGCCTAACAAGCGAGTACGCAGCATTTCCGCCAGCTCATGCACCGACATTTCGGACGTATCGACGATCAGATCCGCACGGGAGCGCAGTGGCTCCAGCAAGTCGCTCTCTTCGTCGATGGCGCTTTCGAGCGACAGGTTCTTGCTGGAGAGCGGGTGTAAGCGACGAGTATCGCTGTAACGGCGGATCAGGGTATTACGATCGGCATCAAGGAACAGCAATTGCGGAGAAAAGCATTCCGGCAGGTTCTGCATCGCCTGTTCAAAGATTTCCGGTGATTCCGGCATGTTACGCACGTCGATGCTGACGGCCGCGGAGATATTGCGGTCAGCCAGCGACCGCGCCAGATCGGGCAGCAGCACGACCGGCAGGTTATCCACGCAGTAAAAGCCCATATCTTCCAGCGCTCGCAGAGCGACGGATTTCCCCGAGCCCGAGCGGCCGCTGACGATCATCAGTACCATGTACCGTTTCTCCTCAGTACGATAAAGGATAAGGTGCGACTGCCGTTATGCGTCATCGCTGCTTCCTGCTTCGGTGATGATCTCATACAACTCTTCATCGCTCTGCGCCGCGCGCAGGCGACGGCAAATCGCTTTGTCCGCCAGCCGTTTGGCCACCAGGGAGAGCGTATGCAGGTGAGTCTTTGTCTGGTCGGCTGGCACCAGCAGCGCGAACAGCAGGTCGACAGGCTGATTGTCGATCGCGTCGAAGGCGATGGGGGTTTCCAGCTGGACAAAAACGCCGACAGCACGCAGCGTATCCTCTTCCAGTTTACCGTGAGGAATGGCAATACCATTGCCAATCCCGGTACTGCCCATTTTTTCGCGGGTGAGGATCGCTTCGAACACCACCTGCGGCGGCAAACTTAACTGTTTGGCGGCCAGTTCGCTAATGATTTCCAGAGCACGCTTCTTGCTCTGGCAGTGAACCTGGCTACGGGTACATTCCTGGTTCAGGACGTTGCTCAGTTGTAGAGCCGAATCGTTGTTCATCATAATTTCACCTGAGCGCCCCCGCGCCCGCCGCCGATGTTAAACCACGACGGACGCAGGGGGGCCCGGACAATTAGTGTTGTTTTAGTTTATCTTTGTGCTTCGTTAACTGCCTTGCCAGCTTGTCGATAAGACCATCGACAGCTGCATACATATCCTGCCCTTCCGCACTGGCATGGATTTCGCCACCGTTGACATGCAGATTCGCGTCCGCAATTTGCGTCACTTTCTCTACTTTTAACACAATATAGACCTGATTGATCCGGTCGAAAAATTGCTCCAGTTTGCTGAACTTCGCCGTGACGAAGTCGCGCATCGCGGGGGTGATCTCGACGTTGTGTCCTGTAATGTTGAGCTGCATAGTGTCTTCCTTATCGGTTGTGTCAGACCAGTTGTTTACGCTGGTTTGACGGCGGAATGGATAAAGACTCTCTGTACTTCGCGACAGTGCGGCGCGCGACCATGATACCCTGCTCGGACAGCATGGAGGTGAGCTTACTGTCGCTCAACGGCTTCGCGGGGTTTTCCGCGGCGATTAACTTCTTCACCAACGCGCGAATGGCCGTCGACGAGGCTTCGCCGCCGCCTTCGGTATTCACATGGCTGGAGAAGAAATACTTCAGTTCAAAAATACCGCGCGGACTGTGCAGATATTTTTGCGTGGTGACACGGGAAATGGTGGATTCATGCATCTCGACAGCCTGGGCGATATCGGCCAGCACCATCGGCTTCATATACTCTTCACCCTGTTCGAAAAAAGCCTGCTGCTGTTCAACGATGCAGCGGCTGACGCGCAGCAGCGTATCGTTGCGGCTTTCGAGACTTTTGATTAGCCAGCGGGCTTCCTGCAGATTGCTGCGAATGAACTGGCCGTCGGCGTCATTGCGGGCGCTGTTGCCCATTGCCGCATATTGCTGATTAATCTTCAGCCGGGGAATGCTGTCGGCGTTGAGCTCCACGGTCCAGCGGCCACTGACCTTGCGGACCAGTACGTCGGGAATGACATATTCCGGTTCACTGGTATGAATGGACTGGCCAGGGCGGGGATCCAGCGACTGGATCAGATTCACCGCCTCTTTCAGCACCTCTTCTTTCAGGCGCGTTACTCGCATCAGGGTGCGGAAATCGTGGTTAGCCAGCAGATCGAGATGGTCGCTGATAATCAACCGGGCCTCTTCCAGCCACGGCGTCTCTTTAGCGAATTGCGACAGCTGGATCAGCAGGCAGTCGCGCAGATCTTTCGCCGCGACGCCAACCGGATCAAAACGCTGGATGCGCTTCAGAACGGCCTCCACCTCTTCCAGGCCGATTTCGTCATCGCCAATGCTGTCGACGATGTCTTCAATCTGAATGGTGAGATAGCCCGTATCGTCGACGGCGTCGACGATGGAGGTGGCAATGGCGCGGTCAGTGTCGGTGAAGGGCGTCAGCTCGACCTGCCACATCAGATAATCCTGCAGCGTCTGAGTGGTTTCGCCTTGATAGACGGGCAGCTCGTCGTCCTGATAATCCACGCCGTTGCCTGACGGCGTACCGGCGGTATAGATTTCATCCCAGCTGGCATCGAGAGGGAGCTCGTCCGGCATCTCTTTTTGCTCAAGCGCATCGACGGTATCGAGGGACTCGCGGTCCTCCACTTCTTTCGCCTCTACCTCGTCGTGAAGATCGGTTTGCTCAAGCAATGGGTTACTTTCCAGCGCTTGCTGGAGCTCTTGCTGGAGTTCTAACGTGGACAACTGCAGCAAACGAATAGCCTGCTGCAGTTGCGGCGTCATGGCAAGCTGTTGGCTAAGCCTTAATTGCAAACCTTGCTTCATGTTCAGGGTAAATATCTCCGGCTAAAACGTCTGTAACCTCTACCCTATCAGAGTCTGAAGTCTTCCCCAAGATACACGCGCTTAACCTGCTCATCTTCGAGGATCTGCTGCGGCGTACCATGAGCAATAAGGTGTCCCTGACTGACAATATACGCCCGTTCGCAGACGGCGAGGGTCTCTCTGACGTTATGGTCGGTGATCAGTACGCCGAGGCCGCTGTCGCGCAGGTGTTCAATGATGCGTTTGATATCGATAACGGAGATGGGGTCAACACCGGCAAAGGGTTCATCCAGAAGGATAAATTTCGGGTTCGCCGCCAGCGCGCGAGCGATTTCGACACGGCGGCGTTCACCACCGGAGAGCGCCTGACCGAGGCTGTCGCGCAGGTGCTCAATATGAAACTCTTCCATCAGCTCTTTGGCGCGATCTTCCCGCTGTTCGCTGGTTAAATCGTCACGGATCTGCAGGACCGCCATCAGGTTGTCATAGACGCTCAGACGACGAAAAATAGAGGCTTCCTGCGGCAGATAGCCGATGCCCCGGCGCGCGCGCGCGTGCAGCGGTAGCAGACTGATGTCTTCGTCATCGATAATAATATTGCCCGCGTCGCGCGGCACAATGCCGACCACCATGTAGAAGGTGGTGGTTTTACCGGCGCCGTTCGGGCCGAGCAAGCCGACAATCTCTCCGGAGTTAACGGTGAGACTGACATCTTCCACCACGCGGCGGCCTTTATAAGCTTTGGCGAGGTTCTTCGCAGTTAAGGTTGCCATAACGAATTAGTTACTCTTCTTTTGCTGATTGCCGCTTTTATCCTGCAGCTCAGACGGCACCAGAACGGTGGTGACGCGTCGACCTTTGTCGCTGAAGGCCTGCATTTTTTGCTCTTTCACCAGATAGGTGATCTTATCGCCCTTGATATTGCTGTCGAGCTGCTCAAGGTAAGCGTTGCCGGTCAGCACGACGTAATCATTCTGCAGCTCGTAGCGCATTTTCGACGCCCGGCCTTTTACCGGCTTGCCGTTATCCTGCATCTGGTAGAAGGTGGCCGGGTTACCGAAGCCTTCGATCACCTCTTTACCTTTCTCATTGCCCGGACGGGTGACCACCACTTTATCAGCGTTAATTTTGATCGTCCCCTGGGTGACGACCACGTTACCGGTGAAAGTGACGACGTTGCCCTGCATATCCAGTGACTGCTGATCGGACTCGATATGGATCGGCTGATCGGTATCTCCCGTCTTGGCCAGGGCCGGCAGGCTGGCGGCCAGTAAAGCGCCGGCGAGCGCAATCTTAAGGCTGAGTTTGTTTGTTCTGAATTTCATAAGAGGTTCTCACCTTTTCAATCAGCTCGGCATTTTTGCTGCGAAGGTTTCCACGCATTTTCAGGCCGCTGGAATTAAATGTGGTGCCGTATAACGTCACCATGTCATCGGAGGTAACGTCCTGTGTGACCAGATTTATCTGGGCGTTATCCGTCGTAATTTTGCGCAGTTGAGAGTCAGGCGCGAGCGCATTCACCTCAACGTGCCCGTAAAGATAGAGCATTCGGTCATTCGTCAGCTTCGCTTTATCTGCCCTGATTGACCAGGTTGGCACCTTATTGGTATCAAAGGTGGTCATCACCGGCTTGGTAAACCAGGAAACCTCCTGATCGGAAAAGTATTCCACATGCTCGGCAATCAGCCGATAGCTCAGGGCGCCTTCCGGGCTGTACACGACGGTGTCGGTATGTTCGCTTTTATACGTCGGGTCGTTGGGATTGACCTCCGGCTGGGCCGTGTCGTCCGTATTCGCCAGATTCAGGCCGATGAGGATCAGCGCGAGCAGCGACAGTAAAATGATAACCCAACGTCTGGTTTTACTCATATTGATTGCCCTTTGGCCTCATCCAACTTGCCCTGCGCCAATAGTAACAAATCGCAGACTTCGCGTACCGCGCCGCGTCCGCCGTTAATGCGCGTGACATAATTCGCCCGCGGCAGCAGCAGCGGATGCGCATCGGCGACGGCGACGCTTAAACCCACTTCCGCCATCACCGGCCAGTCGATCAGATCGTCGCCGATATACGCCACTTCATCCGGACGAACCGCCAGTTTGCTGACTAATTCGCGAAACGCCAACAGCTTATCCGACTGACCTTGATAGAGATGCGTAATGCCCAGCGTCTGGCAGCGGTCTTCTACCAGTTTAGCTTTTCGCCCGGTAATAATCGCCACTTCGATGCCGGAGGTCAGCGCGCAGCGGATACCATAGCCATCGCGGACGTTGAACGCTTTCAGCTCCTCGCCGTGATTACCCATATAGATAAGTCCGTCGGATAATACACCGTCAACATCGAGGATCAGTAGACGGATCTTAGCCGCGCGATCGAGAAACGCCTGGCTTACCGGCCCATAGCATGTCGCTAACTGAGCATCAGCATTATTCATTATTTTTTCCTTACTTACACTACGCCCGCGCGCAGGAGATCGTGCATATGTACCACACCTAGCAGGTGGTCGCCATCGGCAACCAGCACGCAGGTGATATGACGGGATTGCATCAGGTTTAGCGCATCTACCGCCAGGGTGCCGGGACGGATGCGGATCCCTCCCCGGGTCATGACATCGGCAATGCTGGCATTACGCATATCGACGCCGGTATCAAAGACCCGGCGCAGGTCGCCATCGGTGAAGATCCCGATGATGTTCATATCGTCATCGCAGACGGCGGTCATGCCTAAATTTTTACGCGTGATTTCCAGCAGCGCATCGCGCAGGGTGGCCTGCAGGCCGACGTGCGGGATTTCATCACCGGTATGCATAATATCATTGACGCGCAGCAACAGCTTACGACCGAGTGCGCCGCCAGGATGAGACAGGGCGAAATCTTCGGCGGTAAAGCCACGGGCTTCCAGCAGAGCGACGGCGAGGGCATCACCCATCACCAGCGCCGCGGTGGTGCTGGAGGTGGGCGCCAGCCCTAACGGGCAGGCCTCTTTGGGCACTTTCACGCACAGATGGATATCCGCTGCGCGCGCCATGCTGCTCTCAGGCCGGCTGGTGATGCAGATAAGCTTCACCTGCTGGCGCTTCAGGACCGGGATCAGCGCCAGAATTTCATTCGATTCGCCGGAATTCGACAGCGCAATCACCACATCCTGTGGAGTGACCATTCCTAAATCGCCGTGCGCCGCTTCGCCGGGGTGGACAAAAAAAGCCGAGGTGCCGGTACTGGCGAACGTCGCCGCCATTTTGCGGCCGATGTGGCCGGATTTGCCCATCCCCATCACCACGACTTTGCCGCCGCAGCGGAAAATCGTTTCGCAAGCATGGGTAAAGTCTTCATTTATATATTGATCGAGCTGGGCCAGACCTTCACGTTCAATTTCCAGCACCTGACGGCCTGCCTGTTGAAAGTCAAAATCCGTGGGCAAATCTATTTGCGACATGATGTTATCCCGAGTCATTCAACGAAGAGCGGCGCTGTCCAGAACAGCATCGCCAACCAAACCACAAAGCCGCCGACCAGCAGTGCGCCAACCAGCCGTCCCGGCTGCTGCTGGCGGCGCCAGCACAGCACCGCGAAGATCAGGCTGACCAGCAGCATCACGCCATAATCGCGAGTGAAGGCTTCGCTCGCAAAGCTCCCCGGCGCGATCAGCGCCGGTAAACCCAGCACCAGCGCAATATTGAGGATATTGGCGCCGATGATATTGCCGATAGCAATGTCATCTTCCCCTTTCCGCGCCCCGGCGATAGCGGTGGCCAGCTCTGGCAGGCTGGTACCTATCGCCACCACCGTCAAACCGACGGTCAGCTCGCTAATGGCAAAAAAGTTTGCCAATACCGTGGTGTTATCCACCACCATACGGGTAGCCATGGGCATGACAATCATCGCGACCCCTAACCAGAGCAGAGCGACCGGCAGCGATCCTTCACGCGGCAGCTCCGCCAGCTGTTCGCGAGTCAGGCTATCGCTGCCCTGGCGCTCCGCCAGACGGGCGATTTTGATGGTAAACAGCAGCCACAGAAGCGCTAACGCCAGTAAAAACAGCCCGTCGAGACGGGACAGCTGTCCATCGTAGAGCACCAGCCCGGCCAGCACACTGACCAGCAACATTAGCGGTAATTCGCGGCGCAGAATATCAGAATGCACGGTAAATGGCCTGAGTAAGGCGGCGAGTCCGAGGATCAGAAGAATATTGGTAATGTTGGAGCCGAGCGCGGTGCCGACCGCCAGATCGATCTGCCCATGCAGCGAGGCCGTGGTGGAAACCATGATCTCGGGCAGGCTGGTGCCGATACTCACCACCGTCATACCGATGATCAGCGGCGGGATCCCCAACATACGACACAGGATGGAAGCGGCATAGACCAGACGATCGGCGCTGTAGACAACCAGCAGTAAACCAATAATTAACAGAGCCGTCGCTAAGAGCATCTAAAGTCCTTTCTTCAGGTATAATCGTCGCCTCGCTGGGTTATCCCTACGCAGCGTAACGAATTCTTAATTTTGACTTTATGTGTGCCAAAAGTAAAACAAATGCCAGCTTTCGCTAACCTGTGCAGGTAAGATTCTGTAAAAATGTTGTGATTGTGGCGCAAGAAAGGGCCATGCTTGCCCGTCAGGTGTTTAGTAAGGATGATTTTATGAGCCAAACTCAGGCGAATTTAGTTGAAGTGCGCGGTATCCGCTTTTCACGCGGCGATCGTGTGATCTTCGACGACATCTCGCTGTCGGTGCCGCGCGGTAAAATTACTGCGATCATGGGACCTTCGGGGATCGGCAAGACTACCCTGTTACGCCTGATCGGCGGCCAGATCCCGCCGGACAGGGGAGAGATCCTGTTTGATGGCGAGAACGTGCCGCAGATGACGCGATCGCGTCTTTATACGGTGCGTAAGCGGATGAGCATGCTGTTCCAGTCTGGCGCGCTGTTCACCGATCTCAATGTCTTTGATAACGTTGCCTATCCGCTGCGCGAGCATACGCAGCTGCCGCCTGCGCTGCTGCATACGACGGTGATGATGAAGCTGGAAGCGGTGGGGTTGCGTGGGGCGGCGAAGTTAATGCCCTCCGAGCTTTCCGGCGGGATGGCGCGCCGTGCCGCCCTGGCGAGAGCGATTGCCCTTGAGCCGGATCTGATTATGTTCGACGAACCGTTTGTCGGGCAGGATCCCATCACCATGGGCGTGCTGGTGAAGCTGATTTCTGAACTCAACAACACGTTGGGTGTCACTTGCATCGTGGTTTCGCACGATGTGCCTGAGGTGCTTAGCATTGCGGACTACGCGTATATCGTGGCGGATAAAAAGATTGTCGCCCACGGTAGCGCCCAGTCGCTGCGGGAGAATACCGATCCTCGGGTTCGTCAGTTTATTGATGGTATTGCCGACGGCCCGGTGCCGTTCCGTTATCCGGCTGGCGACTATCACCATGATTTATTAGGCATAGGGAGTTGAGCGACTCATGCTGTTTAATGCGCTGGCCGCGCTAGGACATCGCGGGATTAAAACCACCGCGACGTTTGGACGCGCCGGATTAATGCTTTTCAACGCCGTTGTGGGAAAACCAGAGTTTCGCAAGCACGCGCCGCTGCTGGTTCGTCAGCTCTATAACGTTGGCGTTCTGTCGATGCTGATTATCATTGTATCGGGCTTGTTTATCGGTATGGTGCTCGGGCTGCAGGGGTATCTGGTCTTAACCACCTACAGCGCAGAGACCAGTCTTGGCATGCTGGTGGCGCTGTCGCTGCTGCGCGAGCTGGGGCCGGTTGTCGCTGCGCTGCTGTTTGCCGGGCGCGCCGGATCGGCGCTGACCGCCGAGATTGGCCTGATGCGGGCCACGGAGCAGCTCTCGAGTATGGAGATGATGGCGGTGGACCCGCTGCGTCGCGTGATTTCTCCACGCTTCTGGGCTGGCGTCATTTCGCTGCCGCTGTTGACGATTATCTTTGTCGCGGTAGGGATCTGGGGTGGTGCGCTGGTAGGCGTAAGCTGGAAAGGCATTGACGGTGGTTTTTTCTGGACCGCGATGCAAAATGCCGTCGACTGGCGAATGGACCTGGTGAACTGCCTGATTAAGAGTCTGGTATTCGCCATTACGGTAACCTGGATTGCGTTATTTAACGGTTATGACGCTATCCCCACTTCCGCCGGGATTAGCCGGGCGACAACACGCACCGTGGTGCATGCGTCGCTGGCGGTTCTGGGGCTGGATTTTGTGCTGACTGCGCTGATGTTTGGGAATTGAGTTCATGCAAACGAAAAAAAATGAAATCTGGGTAGGGGTGTTCTTACTGGTGGCGCTGCTGGCGGCGCTGTTTGTCTGCCTGAAGGCGGCGAACGTCACCTCGCTACGTACTGAGCCGACTTACCGCCTTTACGCGACCTTCGATAACATCGGCGGCCTGAAGGCGCGTTCGCCGGTACGCATCGGCGGTGTGGTTGTGGGACGGGTAGCGGACATCACTCTCGACCCGAAAACCTATCTGCCACGCGTGGAGCTCGATATCGATGAGCGCTACAACCATATCCCGGATACCAGTTCGTTGGCGATCCGCACCTCGGGTCTGCTGGGCGAACAGTATCTGGCGCTGAACGTCGGTTTTGAAGACCCGGACCTTGGGACGACTATCCTTAAAGACGGCGGTACTATCCAGGACACCAAGTCCGCCATGGTGCTGGAAGATCTGATTGGTCAGTTCCTTTATAACAGCAAGGGCGGCGACAATCAGAATTCTGGCAATGATAAGGCCGAGGCAGAAGGTCATACTGACGCGACGCCGGCAGCCGGCACGACGCATTAATTTCAGGAGAAACACGATATGTTTAAACGCTTACTCATGGTCGCCATGCTGGTGATTGCCCCGCTGACCGCTGTCCAGGCGGCAGACCAGTCCAACCCGTATAAGCTGATGAATGAAGCGGCGCAGAAAACCTTCGATCGCCTGAAGAATGAACAGCCGAAGATCAAAGCCAACCCTAACTATCTGCGCGACATCGTCGACCAGGAGCTGTTGCCGTATGTGCAGGTGAAATATGCTGGCGCGCTGGTGCTGGGCCGCTATTACAAAGAAGCGACCCCCGCGCAGCGTGAGGCCTACTTTGCCGCCTTCCGTGAATATCTGAAGCAGGCCTACGGCCAGGCGCTGGCGATGTACCACGGGCAGACTTACCAGATTGCGCCGGAGCAGCCGCTGGGCAGCGCAACCATCGTTCCGATCCGCGTCACTATCATCGACCCGAACGGTCGTCCGCCGGTGCGTCTGGACTTCCAGTGGCGTAAAAATACCCAGACCGGTAACTGGCAGGCCTACGATATGATCGCCGAAGGCGTCAGTATGATCACTACCAAACAGAATGAGTGGAGCGATCTGCTGCGCACCAAGGGCGTTGACGGCCTGACCGCGCAGCTGAAAGCGATCTCCGCTCAGCCGATCACGCTGGAACAGAAAAAATAATGACCGGGCAGCTGAGCTGGACTCGCGAGGGCGAGACGCTGGCGCTGCACGGAGAGCTGGACCAGGATCTGCTGGTCCCGCTCTGGGAAGCACGCGCCAGGGCGACGGAGGGGGCGACGATCATCGATCTCAGCCAGACTACGCGCGTGGACACGGCGGGCCTGGCGCTGTTAGTGCATTTTGTGGCACTGATCCGCCGTCAGGGGCGGGAAGCGCAGCTGATCGCGAAGAGCGAAAATCTGCAAACGCTGATCGGTCTTTACAACCTGCCTGTCGATATGATCCCATAATCTTTTCAGTGCCTTAGCGTTGAAGCTATTCCGAAAGCCCCGGCAATCTTTTCGTCGGGGCTTTTTGCTTGTTTAAGACCGCGCCACTTTCCTCTAAGATGTTGGGCTGTTTTCACTATCAGATAAATTTGAGCCCATGGAAAATCATGAAATTCAGACCGTGCTGATGAACGCACTCCCCCTCCAGGAAGTCCACGTCTCTGGCGATGGCAGCCACTTTCAGGTTATTGCTGTGGGTGAGATGTTCGATGGCATGAGTCGGGTTAAAAAGCAGCAGAGCGTCTACGCACCGCTGATGGAATATATTGCTGACAACCGTATCCATGCGCTGTCGATCAAGGCCTTCACTCCGCAGGAGTGGGCGCGAGACCGCAAACTAAATGGCTTCTAAGCTGTGGGGGGTCCCCTGCAGCGTATGTGAATTTTTAATAGAGAACAGAATCAATGGATAAATTCCGTGTTCAGGGGCCGACTCGCCTTCAGGGCGAAGTCACCATTTCTGGTGCAAAGAACGCCGCCCTGCCAATCCTCTTTTCCGCGCTGCTTGCCGAAGAGCCGGTAGAGATCCAGAACGTACCTAAGCTGAAAGATATCGATACCACCATGAAGCTGCTGAGCCAGCTGGGCGCGAAGGTTGAGCGCAATGGTTCGGTATGGATTGACGCCGGTCCGGTTGATGTATTCTGTGCTCCGTACGACCTGGTGAAAACCATGCGTGCCTCCATCTGGGCGCTGGGCCCGCTGGTGGCGCGTTTTGGTCAGGGACAAGTTTCTCTGCCAGGCGGCTGCGCCATCGGCGCGCGTCCGGTCGACCTGCACATTAGCGGTCTGGAACAGCTGGGCGCCGAGATCAAACTGGAAGAAGGTTATGTCAAAGCCTCGGTCAACGGTCGCCTGAAAGGCGCGCATATCGTGATGGATAAGGTGAGCGTCGGCGCTACCGTAACTATCATGAGCGCAGCGACCCTCGCGGAGGGGACGACGATTATCGAAAACGCCGCGCGCGAGCCGGAAATTGTCGATACCGCCAACTTCCTTAACGCGCTGGGCGCGAAAATCAAAGGCCAGGGCACCGATCGCATTACCATCGAAGGCGTGCAGCGTCTGGGTGGCGGCGTATACCGTGTACTGCCGGACCGTATCGAAACCGGCACCTTCCTGGTGGCCGCGGCGATTTCCGGCGGCAAGATCCTCTGCCGTAACGCGCAGCCGGATACTCTGGATGCCGTTCTGGCGAAACTGCGTGACGCCGGGGCTGACATCGAAACGGGAGAAGACTGGATTAGCCTCGATATGCACGGCAACCGTCCGAAAGCGGTCAACGTGCGTACCGCTCCGCACCCGGGCTTCCCGACCGATATGCAGGCCCAGTTCACGCTGCTTAACCTGGTGGCGGAAGGGACCGGCGTGATCACCGAAACGATCTTTGAAAACCGCTTCATGCACATTCCGGAACTGATCCGTATGGGCGCGCACGCGGAGATCGAGAGCAATACCGCTATCTGTCACGGCGTGAAGCAGCTTTCGGGCGCGCAGGTGATGGCGACCGATTTGCGTGCGTCGGCGAGCCTCGTGCTGGCAGGCTGTATCGCTGAAGGGACCACCATCGTTGATCGCATCTACCACATCGATCGTGGCTATGAGCGTATCGAGGATAAACTGCAGGCGTTGGGTGCCAATATTCAGCGCGTGAAGGGCGAGTAACCGTGTCCTGACAGGGCCCCGGGGCGTTGCTTCGGGACCCTGTCGATTATCACATCACCTGTCTGTCTTCTTTTGACGCATCATCTGCGTTCTGTCGATAAACTCATGAGTCACCGGGTCGTGGTAGCGTGACGGCCAGATGACCCACGGCTGCGTTTCCAGCGCCGTGGCGATAATCAACTCGCCTTTCGGCCAGGGGCGGGTCAGGGCGTTCGCCAGCGTTGAAGAACTCAGGCCGTGCCGTCGCGACTCTGCCGCCAGCGATGTTCCCCGTTTACGTAACCCAGCAACAATATCGGCGGGATGCCAGTCGATGAACTTATCCATAAATTCTCCTGGTGTTAAAGGTCCAGATCGTCCACATGGGCGATGGGGACACTATACCCGCGTACTATGTAGGGTTCTAACAAGTTCTGTTAAGGCGCCAGAATATTCAGAATCTATCAAGATATTCGGAAGTTAAGGGAGAGAAGTGGCATTTTACTGGAACTTTCCCGCGCATCGCGCGGGAAAGGAGGGGGGATTAATGATCGCGCTGGACCGCAATATGTGCCAGTCCAATCAAAGCTTCGCGCCACGGTGTGTCCGGGATGATCTGCAGGGCTGCAATCGCTTTATCGGCTTCTTCTTCAGCACGCTTCTGCGTCCACTCCAGCGAACCGCAGGTGGCCATGGTTTCCAGAACAGCATCCAGCAGATGGCGACCATTGCCCTGCTCGATCGCCCCGCGGATCATCGCCGCCTGATCGGGGGTGCCATGATGCATAGCATGCAGCAGCGGTAGCGTCGGTTTGCCTTCGTTCAGGTCATCACCGACGTTTTTACCGAGTCGTTCTCCGTCGGAGCTGTAGTCGAGTAAATCGTCGATCAGCTGGAAAGCGGTGCCGAGATAGCGACCATAATCCTGCAACGCGCGCTCTTCTTCCGCGGAGCAGTCGGCCAGCATTCCCGCACACTGCGAGGCCGCCTCAAACAGGCGCGCCGTCTTGCTGTAGATGACGCGCATATAGTTCTCTTCCGTGATATCCGGATCGTTGACGTTCATCAACTGCAGCACTTCGCCTTCGGCAATGACGTTCACCGCCTCCGACATGACCTCGAGGATCTTCAGTGAGCCTAGCTGGGTCATCATCTGGAAGGCGCGGGTATAGATGAAATCGCCAACCAGCACGCTGGCGGCATTGCCGAACGCCGCATTGGCCGTGGCTTTGCCGCGACGCATGTCAGACTCATCGACGACGTCGTCATGCAGTAGCGTGGCGGTATGAATAAATTCAATCAGCGCAGCAATAGTGACATGCGCGCTCCCTTGATAGCCCACCGCGCGCGCGGCAAGCACAGCAATCATCGGGCGAATGCGTTTGCCGCCGCCGCTGACGATGTAATAGCCTAACTGATTGATAAGCTGAACATCGGAGTTGAGTTGCTCAAGAATCGTCGCATTGACACCCGCCATATCTTGCGCGGTTAACTCATTGATTTTTTCTAAATTCATCGCAAAAGCCGGGCCAAATGTCCTGTTACCATGAATCCAGGTGGGATCACAGAAGGATTAAGACAGAATTAAAAGAAGATATGATTGTACTGAAAAATTGCCGTAGATAAACGTTGTCGTGAAAGTTGTGTTTTTTTTCTGCATTGATCGCTAATCGCTCTTGTCAAAGGCTCGCGTTTTGCGTAATATTCGCGCCCTATTGTGAATATTTATAGCGCACTCTGAATCACATAAAGAGGTGCGCGGAAGCGGAGTTTTATATGTACGCGGTTTTCCAAAGTGGTGGTAAACAACACCGAGTAAGCGAAGGTCAGACCGTTCGCCTGGAAAAGCTGGACATCGCAACTGGCGAAGCTGTTGAATTCGCTGAAGTGCTGATGATCGCAAACGGTGAAGAAATCAAGATCGGCGTTCCTTTCGTTGAGGGCGGCGTAATCAAAGCTGAAGTTGTTGCTCACGGTCGTGGCGAGAAAGTTAAAATCGTTAAGTTTCGTCGTCGTAAACACTATCGTAAGCAGCAGGGCCATCGTCAGTGGTTCACTGATGTGAAAATCACTGGCATCAGCGCCTAAGACCTGAGGAGTAGATTTAAATGGCACATAAAAAGGCTGGCGGCTCGACTCGTAACGGTCGCGATTCAGAAGCTAAACGTCTGGGCGTAAAACGTTTCGGCGGTGAAGCAGTTCTGGCAGGTAGCATCATCGTTCGTCAACGTGGTACCAAATTCCACGCTGGCACCAACGTTGGTTGCGGCCGTGACCACACTCTGTTCGCTTTGACTGACGGTAAAGTCAAGTTCGAAGTTAAAGGCCCGAAAAACCGTAAATTCATCAGCATCGTTGCTGAATAAGTTTTTCGCGTCCCGGTAACGGATGAAAGCCCCGCAACACGTTGCGGGGCTTTTTACATTCGTCTACTGGAAAATTTTGCAGGGAAACAGGCATGAAGCAGCAGGCTGGGATTGGCATTATTCTGGCGCTTACCACCGCGATGTGTTGGGGAGCGTTGCCGATTGCGATGAAACAGGTTCTTGAGGTGATGGAGCCGCCTACGGTGGTGTTTTATCGCTTCCTGATGGCCAGCATTGGGCTTGGCGCGATCCTCGCGATCAAAGGCAAACTGCCGCCGCTGCGAATTTTTCGCAAGCCGCGCTGGCTGGTTTTGTTAGCCATTGCCACCGGTGGCCTGTTCGGTAACTTCATTCTGTTCAGTTCTTCCCTGCAATATCTCAGCCCCACTGCTTCTCAGGTCATCGGCCAGCTATCGCCGGTGGGCATGATGGTGGCAAGCGTCGTGATTCTGAAAGAGCGCATGCGCGGTACCCAGGTGGTGGGCGCGTTGATGTTGCTCAGCGGGCTGGTGATGTTTTTCAACACCAGCCTGATTGAAATCTTTACCCGCCTGACGGATTACACATGGGGGGTAATTTTCGGCGTTGCTGCTGCAACGGTGTGGGTAAGCTATGGCGTCGCGCAAAAGGTGTTATTGCGCCGTCTGGCATCACAGCAGATACTATTTTTGCTGTACACTTTATGTACGATTGCATTACTGCCGCTCGCTAAGCCCGGGGTGATATCCCAGCTAAGCGACTGGCAACTGGCATGCCTGATTTTTTGCGGGCTAAATACCCTGGTCGGCTACGGGGCGCTGGCGGAAGCCATGGCGCGCTGGCAGGCGGCGCAGGTCAGCGCGTTAATCACCTTGACGCCACTGTTTACGCTACTGTTTTCTGATTTATTATCAATGGCCTGGCCCGATGTTTTCGCCAGACCGATGTTAAACCTGATTGGTTATCTCGGTGCGTTTGTCGTGGTTGCGGGCGCGATGTATTCCGCCATCGGCCATCGTCTTTGGGGGCGTTGGCGTAAGCGAGAGGCGGTAGTACCGCTGCCCCGCTCAGGCGAATGATTTACGGAGAGTAAAATGAAGTTTGTAGATGAAGCAACGATCCTGGTCGTAGCAGGTGACGGCGGCAATGGTTGCGTAAGCTTCCGCCGCGAAAAGTATATTCCGAAAGGCGGTCCGGACGGCGGCGATGGCGGTGACGGCGGCGATGTCTGGCTGGAAGCGGACGAGAACCTGAACACCCTGATCGACTACCGTTTTGAAAAATCGTTCCGCGCCGAACGCGGGCAGAATGGCCAGAGCCGCGACTGTACCGGTAAGCGCGGTAAAGACGTGACGGTGAAAGTGCCGGTCGGGACCCGGGTTATCGACCAGGGCACCGGCGAGACCATGGGCGACATGACCAAACACGGTCAGCGTCTGATGGTGGCGAAAGGTGGCTGGCACGGTCTGGGCAACACCCGTTTCAAATCATCCGTTAACCGCACCCCGCGTCAGAAGACCATGGGTACCCCGGGTGATAAACGCGACCTGCAGCTGGAGCTGATGCTGCTGGCCGATGTCGGGATGCTGGGGATGCCGAACGCCGGCAAATCCACCTTCATCCGCGCGGTCTCCGCCGCCAAGCCGAAAGTGGCTGACTATCCGTTTACCACCCTGGTGCCGAGCCTGGGCGTGGTGCGTATGGACAACGAGAAGAGCTTCGTGGTCGCCGATATCCCGGGGCTGATTGAAGGCGCAGCGGAAGGTGCAGGCCTTGGTATCCGCTTCCTCAAGCACCTTGAGCGCTGCCGTGTGCTGCTGCATCTCATCGACATCGAGCCTATCGATGGTTCCGATCCGGTTGAGAATGCCCGCATTATCATTGGCGAGCTGGAGAAATACAGCGAGAAGCTGGCCTCCAAGCCACGCTGGTTAGTCTTTAACAAGATTGACCTGATGGACAAAGCGGAAGCCGAAGCCAAAGCGAAGGCGATTGCCGAAGCGCTGGGTTGGGAAGATAAATTCTACCTGATCTCAGCGGCCAGCCAGCAGGGCGTGAAAGAGCTGTGCTGGGACGTGATGACCTTTATCATCGAAAACCCGATCGTGCATGTGGAAGAAGAGGAGAAGCCGGAGAAAGTCGAGTTCATGTGGGACGACTATCACCGTCAGCAGCTTGAAGAAGCCGAAGTCGAAGTGGAAGATGACGAAGACTGGGATGACGACTGGGACGAAGACGACGAAGAAGGCGTCGAATTCATCTACAAACGCTAATCCTGACTTCGCTGGATCAAAAAGGGCCGCATCTGATGCGGCCCTTTTGTTTTAGTTGTTCTGGTACAAATCTTTATACAAGCGGCTTTCAAAGCGGACCAGCGGGATGCGGCGATTACGCTGGTCGGCGGGTTCCACGGCGTAGCCGGAGAGATATTGCACGAAGGCCACCTTTTGTCCGCTGGCGGTAGTGATAAAGCCTGCAAGGTTATAAACCCCCTGCAACGAACCTGTTTTCGCCGAGACTTTGCCATCCACGCCCGCCTGGTGGAGACCGGCGCGGTATTGCAGCGACCCGTCGTGGCCCGCCAGCGGCAGCATGGAGATGAAGTTGAGCTCGGTATCGTGCTGGGCGATATACTGCAGCACCTGCATCATGGTCGCCGGGGCGATCAGGTTGTGGCGCGACAAGCCAGAGCCGTCGGCGATGATCGTGTTGCCGAGATCGACCCCAGCCTGTTGACGCAGGATCTGGCGTACGGCATCGGATCCTGCCCGCCAGGTGCCTGGTACGCCGAAGCGGGCGTGGCCGATGGTACGAAAGACGGTGTCGGCAATCATGTTATCTGACTTCTTCAGCATGATCCGCAGCAGATCGTGCAGTGGAGCCGACTGGGTGGTGGCTAATACCGTTCCGGGGTCATTGGCCAGCGTCTGGCGCAACAGCGTGCCGCTATAGGTGATCCCCGCCTGGGTCAGCTCCGCTTTGAGGATCGCCCCGGCGTAGCTGGCGCCGTCCTGAATGGCGAAGGCCAGCGGCAGCGGCTCGCTACGCTGCGGCAGGCAGCCAGTGAGGGTATAGCGATTGAGATCGCCTGGCACTACGTCGAGCTCGCAGTACTGTGCTTCTGCTGAGCCGCGCGCCAGCGTTCGCACCTGGCTGAACATGGTGACCGGATAATAGGACGCAACGCGAATGAAGGCGAGATCGCCCGGTTTCTGCGCGCTATACAGCGAGACAGAGAAGCAGTTACGGTCGACAATTGCGGCCGCCGGCGGGGCGCTGAAGCACTGCGTCAGGTCGTTCCACGGCCAGCCCGGCGCTTTGTCATGGCTGGCGAAGACCGAGGTATCGATGAGCACATTGCCTTCGATACGCTGCACGCCAGCTTTTTTCAGCGTCGCCACCATATTGCGAATATCCTGCCGTTTGAGCGTCGGATCGCCGCCGAAGCGCGCAATCAGATCGCCTTTCAGCACGCCGCCGTCAAGTGAGCCTTTGGTTTCCAGCGTGGTGGTAAAGCGGAAATCGGGCCCCAGCTGCAGCAGAGCCGCCAGCGCGGTGATAACCTTTTGCGTACTGGCCGGGAGCGCCATTTGCTGGCTGTGATAGTCGATTTCCGGCGTCGATGCGCCGACCTTTTGCGCCATAAAGGCAAGGTTCGCACCGGCGGGAAGCTGGTTGATGTACTCGTCAATATTCGCCGCCTGAGCGCTAAGCGCTATACCGGCAGTCAATCCGATGATAAATCTGGGAAATCGCATAATCTCGCGCTAACAACCTGAAGCCAGGCCGTCATACTACGGTGCAACGCCCAGTAAAGTAAACGATGACCCATAATGAACTTCGGGGTAAAATACCTATCAAATGAAAAATTGCTGCTGACCTGGGGAGTGTTTCCCGGGTCGGTTTCTTTTTGCTCGTGTCCTGCCTGTGGGCAGGGCAGGTGGCGGGGCGGAGCTCTCCGTTCCCTGAAGGAATGATAAAGAGGTATAACAAATGCAAGCGATTCCGATGACCTTACGTGGCGCTGAGAAACTGCGCGAAGAACTGGATTATCTGAAGTCTGTGCGTCGTCCTGAAATCATTGCCGCTATTGCTGACGCTCGTGAACACGGCGATCTGAAAGAGAATGCTGAGTATCATGCTGCGCGTGAGCAGCAGGGCTTCTGCGAAGGGCGTATCAAAGATATTGAAGCGAAGCTGTCCAATGCCCAGGTGATCGATATCACCAAAATGCCGAACAATGGCCGGGTAATTTTTGGCTCAACCGTCAGCGTGCTCAACCTCGATACCGATGAGGAACAGACCTACCGCATCGTGGGTGATGATGAAGCTGATTTTAAGCAGAATCTGATCTCCGTGAACTCGCCGATCGCCCGTGGTCTGATCGGCAAAGAGCAGGATGACGTCGTGACTATCCGTACCCCGGGTGGTGAAGTGGAATACGAAATTACTAAGGTTGAATACCTGTAAGGCGTATTTCCCGCTACGATGTTTATAGATTGTAAAGAAAGGAAAAAGGCCGCATAGCGGCCTTTTATCAACGTCAGGAGCATGGCATTTTGCTCGCCTGGCCGCAGAAATCCCTCGTTTTACACAAAGTTGTGTCGAGATTCAGGATATTCTTAGCGTGGCAGCGAGATCTTACGCTCTGGCGTTGGGCGGTACAGAACCAGCGTTTTACCGATGACCTGTACGTTACAGGCGCCGGTTTCACGTACGATGGCTTCCACGATCAAGGCTTTAGTTTCGCGATCTTCTGAGGCGATCTTCACCTTGATGAGCTCATGGTGCCCTAACGCTTGTTCGATCTCGGCCAGTACCCCTTCGGTCAAACCATTATTGCCAAGCATAACTACCGGCTTGAGCGGATGTGCCAGACCTTTCAGGTGCTGTTTTTGTTTAGTACTCAGATTCATCGTGTTTTTTTGCTTACGTTGGGATTGAAAACGGGTCATTCTACCGCCATCTCCCATATATCGCCAAACTACCGCGTCGATTTTTACGCAGTAAAGTACGATGAACCCGAACGGGAATGTTAAATGACAGGTAAAAAGCGTTCTGCCAGCTCAAGCCGCTGGCTTCAGGAACACTTTAGCGATAAATATGTTCAACAGGCACAGAAAAAGGGGTTACGTTCCCGTGCCTGGTTTAAACTTGATGAAATACAGCAAAGTGACAAAATTTTTAAGCCGGGGATGACGATAGTCGATCTCGGTGCTGCTCCCGGTGGCTGGTCGCAGTATGCGGTCACGCAGATCGGCAACAGCGGCCGCATCATCGCTTGCGATCTTTTACCAATGGATCCAATCGTTGGTGTGGACTTCCTTCAGGGCGATTTTCGTGATGAATTAGTCCTGAAAGCGTTACTTGAGCGAGTGGGCGACAGTAAAGTCCAAGTTGTCATGTCCGATATGGCGCCGAATATGTGCGGAACACCGGCGGTGGATATTCCCCGGGCTATGTATCTGGTAGAACTGGCGCTTGAAATGTCTCGTGATGTATTAGCGCCAGGTGGTAGTTTTGTAGTGAAGGTGTTCCAGGGCGAAGGCTTCGATGAGTATCTTCGAGAAATTCGCTCCCTGTTTACGAAGGTCAAAGTTCGTAAACCGGACTCTTCCCGCGCTCGTTCGCGTGAAGTGTATATTGTAGCGACCGGGCGTAAACCATAACCGGCAGATTTCAAACGAAAGTTTGAAAGAAACTGGATATAGAGTATCCTGACGCTGTTTTTAACACAGTTGTAATAAGAGGTTAATCCCTTGAGTGACATGGCGAAAAACCTAATACTCTGGCTGGTCATTGCCGTTGTGCTGATGTCAGTATTCCAGAGCTTTGGGCCCAGCGAGTCGAATGGCCGCAAGGTGGATTATTCTACCTTCCTGCAAGAGGTCAATCAGGACCAGGTTCGCGAAGCGCGTATCAACGGACGTGAGATCAACGTTACCAAGAAAGATAGTAACCGTTACACGACTTACATTCCGGTTAACGATCCGAAGCTGCTCGATAACCTGTTGACTAAAAACGTCAAAGTTATTGGCGAACCACCAGAAGAGCCAAGCCTGCTGGCTTCCATCTTCATCTCCTGGTTCCCAATGCTGCTGTTGATCGGCGTCTGGATCTTCTTTATGCGGCAAATGCAGGGCGGCGGCGGGAAGGGCGCGATGTCCTTCGGCAAAAGCAAAGCCCGTATGCTGACGGAAGACCAGATCAAAACCACTTTTGCCGACGTTGCCGGGTGTGACGAAGCGAAAGAGGAAGTCGGTGAGCTGGTGGAATACCTGCGTGAGCCGAGCCGCTTCCAGAAACTGGGCGGTAAGATCCCGAAAGGCGTCCTGATGGTCGGCCCTCCGGGTACCGGTAAAACGCTGCTGGCGAAAGCGATCGCTGGCGAAGCAAAAGTACCGTTCTTCACAATTTCCGGTTCTGATTTCGTCGAAATGTTCGTCGGTGTCGGTGCATCTCGTGTGCGTGACATGTTCGAGCAGGCTAAGAAAGCAGCGCCTTGCATCATCTTCATCGATGAAATCGACGCCGTCGGCCGCCAGCGTGGCGCGGGTCTTGGCGGTGGTCACGATGAACGTGAGCAGACCCTGAACCAGATGCTGGTTGAAATGGACGGCTTCGAAGGTAACGAAGGTATTATCGTTATCGCGGCGACTAACCGTCCGGACGTTCTGGACCCCGCGCTGCTGCGTCCAGGCCGCTTCGACCGTCAGGTTGTCGTTGGTCTGCCGGATGTTCGCGGTCGTGAACAGATCCTGAAAGTGCATATGCGTCGCGTACCGCTGGCGCCGGATATCGACGCGGCGATCATTGCGCGCGGTACCCCTGGCTTCTCTGGTGCGGACCTGGCGAACCTGGTCAACGAAGCGGCGCTGTTTGCTGCTCGCGGCAACAAACGTGTTGTTTCGATGGTTGAGTTCGAAAAAGCGAAAGACAAAATCATGATGGGTGCGGAACGTCGCTCCATGGTGATGACGGAAGCGCAGAAAGAATCGACCGCTTACCACGAAGCAGGCCACGCCATTATCGGCCGTCTGGTTCCGGAACACGATCCGGTCCATAAAGTGACGATTATCCCGCGCGGTCGTGCGCTGGGTGTGACCTTCTTCCTGCCGGAAGGCGATGCGATCAGCGCCAGCCGTCAGAAACTGGAAAGTCAGATCTCCACCCTGTACGGCGGTCGTCTGGCGGAAGAGATTATCTACGGTCCGGAACATGTTTCTACCGGCGCGTCCAACGACATTAAAGTGGCGACGAACCTGGCGCGTAACATGGTGACCCAGTGGGGCTTCTCCGACAAACTCGGTCCGCTGCTGTATGCGGAAGAAGAAGGCGAAGTCTTCCTCGGCCGTAGCGTAGCGAAAGCGAAGCATATGTCCGATGAAACCGCGCGTATCATCGACCAGGAAGTGAAATCGCTGATCGAGCGTAACTACGGTCGTGCTCGCCAGCTGCTGAACGACAACATGGATATCCTGCACGCGATGAAAGATGCGCTCATGAAATATGAGACTATCGATGCGCCGCAGATTGACGACCTGATGGCTCGTCGCGATGTTCGTCCGCCGGCGGGTTGGGAAGAACCGGGTTCTTCGAATAACTCTGACAACAATGGCACGCCTCGTGCGCCGCGTCCGGTTGATGAACCGCGTACGCCGAACCCGGGCAACACCATGTCAGAGCAGCTGGGCGACAAGTAAGCTACCGCTGTTGATGTCTTGTTTTAACCTTAAAAACCCCGGGGCGCCCGCTCCGGGGTTTTTCTTTTTTTAACCTCTTCAGTCTCAGGGATTTTGTGATGAAACTTGTAGCCCAGGGCTCAACCCTCGATCTCTCTCATCCGCATGTGATGGGCATTCTTAATGTGACGCCCGACTCTTTCTCCGATGGCGGCGCTCACAACTCGCTGGTTGAGGCGGTGAAGCATGCCAATCTGATGATTAACGCAGGGGCGACCATCATTGATATCGGCGGTGAATCCACGCGGCCAGGGGCGGCTGAGGTGAGCGTAGAAGAGGAACTCGCGCGGGTGATCCCGGTTGTCGAAGCGATCGCTCAGCGCTTTGAAGTGTGGATCTCGGTGGATACGTCCAAACCGGAGGTTATCCGCGAATCAGCCCGGGCCGGGGCGCATATCATTAACGATATTCGTTCGCTGACCGAACCTGGCGCGCTGCAGGCCGCTGCGGAAACCGGGCTGCCGGTGTGTCTGATGCACATGCAGGGTCAGCCGAAAACCATGCAGGAGGCGCCGAAATATGAGGATGTCTTCGCCGATGTCGAGCGTTTTTTTGCAGAACATATTGTGCGCTGCGAGCAGGCGGGGATCGCAAAAGAAAAATTGCTGCTCGACCCGGGATTCGGTTTCGGTAAAAATCTCTCCCACAATTATCAGCTGCTGGCCAGACTGGGTGAATTTCACCACTTTGGGCTGCCTTTGTTGGTTGGTATGTCGCGGAAGTCGATGGTAGGTCAGTTGCTGAACGTCGGGCCGTCAGAACGGCTGAACGGCAGCCTGGCGTGTGCCGTCATTGCAGCAATGCAGGGCGCGCAGATAATCCGCGTCCATGATGTCAAAGAAACGGTAGAAGCGCTGCGCGTGGTGGAAGCCACCCTCGCCGCTAAGGGAAAAAAACGTTATGAGTAACCGCAAGTATTTTGGCACCGATGGTATTCGTGGCCGCGTCGGCGATGCGCCGATCACTCCGGAATTTGTGCTTAAGCTGGGCTGGGCGGCGGGGAAAGTGTTAGCGCGCCACGGCTCGCGTAAAATTATCATCGGCAAGGATACCCGTATTTCGGGCTATATGCTGGAGTCCGCGCTGGAAGCTGGGCTGGCGGCCGCGGGGCTCTCTGCGTCGTTCACCGGGCCAATGCCGACACCGGCCATCGCCTACCTGACGCGCGCATTCCGCGCCGAGGCGGGGATCGTTATTTCAGCTTCGCATAACCCTTTCTACGACAACGGTATTAAATTCTTCTCCATTGAGGGCACCAAGCTGCCGGATGATGTGGAAGAGGCGATTGAAGCCGAAATGGAGAAAGAACTCACCTGCGTGGATTCGGCAGAGCTGGGCAAAGCCAGCCGTATCGTTGATGCCGCCGGGCGCTACATTGAATTTTGTAAAGGCACCTTTCCCAACGAACTGAGCCTCGGCACGCTGAAAGTGGTGGTGGATTGCGCGCACGGTGCGACCTATCACATTGCCCCCAATGTCTTCCGCGAGCTGGGCGCTCAGGTTATCGCGATGGGCTGCGAGCCTGACGGCCTCAACATCAACGAAGAGGTCGGCGCCACCGACGTGCGTGCGCTGCAGGCGCGCGTGCTGGCGGAGAAAGCCGATCTGGGTATTGCCTACGACGGCGATGGCGATCGGGTGATCATGGTTGACCATGAAGGCAATAAAGTCGATGGCGACCAGATCCTCTACATCATCGCCCGGGAAGGGCTGCGTCAGGGGCAGCTGCGCGGCGGCGCCGTTGGTACCCTGATGAGTAATATGGGACTGGAGCTGGCGCTCAAGCAGTTAGGCATCCCGTTTGCCCGCGCGAAGGTCGGTGACCGTTATGTACTGGAGATGCTGCAGGAAAAAGGCTGGCGCATTGGTGCGGAAAACTCAGGCCACGTGATCCTGCTGGATAAAACCACCACCGGCGATGGCATCGTCGCCAGTCTGCAGGTGGTCGCGGCGATGGTACGTAACCATATGAGTCTGCATGACCTTTGCAGTGGCATGAAGATGTTCCCTCAGTTACTGGTGAATGTGCGTTTTACCGAAGGCAGCGGTAACCCACTGGAGAACGAGCATGTCAAAGCGGTGACCGCAGAAGTGGAAGCAGCGTTAGGGAAACGCGGCCGTGTCCTGCTGCGTAAATCCGGAACGGAGCCGCTGATCCGCGTCATGGTAGAAGGCGAGCATGAAGATCAGGTGTACGAGTTTGCGCATCGCATCGCCGAAGCGGTAAAAAGCGTCTAAGCTTGCCGGCTAAGTGGTTAAAAAGGCGGCGCTTGCCGCCTTTTTTATGATAGAAAACCGACTTTTTGCTGTTTTTTTCTGCAGTTGATACAATGTGTCGAAATTGCCCTTGCGAAGGTCATTCGCTTTGGTTAGTATTCACACCCGCTTCAGTGGGGAACGTTAAAACGTCCCGCTTTATTGGTCGAAGCACTTGGTATGCGGCAAATCCGCAAGGAACAGGTTGATTATGTACGAAGCTCTTTTGGTTGTTTTCCTTATTGTAGCGATTGGCCTTGTTGGTCTGGTTATGCTGCAGCAAGGTAAAGGCGCTGATATGGGAGCCTCCTTCGGTGCAGGCGCTTCCGGCACACTGTTTGGGTCCAGCGGTTCTGGCAACTTCATGACCCGTATGACCGGCATCCTGGCTGCGCTGTTCTTCATCATCAGTCTGGCGCTGGGTAATATCAACAGCAACAAGACCAGTAAAGGAAGTGAGTGGGATAACCTGAGCGCACCGAAAACGGAGCAAACTCAGCCAACTGCGCCGGCTCAGCCGACCAGCGACATCCCGCACTAAGTATTCTGTACCGAGGTGGTGGAATTGGTAGACACGCTACCTTGAGGTGGTAGTGCCCTAACGGGCTTGTGGGTTCGAGTCCCATCCTCGGTACCAATATTCCAGAAAAAAGACGCTGAAAAGCGTCTTTTTTTGTTTTTGTCCCCTCCGGCCATTTAATTATAAACATCTCTTTGCTGGTTCCCTTCTTTTACTGTCGTTAAAGTCGCCTCGTCAAATTAACAGAGGTGAAGTGACATAATGAACAAGATCGGGTTGCTTATCGTCGCCGGTGTGCTCGGTTTAGCAGGGTGCAGTTCAACATCGCCCTCCCAAACGGTGGAGACGATTAATGCGCTAACGGTACCGGTATCGCACAGTGAGCTTGGGGCGACAGCGAATAATGCCCAGGCGGTGACGCGCTATTTCCAGGACAATACGGCGCTGATTGGTCGCCTTAACCATTCGTTGAAAAATCATTATTTGCAGGATGTGGAGCGCCGCGATGTGTTTGACAGACATAGTGAGGCGTACCAGGTGTATGGCGCCCTGACCCGTCTGGAGCAGATGGCGTCCATGAATGATGTTTACCGTAAAGAGAATAATGTTGCCGGTCTGCTGGAGATCAACCGCGTGCTGAAAAGCGTGCCGTTGGCCAGCTGAGAGAAGACAGGGACTGCCGGACAGCAATCCCTGTGTAAGGATTAAAAGCGGAAGTTAACCCCGGCATAGGCCCCGTCGGCAAGGGTGTTGTCACGATTGCCATCTTTCCCCGCCATATCGATATAACGATAGCCTGCTTCGATATTCAGAGACGGGAGTACGTTAATACGTAATCCGGCATTGGCCTCCACATAATCATCGACGCCGCTGGACATTGAGTCCGGCGAGTAATACCCCTCACCGAAGAGCGTGAAGTACTGGCCGAGGGGCAGCTCTGCGCCGCCGCCAGCGGCGATGGCGTAGCCTTCATCACCATCTTTGGGATTCAGATAGACGCCTTTACCGCCCAGCGTCATCAGAAAAGGTCCAAGGTTAAAGTTGTAGCCCATTCCCAGCCCTACGCTGTCCCCGTCATTGTCGCTGTGAGCCCACTGGGTATTGAACGTCATACCCGGTTCCCCGGCGCCAAAGCTGGCGGACAGATTGGTGAACTCGGCTCCGGCTTCACCATGCAGGTTAACGGATGCGCAGACGGCGCTGCTGGCCCCCAGGGCGATCATCACGGCAACCAATTTTGGAGTAATCGACTTCATTGTTGAATTCCTTCAGATAAAAAAAAGCCCGATACGGGCGTTCGGGCAAAATTAACGGGTTCTTGGATCTCATCGTTATGGTCGCTGCAGACGGCAGGCGAGGGGGTCAACTCCCGCTACCGCTGCTAACACCTGGCCGATTTCCGGGGCATATCCTGAGCCGGTGCAGTCCCGGCGGTTAACGCCGTGAGTGGTTGCCTGCTGGTCGAGCCCAGGGACATGTTGTCCGCCGGTAAATTCAGGTGCTCAGCATAAAATTTTTCTTTTTTTACCGTTAGCGTTTATTAATTTAAATTTAAACATTTTCAACATTGAGGCGAGTAACAACAAATAAAGGTGACTGACGCGGTCAAAATTTTTCAGGAAGTGAGGTGATGCTTTGCAAATAACCGCCGCGGGCGAAAGCAATATAACCACCTTTCTTTAATGCTGACAAGACATTGAGAATACTGCTGCGCGACAGGTGGGTCCTGTCCTGAATATATTCAAGAATAGACACGCGCAGTCGGGTCTCTGCGGTTAATAGCATCATTTCCAGCAGATGGTTACGGATCACTGAATAGGTTCGCTGTTGCAGGACCAGATCGTCACGATATACCAGGTAAGAAGTATGATAGGCCAGCAGGCTGGTCACCTCCTCCCACAGGTTATGCTGACGAAAGAGCGCGGAAGCCAGGTCATAGTCGATGCGTAGCAGTTCGGAAGAGACTTCCGCTCGCAGGCTATGGCTGCGGCTGGGCTGTAGCATTTCCGCCACGCCGAAAAGGTGGGGCTCATAGACGGTCACCATCAATAGCTTGTCGGAATTCCGAATAATCGATAGCTCGCCTTTTTTAAAAATAAAGAGCTGGGTTTTGCCTTTATATTCCCAGGTGAGTCTTTTTCTGGCGATCGCGTTAACGGGCGTCGCGTGTGGCTCAAGCACATCGATCAGTCGGTCAATGGCCTTTTGCGGCCTGATCGGCGGTTTAATATTCATGATGTTTATCACCAGATATGAATTAATCAATTGAGGCTATTATAGTCAACAATTTTGCTGACCGGGCGATAAGGAAAAAATGCCTCTTTTCAATTTTTCTGGCGCTGACAGGGAACAAAAAATAAAAAGCCGGCGGAGGGCCGCCGGCGGGGAGCAAACATCGTCAGGCGATTATTTGCCTTTGTTTTCCAGATTCTCAACCTGCGGTAAACCGGTTGCCGAGGAGGCGCTCAGCAGGCCTGACTGGGCATAGCCGAACAGCTTCTCGCGGGTATCGGTAATATCCAGATTACGCATGGTCAGCTGACCGATACGGTCTTCGGCGGTAAACATGGAATCGCCTTTTTCCATGGTCAGACGCTCTGCTTTATAGGTCAGGTTGTCTGAAACGGTATTGAGGATCGAGTAGTCGTTACCGCGACGCAGCTCAAGGGTAACTTCGCCGGTGATCTGGCTCGCGACCCAGCGCTGCAGAGAATCACGCAGCATCAGCGCCTGGGAATCGAACCAGCGTCCCTGATACAGCAGGCGGCCCAGCTGACGACCGTGAGCGTGGTATTGCTCGATTGTGTCTTCGTTATGGATACCGGTCAGCAGACGCTCGTAGGCGATATGCAGTAGCGCCATCCCGGGGGCTTCATAAATACCGCGGCTTTTCGCTTCGATAATGCGGTTTTCAATCTGATCGCTCATCCCCAGACCGTGGCGGCCGCCGATGCGGTTGGCTTCCAGCATCATCTCGACGTCGTCAGCGAAGGTTTTGCCATTCAGCGCCACCGGATGGCCTTGCTCAAAGCGTACGGTTACCTCTTCCGCTGGGATCTTCACGTTTTCGTCCCAGAACTTCACGCCCATAATCGGGTTGACGATTTTCACGCTGGAATTGAGGAATTCGAGGTCTTTCGCTTCGTGCGTCGCGCCGAGCATGTTGGAGTCGGTGGAATAGGCTTTTTCAACCGACATCTTGTAGTCAAAGCCGCAGGCGATCATAAATTCGGACATTTCGTGCCGGCCGCCGAGCTCATCGATGAAATCACTGTCCAGCCACGGCTTGTAAATCTGCAGTTCAGCATTGGTCAGCAGGCCGTAACGATAGAAACGTTCGATATCGTTGCCTTTATAGGTGCTACCATCGCCCCAGATGTTGACGCCATCTTCTTTCATTGCCGCCACCAGCATGGTGCCGGTGACCGCGCGGCCCAGCGGCGTGGTGTTGAAATAGGTCAACCCACCGGTGGTGTTATGGAAAGCGCCACACTGAATCGCCGCGATCCCTTCTGCGACCAGCTGTTTGCGGCAGTCGATCAGACGGGCACCTTCAGCGCCATACTCTTTCGCGCGGCGCGGAATAGCATCGTAGTCGTCTTCGTCCGGTTGACCCAGGTTAGCGGTATATGCATAAGGCACGGCGCCTTTTTTGCGCATCCATAACAGCGCGGCGCTGGTATCCAGTCCACCAGAGAAAGCGATACCAATACGTTGACCAACCGGGAGATGCTTGAGAATCGTCGTCATAAAATAAAACCCTGCTCGATAGACTGTGGTGAGTTCGACTCAACAACCTTAACTGCATTTTTATGCATTAATTGTGAGTATTCATTTAACCATCTTTTACTGGCGACAGGAAGGGCTTCATCATCTTTTTGCTAAAAAAGCCTGAAATACCAGCACAAACGGCAATCGGGGGCGATAAAAAGCATGTTGACAAAATATACTAATTGCCGATACAATTCACCCCGATTTTATGTCCCGTCTTCGGTACCAAATCCCAGCAGTATTTGCGTCTTTTGCTCAATAAGAGTAAAATATGCCACGTTTCAGGCGCGGGGTGGAGCAGCCTGGTAGCTCGTCGGGCTCATAACCCGAAGGTCGTCGGTTCAAATCCGGCCCCCGCAACCACTTTCCCATTAAGTACTTTTTCAAATATACTGTGAGGACTAAGTGTCCTTCGTAGCCGAATTTGAAAGAATTCTTGCGGAAGGTGTTCCAGATCGCCATGGCGATCTCAGGGTTCAGTTATCTAAAGCCCCGATTTATCGGGGTTTTTTGTTATCTGACTTCAGAATAACTGGGCTATACGCCCTTTTTTTATGTCTTGGGGGTGGGTTTGTCCACATTAGAGCAAAAATTGACAGAGATGCTCACAGCGCCGGTTGAAGCGCTTGGCTTTGAGCTGGTCGGCATCGAATTTATTCGCGGTCGCACATCCACACTGCGCATCTATATTGATAGTGAAGATGGCATCAACGTTGATGATTGTGCTGATGTGAGCCACCAGGTAAGCGCCGTCATGGATGTTGAAGACCCGATCACTGTCGCTTACAACCTGGAAGTCTCTTCGCCTGGTCTCGACCGTCCGATGTTCACCGCCGAACACTACCAACGTTTCACTGGCGAAGAAGTTGCGCTGGTGCTGCGCATGGCGGTTCAGAACCGTCGCAAATGGCAGGGCATTATCAAAGCGGTAGACGGTGAAATGATCACGGTAACCGTCGAAGGCAAAGATGAAGTGTTCGCGCTGAGTAACATCCAGAAGGCGAACCTGGTTCCCCACTTTTAACAGTCTGGATTGAGGTGAAAGGCCCCGATGAACAAAGAAATTTTGGCTGTTGTTGAAGCCGTTTCCAACGAAAAAGCGCTGCCGCGCGAGAAAATTTTCGAAGCGCTGGAAAGCGCGCTGGCAACGGCCACCAAGAAAAAATACGAACAAGAGATCGACGTTCGCGTAGAAATCGACCGTAAGAGCGGCGATTTCGACACCTTCCGTCGCTGGCTGGTTGTTGAAGAGGTGACTCAGCCGACGCGCGAGATCACGCTGGAAGCAGCGCGTTACGAAGATGAAAGCATGAACGTCGGCGACTATGTCGAAGATCAGATTGAATCTGTTACCTTCGACCGTATCACCACGCAGACCGCTAAACAGGTTATCGTGCAGAAAGTCCGCGAAGCCGAGCGCGCGATGGTGGTCGATCAGTTCCGCGAGCACGAAGGTGAGATCATCACCGGCGTGGTGAAAAAAGTGAACCGCGACAACATCACTCTGGATCTGGGCAACAACGCTGAAGCCGTGATCCTGCGTGAAGATATGCTGCCGCGTGAAAACTTCCGTCCGGGCGACCGCATCCGCGGCGTACTGTACGCTGTCCGTCCGGAAGCGCGTGGCGCCCAGCTGTTCGTGACCCGTTCCAAACCTGAGATGCTGATCGAATTGTTCCGCATTGAAGTGCCGGAAATCGGTGAAGAAGTGCTGGAGATCAAAGCGGCGGCTCGCGATCCGGGCTCTCGTGCCAAAATCGCGGTGAAAACCAACGACAAGCGCATCGACCCGGTTGGCGCTTGCGTCGGTATGCGCGGTGCGCGCGTGCAGGCCGTCTCTACTGAGCTGGGCGGCGAACGCATCGATATCGTCCTGTGGGATGATAACCCGGCGCAGTTCGTGATCAACGCCATGGCGCCGGCAGACGTCGCGTCTATCGTGGTGGATGAAGATAAACACACCATGGATATCGCGGTAGAAGCGGGCAACCTGGCGCAGGCGATTGGCCGTAACGGTCAGAACGTTCGTCTGGCTTCGCAGCTCAGCGGCTGGGAACTCAACGTGATGACCGTTGACGACCTGCAGGCTAAGCACCAGGCGGAAGCGCATGCCGCTATCGATACCTTCACCAAATATCTCGATATTGATGAAGATTTCGCGACAGTGCTGGTTGAAGAAGGCTTCTCCTCGCTGGAAGAGCTGGCCTATGTGCCGATGAAAGAACTGCTGGAAATCGACGGTCTGGATGAAGCCACCGTTGAAGCACTTCGTGAGCGTGCGAAAAACGCACTGACTACGCTGGCGCTGGCTCAGGAAGAAAGCCTGGGAGATAACAAACCTGCCGATGATTTGTTGAATCTGGAAGGTCTGGATCGTGCCCTGGCATTCAAACTGGCTGCCCGTGGTGTTTGTACGCTGGAAGATCTCGCCGAGCAGGGCGTTGATGACCTGGCTGATATCGAAGGGATGACCGACGAGAAAGCTGGCGAGCTCATCATGGCCGCTCGCAACATTTGTTGGTTCGGCGACGAAGCGTAATAAACTGTAGCAGGAAGGAACAGCATGACAGATGTGACTATTAAAGCGCTGGCCTCAGAGATTCAGACCTCTGTGGATCGCCTGATACAGCAATTTGCTGACGCAGGCATCCGCAAATCGGCTGATGATTCTGTGACCGCGCAAGAGAAACAAACTTTGTTGACGCACCTGAACCGTGAACACGGCTCGGCGCCCGACAAGCTGACGTTGCAGCGTAAAACCCGCAGCACGTTGAATATTCCAGGTACCGGTGGAAAGAGTAAATCGGTACAAATCGAAGTCCGCAAGAAACGCACCTTTGTGAAACGCGATCCGCAAGAGGCTGAACGTCTGGCCGCGGAAGAGCAGGCGCAGCGTGAAGCGGAAGAGCAGGCCCGTCGTGAAGCTGAAGAAGCAGCGAAACGCGAGGCGCAATTAAAAGCTGAACGTGAGGCCGCAGAACAAGCTAAACGTGAAGTCGCTGATAAAGCGAAACGTGAAGCTGCGGAAAAAGACAAAGTGAGCAATCAACATACCGACGAAATGACCAAAACCGCCCAGGCTGAAAAGATCCGCCGTGAGAACGAAGCCGCGGAACTGAAGCGCAAATCGGAAGAAGAAGCACGCCGCAAACTTGAAGAAGAAGCGCGCCGTGTAGCGGAAGAAGCACGCCGTATGGCAGAAGAAAACGAAAAAAATTGGTCTGAAACCTCAGACAGCCCGGAAGATAGCAGCGACTATCACGTCACTACGTCACAGCATGCTCGTCAGGCTGAAGATGATAACGATCGTGAAGTTGAAGGCGGTCGCGGCCGTAGCCGTAGCAGCAAAGCGGCGCGTCCGGCGAAGAAAGGCAACAAACACGCTGAATCTAAAGCTGATCGTGAAGAAGCCCGTGCGGCCGTTCGCGGCGGTAAAGGAGGTAAGCACCGTAAAGGTTCCGCTCTGCAGCAGGGCTTCCAGAAGCCGGCGCAGGCCGTTAACCGTGACGTTATCATCGGCGAAACCATCACCGTTGGTGAACTGGCTAACAAGATGGCGGTGAAAGGTTCTCAGGTCATCAAAGCGATGATGAAACTGGGCGCCATGGCGACCATTAACCAGGTCATCGACCAGGAAACCGCGCAGCTGGTTGCCGAAGAGATGGGCCACAAAGTTATCCTGCGTCGTGAAAACGAACTGGAAGAAGCGGTAATGAGCGACCGTGACACCGGCGCTGCGGCTGAACCGCGCGCACCGGTCGTGACCATCATGGGTCACGTTGACCACGGTAAAACCTCGCTGCTGGACTATATTCGTTCTACTAAGGTTGCCTCCGGCGAAGCGGGTGGTATTACCCAGCACATCGGTGCTTACCACGTAGAAACCGACAACGGCATGATCACCTTCCTGGACACCCCGGGCCACGCCGCGTTTACCTCCATGCGTGCTCGTGGCGCGCAGGCGACGGATATCGTGGTTCTGGTGGTGGCGGCAGACGACGGCGTGATGCCGCAGACCATCGAAGCTATCCAGCACGCTAAAGCGGCGCAGGTACCGGTGGTGGTTGCGGTGAACAAAATCGATAAGCCAGAAGCTGATCCGGATCGCGTGAAGAATGAACTGTCCCAGTACGGCATTCTGCCGGAAGAGTGGGGCGGCGAGAGCCAGTTCGTCCACGTTTCCGCGAAAGCCGGTACCGGCATCGACGACCTGCTGGACGCGATTCTGCTGCAGGCTGAAGTTCTCGAACTGAAAGCTGTACGTAACGGTATGGCGAGCGGCGCGGTCATCGAGTCCTTCCTCGATAAAGGTCGTGGCCCGGTGGCTACCGTTCTGGTTCGCGAAGGTACTCTGCATAAGGGCGATATTGTCCTGTGTGGCTTTGAATATGGCCGCGTGCGTGCGATGCGTGACGAACTGGGTCGCGAAGTGCTGGAAGCGGGTCCGTCCATTCCGGTGGAAATCCTCGGTCTGTCCGGTGTGCCGGCTGCGGGTGATGAAGTGACTGTGGTTCGTGACGAGAAAAAAGCGCGTGAAGTGGCACTGTATCGTCAGGGCAAATTCCGTGAAGTTAAGCTCGCGCGTCAGCAGAAATCTAAGCTGGAAAACATGTTCGCTAACATGACCGAAGGCGAAGTTCACGAAGTGAACATCGTGCTGAAAGCGGACGTACAGGGTTCTGTCGAAGCGATTTCCGATTCCTTACTGAAACTGTCTACCGACGAAGTGAAAGTGAAGATCATCGGTTCCGGCGTAGGTGGTATCACCGAAACCGACGCGACCCTGGCAGCAGCATCCAACGCGATTCTGGTTGGCTTCAACGTTCGTGCCGATGCCTCTGCGCGTAAAGTTATCGAAGCGGAAAGCCTGGATCTGCGTTATTACTCCGTCATCTATAACCTGATCGACGAAGTGAAAGCGGCGATGAGCGGCATGCTGTCTCCGGAACTGAAACAGCAGATCATCGGTCTGGCTGAAGTGCGTGATGTGTTCAAATCGCCGAAATTCGGCGCCATCGCGGGCTGTATGGTTACCGAAGGGACGATCAAACGTCACAACCCAATCCGCGTCCTGCGCGACAACGTGGTTATCTATGAAGGCGAGCTGGAATCCCTGCGCCGCTTCAAAGATGACGTTAACGAAGTCCGTAACGGCATGGAATGTGGTATCGGTGTGAAGAACTACAACGACGTTCGCGTTGGCGATATGATCGAAGTGTTCGAAATCATCGAAATCCAGCGTAGCATCGATTAATCATTTGATGGCTAAGCAGCCGGGGAAGCGAAGCGCCACCCGGCAATCATTTTAAAAAGGGGCTTTTGGCCCCTTTTTTGTCTTTATTCTGGAGAACTTATTATGGCGAAAGAATTTGGTCGCCCGCAGCGTGTGGCCCAGGAGATGCAAAAAGAGATTGCCATCATCCTGCAACGTGAAATCAAAGATCCGCGTCTGGGTATGATGACCACCGTTTCCGGTGTGGAAATGTCCCGTGACCTGGCCTATGCCAAGGTGTATGTCACCTTCCTCAACGACAAAGATGAAGCCGCGGTGAAAGCGGGCATCAAAGCGCTGCAGGAAGCTTCTGGTTTTATCCGCTCCCTGCTGGGTAAAGCGATGCGTCTGCGTATTGTGCCGGAACTGACTTTCTTCTACGACAACTCGCTGGTGGAAGGGATGCGTATGTCCAACCTGGTCACCAGCGTGGTGAAACACGACGATGAACGTCGTGTGAACCCGGACGACAGCAAGGAGGACTGATGAGTCGTCCTCGTCGTCGCGGCCGCGACGTGCACGGCGTATTGTTGCTGGACAAGCCTCAGGGCGCTTCCAGCAACGATGTGCTGCAGAAAGTAAAGCGTATTTATAACGCCAACCGCGCTGGCCACACCGGCGCGCTGGATCCGCTGGCGACCGGTATGCTGCCAGTGTGTCTTGGCGAAGCGACCAAGTTTTCCCAGTATCTGCTGGACTCCGATAAGCGTTATCGCGTGATCGCCAAACTGGGCCAGCGCACGGATACCTCCGATGCCGACGGTCAGGTGGTGGAAGAGCGTCCGCTAACCTTTAGCGACGAGCAGCTGGCGGCGGCGCTGGATAGTTTCCGCGGCGAGACGCAGCAGGTACCGTCGATGTACTCGGCGCTGAAGTATCAGGGCAAGAAGCTGTACGAGTATGCTCGTCAGGGCATTGAGGTCCCGCGTGAAGCCCGGCCGATTACGGTCTATGAGCTGCTGTTTATTCGCCATGAAGGCGATGAACTGGAGCTGGAGATCCACTGCTCGAAAGGCACCTACATCCGGACGATTATCGATGATTTAGGTGAAAAGCTCGGCTGCGGCGCGCACGTGATTTTCCTGCGTCGCCTGGCGGTGAGCAAATACCCGGTTGAGCGGATGGTGACCCTCGAGCAGCTGCAGGCGCTGGTCGATCAGGCGGCAGCGCAGGATATTCCTGCCGCGCAGCTGCTTGATCCGCTGCTGATGGCGATGGACAGCCCGGCGTCGGACTATCCGCTGGTGGCGATTCCGGAGACCTCCGCGGTTTACTTTAAAAACGGTAACCCGGTTCGTCAGTCAGGCGCGCCGCTTAACGGGCTGGTGCGGGTGATGGAAAACGAATCCGGCAAGTTTCTCGGCATGGGCGAAATTGACGATGAAGGCCGCGTGGCGCCGCGTCGTCTGGTGGTGGAATACCCGGCGTAAGCGCTTTTCTTGCGATAAAAGCCTGCTACGAGTAGAATATCGCCGCTTAACGTCCGCTAAAGTGTTTTAACATTTTCGGGCGTTGCATCAGGGGTCGCTGAATTAGAGATCGGCACCCTTTCTTTCTTTTAATTTTTGGAGTTCTAAAATGTCTCTAAGCGTTGAAGCTAAAGCAAAAATCGTTTCTGAGTTTGGTCGTGGCGAAAACGACAGCGGTTCTACCGAAGTTCAGGTTGCACTGCTGACTGCACAGATCAACCACCTGCAGGGCCACTTTGCAGAGCACAAAAAAGATCACCACAGCCGTCGTGGTCTGCTGCGCATGGTTTCTCAGCGTCGTAAACTGCTCGACTACCTGAAACGTAAAGATGTTGCACGTTACGCTGCGCTGATCGAGCGTCTGGGTCTGCGTCGCTAATTCTGCGAGTTTCAGAAAAAGGGGCCTGACGGCCCCTTTTTTCGACCGGGCGGCAGCAATTCATTCAAAACTCATGTATTGTTGCTAGTAATGATCTTCATGCAGAGGTTCGCGCGGCTAATGAGAGGCTTCATCCGCAGGGGCGGGTAAAGGTTGTCATTAGTCGCGAGGATGCAGAGGATCGGGTCAATAGACGCTATGTCTTTGATATGGCGTGATTTATAGATAAAAAGGATAGAATTTTGCTTAATCCGATCGTTCGTAAATTCCAGTACGGCCAGCATACCGTAACCCTGGAAACCGGCATGATGGCGCGCCAGGCAACGGCCGCTGTGATGGTTAGCATGGATGACACCGCGGTATTCGTGACCGTTGTGGGTCAGAAAAAAGCGAAGCCAGGCCAGGACTTTTTCCCGCTGACTGTTAACTACCAGGAGCGTACTTACGCTGCCGGTAAAATCCCGGGTGGTTTCTTCCGTCGTGAAGGCCGTCCAAGCGAAGGCGAAACCCTGATCGCGCGTCTGATTGACCGCCCGGTTCGCCCGCTGTTCCCGGAAGGCTTCGTTAACGAAGTTCAGGTTATCGCCACCGTCGTTTCCGTTAACCCGCAGGTTAACCCGGATATCGTCGCGATGATCGGCGCTTCCGCTGCGCTGTCCCTGTCTGGTATTCCGTTCAATGGCCCAATCGGCGCCGCGCGCGTGGGTTACATCAACGACCAGTACGTACTGAACCCAACCCAGGAAGAACTGAAGTCCAGCAAACTGGATCTGGTGGTTGCCGGTACTGAAGCGGCCGTGCTGATGGTTGAATCCGAGGCTGAACTGCTGAGCGAAGACCAGATGCTGGGCGCGGTGGTCTTCGGCCACGAGCAGCAGCAGATTGTTATTCAGAACATCAACGACCTGGTGAAAGAAGCCGGTAAACCGCGTTGGGACTGGCAGCCGGAAGCCGTCAACGAAGCGCTGAACGCGCGCGTGGCTGCGCTGGCTGAATCCCGCCTGAGCGATGCTTACCGTATCACCGACAAACAAGAGCGTTACGCTCAGGTTGACGTGATCAAATCTGAAACCATCGCCACGCTGGTAGCAGAAGATGAAACCCTGGACGCTAACGAGCTGGGTGAAATCCTGCACGCCATCGAGAAAAACGTGGTTCGTAGCCGCGTACTGGCAGGCGAGCCGCGTATCGATGGCCGCGAAAAAGACATGATCCGTGGTCTGGACGTTCGTACCGGCGTACTGCCGCGTACTCACGGTTCCGCACTGTTCACCCGTGGCGAAACGCAGGCGCTGGTTACCGCGACTCTGGGTACCGCACGCGACGCGCAGAACATCGACGAACTGATGGGCGAGCGCACCGACTCCTTCCTGTTCCACTACAACTTCCCTCCGTACTCCGTAGGCGAAACTGGCATGGTGGGTTCTCCGAAGCGTCGTGAAATCGGTCACGGTCGTCTGGCTAAGCGCGGCGTATTGGCCGTGATGCCGACTATAGACGAATTCCCGTACACCGTTCGCGTGGTGTCTGAAATCACCGAATCCAACGGTTCTTCTTCCATGGCCTCCGTCTGTGGCGCCTCTCTGGCGCTGATGGATGCGGGTGTGCCGGTGAAAGCCGCCGTTGCGGGTATCGCAATGGGTCTGGTGAAAGAAGGCGACAACTTCGTCGTTCTGTCTGACATCCTGGGTGACGAAGACCACCTTGGCGATATGGACTTCAAAGTTGCGGGTTCCCGCGACGGTATCTCTGCGCTGCAGATGGATATCAAAATTGAAGGTATCACCAAAGAAATCATGCAGGTTGCTCTGAACCAGGCTAAAGGTGCGCGTCTGCACATCCTGGGCGTGATGGAGCAGGCGATTAACGCGCCGCGCGGCGATATCTCTGAATTCGCACCGCGTATCCACACCATCAAGATCAACCCGGACAAGATCAAAGACGTTATCGGTAAAGGCGGTTCTGTTATCCGTGCCCTGACCGAAGAAACCGGCACCACCATCGAAATCGAAGATGACGGTACCGTGAAGATCGCAGCGACCGACGGCGATAAAGCACAGCATGCTATCCGTCGTATCGAAGAGATCACCGCTGAGATCGAAGTTGGCCGCATCTACAATGGTAAAGTGACCCGTATCGTTGACTTTGGCGCGTTCGTTGCCATCGGCGGCGGTAAAGAAGGTCTGGTTCACATCTCGCAGATCGCTGATAAGCGCGTTGAGAAAGTGACTGACTACCTGCAGATGGGTCAGGAAGTGCCGGTTAAGGTTCTGGAAGTTGACCGCCAGGGCCGTGTTCGTCTGAGCATCAAAGAAGCAACTGAACAGACTCCGTCTGCCGCAGCGCCGGAAGCTCCGGTCGCCGAGCAGGGCGAGTAAGGTTGCCGTTAGCCCTCCGCTTTTGCGGAGGGCGTTTTACGGGCAGGACGCCTCGTTTGCAGCCGGGGAACAGGACGTTCATCCAATCGTTGTCTTCGGGAGTGGGAAATGAAGCCTTTTTTGCGCTGGTGTTTCGTGGCGACAGCTCTCACGCTGGCAGGATGCAGTAGCACCGCCTGGCGTAAGGACGCCGTCCTCGCAGTACCATTGCAACCGACTTTACAGCAAGAAGTGATTCTGGCACGCATGGAACAAATTCTTGCCAGTCGGGCTTTATCCGATGACGAACGCGCACAGCTTTTATATGAGCGCGGAGTGTTGTATGATAGTCTCGGTCTGAGGGCATTAGCGCGAAATGATTTTTCACAAGCGCTGGCAATCCGACCCGATATGCCTGAAGTATTCAATTACTTAGGCATTTACTTAACGCAGGCAGGCAATTTTGATGCTGCCTATGAAGCGTTTGATTCTGTACTTGAGCTTGATCCAACTTACAACTACGCGCACTTGAACCGCGGTATCGCCCTGTATTACGGCGGCCGGGCTAAGTTAGCGCAAGATGATCTGCTGGCGTTTTATCAAGACGATCCCAATGATCCTTTCCGTAGCCTGTGGCTTTATATCGCCGAGCGTAAACTCGACGAGAAGCGGGCGCTTGAAGCACTCAGAGAGCGCTTAAACAAGTCGGACAAAGAGCAATGGGGATGGAACATTGTCGAGTTCTACCTTGGCGACATTAGCGAAAAAGAGCTGATGACTCGTCTGAAGGCAGACGCAACGGATAACACCTCGCTCGCTGAGCATCTCAGTGAAACCAACTTCTATTTAGGTAAGTACTACCTAAGTCTGGGGGACAAGGACAGCGCTACGGCACTGTTCAAACTGGCGGTCGCTAACAACGTACATAACTACGTTGAGCACCGATACGCATTGTTGGAATTATCGCTCTTGGGCCAGGAGCAAGATGACCTGGCAGAATCGGACCAGCAATAGCTGACGAACACATCAGCCCATAGTTTTTTGCTTGCCATCACCTTTGCGGGTGAGGGCGTTGTTGTTCGTTAATACACCTACTTTGAGCCGGTTCACACTTTTCAATGAAAATTACCGTAAATTTTCACGATGAGTTATGTAGACTGGCCGCCATTAATTTTGAGGCACACGTACTACATGGCTGAATTCGAAACCACTTTTGCAGATCTGGGCCTGAAGGCTCCCATCCTTGAAGCGCTTAACGATCTGGGTTACGAAAAACCATCTCCGATCCAGGCTGAGTGCATTCCGCATCTGCTGGACGGCCGCGATGTTCTGGGTATGGCCCAGACCGGTAGCGGTAAAACCGCAGCGTTCTCTTTACCGCTGCTGAACAACATTGATCCTGAGCTGAGAGCACCACAGATTCTGGTGCTGGCGCCGACCCGCGAACTGGCGGTACAGGTTGCTGAAGCAATGACGGAATTCTCTAAACATATGCGCGGCGTAAACGTGGTTGCCCTGTACGGCGGCCAGCGTTATGACGTGCAGCTGCGCGCTCTGCGTCAGGGTCCGCAGATCGTTGTCGGTACCCCGGGTCGTCTGCTGGACCACCTCAAGCGCGGCACGCTGGATCTCTCTAAACTGAGCGGTCTGGTACTGGACGAAGCCGATGAAATGCTGCGCATGGGCTTTATCGAAGACGTAGAAACCATTATGGCGCAGATCCCGGAAGGTCATCAGACCGCGCTGTTCTCTGCCACCATGCCGGAAGCGATTCGTCGCATTACCCGCCGCTTTATGAAAGAGCCGCAGGAAGTGCGCATTCAGTCCAGCGTCACCACGCGCCCGGACATCAGCCAGAGCTACTGGACGGCCTACGGCATGCGTAAAAACGAAGCGCTGGTGCGCTTCCTGGAAGCGGAAGACTTTGATGCGGCGATTATCTTCGTGCGTACCAAAAACGCGACCCTGGAAGTGGCTGAAGCGCTGGAGCGTAGCGGCTATAACAGCGCCGCGCTGAACGGCGATATGAACCAGGCGCTGCGTGAGCAGACGCTGGAGCGTCTGAAAGACGGTCGTCTGGACATTCTGATCGCTACCGACGTTGCGGCCCGTGGTCTGGACGTTGAGCGTATCAGCCTGGTTGTTAACTATGACATCCCGATGGATTCCGAGTCTTACGTTCACCGTATCGGCCGTACCGGTCGTGCGGGTCGTGCTGGCCGCGCCCTGCTGTTCGTTGAGAACCGCGAGCGTCGCCTGCTGCGTAACATCGAACGTACGATGAAACTGACGATCCCTGAAGTAGAACTGCCAAACGCAGAACTGCTGGGCAAACGTCGCCTGGAAAAATTCGCGGCTAAAGTTCAGCAGCAGCTGGAAAGCAGCGATCTGGACCAGTACCGTGCGCTGCTGGCGAAAATCCAGCCGACGGCGGAAGGCGAAGAGCTGGACGTGGAAACGCTGGCCGCCGCGCTGCTGAAAATGGCCCAGGGCGAACGTTCTCTGATCGTCCCGCCGGATGCGCCGATGCGTCCTAAGCGTGAGTTCCGCGATCGTGATGACCGTTTCGAGCGTCGTGGCGACCGTAATGACCGCGGCCCGCGTGGCGATCGTGAAGATCGTCCGAAGCGTGAGCGTCGTGATGTTGGCGAGATGGAACTGTACCGCATTGAAGTAGGCCGTGATGACGGCGTTGAAGTTCGTCATATCGTTGGCGCGATCGCTAACGAAGGCGATATCAGCAGCCGTTACATCGGTAACATCAAGCTGTTCGGTTCTCACTCCACCATCGAACTGCCGAAAGGTATGCCGGGCGAAGTACTGCAGCACTTTACTCGCACCCGCATCCTGAACAAACCGATGAACATGCAGCTGATGGGCGATGCGCAGCCGCGCACTGAACGTCGTGGCGGCGGTGAACGTCGTGAAGGCGGTCGTGGTTTCGGCGGTGAGCGTCGTGAAGGCGGCCGTAGCTTCGGTGGCGAACGTCGTGAAGGCGGTCGTGGTGATGGTCGTCGTTTCAGCGGCGAACGTCGTGAAGGCCGTGCGCCGCGTCGTGACGATGCAGCTGCGCCGCGCCGTGATGACTCCGCTGGTCGTCGTCGTTTCGGTGGCGATGCGTAATTAGCGCAACACGCTAGCGTAAAGTAAATAATACAGCCCCGATCGCCATGATTGGGGCTTTTTTTATTCCTTTTGTACTCGTGTACTGGTACAGTGCGTCGCACCCACTGTGGGAAAGTTCTTTTGACTGGAGATTTCGGTAAATGGCGACACTAACCACTACAACCACCCGGCCGTCCCTGTTTGGCGGCGTGGTGATTATCGGCGGCACGATTATTGGCGCGGGCATGTTCTCGCTGCCGGTGGTGATGTCCGGCGCGTGGTTCTTCTGGTCGCTGGCGGCGCTGGTTTTTACCTGGTTCTGCATGTTGCACTCCGGTCTGATGATCCTGGAAGCCAACCTCAACTACCGGATTGGCTCCAGTTTCGACACCATCACCAAAGACCTGCTCGGCAAGGGCTGGAACCTGGTGAACGGCGTGTCGATCGCCTTTGTGCTGTATATCCTGACTTACGCCTATATTTCGGCGAGCGGTTCGATCCTGCACCATACCTTCAGTGAAATGTCGCTGAACGTACCGGCGCGCGCGGCGGGCTTCGGCTTTGCGCTTCTGGTGGCATTTATTGTCTGGATGAGCACCAAAGCGGTGAGCCGCATGACGGCTATCGTGCTCGGCGCCAAGGTCATCACCTTCTTCCTGACCTTCGGCAGCCTGCTGGGACACGTCGAACCGACGACGCTGTTTAACGTCGCGGAGAAGAATGCCTCCTATGCGCCCTACCTGCTGATGACGCTGCCGTTCTGCCTGGCCTCGTTTGGCTATCACGGTAACGTGCCGAGCCTGATGAAATATTATGGTAAGGATCCGCGCACCATTACCCGCTGTCTGATTTACGGTACGCTGCTGGCGCTGGGTCTGTACGTGGTCTGGCTGCTGGTGACGATGGGCAATATCCCGCGTCCGCAGTTTATCGATATTGCGCAGAAGGGCGGTAACATTGATGTACTGGTACAGGCCCTGAGCGGCGTACTGAATAACCGCGGCCTGGATCTGCTGCTGGTAGTGTTCTCCAACTTTGCTGTCGCGAGTTCGTTCCTCGGCGTGACGCTGGGTCTGTTCGACTATCTGGCGGATCTGTTTGGCTTTGACGATAGCGCGATGGGGCGCTTTAAAACCGCGCTGTTGACCTTTATCCCGCCGATGCTCGGTGGGCTGGTGAAACCAGATGGTTTCCTTTACGCCATCGGCTATGCCGGCCTGGCGGCGACGGTATGGGCGGCCATTGTGCCGGCGCTGCTGGCCCGCGCTTCGCGTAAACGCTTCGGCAGCCCACAGTTCCGCGTGTGGGGCGGAAAAGCGATGATTGTGCTGATCCTGCTCTTTGGTCTCGGCAACGCGGTGGTGCACTTCCTGTCGAGCTTTAATCTGCTGCCGGTTTATCAGTAAGGTTAATGCCCGGTGGCATAACATCCACCGGGCTGACGTTTGTGTTATCCCAACAGCTCCTCTTTCACCTGCATCGCCAAATCAAACGAATGCAGGCGAGCCTGATGGTCGAAGATCTGGCCGTTGACCATGATTTCGTCCGCCTCGGTTTCGCGCAGAATCGACTCTAAACCATGACGAACCTTAGCCTTATCGCCGACCAGCGACATGCTTAACGCCTGCTGCACGCCATACTGCTCGGACGCTGACCACAGCTGATGCATATTTTCCACCGGCGGCGGCAGCTGTCCGGTTTCGCCGCGCCGCAGCTTAACGAACGCCTGCTGCATAGAGGTAAAGAGGAACTCCGCATCGCGGTTGCTGTCGGCGGCGATAATATTGATACACACCATCGCGTACGGTTTTTCCAGCCGCGCCGAAGGTTTGAAATTGCTGCGATACAGATGCAGCGCCTGGAACAGCATATCCGGCGCGAAATGCGAGGCGAAAGCAAACGGCAGGCCGAGCTGCGCCGCCAGCTGGGCGCTGTACAGGCTTGAGCCCAGCAGCCACACCGGAATTCGTTCGCCATAGCCGGGAACCGGACGCACGTGCGGGTTCGGATCGCGGGCGTCAAACCAGTCCACCAGTTCCGCCACGTCGCGCGGGAAGTTATCGACATCGCCGCTCATATGGCGGCGCAGGGCGCGCATGGTCGGCTGATCGCTGCCTGGCGCGCGGCCAAGGCCGAGATCGATACGCCCGGGATAAAGGGTATTCAGGGTGCCGAACTGCTCGGCGATCACCAGCGGTGAGTGGTTGGGCAGCATCACCCCGCCGGAACCGAGATGCAGAGTGGTGGTATTGGCGGCGAGATAGCCTATCAGCACTGAGGTCGCCGCGCTGGCAATGCCGACCATATTATGGTGCTCCGCCAGCCAGTAGCGGTGATAGCCGCGCGATTCGGCCAGCCTGGCGAGATCCAGAGAGTGGGTAAAGGCTTCTTTGGCAGAAGATCCTTGCGGGATCGGCGCCAGGTCGAGCACCGAGAACGGAACAGATTTGTCAGTCATAAAGGCTCACTTTGCTACAGCATCGTCATCAGATTGAAGGTCTTCTTCCAGCCTGGCGCATCCTGGACGCGCCAGCCAGAAAAGCTGCATCTTTAATAATGCATTAAAATCTGAGCACTGTTGTTAACAAAGTGAGCGGTTTATCAGGCTTGCAGCACCAGACCGGGCAGCCGTTTCCAGTAGCCGTTGCAATCACTATTGCTGGTAAGATCCAGTGGCGCAGCACCGTTTTCGTTGGCGCGGAAGGCCTCTAGCATAGCGAAGGTTTCGTTGCCCATCGGCGACAGGCGCACCATATCCACCAGGCCGTGCATCGAGGTTAACTCGTTGCCAAGGTTATAGACGTAGCCGCTCATCGTCTGGATACCGTTGAGCACGAACACCTGCTGGTTCTCCTGCGACAGCATGCTGCGTCCGGTCGGGTACTTGATGCAGCAGGTTTCGCATTCGTCCTTTGGCCGGTCTTCCGAGCGGGCGGTAAAGCAGCGCGCGGAATAGGCCAGCGGCAGATGGCCGTAGCTCAGCACTTCCACTTCAAACTGGTTGCGAATACCCAGCTCTTCGCACTGGGTCAGTAAATTTGCCAGCCAGTCGCGGGAAAGCTCTACCGGCATGCACCAACGCATCATGCCTTGTTTCAGCAGCAGGCGCAGAGTGACGGCGTTATAGCAGTTCAGCGCATGCCCGGCAACGAACGGCAGCTTGCGTTCGGCGCAGAGGTTCACCACGCCAAGGTCGCTGGCCTCAATCAGGAACTCGCCGTTAGCGACATAGCGCTTCAGTTCGCCCAGTTCGGAAGAGGCCTGCACCAGCGCGAGGGTAGACAGCACCACCTGTTTGCCGCTACCGGCCAGCGCTTTTGCCATCTCGATCCAGTCGCCAACTTTGGTGGCGCGGCGTTTGCTGCACACGGCTTCGCCGAGATAAATGGTGTCGGCGCTGCTGTTTGCCGCCTGCTGGTAAAAATCTTCCAGCGTCTCTTTTGGCCAGTAGTACAGCACCGGCCCTAATGAATATTTCATGTTTCTCACTGCCATTTACGGTGATAGGCGCCAAGGGTGGTTTGCGTCCCTTCGGACATCGAACCAAGGGTTTCCATCCAGGCGGATTGCGGCACAAAATTCTGCGGATCGGCTTTGCAGCGGTCGATCGCCTGGCGCCAGACTTTCGCCACCTGGGTGACGTACGCCGGGCTGCGCTGACGGCCTTCGATTTTCACCGAGGCGATATTGGCGGCCATCAATTCCGGCAACAGCTCCAGGGTGTTGAGGCTGGTGGGTTCTTCCAGTGCGTGATAGCGCTCGCCATCGACCAGATAGCGGCCTTTGCACAGCGTCGGATAGCCGGCGTTTTCGCCATCCTGATAGCGGTCGATCAGCACCTCATTAAGGCGAGATTCCAGCCCCTGCGGCGTTTGCTGCCAACGCACGAAGCGGGCAGGTGAACAGGCGCCGACGGTATTCGGCGATTCGCCGGTCAGGTAGGAAGAGAGATAGCAGCGGCCTTCCGCCATGATGCACAGGCTACCGAAGGCGAAGACTTCCAGCGGCACCGGCGTGGCACGGGCCAACTGCTTCACCTGGTGAATAGATAACACTCGTGGTAGTACGACGCGTGCCACGTCAAAGTTGCGATGATAGAAGCGAATGGCCTCTTCATTGGTGGCGGAAGCCTGCACCGAAACGTGACGCTCAATGTGTGGATAACGCTCCGCGGCATACTCCAGCATGGCGATATCGGCCAGGATCAGCGCATCGGCGCCCAGCTGGGCGGCCATGTCCACCGCGCGCTGCCAGCGGGCGTAGCCGTCGGGATGGGCGAAGGTGTTGATCGCAATATGTAGCTTACGACGGTGCTGATGCACAAAGCTGACGGCTTCCTGCAGTTTCTTTTCGGTGAAATTAAGGCCGGCAAAGTGGCGGGCGTTGGTGTCATCTTTCAGCCCGATATAGACGGCATCGGCGCCGTTTTCGATGGCCGCCTTAAGCGCCGGAAGGTTACCGGCTGGGCAGAGCAGCTCCATAATTTTTCCTGAAAAATGCGGCCCGTCAGGGACGCTGAATGGTTAACGAGCAGGGATTTTAGTTAACCTTCTGGTGACAATTTTTGATTTGAGGCAGTTAAAAGTGTATTGGTGGCGCCAATAACTGGCGGCCGTCATCGCGTTTTTGTTGATTTACGCCGCTATGTTGTTTATGTGATATGGCACAATAGCGGAACAATTGCATTCATGGAGTAAAGCTTGTGTTGGATAAACTGCGTTCCCGGCTGGTCCACTTTGGCCCGTCTTTACTGAGCGTGCCGGTTAAGCTGGCGCCTTTTGCCCTCAAGCGCCAGGTGCTGGAGCAGGTGCTAAGCTGGCAGTTCCGTCAGGCGCTGGCAGAGGGAGAACTGGAGTTTCTCGAGGGGCGCTGGTTAAGTATTCATGTGCGTGACATCGGTCTGCTGTGGTATACCTCGGTAGTCGATGGTCACCTGGTGGTCAGCCAGCAGGCCGACGCCGACGTCAGCTTCAGCGCCGACGCCAGCGATCTGTTAATGATTGCCGCGCGCAAGCAGGATCCGGATACGCTATTCTTCCAGCGTCGTCTGGTGATTGAAGGCGATACGGAGCTGGGGCTGTACGTAAAAAATTTGATGGACGCCATTGAGCTCGAGCAGATGCCAAAAGCGCTGCGCGTGATGTTGCTGCAACTGGCGGATTTTGTCGAAGCTGGACTGAAGAGCCCGCAGAAACCTGAACAGACATCGGTAGGTGAGGCATGCTGATTCGAGTGGAGATTGGGATTGATGCACCGGGAATCGACGCGCTGCTGCGTCGTACCTTCGGCCGCGATGCCGAAGCGCAGCTGGTGCACGATCTGCGTGAAGATGGACTGATCACGCTGGGGGTGGTGGCAACGGATGATGAAGGCCAGGTGATCGGCTACGTTGCCTTCAGCCCGGTTGCAGTGGAAGGTGAAGAGCTGCAGTGGGTCGGTCTGGCGCCGTTGGCGGTGGATGAACACTATCGTGGACAGGGCATTGGCCGGCAACTGGTCTATGAAGGGCTGGATTCGCTGAATGAGTTCGGCTATGCCGCGGTGGTGACGCTGGGCGACCCGGATTTATACCGTCGCTTCGGCTTTGAGCCGGCCGCGCGCTTCGATCTCCGCTGCCGCTGGCCGGACAGCGCGGAGGCGTTCCAGGTTCACCGTCTGGCGGATGACGCTCTCGAAGGCGTCCACGGCCAGGTAGAATACAGCGACCATTTTAATCATCTTTGAGCCTCGCCAGCAGGGTATCGAAGGCATCCTCTCCGGCAACGAGGCGCTCTTTTTCGCGCTTCGTTAGCTGCTTAACGCGATATTCCAGTCGCAACGCAAGTGAGTGTTCACCAACCTCGTGGCTAAAGGCCAGCAGCAGGTCGCCTTTACCGCGCAACGCCTTCGCGCCTTTTCCCGCCTGATGCTGGCGAAAGCGGCGCGGCACATCGGTGGTGATGCCGGTATAAAGGCGATTATCCGCGGTTCGAATGAGATACAGAAACCAGCACACGGTCACAAAGTCACTATGGTAAGGTGTGTGCACCATAGCATAATGGAGAAGAAAGATGGAAACCCTTGCTGCCATTGGTCGCTGGCTGAGTAAGCAGCACGTCGTCACCTGGTGCGTCTCCCGCGACGACGAGCTGTGGTGCGCGAATGCCTTTTACGTCTATGATCAGGATACCGTGGCCTTTTATCTGCTCAGCGATGAGCACACCCGCCACGGTCAGATGACCGGCGAACGGGCGAAAGTGGCCGGTACGGTTAATGGCCAGCCAAAAACCGTGGCCCTGATCCGCGGCGTGCAGTTCAAAGGCGAGATCCGTCGTCTGAGCGGTGACGAAGAGGCGCGGATGCGCCAGCGCTACGTCAAGCGCTTTCCAGTGGCCCGCATGCTGTCGGCGCCGGTATGGGAGATTCGTCCGGACGAAATCAAGTTTACCGATAACACGCTGGGCTTCGGGAAAAAGTTACACTGGCGGCGTGATGCCGGCGCCGAGCAGGCGTAGCGCTTCGCGATTGAAGGCCGGCAGATCGTCCGGCGTTCTGCTGGTGACCAGCTGTTCGTTATCGACCACCACCTCCTGGTCGTAAAACTCGCCCCCGGCGTTTTTCACATCCACCACGATAGGCTTCACCGCCGTGAGCTTACGCCCGCGGATCACATCGGCGCTGATCAGCAGCTGTGGGCCATGGCAGATGGCGAAGACCGGCTTCCCGCCGTTTACGAAATCGCGGGTAAAGGTGACGAAGCGTTCATCCCCGCGCAACTGATCAGGGGAATAGCCCCCGGGCAGCAGCAAGGCATCAAATTCGCCCGGTGTGACGTCATCGATGGCTCTGTCGATGGCGACCTCCGCTTCTCCCTGTTTACCCTTCACCGTCTTGCCAGCCTGCTTTTCGATCGTGACGACCTGATGCCCGGCGAGCTTGAACGCGTCGGCGGGAGAGGTAAATTCAGAATCTTCAAAGTCGTCGGTAATGAGCACGGCTATCTTTTTACTCATGCTTCCTCCGCTATCTGGATGGTCAATGAGGTAATTCCATGATGATGGTGGATACTTACCTTGTAAGGTATTAAGCCTGGAACATGAGCCCGAAAGTGCAAGGCGGAGAATTCTGTAAAGGAGAATCAATGAGTCAGGTATTATTAACCGGTGCGACCGGGTTAGTTGGCGGTCACTTACTCCGGCTGCTGCAGAATGAGCCGAGCATCAGCACCATCGCCGCGCCGACGCGTCGCCCTCTGGCGCCGGCGGAAGGTGTCTTTAATCCCCACGATCCCCAGCTGACCGATGCCCTGGCGCAGGTAGTCGACCCGGTCGATATCGTCTTCTGTTGCCTGGGGACGACGCGTCGGGAAGCGGGAAGCAAAGCGGCCTTTGTCCATGCTGACTACACGCTGGTGGTTGATACCGCGCTGACCGGCAAACGACTGGGTGCGCAACATATGCTGGTGGTTAGCGCGATGGGCGCCAATGCCCACTCGCCGTTTTTCTACAATCGGGTGAAGGGGGAAATGGAGGCGGCGCTGATCGAGCAGGGATGGCCGCGGCTGACCATCGCCCGGCCGTCGATGCTGTCAGGCGAGCGGGAAAAAAAACGGGCCAATGAGACTTTCCTCGAACCGCTGTTCCGGCTGCTGCCGGGAAACTGGAAGTCGATTCCGGCCCGTGACGTGGCGATTGCCCTGCTGGCGGAGGCGCTGTCGCCCACCCAGGAAGGCGTGCAAATTCTGACGTCATCCCAGCTGCGGGAGCGCGCCGCGCAGCAGGCTGAATAGCGTTTTGCAAACGCAAACATCCGGCGTACTATTCACGGCTTCAATTCATATCCACATTTCTTGCTGGGGAATGCTATGACTGGTCAGTCTTCATCTCAGGCGGCGTCACCGTTTCAATGGTGGAAACCCGCGCTTTTCTTTCTCGTCGTGATTGTCGGCCTGTGGTTCGTCAAATGGCAGCCCTATTACGGGAAAGCCTTCATCGCCGCGGAAACCCACAGTATCGGTAAATCCATTCTTGCCCAGGCCGACGCCAATCCGCTGAAAGCCGCGTGGGACTATGCGATGGTTTACTTCCTCGCCGTCTGGAAAGCGGCAGTGCTCGGCGTGCTGCTCGGGTCGCTGATTCAGGTGCTGATCCCGCGCGACTGGCTGCTGCGCACCCTGGGACAATCGCGTTTTCAGGGCACGCTGCTGGGGGCGATTTTTTCACTGCCTGGCATGATGTGCACCTGCTGCGCCGCGCCGGTCGCGGCTGGCATGCGTAAACAACAGGTGTCGATGGGCGGGGCGCTGGCGTTCTGGATGGGTAACCCGCTGCTCAACCCGGCGACACTGGTGTTTATGGGCTTTGTCCTGGGCTGGCAGTTTGCGCTGGTTCGCCTGGTCGCTGGCCTGGCGACGGTGCTGATTGTTGCGACCCTGGTGCAGAAATGGGTGAAAGAGGCGGCGACGCAGCCGGTAGCGGTGCCTGCTGCACCGTCGGAAGCGGCCAGAGACAGCTTCTTTAGCCGCTGGCTGCGGGCGCTGTGGACCCTGTTCTGGAACACGATCCCGGTTTATATCCTCGCGGTACTGGTGCTGGGAGCGGCGCGGGTCTGGCTGTTCCCGCACGCCGATGGCGTGGTGGATAACACGTTGTTCTGGGTCATCGCGATGGCGATCGCCGGCTGCCTGTTTGTGATCCCTACCGCGGCGGAAATTCCGATTGTGCAGACGATGATGCTGGCTGGCATGGGGACAGCGCCCGCGCTGGCGCTGCTCATCACTCTGCCGGCGGTGAGCGTGCCGTCGCTGATTATGCTGCGCAAAGCCTTCCCGGCCAAAGCGCTGTGGCTGACGGGCGGACTGGTGGCGCTGTGCGGGGCGATTGTCGGTGCGCTGGCGCTGGTGTAGTTTGCCGTAAACGTATGGATAGCCGGATTGGCTGCCGGGCGGCGGCTACGCCTTACCCGGCACACAACGGACAGGGGACGGTAGCCCGGCTAAGCGCAGCGCCAGCCGGGAGACTGCAGGTTTATTTGATGTAGGTAAAGGCGGTAGTCACCCGGGACACGCCGCTCACCCGGCTGGCAATATCCGCGGCAGCCCGGCCTTCGCGCTCGGTCACCAGCCCCATCAGGAAGACTTCGCTGTTTTCCGTGGTCACCTTCACGTTCGAGGATTTGACCTGATCGGTGCTCAGCAGCTGCGAACGCACCTTGGTGGTGATCCAGGTATCAGACGAGGCGGTCCCTAAACCAATCGGCTGGCCCTGGCGCACTTCATTAAACACTTCCGTGGTCCCTTCCACGCCCATGGCGATTTGCTTGGCGCGGGCGGAGAGGTCCGGCGTCGGCGACTGGCCGGTCAGCAGGACTTTGCCCTGATAAGCCGTGACGTTGATGCGGGCCTGTTTCTTAATCTGTTCATCTTTCGACAAGGCGCTATTGACGCGCAGTTCCAGGGTGCTGTCATCGACCTGGGTTCCCACCGTACGCGGGTCCGTTGCGGCTTTAGTGCCGACAGCTGCCGTTCCGACTACCGCGGCGGCAACGCAGCCCTGCAGCAATAGTGCAGAAAGCAGGATGGCGAGGGGCGAGAGAGCCTTCATGTGTTCTCCTTAATCGTCCTGGTGTGGAAAAAGGGTGTTATCTATCAAATCGCACAGACAGTTGACGGTTAGCATATGCATCTCCTGAATACGCGCGCTGCGATGCGAGGGGATGCGGATTTCGACATCCTGCTGACCTAAGAGGCCAGCCAGCTCACCGCCGTCATAGCCGGTTAACGCGACGATAGTCATGTCGCGAGTCACGGCGGCTTCCACCGCTTTGACGATATCCCGGCTGTTACCGCGCGTAGAGATCGCCAGCAGCACATCGCCGGCGTGTCCCAGGGCGCGCACCTGCTTGGCGTAGATCTCGTCATGCAGACGATCGTTGGCGATGGCGGTTAAGACCACATTATCGGTATTAAGTGCAATGGCGGGTAAACCAGGGCGTTCCGTTTCAAAACGATTAATCATGCTGGCAGCAAAATGCTGTGCGTTGGCGGCGGAGGTGCCATTACCACAACAGAGGATTTTGTTGCCGTTGAGCAGGGACTGCACGAGCGTCATCGCCGCCCGGGAGATGGCGTCCGGGAGTGCTTCCGCTGCGGCAATTTGGGTTTGAATGCTTTCGGTAAAGCAGGCTTTGATTCTGTCGAGCACGGGATCCCTTACTTCTGGTATTACGCTATTCGCCAAAGGCGTTTTTTAGCCATTGGATGTCGTTTCCGGTGAAGGCTACCACATCGAAACGGCAATCCACAGTCTCAAAGCTCCCATTCTGTCGGCAGAGCCACAAACGGGCGGCTTTAAGCAGTCGTTGTTGTTTTTGCGGGGTGACGCTGGCCGCCGCGTCACCGTACCGGGCGCTACGGCGGTAGCGCACCTCGACAAAAACGGTGACGGCGCCGTCGCGCATGATGAGGTCAATTTCGCCGCCACGCTCGCGGGCATTAGCGGCGATAAAACGCAGGCCCTGGCCTTCCAGCCAGCGGCGAGCCTGGTTTTCCCAGGCATCGCCAGTCTGTTTGCTTAGCTGGCCGGAACGATTTTTCCCTGCTGGTACTTGAGCCATGACAGTTTCCTGTTAATCACGCAGTCCTGGGTGGCCGTCAGATCGCCGGTATTGCCGTTCAGCTCGAAGCCCGGCGTTTGGCGCATTTGCGTGAAGTGGTTCGCCAGTGACCAGGCGTCAGCTCCCATGGCATACAGGCGCGCCAGCGAGTAGTCATTACGTACAGCGGACAGCGCCTGCTGCATCAGCGCCGGGTTGCTGCCGGCCAGCATCGGGATCTCACTATACTGCAGCCCTTCCATCTCCAGACGGAAATCCGGCCCTGCGGTGCCCTGGGCGCTGCGCGAGCTGGCGTACAGGGTGACATTGTTTTGACTGCCGTTGCGCATGGCGATCATGGGTTTGATATAGGCAATCTGTTCCGGGGTGGCGAGGATATAGGCGGCGTCCACGCTGCCGCCGCTGCTCACCGGCATCTCATCCGCACTGCCGAGGGAACTGTTCTGGGCCGAAGGCAGGGTGGAGACCGGGGTGCCGGTCAGCGCAATGCCCCCTCCGCCGTTGACGCCGGCGCGCAGCTCGGCCGTGGATCCAAAACGCTGCTGCAGGACGCTGGCGCCGCCCAGCTTCAGCCATTCGTCGGCAAACGCGCTAACCACGCGATCGCCCAGCGCACCGCGCGGAACCAGCAGCAGTGGCGTCTGCTTGCCCTGTTGGTGGATATGTCGGGCCGCGTCACGCGCTTCGTCTTCCGGGGAAAGCGCGAAATAGCAGAGGTTAGCGCGGCTTTCGACTTTCTCCGGCTGGTTGAGGGCCAGTACATTGAGCGGCGTGTTGCTCTTAATCACATCATCTACGTTCTCTTTCAGCAGCGGCCCGACGACTAAAGTGGCGCCATCCTGCTGAGCCTGGGCAAGCAACTGACTGATGGGCTGGCTGGTGGTGTCGTAAATTTTCAGTTCCGCAGAGGGGTTGGCGGCGCTGGCGACTGCGGGCTGAGGCTGTGCGGTCGGGGCGGTGACCGGCTGAGTGACCGGGGAAGCGGTGGTCTGCGGCGTGGCGGACGCTGCCGGCGCCTGGGCTGTAGGTTCCGCGGCAGGCGCCGCCTGGTCTTGTGCCGGGGCTTGCACCGGTTCAGCGCGGCTTCCGGTGGCGGTTAGATCGCTGACTTCTGCCTGCGACGGACTCACTACATCATCATTACCGGAGACATTCGCCGCCTGGGCAACCTGCGCGGGAACGGCGCTACCCGTCACCGACGGCGCACCATTTTTGGCGGCTTCAAAGCCCTGCTGGATAGTGCGGCCGAAGATCGACGCCTGGCCGTTCAGCGGCAGGAAAAGCGCAATCTTGTTGGTGGACGCGGGCTTATAGTTTTGCATGTTCACCAGCGCCGTCGGCAGCATTTTGGCGCCCGGGTTTTGCGGATAGCGCGTCTGCCAGTCTTTAACGCCTGCTTTCAGCAGCGTCGGATCGTTGCGGTTGTCAAACCACATCCGCTGCAGATCCAGCCAGCCCTGGAGGGTATTTTCATCGGCGTTGATCACCAGCGCATTGGCCTGGTCCTGGGGCATCGAGGTGAGCGCTTGCCACGTCGCATCAATATTTTTCTGACGCTGTTTCGCATCGCTCAGCAGCGGCTGCTGGGCAATTAAGGCGCGCAGCAGGGTCAGCGATGGTTTGCCCTGGCTGGCATCGATTTGCGCCTGCCAGTAGCGCGCCTGCTGGGGTTGATCCAGGCTTGTCGGGTCGAGCTTTGCCAGCAGAGTACGAGCGCCCTGATAGTCGTTTTGCGCCAGCTTCACTTCCACCGCCAGCAGCGACTGTTCACGGGCCTGGGTGCTGTTCAGGTTCGACGGCAGCTGGTTGTACAGGTCGATGGCCTGCTGCTTCTTCCCTTCCTGCAGCAGTGCACGAATGGCGAGTAATTGCCAGTTGGTCTTGCTATCATTCGTGCTTTGCTGCATCTGCTGTAGGTAGAAACTGGAGTTGGCCTGCGATGTACCCTGCATAAACGCCGTGCTTTGATCCTGCGTGTGGGTGCCGCAGCCAGCAAAAAGAAGCGTCGCCAGCAATACGGGCAGACAGCGCGCGGGCTTAGAACGAAGAAATGTTGACGGTACCATAAGTGTCCAGTGATATTTTTTTGGCTCAATGCTCAATATTAAATCGGCAATACGGACGAGACAATGAAACAACACGAATCAGCGGATAATTCTCAGGGGCAGCTCTATATTGTGCCCACTCCGATAGGGAATCTGTCTGATATCACGCAGCGCGCACTGGAAGTGTTGCAAGCTGTTGATTTAATTGCTGCGGAAGATACCCGCCACACCGGTTTGCTGCTGCAACATTTTGCGATTAACGCCCGCTTATTTGCGCTTCACGACCATAACGAGCAGCAAAAGGCGGAAACACTTCTCGCTAAACTGAAAGAGGGGCAAAACATCGCGCTGGTCTCCGATGCCGGCACGCCGCTGATTAACGACCCAGGCTATCATCTGGTGCGCACCTGCCGCGAAGCGAATATTCGCGTGGTGCCGTTGCCGGGTCCCTGTGCGGCCATCGCCGCCCTGAGCGCCGCCGGTCTGCCTTCCGACCGTTTCTGCTATGAAGGCTTCCTGCCGGCGAAATCGAAAGGCCGCCGCGATACCCTGAAAGCGCTGGAAGAAGAGCCGCGCACCCTTATCTTCTATGAGTCGACCCATCGTTTGGTGGAGAGTCTGGAAGATATCTGCGTGGTACTGGGAGAATCCCGCTACGTGGTGCTGGCCCGCGAGCTGACCAAAACCTGGGAATCGATCCACGGCGCGCCGATCGGCGAGCTGGTGGCGTGGGTGAAGGAAGACGAAAACCGCCGCAAAGGCGAGATGGTGTTGATTGTCGAAGGCTTTAAGGCCCAGGAAGAGGCGCTGCCGGCGGCCGCGCTGCGTACCCTGGCGCTGCTGCAAGCGGAGCTGCCGCTGAAGAAAGCCGCCGCGCTGGCCGCGGAGATCCACGGCGTGAAGAAAAATGCGTTGTATAAGTACGCCCTGGAGCAGCAGGGGGAGTGACCCTGTAGACCCAATTGAAGTCTGGCAAGCAGCCCTTCAGATAGTGAAGAGCTGCTTGAGCGTCCTCCTACATGTCGGAAGAAATGTCGGAAGAAATGTCGGAAGAAAAGTGCAGATTCACTTGCGATACCTATGCTGAGTTTTCGCACCGCTAAGCGCAATCACACTATCTTCAGTTCCACCTTCTTGCTGCTTAACGCTGCGCGGTCATTTTCACTGATACCGTCATCGGTGATTACGCAGTCTATCTTTTCCATCGGCAGTACCTGGTTAAAGCCCCGGCGATTGAATTTGCTGGCGTCGAGCACGGCGATCACCTGATGCGCGGCGGCGGCCATCACGCTGCTGATGGAGTAACCTTCGTTAAAGGTGGTGATACCGTTGGTGGCGTCGATACCGTCGGCGCCGACAAACATCAAATCGGCGCAGATTCCCTGCAGAGAACGTTCGGCAATCGTCCCGTGCATGGAGTGCGTTTTATGCCGCACGGTGCCGCCGCAAACCACCAGGGTGATATCTTTATTTTCCGCCAGGGTAAACGCGGCGGGCAGGCTGTTGGTGATGACGGTGATATTGGTCATCCGCACCAGTGCCTCGGCAATCAGCAGGGTGGTGCTGCCGCTATCGAGGATCACCGTCATACCTTCACGGATCATGGCTACCGCGGCCTGGGCGATGCGCTTTTTGGGATCGCTGGCAAGCTGATAGCGGTCTTCCAGCACCACTTCCTGATTCTCTGCGTCGGTCAGGTCGCTGCCCGCGCGGGCGGCGCCGCCGTGAAAGCGGGTTAACAGCCCTTTTTCTTCCAGTAAGCGAAGATCGGCACGGATCGTTACCTCAGAGATGCCAAAGAGATTCGAAAGGTCTAGAACCAATACGCTGCCCTGCGTATTCACCATATCGACAATTTTGTTCCTTCGTTCAAATGAGTTCATCTTGATTTGCCTGATAATTAACTCATCTCAGTGTAATCGAAGGATAACGAAAGTTGAACGATAATTTTCGAAAGGTTACATGAGCCAGCCCTCAGGGCTGGCTCATGCAGTCAGGAGAGTTTGAGCAGGATTTTACCCTGCATCGGTGCGCCGTTTAGCGCCTGAACTTCACGCGCAAAGCTCTCCGCGTCACCGCGGTGGGCTATTAGCGGTGCCAGCTGCAGGCGTTTTTCTGTCAGCAGGCGGGTGGCCGTTTGCCACTCTTCTCCTGGCCACGGACCAGAGTAATTCATCCAGCTACCGACAATATTCAACTCTTTACGCAGGATCTGCCCGAAGGTGGCGGCCGGGAGGGTTAAATCGTGATGAAGCGTGCCGACCAGCGCCAACTGCGCCCGCGGACCGGCGGCCTCAATCGCCAGCGTGACGGTCTGCGGCGTGCCGGCGGTCTCAAGGACTAACTGGTCGAACTGAATGGCTTCCAGCGCCTGCTGAATCGCCTGGCCGCTCATTTCGCGGCTGTTGAACACTCGGGTCGCGCCAAGGGCTTTGGCCAGCTCCAGTTTCTGCGGATTGATATCGATCGCCGTGACGCTGTTGGCGCCCAGTTCGCGGGCGCACTGTAATGCCAGCAGGCCAATGGTGCCCGCACCGATAATAATCACGTTTTTACCTTCGCAACCCTGCGCCAGGTGGAAGGCGTGGAGGCCAACGGTTATCGGCTCGATAAACGCGCCGTCATCAATCGGCATCTGATCCGGCAGGCGGAACAGGTTGGCGCGCTTCACCACCACATATTCGGCGTTGCCACCTTCGCTGCGTGAGCCGACAAACTGATATTGTTTACATAAAGAGAAATACTCGCGCTGGCACTGCGGACACTGAAAGCAGGGCAGCAGTGGCACGCAGGCGACGGCATCGCCGGGCTGCAGATCAGTTACCGCCGCGCCGTAGGATTCCACATAGCCGCTGAATTCGTGCCCCAGCGTAATAGGGTAGTAATGCGCGCCTTTGGCGAAAATGCGCGGGATGTCGGAGCCGCATAATCCGGAACTGACCACTTTGACCAGGACATCGTGTTCCGTTTGCAGCGTAGGGATAGGGCGTTCTTCAACGCAGACGTTCCCCTCAGCATGGATTACCACTGATTTCATAACATTCTCCAGCTATAAGATTCAGGGGAGCGACCGCTCCCCTTTTAGATCAAGACATGCCTGTACTTTGTTGTGGGGCAGCGCTTTTTTCTGCTTTTTCCACCGCGATGAAGCGACGGGCACGACGCCAGGTCAGCAGAACGCCAGTCAGATAGATAATGCCGATGACCGCGAAGCCCACCACGTTCTGCCAGGTAAAGAGCTGGATCAGCAGCCAGGTAATCGGTGAACCGCCCTGGTCCATTGAGGCCACCATACCGCCGGCTTTCAGGGCCCCGGCGTTTGCCGCCAGCTGGGTGTGCAGGCCTATGGTCTGGGTGGCGATCCATAGGGTGATACCCATAATGATGACCCCGGAAATCAATGTGCGGAACAGGTTCCCTTGATGTACCGCGACTGCCATCGCCACGAAGAAGCCGATGGTGGCCAGGTCGCCAAACGGCAGGACCTGGTTGCCAGGAACCACGACGGCGATAAGAATGGTCAGCGGGATGAAGATCAGGCTGGCGGAGACCACCGAGGTATGACCGAGCAGCAGCGCCGGGTCGAGACCAATCAGAAATTCCTGGCCGCCGAATTTGGCCTGCAGACGTTTACGCGCCTGTTTGGCTATCGGTGTGAGGCCATCCATAATCGGTTTGATCACCCGTGGCATCAGCAGCATCACCGCTGCGGTTTTCACCGCAAGCTGGAGAATGCTCTTCAGGTCGTAACCCGCCAGCGCGCCAATCACAAGGCCCATGACGAAGCCAACGGTAACCGGTTCACCGAAGGGACCGAAGCGTTTCTGGATATCATCGGCGCTAAAGTGAATACGGTTAAGACCGGGGATCTTGTCGATGATGGTATCGACAAGCACGGCAACCGGCCCTAAATACGCCGAACTGCCATGCGGGATCGCAATACCCTCGAGGCCAAAGAAATCGCGGGTATCTTTGGCAAACCAGTCGCCCAGCTTATACACAAAGGCGGCATGCACTACCACGCCGAGAATACCTATCCAGTACGATCCGGTAGCGATATGCAGCATCGCGCCGGTAAAGGTCATATGCCAGATGTTCCAGATATCGACATTCACTACGCGGGTCATACGGGTAACCAGCATCACGATATTAACCACGATGGCCACCGGGATCGCCACCAGGGCGATTTGCGACGCCCAGGTCATCGGTGATGAACCCGGCCAACCGATATCGATCACGTGAAGATTAATCTGGAAATGCTCCGCCATCGCCTTTGCCGCCGGGCCGATGGAGTCGAGCATCAGGCCAATGACCAGGCCGATACCGACGAAACCGATCCCGATATGCAGACCAGATTTGAAACAATCCCCGAGCTTCATCCCCAGTAACTTGGAGAAAATAATGATCACGATCGGCAGCATCACCGTCGGACCGAGATCGAGGATATAACGCATGATTTCGCTAAACATGGCGTTTACTCCGCGAGGATGCCGAGGATTTTCTGTTGTAAGGCTTCAATGCCGACGCCCGAAACGAATGGCATGCCGTGTACCACCGGAATGTCGCCAAAGGTCCGCTCCACGCGCGCGGTGGTGCAGATCAGGTCCGCCCCGTCCATGTAGGTTTCGATTTCATTGACCCGGCACTGCACCAAATCCAGTTCAATATTGTGGTCTGCACACAGCTCTTTAATCTCTTCAGCCGCCATCGTGGAGGTGGCGACGGCACCGCCGCAGGCGACGATAACTTTACGTTTCATAGGGTACCCCTTTTATTATCAGTATCTTATGAAGCCACGGCGTTAAGCTCAGGCTCAAGGATAAATTGCTGGAACCGCACCGGCAGCTGATCGTCGGAAGCGGCGAGCAGTGCCTCCAGCGTGTGCGGATTTTGTAGCTCACTAAATAACCGGCGCAGTAGCTTCAGCTGTGCCGCCGGGTTTTCAACAATCAGCGCGATGATGAGCGAAACGTCGATTTCGCCGTCGTCATCAGCGCGCTGAAAAGGAACCGGCGCATCCGGACGAATCAGGTAAATGGCCGGCGATTTGGCGTGGACGGCTTCACAGTGCGGGATAGCGACAGCATGCTGCTCCAGGGCGATGCCGGTGGGAAAAGTCGCTTCGCGTTCGAGCAGGGCGGCGGGATAGCTGTCGTGTACGACGCCTCGCGCCAGCATCTCTGCGCCAATGTGTTCCAGCGCCTGCTGGCTGGAACTGAAATGAATGCCGGTACGAACAAACAGTTGACTCATATATCCTCTTAACTTCAGGCGATTTCAGAAGAACAGCCGTAGCGGTAGGCACGCAGAACATCCTGGATTTTGTCGAGGATCAGCGCGTGCGGCTCGGCGTTCAGTGCATTCAGCGACAGTCGTTCAAACTGCACCGGCATATACTGGCTGATAAGCCCCAGCGGCAGCTTAGCGTCGGTCAGATTAGCGATAAGTTTCTCAACGCTCTGGCGAATACGCGGATGCGGCCAGTAATAACGGATACGGTCGGAAAGACTGAAGTGGATATCGACCATCGCCTGGCTCCAGGTGGGGCGATAGTATTTTTTCCAGTAGCCGGGTTCGTTAAGCATCACTTCGTCGATCACCTCCATCACGCGACTGCGAGACTCTGGGGCGATCAGCTCATTTTCCATTTGGGCGAGGGCAAAGATGGCTTCACGCAGGGCAAAGGTGAGCGCCGGGCCGACTTTCAGGATGGCGAAGTGGTCGCGAACCAGCGCGCGATAAGCCTGGCGAGTTTGGTAGTCGGTGGAGTGCGCTTCGTAGACCATCGGGGTACTTTCGATCCAGGCGGAAAGCGCTTTCGCTTCCTGCGGCTGGTAATGAATGATTTGCGTATGGTCGAACTCCACCCCAGGCTGCACGACGATAGCGATAACTCGCTCCAGCGCAGCCTCGAGTCCCAGCTTACGGAAAGCAGCCTCATGGGTTTCGAGTGTCGCCGCGGCATCCTGCGCCCGGGTGACATGTACGCTGCCGATGGTGCAGGCCTCGCCGCCGGGCACCGGAACTTCGGTCCCGATGACGTAGGTCAGGTGGCGCTTTTGCTCAGCGCTGGCGGTCTCTTCGGCAGCCTGACACAGGCGAGCGGCGCGCTCAGCAACCACACCAGGATCCAAAGGCACCGGATCGTCAGCACAGGACATTGACGCATCGAGATGGATTTTGCTAAAGCCGGCCGCGACGTAGGCCTTGATGAGGTCGACAGATTTTTCCATCGCCACGGCGGCCGGTTCGTCTTGCCAACAGTTCGGGCCCAGATGATCGCCGCCAAGAATAATACGTTCAGCCGGGAAACCGACGGTACGGGCAATGTTGTAGACGAAGTCACGGAAATCGGCCGGCTGCATGCCGGTGTAGCCGCCAAACTGATTCACCTGGTTGGATGTCGCTTCGATCAGCACCTTGTTGTTAGTCGACAGATCGAAACGTAACGCCGCTTCGATAACCAGCGGATGCGCTGAACAAACTGAACAGATGCCGATGTGTTCGCCGGACTTATGGCGAGAGATAATGTCTTTCATTTACAACCTCCGTTTTCTTTCGAATATATTCGTTATGTTTTGTTTTGGTCGCAAATGGCTTTGTTTTGAATTGTGATCTGCATCGATAAATAGTCGTGTAACGCAGTGAAAGGTATCGTCTTTCAAGACAAAAACGCCCTGGCCAGAAAGACAGGGCGTTTTTAATTTGTTGAAAATTAACTAAATAGTCGGGAAAGCCAGCTACGTTTCGTTTTGACGGCTTCCTGAGTGGCCTGCTGCGGCTGGGCGGCGATTTCGCCGAGACCGGCGTTAAAAGCGTCGCCAATGGCTTTTAACGCCTGCTGCGCATCGTTGCCGCTGGCCATAAAGTGCAGACGATGACCCTGTTTGGCGCCCAGTGATACGACGCGCATCAGATTTTTGGCATCAACAATGGCGGAGCGCGTATCAAGGTTTTCGACCTGGATTTGCGATCGCCACTGCTTGACGGCTTTCACCAGCACCGCACTGGGGCGGGCATGAAGACCGTGCGGATTGCGCAGGGTAAAGGTGGCCTCTTCGTCAAAGTGCGGCGCGGGTTGTGGTTCTTCGCCTGCTGGCAGAGGGATATCACCAGCGAGAATTTCCAGCACCGCCTGGGGGGTATCGGCGCGCGTAAGCGCGTCAGGCACCCGATCATCGCCCAGGGCATGGGTGAGTTGGCGCAAAATATCGAGATGCTCGTTGTCCTGAGCCGCGATACCGACAATCAGATAGGCGGTTTGCTCCTCACCCCAGTCAACCCCCTGCGGACAAGCCAGCACCTTAACACCCGTTTTGAGCACTGCGTCGCGACTGTGCGGCGTGCCGTGGGGAATAGCGATGCCGTTGCCCAGATAGGTGCTGATTTGCCCCTCGCGCTCGCGCATGCCTTGTAGATAGGCTGCTTGCGTATGTCCGGCCTCAGTCAGGGCTGCAACGACACGTTGTAGCGCCTCGTCTTTCGTTTTGACCTGACGATCGAAACCAATATCGGCAGAAGTCAGTTGCATAGCTTGCTCCTTATTTCATGGCGCCAGCAAGGGCTGTCGCTTTGTCAGTGCGTTTCTGCCATAGCCGCCAGCATCCCAGCATAAGTGCCCCGCAGGCGGAACCGGCGAGAATGCACAGCACCCACATCAACGGTTTACTGACCAGCGGCAGGATTAAGAAGCCGCCGTGCGGTGCTGGAACCTGAATATGCAGGCTGTAGCTGAGTACCGCAGAAATTGATGAGGCGATCATCATCATCGGGATCACCCGCAGCGGATCCTTGGCGGCAAAGGGAATCGCACCTTCGGTAATGTGTGTGCAGCCGAGGATATAGTTGACCATCCCGGCGGCGCGTTCCTCCTCGCTAAAGCCTTTCGGAAAGAACGTGGTCGCCAGAGCGATGACCAGCGGCGGCGTGATGCAGGCGGCAGACACACCGGCCATAAAGAAATAGTTACCTTGCCCCAGCAGTAGCGTACCGGTGACATAGGCCGCTTTGTTGACCGGCCCGCCGAAGTCGAAGGAGCACATTGCGCCGACCACGATCCCCAGCAGGATGGGGTTGGCTTCCTGCAGAGAGCTGAGCCAGTTCATCATGCCATTGTTGATCGCTGCCACTGGCTGGCCGAGCAGGACCATCATCACGCCAATCACCAGGACGCCGATCAGCGGCATAATGAAGATCGACTTCAGCCCTTCGTACTGGCGCGGCAGACCGTCGAGCAGATGACGGATCAGCAGCATAAAATACCCGGCGGCAAAACCGGCGATGATCCCACCGAGGAACCCGGCGCCGGTGGCGTTCGCCAGCAGGCCGCCGACAAAACCGGCGACCATGCCCGGGCGGCCAGATATCGACCAGGCAATGTAGGCGGTAAACACCGGCACCATGATCGAGAACGCCTGCTGACCGACTTTCATCAGGGTGGCGGCAACCACGTTATACTGCGGTGAATTCGGATCGGCGGAGTAGATGCCCCACAGGAAAGAAACGGCGATTAAGATCCCGCCGGCGACAACGAACGGCAGCATGTTGGAAACACCGCTCATCAGATGTTTGTAAATCTGTCGGCCGAACGATTCTCGCTCATATTTCTCGGCGAGATCCGTCGTCGCGGAGTGTCCCTGGCGACGCTGCGCCTGACCGTTAACAACTTTATTAATTAATTCCGCCGGATGGTGAATGGCTTCTTTAACTGGCACCTCAATAACCGGTAAGCCATTAAAACGTTCGGCATTAACATCTTTATCGGCAGCGATAATCACACCATAAATATCCGTCAGGTCTTCCGGCGTAATGGCATTTTCTACGCCGGAAGCGCCATTGGTTTCGACTTTTATTTCAACGTTTAATTTTTTCGCTGCGGTTTTTAAGGCCTCTTCAGCCATAAATGTATGAGCAATACCTGTAGGGCAGCCGGTAACGGCAATAATTTTTTTCATAATCGGACCTTTATAATTGGACGATCTGAAGTTGTTGTAATAATTCTTGCGTACGGTTTAATTTGCCAAGCCCGGCGGAGGCGGCAACATCGGCGCCGGTGGCGCTGGCCAGCGCCAGCGCCTGAGGAATATCGCCTGCGTTAAGCCATCGGCTGAGGAACGCGCCCAGCGCGGCATCGCCGGCGCAGGCCGAGCTGACCAGTTCGATTTTCGGTGCCGAGCAGAACCACAGTTGCTCGCCGTTCGAAAAATAGAGCCCTTGTGCGCCAAGGGTCAGCAGAACATTGCGAGCCCCAAGCTGGTGGAGCGTTTGCATTGCTTCGCGTACCCGCTGGGGGCTGCTGACATCCAGACCAAAGATCTCGTTCAGCTCGTCGTCATTGGGTTTAATCAATAGCGGATGCCACTCCAAAAGCTGGCGCAGCACCGGGTGGCTGATATCTAAGATGACTTCACACCCTTTTTGCTGACACAGCACCAGAATCTCGCTATAGAACCGGCTCTCTATTCCCGGTGGCAGACTGCCGCTGATAACTAAATAATCACCAGGCGTGACGCACTGTAAATGATGAAGAATTTGTTCTTTCCCTTCATCGTTAATCCGCGCGCCGGGATTTACCAGTTTATATTCATCTCTGCCGTCGTTAATAAAGATATTAATACGGGTGGGTTCAGCGACCCATGCCGGCGTGACGTTAATATGTTGTTTGCGTAGTTCCTCAACGATATAGCGGCCGGTAAAACCGCCGAATATGCCCATAACATGGGTTGGCTGCTGGTAATGATGTAATACCAGCGAGACGTTAACCCCTTTACCATTCGGGCAATATTCCGTCTGCCGGGTGCGGTTGACTGCCGCCGGCTGGAGCGGATCGCAAAAGATATTCATATCAATCGCGGTGTTCAGTGTCAGGGTGTGGATCACGACAAGGCTCCTTCGATCCGCTGATTACAGTTGTCCTTCGCAGCCACAGACGTGAATGACTTTGCGAACGACCTCTTTCATTGCCGCTTTCGCCGGTTTCATATAGTGACGAGGATCGTTGGCGCCCGGATTTTCCAGGAAGTAGGCTTTCAGTGCATCCGAGAAGGCGATTTTAAGTTCGGTGGCGACGTTGACTTTGCATACGCCCAAAGAAATGGCGTGGCGAATATCACTATCCGGCAGGCCGGAAGCGCCGTGCAGAACCAGTGGAACATCAACGCAGTCGCGAATAGCCGCCAGGCGCTCAAAATCAAGCTTCGGTTCGGCGGTGTAAAGACCGTGAGCGGTACCGATGGCGACGGCCAGCGAATCAATACCGGTACGAGCGACAAATTCACGGGCCTGTTCGGGGTTGGTATAGAGCGCATCTTTAGCATCGACCACCAGATCGTCTTCGACTCCGCCCAGACGGCCCAGCTCGGCTTCTACGCTGGCATCATAGCGGTGGCTCAACTCCACCACGCTTTTTACCAGTGCCACATTTTCCTCGAACGGTGAGTGAGAGCCATCGATCATGACCGAGCGGATCCCTGCCTGGACTTTGCGCGTGATATCAGCCAGATCCTCGTGATGATCGAGGTGCAGGGCGAGCGGGAGATCCCACTTTTTCGCCAGAGCGCGGGCGATCGCCACCACGTTGCCGGTGCCGGCATAGCTGTAGGTACCGGGCGTGCCGGCAAGGATCAAGGGAGAGCGTAATTCAGCCGCCGTTTCAACGACGACCTGCATGGTTTCGAGGTTATGGATATTGAAAGCCGGCACGGCATAACCCTGTCGTTGAGCTTTTAACAGCATGTTTTTACTGGAAATGATGTACATTTTAGTCCTCTTTTCAATTTGTAAGTTATTTACATTAAATAACCTTCAATTTGAAAGTAATGTAACGATCGTCTCGACTTTTAGGTGTGATCCACCGCACACAATGATGAATTGATTTTTAAAATGAAAGTTAATAATATTTTTAATGTTTCTTTTTTAAAGTTTTAGCAGGGAAGTGCTTTCTTTGTAACTATATGATTAATATTAATTAATTTATTTATGGCAAGATGGAAGTTCAGCCGCGGTTTGACATTACGATAGGGAAATTTAAAAATGAAAGTTATTCCAGGAGAAAATAATAAGGCATAAACCGTGGCAAAACCGTCAACCAGCCTGCTGAAAAGGCGCTTGGACATCGCAGAGATCGTTCGTAAGAACGGCGAGATCAAAGTCGACGATCTGGCCGAAATGCTGGCTGTTTCCGGAGTGACAATCCGTAACGATCTCAACTACCTCGAGCAGCAGGGCTACTTAAAACGCTCCTTCGGCGGGGCGATTTATACCGCCCAGGCTGGCGCGCCGGTTGCGGTGATGCGGGAAGCACCAGCCGTCAGGGATAAAGCGCTGGAGACGGAAATGGCTCGCCAGGTGGCGGCGCAGATAGAAGATGGCGAAACGCTATTTTTAGGCCAAGGTTCCATTTTGCGTAAAGTGATCCCCTTTCTGGCCAACAGAGAAGAACTTTGCCTGCTGTTAAACGATCTGGGCCATGTCGCGCTGGCGCAGGAGTTTTTAAATGGGGAAACCGTTCTGCTTGGTGGGGTGCTGTCCGGGCAGGGGCGGATTGTGGAGGGCGATCTGGCGCTGAAAGCGTTAGGTCATTACCGGCCATCACATGCGCTGATTGCGGTGGATCATATTGCCGAAGACGGTACGCTGAGCGTGCGTAACGAGGCCACAGCACATCTACTGAATGAGGCTGTGGCGCAGAGCGAAAGAGTTATCGCGATTGTTGCGTCCAGACCGGTCTACGGTGAGAAACGTTATGCTGTCGGTGAATTGCAACAGATCAGCAGCGTGGTGACCCCGCAGGTCGTCGCGGCAGAGTACCATGCCTGCTTCCTCGCTGCGGGTTTGACCAACAGCTATACCAACAATGAATGCCTGACATGGCTCAACACGGCTTTGCATAAGACAAACCAGGAGCGGTGATGAACGTAACCATTTGCACCATCGGCGAACTGCTGGTGGAGTTTCTCGCCAAGGAAGAGAATCAGGGTTTTTCCCGCCCCGGTGAATTTTGGGGGCCCTATCCCAGCGGGGCGCCGGCAATCTTTGCCGATCAGGTGGCAAAGCTGGGTTTTGGCTCTGTGTTGTTTAGCTGCGTGGGCAACGACGCATTTGGCGAGATGAATATTGCGCGTCTGGAGAAAGATGGCGTTAACGTCAACGGTATCGCCATGCTGCAGAAAGCGACCACCGGTAGCGCCTTCGTCAGCTATCGTAGCCAGGCGCAGCGCGATTTTATTTTTAATATGCCTAACAGCGCCTGCGGTTTGCTGACTGCCGACCACATTGATGAGGCGCTGCTAAATCAGTGTCAGCATTTTCATATTATGGGATCGTCGCTGTTCTCGTTCCGTATTATCGATGCGATGCGTAAAGCGATTGAAAACATTAAAGGCCGCAACGGTACGGTGTCGTTCGACCCAAACATTCGCAAAGAGATGCTGAACATTCCCGAGATGTCGCAGGCGTTTGAATACATTCTCGATTACACCGATATTTTCCTGCCGAGCGACGGTGAGCTGGATTATTTTGGCCTCAATCCGGAGCGCAATGAGCAGATCCTGGTTGATAAGCTATTGAAACGCGGCGTGAAGCATGTGGTGATTAAACGTGGGCCGCGTGGCGCCAGCTACTTTAGCGCCAACGAGACACACCATGTCGCCGGCTTCAACGTGCCGGTGGTGGATCCGACTGGTGCCGGGGATTGCTTTGGCGCCACCTTTGTCAGCCTGTTCCTCAATGGCGCCACGCCGCAGGAGGCGCTGAGATGGGCAAACGCCAGCGGCTCGTTGGCGATTAGCCAACGCGGCCCCATGGAAGGCACCTCGACGCAGGCGCAGATCCGCGCTTTCCTTGCCGCACAGCATCCGTAACCAACAAGCCCGGATAAATCCGGGCTAAAAGTAGTTAAATTCTCACGCTCTCGATCAGGTCACCGGCGCCGGGTTAAACACCGCCAGCTGGTTGTGCAGGCCCCATTGATCGGAGAAAGTTTTCTTGCGTCCGCTGGCGACGTCGAGAATAAATTCGAACAGCTTCCGCCCGACATCCTCAATCGTCTCTTCGCCAGTGGCGATGGTCCCGGCGTTAATGTCCATTAAATCATACCAGCGGTTGGCCAGCTCGGTACGGGTCGCCATTTTTATTACGGGTACCGCCATCAGGCCATACGGCGTGCCGCGACCGGTGGTGAACACCTGCACGGTAATGCCAGAGGCGACCTGCTGGGTGCCGCAGACAAAATCGCTGGCGGGGGTAGCGGCATAAATCAGGCCGCGTTTGGTCGGGCGCTGGCCTGGAGAGAGCACCTCGACGATGGCGCTTTTCCCTGATTTAGCAATAGAACCCAGCGCTTTTTCCACCACGTTAGCCAGGCCGCCTTTTTTGTTGCCGGGGGAGGGGTTGGCGCTGCGGTCGGTTTTGCCCATGTCGAGATAGTTATCGTACCAGGCCATCTCTTCCAGCAGGCGTTTGCCGACCTCTTCGTTAATCGCCCGCGGGGTTAACAGATGGATGGCGTCGCGGACTTCGGTCACTTCCGAGAACATCACCGTCGCGCCGCAGCGCACCAGCAGGTCGGATGCATAACCCACCGCCGGGTTGGCGGTCACACCGGAGAAGGCGTCGCTGCCGCCGCACTGCATGCCGACCACCAGCTCTGAAGCCGGACAGGTTTCCCGCTGGCGCTGGTTCAGTTTCACCAGGTGGCGCTCGGCGACCTGCAGAATGTCATCGACCATCGATTTAAAACCAACATGCTTTTCATCCTGCAGGCTGACGATGCTGGCGCTGTCCACCGGGATACTTTTGACGTCTTCCGTGCCCTGCAGCAGGCGTTCCGGCTGCAGCTTTTCACAGCCGAGGCCAATGACCATCACCTCACCGCCGAAATTCGGGTTGAGGGCGATATTGTGGATAGTGCGAATTGGCACTACCGCCGCCGGCGCATTAATCGCCACGCCGCAACCGTAGAGGTGGTTCAGGCCTACCACGCCGTCGACGTTGGGGTATTTCGGCAGCAGGTCGCGTTCAATGATTTTCACCACATAATCAACCACGCCCGCAACACAGTGCACGCTGGTGGTGATGCCCAGCAGGTTCTTGGTGCCCACGCTGCCATCGGCATTGCGGTACCCTTCAAAGGTATAGCCTTCCAGAGGCGGTAGGGGTTCAGGCACTTTGGTCGCCAGCGGCAGGGTGTTCAACGGCGGGGCGGTGGGCAGTTCCACCAGCGATTCGTCAATCCAGCTTCCCTGTGGGATGTCGCGCACGGCGAAGCCAATCACTTCTCCGTAGCGGATGATTTCACCGCGGGCAGGGATATCCACCAGGGCTACTTTATGACCCTGTGGGATGTGTTCGACGAGCGTCAGGCCGTCCGGGAAACGTGTTCCGGCGGTCAATCCCCGATCGTTGACAATAATCGCCACGTTATCTGTCGGGTCAACTTTAATATAAAACGCGGTTGGCGATTGTTGTCGAATTGCAATGTCAGCCATTGTCCAGTCATCTCCAAACAGGTGCTAATAATAAAATAAAACGCTAATTCATTTACTACGTATCAGTATGATGGAATAAAGGATGTCAGCTGTATTGATTTTAAAATGTGATCTACATCACTCCTTGCTGAGGTGGTAACCCCAGCAGGGCAGGCAATCGTAAGAACTGTGGATTAGCGCCCATGGCTTATGGCATAAGCCTAATTTTAGCGTTAAATAATGACTTTATATTGTGGTTATGCATAGTGTCTGGCGGAGGCGTGCTGATTATACTGAGTCATGTTTTTGAGGTATTCGATATGCGAATAGATAGCTTCAATATCGTCTTTTAAATAAATAAGAAACCGCTTAAAGCAATTATAAAAGGTGTTCTGTGCCTGAGGAATGTCTAAATGATTCTGGATTCTACATTAGATGAGAAAAAAGGAATACCGACCCGCTATTTAATTCTATTGATGATATTTGTCGTGACGGCGGTGAACTATGGCGACCGCGCGACGTTGTCTATCGCCGGTACTGAAGTCGCGAAAGAGCTGGGGCTCAGCGCGGTGTCGATGGGATACATTTTTTCCGCCTTCGGCTGGGCTTATCTGCTGATGCAGATCCCTGGTGGTTGGCTGCTGGATAAATTTGGATCGAAGAAGGTTTACTCATACAGCCTGTTTTTCTGGTCGCTGTTTACCTTCCTGCAGGGCTTTATTGATGTGTTCCCGCTCGCCTGGGCTGGGGTCTCCATGTTCTTTATGCGTTTTATGCTGGGCTTTTCCGAAGCGCCCTCGTTTCCCGCCAACGCCCGCATTGTGGCGGCCTGGTTTCCGGCCAAAGAGCGGGGCACCGCTTCGGCTATTTTTAATGCGGCGCAATATTTTTCGCTGGCGTTATTCTCGCCGCTACTCGGCTGGCTGACCTTCGCGCTGGGTTGGGAGCATGTCTTTACCGTGATGGGGATAATAGGGTTTGTGCTCACCGTCATCTGGGTGAAGTTTGTGCATAACCCCACCGATCATCCGCGAATGTCCGCGGCGGAGCTGAAGTATATCTCTGAAGGCGGCGCGGTGGTCGATATGGACCACAAAAAAGAGACGACCCAGGCGGCCGGGCCGAAGATGGATTATATCCGTCAGTTGCTGACCAACCGAATGATGTTAGGCGTATTTTTCGGTCAGTATTTCCTCAACACCATTACCTGGTTCTTCCTGACGTGGTTTCCGATCTACCTCGTGCAGGACAAGGGAATGTCAATTCTGAAAGTCGGCTTCGTGGCTTCAATTCCGGCGCTGTTTGGTTTTGCCGGCGGCGTACTGGGCGGGCTGTTTTCGGATTATCTGATTGGCCGCGGCTGTACGCTGACTTTTGCGCGTAAGTTACCGATAGTACTCGGAATGCTGCTGGCATCGTCCATTATTCTGTGTAACTACACGGCCAGCACGCCGCTGGTTATTACGCTGATGGCGCTGGCGTTCTTTGGTAAAGGCTTTGGCGCGCTGGGCTGGCCGGTTATCTCGGATGTTGCGCCGAAAGAGATTGTTGGCCTGTGCGGCGGGGTATTCAACGTCTTTGGCAATGTGGCCTCGATCGCCACGCCGCCTGGTTATTGGCTACATCGTAAGCGAACTGCACTCATTCAATGGCGCACTGATTTTTGTTGGCGGCTCCGCGCTGATGATGATGGTCTGCTACCTGTTTGTGGTTGGCGATATCAAACGTATGGAATTGCAGAAGTAAGCAACGATTAACGCAAGGTAAAAATTATGGATAACGCAATTTTCCCGAACAAATTTAAGGCCGCGCTGGCGGCTCATCAGGTGCAGATTGGCTGCTGGTGCGCGCTGGCTAACCCGATCAGTACTGAGGTGCTGGGTCTGGCCGGTTTCGACTGGCTGGTGCTGGATGCGGAACACGCGCCGAACGACGTGACCACGCTTATCCCACAGCTGATGGCGCTGAAGGGCAGCTCCAGCGCGCAGGTAGTCCGTGTGCCGACCAATGAGCCGATCATCATCAAGCGCATGCTGGACATCGGCTTCTATAACTTCCTGGTGCCGTTCGTCGAGACGGCTGAGCAGGCGGCGCAGGCGGTGGCGTCGACCCGCTATCCGCCGGAAGGGATCCGCGGGGTCTCCGTTTCCCACCGCGGCAATATGTTTGGCACCGTGCCGGACTACTTCGCCCAGTCCAACAAGAACATTTCCATTCTGGTGCAGATTGAGAGCCAGACCGGGGTAGATAACGTCGAGGCGATTGCCGCGACCGAGGGTGTGGACGGGGTGTTCGTTGGCCCGAGCGACCTGGCTGCCGCTTTAGGCCATCTCGGCAATGCCGCCCATCCTGAGGTACAGCACGCTATCCAACATATCTTTGCCAGCGCGAAGAAGCACGGTAAGCCAAGCGGCATTCTGGCGCCAGTGGAAGCTGATGCGCGCCGCTATCTGGAATGGGGGGCGACTTTCGTCGCCGTCGGCAGCGATCTGGGCGTCTTCCGCTCAGCAACGCAGAAACTTGCTGATGCGTTTAAAAAATAATCACCAGGATGAAGAGAGAGAACATTATGACAATCAAAGTAGGTTTTATCGGTCTTGGCATTATGGGCAAACCGATGAGCAAAAATTTGCTGAAAGCAGGTTATTCGCTGGTGGTGTCCGACCGTAACCCGGAAGCGATTGCCGACGTGATTGCCGCGGGTGCAGAGACCGCGACGACGCCGAAGGCGATTGCTGAGCAATGTGACGTGATCATTACCATGCTGCCAAACTCTCCGCATGTGAAAGAGGTGGCGCTGGGTGAAAACGGCATTATCGAAGGCGCAAAGCCGGGCACCGTGGTGATTGATATGAGCTCTATCGCGCCGCTGGCGAGTCGGGAAATCAGCGAAGCGCTGAAAGCCAAGGGTATTGATATGCTGGACGCGCCGGTGAGCGGCGGCGAACCAAAAGCCATCGACGGCACCCTGTCGGTGATGGTCGGCGGCGATAAGGCGATCTTTGATAAATACTACGATCTGATGAAAGCGATGGCGGGCTCCGTGGTGCATACCGGCGACATCGGCGCGGGCAACGTCACCAAACTGGCTAACCAGGTGATTGTCGCCCTGAACATCGCAGCGATGTCTGAAGCGCTGACTCTGGCGACCAAAGCTGGCGTCAATCCGGATCTGGTCTATCAGGCGATCCGTGGCGGCCTGGCGGGCAGTACCGTGCTGGATGCCAAAGCGCCGATGGTGATGGATCGTAACTTCAAGCCGGGATTCCGTATCGACCTGCATATTAAAGATCTGGCGAACGCCCTGGATACGTCCCATGGCGTGGGCGCTCAGCTACCGCTGACGGCGGCGGTAATGGAGATGATGCAGGCGCTGCGCGCAGACGGTCTGGGCACCGCGGACCATAGCGCGCTGGCGTGCTACTACGAAAAACTGGCGAAAGTGGAAGTCACTCGCTAACAAGAAGGGCGCCTTGCGCGCCCTGTTATTCTTGCCTTGCGCGGCACTGTCAGGCTACAAAATTATGAAAATCGTCATTGCCCCAGACTCTTACAAAGAAAGCCTTTCTGCCACCGAGGTAGCTCAGGCGATAGAAAAAGGATTTCGGGAAATTTTCCCTGACGCGCAGTATGTTTCCATGCCCGTCGCCGACGGCGGCGAGGGAACGGTGGAGGCGATGATTGCCGCGACGCAGGGAACGGAACATTCCGCATGGGTGACTGGCCCGCTGGGCGAGAAAGTGGAGGCCTGCTGGGGCATGTCCGGCGATGGCGTCACTGCGTTTATTGAGATGGCGGCGGCCAGTGGCCTGGGACTCGTTCCGCCCGAAAAACGCAACCCTCTCATCACCACTTCACGCGGTACCGGCGAGCTGATATTACAGGCGCTGGAACATGGCGCGAAACGGATCATTATCGGTATCGGCGGCAGTGCGACCAACGACGGTGGAGCGGGCATGATGCAGGCGCTAGGCGCCCGCCTTTGTGACGCCGAGGGGCAGGAGATCGGCCATGGCGGCGGTAGCCTGAGCCGTCTGAGCCGGATCGATCTTTCCGCCATCGATCCACGCTTACGTGACAGGATGATCCACGTGGCCTGTGACGTCACTAACCCGCTGGTGGGCGAGCGCGGCGCGTCGCGGATCTTTGGCCCGCAGAAAGGGGCGACCGAGGCGATGATCGTTGAGCTGGATCGTAATCTGGCGCACTTCGCCGACGTCATTAAGGCGTCGCTGCAGGTGGACGTTAAGCCGATCCCCGGGGCGGGGGCGGCCGGCGGCATGGGCGCGGCGCTGATGGCCTTTCTTAATGCGGAACTGCGTAGCGGGATTGAGATCGTTACCGAGGCGCTGAAGCTGGAAGAGCAGATCCATGACTGCTCGCTGGTGGTCACCGGAGAAGGGCGGATCGATAGCCAGTCTATTCACGGTAAGGTGCCGGTGGGGATAGCCCGGGCGGCGAAAAAATACCGTAAGCCGGTGATCGGTATTGCTGGCAGCCTGACCCACGACGTTGGCGTGGTTCACCAGCACGGTATCGATGCGGTTTTCAGCGTGTTAACCACAGTTTCGACGCTGGAAGAGGCATTTCGCGGGGCATTTGATAACATTTACCGCGCGTCGCGCAATATCGCCGCCACCCTGCAGGTTGGGATGACGACAGAAGGATGACAACGGGCGGTAAACCCTCTATACTGCGCGCCGAAGCTGACCAGACAGTCGCCGCTTCGTCGTCGTCCTCCTTCGGGGGGAGACGGGCGGAGGGGAGGAAAGTCCGGGCTCCATAGGGCAAGGTGCCAGGTAACGCCTGGGGGGTGTCACAGCCCACGACCAGTGCAACAGAGAGCAAACCGCCGATGGCCCGCGCAAGCGGGATCAGGTAAGGGTGAAAGGGTGCGGTAAGAGCGCACCGCGCGGCTGGTAACAGTCCGCGGCACGGTAAACTCCACCCGGAGCAAGGCCAAATAGGGGTTCATAAGGTACGGCCCGTACTGAACCCGGGTAGGCTGCTTGAGCCAGTGAGCGATTGCTGGCCTAGATGAATGACTGTCCACGACAGAACCCGGCTTATCGGTCAGTTTCACCTCTTTATGCAAAAACCCCGCTCCGGCGGGGTTTTTGCTATTCGAATACCGGAAGCAGGATGAATGACTGTCCACGACGCTATACCAAAAGAACGCGGCTTATCGGTCAGTTTCACCTTTTTATGTCAAAACCCCGCTGCGGCGGGGTTTTTGCTATTCGAATAGCGGGGACAGGATGAATGACTGTCCACGACGCTATACCAAAAGAACGCGGCTTATCGGTCAGTTTCACCTTTTTATGTCAAAACCCCGCTGCGGCGGGGTTTTGACTATTAGGAAAGCGGAAAGCGGTTTATCGGTCAGCTACCGTTATTTAACCACCTTAGGATTCTGTAGCGTCGGGATCGTGGAATCTTGTACCTGATGAACCTGACCGACGATCGTGGCGACGCTGCCATTGCTTAACGCCTCAACGTCTGCGCTGTTATGTGAGCCAAAATTGAAGGTCAGACGTTTATCCGTTTTATTCTGCTCATCTCGCATGGTCACGGTAAAATAGTAGCTGCCGGCGATACCGCTCATTCGGCGAATGTCGACAATCACGCCGCGCACCTTGACCCATTTGCCCAGATAATCGCTGCTGGCCTTCGCCGGGTTGAGGGTAAACGGCTGCAGGAACTGGGCGACTGAATACGTCTGCATCGAAGCGACGGCGTCATCTCCCGGTTGAAATAATTTGTCTCCCGCGGAATAAAAGGCTTTAGAAGCCAGGCCGCAGCCGCTTAACAGCGAGATGACAAAAAACAGCGGTAATACGCGAGTGCGTAATAACATAACTATCTCCTTATATATTTTAAAAATGATATCCCTGCTTTTATGTATGACATCTTTCTCGCTAATTAAATAAAGTAACCGTGGCTACTGTCAATTAATTTCCGTGATAAGCGCTAAAGTCATTTTATATAAACGTGGTATTTTTCATATGAATTAATTTGGTGAGAACATTTGAATTTCTTATGTATTGAATGGTTTGTGATCAGGTGCACGCTGTGAATAATCTTTAGGTATTATTTTTTACATTTATTCACTACCAACTGTAAAATAATAAACCGCTATTTCAGACACTTTCACTTCAGGATAAAACAATGAAATTAATGACCCGTATTGCGTTTGCAGCCCTTCTGACTACCGGTTTCTCTCTGTCTGCGCAAGCCGCGGACGTGCAGGCGGCGCCAGCGCCGGCGCAGGACCCTATTGTCCAGCACTTAAAACTCACCAGCGATCAGGTTGCGAAAATTAAAAGCCTGCATCAGCAACTGGAAAATAATGTTCAACAGATTTCGCAGCAAGACATTAAAGATGGCGCCCTGATTAACGTGATTGATTCCGGAAAATGGGATGAAAAGGCAGTCAAGGATCAGCTGGCTGCCTTCAGTAAGATCGATCAGCAGGTGCGTTATTACCGCGTGAAGTATTATTTCGATGTGAATCAGGTCCTGACGCCGGAGCAGCGTACCCAGGTGAAAAAAGATCTTGCCGACGCGCTGAGCGAATAATGTCATCGGCCCCTTTCGGGGCCGATATTATCTTCAGGCTATAAACGAAAATCGAATCATTGATATTGCCTTTTCAGGCGAGACTTTCTTCATCCCGCAGACGAATCTCCGCTTCGACAACAATGGCTTCCAGTTCGCTCAGCATCTCATCATAACCAAAGCTGACGACGCCGGCGGTTTCCGGCTGCGTCGGGGCTGATGGCGTCGGGGACGCCTTTTTTCTGTTTTTCTTTTTACTCACTGACAGACTCCATCCCTTCCGTTGTTACACCGGTAAATCTATCAGCAAAGCGCGCAGCGGCGTATCGGCGACGAGGGTAATGTTAGCTTCGTCACGAATAAATGCGCCGTCACCACAGGTGAGAGCCTGTTTTTGTTGTTCCTGCGCGACGGCATGGACGGTGCCGTGAATCGACTGTAGATAAGCCCGTGGACCATGTAGCTGCACGCTAATCTGCTCTCCTTTCTCCAGTGCGATATGGTAGACCCAGGCCTGCTGGCGAAGCTGGAGACTGCCGTTCTCTCCCTCCGGCGAGGCCAGCAGCTGCAGCGGTGCGCTCACCACTTCGGTTTTCTGCTGTAGCGGGTTTTCCCGCTGCGGGCAAGCGTCGAGCCACAGCTGCATTCGCGTTAACGACTGCTCTTTGCTCAGATTATGCTCGCTATAGCTCACGCCAGGCTGGGTGGCGATAAGCAGCGCTTCACCGGCTTTGGCCTGCACGTGGTTGCCGTCGCTGTCGCGATATTCTGCTTCGCCTTCCAGAATCAGGTTCAGGATATCGACTTTTGGGTACGTCCTGGCCTGGAAGGAAGCGCCGGGCGCCAGCACTTCCTGGTTGAGGACGCGCAAGGACGCGAAGCCCAGTAATTTCGGGTCGAAGTAGTGGCCAAAGGAGAAGGTGTAGCGGGCCTGCAGCCAGCCGAAGTCTGCTTGTCCGCATTGTTTGGCTGTTCGGGTAGTAATCATGTTCTTGACCTCTCTTTACACTAAATCAATGGTAAAGGTATGGACGCTGTATTGTTAGCCAGATATTCTGCCCGGTATGTTCAAATTTCCTGAATGAGAAAGCGATGGCCAAAGAGAGAGCATTAACGCTGGAAGCGTTGCGTGTGATGGATGCGATCGACCGCCGTGGGAGCTTTGCTGCCGCGGCTGATGAGCTGGGACGCGTGCCTTCCGCCCTGAGCTATACCATGCAAAAACTGGAAGAGGAGCTGGACGTGGTGCTGTTTGACCGCTCAGGTCATCGCACGAAGTTCACCAACGTTGGACGGATGCTCCTGGAACGCGGGCGCGTGCTGCTCGAAGCGGCGGATAAACTCACCACCGATGCGGAAGCGCTGTCGCGCGGTTGGGAAACCCACCTGACGATCGTCACCGAAGCGCTGGTGCCCACCCCGGATCTGTTTCCGCTAATTGAAAAACTGGCGACCAAATCTAATACGCAGTTGTCGATTATCACCGAGGTGCTGGCCGGCGCCTGGGAGCGGCTGGAGCAGGGGCGGGCGGATATTGTTGTCGCGCCGGATATGCATTTTCGTTCCTCCTCGGAGATTAACTCGCGCAAACTCTATTCGGTGCTCAGTGTGTACGTCGCGGCGCCGGATCACCCGATCCACCAGGAGCCGGAACCGCTCTCGGAAGTGACCCGCGTGAAATACCGCGGCGTCGCAGTAGCGGATACCGCACGCGAGCGGCCCGTCCTTACCGTTCAGCTGCTGGATAAACAGCCGCGCTTAACGGTGAGTACCATTGAAGATAAGCGCCAGGCCCTGTTGGCCGGGCTAGGCGTGGCGACCATGCCCTATCCGCTGGTGGAGAAGGATATTGCCGAAGGACGCTTGCGGGTCGTCAGCCCGGAATACACCAATGAAATTGACATAATCATGGCCTGGCGGCGGGATAGCATGGGCGAGGCGAAGTCCTGGTGTCTGCGCGAAATCCCTAAGCTGTTTGCGGGACGCTAGTCGAGAAGACGCTCCTCCCGCTAGCGGGAGGAGCGGGAAGATTAATAGGAGAAGGGTTTCGGATCGGGTCCGAAGCGATTGTTGCCTTCGGTGCCGCGCTGGCAGTTAAAGATCAGGATCACCAGCCAGCCGATGACCGGGATCAACAGCAGCAGCAGCCACCAGGCTGAGCGGTCGGTGTCGTGCAGACGCCGAAACTGCACCGCCCACCACGGTAAAAAGACCAGTACGCCATAGATGGTCGTCAGAATGCCTTCGCCGCCCGCCCGCTGCCAGCCCAGCATTTTATCGATGATGCTCAATACGCCGGTCAGGATGAGGTTGACCAGAATAAACATCCAGTACTCTTTGCGCCGCGCACGGCCGCCAAATCCTATATAGTTTTTTAATGCCTTGAGATACCAGTCCATTTCTACGCCTCAATTAACCGTCAATCACTTGTTTTTTAAGCGATCGCAATAAGAATAGACGTGAATGAATGGTGGGTAAATATCTGTTTTCTGAATTATTGGGCGCCATCACTGGCGCCCGAAAGATCAACGGAAGCGCTGATCGCGGCCGTGGGGTTCGTTGAGATCCTGTTGCGGTCCAATGGAGATAATGCCGGTTGGATTAATGGTTTTATGGCTGCGGTAATAGTGGTGGCGGATATGCGGAATACTCACCGTCTCCGCGATGCCGGGCATCTGGTAGATATCGCGCAGAAAACCGTACAGGTTGAGGTAATCGCTAATGCGCCGTTTGTCGCATTTAAAATGCGTCACATATACCGGGTCGAACCGTACCAGCGTGGTCCACAGGCGAATATCGGCTTCCGTCAGCTGATTTCCCGTCAGGTAACGATGCTGACCGAGGATCTGCTCCAGCCGCTCCAGTGAAGTAAAGACCGCCTCGACCGCTTCGTCGTAAGCCTGCTGGCTGGTGGCAAAGCCGGCCTTATACACGCCGTTGTTGACGTTGTCGTAGATCCAGCCGTTCAGTTCATCGATTTTTTCCCGCAGCGCCGGCGGATAGTAATCCCCGGCTCTGGCGCCCAGACCATCGAAGGCGGTATTAAACATGCGGATGATTTCTGCCGACTCATTGCTGACGATGGTCTGCTGCTTTTTGTCCCACAATACCGGGACCGTGACGCGACCGGTATAGTGCGGGTCAGCCTGCAGATAGAGCTGATAGAGGAACTGATGATGATAGAGCTGGTCGCCGGTAGCACCAGGGAAATCATCGGCGAAGGTCCAGCCGTTTTCCAGCATCAGCGGATTGACCACGGAGACGGATATAAAGGGTTCCAGTCCTTTCAGCTTGCGCAGAATTAACGTGCGGTGCGCCCACGGGCAGGCTAAAGAAACATACAGATGATAACGGTCTTTTTCCGCGGCAAAGCCACCTTCGCCCGCAGGCCCCGGCGCGCCATCGGCCGTGAGCCAGTTACGGAAGGCCGAAACGGAACGCTTGAATCGTCCTCCGGTGGATTTGGTGTCATACCAGGTATCTTGCCAGACGCCGTCGACTAATTGTCCCATTACTTCCTCCTGCAGATAGCAAAAGCGAGGAGATATCCCCTCGCTTTTTTTAGATTTTTACTCAGTATAGTGCGCTTACCACTTTTTATTCAGTACGCGGTCGATGCTGAATGCGCCCGGTCCGGTAATGGCCAGCAGCAGATAACCGCCAGCAATGGTCAGGTTTTTCATGAACATCAGCGAGTTCACGCCTTCCGCAAAGTTGCTGTGGAACAGGAACGCGGTCAGCAGCGTAAAGCCTGCGGTGAACAACGCGGTGGTACGGGTCAGGAAACCGAACAGAATCGCCAGACCGCCGCCGAATTCAAGGAGAATGGTCAGCGGCAGCAGTGCTCCCGGCACGCCCATGGCTTCCATATACTGCTGGGTTCCGGCGTAACCAGTGATTTTGCCCCATCCAGCAGTGATAAACAGAATCGGCATCAGAATACGCGCTACCAGTACACCAACATCTTCTAATTTTTTCATTTCTTACTCCAGAAAACCCAAAGGGCGGCAGTTTTGTTTTTTAGCGCAATCCCGCGTGGTTACACGGTGTTGCTGTCGATGGAGAGGATAGTAACGAGGCGGAGAGGGAATTGTTAGCAAGGAAAACTGTAGATCTTCTTCAAAGTTTCTGAGCAATAAGTGCGGTGAGGAGAAATTTTCTGGCGACGAGGGGAACTACCCGTCCCGATATCGGGTGGCTGAGCGGAATGAATTGAGATCTGAGGGGGGCTAACCGCGGGTTGCGGCGAAGGCCCCGGCTGCCGCGAACGGCGTATTGTATCGGACGGGGAAATGGCAGAGCGGGGCGCCGGGATAAGCGCCCGCGCTCCGGGCTGCTAGTGTGTTGACGACTGGCGCAGGATCCCGCGGACCATCCGCCAGGTGCTCCACAGTCCGAGACCGCGTTTGGTCCAGCGCATCAAAAAGTGCGGGTGTCGTATGGACCAGACGGCCATCAAACCGCTGCCAACCATCAGCCACGAACGTAAACTCAGCAGCGTATGCCAGCCGCGATCGAGGGGCGCTGTCGCCTCCAGCCAGTGGCGACGACAGGCGCTAAGCTCCAGTCGTTGCTGCTGGATCTGGCGCAGCAGCAGCGCCTTTTGCCGTTCACGCTCCTGTCGGCCATTCACGGTTTATCGTCCTCCAGAAGGGCACGGTCGTTCTCCAGCTCTTTACGCGTCAGGCGCAGCAGCGTGGAGCGGCGCGCCTTACGTAGGGTAAGGATACCCACGATCGCGGCGGCGAGGAGCAGAACGACGGTGGTGGCGATCATGACGTGCAGGCGGTACTGGGCGTCAACGGCCCAGATAACCAGCACCAGCAGACTCATGAGGCCAAACGCGGCAAACAGCAGCGTCAGTCCGGTCATGATCAGCAGCTGGAAGAGGTTGGCTTTCTCCTCCTCCAGCTCCACGACGACCAGGCGCAGCCGTGTTTCCACCATTTCGACCAGCAGCGTGACGATACGCTGGCCAATGGAGAACACGCGCTGGCCTGGCCCCTGCGTGTGTTGAGTATTCGCCATAATCAGCGACGCGACAGCAGGACACCCAGCACCAGCCCGACGGCGGCACCAATCCCGACTCCTGTCCACGGATTTTCGCGAACATAATCATCCGCCCGCGCGGCGGTCTCGCGCGTTTGACGCAAAATCGCATCGCTGGTTTCACCCAGGCGGGCACGACTCTCTTTTAGCGCGCTCTCTGCTTTACTACGCAGTTTACCAATCTCTTCTTTCGACTTGTCCGCTGAGGAATTCAGAACTTCCTCCAGGGTATCCGCCAGCGTTTTCAGTTCTGCACGAAGGTCGTCAGTCACATTCTCTTTAGCCATGTCGTTCTCCTGTAGCGTGGTCCGTGTTGCGAAAGTTAACTGTTATTAGTAGTCCCGAGACTCCAGCGTTTTTAACTCCTGTTGCGCTTCATTGAGTTTATGCTGGCGTTTGTTGATTTTGTCCGCATCGCCTTTCTTCCGGGCTTCCTGCAGATCGCGCTGACGTTCAGCGATCTCTTCCCGCTGTTTGGCAATTTTTTGCTGATGATCGGCTTTGAGTTTACTGTCGCTGCAGTTTTCCCGTACCTGACGTAGCGCGGTATTTAGCCCATCAATGCGACTTTGATTATGATGCTTTTCGGCATAGCTGATCTCCCGTTGAATATCCTGCTCTTTTTCCTGGCAGGGAGAGGCTGCTATGGCGCTGGCGCTAAGTGAAGTCAGGGCCAGAAGCAGAGCGATGCGGTGTTTCATGGATAGTACCTTCCATTGTCTGAGGGTATACCCGGAGGATATACCCGTTCCCGATGGTGAACGGGAATGCGTTGATTCCCGCAGGTTTAAGCATAGTAACAAATGCAGGAAACCACCAGACTGCGTAAAAAACGCAGTAAGGCGGTAGTTTACCCGAGCCGGTGAGGCGCGTCGCGCAGACGGGATAACCAGGCGGTGGCCGAGTTATCGTCCTCCAGCAGGGCAATAATATAACCATGTGGCAGAGCGCGACCGAGAACCTCTTTCGCCGCCGCGCCCTGGGCGGTGGAGTCGAACTTAATCAGCAGGCCATCTTTTTGCGGCGTAATGCTCTTAAAGCGGATACCGTTGGCGTCGAGATGATGCCAGACGGAGAAGCCGTCCGGCATGCTGACGCCCTGGCCAACCGGACGGATCGCCAGCGTGGCCTCCTGCTGCTGCACTGCCAGCCAGAGCCAGAACAGCGCGCAGAGCACAAGAGAGCCACCCAGCAGCCAGCTCAGCTGGCGCAGGGAGGGGCGTTTAATGACCATCATTAGCCCCGGCTTCTGTATTTTTTCTTCCACAGCACCACCAGCGAGCCGATCAGTCCGAAGACCAGCAGCGCGACCGGAAGGAGCATCAGGCAGGACATCAGCTGATCTTCATACTTGAGGAATACCGGGGTTTTGCCCAGCAGATAGCCCAGCGAGGTCAGGATGAGCACCCACAGCAGGCCGCTCATCCAGTTAAAGAACTGAAAGCGAGCGTTATTGAGGCCTGAAAGGCCGGCAATCGTCGGCAACAGCGTACGCACGAAGGCGATAAAGCGGCCGATCAGCAGCGCGGAGAGCCCATGCTTATGAAACAGGTGATGCGCGCGTTGATGATAGTGAGAGGGCAGATGCGACAGCCAGTTTTGCACGATCCGCGTATTGCCCAGCCAGCGCCCCTGAATGTAGCTCAGCCAGCAGCCGAGGCTGGCGGCGGCGGTAAGCAGCAGCAAGGTTTCCGGAAAGCCCATCGCCCCTTTGGCGATCAGCACGCCCACGAGCACAAGCAGACTATCCCCCGGTAAAAACGCGGCAGGCAGTAACCCGTTCTCAAGGAACAAAATCATAAACAAGACAAAATACAGCATGCCAATCATGGAGGGATTCGCGAGCGTTTCGTAATCCTGAGCCCACAAGGCATTCAATAACTGGGTTAAAAGTTCCATTCACGATTCCTGGTACATCGGTTAACGGCACGTCTGAGCGCGTGGCATGTTGGGCGACAAGATTTTTATGAGATTTTGGTCGCTGCTTAGGCGCTCTGAACGCTTCCCTGTATAAGACTGAAGTAAGTAAACACTTACCCCCCAGAACGGCAAAATGCATCTAATTGTAACAAATCAGCTGACTTTACGTCAGAGAAATTGCAAGGTGTTGCTCGTTGATTTTGCTGATTGCGGCGGTGGGAGGCGAGAGGATTTACACAGGCTGACACTATATATGTTTTACTTACTCCAGCCGGCCTGGGGGGCAGGCGCGCAGGGGCCGCGCGCCGTCAGGATAAGCGCTTATTTCGCGCTGTTGGCCGCCGTATCGAGATGAACTACCGGATTATCGGCAAATAAGTAGCGATCGGCATTAAATTCAAAGTCATCGCTGGTTTCGTTAAACAGCATTTGCTTGGTATTTTCCAGATGCTGCCACATCGCCAGCTTGGCGGCGTTGGGATCTTTACGCAGCAGGGCTTTCAGGATCTGATCGTGATCGTCGCACCAGTTATCGACCGTGCGCAGGTCGATATGCTCATGCAGCTTTTTCCAGTACGGGTTATGCACGCGCTGGGTCCACATTTTTTCCACGATCGCCGCCAGCGCACTGTTCTGCGTGGCCAGCGCCACCTGGACGTGGAACTGGAGATCCCACTCGGAGTCGCGGAAACACTTCTCGTTGCGCGCTTTCTCCTGAATCTCCATCAGCTTCATGATGTCCTGTTTGGTCACCTGAGTCGCCGCGAATTCAGCAATATTGCTTTCAATTAGCTGCCGCGCCTGCAGGAGTTCAAAAGGGCCATAGTTGGCGAATTCAAGGCTTTCATCGGCCACCTGCTGGTACTTGGGATGGTTGGAGATGACATGAATACCCGACCCTTTGCGGACTTCGACATACCCTTCCACTTCCAGCATGATAATGGCTTCACGAACCACGGTGCGGCTGACGTTTTTTTCATCGGCGATAAAGCGCTCGGCGGGCAGCTTATCCCCTACAAGGTAGACACCTTGTTCGATGCGCGTCTTCAGCTCAGCGGCAAGCTGCTGATACAGACGGCGTGGTTCAATGATTTCCATATTCGCTCCCGCAAGATGGCGACAGTATTCGATTTGTTATACCACTTTTACACGCTTTCCACCACTGGCAGGCATGAAAAAGCCGCCTGAGAAGGCGGCTCGATAAGCGGTCATATCAGCACATGATCTAACTCTGCGTGGCGGGTTTGCGGCTGCTAAGCGGCGTCGAGTCATCGTCAGCCGGTTTGTTTTTCAGCACCGTCCAGATAACCAGCGCGCCCAGCAGGTCAAAGACGGCCAGTACCGCAAACAGCGGGCTGAAGCCGATGGTGTCTGCCAGCGCGCCGACAACCAGGGCGAACATGGTGCTCGCCAGCCAGGCGGCCATCCCGGTCAGACCGTTGGCGGTAGCGACTTCGTTACGGCCAAAGACGTCGGAAGAGAGGGTGATCAGCGCCCCGGACAGCGCCTGGTGAGCGAACCCGCCGATGCACAGCAGGGCAATCGCCACGTACGGGCTGGTGAACAGGCCGATCATCCCCGGGCCAATCATCAGCAGGGCGCCCATGGTGACCACCATTTTACGCGACACGATCAGGTTGACGCCAAACCAGCGCTGGAACAGCGGCGGCAGGTAACCGCCCACGATGCAGCCGAGGTCGGCGAACAGCATCGGCATCCAGGCGAACATCGCGATCTCTTTCAGGTTAAAGCCGTAAACCTTAAACATGAACAGCGGGATCCAGGCGTTAAAGGTCCCCCAGGCCGGCTCGGCGAGGAAGCGCGGCAGGGCGATACCCCAGAACTGACGGTTGCGCAGGATCTGCCACGGCGACATTTTCTTCGCGTTATTGGTCTGATGCTGAGACTCCTGACCGCCAATGATGTAGTCGCGTTCTTCGTCAGATAATTTTTTCTGGTCGCGCGGGTGTTTGTAGAAGATAAGCCAGGCGATGGCCCAGGCGAAGCTCAATACCCCGGAGATGATGAACGCCATCTGCCAGCTGTGCATGACAATCGCCCACACCACCAACGGCGGCGCGATCATGGCGCCAATAGAGGAACCGACGTTGAAGTAGCCCACCGCGATAGAGCGCTCTTTTGCCGGGAACCATTCAGAACTGGCTTTCAGCCCGGCAGGGATCATCGCGGCTTCCGCTGCGCCGACTGCGCCGCGAGCCAGCGCCAGGCCGCCCCAGCTGCCTGCCAGCGCGGTTGAGCCGCAGAATATCGCCCAGGCGATAGCAAAGAAGGCATAGCCGATTTTGGTCCCGAGAATATCGAGGACGTAACCCGCGACAGGCTGCATGACGGTGTAGGCAGCGGAATAGGCTGCAATGATATAGGAGTACTGTTGAGTCGAGATGTGTAACTCTTCCATCAGCGTCGGCGCGGCCGCCGCCACGGTGTTACGGGTCAGGTAGCCCAGCACGGTGCCTAGCGTCACCAGCGCAATCATGTACCAACGTAACCCTTTAATTTTACGCATGTAAACCTCATCGTCTGTTATCTTTCCGCATCAGGTGCGGCCTTTCCTGACGGCAATACGCGGTCGGGAAAGCGAAACGGAGGGTTCAGGAGGGGGGATCCCCCTCTGGCCCGAACCTTACCATCAGTTGTTATGTTGAAAGTCGGTGTCCATTCCGTATAAGCCGATGCCATAAACACCGGTAATGCATTCCGTCGGTTTATATGTTGCGACGGCAGAAAGATAACTTGTCATACAACTTTAAAAGTTGAGTGCTGTCACAAAAGTGGGAAAGTTAGTGTGGTCTTTAGCCCTTACCGGGAAAGCCAGAGATGGCGCGCCCTGCCGGGGTGTTTTCCAATGAGGCGGTCGTTTTTTTATCGACGTTTATTGATCTAACTCACGAAAAACAGCTCGGTCTGTAGAAATTGGTGTGATAACTTTGTCAGCATTGTAGTCAATCATCTGAAAGGCTCCCGCTACGGAGCGAAGAGGACACGCGAATGACACCGTTTATGACTGAAGATTTTCTACTCGATACCGAATTTGCTCGCCGTCTGTACCACGATTACGCCAAAGATCAGCCGATTTTCGACTACCATTGCCACCTTCCGCCGCAGCAGGTTGCCGAAAACTATCGCTTCAAAAATCTGTATGACATCTGGCTGAAAGGCGATCACTACAAATGGCGCGCAATGCGCACTAACGGCGTACCGGAGCGTCTGTGTACAGGTGATGCGTCCGATCGCGAGAAATTTGACGCCTGGGCGGCAACGGTGCCGCACACTATTGGCAACCCGTTATACCACTGGACCCATTTAGAGCTGCGTCGCCCTTTTGGTATTACAGGTAAGCTGTTGTCTCCATCCACCGCCGATGAGATCTGGGACCAGTGCAATGATTTACTGGCTCAGGACGCCTTCTCCGCCCGCGGGATCATGAAGCAGATGAATGTGAAGATGGTCGGTACCACCGACGATCCGATTGATTCTCTCGAGCACCATGCGGTTGTCGCCAAAGATACCTCCTTTGATATCAAAGTGCTGCCGAGCTGGCGCCCGGATAAAGCATTCAACATTGAACAGGCGACCTTTAATGACTACATGGCGAAGCTGGGTGAGGTGTCCGATACCGATATTCGCCGTTTTGCGGACCTGCAAAGCGCTCTGACCAAACGTCTGGACCACTTTGCCGCACACGGCTGCAAGGTCTCCGACCACGCGCTGGACGTGGTGCTGTTTGCGGAAGCGACCGACGCCGAGCTGGACGCCATTCTGGCGCGCCGTCTGGCTGGCGAGCCCCTCAGCGCACACGAAGTGGCGCAGTTCAAAACCGCGGTGCTGGTGTTCCTCGGCGCAGAATATGCCCGTCGCGGTTGGGTACAGCAGTACCATATCGGTGCGCTGCGTAACAACAACCTGCGTCAGTTCAAACTGTTAGGCCCGGATGTGGGCTTCGATTCGATCAACGATCGCCCGATGGCGGAAGAGCTGTCTAAGCTGCTGAGCAAGCAGAACGAAGAAAACCTGCTGCCGAAAACCATTCTCTACTGCCTGAACCCGCGCGATAACGAAGTGCTGGGCACCATGATCGGTAACTTCCAGGGTGAAGGCATGCCAGGCAAGATGCAGTTCGGCTCCGGCTGGTGGTTCAACGATCAGAAAGACGGCATGGAGCGGCAGATGACCCAGCTGGCGCAGCTCGGCCTGCTGAGCCGCTTCGTCGGGATGCTGACCGACAGCCGCAGCTTCCTCTCCTACACGCGCCACGAATACTTCCGCCGCATTCTGTGCCAGATGATCGGCCGCTGGGTGGCTGCCGGCGAAGCGCCTGCGGATATCGCGCTGCTGGGCGAGATGGTGAAAAACATTTGCTTTAACAATGCGCGTGACTATTTCGCCATTGAACTGAACTAAGGCCAGAGGTCGGTTGATATGCAATACATTAAAATCCATTCGCAGGATAACGTCGCGGTCGCGCTGGCGGATATCGCTGCCGGTAGTGTGGTGACGATTGATAAGGATTCGGTCACCCTCGGCCAGGATATCGTTCGCGGCCACAAGTTTGCACTGCGCGCTATCGCGAAAGGGGAAAACGTCGTTAAGTACGGGTTGCCGATTGGCCATGCGCTGGCGGATATCGCGCCGGGCGAGCATGTTCATGCGCACAATACGCGCACCAATCTCAGCGACCTTGACGCGTATCGCTATCAACCGGACCGTGTTGCCCAACCGCCACAGCCTGCGGATCGCGAAGTGCAGATTTATCGTCGCGCTAACGGTGACGTCGGCGTGCGCAATGAGCTGTGGATCCTGCCGACCGTCGGCTGCGTCAACGCGATGGCCAGACAAATGCAGAACCGTTTCCTGAAAGAGACGTATGGCGCTGAGGATATCGATGGGGTGCATCTCTTCAGCCACACCTATGGCTGCTCGCAGCTTGGGGATGACCACATCAACACTCGCACCATGCTGCAAAATATGGTTCGTCACCCGAACGCCGGGGCGGTACTGGTGGTTGGCCTTGGCTGTGAAAACAACCAGGTGGATGCCTTTCGCGAAACGCTGGGCGAGTTTGACCCGCAGCGTGTGCACTTTATGGTTTGCCAGCACCAGGACGATGAAGTGGAAGCGGGGGTTGCGCATCTGCATCAGCTGTATGAAGTGATGCGTCAGGATAAACGCCAGCCGGGTAAATTGAGCGAGCTGAAGTTTGGTCTCGAGTGCGGGGGATCGGACGGCCTGTCGGGCATTACCGCTAACCCGATGCTGGGCCGCTTCTCAGACTATGTGATCGCCAACGGCGGCACCACCGTGCTGACCGAAGTGCCGGAGATGTTCGGTGCTGAACAGCTGCTGATGAGTCACTGCCGTGACGAAGCGACCTTCGACAAGCTGGTGACCATGGTCAATGACTTTAAGCAGTACTTTATCGCACACGACCAGCCTATTTACGAAAACCCTTCCCCGGGTAACAAAGCCGGGGGGATCACCACCCTGGAAGATAAGTCGCTGGGCTGTACTCAGAAAGCGGGTTCCAGCCAGGTGGTGGATGTCCTGCGCTACGGCGAGCGCCTGAAGGTTCATGGTCTGAATTTGCTGAGCGCGCCGGGCAACGATGCGGTCGCCACCAGCGCGCTGGCCGGCGCCGGCTGTCATATGGTGTTGTTTAGCACCGGACGCGGCACGCCGTACGGCGGCTTTGTGCCGACGGTGAAGATCGCCACCAACAGCGAACTGGCGGCGAAGAAAAAGCACTGGATCGACTTCGATGCCGGGCAGCTGATCCATGGCAAAGCGATGCCGCAGCTGCTGGAGGAGTTTGTGGATGCCATTGTGGCTTTCGCTAACGGTAAACCGACCTGTAATGAACAGAATGACTTCCGCGAACTGGCCATCTTTAAAAGCGGTGTTACCCTGTAAAGGGGTATTCACATTGGCGCCCAGGGGCGTAGAACGTGTATCGGCCTGATAGCGTAACGCCATCGGGCTCGTAACAGCGGCGTTTCAGCCAGTGAAGCGCCGTTTGTTTTTTTCAGTCAGGGAGCTTTCATGACCGCGTATTGGCTGGCCCAGGGGGTCGGCGTCATCGCCTTTCTTATCGGCATTACCACCTTTATCAACCGCGATGAACGCCGTTTCAGGCTACAGCTGGCGGTCTATAGCGCTATTATCGGCGTTCATTTTTTCCTGATGGGCGCCGGGTCGGCCGGAATGAGCGCCGGGCTCAATGCGCTACGTACGGTCATTTCCTTACGCACCCGTAGCCTGTGGGTGATGACCGTCTTTATCCTCCTGACGCTGATCCTCGGCCTGGGCAAACTGCAGCATGCCATGGAGCTGCTGCCGATCATTGGCACCGTCGCCAGCACCTGGGCGCTGTTTCGTTGCAAAGGGCTGACCGTCCGCTGCGTGATGTGGTGCTCCACCGCCTGCTGGGTCACGCATAATCTGTGGTTGGGTTCGATTGGTGGGACGCTGATTGAAGGCAGTTTTCTGATCGTCAACGGGCTGAATATCATTCGCTTCCGCCGGATGCAAAAGCGCGGTATCGATCCGTTTAAGGTTGAAAACGCAGTCCAGGAAGAGAGCCCCTCCGCCCGATAGCGGAGGGGAAAGGCATTAGCTGCGCAGGGCGTTTTTCGCCAGCTGGTCATCTTCTGCTATGCAGGCCGCGGCGGTAAACAGGGCGTCGGTGGAGGAGTTCAGCGCCGTTTCGCAGGAATCCTGCAGCACGCCGATAATAAAGCCGACGGCAACCACCTGCATCGCCACATCGTTCGGGATCCCAAACATATTACAGGCCAGCGGGATCAGCAGCAGCGAACCGCCCGCCACGCCGGAGGCGCCGCAGGCGCACAGCGAAGCGACCACGCTCAGCAGCAGCGCTGTCGGCAGATCCACCGGAATATTCAGCGTATGCACCGCCGCCAGCGTCAGCACGGTGATCGTGATCGCCGCGCCCGCCATATTGATGGTCGCCCCCAGTGGAATGGAGACTGAATAGGTATCGCGATCCAGATTCAGCTTTTCACACAGCGCCATATTCACCGGAATATTGGCGGCGGAGCTGCGGGTGAAGAACGCGTAGACGCCGCTTTCGCGCAGGCAGGTCAGCACCAGCGGATAGGGGTTACGGCGGATTTTCCAGAACACCAGCAGCGGGTTAATCACCAGCGCTACCAGCAGCATACAGCCGACCAGCACCAGCAGTAGCTGGGCGTAGCCCCACAGGGTCTCGAAACCGGTGGTCGCCAGGGTGGAAGAGACCAGACCGAAGATCCCCAGCGGTGCAAAACGGATCACCACTTTGACGATGAAGGTCACCGCATGGGAGACATCGTTGATCAGGTTTTTGGTGGTGTCGTTACCGTGACGCAGGGCGAAGCCCAGCCCCACCGCCCACACCAGAATGCCGATATAGTTGGCGTTCAGCAGGGCGTCGATCGGGTTAGATACCATGCTCATCAGCAGGCCGCGCAGCACTTCGACAATCCCCGACGGCGGCGTGATGCTGTCGGCGGCGGTGGTTAAATGCAGAGTCGACGGAAAGACAAAACTAAACAACACCGCGGTCAGCGCCGCGCTGAAGGTGCCCAGCAGATAGAGAAACAGAATGGGGCGAATACTGGTTTTTTGTCCGTGCTGATGGTTAGCGATGGAGGCCATCACCAGCATCAATACCAGCACCGGCGCCACCGCCTTTAACGCGCCGACGAACAGGGTCCCCAGCAGACCGACGGCAATGGCCGTTGGCTTAGAGACCAGCGCCAGCAGCACGCCAAGCACCAGACCGATTAAAATTTGTTTCACCAGGCTGCCTTGCGCCAGGCGTGAGATCCACCCCGATGGGGGAGTGCGTGTGGTCATAATTCATTCCTTCCAGTGATGTAGCAAGCCATCCCAGCCACGTATTATTTGTTACGTTTATGTCAGGATGTAAGTAGATGTTTGCATAGTCGAGTATACGGAAAGAATGGCGGGCGGGAAGCGTAAAATGCTGTGATTTTAATCTGGATCTTGTTTTTTAACTATGTAGTAACATAACTGTGACATGAGCAGAGATTGCCGTCGGCGATGGCCGACGGCGCGTTGTGCAGATTACTCAGGCAGTTTGCGCTGCTTGTCGTGTTGCTTGTTGACCCAGGCGTTAATCAGCAGCGTGACGGCCAGGATGCCTCCTACTACGCCCAGCGAGATGGCGACCGGGATATGGTAGAAGTCGACGATCAGCATCTTCACGCCAATAAACACCAGGATCACCGACAGACCGTATTTGAGCATCGAGAAGCGCTCGGCGACCCCCGCCAGCAGGAAGTACATGGCGCGCAGGCCGAGGATCGCGAACAGGTTTGAGGTCAGGACGATAAACGGATCGGTGGTGACCGCGAAGATCGCCGGGATACTGTCGACGGCGAAAATCACATCGCTCAGTTCCACCAGGATCAGCACCAGCAGCAGCGGCGTGGCGAACAGCACCCCGTTTTTACGGGTGAAGAAGCGCTCGCTCTCGATTTTATCCGTCATTCGCAGATGGCTGCGGATCCAGCGCACCAGTGGTTTATCGCCGATGCCGGAGTCATCTTCTTTCGCCAGCGCCATCTTCACGCCGGTAAACAGCAGGAAGGCGCCGAAGACGTACAGCAGCCAGTCAAACTGGGAAATCAGCCAGCTGCCGGCGAAGATCATGATGGTACGCAGAACAATCGCGCCCAGCACGCCATACACCAGTACCCGGCGCTGCAGAGCAGGCGGTACGGCGAAATAGCTGAACAGCATCAACCAGACGAAGACGTTATCGACCGCCAGCGCTTTCTCAATCAGATAACCGGTGAGGAAGGCTAAGGCCTGCGGGTCAGCGACGGCCCGGCCCTGGGTTTGTACCAGATACCACCAGAAGGCGGCGTTGAACAGCAGAGAAAGCGTGACCCAAAGGATTGACCAGCCCGCGGCCTGCTTCATGGTCATGCTATGCGAACCGCGTCGTCCCTGAAGCAGCAGGTCGATTGCCAACATGATCGCGACGACGACAGCGAATCCACCCCATAGCAACGGCGTGCCGACAGTATTCATTTGATATTCCTTACATAAAAACAAAACGGCTGACGTCGGAAGACGGCAGCCGCTGCGCTTTTATGCATAGACCTCGCCTTCCGGCAAGGTCTCACTTACAACAACCAAAGTAGATCGCGATGGGCTTTGGTTATTGCCCGGCGACCGGATGCGGTATTGCACGCATCGTAATGACGATCAACCGGCAAGGAAGTTACTCCCCTTTGCACGTAACAAAATATGTCACAGGGCGGTTTTCGTCAATGGCGGCCGGTCCGGCCTTTACACTCTTTTACGCCAGCGGCTGCGTATCGGCCGGGAAGATCACTCCGGTCTGGCGACGAATTTCGCTCGACAGTTTTGCCGTAATACGGCTCACGGTCAGACCCGGGTGATTGACGTCCTGTGTCTCCACCAGGCGCGCAAAGGTCTCCGCCTCATACAGCATAGTATTAATGTGCTGGGGCTGCGTCAGGTCCTGGGCTTTGCCGCCGCGCGGCACAAACGCCAGCTTCTGGCATTCGGAGATTTTTTCGATCACTAATGTGCCGTCTTCGCCCTGGATTTCACTGGGGATCGCGGAATCGCTAACTTTGGAGTGATGCAGCGTCACGTCGAAGTCGCCATAGCTCAGCACCACGGTGCCCTGGGCGTCTACGCCGCTGTCCAGCAGGCTGGCGGTGGCAAGAACGGCCCGCGGTTCGCCCCATAACGCCACAGCGGACGCCAGGCAATAGAAGCCGATATCCATAATCGAACCGTTAGAGAACGCCGGGTTAAAGGTGTTGGGGTTTTCGCCGTCAAGGTAGCGCTGATAGCGCGAGGAGTACTGACAGTAGTTGATGAAGGCTTTGCGCAGTTTGCCCGCTTTAGGAAGCGTCTCTTTGAGTAGCAGAAAGTTAGGCAGGCTGGCGGTTTTAAAGGCTTCAAACAGCACAACGTTATTTTCTTTCGCCAGCGCTATCGCCGCCTCGACTTCCTGCAGGTTCGATGCCAGCGGCTTTTCGCAAATGACGTGCTTTTTGTGGCTCAGGAACAGCCGGGTCTGCGGGAAGTGCAGCGAGTTCGGGCTGGCAATATAGACCGCGTCAACGTCAGGGCTCTGTGCCAGCTCATCGAGCGAGGTAAACAGATGCTCGACCGGATAGTCATTGGCGAAGGCTTGCGCCTGTTCGAGGCTGCGGGAGTAGATGGCGGTAAGTTTATATTTGCCGGTTTCATGGGCGGCATCGACAAACTGCTTGGTGATCCAGTTTGTGCCAACAACTGCGAAACGTATCATAAACGTTGACGAACTCCATTAAAGGGAACCTGTCGTCACTCTATCATGCCATCATGACAAAACCAGTGCGTCACTACGCAGAACGATTTAACGAAAGGTGCGTCAGCCACAGGCGGGTATCGAATTCCAGTTGATGGTACTGTGGCTCCATATGGCAGCACAGTTGATAAAAGGCTTTGTTGTGATCTTTCTCTTTCAAATGCGCCAGTTCATGGACCACGATCATCCGCAGAAAGGCCTCCGGCGCGTCGCGAAACACCGTCGCCACGCGAATTTCCGCTTTGGCTTTCAGCTTACCGCCCTGAACGCGGGAAATCGCGGTATGCAGGCCGAGCGCATTGTTCAGCACGTGGATTTTACTGTCGTACATCACTTTGTTGATCGGCGCCGCCCCGCGCAGAAAGCGGGCCTTCAGATCCTGGGTGTACTGATACAGCGCTTTATCGCTGTTAACGTCATGCCCCTGCGGATAACGCTTTTGCAGCACCTCGCCGAGGCGGTCTTGCTCGATTAAAGCCGTGACCTGCGACAACAGCGATTCAGGGTAGCCCTGAAGGTAAGGTAGCGTGTTCATGGTGAAAAAAGTTTACTTCTCCGGAGAATTGAGCGATAACACGCGCGAATTTTAGCATTTCGGAGGGGCGATGAGCCAGGCAGAGTTAAACGGTGAGTTATTCACATTAGAGCGGTTCCCACCTAACGCTGAAGAAGAAGCGCTACAGGCATGGGAAGCGGCGGATGAATATCTGCTGCAACAGGTGAATGACGTCGACGGCCTGACGCTCATCTTCAACGACGGCTTCGGCGCGCTCGCCTGCGCGTTGGCGGAGCGCAACCCGGTCAGCATCAACGACTCCTTTATTTCCGAGCTGGCGACCCGCCACAACCTGCGGATGAACGGTATCGATGAAGAGAGCGTGCGCTTTCAGGATAGCCTGAGCCCGCTACCGGCTGCGCCGGCGCTGGTGCTGATTAAGGTGCCAAAACAGCTGGCGCTGCTGGAACAGCAGCTGCGCGCCCTGCGCGAAGTAGTCACGCCGGAAACCCGCATCATCGCCGCGGCGAAAGCCCGTGATGTGCACAACTCGACGCTGGCGCTGTTTGAAAAAATCCTCGGCACCACCACCACCTCGCTGGCGTGGAAAAAAGCGCGTTTGATCCACTGCGTTTTCACCGCTCCTGAACTTGCCGATGCGCCGCAAACCTACAGCTGGAAGCTGGACGGCACGCCGTGGACCATCCATAACCACGCCAACGTTTTTGCCCGCAGTGGACTGGATATCGGCGCGCGTTTCTTCCTGCAGCATTTACCGTCTGATCTGGAAGGCGAGATCGCCGATCTCGGCTGCGGCAATGGGGTGATTGGCCTGCAGGCGCTGGCGCAAAACCCAAACGCCAGCGTGATGTTCACCGATGAGTCGCACATGGCGGTGGCTTCCAGCCGGTTGAACGTCGAGCGCAACCTGCCGGACGATATCGCACGCTGTGAATTTATGGTCAATAACTCGCTCTCCGGCATTGAGCCTGACCGCTTTACGGCGATCCTGTGTAATCCGCCGTTCCATCAGCAGCACGCGATTACCGACCATATTGCCTGGCAGATGTTTAACGATGCCCGCCGCAGCCTGAAATATGGCGGCGAGCTGTACGTCGTCGGCAACCGCCACCTCGATTACTTCCGTAAGCTGAAGCGCGCTTTTGGTAATTGCACGACGATTGCGACGAACAATAAGTTTGTCATTTTGAAAGCAACGAAGGTGCGTAAGCAGCGCTGATTTTTGTCGCGGTTTCCCCCGGCTCGCGGCTGTCGCCTTAGCCGGGCTACCGACGATTGCGACGAACAATAAGTTCGTAGTTTTGAAAGCAACGAAGGTGCGTGAGCAGCGCTGATTCCTTTTGTTGTTTCCCCCCGGCTACCGACTGTCGCCTTAGCCGGGCTACCGTCCGGGATTATCGTGGTAGCCCGGGGAAGGCGCATCGCGCCGCCCCCGGGACAGGGCTAAATCGCCAGCGCCAGTTTAGTGCCCTGGGCAATCGCCCGGCGCGCATCCAGCTCCGCCGCCACGTCGCAACCGCCGATGAGATGCACCGTTTTCCCTGCCGCGCGCAGCGGATCCGCCAGCTCGCGGCGCGGTTCCTGACCGGCGCAGATCACCACCTGATCGACCGCCAACAGTTGGCGCTCGCCGCCGATAGTGACATGTAACCCTTCATCATCGATCTTTTCATAGCTGACCGCCGGGATCATTTTCACGCCGCGCGCCAGCAGCGTCGCGCGGTGGATCCAACCGGTGGTTTTGCCGAGCCCTTCGCCCGGTTTGCTGGCTTTGCGCTGTAGCATCACAATCTGTCGCGGGCTTTTACTCAACTGTGGGCCTTCAGCACTCAGCCCTCCCGCCGTTTGCAGGCTGGTATCGATACCCCATTCGCGGCAGAACTCGCCGATATCCTGGCTGGTGGCCGCGCCCGACTGGCTTAAATACATCGCGGTGTCGAAGCCGATGCCGCCGCAGCCGATAATCGCCACCTTCGCGCCAACCGGCGCTTTATCACGCAAGACATTAAGGTAGCTCAGCACTTTGGGATGATCGATCCCGTCGATCGCCGGCAGGCGCGGGGCGATACCGGTGGCGAGGATCGTCTCATCGAACGCCAGCAGATCGTCTGTCGTGACGCGGGTGTTCAGGCGTAGATCGACACCATGAAGATCGAGCATGGTGCGGTAGTAGCGCAACGTCTCGTGAAACTCCTCTTTGCCGGGGATCTGTTTGGCGATATTAAACTGGCCGCCGATCTCCGGGAGCGCATCGAACAACGTGACATGGTGACCGCGGGCGGCGGCGTTAACGGAGAAGGCCAGACCGGCCGGCCCGGCGCCGACCACCGCCAGCCGTTTAGGCGCGTTGGCCGGCAGGACCGGCATCAGGGTTTCATGACAGGCGCGCGGGTTGACCAGACAGGAGGTGACTTTGCCGACGAAGATTCGATCGAGACACGCCTGGTTGCAACCGATACAGGTATTGATCTCCCCGGCGCGATCGCGCTGCGCTTTAGACATAAATTCGGCGTCGGCGAGGAACGGGCGGGCCATCGATACCATATCGGCATCGCCGCGGGCGAGAATATCCTCCGCGACCTGCGGATCGTTGATGCGGTTGGTGGTGATCAACGGGATCGACACCGCGTCTTTCAGCTTGCGGGTGACCCAGCTGAACGCTCCGCGCGGTACCGGCGTGGCGATGGTCGGAATGCGCGCTTCGTGCCAGCCAATCCCGGTGTTGATAATTGTCGCTCCCGCCGCTTCAATCGCTTTGGCCAGTTCGGTGACTTCCGCCAGCGTGCTGCCGTCGTTGACCAGATCGAGCATCGACAGGCGGTAGATGATAATGAAATCGTGGCCGGCGCGCTGGCGCACCGTCTTAACCACTTCAATGGCGAAACGCATGCGCCTGGCATAATCGCCGCCCCATTGGTCGTCGCGCTGGTTGGTGCGCGCGGCGAGAAATTCGTTAATCAGATAGCCTTCTGAACCCATCACTTCGACGCCGTCATAGCCCGCTTCACGCGCCAGCTGGGCGCAGTGGGCAAAATCATCGATCAGCGTCAGGATCTCATCGTGGCTCAGTTCATGGGGCGTAAAACGGTTAATCGGCGCCTGTAGCGCCGAGGGGGCCACCAGCGCGGGCTGGTAGCTGTAACGGCCGGTATGCAGGATCTGCAAGGCGATTTTGCCGCCTTCCTGATGTACCGCGTCGGTAATATGGCGATGGTGCGCCAGATGGCTGGCATCGTTGAGTACCGCGCCGCCGGCCATGGTGACGCCAGAGGGCGCCGGAGCGATGCCGCCGGTGACGATCAGCGCCACGCCGTGGCGGGCGCGCTCGGCGTAAAAGGCCGCCAGCCGCTGCGCGCCGTCCGGCAGCTCTTCCAGCCCGGTGTGCATCGAGCCCATCAACACGCGGTTTTTGAGCGTTGTGAAGCCCAGCTCAAGCGGGGCGAAAAGCGACGGATAGCGGCTCATAGTGGCTTCCAATGTAAAATTATTGTTATGTGGTCGGATGAGTTACTAATTTAGCCGTCGCGAAGAAAAAGGGAAAAGGGGAGTGCGGTGATTGTGATGGGATTCAAAGAACGGAACACGTTGTCCCTCACCCCGACCCTCTCCCAAAGGGAGAGGGAGAAAGGCGGATCGGTACCGGTGGTTAGGGTGATGGGGAAGACGCTACGCGCTGGCGGCGCTCCACACCCGGCGCTTGCCACATCGACGTTGTCAGCCCGCTATCGACAAGGCCAAGCTGATCGGCGTACACCGTCTGCCATTTGCTCATCATCTCCTGATACAGCTCGCGATGCTGCGGATTCGGGGTGAACTCGCGGTGCCAGCTCACTAACCGTTCTCCTGTACTGGCCATATCGCCATACAGTCCGGCGCCGGTTCCGGCGGCGATAGCGCAGCCCAGCGCGGTGGCTTCGCGAACCACCGGCACCCGCACCGGCAGGCCGGTGACGTCGCTGAGGATCTGGCTCCACAGCGCGCCTTTAGAGCCGCCGCCGGCAAACACCAGGCTCTCGAATGTCACCCCGGAGAACTGGGAGATCTGCGCGAGGTTGCAGGCGGAGACAATCGCTGCGTTCTCCTCCAGCGCGCGGAACAGGGTCGCTTTGTTGCACTTCTCCGGATCGATGGAGAGGTTAATAAACGACGGCGCGGCGTGGTACCACTGCTTAAAGTGCATGGCGTCAGAAAAAATAGGCATCACGCCGTGGGAACCGGCGGGGACGCGGCTGGCCATCTCCTCCAGCAGCGAATAGGCATCGACGCCGAGCCGCTCGGCAATCAGTTTTTCTTCAGCGCAAAAGGCGTCGCGAAACCAGCGCATGGTCAGGCCGGTAAAGAAGCTGATCGATTCCGCCTGCGCCATGCCGGGAATGACATGAGGATTAACACGAATATTCATCTGCGGATCGGTACGCACCTGCGGCAGGTTGACCACCTGCTGCCAGAAAGTGCCGCCGAGTACCGCAGTTTGCCCGGCGCGCACCACCCCAAGGCCCAGGCAGCCGAGCTGGACGTCGCCGCCGCCCATCACCACCGGCGTCCCGGCGCGCAGGCCGCTCTCATGCGCCGCCGCTTCGGTGACGGCGCCCAGCAGGGTACCGGTCTCTTTGACCGGCGACAGCATATCGGCGCGCAGCCCGGCCATATCCAGCAGCGCCGGACGCCAGTCGCGGCTAAACAGGTCGAGCATGCCGGTGGTGCCGGCGTTTGACGGGTCGACCGCCAGCTCGCCGGATAGCTTCGCCGCCAGCCAGTCGCTGATCATGGTGATGGTTGCCGCTTTGCGGTAGATATCGGGGCGGTGGTGCGCCAGCCACAGCAGGCGCGGCATGGCGCTAAGCGCCAGGGTTTGTCCCGAGACCTCGTATACCTCGGATTCAAAACGATAGTCGTGGATCTCCTTAAGCTCCGCCACTTCGCGGCTGGCGCGGGCATCGACGTTGGCGCAGGCCCAGATGGCCTCGCCGTCGCGGTCATAGAGGACGATCCCTTCGCGCATCGAACAGCAGGCGACGGATTGAATATCGGCGGCAGAGAGCCCGGCGGCGTTGAGCGCCTGGCGAATACACTGGCAGGCCAGCTGCCAGTTGGTGGTAAGGTCGAACTCCATCGAGCCGGGGACGTTATCGACGCTCAGGTGTTTCCATTCGGCCTGGCCTACCGCCAGCTGGCGGCCATTAAGATCGAAAATGACCGCCCGAATGCTGCCGGTCCCGGCATCTAACGCTAACAGGTAACTCATGACATGCGCCTCGCTGTTGTCGCGCGGCGCCTGGCCGTCAGGAGGCCAGCGCGAGCACCGCGCGTGCTGTTGTCTCTTCCGTTACCAGGCCATTAATGCGCTTTCCAGTCAGAGCGGCATAAATCGCCTGCGCTTTTTCTTCTCCCCCGGCGACGCCGACGATGGTTGGCAGCTGCGCCAGCTCATCCAGGGTTACGCCGAGCAGTTCCCGATGGATCTCCAGTCCTTCTACCGGCCGGCCGTCGGCCTGCAGGAAATAACCTAAAATGTCGCCGACCGCGCCTTTGCGCGCGTACATCAGCTGTTCGCCCTCGCTGATATAGCCGGAGCGTAAAATCGTGGCGTCGCGCCGCTGATCGATGGCGCCAATGCCGACCACCGCCGCGTCCGCCGCCGTTGCCGCGAGGATCACGTCGCGCACGCTCGACTCACGGCGCAGGATCTCGGCGACCTCCGCCGAAGAGACCCGCAGCGGCGCCGGAATAATGCTGACGCTGCAGGCGGCATCAAGCTGGCCGATGCCGGTCATATAGGGGCCGACGCCGCCGGAGAGGGTCACCAGCCGCACCTGCTGCGAGCCGATAAAGCCACTGAGATGCTGCAGGCAGCTCATGGTGGCTTCGCCGAACCCGACCGCCAGTAGTTGACCCGGTTGCAGAATGCCCATCAGCGATTGCGCCGCGCCGATCCCCAACCGGGTATTCATCGGCGGGGTGTTGAGCGCCGGCAGCACGCGGGCAATCTTGAGGCCAAAGCGCTGCTGGAGTTCACTTTCCAGCGCCAGGCAGCCCTCATAGCGCGAGTTGATCTGCACGCGGATCACCCCGGACTGGCGGCCTTTCTCCAGCAGACGGGAAATCTTCAGCCGCGGCAGCCCCAAACGCTCGCCGATGTCATTTTGCGTCAGGCCGTCGTGGTAGTAGCACCACGCCACCCGCGCCACCAGCTCTTCCTCGGCTAACGCCAGCCCGGCGTAGCGGTTCTCTTCCGTAATGCGTTTTTCGCTCATAAATTGAACTCTTATAAAAATTTAGATCATATGTTCGCTATTGCGCGGTCGGAAAGTGTGAGCCGACTGGCAAAACGGATCTTTCATCGCTGGCCCATTTTTTCCTGACGATCTAAAGCACCAAAGTGTGATCTTCGCACGGTTGTAAATATAGTTCACCGTCTACGCTTTTGAACATTATTAAATTTAAAAATCATTTGTTCAATCGAGGCGCGATGATGAAGCCACTGCTTGAAGCTCGCCAGATTTGCAAACAGTTCTCCGGCGTTGCGGTGCTCAAGGGCATTGATTTCACGCTAGGCGCGGGCCAGGTGCATGCGCTGATGGGGGGCAACGGCGCGGGTAAATCGACGCTGATGAAGATCATCGCCGGCGTTGAAACGCCGGATAGCGGTGAACTGACGATCGGCGAACGCGCGTTTGCGCGCCTCAATCCGGCGCTGGCTCATCAGTTAGGCATCTATCTGGTGCCGCAGGAGCCGATGCTGTTTCCCAACCTCAGCGTGTGCGAGAACATTCTTTTCCGCCTGCCGAAGCGGGCGGATACCGTCGCGCGACTGCAGGACAAACTGCGGCAGCTGAACTGCCAGATCAACCTCGATGCCAGCGCCAGCACGCTGGAAGTGGCCGATCAACAGATGGTCGAGATCCTGCGCGGCCTGATGCGCGAGGCGCGGATCCTGATCCTGGATGAGCCCACCGCCTCTTTAACGCCGGGTGAAACCGAGAGGCTCTTTAGCCAGATCCGCGCGTTACAGGCGCTGGACGTTGGGATCGTCTTTATCTCACACAAATTGCCCGAAATCCGCCAGCTTGCCAGCCATATTTCGGTGATGCGCGATGGCGCGGTGGTGCTGAGCGGCGAGACCGCGGCATACCGCGACGAGCAACTGATTAACGCGATGACGCCGGTCAGCCGCGACCATGCGCTGAGCGACACGCAAAAGCTGTGGCTGTCGCTACCGGGTAACCGCCGTACGCAACCGCAGGACTTTCCCGTGCTGCGGGTGGAAGATCTTACCGGAGAAGGTTTTATCGATCTCAATCTGGAGATCCGCGCCGGAGAGATTGTCGGTCTGGCCGGGCTGGTGGGATCCGGGCGCACCGAATTTGCCGAAACCTTATACGGCCTGCGTCCACCGCGCGCCGGGCGGATCTGGCTGGAGAACCGCGAGATTAGCCGCGACAGCACCCGCGCCAGGCTGGCCAGCGGGCTGGTCTATCTGCCGGAAGACCGCCAGGTCTCGGGGCTGTTTCTCGATGCGCCGGTGCGCTGGAACACGGTGATGTTCAATCAGCCGTCGTGGTGGCAGCAGGGGAAACGGGAGGCGGCGGTGGTTGAACGCTATCACCGGGCGCTGGGGATCAAGCTGGCCGATGGCGATCAGCCGGTGCGCACTCTCTCTGGCGGCAACCAGCAGAAGGTGCTGCTGGCGCGCTGTCTGGAAGCTAATCCGTTGCTGCTGATTGTCGATGAGCCGACGCGCGGCGTGGATGTCTCCGCCCGCGCCGATATCTATCAACTGCTAAAAAGCGTTGCCGCGCAAAACGTGGCGGTGCTGATGATCTCCAGCGATCTGGATGAGTTCGTTGGCCTGGCCGACCGGGTGCTGGTGATGCATCAGGGCCGCTACAGCGGTGAGCTGGCGCGACAGGCGGTGACCGTCGATCGCATGATGGCCCTGGCCTTCGGAGGGCAGGCATGAAAACGTTACTGAAGAATCGCGAACTGAGCGCCTTCTTTGCCATCGTGGCGCTCTTTGCCGTGCTGGTGGCGCTCAATCCAGCCTATTTCAGCCTGCAGACCCTGGCGATGATTTTCGCCAGCTCGCAGATCCTTTGCCTGCTGGCATTGGGCGCGACGCTGGTGATGCTGACCCGCAATATTGACGTGTCGGTAGGCTCCACCGTTGGGCTGTGCGCCATCGCCGTCGGCGTGGCGCTGAACAACGGTTACGGGCTGGCGACGGCTATCGCCTTTGCGCTGGCGATTGGCGCGCTGGCCGGGGCGTTTAACGGCCTGCTGGTAGTGGGACTGCGCATTCCGGCGATCGTCGCCACCCTCGGCACGCTGGGGTTGTATCGCGGGGTGATGCTGCTGTGGACCGGCGGGAAATGGATCGAGGGCTTGCCCGACAGCCTGAAGTCGCTCTCGGAGCCGGCGTTTATCGGCGTGTCGCCGCTGGGCTGGCTGGTGCTGGCGCTGCTGCTGGCGGGCGGCTGGCTGCTGTCGCGCACCGCCTTTGGTCGTGATTTTTACGCCGTCGGCGATAACCTCGCCGCCGCGCGCCAGTTGGGCGTGGCGGTCAATCGCACGCGGATGCTGGCCTTTACCCTCAACGGCATGCTGGCGGCCTGCGCCGGGATTGTCTTCGCCGCGCAGATTGGTTTTGTGCCTAATCAGACCGGCAGCGGCCTGGAGATGAAAGCCATCGCCGCCTGCGTACTGGGCGGGATCTCGCTGCTCGGCGGCACCGGCACGCTGCTTGGCGCGTTTCTCGGCGCCTTTTTCCTCACCCAAATTGACACCGTACTGGTGCTGTTCCGCCTTCCCGCCTGGTGGAATGACTTTATCGCCGGCCTGGTGCTGCTCGGGGTACTGGTGCTCGATGGCCGCCTGCGTCAGGCGCTGGCCCGCCATCAGCGGGCGCTGAAGTACAGCCGTTTTCAGCCCGGTAACAAAGGAAGCAAACAGGTTGCCCGCTTTCCCGAACGCAAAAGTAAAGAGGTGGCTTAAATGAAGCTGAAGCTTAACTGGGAAAGCGCGCTGCTGGCGTTGCTGATCGCGGAAATCCTGCTGTTCGGCGCCTTGAATTCGCGCATGCTGGATCTCAATATGCTGCTCTTTAGCACCAGCGACTTTATCTGCATCGGTATTGTCGCGCTGCCGCTGACGCTGGTGATCATCAGCGGCGGGATCGATATTTCGCTGGGCTCGACCATCGGCCTGTGCGCCATCGCCCTCGGGGTGATGACCCAGGCGGCCTGGCCGCTGTGGCTGGCGGTATCGCTGACGTTGCTCTTGGGACTGCTGTGCGGGTTATTCAACGCCGCGCTGATCCACTACACCGGCATCAGCCCGCTGGTGATCACGCTTGGTACGCTGTATCTGTACGGCGGCGGCGCGCTGCTGCTTTCCGGGATGGCCGGCGCGACCGGTTACGAGGGGATTGGCGGTTTTCCCGATAGCTTCACCGCCATCGCCAATTTAACCCTCGCCGGACTGCCGCTACCGCTGGTGCTGTTCGCGATTATCACCTTTCTCTTCTGGCTGCTGGCCCATCGCGGGCGCTTTGGCCGCCATCTCTTTTTACTCGGGCAAAACCCGCGCGCCGCGCGCTATGCCGCGCTGTCGGTGAACGGCATCCCGTACGTGCTGTATGGCCTGGTGGGCGTCGCCTCGGCGGTCGCGGCGCTGGTGATGGTCTCCTATTTCGGCTCGGCGCGTTCGGATTTAGGCCGCGACCTGCTGATGCCGGCGCTGACCGCGGCGGTGCTCGGCGGGGCCAATATTTACGGCGGCTCGGGATCGATACTGGGTACCGCGCTGGCGGCATTGCTGGTGGGGTATCTGCAACAGGGTTTACAGATGGTCGGCATCCCCAACCAGGTGTCGAGCGCGCTGTCAGGGGCGCTGTTGGTTGTGGTGGTGATGGGGCGTTCGCTGAGCCTGCACCGTGAATGGGTGCGCGCGACCTGGCGGCGTCTTTTCTCGCATAGAACAATCGGAGCACAACAATGAAAACAAAACGTATCCTGCAGGTCAGCGCGCTGGCGCTGGCGATGAGCGTGGTTACCGCGCAAGCGGCGGACCGCATCGCCTTTATTCCTAAGCTGGTCGGCGTCGGCTTCTTTACCAGCGGCGGCAACGGCGCGAAAGAGGCGGGGAAAGCGCTGGGCGTGGATGTCACCTATGACGGCCCCACCGAGCCCAGCGTCTCCGGCCAGGTGCAGCTTATCAACAACTTCGTCAACCAGGGCTACAACGCGATTATCGTCTCCGCCGTTTCGCCGGACGGCCTGTGCCCGGCGCTGAAGCGGGCGATGCAGCGCGGGGTGAAAGTCCTGACCTGGGATTCCGATACCAAACCGGAGTGCCGCAGCATCTATATCAACCAGGGCACGCCGCAGCAGCTCGGCGGCCTGCTGGTGGAGATGGCGGAAAAGCAGGTCAGCAAACCTGCCGCCAAAGTCGCGTTTTTCTACTCCAGCCCGACGGTGACCGACCAGAACCAGTGGGTGAAGGAAGCCAAAGCCAAAATCGAAAAAGAGCATCCGCAGTGGCAAATCGTCACCACCCAGTTTGGCTATAACGATGCCACCAAATCGCTGCAAACCGCCGAGGGGATCTTAAAAGCGTATCCGGATCTCGACGCCATTATCGCGCCGGATGCCAATGCGTTGCCGGCGGCGGCGCAGGCGGCGGAGAACCTCAAGCGTCAGGGCGTGGCGATCGTCGGCTTTAGTACGCCGAACGTGATGCGCCCGTACGTTGAGCGCGGCACGGTGAAAGCGTTCGGCCTGTGGGATGTGGTTCAGCAGGGCAAAATTGCGGTTAACGTCGCCGATCGATTGCTGAAAAAGGGCGATCTTAACGTAGGCGATAGCGTTGAGGTGAAAGATATCGGCTCGCTGAAGGTCGAACCGAATAGCGTGCAGGGCTACCAGTATGAGGCGAAGGGCAACGGTATCGTGCTGCTGCCGGAGCGCGTGGTGTTCAGCAAAGAGAACATCAACAACTACGACTTCTGACGGAGGATGAGATGGCTGATTTAGACGACATCAAAGAAGGTAAGGACTTCGGTATCGACCGCCCGCAGCAGAATACGCTGTATACCCTGAAAGGCTGCGGCTCGCTGGATTGGGGCATGCAGTCGCGGATGGCGCGCATCTTTAATCCGCACAGCAACCGCACGGTGATGCTGGCCTTCGATCATGGTTACTTCCAGGGGCCAACCACCGGGCTGGAGCGTATCGACCTGTCGATTGCGCCGCTGTTTGCCGACACCGATGTGCTGATGTGCACCCGCGGCGTACTGCGCAGCCAGGTACCGGCGGCCACCAATAAGCCGGTGGTGCTCCGCGCCTCCGGCGGCAATTCGATTTTGAGCGAACTCTCCAACGAATGCGTGGCGGTGGCGATGGAAGACGCGCTGCGTCTCAACGTTTGCGCGGTGGCGGCGCAGGTCTATATCGGCAGCGAATACGAACATCAGTCGATCAATAACATCATCAAACTGGTGGATGCCGGCAATCGCTACGGTATGCCGGTCCTGGCGGTTACCGGCGTCGGCAAAGAGATGACCCGCGATGCGCGCTACTTCTCGCTGGCCAGCCGGATTGCCGCCGAAATGGGGGCGCAGTTTGTGAAGACCTATTTCGTTGAGGAAGGCTTTGAAAAAGTGACCGCCAGCTGTCCGGTGCCGATCGTGATTGCCGGCGGTAAAAAACTGCCGGAGCATGAGGCGCTGGAGATGTGCTGGCGGGCGATCGATCAGGGGGCGTCCGGGGTGGATATGGGGCGCAATATTTTCCAGTCCAGCGCCCCGCGCGCGATGCTGAAGGCGGTGAAAAAGGTGGTGCATGAGAATCTGAACGCGCGCGAAGCGTATCAGTTCTGGCAGGAAGAGAAACAGGGAGAGCTGAAATGAATGTGACGCTGGTGGAGATCAATATTAAACCCGAGCGGGTGGATGAGTTTCTTGAGGTGTTTCGCGCCAACCACGAAGGCGCGCTGCAGGAGCCGGGCAACCTGCGCTTTGATGTCCTGCAGGATCCCGAGGTGAAAACCCGCTTTTTTATCTACGAAGCCTATAAAGACGATGAGGCGGTGCTGGCGCATAAGAAGACGCCGCACTATTTAGCCTGCGTCGAAAAGCTGGAGGAGATGATGTCGCAGCCGCGGCAGAAACGCAGCTTTATCGGCCTGTTGCCGCAGGTATGAGGATTTTCCTTCCCCCTCTCCCTGTGGGAGAGGGGGAAGGGCACTTATTACGCTTCTTCAACCGAGACGCGCAGGGCCGCCAGCGCCTTACGCGCCGCTTTCAGCACCTGCTCACACTGCTCCAGGGTGAGGGTCAGCGGCGGTTCAACGCGGATCGTCTTGGCGTTGTTTAACGTCCCGGCGACCAGCACCCGCTGTCTGAACATCTCGCTGGCAAAGTCGTAGCCAATCTCGTTATCGACAAACTCGATGGCCATCAGCATGCCTTTCCCGCGCACTTCATTCACCAGGTCCGGATACTCCTGCGCCAGCAGGCGGAACCCGTCCAGCAGCATATCGCCTTTCTGCGCCGCCTGCGCCGGCAGGTTTTGCGTCAACAGCACGTTGATCGTCGCCAGCGCCGCCGCACAGGCCAACGGGTTGCCGCCGAAGGTGGTGGTGTGCAGGAACGGGTTGTCGAACAGCACCGAGAAGACCTCTTCCGTCGCCACCGTCGCGCCGATCGGCATCACACCGCCGCCGAGCGCTTTCGCCAGACACAGAATATCGGGCTGAACGTTCTCATGCTCGCAGGCGAACATCTTGCCGGTGCGGCCCATGCCGGTCTGCACTTCGTCGAGGATCAGCAGGGCGCCAAACTCATCGCACAGCTTACGCACCGCCGGCAAATACCCCTGCGGCGGGAGGATCACGCCCCCTTCGCCCTGAATCGGCTCGAGGATCACCGCCGCGACGTCGTCGCCGGTTTTCTTGCACTCGCTCAGCATGGTGCGCATGGCGTTGATATCGCCGAACGGCACGTGGCGGAAGCCCGGCAGCAGCGGCATAAAGGGTTTGCGGAAGGTCGACTTGGCGGTGGCCGACAGCGCACCCAGCGATTTACCGTGGAAGGCGCCGCTGGTGGCGATGAAGGTAAATTTACCGCGCGGCGACTGATAGGCTTTCGCCAGCTTGATAGCCGCCTCTACCGATTCGGTACCGCTGTTGCAGAAGAAACTGTACTTTAGTTTGCCGGGCGTTAAGGCTGCCAGGGTTTTCGCCAGCATCGCGCGTAGCGGATCCAGCAGTTCCTGACTGTGAAGCGGTTGTTTCGCGAGTTGATTCTCGACGGCGGATACCACAACTGGATTACGGTGCCCTACATTGAAGATGCCAAACCCACCAAGGCAGTCGATAAATTCCTGTCCCTGGGTGTCGACAAGCGTATTTAACCCTCCCGCTTGCCACTCTACGGCTCCGTAATCCCCGCCGGCTGTGACCGATTTTCGATACTCTAAAAACCCCGGATTCACATGCTCTTTAAAGTATTCCCTGACCTCCTGGTTAAGTGCTTTCATTTCCTCATGATCAAGCGTGCGCTTTTCAATGAGATTCAGTGCGTGTGCGCTGCAGGCCAGAGCCGATGCGCTGGAAGGTAACCTGTTCAAAATGTGCTCCTGGGGCGGACGTATCACACGATACTGGATTAAGTATTGCAGGGATTACGCCAGTTCGGCAGAAGCGGTGAAAATCGGGATAAATGCAAGGTAAAAGACGAAATGTGTAAAATTTAATCTCATTGCGCCACTATTGGCATGTTTTATTCCTGAGCTGACAAGATTTTCTGCCTGGCAGCAATGGACGGGGCGATCCGCCGTGGTGCGGGCTGCCCCAGCGCGGGGCAGCCGGTGGTGAAAAAAGAGGCTTAGTCGAGCTGAGAGATCTCCATCGCCGCCCGGTCGATAATGCCGATGATCTGCTTGAGCTGGGCGGCACTGCTGGCCTGCTGGTTCACTTTCAGGTCGAGCACCGCTTTGAAGTTTTCCAGCGCGCGCTTCATCTGCGGATCCCGGCGCAGCTCGCAGCCGACCATCCGCGCCTGGAGACGCTCCTGGATATGGGCCAGGTGCTCCTGGTTCTCGGCGTGCAGCTGTTTTCCTTCCTCGCTGATAACGATTTTTTTACGTCCGTTGTCATCTTCCACGCTGATAAGGCCCTGGTCCTGGAGCAGATCCAGCGTCGGGTAGATCACCCCCGGGCTGGGGCTGTAGTTCCCCTGGGTAAGCGTTTCGATCTCTTTGATCAGCTCATAGCCATGGCTGGCGTTGCGGCTGAGGATATCCAGAATGATCAGCCGCAGTTCACCGTGGCCAAAGAAACGCTGGCGACGTCCGCCGCCGCGGCGGCCATGGTCGCCGTGTTCGCTGGGGTCACCGTGGCGCCCGCGTGGCCCACGCCCCTCTTCATGATGATGTCGCATGGTTACCTCCTGCTGTTTTTGATATATCTAATTTATATCTAAAAAATGAATGTTCGCAATGCTGGTTGCTATTTATTTTTTAATATATTGATATATATGTAATTATTTTCTGGTTGTGGATTTTGATGCGGTTTGTTTTGACTATATCAAAAAAAGACTTGCATTCTTTTTAGTTGGCAATCATTATCATTTGCATCAAGTTTAGATATATCTATTTACCGTTCACGAAGGCAATCGATGATGACAAAAACCAAAGCAGACAAGTACCCGCAGCGTGTCCGCAATGAGCTGCGTTTCCGTGAGCTGACGGTGCTGCGCGTGGAGCGCGCAGGCGCGGCGTTCCAGCGTATCGTGCTGGGAGGCGAGGCGCTGGAAGGCTTCGCTTCTCACGGCTTTGACGATCATACCAAGCTTTTTTTCCCCGAGCCGGGCGCGGCATTTACCCCGCCGCAGGTGACCGAGGAGGGGATTGACTGGGGCGAGGGCGTGCGGCCTGCGACCCGTGACTATACGCCGCTGTACGATGCCGAACGTCACGAGCTGGCTTACGATTTCTATATCCACGATGGCGGTATCGCCAGCCGCTGGGCGCTGGAAGCAAAAGTGGGCGATAAGCTGGTGATCGGCGGCCCGCGCGGCTCGCTGGTGGTGCCGGAAGATTATGCCTGGCAGCTGTATGTTTGCGATGAGTCCGGCATGCCGGCGCTGCGCCGTCGTCTGCTGGGATTACGCCAGCTGCCGGCAAGGCCGCAGGTGACGGCCATCGTTACTATCGCCGATGCGTCGTATAAAGATTATCTGGCGGATCTCGACGGCTTTAACATCGAGTGGGTGGTGGGCCACAACCCGGCCTTCGTCGCCGAGCGTCTGGCCCAGGTGAAGGTGCCGGCGGAGGATTATTTCATCTGGCTGACCGGCGAAGGCGCGGTGGTGAAATCTCTGCTGGCGCGCTTTGAAGACGAGAGCATCGAACAGCAACTGGTGCGTTCCCAGGCGTACTGGCACAGCAAGTAAAAAGCCATCGTGGTAAAACCCGGATAGCGGCTTGCGCCTTATCCGGGCTACGGTTGGCGCTGTTTTTTGTCGGGTGGCGGCTTACGCCTTACCCGACCTTCTCTTCGGCGGTGTGACGTCGCCCCAGTAAAACCCGGATAGCGGCTTGCGTACGGTTGGCGCCGATTTGTAGCCCCGGTAAGCGCAGCGCCACCGGGGAAGGCTTATCGTTCCGCCAGGGCCTTAAACACCATCGCTACCGCATGGGCGCCGGGGTCCATGTTGCCGAGCAGGCTATCGCTGTTGAGATAGGACGCGCGTCCGGCGCCAGCTTTGCCCGACTGGCAGGTGCGATCCGCCCCGGCCTGCGCCGCGGCAAAAGCGGCCTGCAGATTCTCCGGTTCGGCCAGCAGCGCCGCCAGCGCCGGCTGCAGAGCGTCGATCATCGTCCGGTCTCCCTCATCGGCGCCGCCGTAAAACTTCATCTGTTCCAGACCGGCGTTCAGCGCCTCGGCCACGCTGGCGCCTTGTCCCAGCTTCTGCCCGGCAGCGGTGAAGAAGATAGACATCAATACCCCGCTGGAGCCGCCCATCACCACCGTCAGACGTTCGCCGATCAGCGCGAACAGCGTTGGCAGATCGTTTAGCGGCAGCTGCTGGCGCTGCAGCAGGTCGGCAATCTCGCGCGCCCCGGCGGCGAAGGTGGAGCCGGTATCGCCGTCGCCCACTTTGGCGTCCAGCGCGTTGAGATGGGCTTCAAGGTCGGAGAGGGTGCCGGTCACCTGCGCGACGTAATCGCCCACCAGTGGATTGCCCGATGGTATAAAGTCGACGCGCGCGCTGGCGAGAGTGGACGGCATGATGTTAACTGCCCGCGGCTGCACCGGCGTCTGCCAGCCGGCGGTTTCCACGTCCGACAGCAGCGCTTTTTCAATACCCTCCTCCAGCACGATGGCGCTCAGCGAGAAGCCTTTCATATCCAGCGCCGTCACCAGCGAGGCCGGGCCTATTAACCAGTCAACGCGCGCCTGCAGCGGGGTGTTGGCCAGCTCGCGGGTCAGGATCGCCATCTCAGCCACCGACACGCCGCCGAGGTTATTAAGCATCACCGCCAGGCGGCCGGTTTCCGGCAGGGCGGCAGTCAGTTTTTCCACCATCAGGTTGACGATTTCCGCACTGTTTTGCGTGGCGATCGTCGAGGCGCCCGGCTCACCGTGGATGCCCATTCCCAGCTCGGCGTGACCGGCCTGATGGCGCGGCGCGCTGTCGGCTTCCTGCGGCAGGTGGCAGCTGGCCAGCGCCACCCCGATGCTGGCGGTATGGCTGGCGGCGTATTGCGCTTCACGCAGGACGGTGGCGAGGTTGAAGCCGCGCTCGGCGAAATAGCCCGCCACTTTATGCACCAGAATGGTCCCGGCGATGCCGCGCGTATGCTTGTTATCCGGCAGCGAAATGTCGTCGCCGACGATCAGCATCTCCACGTTGTAGCCGAGACGGCGCGCTTTCTCCGCCGCCAGGCCGAAGTTAAGCCGATCGCCGGTGTAGTTTTTGACGATCAGCAGGCAGCCCGCCTCGCCGGTCACCGCCTGAATGGCGGTAAGCACCGCGTCGACGCTCGGCGAGGCGAACAGATCGCCGCAGACCGCGGCGGTCAGCATGCCTTTACCAATAAAGCCGACGTGCGCCGGTTCATGGCCGGCGCCGCCGCCGGAGATCACCGCCACGTTGTTTTTATTCAGATCGCGACGGACCACCACCCGGATCGCCGGGTCGCTCTCCAGACGGGCGAGGTTATTCCACGGGCTGGCGATAATGGTACCCTCAATCACATCGTTGACGAGGCTGGCGCGCTGGTTAAAAAAGAATTGAGACATAGTGGTTCCTGAAGAGTAAGCGAAAACTCACCCTCCGGAGGCAGGCCTCCGGAGCGGTAACGGTCAACGTGAATTTTAGTCACGGATAAGGCGTTGGTTACGCATATCGAGCGCGATGGCTTCGCCAGGCTGAATATCATTCAGCGCCTCGCCCTGCTGGCACAGCCACACGATCCCCGCGGCGCGGGCGATAATCGCGCCGTGAGCCTGTTCGCTGCCATCGCGCAGGCACAGGCCTTTAACGAAGCTGGCATCCAGTTGTAAGACGGTTGAGGGATAAATGTTGTCGGCAATAATAATTGTTGGCTCGCCGGGCGTCGGCAGCGTCTCCTGAATATCCTGCAGATGGCGCAGGGTGCGCTGCAGAATATCTTCGATATCGATATAGCGCGCCTGCAGGTAGGGGTCATCCAGCTGGCGATACTGCTGGCTGAGCTCCATTAGCACCTGATGCCACGCCCATTCCGCCGAGCATTGTTCGGTGAGCAGACGATCGTTGGCGGCATCAAACAGATCGTCATCGTCGAGCAGGGTGTGGTGCCCGGCGAAGATCGCCGCGATATCGGCGTTAAATTTATTTTCCGCCAGCTCGGTCAGGACGATAAGATCCGCCAGCGTCTGGTCGATGGCCTGGCGCAGGCGCTGCTGCTCGCGGGCAGCATCGGCGGTAGCCGGGCGGAGCGGCTGGATCAGGGCCAGCGGATAGCGCAGGGCTGCACCTTCGACGCGCTCGGGCGTTGCCGGAGCCGCTGCCGGTTGCCCCGCAGGCGATTCACCGAAGTTATCGGCGGCCAGCGTCTGAAACGCCGCCAGCGCCGCGTCGGCATCCGGACCGCGGGCCAGCAGGCGCAGCTTATCGTGGCGGCGGACCTGCAATAGCGCGATTTGGTTGAGGCTGTCCGGTTTGACGCACTTCCCGTTTTTCTCCAGCAGCAGATCGGCGTTAAAACCCGCCAGCGCGGCGACCAGCTTCGACGCTGGACGCACGTGCAGGCCGTTGTGGTTGTTAATAATAACTGAAACCGATTTTGTGTCGCCATCGTCGGCAAGCGTCGGCGCTGGCGCGGCGTCAGAAGTTGGCGAAGGTAAACCCAGTTGAACCCGCTTGGCCTCCAGGGCGCTCATGGCGTCGGCGATCACCTTGTCGATCCCGGCGCCGGAGGCAGCGCTGACGGTGGCCGCCAGCGTCCCCTCCACCAGCGGCGCGGCGCACAGCCGCACCTTCGCGGCAATCGCCGGATCGAGCAGATCGAGGGCGGTTTCGGCGCTGAGCAACGCGCTGCCGATATCCATCATCACCAGCACGTGATCGGTATCGGCCACGGATTCGATCGCCTCCATGACTTTAAGCGGATCGGTGCCGATCGGGCTGTCGGGATCGTCGATCCCGGCGGCGATCGCCAGTTTGCAGCCATCGTTGATTAACATCTGCCGGGCCAGTTCTCCGACACCTTCGCCCAGCCGGGCGCTATGAGAAACAATAACCAGGTTTACCATCGCGATTTCCTTACTCTTTGGCGGCGGCGGCCAGCATCTGAACCATAAATAGCACCGAGGTTGCGCCGGGATCCTGATGTCCGATGCTGCGCTCGCCGAGATAGCTGGCGCGGCCTTTACGCGCCTGCATGGTGATGGTGGCGTGGGCCGCACGCTCGGCCACTTCGCAGGCGGCATCCAGCGCGGCGGCGATCGACAGGTGCTGCTCGCTGGACTGGCGCAGGGAGTCCGCCACCGGCAGCCAGACGTCGCACATGGTTTTATCCCCTGGCTCCGCTTTGCCGCGGTTGACCACCCCGTCCGCGCCTTCGCGGATCATCAGGTACAGTTCGTCGAGGGTCAGGCTCTGGTGGGCCTGAGTGACCTGCGCGGCGCGAATGAAGAAGGTGCCGAACAGCGGGCCGCTGGCGCCGCCAACGTTGGAGAGCAGCGTCATGCCGGTATTTTTCAGGATAAAGCCAATATCTTTATCGGCGATCGACGGCAGCTTTTCGACCACTTTACTAAAGCCGCGGTGCATATTGAGACCGTGGTCGGCGTCGCCGATCTCTTTATCGAGGCCGGTGAGAAAATCGCTCTCTTTGGTGAAAATGTCGCCGCAGCGGTACAGCCAGTCGACGATTTGCGTTCTGTTCAGTGACATGTCGTGCTCCTTAGTTTCCCCAGTTCAGCGCCGGGGTATGAACCGGGGCGTCCCATAGCGCCAGCGTCTCATCATCCACTTTCAGCAGGGTGACGGAGAAGCCCGACATATCCAGCGAGGTGCAGTAGCTGCCGATGAGGTTGCGTTCGATGATGATGCCGGACGCTTCGCAGCGCTGGGCGAGACGGTGATACACGCCGTACAGTTCGGACAGCGGGGTGGCGCCGAGGTTATTGACCAGCGCGATGACCCGGTCGCCGTTTTGCAGCGCGGTTTTGCTCTGCTTCACTTCCTGCCACGCGCCCTTGACGGTATCCCACTGGCGCAGCGTGCGGCTGTAGGCGCCATTCTCCAGCAGGGTATCGAACATCTCATCGACGGTTTGGTCCAGCGAGCTGAAGTGGCGGCGGTCGATGCCCGGCTCGCCGTGAATGCCGACGCCGAACTCCATCTCGTCATCTTTCAGCGTAAAGGAGGGCTGCCCGGCGGCCGGTACGGTGCAGGCGCCGAGAGCGATACCAATCGAGTGGCCGAGATTGTTCAGGCGGCGGCCCAGTTCAGCGCAGGCTTCCAGCGAGTCACCGCGCTCGGCGGCGGCGCCGACCAGTTTTTCGATCAACACGGTATTGGCGACGCCGCGGCGACCAGCGGTATAGAGACTGTCTTTCACCGCCACGTCGTCGTCGACCACCACGGTGGTGACTTTAATGCCGCTCTCATGCAGCAGCTCGGTAGCGGTTTCGAAGTTCAGGATATCGCCGGTGTAGTTTTTGATAATCAGCAGAACGCCTTCGCCGCCGTCAATTTGCATCGCGCATTCGAACATTTTGTCCGGCGTCGGCGAGGTGAAGATTTCCCCCGGGCAGGCGCCAGAGAGCATGCCCTGGCCGATATAGCCGCAGTGCATCGGCTCATGTCCGCTGCCGCCGCCGGAGAGCAAGGCCACCTTGCCGGCCACCGGCGCGTCGGTGCGGGTCACATATAGCGGGTCCTGATGCAGGGTCAGCTGCGGATGGGCTTTAGCCAGCCCCTGTAATTGTTCATTCAGTACATCTTCAACACGGTTAATCAGCTTTTTCATTATTCAGTGCTCCGTTGGAGAAGGTTCGATGCGGCCTCTCTGCTGGCGGAGGCGGTCATCGCGTAGGGGTATCGTCTGACGGTGGAGCGTGCCTGGCGATATGATGATTCTGGCTGAGCGGACGAAAAAAAGAATGCCCCGACGATCGGGTTTCATTACGAAACATTGCTTCCTGATTTTGTTTCTTTATGGAACGTTTTTGCCGAGGATACGGTGAAAATGCGAGCTGGCGCGCTTTTTTTCTTCTGTCATAAGCGGCGGTCAGGATGGCTGGCGAAGCGGGTGGGAAAAAATTTTTGCTGATTTTCTGCCGGCTGCGGGAGAAAAAAAGGCCGAAAAGGGGGGATGGTAAGGGCATTATGCGGCAGATGAGCGGATCGGGATCGCAATCCTGACAGAGAACAGGGTTTTTTGTTCCAATATGGAACGTAAAAAATTAACCTGTGTTTCATATCAGAACAAAAAGGCGAAAGATTTTTTTGTTCCCTGCCGGCCCTACAGTGATCGCACTGCTCCGGTACCGTTCCGTTCAGGCCGCGTTTTCCGGCCGGCGCGGATAACGCCAGGGCTCTTCATGTCTACATGCGCACTTATTTGAGGGTGAAAGGAATGCTAAAAGTTATTCAATCTCCAGCCAAATATCTTCAGGGCCCTGATGCTGCTGTCCTGTTCGGTCAATATGCCAAAAACCTGGCGGAGAGCTTCTTCGTCATCGCCGACGATTTCGTGATGAAGCTGGCGGGAGAGAAAGTGGTGAATGGTCTGCAGAGCCACGATATTCGCTGCCATGCGGAACGGTTTAACGGTGAATGCAGCCATGCGGAAATTAACCGTCTGATGGCGATTTTGCAAAAACAGGGCTGCCGCGGCGTGGTTGGCATCGGCGGCGGTAAAACCCTCGATACCGCGAAGGCGATCGGTTACTACCAGAAGCTGCCGGTGGTGGTGATCCCGACCATCGCCTCGACCGATGCGCCAACCAGCGCGCTGTCGGTGATCTACACCGAAGCGGGCGAGTTTGAAGAGTATCTGATCTATCCGAAAAACCCGGATATGGTGGTGATGGACACGGCGATTATCGCCAAAGCGCCGGTACGCCTGCTGGTCTCCGGCATGGGCGATGCGCTCTCCACCTGGTTCGAGGCCAAGGCCTGCTACGATGCGCGCGCCACCAGCATGGCCGGGGGGCAGTCCACCGAGGCGGCGCTGAGCCTCGCCTGCCTGTGCTATGATACGCTGCTGGCGGAGGGCGAAAAGGCCCGTCTGGCGGCGCAGGCCGGGGTGGTGACCGAAGCGCTGGAGCGCATCATCGAGGCGAACACCTACCTCAGCGGCATTGGCTTTGAAAGCAGTGGCCTGGCCGCCGCCCACGCGATCCACAACGGTTTCACCATTCTGGAAGAGTGCCACCATCTGTATCACGGTGAGAAAGTGGCCTTCGGTACCCTGGCGCAGCTGGTGCTGCAGAACAGCCCGATGGATGAGATTGAAACGGTGCTGGGCTTCTGCCAGCGCGTCGGCCTGCCGGTGACCCTCGCGCAGATGGGCGTCAAAGAGGGGATCGACGCGAAAATCGCCGCGGTGGCGAAAGCCACCTGCGCGGAAGGGGAGACCATCCACAATATGCCGTTCGCGGTGACCCCGGAGAGTGTGCACGCCGCTATCCTCACCGCCGATCTGTTAGGCCAGCAGTGGCTGGCGCGTTAATTCGCGGTGGCTAAACCGCTGGCGCCGGTCGGCGGTTTTTCTTTCTCCCCTCTGGTAGTGGCTGCCGGAGGGGTTCTCTATGGTAAAACGCGGAAAACAGTATGACTGTTCAGACTCAGGATACCGGGAAGGCGGTCTCTGCCGTCATCGCCCAGTCATGGCATCGCTGCAGCAAGTTTATGCAGCGTGAAACCTGGCAAACGCCGCACCAGGCCCAGGGCCTGACCTTCGACTCCATCTGTCGGCGTAAAACCGCGCTGCTGACCATCGGTCAGGCGGCGCTGGAGGACGCCTGGGAGTTTATGGACGGTCGCCCCTGCGCGCTGTTTATTCTTGATGAGACCGCCTGCATCCTGAGCCGCTGCGGCGAACCGCAAACGCTGGCCCAGCTGGCTGACCTGGGATTTCGCGACGGCAGCTACTGCGCGGAGAGCATTATCGGCACCTGCGCGCTGTCGCTGGCCGCGATGCAGGGGCAGCCGATCAACACCGCCGGCGATCGGCATTTTAAGCAGGCCCTGCAGCCATGGAGCTTTTGTTCGACGCCGGTGTTTGATAATCACGGGCGGCTATTCGGCTCCATCTCCCTCGGTTGCCTGGTGGAGAATCAATCCAGCGCCGACCTTTCCCTGACGCTGGCCATCGCCCGCGAGGTGGGCAATTCACTGCTCACCGACAGCCTGCTGGCGGAATCCAACCGCCACCTCAATCAGATGTACGGCCTGCTGGAGAGCATGGACGATGGGGTGATGGCGTGGAACGAGCAGGGCGTCCTGCAGTTTCTCAATGTTCAGGCGGCGAGACTGCTGCATCTTGATGCCCAGGCCAGCCAGGGGAAAAATATCGCCGATCTGGTGACCCTCCCGGCGCTGCTGCGCCGCGCCATCAAACACGCCCGCGGCCTGAATCACGTCGAAGTCACCTTTGAAAGCCAGCATCAGTTTGTCGACGCGGTGATCACCTTAAAACCGATTGTCGAGGCGCAAGGCAACAGCTTTATCCTGCTCCTGCACCCGGTGGAGCAGATGCGGCAGCTGATGACCAGCCAGCTCGGTAAAGTCAGCCACACCTTTGAGCAGATGTCTGCTGACGATCCGGAAACCCGGCGCCTGATCCACTTTGGCCGCCAGGCGGCGCGCGGCGGCTTCCCGGTGCTGCTGTGCGGCGAAGAGGGGGTCGGGAAAGAGCTGCTGAGCCAGGCCATCCACAATGAAAGCGAGCGGGCGGGCGGCCCCTACATCGCCGTCAACTGCCAGCTGTATGCCGACAGCGTGTTGGGCCAGGACTTTATGGGCAGCGCCCCCACTGATGATGAGAATGGCCGCCTGAGCCGGCTTGAGCTGGCCAACGGCGGCACCCTGTTTCTGGAAAAGATTGAGTATCTGGCGCCGGAGCTGCAGTCGGCTCTGCTGCAGGTCATTAAGCAGGGAGTGCTCACCCGCCTTGACGCCCGGCGCCTGATCCCGGTGGATGTGAAGGTGATCGCCACCACCACCGTCGATCTGGCCAACCTGGTGGAGCAGAACCGCTTTAGCCGCCAGCTGTACTATGCGCTGCACTCGTTCGAGATCGTCATCCCGCCGCTGCGCGCCCGACGCAACAGTATTCCGTCGCTGGTGCATAACCGGTTGAAGAGCCTGGAGAAGCGTTTCTCTTCGCGACTGAAAGTGGACGATGACGCGCTGGCGCAGCTGGTGGCCTACTCGTGGCCGGGGAATGATTTTGAGCTCAACAGCGTCATTGAGAATATCGCCATCAGCAGCGACAACGGCCACATTCGCCTGAGTAATCTGCCGGAATATCTCTTTTCCGAGCGGCCGGGCGGGGATAGCGCGTCATCGCTGCTGCCGGCCAGCCTGACCTTTAGCGCCATCGAAAAGGAAGCCATCATTCACGCCGCCCGGGTGACCAGCGGGCGGGTGCAGGAGATGTCGCAGCTGCTCAATATCGGCCGCACCACCCTGTGGCGCAAAATGAAGCAGTACGATATTGACGCCAGCCAGTTCAAGCGCAAGCATCAGGCCTAGTCTCTTCGATTCGTGCCATGGAGAACAGGGCATCCGACAGGCGATTGCTGTAGCGTTTGAGCGCCTCGCGCAGCGGATGCGCGCGGTCCATGGCCGTCAGCAGGCGTTCGAGCCGACGGGCCTGGGTGCGCGCCACGTGCAGCTGGGCAGAGGCGAGATTCTTCCCCGGGATCACGAACTGTTTTAACGGGCCGCTCTCGGCCATATTGCGGTCGATAAGCCGCTCCAGGGCGGTGATCTCCTCTTCGCCGATCGTCTGGCTCAGGCGGGTCAGGCCCCGCGCATCGCTGGCCAGTTCAGCCCCCAACACGAACAGCGTTTGCTGAATCTGGTGCAGGCTTTCCCGCAGCCCGGCGTCGCGGGTGGTGGCGTAGCAGACGCCCAGCTGGGATATCAGTTCATCGACGGTGCCGTAGGCCTCGACGCGAATATGGTCTTTCTCGATGCGGCTGCCGCCGTACAGGGCGGTGGTGCCTTTATCTCCGGTGCGAGTGTAGATACGGTACATTCAGTTTCTCTCACTTAACGGCAGGACTTTAACCAGCTGCCCGGCGTTGGCGCCGAGCGTACGCAGATGATCGCCGCTATCGGTGACGTGTCCGGTAGCCAGCGGCGCGTCCGCCGGCAGCTGGGCATGAGTGAGTGCTATCTCGCCGGCTGCGCTGAGCCCGATACCCACCCGCAGGGGCGAGCTTCTGGCCGCCAGGGCGCCCAGCGCAGCGGCGTCACCGCCTCCGTCATAGGTTATGGTCTGGCAGGGGACCCCCTGCTCCTCCAGCCCCCAGCACAGCTCATTGATGGCGCCGGCATGGTGCCCGCGCGGATCGTAAAACAGGCGTACGCCTGGCGGTGAAAGCGACATGACGGCCCCCTCGTTAACACTCAGAATGCCTGGCGGAAAATCGCGGCAATCTCCTGCTCGTTGCCTTTACGCGGGTTCGAGAACGCATTGCCGTCTTTCAGAGCCATTTCCGCCATGTACGGGAAGTCGGCCTCTTTTACCCCCAGATCGCGCAGATGCTGCGGAATACCGATATCCATCGACAGACGCGTGATCGCGGCGATGGCTTTTTCCGCCGCGTCGAGGGTGGACAGTCCGGTGATATTTTCGCCCATCAGTTCAGCGATATCGGCGAATTTCTCCGGGTTGGCGATCAAGTTGTAGCGGGCCACATGCGGCAGCAGGACAGCGTTGGCCACGCCGTGCGGCATGTCGTACAGGCCGCCCAGCTGGTGCGCCATGGCGTGCACGTAGCCGAGGTTGGCGTTATTGAAAGCCATCCCGGCCAGCAGAGAGGCGTAGGCCATGTTTTCCCGCGCCTGCAGATTGCTGCCGAGGGCCACGGCCTGGCGCAGGTTGCGCGCGATGAGGCGGATCGCCTGCATGGCGGCGGCGTCCGTCACCGGGTTAGCGTCTTTGGAGATATAGGCCTCTACGGCGTGGGTCAGGGCATCCATCCCGGTCGCCGCGGTCAGGGCGGCCGGTTTACCGATCATCAGCAGCGGATCGTTGATCGAGACCGATGGCAGGTTGCGCCAGCTGACGATCACAAACTTCACTTTGGTTTGGGTGTTGGTCAGGACGCAGTGGCGGGTGACCTCGCTGGCGGTGCCGGCGGTGGTGTTGACGGCGACGATGGGCGGCAGCGGGTTGGTCAGGGTCTCGATTCCGGCATATTGGTACAGATCGCCCTCATGGGTGGCGGCGATGCCGATGCCTTTGCCGCAGTCGTGCGGGCTGCCGCCGCCCACGGTGACGATGATGTCGCACTGTTCGCGGCGAAACACCGCAAGGCCGTCACGCACGTTGGTGTCTTTTGGGTTCGGCTCGACGCCGTCAAAGATCGCCACCTCGATCCCGGCCTCCTGCAGATAATGCAGGGTTTTATCCACCGCGCCATCTTTAATTGCCCGCAGGCCTTTGTCGGTGACCAGCAGGGCTTTTTTCCCTCCAAGCAGCTGGCAGCGTTCGCCGACTACGGAAATGCGTTGGGGCCAAAAAAGTTAACGTTTGGCACCAGATAATCAAACATACGATAGCTCATAATATACCTTCTCGCTTCAGGTTATAATGCGGAAAAACAATCCAGGGCGCACTGGGCTAATAATTGGTCCTGCTCGACCGTACCGCCGCTAACGCCGACGGCGCCAATGACCTGCTCATTAAAAATAACTGGCAAGCCGCCGCCAAAAATAATAATTCGCTGTTGATTGGTTAGCTGAAGACCATACAGAGATTGTCCTGGCTGGACCGCTGACGTAATTTCATGGGTACCTTGCTTCAGGCTGCAGGCGCTCCAGGCTTTATTCAGGGAAATATCGCAGCTGGAGACGAAGGCCTCGTCCATCCGCTGGATAAGCAGCGTGTTGCCTCCGCGGTCAACCACGGAAAACACCACCGCCACCTTGATCTCAGTGGCTTTTTTTTCCACCGCCGCCGCCATTTGCTGGGCGGCGGCCAGGGTGATTGTCTGAACTTGTTGGCTCTTGTTCATCATTCTCTCCCGCACCAGGATAACGCTGGCGCGAATAGTCAGTAGGGGGTGATAGTAAAAAACTATTACCATTCGGTTGGCTTGCTTTATTTTTGTCAGCGTTATTTTGTCGCCCGCCATGATTTAGTCAATAGGGTTAAAATAGCGTCGGCAAAACGTAATTAAGGGCGTTTTTTATTAATTGATTTACATCATTGCGGGCGATCACATTTTTTATTTTTGCCGCCGGAGTAAAGTTTCATAGTGAAACTGTCGGTAGATTTCGTGTGCCAAATTGAAACGAAATTAAATTTATTTTTTTCACCACTGGCTCATTTAAAGTTCCGCTATTGCCGGTAATGGCCGGGCGGCAACGACGCTGGCCCGGCGTATTCGCTACCGTCTGCGGATTTCACCTTTTGAGCCGATGAACAATGAAAAGATCAAAACGATTTGCAGTACTGGCCCAGCGCCCCGTCAATCAGGACGGGCTGATTGGCGAGTGGCCTGAAGAGGGGCTGATCGCCATGGACAGCCCCTTTGACCCTGTCTCTTCAGTAAAAGTGGACAACGGTCTGATCGTCGAACTGGACGGCAAACGCCGGGACCAGTTTGACATGATCGACCGGTTTATCGCCGATTACGCGATCAACGTTGAGCGCACAGAGCAGGCAATGCGCCTGGAGGCGGTGGAAATAGCCCGCATGCTGGTGGATATTCACGTCAGCCGGGAGGAGATCATTGCCATCACTACCGCCATCACGCCGGCCAAAGCGGTCGAGGTGATGGCGCAGATGAACGTGGTGGAGATGATGATGGCGCTGCAGAAGATGCGTGCCCGCCGGACCCCCTCCAACCAGTGCCACGTCACCAATCTCAAAGATAATCCGGTGCAGATTGCCGCTGACGCCGCCGAGGCCGGGATCCGCGGCTTCTCAGAACAGGAGACCACGGTCGGTATCGCGCGCTACGCGCCGTTTAACGCCCTGGCGCTGTTGGTCGGTTCGCAGTGCGGCCGCCCCGGCGTGTTGACGCAGTGCTCGGTGGAAGAGGCCACCGAGCTGGAGCTGGGCATGCGTGGCTTAACCAGCTACGCCGAGACGGTGTCGGTCTACGGCACCGAGGCGGTATTTACCGACGGCGATGATACTCCGTGGTCAAAGGCGTTCCTCGCCTCGGCCTACGCCTCCCGCGGGTTGAAAATGCGCTACACCTCCGGCACCGGATCCGAAGCGCTGATGGGCTATTCGGAGAGCAAGTCGATGCTCTACCTCGAATCGCGCTGCATCTTCATTACCAAAGGCGCCGGGGTTCAGGGACTGCAAAACGGCGCGGTGAGCTGTATCGGCATGACCGGTGCTGTGCCGTCGGGCATTCGGGCGGTGCTGGCGGAAAACCTGATTGCCTCTATGCTCGACCTCGAAGTGGCGTCCGCCAACGACCAGACTTTCTCCCACTCGGATATTCGCCGCACCGCGCGCACCCTGATGCAGATGTTGCCGGGCACCGACTTTATTTTCTCCGGCTACAGCGCGGTGCCGAACTACGACAACATGTTCGCCGGCTCGAACTTCGATGCGGAAGATTTTGATGATTACAACATCCTGCAGCGTGACCTGATGGTTGACGGCGGCCTGCGTCCGGTGACCGAGGCGGAAACCATTGCCATTCGCCAGAAAGCGGCGCGGGCGATCCAGGCGGTTTTCCGCGAGCTGGGGCTGCCGCCGATCGCCGACGAGGAGGTGGAGGCCGCCACCTACGCGCACGGCAGCAACGAGATGCCGCCGCGTAACGTGGTGGAGGATCTGAGCGCGGTGGAAGAGATGATGAAGCGCAACATCACCGGCCTCGATATTGTCGGCGCGCTGAGCCGCAGCGGCTTTGAGGATATCGCCAGCAATATTCTCAATATGCTGCGCCAGCGGGTCACCGGCGATTACCTGCAGACCTCGGCCATTCTCGATCGGCAATTCGAGGTGGTGAGCGCGGTCAACGACATCAATGACTATCAGGGGCCGGGCACCGGCTATCGCATCTCTGCCGAACGCTGGGCGGAGATCAAAAATATTCCGGGCGTGGTTCAGCCTGACACCATTGAATAAGGCGGTATTCCTGTGCAACAGACAACCCAAATTCAGCCCTCTTTTACCCTGAAAACCCGCGAGGGCGGGGTGGCTTCTGCCGATGAACGTGCCGATGAAGTGGTGATCGGCGTCGGCCCTGCCTTCGATAAACACCAGCATCACACGCTGATCGATATGCCCCATGGCGCGATCCTCAAAGAGCTGATTGCCGGGGTGGAAGAAGAGGGGCTTCACGCCCGAGTGGTGCGCATTCTGCGCACGTCCGACGTCTCCTTTATGGCCTGGGATGCGGCCAACCTGAGCGGCTCGGGGATCGGCATCGGTATCCAGTCGAAGGGGACCACGGTCATCCATCAGCGCGATCTGCTGCCGCTCAGCAACCTGGAGCTGTTCTCCCAGGCGCCGCTGCTGACGCTGGAGACCTACCGGCAGATTGGCAAAAACGCCGCGCGCTATGCGCGCAAAGAGTCACCTTCGCCGGTGCCGGTGGTGAACGATCAGATGGTGCGGCCGAAATTTATGGCCAAAGCCGCGCTATTTCATATCAAAGAGACCAAACATGTGGTGCAGGACGCCGAGCCCGTCACCCTGCACGTCGACTTAGTAAGGGAGTGACCATGAGCGAGAAAACCATGCGCGTGCAGGATTATCCGTTAGCCACCCGCTGCCCGGAGCATATCCTGACGCCTACCGGCAAACCATTGACCGATATTACCCTCGAGAAGGTGCTCTCTGGCGAGGTGGGCCCGCAGGATGTGCGGATCTCCCGCCAGACCCTTGAGTACCAGGCGCAGATTGCCGAGCAGATGCAGCGCCATGCGGTGGCGCGCAATTTTCGCCGCGCGGCGGAGCTTATCGCCATTCCTGACGAGCGCATTCTGGCTATCTATAACGCGCTGCGCCCGTTCCGCTCCTCGCAGGCGGAGCTGCTGGCGATCGCCGACGAGCTGGAGCACACCTGGCATGCGACAGTGAATGCCGCCTTTGTCCGGGAGTCGGCGGAAGTGTATCAGCAGCGGCATAAGCTGCGTAAAGGAAGCTAAGCGGAGGTCAGCATGCCGTTAATAGCCGGGATTGATATCGGCAACGCCACCACTGAGGTGGCGCTGGCGTCCGACGACCCGCAGGCGAGGGCGTTTGTTGCCAGCGGGATCGTCGCGACGACGGGCATGAAAGGGACGCGGGACAATATCGCCGGGACCCTCGCCGCGCTGGAGCAGGCCCTGGCGAAAACACCTTGGTCGATGAGCGATGTCTCTCGCATCTATCTTAACGAAGCCGCGCCGGTGATTGGCGATGTGGCGATGGAAACCATCACCGAGACCATTATCACCGAATCGACCATGATCGGTCATAACCCGCAGACTCCGGGCGGGGTGGGCGTTGGCGTGGGGACGACTATCGCCCTCGGGCGGCTGGCGACGCTGCCGGCGGCGCAGTATGCCGAGGGGTGGATCGTACTGATTGACGACGCCGTCGATTTCCTTGACGCCGTGTGGTGGCTCAATGAGGCGCTCGACCGGGGGATCAACGTGGTGGCGGCGATCCTCAAAAAGGACGACGGCGTGCTGGTGAACAACCGCCTGCGTAAAACCCTGCCGGTGGTGGATGAAGTGACGCTGCTGGAGCAGGTCCCCGAGGGGGTGATGGCGGCGGTGGAAGTGGCTGCGCCGGGCCAGGTGGTGCGGATCCTGTCGAATCCCTACGGGATCGCCACCTTCTTCGGGCTAAGCCCGGAAGAGACCCAGGCCATCGTCCCCATCGCCCGCGCCCTGATTGGCAACCGTTCAGCGGTGGTGCTCAAGACCCCGCAGGGGGACGTGCAGTCGCGGGTGATCCCGGCGGGTAACCTCTACATTAGCGGCGAAAAGCGCCGCGGAGAGGCCGATGTCGCCGAGGGCGCGGAAGCCATCATGCAGGCGATGAGCGCCTGCGCTCCGGTACGCGACATCCGCGGCGAACCGGGCACCCACGCCGGCGGCATGCTTGAGCGGGTGCGCAAGGTAATGGCGTCCCTGACCGGCCATGAGATGAGCGCGATATATATCCAGGATCTGCTGGCGGTGGATACGTTTATTCCGCGCAAGGTGCAGGGCGGGATGGCCGGCGAGTGCGCCATGGAGAATGCCGTCGGGATGGCGGCGATGGTGAAAGCGGATCGTCTGCAAATGCAGGTTATCGCCCGCGAACTGAGCGCCCGACTGCAGACCGAGGTGGTGGTGGGCGGCGTGGAGGCCAACATGGCCATCGCCGGGGCGTTAACCACTCCCGGCTGTGCGGCGCCGCTGGCGATCCTCGACCTCGGCGCCGGCTCGACGGATGCGGCGATCGTCAACGCGGAGGGGCAGATAACGGCGGTCCATCTCGCCGGGGCGGGGAATATGGTCAGCCTGTTGATTAAAACCGAGTTGGGCCTCGAGGATCTTTCGCTGGCGGAAGCGATTAAAAAATACCCGCTGGCCAAAGTGGAAAGCCTGTTCAGTATTCGTCATGAGAATGGCGCGGTGGAGTTCTTTCGGGAAGCCCTCAGCCCGGCGGTGTTCGCCAAGGTGGTGTACATCAGGGAGGGCGAACTGGTGCCGATCGATAACGCCAGCCCGCTGGAAAAAATTCGTCTCGTGCGCCGGCAGGCGAAAGAGAAAGTGTTTGTCACCAACTGCCTGCGCGCGCTGCGCCAGGTCTCACCCGGCGGTTCCATTCGCGATATCGCCTTTGTGGTGCTGGTGGGCGGCTCATCGCTGGACTTTGAGATCCCGCAGCTTATCACGGAAGCCTTGTCGCACTATGGCGTGGTCGCCGGGCAGGGCAATATTCGGGGAACAGAAGGGCCGCGCAATGCGGTCGCCACCGGGCTGGTACTGGCCGGTCAGGCGAATTAAACGGGCGCTCGCGCCAGCCTCTCTCTTTAACGTGCTATTTCAGGATGCCGATAATGAATCAGACTTCTACCTTAACCGGGCAGTGCGTGGCCGAGTTTCTTGGCACCGGATTGCTTATTTTCTTCGGCGCGGGCTGCGTCGCTGCGCTGCGGGTCGCCGGGGCCAGCTTTGGTCAGTGGGAGATCAGTATTATCTGGGGCCTTGGCGTCGCCATGGCCATCTACCTGACGGCCGGTGTCTCCGGCGCGCACCTTAATCCGGCGGTGACCATTGCCCTGTGGCTGTTCGCCTGTTTTGAACGCCGCAAGGTGCTGCCGTTTATTGTTGCCCAGACGGCCGGGGCCTTCTGCGCCGCCGCGCTGGTGTATGGGCTCTATCGCCAGCTGTTTCTCGATCTTGAACAGAGTCAGCATATCGTGCGCGGCACTGCCGCCAGCCTTAACCTGGCCGGGGTCTTTTCCACGTACCCGCATCCACATATCACTTTTATACAGGCGTTTGCCGTGGAGACCACCATCACGGCAATCCTGATGGCGATGATCATGGCCCTGACCGACGACGGCAACGGAATTCCGCGCGGGCCGCTGGCGCCGTTGCTGATTGGCTTGCTGATAGCCGTGATCGGCGCGTCGATGGGGCCGCTAACCGGCTTTGCACTGAATCCGGCGCGCGACTTCGGCCCAAAACTGTTTACCAGTCTGGCCGGGTGGGGCTCGATCGCCTTTACCGGTGGGCTGGCGATCCCTTACTTTCTGGTGCCGCTGCTGGCGCCGGTGGTGGGGGCGATTATCGGGGCGTTTTTTTACCGCAAGCTTATCGGCCGCCATCTGCCGTGCGAATGCGGTATCGATGAGTAAAGCGGGACCCGCCGCAGCGCGGCGGGTTTCCCCGGCCTGACGCCGGGGAGCAGGGTTATTTTTTGATGACCGCGCTGAGATCGCCGAGTTTAGCGGCGGGGTTCTTGTGGCACTCCTGCAGCATTTTCGGTACCGAGACGGTTTCGACTTCATGCCAGTCGACATAGTCGCCGCCGCTGAAGTCGGTGTTGCGATTCACGACCCAGAAGGCCACGGGGGTCATGCTTTTCGGGTTCATATCCATAAACTCCTGACAGGTCATATTCTGCGGTGTGGTTTCCTGAACCGCGAACGCCGGGCTGGTCATCAGACAGAATGTGGTGGCCGCCGCGGTCAACACGAGTGCTTTAGGTAAATTCATTTTCTTCTCCAGTGATAAAATACGGCTTAAGCCTGGGCGTGCTTCATCTTATTGCGCAGGACCAGAAAGCCGATGGCGCTAAATATCATTTCAACGCCGATAAACGCGGTGATAAATAACCAGCTTTGCTGCGGGTTCATGGCCAGCCACAGGCAGGCGATAAGTAAATCCAGCAAACCGATAAAAATATTCCAGCCAGCGCCGCTTTGTTTTCGGGTTTGACATCCGCTGACGATGCGGGAAATACCGCCGAGAACAAATAAAAAGCCAAATAAAATGGCCAGACTGCTCATACCGTTGAGGGGATTGACGACAAAGCTCAGGCCGAGCACGATCCAGGCGATGGCGAAGATCAGCGCCACCAGGCGTGATTTCCAGTGCTGCTGGCGGAAGACAATCAAGCTGTACAGTGAATAGAAGCCACAGATCATCAACAACATGCCGGTGACGACGGCGAGATACCAACCGGCGACCAACGGCCAGGCCAGGCAACAGGCCCCGCAGATAAACAGCAGGGCGGCCATCATGCCGGCATGCCGTTTATATCGTAAGAAGATGCGTGGACTAAACGCATTTAAAGTGTTATGGCTAAACATAAACATAATTGCTCCGCAGATCCCGGTAGGCGGCCTGGTGCTGAAATAAACGTATGGTTTATTCCGCGGGCCAAAAAAAATGTCTGAGAAAAATAGTAGGCCGCGGTATCGCCAGGCGTAAATAAGAGCGCCGAGGTCACTTTATACGCCGGGTCTGACAGCTGTCAGACCAGGCCCGCAATATCGCTTCCGGGCTCTGATTCTCAATAACCACGATATTTTTTAAGCTGGCTGCGTTTGGTGATGCTTACCGATTTTAATCAGGAGTTAACAATGAAAAAAGTCATTCTGGCGAGCCTGCTGGCAACCATGATGGGTACCTCTCCGGTGTGGGCGGCAGACAGCGCGACGGCAGCGCCAACCGCGGCAGCCACGGCGCAGGTACAGAAAGAAGCTGCCGATGTGCTGCAGGTTGCGGTGCAGGGCGCGAACGCGATGCGCGACGTCCAGTTCGCCCGTCTGGCGCTGTTCCACGGCCAGCCGGAGAGCGCCAAAAAACTGACAGACGACGCCGCCGCGCTGCTGGCCGCCGATGACGCCAGCTGGGCGAAGTTCGTGAAAACTGACGCCACAGCAAAAATGATCGCCGATCGCTATGTGGTGATCAACGCGACCGTCGCCCTGTCTGAAGACTACGTGGCCACACCGGAAAAAGAGAGTGCCATTAAATCTGCCAACGAAAAGCTGGCGAAAGGTGACCAGAAAGGGGCTATTGATACCCTGCGTCTGGCCGGCATCGGCGTGATCGAGAACCAGTATCTGATGCCGCTCAACCAGACCCGTAAAGCGGTGGCGCAGGCGCAAAAACTGCTGAAAGCCGGGAAGTATTACGAAGCGAATCTGGTGCTGAAGGGCGCTGAAGAGGGCATTGTGGTGGATAGCGAGATGCTGGTGGCAGGCAACTGATCCTCGTTCCACCCTGAGAGAGCGCAGAGGAAGAAACTGACATGGATGTCCCCTTAACGCTCGGGCAGGCGGACTGCCCGAGCGGAACGGCTAGCGGCCGATCAGGGCGTTGATTTCGCCGTCGATCTCGCGCATGACGCCGGTGATGTGCTGTACCACCTCCAGACAGCTTGCCGGCGTCAGCGAATCAGGTCGCTTAGCCTCAAAAGGGGCGCACAATTGTTGTAGCGCAGTAATCCCCAGAATTTGTGCTGAACCGTGCAGACGGTGCAGCGCTCGCAGAAAGGTCTGCGGTTCATGCCGGGCGATAGCCTGTCCGGCGGCCTGCAAATCTGTGGCCGACGCATCGCGGAACGTCTCCAGTATTTCAGTCATCAGCGCCTGGTCTCCCCCCGTATTTTCGGTCAGCACGCTGAGCTTCAGGTGCCGGGTGACGTTAGGTGATGCGCGGCCCCCCGCTAAACGGCTGAGCTCATGGCTCAGCGTCTGAACCGACACCGGCTTAAACAGACACATATTCATGCCGCTGGCCAGACACGCCTCCCGTGACTGCGGCAGCGCGCTGGCGGTCACGCCCCAAATGACCAGGCCCGGATAGCGACGGCGTAACGAGGCCGCCAACGCCAGACCATCTTTCCTGGGCATATTGAGGTCCGTGATCAGCAGATCGTAATGCTTGCTGGCGAGCTTATTCTCCGCCTCTTCACCGTCGCAGGCTTCATCGACGCTATAGCCGATGGTGCTGAGCTGGCGTTTAAGCAGCAGCCGGTTGGTGGGGTGGTCGTCCGCTATCAATATCGCCAGCCCGGGCAGGGCCTGCGGCCTGGTGGGCAATGCCTGCGGCGCATGAAGCGCGCAGTGACTCGCCTTGACCGGCAGGGTGATGGTGAAAGTTGTCCCCACCCCCGGGTGACTGACCATCTCCAGTCGACCCTGCATCAGCGCAACCAGCTCTTTGCAAATGACCAGCCCCAGTCCGGAGCCGGTCTGCTGGCGCCCCTGGCGCGCCTGAGCATAGCGGTGGAAGAGAGTAGCCTGCTCTGCTTCACTGATCCCGCAGCCGCTGTCGCTGACGATGAGCGTCAGCTCCCCCTGCGTCTCATCCGCTTGCACCAGCCGGCAACTGACCTGAATCGCACCCTCGGCGGTAAACTTCAGCGCATTGCCGATGAGATTATTGAGGATTTGCCGTAGCGCCTGCGGGTCGAGCCACAGCATGATCCCTTCCTGCAGCGCGTTATGGTGGTGCAGAACGATGCCCTTTTGCTGCGCCAGCGCGTCGAAGGTGTGGCATTGCTGCGACACTAACTGTGCGACATCGCTCCACTGCGGGGTGATCTGGTATTTTCCCGACTCAATCTTGTCGATATCGAGAATATTACCGATAAGTCCCAGCAGGGTTTGCGCCGTCGACCCCGCCAGCTCGATCGCCTCTTTACGCTGGCCGACGTTCAGCTCCGGCTTCGCCAGCAGCTCCAGAAAGCCGACGATGGCGCTCACCGGCGTGCGCAGCTCGTGGCTCATGCTGGCCAGAAAGCGACTCTTCGCTTTTGTCGCCTGAACGGCTTTATCTTTCTCGTGCTCCAGCGCACAGGAGAGCGCCTCCTTCTGCGCCAGCTCGTCTTCCAGCCGCTGTTGGGAGTCTTTGCGTTTGCGTACTTCCCGGCACAGGGAGAGTCCCCAGCCGAGGCTGATGGCGATCAGCACCAGCGCAAAGGCGATCAGCTGGTAAAACTGGCGGCTGTACTGGCTCCAGTTCTCTATTTGCTGGCTGGATATTTTCGACCACTTCTCGGTCATCTGCAGAATATCCCGTGGTGGAATCGCCTGCAGCGCTTTGCCAAGAATGGCGGCCAGCACCGGTTCATCGCGCGGGATGGCCAGTCGAATGGCGGCGACGGGGAGTCCGTCGATGCGGGTGTAGTGCAGGCCCTGCGGATAGTAGTGATCGATCATATAGCGGGCGGAAAGCTCCGAGGCCACGGCGGCATCCACTTCGCCTTCTTCCACCATCTTCATGGCGATACCAACGTTATCTGTCTCCACCCAGTTGACCTGTGGAAAGCGCGCTTTCAGGTCGTGGGCGGCAATCGGCCCCACCGGCAGGGCGATCCGCGCCGATCGCGTCAGCAGATGCGGGTCGGGCGCGCTGCCGCGAGCGACCAGCACAAAGGCCACGTTAATGAGCGGATCGCTGAGGGTGACGTAGGCCTGCGGCTGCGAATTGAGGGTGGCGGCGGGCATGATCGCCCAGTCCTCTTTTTCCATGCGCTTTGCCAGATCGTGGCGATTGCGCACCAGGATGGGTTCAAACTGTAGTCCGGTCTGCAGTGAGAAAATATTCAGCATATCGGCCATGATGCCGCGCAGCTCATCTTCGTCATCCACCAGGGTAAACGGCGGAAAGTAGGGGTTGACCAGCAGGCGGACGCGACGATGCTTCTGCAGCCAGCGCTGCTCCTCGGCGCTAAAGGGGAGGGGGGTATTGAGAAACGACAGATCGCCGCGGTTGAGCCAGTTTTGCATGATCCGCATCGCGGTATCGCTGTCGATGGCATGAATGAAACGATCGAGGATCTGGTGTAACTCCGGCCGATCGTCGCGGGTGACGAAGCGGTTGTGTTGCTCCTGCTGACGAAAATAGTGCGCAATGACCAACGATTGCGAGAAATACTTCGAGATACAGTGGCCAGTGGTGATGTTGTTGCCAATGAAATACTGATTTTCACCGCTGACCACCGAGGCAAGCGCCTGATAGTCGCTATCGTAAAGGGTGATTTTGGCGTTGGGAAACGCCTGCTGAATAATATCGAAAAAGGCGCATTCGCGGGTGCAGGCCAGCGTAACGCGGCGGTCAGTGGTCAGCGGCGGCAGGGGGGATTTCAGCGAGATCACCAGCGCCGGCCAGGTTTTAAGCAGCGGCGCGGATTGATCCAGGCCCGGGGCGAGCGCATCCCGGTGCGCCACCTGAGTGAGCAGGGTATCCACCTGCCGGTCGGCCAGGGCGGTGAGCGCCTGCTGCTCGGTGTCATACTGGCGGATAATCACCTTCAGTCCGAGGCTGTGCGCCATCAGCGCCAGATAGTCGGCGTTAATGCCCTGATAACTTTTCTCGTCGCCGTCATAGACGATGGGCGTCCTCTCGGGAAGCCAGGTCCCGACGGTCAGCGTAGGCTGCGCCGCCAGCCATGCTTTCTCCTTACCGCTAAGCGGGATATCGATCGCCGCGATATGAGAATGGCTCTTCAGCTCCAGCTGTTTCATGGCATACGTGGCAGGAGAGAGACTCAGCGCCAACCCGACAACGACGGATAAAATAAGACGAACCGCCATGCCATCACCCTATTTTATTGCGTTGCGCAAAGTCATATAGCTCAAGCAGGGTGCTGCAGCCTAATTTATCCATCAGACGGACCTTATAGGTACTTACCGTTTTATTGCTGATATTCATTTTGCTGCCGATGGTGGTGTAGTCGACGCCGCTGAGAATATAGCGGAACACCTTCATCTCCTGCGTTGACAGCGTATCCAGCCGGTCCTGATCGGTGATGCCGTGGGTGCAGAAGCGTTCCAGTGAAAAGGGGAAATAGCTGTAGCCATTATTGGCTGCGTCGATTGCGGCGAGGATATTATTCATTCCCTCTTTTTTACTCACAAAACCATTTGCTCCGCAGTCGGCGCTGCGTTTGCCGTAGAACAGTTCATTCTTCGCGGAAATGACGATAATTTTTCCCCGGTAACGGCGTTTGCGCAGCTGCTCCAGAACGTCGATGCCGCTGAGCTCCGGAATATCGACATCGACAATCAGCAGGTCAGGCTGCATGCTTTCTGCGGTCTGCACCGCATGGGCGCCGCTGTCGAGTTCTGCCGCGACGGTAATGCCGTTGGTGTCGAGAAGGTTGCGAATGGCGATACGTGCCAATGGATGATCGTCAATGATTATCGCATTCATGGGGGCGTAAATCCTGATATGAAAAAAGAAGGGCGATGCCTGGTGCAGGTGCGGCGGAGGTTATTTTTATCGGTGCCGTAATAAGGCGCAATTGTAACACAAATCGTTTTCGGCCGGGAAAATATTGTGGATGAGTGCTTGTTGAATATATTTGCATATCTGGATGACAGCTGTAGGAACAGGCGTTCACTGACTTCAGCGCTGTCTGCTGTTAAAAAAAATGCAAACGATTAATCTGCTCTTTTTAAGGTGAGTAGCCCGGAATTCCCTCCGGCAACAGCTGGCAGGTAAATAATAACAATGGCAAAAGAAAAGCGCGCCCTCTGGCGAAAATGGGGTTGGAAACGTCTGATGGCAGGAATAATCATTCTGGCAATAAGTAGCGCCGCGGCGGGAAAGAATATCGCACCCGATGAGGTACGGACTCGCGATATGATGCGCTGTCAGGATTATCTGCAACTGGACCCGCGCACCTGGACGCCGATGGTGATCTGGTTGATGAACGATCCTTTTTCTCTGCAGCCGCCGGAGTGGACCGACTTTCATGAAGCTGAGCTGGTGCTGACGCCGATCCTCACCGAAATCTGCCGCCAGGAGCCAGATGCCTGGCTGACTTCGCTGCGTGAACGGCTCAATTCTTATCAGCAGGTGCGGTCGCTGAATTAAGCGACCGCGGTAAAGCGGCAGGAAAAGTGACTAAGTGTGCAGTCAGCGGCCTTCTCCTGCGCAAAGGCTCAGCAGCGGCCCGCTTTTTTCGACAGGGCGTCGCAGGTTTTGCTCGCTGGCGTCGGGTTGCTGCCGGCACAGATGGCATCCGAGACGGTACTGCCGCCGCCCAGTGGGATCAGCCCGTAAAGTTTCGGCTCGGCGGCTTTTGTCACATAGCATCGATGGCTGGTTTTGCCGATGGTGGCCACAAAATTGGTTTTCACATCCTGCTGCTTCGCATCGGAAATTGTCACCTGTGAAGCATCGACATTAAAAGCAAAGGCGGCGGCCTCTTTCATTTCACTTTCCGTCGCCATTGGCGGTTTAGCTACGCAACCCATTAATAACAGTGCCAGACAGGTACTGATTGATATATCCCGTATTTTCATCATTTCATCCTTTTTGTGAGTCAACGGGTTATATATAAGAGGGGCGAGAGGGGAGTATTGATTTCGATCAGCTGGCGCAGGCTATGGTTATTTTTCAGATATTGACCTGAATTTTAACGAGCCTGGTTGCTGCCGCTGTTGCCGTTTGCTCTCCCGCATGCCGACTGCCCTCTTTTGCATTCATTTCCCGGCGGCAGAAAAATCTAGTTTTAGCCCAACGCCGACCTCGTTGATTTTGATAAAACGCGCCAGGCTAATCTTAGCCGCAAGATCGGTACAATGGCATGGATAGAGGGAATCTGGGGATAATGCTTTAAGGTAATCTCCTGTCTGCGTGAGGCGATCTTCATCGGCATCTTGCAGATGGAATCCGCCAATGACCGACACAATATGATTTTCTCCAGTAACCTGTTTGGCATATTCGATAATGTTAGCTATTCCCGCGTGAGAACAGCCTGTGACTACCACCAGTCCCTCTTCTGTCTTTATTGCCAGCGCAGAATCATCCATAACGTAATCATCAGTGATTTCGCCGTTATCATCCACCGTTTGGCCTACCGGTGTCAGCATCTCGAATTTATTGTCCCTTGGTATTTGACCAAGAAAGATGATGTTTTCAGTGAGTGGATAAGGTTTTTTGCTGCAAATTTTATCGAAGAAGAGATCATTTTGATCGAATCTGTAGTTGATCCCTATAGATTTTGCATCAAAATACTTTGGGTTTAATGCATCTGGATGGCAAACTAAGTTTATCTTTCTCTCAGGCGTGAAATTTAAGCGATCATAATGTTGGGTTAAATGATTGAGGCCCCAGGTATGATCGTTATGCCCATGCGATAAAACGATACTATCGATAGTGGTTAAATCAATTTGCAACGTTTGCGCATTCTGCAAAAAAACATCCGAATATCCGGTATCGAAAAGGATTTTTTGTCCATCATGCTCAATCAGATAGGATACACCAGGCTCACCGACAAGATACCTGTCAATTAATGTATTATTATCAACCAGAACCGTTAATTGCATCAGCAAATCCTCGATGTTGCGCCAACAATATGAAAAGGAAACTCTTTCTATTATGGACCGGTGTTATGCCACATTCATTGCGGATAAGCAATTCACCAACATTTGGCTTGCACGTTAATGCTGGCTAGCCACCTGCAGGAAAAAGAATGGCCACAGCTAAAAAATTCGCAAAGCCCGCTTCTTGCTTGAGTTAGCCATTAATGCTGACGCGGCAACTATCGTGTCAATGGCAGCGGTGGCAGGGCAATCACTGTCTTTCATTCCTGACAACTTAACCTGTCTATGAGTATGCCGGTATTACGCCACGCCCTCGTGGTCGACCGAATGAACGCGACCGTCAGGTCGGGCCGTTCGACATCCACGATCCTGAGGGCTGCAGGGATGGAAATGCGCAATTGCCCGCATCGCTGAACTGACTTGAGAAACGTCGTATCCAGTAGCATTGCTAATGTTGATATATCTTATTTCTATTTGTTATTAATGAATTGTTGACAATATTTAGCTGAACTGATTCAGCTTTATCCCGGCAGGATAAAGTTTTATAAAAATTATGTAGTTAAAATTTAAAGGATTGTAATCAGCTCGCAAGGTAGAAAGATCGTCTGGATTTTATCCGCTATCTTGAAGGGGTTAATAAATCTGCGTTATAAATTGACCGCACTATTTAGAATGAAATGGAAATATCTGAATGCGTTATTCAGATAAATAGTGAAACAAATCTTATTATACTGGTAGCTTCAGGACAGGGTATGTTTATGAAGAATGGAATTATTCTATCAATCGCCGATCGTATCAAAGACGCGCTTCCCATACCAACAGACGAATTCAGGAAAAGGCTTGAAGAGGACTGTTATGTAATATGGAAACTACCGCAATTTTATATCCGGCAAATCACCCAGTCCTCCATCATTCCCGCCTGTACTGATTATATTGAAGCAAAAAATGCAGAGGTACATGGCGCTTATGGTTCTGCCCGCCATTAAAACCAATGGTGAAATCATTCGCAAAGTTCTGTTTGTCACCGTCGGTGCGATGATGGTGACGCTTTCAGTAAAATATTTTACAGGAGTATGAAATGGCAATGGTCAATGAAAATATCGTCGTTCGTCTGGCGCAAGATGCAGACATCCCTGAGGCGAAACAACTGCTGGAGCGCTATCACGCAAAAAATCTTGCAGGCGAGCAGCGGGCGAATGGATTTGTCACCACCGATATGACGCAGCAGCAATTAAGCGAACTGAGTTCAGCCGAAAGTGGTGTGGTGATCGCTGTTGATCGTTCATGTGACAAGGTTATTGGCCTGTTGCTCGGCGGATCGTGGGAATTTCTCAGCCCCTGGCCCATGTTTAAATATATGGCAAGTATTCTCAACGAATATCGCTACCAGGGGAAAAAACTGGATGCGGCTAGCTCATATCAGTATGGCCCCATCTGCGTCGCAGAAGAGTATCGTGGTCAGGGCGTGGGCGAGTTGCTGCTTGCGTATCAGCGCAAGGTGTTCGCCCCGCGTTATCCCGTCATCGTTACTTTCGTCAATGTACTGAACCCGCGCTCGTATGCGTTTCATACCCGCAACCAGTTCGAAGACGTCGGTTTCTTTAACTTCAATGGCAATAAGTACCATATGATGGCGTTACCGACCTCCTGAGAGGTGGACTGATACATTGCAGCAGACCCGGCGGGTGTTTTCGGCGCCTGCCGGCATAAGCGCAGGTCCAGGTTAAGCCGGTGATTTGCCGATCGCTGTTCTCTTCAGGGAAGGCTGAAAAGGAAAAGGGCCTACGTTTGCACGTAAGCCCTTGATATCTGGTGGCCCCTGTTGGGTTTGAACCAACGACCAAGCGATTATGAGTCCGAACTATATTCTAATAAAAACAAAGATATACAGTTAAATCAAACGCATAGCATTTCGTATATTGTCGAAAAGTATTGCATAGTGCTGCGCTGTGCTGCCATTTTGCTGCCACTTATCAGGTTTAATGGGTTAAGTTGAACCGCTTCTGTAAGGTGGTCAGGGGCGAAGTGAGCATAACGCATCGTGACTTTGATATCTGTATGTCCGAGGATGCGTTGTAAGACTAAAATATTGCCGCCGCCCATCATGAAATGGCTGGCAAAAGTATGCCGTAAAACATGCGAAAGCTGACCGTCAGGAAGCTCAATTCCCGCCCGTTTTACCGCGCTCCTGAATGCTGAGTAACATCCGGTAAAGAGCGGTTTAGAGGTTCGGCTTTTGGGTAGTAATTCATAAAGCTCATCACTGATAGGAACAGCTCGGTTCTTCTTACCTTTCGTTTTGATAAAAGTGATTTTTCCGGGGCTTATCTGCTTTCCAGTTAAACTTTCCGCCTCACCCCATCTTGCTCCGGTTGCAAGGCAGATTTTAACAATCATGGTTAAATCCTCCGCCTTGCTTTTTTCGCATTCTTCCAGCAAGCGAGCCGCTTCCTCAACTGTAAGCCAGGCCAGCTCAATTTCTGCGATCTTAAACTCTCTGACGTTTTCAAGAGGGTTGGGTGCTGTCCAGTCATCAAGTCTTTTCAGCTCGTTGAACATAGCCCGAAAGTAAGCTAGTTCAAGGTTAACCGTGCGAGGGGTGACAGCCTTAACGCGATCGGAGCGGGTTATTTTTCCGCTTAACCGCTGTTCTCTATAAGTTGAGAACAGTTTAGCGTTGAATTCTGTAGCGAGGGGATCACCCATTGCGAGACAGGCAAACTCCATTGCGCCTTTACGCTTTTCACCATCAGCAAGCGTAACGCCATGTGCGTTATACCAAGCTGTAACCAAATCCCGAACGCGGCGTTTATCAGTTTTCTCGCCCAGCCACGGCTTATCTTGAGCCTGATCTTTTATGTGGCGCTCAAATGCTAAAGCCTCCCCTTTGGTCGCGAACTGGCGACGGATGCGCTTTCCATCCCTACCGTTTGGGAAAACCTGAGCCTGCCACTTTCCGTTAGGTAGTTTTGAAACAGCCATAATTCACATGCTCTCTGTACGAGTGATTATTTTCCCAAGGATTTTTATGTCATCAATTTTGCATTCGAAAGAGGCCTTGCCATTCTCAACTCGCACGCGTCCGCCGGGAAAGCGGTACAGCTCGCGGACGCTTACAATCCCATCAATTTCAATGAACCAGAACCCATCGACCAATTCGCCATCGTAACGGTCAGCAAGGTAGGTCGTTTTGTCAGCATTCAGGATGAACGGTGCATTCAAGCCCTCTGGAATTGTCGATGTATCAGCTATTACATCGTTTTGGGTTGAGATATTCCCATTCGTGATGTCCATGCGTTTTAAATAGGTGATATTTTCATCGTTGCCCCTAAGGAACCTGCTTCCTTCCCCTGTGCTAAGCCAAATTAGTGATGCTCCTGTTTCAAGATGACAAACGATCACCCAGTCGGCTGGGAAGGTATCGCGTGCATACCTGTTAGCCATAGTGCTTTGCGAGACGCCAAGCTGATGGCAGAGGGCTATGCGGGTAGTGAAACCATATGCTTCCAGAATGCGAGCAATGACCTCTTTTCCGCCTCTATTTTGAGATATGAAATCTCGAATCAGCTTTACGTCATCTTTATTCGTTAAGTTTTGTGTTGACATGATTGTTTTGTGATCCTAATATCTCGATTCAAGATGTTTTGAATAGTGTTAAACAGTGCCTAATAGTGAGTTAGGCACCCAAACCGAGGAATAGTGCATCATGAGTCGCCAATTATCAATGCGCCCTAGCATCAATCTTGTGGTGTCTGAACCATTTATTACCTTGGATGAGTTCTGCCGCCGTACCGGTTACAAACTCAGCTACGCCCGCCAAATGATCCGTGAAGGCCGCCTTCCAATTCGTAAAAAGGAAGGGGTAAACAGCCTTATCGAAGTAAACATGTTCGCATTGACGATGGAAGCGGCTCAAGGCTGCGAAATCGCAATGCAAGCCTGATAGTTCCATTTTGGGATATAGAGAGGCCAAAAACATGTTTGATTTCAGGATTTCCAAACATCCGCATTTTGATGAAGCCTGCAGGGCTTTCGCACTGCGTCATAACATGACGAAGCTGGCAGGGCGTGCCGGGATGAATGTTCAGACTCTGCGCAATAAGCTTAACCCGGACCAGCCGCACCAACTTACCGCGCCGGAAATCTGGCTGCTTACTGATCTGACCGAGGATTCAGCGTTGGTTGATGGTTTCCTGGCGCAGATCCACTGCCTTCCGTGCGTGCCGCTGAATGAAGTCGCTCGGGAGAAAATGCCGGACTACGTACTGAAAGCCACGGCAGAAATCGGCCGCGTAGCTGCTGGTGCTGTTTCCGGCGAAGCGCACACAACGGCAGGGCGCCGCCAGATTGTTGATAGCATCAATTCAGTTACTCGACTGATGGCATTAACCGCAGTGACGTTGCAGGCGCGCCTGCAGGCAAACCCGGCGATGGCCAGCACCATTGATACAGTCACTGGCCTGGGTGCCTCGTTTGGTTTGATCTGAGGTGTCTATGTTGACTAAACAACCATCACTCGCATCGCTGCTCGTTAAGCAAAGTCCATCACCTCATTTCGGGCATGGCTGGATCATGGGGAAGGATGGCAAGCGCTGGCATCCGTGCCGCTCTCAGGATGCGCTGCTGGAAGGTTTAACCGGTAACAGGAAAAGAATGTCATGGCTTTCAAAGCTGAAGATATCACTATCAATATGAGCGCCGGGCAGCGTGCCAGTGCGTTAAATCATATTTCTGTATTACGTACCGCTCTATATGGCGACTGTGAAAAAGAACTTAATCGTTTTATTAACGAAATGCGTGATAAGCGTGATGAAAAGTACGAGCTGAATAATCGTGTGCTTGCTGCATTATTTTTTCTTGCAAATATTAGCAAGGAGCGTCACTGCGTTGAATTTAGTGAGCTGACGAGTGACGAGGTAACCGCACTTATTGGTGTGATGAACCATCTTCGCGCAGTCGTGAGTTTATTTCCAAAACGGCTAGCGATGCCGAATTAACCAGTAAGTGAAATTAATGGCGTAAACCCGCCGGGCATTTTTTTGCCCAAATTCAGGAGAAACAACAATGCGAAATATCGAAACCCGTTCCAACAAAATCGGCCCGGATGATGCAGGTCTTAACCAGATACTGACAGAGACCCGCATGGAAGAACGCCGCGCACGTGCTGCGGCAATGGCTGCCCGTCTTGATAGCCTGGCGTGTCACATCACATCGCGCCAGCTTAATCACGTTGAGGCGGCGGAGCTGCTGCGCGTTGCTGCGGAAAACATCCAGAACGAAGCGCAGGAGATCCACTGATGGCTGATTCTATGGACCTCGTACAGCAGCGCGTTGAAGAAGAACGTCAGCGGCATATCCACACCGCCCGCAGTAAAGCGCCGGGCGTTTCCCGTGTCTTGTGCATTGACTGCGACGCACCAATACCGCCAGCCCGCCGCCGCGCTATTCCTGGCGTGCAGTGCTGCATCACCTGTCAGGAAATCGCAGAGCTGAAAGGCAAACATTACAATGGGGGGGCTGTATGAGCACCATCCTGAAATGGGCGGGCAATAAAACCGCCGTCATGCATGAGCTGAAAAAACACCTGCCAGCAGGCCCGCGACTGGTTGAGCCTTTCGCGGGTTCCTGCGCTGTGATGATGGCGACAGAGTATCCTCATTATCTTGTCGCTGATATTAACCCTGACTTAATAAATCTATATCGGGAGATAGCTACAAACACATCAGATTTTATTGAACGTGCCAAACACCTGTTTAAAATTTTCAATGGTGCAGATGGTTATTATGATAGCCGGGATTCATTCAATCAGGATAAAGATCCTGAGTGGCAAGCGCCTCTCTTTTTATTCTTAAATCGTCATTGCTATCGGGGCCTTTGTCGTTATAACAAAAAGGGCGAATTCAACGCGCCTTACGGTCATTATAAAAAACCGTATTTTCCTGAAAATGAAATCCGCGCTTTTGCTGAAAAAGCTACCCGTGCCACGTTTATCTGCGCCAGCTATGACGAAACTTTGGCGTTACTGGTGCCTGGGGATGTTATTTATTGCGATCCGCCCTATGACGGTACTTTCAGCAACTATCACACTGCCGGTTTTACTGAGGACGATCAGTATCAGCTGGCCTCTATTCTTGAGCGTCGGGCATCAGAAGGCCATCCGGTCATTGTTTCGAACAGCGACACTTCTCTGACTCGTTCCCTGTATCGAAATTTCACTCATGACCGCATTAACGTAAAGCGCAGCATCGGCGTTGCCGCGGGCGAAGGAAAAAGTGCTGACGAACTTATTGCTGTACTGAAGCCGGGAGTATGGGCTGGCTTTGATCTAGCTGGCGGCCCTGATTGCTCTGTCGTGCATGAGGTGCGCGCGTGAGTCATCACGAAGTTGAAAAGCACGGCGGAGCAGAAGATTCCGCCGCTGCTTTTGCCTGGAATGTACCTAAAAAGGCGATTAACCCATATCTGGACCCGGCGGAAGTTGCGCCGGTGTCTGCGCTTTCAAACCTGATCGCTCTCTACGCCAGCGACAACGAGCAGGAGCAGCTGCGCCGTGAGGCGATGAGCGATGAGGTCTGGGAACGCTATTTCTACAATGAAGCCCGTGATCCTGTTCAGCGTGAAATGGAGCAGGACCGGCTGATCAGCCTTGCCAAAATGGCCCGCGAGCAGCAGCGGTTTAATCCCGATCTGGTGATTCTGGCAGACGTAAGCGCTGAGCCATCACATATCAGCAAGCCACTGCTTGAGCGCATTAAATATTTCGAGGGCCTGGGAAAGCCGAAGGCATATTCCCGCTATCTACGTGAAACCATCAGGCCGTGCCTTGAACGCCTGGAGCGCGTGCGTGCCAGCCAGGTTTCTGCGTCATTCCGGTTTATGGCGAGCCACGACGGGCTGGAGGGCCTGCTGGTTCTGCCGGAAATGAACCAGGATCAGGTTAAGCGGTTATCTACCTTGGTGGCGGCACATATGAGCATGTGTCTGGATGCTGCCTGCGGTGAGCTATTTGCGGATGAAGACGTTACGCCGGAAGAGATCCGCCGGTCATGGGAAAGGGTGGCCGCTGAGGCCATGCGCCTTGATGTTATCCCGCCTGCTTTCGAGCAGCTGCGCCGTAAAAAGCACCGCCGTAACCCGGTCCCGTACGAACTTATTCCGGGTTCGCTTGCCCGTATGCTCTGTGCTGACTGGTGGTATCGCAAGCTGTGGCAGATGCGGTGTGAGTGGCGAGAAGAACAGCTGCGCGCCGTCTGCCTGGTTAACAAAAAGGCGTCTCCGTATGTCAGCTATGAGGCCGTGATCCATAAACGCGAACAGCGCCGCAAATCGCTGGAGTTCTTCCGCTCGCATGAGCTGACCAATGAGCAGGGCGATACGCTGGATATGGAAGACGTGGTAAACGCCAGCAGCAGCAATCCGGCACACCGGCGCAACGAAATGATGGCCTGCGTTAAAGGGCTGGAGCTGATCGCAGAAATGCGTGGTGAATGCGCCGTGTTCTATACCATCACCTGCCCATCACGCTTTCACGCAACGCTCAATAACGGCAGGCCAAACCCGAAATGGACCAGTGCCACGGTCCGGCAGAGCAGCGATTATCTGGTGAATATGTTCGCCGCCTTCCGTAAGGCGATGCACAAAGCCGGGCTGCGCTGGTATGGCGTCCGCGTTGCTGAGCCACACCATGACGGCACCGTGCACTGGCACCTGCTGTGCTTCATGCGCAAAAAAGACCGCAAATCCATCACCGCTCTGCTGCGTAAATTTTCCATCCGTGAGGACCGCGAGGAGCTGGGCAACAATACCGGCCCACGATTTAAGTCTGAGCTGATTAACCCGCGCAAGGGTACGCCTACCAGCTACATCGCGAAGTACATCAGTAAGAACATCGACGGGCGTGGCCTGGCTAACGAAATCAGCAAAGAAACCGGCAGATCACTGCGGGACAATGCCGAACATGTCAATGCCTGGGCCTCGCTGCATCGCGTCCAGCAATTCCGCTTTTTCGGTATTCCGGGGCGTCAGGCATACCGCGAGCTGCGTTTGCTGGCAGGCCAGGCCGCGCGACAGCAGGCCGATAAAAAAGCCGGTGCGCCGGTACTGGATAACCCACGTCTGGATGCCGTGCTGGCGGCAGCCGATGCCGGGTGTTTTGCCACCTACATCATGAAACAGGGGGGCGTACTGGTTCCGCGTAAACATCACCTGGTCCGCACGGCTTATGAACTCAATGACGAGCCATCAGCCTATGGCGATCACGGCATCCGTATTTATGGCATCTGGTCCCCGATTATTGAGGGCCGGATTTGCACGCATGCGATGAAGTGGAAAATGGTTCGTAAGGCCGTTGACGTTCAGGAGGCGCCAGCCGACCAGGGCGCTGGCGCCCCTTGGACTCGTGGCAATAACTGTCCCCCTGTGGAAAAAATGAACGAAAACGGGGCAGTAAGCGGACAGGATTTACCGGATATTGCGGGTATGGATGAGCGGGAGCTGCAGGAGTATCTCCATAGCATGAGCAAAAAGGAGCTGAGGGAGCTTAACGTACGGCTTCGCATGGTTAAGCCTAAGCGCCGGAAAGAGTACAGGCACGATGTGGATAATCAGCAGCGACTGCAGCTGGAGTATGAACTTAAATCGAGAGGCTTTGATGGTTCGGAGGCGGAGATCGATCTGCTTCTGCGCGGTGGCAGTATTCCATCCGGTGCCGGTCTGCGTGTCTTTTACCGGAACCAAAGGCTGCAGGAAGATGATAAATGGCGCCAGTGGTACTGATGAAGGGGCACAATTTATGCCTTTATCTCACCATATGGGACACATCTGATTGAATGATAAAAACTATTTTACATGAAGAAAATCATATTATACTGTATGTATATCCAGTTAATTTATATGCAGTATTATCATATCCCTTTGTGGGGATATGGCAACGGATATCCCGTAGTGAGGATAGGAGGGGAAATGCAGGACTACCTTTTGGAGTCGTTAAAGCTCCAGCGTATTGATTTTTTTATCAAGCTTGTAGCGGCTAGTGAGTGCAGCGATGAAGAGAAGCGACTTGCTATCCAGTGGGTTTCAGAGCTGACTGATGAGTTAATGGCGAAAATCCGTAGCCATGAGTACAGCCGGTCAATGGATGTTTCCAGTTAGGGGGATGATCTCCATGCGTGTCGAAATAATGATTGATAAAGAGCAGAAAATTAGCCAGGCGACACTGGAAGCACTCGAAACCGAGCTTTACCGCAACCTGACCCCTTTATATCCCAAGGCGGCGATCCGCATTCGCAAAGGCAGTGCCAACGGTATCGAGTTGACCGGCTTAAAACTTGATGAGGATAAGCAGCGGGTAATGGAAATTATGCAGCAGGTCTGGGAAGACGACAGCTGGCTGCATTAGCGAACGTTGCGGACGATAAAACTGGCTTTTACCGTCCGCAAGGTTGAACAACGAGCCGTGCGAGGCGTTAGAAATTGCCTTTTTAGTGCCTGCTTCTCATAAGAGGCACTATATATGCTACATGCAGTGGGTTTAGGCAGAAACATCTTGCGCGATTAGGGGCAATGAACTTAAGTTAAGTAACGCAACCAACAGTTAAAACGGTTGTCTTAGTTATAAGGAATTTGCTGTTGTGGTTGCTGGTGACGAAGTGTACACTTCCGCGCCGTATAAGAAGGAGGGGTTATGTCAAGTATCGCCGCATTGAAGCTGGGTAATCCAGTTGAACGTTTGGCACGGGTTCTGAAAGAGAACCAGGACAAGCTCAATCTGAGTAAAGATGGTTTTGTGTCCGTAGATTTGTCCAACGAAGAAGCTATGAAAGCCATCCGAGATCAGATGGATAAGCTTGAAGGCATCAAAACGAGCACTGTTAAAGCAAAATATTATTACAGAACCCGATAATGGCAACATTACTTTTAGCAGTGATTTTGGTTAGTGGTTTTATATATGTAAACCTATCACTTTCAACACGTTATAGATATAAGCGTTCCAATGGCTGGGACGCTTATTTTTTTGTGGCTGCATGGGGAATTGTCTTTTTCCTCGCTGGCGGCTTCCTTACCTTCGCTCTTAACATCAGCGGTGGGTTTCGCTGGTTTTCTAATGCGCTGAATCTGACTCCAGACAGCTTTAACGGGATGTTATCCACCACAACCGATAAACCGCAGCGCATCAATGAAATTAAGCAAATCGCGTGGGTTGTGATTTCAATAGTTCTGGCGGCACTGTTCGGTTGGCTAAACAAACGCCGTACTTCAAAGGGAGATCGCCGTTGGGATGCACTGGCAAAGGCAGTGGGAAACAATGCTTTTGAATCGCTGCTCATGGAAGCATCAGCTCGCCAGTTTCCTATCATTGCTACACTCTCATCACGCAAAATCTATGTAGGGCTGGTGACTTGCCCTGCGTTGGAAAATGGATTGTCGGAACACCTTGAAATTCTCCCCTTGCTGAGCGGATATCGTGATAAAGACGACCTAACGATAAATATCACGACAAACTATCATCAGCACTATCTTGAAAGCGGCGTTATCAGTGGGATGTCGCGCCTGAATATCCAGGATTTCCGTGTGCTGATCCCTAAAGACGAAGTTGAAACCATCTCGTTTTTTGATACTGAAACGTATAACAAATTTAAAGAAAACGAAGCGCGTGACCGGAAAGACTGCCGCAAGTTGGGTGGTAAAAAGCCATCCACACGCAGGAGAAAGACTGCTGGCGACGCAGAGCAGGGTAGTGCATGACTATGCTGCATGAATTTGCATGATCGTTTGAGGATCGTTTTAGCTCCGGCCCGCCAGTTCAGGCGGGCTTTTTCATATCTCATGCAGGTGCATGAAAACCACTACACAAAGCGGGCAGGCGTGGCGGGGATACGAGCGCGCGCTCGTGGTTGCTAATCAGAAATTATGCTATTTAGAGTACAATCAAAATCAATATTTGGAGGAGAGTTGTTGCATGGCTACGTTAGTGGAGAACTGCCCAAGGTGTGGAGCGCAAAAAATTGCTTTTGATGTTCTCGGTGCGAACCGCTGCGGAACTTATGAGGCTTTTTCTGGCGAGAAAATACCTGAGTATGAAGTGTACTGTGTGTGTAGGGAGTGCCGAAAAACAACAATATATCTTTGCGATAGTTTAGAACGTGCGCGTGACCTATCTGCTCTTAACTGGGGTATGGCTTTATTTAAATTAACTGAAGTCGCGAAAGTAAAACGTCCTATTACCCCTGCTGACTTGGATGCTGGCGAGCCCCCAGAATTCTTACCCCAGAACATTCATGATGCTTACGAAGAAGGGGCCAAGTGCCTAACCATAGGCTGCTACAACGCTGCAGGAACTATGTTCAGATTGTGTTTGGACTATGCAACGAAGGACCTGCTGCCTGAGGGGGACGCCGGACCAAACCAAAAAATTAGGAGAAGCTTAGGGTTAAGAATGGATTGGCTGTTTGATAACCAAAAGTTGCCCGAATCCTTGAGAAGTTTGGCTGAGTGCGTAAAGGATGATGGTAATGATGGGGCACATGAAGGGGTGCTGGACCATGCAGCAGCAGAGGATTTGGAGGACTTCACATATATATTCTTGGAGCGTTTATATACTGAGCCTCAACGCCTTGTTCAGGCAAAAGCAAGGCGAGAGGACAGAAGAAAAAATCGTTAACAGACCGGCAATTATGGGCTTTCTGCGCCAAGCTCATAAGGTGTAAACGTAATTATTTTTTCCCCAAGCCAGTTATTTAATTCTTGTAAGCGTTTTTGCAAGGGTATTAACTCATTACGAACAAAGACGCGACTGGCTTTCTCCACGTCACCAAAGCCGCCAGTGTTGTTGGGAATAATACCCATCATCTGCGGCGGTACGCGATGTGCTGCCATCATGTCATCCCGGCTCACGTTTTTAATATTCAGAAATTCATCCTTTGCCGCGACTTCTGACAACGGAATGATCTGGATACCGTCCTTTTTTCCGTTAGGTGAGTACATAAACAGGTTGCGGAAGTTGCCCGGTCCCTTGGCACTTTTCATTGCCTGGCGGATATTGTTCACGTCTTCCTGATTCTGCGCTGCGTCGGTCATGTACATGATGAAACCCGCATGGCTGCCGTTGATGTAATATTTCCGGCGGAACAGTGTTGCTGACTCATTAAGCAGAGTTGAAGGGATAGCGGAGAGGTAGCCGGGCAGTCCGTAGATTTCCTGGTTAATGTCCGGCTCCATCAGGTGAAAGATGCTACCCGTTGTGAACTCATAGGGCTGTGTAGTAAGCCCATATTGCACAAACCAGTAAGTGTCGAGGTCAAGACCTCGCCGGGTGTATTTCGCCAGTGATGGCTCCAGTGACAGGACCCCGCCAAGTCGGTTAGTCCGTTTTTCCAGGTAGGCGTTACCAAAAACAAGATAGTCCTGCACAAAACGGGTAAAAGCCTGCTGACTCAGCAGTGGGTGCGGAATGTAGGTGCTGCTGAGTATGTCGCGCTTAACCGCAATCGGTGAGCTGTGATGCACGGCTGCGCGATAGGTCCGCGCCAGCCCGTCAAAGCTCACCGGCGGCTCATACCAGCGGTCCATTTGTACACATTCTACATAGTCCAGAAGTTCGCGGCGGTCCAGTACCGGAATGGGATCGCCAAAGCTGAACGCCTGGGTAGTCGCTGCATCATTGGGTTGTACGTCAGGTGGCATCACATCCTGCGCGGTATTCTCAGTCATTAAAAAATCTCCACAATGTTGCTGGTGTTGGCGGCTTCGCCCTGCAGCGGTTCATTAAATAGTGCGTGCATCGTAGCCCAGGCCAGATCGGCGTGGCTGGCTTCTTCGCTGCGGCTGGCTTCATAGGTCGGACGGTTGCCGCTGGCGGTGGTGGCCCGGCGGATAGCCATAAATGACTGCGCAATGTCGGTATGCCCGGCGTCAAACTCCAGGCGGCGGTGGCTGATAATGTCGTATGCCTTGAGCACCAGGGCGTTTTTGACGTTGGGGTTATAGACAAACTCCCGCACGGCAGGGAAAAAGCCTTTTACGTTTTCATAAACACCGTGACCGACGCCGGTGGAATCAATGCCGATGTAGGTCACGTTATACTGCTGAGTCAGTTTGCGGATGGCCTCTGCCTGCGCGCGGAAATCCATGCCGCGCCACTGGTGACGCTCAAGGATGCGGAACTTACCGCCGGGCACCGTCGGTGGAGCAATGACTACGCAGCCAGCGCTGTCACCGTTCTGGGTACCTTTCGCCGGGTCATAGCCGATCCAGACTTCGCGCCAGCCGAACGGACGCAGGGCCAGCGCCTGAAAGTCTTCCCAGACTTCCCAGCTGTCCACCATGCAGGCCTGCAGGTCAGCCAGTGGGAAAACGGAGGCGAGATCGTCGATGAACTCACACATCAGCAGGTTCTGGTACTCGTCGGGGCTGTACTCCAGGCGCAGCTGGTCGAGGTCGAACAGGTTGCAGCCACCGCGCACGGCGTCCTCCACCGTCACGATCTGTCTGAACTGACCGTCAGCGCAAAGCAGACCGGCAGCAAGGGCTGAGTGGGTCAGGTCGATATCAATGCGATCAGCTTTTGCCCGCCCGCGATTGAACAGGGCGCCGGACCAGAACGGGTAAGCGCTGTGCGTCAGGCTGGAAGGCGTTGAGAAATAGGTCTGGCGCCATTTCTTATGCAGCGCCATGCCGGAGGCGACTTTACGTAGCTCCTGAAATTTCGGGATCCAGAAGTATTCATCAAGGTACAGGTTGCCGTGGTAACTCTGCGCGGTGCGGGCATTGGTCCCCAGAAAATAGAGAGTGGCACCGTTAGGCAGGACCATCGGATCGCCTTTAAGCTCTACATCGACCTCTTTGGCAAACTCAATGATGTACTGCTTAAACACGTGCGCCTGCGCTTTGCTCGCTGACAGGAAAATCTGGTTTCGCCCTGTCATCAGGGCGTCCATCAGCGCTTCACGCGCGAAATAATACGTAGCGCCGATCTGGCGCGATTTAAGCACGTTGCGGATGCGGTGCTTAATTCCTGCTTCCCACCAGTGGCGCTGATATTCAAACATTCCGTTGCGGAAAATTTCTTCCAGCTTTTCGATCTGTTCGTCAGTAAACAGGTTCTTTTCTGGTGTCTTACGGGGGCCGCGGTTGCGGTTTTGCACGTTGGGGTTAAGGTCAGCCTCATTACCCCCGTTGTTAAATTTACCGATGCGGGCGTGGCGCTCGGACTGGCGCGCCAGCAGGTCTATTTCTTTAAAGTCTTTCCCTTCCTTGTGCTCCTTCATGATTAGCTGGCAATAGCGGGCGGCAGTGGTGAGCTGCATCTGATCGAGTGGGCCATATTCGCCCCACTTGTCGCGCTTTTTCCAGCTGTGAACGGTTGCAACTTTTTCGCCCAGCATTTCAGCAATGCGGGCTACGCGGTATCCCTGAAAATACAGCAGTAATGCCTGCCTGCGGGGATCGAGGTCTGCGGGGGTCATCGTTTCCATGGCACAAACATACGGCCTTGCCTGGCGCCTTTCCCCGGCTGGCCTTTGTATGGTTTACCGCACAAGGTCCGCGCGTTGTTTCACCCCCTCCATCGCAGCAACCATAAGGCCTCACAGAGTTATTTGATGGAGTCGGTCACATGGCTGTAAAAGCAAAGCGCTTCCGCATCGGTGTGGAAGGGGCAACGACAGACGGGCGCAATATTGAGCGTGCCTGGCTGGAACAGATGGCGGCGAGCTATGACCCGCAGGTGTATACCGCGTTGATTAATCTGGAGCACATCAAGGGTTACACCCCTGATAGCCCATTCCGCCGTTTCGGGACCGTGGATAAGCTGGAGGCAGAGGAGATTACAGACGGCCCGCTGAAAGGGAAAATGGCCCTGTATGCGTGGATCACCCCGTCAGAGGACCTGGTGGCGTATACCCGTAATCTGCAAAAGCTGTTTACCTCGATGGAGGTCAATACCAGTTTTGCCGATACCGGCAAAGCCTACCTGGTTGGCCTGGCGGCGACGGATGATCCCGCAAGCCTTGGTACTGAAATGCTGCAGTTTAGCGCCAGCGCCAGAAGTAACCCCCTGGCAGGCCGCAAGCAAAACCCTGAAAACCTCTTTACCGCCGCCGAAGAAACGCTGATCGAGTGGGAAGAAGTCCAGGACGAAAAACCCTCCTTGTTTTCCCGCGTTGCAGCGATGTTCACCAAAAAAGAACAGAACGATGACGCGCGTTTTTCTGACGTGCATCGCGCGGTTGAGCTGATTGCTACTGAACAGCAAAACCTGAGCGAACGCACTGATAACTCCCTGTCTGCGCAGGATGCGCGCATTGCTGAGCTGGAAGCCTCCCTGCAGGAACAGCAGACCGCTTTTGCTGAACTGGAGCAGCGGCTGAGCCAGGAAGACAGCCGCAAAGATTATCGCCAGCGCGCGCCGGGCGGAAACGCACCGGCAGGCACACTGACCAATTGCTGATGGAGCATAAGAACCAATGAAAAAGAAAACCCGTTTTGCCTTTAACGCCTACCTGCAGCAGCTGGCACGCCTGAACAACGTGGAAGTGGAAGAACTTTCCAGCAAATTCACCGTTGAGCCGTCGGTACAGCAGACGCTGGAAGACCAGATCCAGCAGTCCGCTGCCTTTCTGACACTGATTAACATCACCCCGGTGGATGAGCAGTCAGGCCAGCTGCTGGGTCTGGGTGTCGGTAGCACGATTGCCGGTACCACGGATACCACCACCAAAGAGCGCGAACCAACTGACCCGACAGTGATGGCGGACGTGGAATACAAATGCGAACAGACCAACTTTGATACGGTGCTGACCTACGCAAAGCTGGACCTGTGGGCAAAATTCCAGGACTTCCAGGTGCGGATCCGTAACGCCATCGTGAAGCGCCAGGCTCTGGACCGCATCATGATCGGGTTCAACGGCGTGAAGCGTGCCAAAACCTCTGACCGCGACGCCAACCCGATGCTGCAGGACGTAAATAAGGGCTGGCTGCAAAAAATCCGCGAAGATGCTCCGGATCATGTCATGGGCAGCGAAACCAAAGACGGCGTGACCACCAAAGGCGCCGTGAAGGTTGGTAAGGGTGGCGATTATGCCAACCTGGATGCCGTGGTGATGGATGCGGTCAACGAGCTGATCGACCCGGTATATCAGGATGATGATGATCTGGTGGTGGTCTGTGGCCGTGAGCTGCTGTCTGACAAGTATTTCCCGCTGGTTAACAAAGACCAGGAGAACACGGAGAAGCTGGCCGCTGATCTGATCATCAGCCAGAAACGCATGGGTGGCCTGCAGGCTGTACGCGCGCCGTATTTCCCTGCGAATGCACTGCTGATCACCCGCCTGGATAACCTGTCCATTTACTGGCAGGAAGATACCCGCCGTCGTTCTGTTATCGATAACCCGAAACGTGACCGGATCGAGAATTTCGAGTCCGTCAATGAAGCGTATGTGGTTGAGGATTACCGCTGTGCGGCGCTGGTCGAAAACATCCAGATGGGGGATTTCAGCGCGCCAGCTGTACCGGAAGGCGAGGGGGCGTAACGCATGAGCCTGAGTCCCGCACGGCAGCACCGCCTGCGCGTCCAGGCTGAACAGGCCGCCCGACAGGGCGGCAATGTTCGCCACGCGACGGGGTATGACCTGATGCTGATGCAGCTGGCGGAGGATCGCCGCCGCCTGAAAGGTATCCAGTCCACCGTGAAGAAAGCCCAAATAAAAGTGGAGCTGCTGCCCCGTTATTCCGCCTGGGTGGAGGGGGTGCTGGCTGCTGATGGTGCCCGGCAGGATGACGTGGTGATGTTTGTAATGCTCTGGCGTATCGATGCCGGTGATTATGCCGGTGCGCTGGATGCAGGGCGTCATGCGCTGCGGCACGGATGGGTGATGCCCATCGGAAACCGTAACGTCCAGACGGTGCTGGCAGAGGAAATGGCAGACGCTGCGCAGGCCGCTCTGCTGGCAGGTGAATCTTTCGATGCCGGGTTGTTACTGCAGACACTGGAGCTGACTGACGGCCAGGATATGCCAGACCAGTCACGGGCACGCCTGCATAAAGCGATTGGCGCTGTACTGACCGAAACCAGCCCGGCCTCCGCCCTGAATCACATCAATCATGCGCTGCAGCTTGATCCACGCTGTGGCGTCAAAAAAGAAAAACAGCAGCTGGAGCGCAGATTGCGCAATGACAGCCGTTAACGGAACGTGCCCCGCGCACGGGCGGCACGGGGTGGCGAAAGGCTTTTGCCACATCAAAACCCCGTCCACCGCCCACTATTTCAGGAGAAAGCCCGCATGAAGTTTGTTGCGCCTGAGCAGGCGCCGGAACAGGTGGAATTTATCAAAAATACGCCGTTCTGGCCCGATGTTGATTTATCAGAGTTTCGCAGCGTGATGCGGACGGATGGCACGGTGACGTCACCCCGTCTCGGACAACTCATCCGGTCTGCGATGTCAGAGGTCAATGCGGAGCTGTACGACTTCCGCAAGCGCCAGCAGGCGCTGGGATTTATGACACTGGCCGATGTACCGGCGGACTTGCTGGACGGTAAAAGCGAACGTATTCACCACTACCACAACGCCGTTTATTGCTGGGCACGGGCGCAGGTGAATGAGCGTTACCAGGACTACGACGCCACGGCCTCCGGTGTGAAAAGGGGGGATGAGCTGGCGGAGGCCAGCGGCGACCTGTGGCGTGATGCTCGCTGGGCAATCAGCCGGGTCCAGGATGCGCCTCACTGTACGGTGGAGCTGATCTGATGAAAGTGCGTGCGTACCAGGGTGACACGGTGGACGCGCTTTGCTGGCGTCATTACGGACGCACGCAGGGCGTCACGGAGCAGGTACTGCAGGCAAATCCGGGGCTGGCTGAGCACGGCCCGTTCTTACCACACGGGCTGCAGGTGGATCTGCCGGATATTGCCACCACTTCCACGGTGCAGACCGTCCAGTTATGGGACTGAAATATGACGCTTGAACGGATCTGCGCCTTCATCACGTACTGCATCGCTGTACTGCTGGCATGGATGGGAGATTTATCGCTTAAGGATGTGTCGACAGTGGGCGGTGTGTTGATTGGCGTGCTGATGCTGGCCATCAACTGGTACTACAAACACAAAACCTACCAGCTGCTGCGCGGCGGAAAAATTACACAGGGGGAATATGAATCCTTCAACCGTTAAACGCTGCCTGGTAGGGGCGGTGCTGGCGATTGCCGCCACCCTGCCGGGCTTTCAGCAACTTCATACCTCAGTGGAAGGGTTGAAGCTGATAGCCGATTACGAGGGTTGCCGCCTGCAGCCGTATCAGTGTGATGCGGGGGTGTGGACCGATGGCATTGGCAATACGTCCGGCGTGGTGCCGGGGAAGACCATCACGGAACGGCAGGCCGCCGGGAGTTTCATCACCAACGTTTTAAGGGTGGAGAAGGCGCTGGATCGCTGTGTCCTGGTGAGCGTACCGCAGAACGTCTATGACGCGTTGGTATCGCTGGCCTTCAACGTGGGAACCGGCAATGCCTGCGGTTCAACCATGGTGAAATTTATCAATCAGAAGCGCTGGCGCGATGCCTGCTATCAGTTGCCGCGCTGGGTATACGTCAAAGGCGTATTTAATCCGGGGCTGGACAACCGCCGCGCGCGGGAGCTGTCCTGGTGCTTAAAAGGAGCGTAACGAAATGAAAAAGAAACTGATCGGTGGGTTATTTTCGGTGCTGTACACGGCGCTGATGATTTTTAGTCTCTTTGTTCCAAACAGTATTGTTCCGGCACTGGTTACAGCCTTGACCTGGGTAGCCTGCCTGCTGAGCTGGGGAGCGGTGCTGCTTTGCATGGCTGGGTGGTATGCGGGCGGCATTCATCGGGGAGAGGCAAAGCAGGCGCTGACGCGCTTTTTCAGTTCGCCAGGAAACCAGGTGATCAGATGGGCCTGGTGTTCACTGCTTGTGATTTTTCTCGCCTTTACGGGCCACGTTGTCACCCTGGTATTTTATCTGCTGACGCTGGTCGCGCTTAAGGTTCTGCGTGCGCAGATTATTGATGCGGAGCCGGTGACGGTATGACGAAGGCGCTGGCGGTAATTCTGGCACTGGTAGTGCTGGCGCTTGGCTGGCAGTCATGGCGGATGAAGGAGGCCAGCCAGACCATCGAGCAGCAAGGGCGGGATCTGAAAACGACAGGCGAAAAACTGGCAAAAACGAACAGCCAGCTGATCGCCTTGTCCATCCTGTCCGAAACCAATAACCGGGAACAGGCAAGGCTTTACGCGGCGGCAGAAAGTACAAACGCGCTGCTGCGAAGCCGTCAGCGCAGAATTGAGGAGTTAAAACGTGAAAATGAGGATTTACGCCGCTGGGCTGACACTCTTCTGCCTGCTGACATTATCAGGATGCGCGAACGTCCAGCCCTCGCCGGAGGTGCTGCTTACCGTGAATGGTTGTCCCAGAGTGGCGCAGTGTCGCCTGGAAAAGTCGGCGGCACGCACTAACGGTGATCTGCTGACTGCGCTGGATGAAGCAGAGGCTGCCTGGGCGGTCTGCGCCGACAAAGTGGACACGATAATTTCCTGTCAGGAGCGAAACAGTGAACAAGCCTCAATCCTTACGCCGCGCCCTGAATAACGCGGTGCCATATGTCCGTGATAACCCGGATAAGCTGCATTTGTTCGTTGATAACGGAACCGTGGTGGCAACCGGGGCAGCGTCACTTTCATGGGAATATCGTTACACCCTGAATGTGGTGATTGTGGATTTTAGCGGCGATCAGGGGTTATTGATGGCGCCGGTGGTGGCCTGGTTAAGGGAAAATCAGCCGGATGCCATTCATAACCCGGAACTGCGGGAAAAGTTGCTTTCCTTTGAAGTCGATATTTTGCGCAATGATATCTGTGATATCAGCCTGAACCTGCAACTGACAGAGCGTGTGATAGTCAGCGCTGACGGCGACGTGTTCAGCGTCGAAGCGGTGCCGGAACCGGACGAACCGGACGAAATGTGGGCGGTGAGCCATGGCTGAGCTGCAGGAAGTTGAAGCCTGGTTAGATGCGCTCTTGGCGGGTCTGGAGCCTGCCGCACGTAAGCGCATGATGCGGGAGCTGGCGCAGCAGCTGCGCCGCAGCCAGCAGAAAAATATCAGGATGCAGCGCAACCCAGACGGGACGGCTTACGAGCCGCGTCGCGTGACGGCCAGAACGAAACAGGGCCGCATCCGTCGGCAGATGTTTGCAAAACTCCGCACCACAAGATACCTGAAAGCCCTCGCCAGCCAGGACGCGGCAAGCGTCGAGTTTGGGAGCCGGGTGCAGCGCATAGCCCGCGTGCATCACTATGGCTTACGTGATCGGGTCAGCCGTAAAGGGCCGGAGGTGAAGTATTCAGAGCGCCGTTTGCTAGGTATGAATGATGAGGTAAAAATAAGCATACATGACACCCTGCTGAACTGGCTTGCAGGGTGATTATGAATTATGAAAAAATAGGGTGAATTTACTTCAGTTTGTGGTTAAGGAGTAATAATTCTACCTTGTTCGCCATAGCCGTCTTTGGCTTCGCTAATCAAGTCTTCCCAAGGCCATTTTATAGTTAAATATTTTCGATAAATTAAAATGGTCCTGTCGATAGCAGTAACTTCATCGGTTGCATCATTGTATGAGAGAACTAAACCTCTATCATCACCATCAACTTGCAATTCTTCAATTTTTTGAAGAACTGTGCGTAAGTTCCCTTTTAATATTCTGCTTTGTCTTTTTGAGGCAATTTTGAATATTTTATCCAACTCTAGACCTTGTATTAATTCATCATCGCTAGAATCCATGATTACAGCCATGGCATGTGCATATATGCCAGTTGTTTCTGTCCGTCTGCGTATTCCGTAAGAAATATCTTTTGCGAATTTTTGATATCTTGAATTTAATTGTTCGGCGTATTTCATTGCTGCATCAATGAATTTGTCTTTATCATTTACGTCTGTAAGTGTTTCGCACTCTTCATCAATTCCAGTTTCATCTAGAATATTTAAAGCTAATTGTTGCAAGATGCCAACATTGCCGTAGCAGTCATCAAGTATACATCTTTTTATATGATCTGAAAATTTTACATTTAAACTTTCTGAACCACTGGTTATTACTTTCTCCAAATCGGCTCTGGACCATGAGATAGGGATTTCTTCAATGCGAGAGCCAAGATCGGCGTTCAAAAATATTAGTAAATTAGTTTTCGTCCAGACGCCGATGATTACAAAAAAACAGCCGTAATCCCAAAGGGCTTTTAAATCGTATGAGAATACTTGTCTTTCATTTGTATTTAAGTAATGAAAGTCTTCAATAACGACTTTTCTTTTTGATTCGTTAATTATTTCTGCAATAAATCTTAAATCATTTATATCTTGCCCAACGCTGCCTTTTTTTATTACTTCTTCTTCAGAGGTTTCAAGTCCTAATCTAACCTTTAACTTGGCGATCAAACCAATTCCGCCTTCTGCTGAACCCTCCATTATACCTTTAATTGTGTCTTTTTCTGTTCTTTCCAGTATAAGATTGATGCCAAGTTGAGAAAGTATGTCAATATAGATGTCTAGAACGGTTGTCTTTAATCGGCATTGAACAACTATAGCATCAGGTATATTTCTTTGTCTTAACCAAGATTTACCGCACTTTGATTCACCTCTTAGTGCTAGATGTATTGGTCTTCGTAATTTTCTACTGATTTCTTTATCGAGATTTCCCCTATCTACATACGAATCAGCAAGTATTGTTGGTGAGATACCAAAGACTTCGTGTGTCTGTTTCTTCATGATGACCCTCCTTATCTGTTTTGTATTATTTACCACACAACCGAATCCAAAGGAAAGTAGCTTTCTTTTGTTTAACTATCTACCCATGAATGCACAACTAACAGAAATCATGCGCCTTATCACCAATCTGATCCGCACCGGCATTGTGACCGAAGTGGACCGGGACGGCTGGCTGTGCCGGGTGAAAACGGGCGACCTCGAAACCAACTGGATTAACTGGCTGACCTACCGTGCAGGTAAATCACGCACCTGGTGGTGCCCGTCTCCAGGGGAGCAGGTGGTGCTGTTCAGCCTGGGCGGCAATCTGGAAACAGCCTTTGCGCTTCCGGCCATCTACTCCAACGCCTGCCCGCCGCCGTCAGACTCTGAAAGTGCGGACGTGACCGCATACGAGGATGGTGGCTGGTTCGAATACGACCCCGCCACGGGGCGCTGGATTATTCGCGGCGTGAAAAGCGTGCTGATTGAGTCTTCGCAGGTTGTCTCCTGCAAAACCGGTGAGTTTGTGATCGAGGCTGACACCACCCGTATTAACAGCAATGTGATCCTGAACGGCGATGTAACCCACGGCGGCGGCGCGATGACGTCAAACGGCGTCGTTGCTGATAAGCATAAACACCCTGGCGACAGTGGCGGAACGACGGGAGGTCCATTTTGACGCTCTATATCGGAATGAGCCGCGATACCGGCAGAGCCATAACGGAAACTGACCACCTGCGCCAGTCGGTGCGTGACATTTTGCTGACCCCGCAAGGGAGCCGGCTTGCGCGCCGGGAGTATGGTTCCCTGCTTTCAGCGCTCATTGACCAGCCGCAAAACCCGGCGCTGCGCCTGCAAATCATGGCTGCGGTGTATGTGGCGCTGCGGCGCTGGGAGCCGCGGCTGCAGCTGGACACTATCACGGTTAACAGCAGCAGCATGGATGGCGCAATGGTTATTGAGCTGGCAGGCCAGCGTAATGACGGCGTGCCCGTGTCCCTTTCCGTATCGACAGGAGCAGACAATGGCCGTTATTGACCTTTCCCAGCTGCCGCCGCCGCAAATTGTGGATGTGCCGGATTTTGAAACCCTGCTGTCTGAGCGCAAGGCTGAATTTGTCGCGTTATTTCCGGCAGAAGAACAGGAGGCCGTGGCCCGCACCTTAGCGCTTGAATCTGAGCCGGTGGTGAAAATGCTGCAGGAAAATGTGTACCGGGAACTGCTGCTGCGCCAGCGGATTAACGAGGCGGCTAAAGCCGTGATGGTGGCCTATTCCGGCGGGGATGACCTGGACAATTTAGGCGCGAATAACAACGTACAGCGCCGGGTGATTACGGCTGCAGATGACACCACAACGCCGCCCACGGAGGCAGTAATGGAATCTGACGCGGATTATCGCCAGCGCATCCCGGCAGCCTTTGAGGGGATGAGCGTTGCCGGTCCAGTCGGTGCTTATGAATATCACGCGCTTAGCTCGGATGGTCGGGTGGCGGACGCGTCGGCGTTCAGCCCGTCACCGGCGGAAGTCGTGGTGACTATTCTGGCCCGCGACGGCGATGGTACTGCGCCGGAAGACTTACTGCAGGTCGTCGGTGAGGCCCTGAACGATGAGGCTGTGCGGCCGGTGGCGGATCGGGTGAGTGTCCGATCTGCTGAGATTGTCCCCTATGAAATTGATGCGGTTCTTTATGTCTATCCCGGCCCGGCAAAGGAACCCATCCTGGCGGCCGCGAAAGCGCAGGGTACGGCATATATCAACGAGCAGCGTCGCCTGGGGCGTGACGTGCGGCTGTCTGCGATCTATGCCGCTCTGCATGTTCAGGGCGTCCAGCGCGTTGAGCTGATGAAGCCCCTGGCGGACATGGTGTTAGATAAAACGCAGGCGTCATATTGCACCGATTTTAAAGCAGAAATTGGTGGCTCTGATGAGTAACAGCCTGTTACCGCCGGGGTCGTCTGCGCTGGAGCGCAGGCTGGCGCAAGCCTGTTCAGGTATCAGTGATTTAAACGTGCCGCTGCGTGACCTGTGGAACCCGTGGAAATGCCCGGCAAAGTTTCTGCCGTATCTGGCCTGGGCTTTCTCCGTTGACCGGTGGGAGGAAACCTGGACAGAAACCGCTAAGCGGCAGGCGGTCAGCGATGCTTTCTGGATCCATCAGCGAAAAGGTACGGTGGCTGCAGTTAAGCGGGTGACCGAGGGGCTGGGTTACTCAATGACCCTTGAGGAATGGTGGGAGGTGGCCGACCCCGCCGGGACGTTTCGTCTTGAGATCGATCTGAATGAAATCGGCATCACGGAGTCGATGATTTACGAGCTTGAGCGGATTATTGGCGATGCGAAGCCAGTGAGCCGCCATATCTCGCAACTGACTCTTTCCATGAGTATTCAGGGCGTCGCCAGTGTCGGCGCGGCGGCATTGGATGGCGAAGTGATTTCGGTCTATCCGCCGGGCTACACCCCGGACGACAGTATTTATTTTGACGGCGCAGCGCGGTACGACAGCAACTTTTATTTCAGCGGAAAATAACATGGTCAACATCAACGAAACGCCCGCATGGGAAGAAACTATCAAGCTGATTGAGCGTCTGGAGCGTGTCGCCGGGGGGCGTGATGGTGCGGTCAATATTCAGGCGAGACAGCTGGCGAACCGGACGCTGTTTCTGTACCGGGAACTGATGTCCCTGCAACTGGTGGCCTATGATGCCGCAGCGGTCTTTGCTGATACCGCAGCGGGGTTGCTGGCTACGTCGCCGGGGGAATACTTTAAGACGCCGGGCGATGGTCAGTCGCTGCTTATCTGGCAGAACAATAACGGCCAGGCGCTCAAAGTGGCAGAGCTGGCAGGGCCGGAATCCATTAAGGCGATTCAGGCGTCGGTTGCCAGAATTGCCGCGATTAACGCATCGTCTGTCGACAAACTGCCGGGTGTTTCCGGGCTGGGGATGGACGCCACCGGTAAGGTCGTTTTCCAGCAACTGGATGATGGGGCCAGCCAGTTTCCGGCGCTGATGATTGGTGATGATATTGAGGCCGTTCAGTCTCAGAGCGGCATGATCCTTCGCAGCCGGGCCAGCGGGCAGGAGTTTATCCATATCAAACGCAACTCCCTGATAACGCCAGGTCAGGAACTCTTCCTCGGTGAACATGGTGTTGCGGAGGCGCAGGCCGACCGACAGGGGCGTACTTTCAGCGAGACCGCAGCGGACGGCACCCGGTTGTTTGCCGCTATCTCGATTGGCGGTATTGATATCGTGCAGACCGGGAAGGGCCTGAGTCTTATCCGTCGCCAGGACGGGCAGGAAATCAGCCAGATCCGGCACGATGGCTCAACCGTCCAGAACGGTGTTTATACGTTCTATACCGATAAGTACCCGGGTTACAGCGAGATTGAACTCGACCGGCAGGGGCGCGTGTTCCGTCAGCGCCGGACTGACGGCACGTTAGAGGAGGCCAGCCAGCAGAGTAAAACGGATACGGTTACGCCGCCTTTTGCCTACGCCGACGGGGGCTGTATCTATGCCATCAACGGCGGGAGCGTCACCCGACTGACCGACGACCCGGAAGGGGTGGAAAATACCGAGCCGGCATCATTCCCGACCTTTATCCGCTGGTTATCTGCGCGCGATGGTGTGCGCCAGGTGCATCGAGGCTCGTTTGACGGCAAGCGCCGGGTGCGGGAGTCCAGCGGCAGTCTGGTGCATATCATCGGTACCGGCCAGTCACTGGCACCGGGCGGCTCGACAAAGGCGCAGGCACCCGTCACCACGGCAGCACAGGCAGATTACGGCATCCTCGCATTCGCCAGCGGGCCGAAGGTCGATTACCGCTATGACACCCTCGACAGCGAGCTGCTGACGTCAGTTATTCCCTGCCGGGAAAATACCGGCATTCGTCCGGGGCAGGAATCACCGGCCAGCGGTATGGCCTGGCAGGTTCACCAGATGACCGGGAATACCGTGCTGGTTTCCACTGCGGCAAGTTCCGGCACCGCCATTGATGACATTTCCGCAGGTACCCCGACGTTCACCGGCGCAACGGCGATGATTGAGGCCGGGGCGGCACTGGCGGCAGAAATGGGGATGGAGTATGTCCCGGTACTGGTTCTCGTGCATGGCAACCAGAATGCCGCGCTGGGTACAGCGGCGGACACTTACCGCCAGGCAATGGAGCGCCTGCGTAAACAGTATGAGTCTGTGGTCAACAGCGTGACCGGCCGCGAGGACAGCCTGATGATGTTTGCCGGGCAACTCGCGAACGTCATTCCCTACGGCGGCACCGCAGGCGATACAAAAACTAATACCATCGGCATTGCGCAGTATCGCGAGTCCCGCGATAACCCGTTTATTACCCTGGCGAGCACGCAGTATGCGCGGGGCTACTCGGACGGCGAACACCTCACCAGTAACAGCTACCGGACAGAGGGAGAGGTCATCGGGGCGGCGATTGGTACCTGGCTGAATGACGGGGAATGGTCACCCCTTACCCCTGATGAGAGCGGGATTGTGCAGACGAACAGCACGATAACCATCCCCGTTAAAGGCTGCACAGGTGGGATTGTCGCCGATACCGTGCGTGTGGCTGACCCCGGTCATTATGGTTTCACCCTGGCAGGTGCTGAGATTGCCGCCGTTGCGGTGGAAGGCAGCGACGCCAGCGCGAAAATCATCATCACCAAAACCAGCAATGCGATGGCGACGGCTGTTTCTTACGCCACCACCGGTACGGCGGGCAAAAATCCGGGAGCGCAGACCGGCTCGCGTGGCTGCATCAGGGATTCCCGCCCCGGCGTTTCCCTGTCGGGCGACCCCCTGTTTAACGACCTCGTCGTTTTTACTCATACATTCTGAGAGGCATTATGACTGCGTATACGCGTGTAACACTTAACCCCTACATGACAGCCACGCGCTATCTGCGCAAGCTGCCTTATCCGAACGATATTACCGAAATCCCGTCGCTCGTCTCCGGGCTGATTATCCAGGCGGATTATGACGTTAATGACCCGGGTTCACTGACACGTAACCGCGTCAGCGAGACCGCGATGACGGTTGTCGGTGCGCCGGAACTGGTGACGTATGGTGTGGTATGCGACGAACAGAACTACATCGACACCAATATTGATATCAGCGCCTACAACGCCGACGACATGAGCATGATTGTTATTGCTGACCGCCTGACCGCAGGCCAGGCGGGGCTGGTCGGTCATCTGGTGCTGACCGGCACGCAACGTTACAGGGGGGTGCTGGCGGCAGCGGATAAGTGGACGGCAAAATGGTTAACGTCCGGCATCGTCAATCAGGAAGCCGCTATTGCCGTGTCCACCCTGGAGGGTTACAGCGAGTTTGTGTCCGCCCGGTTTATTCGTGATGCCGGTGACGGCAGCATGATGACCAAAGTCCGCACCCAGCGAAACCTGAGCGAGTTCACGCGGACGGCGTCCATCACCCCGGCAAACATGCCATCCGCCACCATGAAAATCGGCGCAACCGCCAGCGGCTCCGGCACCTCGGCGGCGACTGTCCGGGCGGTACTGGTTTTCAACCGCGCGTTAAGTGATGAGGAAATGGCGCTGATTTATCAGATTTACGCCAATTACTACGAATACCACGAAGCCGGATTCAGTCTGTGAGGTGAGCATGAGTAAGTACAACGTGGATTACGCCGCCTGGCGAAACCGGCAGGTGATTTATGAGGGAGTGCTGACCATTGAGCTTCCCGATGATATGACCGCCACGGATGACGTTATCGCCGAACAGGTACATGCCACCCTGGCCGAAAGGGCGGCGCAGTACGGTGGCAGCTCCCCGGATATGGTCAACGTCAATTCCTTTGAAAAAACTGAGTAACTGACATGGCAAAATACAGTGCAGTAGTGACCGCCGCCGGACGGGAAAAAATGGCCGCTGCCGCCATTACCGGCCAGCCGGTGGGTTTTGCCTTTATGGGCGTGGGAGACGGGGGCGGCGTGGTGCCATCGCCTGACCCGGCACAGGTCAGCCTGGTGAATGAGCGCTATCGTGCCGCACTGAACAGAGTGGTTATCGCTGACCAGTCAGCCAACATCATCCGCGCGGAAATGATTATGCCGCCGCAGGTTGGCGGGTTCTGGCTGCGTGAGGCCGGGCTGTTTGATGAGGATGGCGTGTGCCTGGCGGTGGCAAGCCTGGCCCCGTCCTACAAACCCCTTTTAGCCGAAGGTTCGGGACGCCTGCAGGCGCTGAATATCTGGATAGCCGTCAGCAGCACCGCGGATATTGAGCTAAAAGCCGATCCGTCAGTTATTCTCGCTACGGTTGATGAAGTCAATAAGGCCAGGGATGAAGCGAAGGACTACACCGATCAGGTAGTCGGTGATCTTGATACCAGCATTCAGCAGGTTATCGCTGACGCTATCACTGCGGCGCGTCGGGACTTTTGGGAAGAAGAAAACCCGCCTGGAACGGTGCGCTTCTTTGCTCAAAATGTCGATCCGAACGAAAAATGGCCGTGGTCCCAATGGGTGTACACCGGCGAAAACAAAACGATCCGCGTCGGAAAGGCTGACGGCTCGAACGTCGGGCAGAGCGGCGGCAGCGATAACGTCACACTTCAGCAGGCCAACCTGCCCGCCGTTCAGATTAATGTGAGCGGCGAAACCAGCGAACAGGGGCAGCAGGAGCTGACGACATCGGGCAACGGAAGGCACCGGCACAGGGCAGGAGACGGGGCACCGGGGGATACCTGGCAGGATGCCACACACGGAACGGATAACCAGAAATATACGGGGTGGAACTATACCGACTATGCAGAAGACCATCAGCATGGCGTCACGATCCCGCCCCACAAACACACGACCACTGGCAAAACCGATAACCTCGGTGAAGGGAAATCAATCAGCGTGGTTGAAGCTCACACGCTGCTGATGTGCTGGAGCCGCGTTGCCTGATAAACCCCGGTATCAGTCTGCCCCGATAAGGGGCTTTTTTCTGTCTGCGGTTGTGCCATTGACGGTACAACGGCCATCAACGGCTTGCGGTGCATGATTTCCCTACCATGGGTGAACCCCTAAACAGGAGATTCATTCATGGCGCAAGACTATCACCATGGCGTGCGTGTTGTTGAAGTTAACGACGGCACCCGCTCTATCACGACGGTGAGCACGGCGATTGTGGGCATGGTATGCACCGGCGATGATGCCGATGCCTCCGTGTTCCCGCTCAATAAGCCGGTTCTGCTTACCGATGTACTGACCGCCAGCGGCAAAGCGGGCGAGTCCGGCACGCTGGCCCGCTCACTGGACGCCATCGCAGACCAGGCAAAACCCGTCACCGTAGTGGTGCGTGTTGCCCAGGGCGAAACCGAAGCGGAAACCACCTCCAATATTATCGGCGGCGTAACCGCTGACGGTAAGAAAACGGGCATCAAAGCGCTGCTTTCGGCGCAGTCGCAGCTGGGGGTGAAGCCTCGCATTCTTGGTGTGCCGGGTCATGACACGCAGGCTGTTTCCACTGAACTGTTAAGCGTGGCGCAGAGCCTGCGCGGCTTTGCGTACCTGTCTGCCTACGGTTGTAAAACCGTGGAAGAAGCGATTGCCTACCGCGAAAATTTCAGTCAGCGAGAAGGGATGCTGATCTGGCCTGATTTCATCAACTTTGACACGGTGCTGCAGGCGGACGCGACTGCTTACGCCACTGCCCGCGCGCTGGGTCTGCGTGCAAAAATCGACGAGCAGACCGGCTGGCACAAAACCCTTTCTAACGTGGGCGTCAACGGCGTAACCGGCTTGTCTGCGGATGTGTTCTGGGATCTGCAGGACCCGGCAACCGATGCCGGACTGCTGAACCAGAACGACGTCACCACCTTGATCCGCAAGGATGGTTTCCGCTTCTGGGGTTCCCGCTGCCTGAGCGATGACCCGTTATTCCAGTTTGAAAACTACACCCGTACCGCGCAGGTGCTGGCAGACACCATGGCGGAGGCGCATATGTGGGCGGTGGACATGCCGCTTAACCCTTCGCTGGCTCGCGACATTATCGAAGGTATCCGCGCCAAAATGCGCAGCCTGGTAAATCAGGGCTACCTCATCGGCGGTGATTGCTGGATTGATGACAGTGTGAATGACAAAGACACGCTGAAAGCCGGGAAACTCTGGATCGACTACGACTATACGCCAGTGCCGCCACTGGAAAACCTGATGCTGCGCCAGCGCATCACTGACCGTTACCTGGTGGATTTCACCACCCGCGTAAGCGCATAAGGGGGACCCATGGCCTTACCACGCAAGTTAAAACACCTGAATATTTTTAACGCCGGTAACAACTGGATGGGCATTGCTGAATCCGTCACCCTGCCGAAATTCACCCGCAAGCTGGAAAACTACCGCGGCGGCGGCATGCCCGGTTCAGTCGGTATCGATCTGGGGCTGGATGATGGCGCGCTGGATACGGAAATGACCATCGGCGGTACGGAGGCGCTTCTGTTTAAACAGATGGGCAAAGCCACGGTGGACGGCGTGCAGCTGCGCTTTACCGGGTCTATTCAGCGCGACGACACCGGCGAAGTGCAGGCCGTTGAGCTGGTCGTCCGTGGGCGCCACAAAGAGGTGGACTCCGGCGAGTGGAAAACCGGCGAGAGCAATACCACCAAAGTCAGCAGCGTTAACAGTTACGCAAAGCTGACCATTAACGGCGAAGTGCTCTATGAGGTCGATGTGATCAACATGATTGAAGTTGTTGATGGTGTTGATCTGATGGAAGAACACCGTAACGCCATCGGTCTGTAATTTTTTCTTGGCGCGCGAGGTCGCGCCAGCCAACCCATAACAGGAAAAGAGCATGAGTGAGAAAACAGAAGCAACGGTGAAACTGGATAGCCCGATTAAGCGCGGTGATACCACGATTACGGAAATTGTGCTGCGTAAGCCGCAATCCGGCGCGCTGCGCGGTACGCGACTGCAGGCGGTGATGGAGATGGACGTGGCCTCTATGATGACCGTGATCCCACGCATCTCCACACCAACGCTGACCCCGCAGGAAATGACGGACCTCGACCCGGCAGACCTGGCCGCGATGTCTGTCGAGGTGGTCCTTTTTTTGTTGCCGAAGTCGGCACTTGCCGATTTGCCGACAGCCTGACGGTAGATGACCTGGTGGCGGATATCGCCACGATCTTTCACTGGCCGCCGTCCGTCACTGACGTTATGCCGCTGACGGAAGTGCTGGAGTGGCGGCACAGAGCGATAATGCGTAGCGGGGCCAGCGATGAGTGATAAAAACCTGCGCCTGCAGGTGGTTCTGAATGCGGTTGATAAACTCACCCGCCCTTTAAAAAATGCGCTGGCTGGCTCGAAGGAGCTGGCCTACGGCATCCGGCAGACCCGTGATCAGCTTAAACGGCTTAACGACGCGGGGAGCCAGTTAAAATCTTTTGATCAACTCTCACAGAGCCTGAACCGGACCAGCAACGAGCTGGACCAGGCGCGGCTGCGTGCGCAGATGATGACGCGCGAGCTGGCAGCGCTCGAATCCCCCACGAAAAAACAGACCCAGGCGCTTGAGGCGCAATGGCGCGCCGTATCACGCCTGGAACAAAAGCAGGGGCAGGAAACGCGGCAGATGGCTGCAGCCAGGGCGGAGCTGTACCGCCTTGGCATCTCTGCGGGCGGTGGCGCCCGTGAAACGGCCAGAATTACCCGCGAAACGGATCGCTATAACCAGCAGTTGGCAGAGCAGGAGCGGCGCTTGCGGGACGTGGGCGAGCGCCAGCGCAAGCTGAATGCGATCAGGGCCAAAGCTGACAAGATGCGCGACGTGCGTAACAGCCTGGCGGGGAACGGGGCCGGGATGATGGCGGCCGGGGTGACAACGGGCGCGACCTTGCTGGCGCCCATTCGCGCCTACTCGGAATCAGAGAACGCCGCTAACCAGCTGGCAGGCTCAATGATGGGACCGGGCGGAAAGGTCGCGCCTGAGTTCCTGAAGCTGAACAAGCTGGCGATTGCCCTGGGGGACCGGTTGCCCGGTACCACGGCAGATTTTCAGAACATGATGACCATGTTACGCCGTCAGGGGATGTCAGCGCAGGTTATCCTGGGCGGGCTGGGTGAGTCGGCGGCTTACCTTGGCGTGCAGCTGCAAATGGCGCCGACGGAGGCGGCAGAGTTTGCCGCAAAATTGCAGGACGCCACGCAGACCACCGAAAAAGACATGATGAGCCTGATGGATCTTATCCAGCGTGGTTTTTATGCGGGCGTAGACCCCGGGAATATGCTGCAGGGTTTTTCAAAAATTAGTAGCGCGATGAGTATCCTAAATAAAAAAGGGATAGATGCAGCTAAAACCTTTGCCCCACTGCTGGTTATGGCCGACCAGGCAAGTATGGCCGGGGAGTCTGCTGGGAATGCGTATCGGAAAATATTCCAGGCTGCCCTGGATGCAAAGAAAATTAAAGCTGTTAATGATGATCTAAAAGGGACCGGCATTAAGTTTAATTTTTCTGATGGTAAGGGAGGATTTGGTGGGCTGGAAAATATGTATGTCCAGCTAAGTAAGCTGAGCAAACTTACTCCCGAGAAGCAGATGGCAACAAAAAAAGACCTGTTTGGCAATGATTCAGAAACGCTGCAGGCGTTGGATATCATGATCCAAAAAGGTATTGATGGTTATCGTGAAACAGTAGCGAAGCTGGAGAACCAGGCAACCCTGCGCGAGCGCGTCGATGCATCGCTTAATACCCTGGGCAACAAATGGGAAGCCGCTGGCGGCTCCTTTACCAACGCCATGGCGAGCATCGGTGAAACCGTCGCGCCGGTGCTGAAAAATATTGCGGACTGGCTGGGTAATCTGGCGTCCGCGCTGGATGGTTTTGTGAAGCGTCATCCGCAACTGACGGCGGCGCTATTTAAAATTGCGGCTGTATTTGCCGTGGTAGCTACCGCAGCGGGTGTGGTGTCACTGGCCCTTGCATCCATTTTGGGACCTATGGCGGTAGTGCGGGTAAGTGCAGGCATTCTCCAGCTTAAATTTGCTTCTGCGTTTGGTCTGGTCACAAGAGTAATTGGCGGCGCAGGCCAGGCGGTCATCTGGTTAGGCCGGTTGATGATGGCTAACCCCATTCTGGCGATAGTTGGCCTGATTGCGATGGGAGCCATCTATATCTGGCAGAACTGGGAAACGCTGGGGCCGAAGTTTAAAGCACTGTGGGATGCCATCACGTCAGGGGTATCAGTAGCCTGGGCTGTGATTAAGCAGACCATAAGCAGCAAATGGGATGAAATTCTGAGTGATGTTGCCGCGCTGCCCGCAAAATTTAAAGCGGTGGGCGGGGCGATCATTGACGGCATCCTGAGCGGTATCAATGAGAAATGGGAAACGCTTAAGAGCAAGCTGGCATCGGTCAAAAGCTACCTGCCGGACTGGATGACCGGCGGCGATAATTCGCAGGGCGCATCACCGCAGAAAAAGACCCCAGGATTTTTCGCGGGGATGTATGACAGCGGTGGTTATATTCCACGTGGACAGGTGGGTATTGCTGGCGAGAATGGCCCGGAGCTGATTAACGGTCCGGCCTATGTGACCAGCCGCAGGAGAACGGCCGCGCTGGCGTCCGTAGTCGCCGGAATGATGGGGGGAGCAATGCCAGCAGAGGCCGCCCCGCTTCATCCCATGAGTCTGCCGGCAGCTTCATACCGTCCTGTAACTGATAAGCCTGCAGGCAGCCAGCCTGTATTCCAGTTTGAAACCCAGGCACAAATTATTATCCAGGCGCTGCCGGGGCAGAGTGCGCAGGATATTGCGCAGGAGGTAGCGCGACAGCTTGATGAGCGCGAGCGTCGTATGAGGGCTAAGGCCCGCAGCAATTTCAGCGATCAAGGAGGGTATGACTCATGATGATGGTCCTGGGCTTGTTTGTGTTTCAGCTGCGCACGGTTCCCTATCAGCAACTGCAGTATCAGCGGAACTGGCGCCATGTGACCAACAACCGCGTTAATCGCCGTCCGACAACGCAATTTTTGGGGCCAGATAACGATCAGCTGACGCTCTCCGGCGTCCTCATGCCGGAAGTGACCGGCGGCCGGTTGTCGTTGCTGGCGCTGGAGCTGATGGCAGAGCAGGGGAAGGCGTGGCCGCTGATCGAGGGTGGTGGGACTATCTACGGCATGTATGTGATTGAGAGCCTTAACCAGACGAAAACGGAATTTTTCGCCAGTGGAGAAGCAAGGAAAATAGAGTTTTCGCTGGGGCTTAAACGGGTGGATGAGTCCCTGTCTGAAATGTTCGGCAGTCTGAGTGATCAGCTTAGCAGTCTGCAGGATTCGGCCGCCGCCGCAGTAGAGAACATCAGATCCACGGTAGGAGGGTTGCTGCAGTGAGCGAGATGGCTGATTTACTCAACCTCGGAAGCAAGACCCCGGCCTTTCGGATCGTGATTGAAGGCAAAGATGCCACGCAGACGCTGGATAAACGTCTGCTGAGTATGACACTGACCGACAACCGCGGATTTGAAGCTGACCAGCTTGATCTGGAGCTGGACGACGCCGACGGCCTGGTAATTATGCCGCGTCGTGGCGCAGTGATTTCTCTGGCGCTGGGATGGAAAGGCGAGCCGCTGTACTCAAAAGGTAAGTTTACCGTTGACGAAATAGAGCATAGCGGCAGCCCGGACAGGCTGACAATCCGTGCCCGTAGTGCTGATTTCAGGGAAACGCTGAATGTCCGGCGTGAGAAGTCCTGGCACAAAACGACGGTGGGCGATGTGGTGAAAGACATTGCCGCACGGCACAACCTTAAAGTTGCTATAGGAAATGATGTTGCTGCGATGGCGCTGGATCACCTGGACCAGACCAACGAAAGCGACGCCAGCTTTTTAATGAAGCTGGCGCGGCAGTATGGCGCGATTGCATCAGTAAAGGACGGTAATCTGCTATTTATCCGGCAGGGGCAGGGGAAAACAGCAAGTGGTAAACCGTTGCCGGTCATCACTATTACCCGTAAGGACGGAGACAGTCACCGGTTTAGCCTGGCTGACAGGGGAGCATATACGGGTGTTATCGCTCACTGGCTGCATACCCGGGAACCGGAAAAGAAAGAAACTGCAAAGGTGAAGCGCCGCCGGAGGACGACAAAACCCAAAGAGCCGGAAGCAAAGCAGGGGGATTACCTGGTCGGAACGGATGAGAATGTGCTGGTTCTGAACCGTACATATGCGAACCGCAGTAATGCAGAACGGGCAGCAAAAATGAACTGGGAGCGGCTGCAGCGCGGCGTGGCGACATTTTCTCTCCAGCTGGCAGAAGGCCGCGCGGATCTGTATACAGAAATGCCCGTTAAGGTCAGCGGTTTTAAACAGCCTATTGATGATGCGGAATGGACCATCACAACGTTAACGCACACGGTCAACCCGGATAGCGGATTTACGACCAGCATCGAGCTGGAAGTGAAGATTGATGATTTAGAAATGAGTTGATGAGGTTCACAAAATGGAAGTTATGTGTATCATTATGTGATTGAAATGTGCAGGGCGGGAGATAAATGTAATGATGAATTGTCCAAAGTGCGGCCACGCGGCGCATACGCGGAGTAGCTTTCGGGTAACGGATCAGACAAAAGAGCGTTACTGTCAGTGCCAGAACATTAATTGCGGAACCACCTTCATCACTCATGAAACCGTAGTGCGATACATCATGACACCTGGAGTTATTGATAATGCCCCGCCGCACCCCACTGCCGCCGGACAGGGGCATATGAACTTTTAACGTAACAAAAGTTTATTGCAGAGGTTCAATCAAACTGGTTCTGTAAGCGCGTGCCTTTTCGTTTTCCATGGAGCCAGTTTTTTTACATTCAACTCCACCGCCATTAATCCTAAAACCTTGGTCATGGGAAACATTTAACAGAGTGATTTTTTTAATCGTCTCTGGCTTCCATTTGTTCATAAAGTAATCATTGCAAATGCCGCTGAAAAGTGATTCAGCGGCATCTATCAATAATTTTGGTTTGCTGTATTTAATGGTTAGCTCGCCATTGTCCAGGCTGTGCGATCTTGTATCGTAAACAGCAATGAGATTCTCAATAGAGTCTGGGATTTTGTCTGCGAATGCGCTTTGAGATGCGACAAGTAGCAAGGCCAAAAGAGGTTTTTTCATACGAGTCTGTCCTTAAAAAGTATGAGTACGTGAAAAACCTGCTGCCATTTTGCTGCCAATGGCGTTTCTGATATGAAAAAGCCACCTCGCGAGAAGTGGCTTAATATATGATTTTAAAGCTAAAATTTGGTGGCCCCTGTTGGGTTTGAACCAACGACCAAGCGATTATGAGTCGCCTGCTCTAACCACTGAGCTAAGGGGCCGTGGCGAGGGATTATAAAGTAACTGACGGTTGCAATCCAGCGTAAAGCGCGCAGCTGCTGTTTTTATAAACAATGCATTTTCAATCCTTTATAATCATGTTTTAGCCATACAGCCGGAGAAAACATGATTAGCGATATCCTTGCGCCGGGCCTGCGCGTTGTCTTTTGCGGTATCAACCCGGGGAAGTCCTCCGCCCATACCGGCTTTCATTTTGCCCATCCTGGCAATCGCTTCTGGAAGGTCATCCATCAGGCCGGATTCACCGATCGGCAGCTCAGGCCGGAAGAGGAGCTGCAGCTGCTGGATACGCGCTGCGGCATCACCATGCTGGTAGAGCGTCCGACGGTGCAGGCCAGCGAGGTCGCCCTGCAGGAGCTGCGCAGCGGTGGCCGTGAGCTGGTGAGGAAGATTGAGGAGTATCAGCCGCAGGCGCTGGCGGTGCTCGGCAAGCAGGCCTTCGAGCTGGCCTTTAACCAGCGCGGCGCGAAGTGGGGGAAACAGGCTATGACCATCGGGACGACCCAGGTCTGGGTGCTGCCCAATCCCAGCGGCTTAAACCGGGCGACGCTCGATAAGCTGGTGGCGGCCTATCGTGAACTGGATGATGCCCTGGCGACCCGCGGCCAGTAGCGGAGAGAGGCGACTTTCCCCGGATGGCCACATGAACGCCATAAAAAAAGCTCCCCGCAGGGAGCTTTTTAACAGGCTGTAGACGATGTCCCGCGACGATTAATCGTCGAGGAAGCTACGCAGCACTTCAGAACGGCTCGGGTGGCGCAGTTTACGCAGCGCCTTCGCTTCGATCTGACGGATACGTTCGCGGGTAACGTCGAACTGTTTACCCACTTCTTCCAGCGTGTGGTCGGTGTTCATGTCGATACCGAAACGCATACGCAGGACTTTCGCTTCACGAGCGGTAAGGCCGGCCAGCACGTCGTGCGTTGCCGCACGCAGGCTCTCGGTGGTCGCAGAATCCAGCGGCAGCTCGAGGGTGGTATCCTCGATGAAATCCCCCAGATGCGAATCTTCATCGTCGCCGATCGGCGTTTCCATGGAGATAGGCTCTTTGGCGATCTTCAGCACCTTACGGATTTTGTCTTCCGGCATCAGCATCCGCTCAGCCAGCTCTTCCGGGGTCGGTTCACGGCCCATCTCCTGCAGCATCTGACGGGAGATACGGTTGAGCTTGTTAATGGTCTCAATCATATGCACCGGAATACGGATGGTGCGCGCCTGATCCGCGATGGAGCGGGTGATCGCCTGACGGATCCACCAGGTAGCGTAGGTCGAGAACTTGTAGCCGCGACGGTATTCGAACTTATCAACCGCTTTCATCAGACCGATGTTGCCTTCCTGAATCAGATCGAGGAACTGCAGACCACGGTTGGTGTATTTCTTGGCGATAGAGATAACCAGACGCAAGTTCGCTTCCACCATCTCTTTCTTCGCACGGCGGGCTTTCGCTTCACCGATGGACATGCGACGGTTGATGTCTTTCACCTGTTCGATGGTCAGGCCGGTCTCTTCTTCGATCTGCTGCAGCTTCTGCAGGCCGCGCTGCACGTCTTCTTTCACTTCCAGCAGCTTCTCGGACCACGGCTTGTTCATTGCTACCGCAGCGTTGAACCAGGTTTCGCTGGTTTCGTTGCCGGTGAACAGCGTGATGAAGTTTTTCTTCGGCATTTTGCACTGCTCAACGCACAGCTTCATGATGATACGTTCCTGAGTACGAACGCGATCCATCATGCTGCGCATGCTGTTGACCAGGTAATCGAACTGCTTCGGCACCAGGCGGAACTGCTTGAAGACTTCAGACAGCTTCAGGATCTCTTCCTGCGCGGCGGCATGGCTACGACCTTTGGCTTTGATGGTGTCGCGCGTCAGCTCGTACTGGGTACGCAGCTCGGCGAACTTCTCACGGGCCAGCTCTGGGTCGATGCTGTTGTCGTCATCGCTGTTGTCGTCGGCGTCGTCATCTTCATCTTCGTCTTCGTCGTCATCCATCTCTTCCTGAGACAGCTCGGAGCCAACGTGCGTGGCGGTCGGCGCCATGTCTTCTTCGGCGTTCGGATCGACGAAACCGGTGATCAGATCGGACAGACGGGCTTCTTCCGCTTCGACGCGGTCGTACTGCTCAAGCAGGTAGGTGATCGCTTCCGGGTATTCGGCAACGGAGCACTGGACCTGGTTGATCCCATCTTCAATGCGTTTGGCGATGTCGATTTCGCCTTCACGGGTCAGCAGCTCTACGGTACCCATTTCACGCATGTACATGCGCACCGGGTCGGTCGTGCGTCCGATTTCGGATTCCACGCTGGAGAGCACCTGCGCGGCAGCTTCGGCAGCATCTTCATCCGCGGTGTTTTCGGCAAGCATCAGATCATCGGCATCCGGTGCTTCTTCCATCACCTGAATACCCATGTCGTTGATCATTTGGATGATGTCTTCGATCTGATCGGAATCGACGATATCTTCCGGCAGATGGTCATTGACCTCGGCATAGGTCAGATAGCCTTGCTCCTTACCACGTTGGACAAGAAGCTTCAGCTGTGACTGCGGGTTTTGCTCCATAAGACGGTATCCACACTTAATTCGTTTGATTGGTGTCGGCAGGCGGGCTGTCGACATTTAAAGCGAGGGCGTACTTATATTATTGCCGCTGCGCCTCTGCGCGGCTGTCGGGGGCTTCCCGATCGATACTCGGCACTTAAGCCGTTAAATACTTTTCCTTCAAGTTGTTCTGCGTTTTCTTACTGCTTTGATACAACGTGAAGGATATTGTCTGTCATTTATTTTTTCGCCAGCTCCTGGCTGATGGTCCAGAGCTCCCGGCGTTCTTCACTGCTTAAACCGTGTGTGCGATCGCGAGCTATCAACTCTTCCTGTCGCAGTTCCAGCAGTGAATCAAACATATGGTTAAGCGAGTCGGTGAAGGTTTTTTCAGCGATATCTTTATCTGCTATATCGTCCCACATCGACAGTTTTTCAAGGGTTGCAGCCTCTTTTGTGCCGCGATATTGCTCTAAAAGTTGCCCGGTCGTCAGACCAGGCTGCGCCAGACAGCTTTTCACCAACTCGCTGAACAGGCTAAGGCCTGGCATTTTGCGCGAGTCCAGTCCCTCCAGCGGCGGGACTAACGGCGCCAGATCCGGGTTTTGCACCAGCAGTCCTATCAGTATACGCATGGTCGTGCGTTTTAGCTGTGGCGCGGGACGCGGCGCGCCATTTTCAGACTGTTTTGGCATTAAACGTTCAAGCTGTGCGTCATCTAAAATGCCCAGCTTGTTGCCCAGCTCCTGACGCAAGTAGATGCGCAGCGTTTCGCCCGGGACCTGGGTTATCAGCGGCAGCGCCAACGTGCTCAGCTGCGCGCGCCCGTCCGGGGTACTCAGATCGACCTGCGGCAGCAGGCTGTTAAACAAGAACGTGGAGAGCGGCTGAGCCTGCTCCATCCGCGCCTCAAACGCCGCTTTGCCCTCTTTACGCACCAGCGTATCCGGGTCTTCGCCGTCAGGCAGAAACATAAAACGCAGCTGGCGGCCATCGGTCATGTACGGCAGCGCCGTCTCCAGCGCGCGCCAGGCGGCATCGCGGCCGGCCCGGTCGCCGTCGTAGCAGCAGATGACGTTATTGGTCACCCGAAACAGCAGCTGGATATGGTCGGCCGTGGTCGAGGTGCCCAGCGAGGCCACGGCATAGTTGATGTCGTATTGCGCCAGCGCCACGACGTCCATATACCCTTCGACAACCAGCAAACGCGGTGGTTCGGGATTGTCCTGCTGCGCTTCATACAGGCCATACAGCTGACGGCCTTTATGGAATATGTCGGTTTCCGGGGAGTTCAGATACTTCGGCAGGGCATCGCCCAGCACTCGTCCGCCAAACCCAATTACCCGGCCTCGCTTATCGCGGATGGGGAACATCACCCGTTCGCGGAAGCGGTCGTAACTGCGTCCCTGATCGTTGGTGACCAGCATGCCGGCATCAATAAGCGACTGGCGGTTTTCCTGATTGCCGCCAAAACGTTTTAAAACGTTATCCCAACCCGGGGGAGCATAGCCGATGGCAAAGCGCGTAATCACCTCGCTGCTTAACCCCCGTTTTGCCAGGTACTGGCGCGCAGGGTCGGCGGCGGGCTGCATCAGAGACTGTTGGTAAAACGCATTCAGCCCATCCAGTAACTGGTAGAGGTTCTGCCGTTGATGGCGCTCTATCTGGCTGGGTCCGTTGCCTGCTTCATAAGGCACTTCAAGGTTGTGCATGGCGGCCAGCTCTTCGACCGTTTCCACGAACTCGAGCTTGTCGTAGTTCATCAGGAAGTCGATAGCATTGCCGTGCGCCCCGCAGCCGAAGCAGTGGTAAAACTGTTTTTCACCGTTGACGGTGAAAGAGGGGGTTTTTTCGTTATGGAACGGACAGCACGCGTGAAAATTTTTGCCCTGCTTTTTCAGCTTTACCCGCGCATCGATCAGATCGACGATGTCGGTTCTGGCAAGCAGATCGCTAATAAATACACGTGGAATTCGTCCAGCCATAAGCCCCGTTATTTCTGATGACTATAAACGAAAATAAGCCGCGCATTCCTTTCGGAAGCACGGCCTTACAACTACAACTCGGTCTGAATTGAGAGCGTCGCTCTCAACAGATTAGTACAGACGAGTACGGCGTGCGTTTTCGCGAGCCAGTTTCTTCGCGTGACGTTTCACTGCAGAAGCTTTAGCGCGCTTACGTTCGGTAGTCGGTTTTTCATAGAACTCACGACGACGAACTTCCGCCAGAACACCTGCTTTTTCGCAGGAACGCTTGAAGCGACGCAGAGCTACGTCGAACGGCTCGTTTTCACGTACTTTAATTACCGGCATGTGCCTCTCACCTTTGATTAATTCGGTTTGCCGCTGGCCGCAATGCCAGCTTATTTCAAAATGGTGCGGAATTTTACTGCAACTACTGCTGCTTTGTAAAGCACCGGCGCCTTTTTTGAAAGGGACTTTTATAAGGGTGAGGAGTATACACGAAGAGAGCACCAGGGGTGAGCAAAGTTTTACATCGCCGGTCATTGGACCTACACTGCGCGGTATTGAAGCGAGGTAAAACAACTCATGCGTGTACTGGGCATTGAAACATCCTGCGATGAAACCGGCATCGCGATTTATGACGACCAGCAAGGTCTGTTAGCCAACCAACTGTATAGTCAGGTGAAACTGCATGCGGACTACGGCGGCGTGGTGCCGGAGCTGGCATCGCGCGACCACGTGCGCAAAACGGTGCCGCTGATCCAGGCGGCGCTGAAAGAAGCCGGTCTGACGGCGAAAGATATCGACGCCGTCGCCTATACGGCGGGTCCTGGCCTGGTCGGCGCGCTGCTGGTCGGGGCGACCGTTGGCCGGTCGCTGGCCTTCGCCTGGAACGTGCCGGCGATCCCGGTACACCATATGGAAGGGCACCTGCTGGCGCCGATGCTGGAAGATAACCCACCGGCGTTCCCGTTCGTCGCGCTGCTGGTTTCCGGCGGCCACACCCAGTTGATTAGCGTCACTGGTATTGGTCAGTATGAACTGCTGGGCGAGTCGATTGACGATGCGGCGGGCGAAGCCTTTGATAAGACGGCGAAACTGCTGGGACTGGATTATCCCGGCGGGCCGATGCTGTCGAAAATGGCCGCTCAGGGCACCGAAGGCCGCTTTGTCTTCCCGCGGCCGATGACCGACCGCCCGGGGCTCGATTTCAGCTTCTCAGGCCTGAAAACTTTCGCCGCCAACACCATTCGTAATAATGGCGACGATGAGCAAACCCGCGCCGACATCGCCCGGGCATTTGAGGATGCGGTCGTCGATACGCTGATGATTAAATGTCGCCGCGCGCTGGAGCAAACCGGCTTTAAGCGTCTGGTGATGGCGGGAGGCGTGAGCGCCAACCGTACCCTGCGGGCGAAGCTGGCGGAGATGATGCAAAAACGCGGCGGCGAGGTGTTCTACGCCCGCCCTGAGTTCTGTACTGACAACGGCGCGATGATCGCCTACGCCGGCATGGTGCGTCTGCAAACCGGCGCCAAAGCCGAGCTCGGCGTGACGGTTCGCCCGCGCTGGCCGCTGGCCGAGCTGCCTGCCGCCTAACGCATCCTGAAACAGGCCGACGTCACGTCGGCCTGCCTTGCTGACTACTCCATACTTTTACACAGCGAGCAGATGGCTCCCTGATGCTTGTGTGAGTGCATCACATCCGGGCGCTCGTACTCTTCCTCACAGCTAACGCATTGATACACGGTGGTGGAGGCGTTCCCCGCCGCGTCATAGCGCGGCTCGGCGATGCCGTCATCCACCTGCTTAATATAGTAGCGCCCGCGGGTAAGGAGTCCCATCAGCGGGGTCATGACAAAGGCGACGACCAGCGCAATCAGCGGCGAGAACGGCGCCAGCGTCGCGCCCAGCAGGCCGAAGAAGGCGCAGATCGACAGCCCGGCGGCCAGACCAAAGGAGACCACGCCCACCGGGTTAACGTTGTAGATCATGCCGCGACGATACTCCGGCTGCGCCGGGGCCAGCTTGAGCAAGCCTTTATTAAAGGTGATGTCGGTCGCCACCACCACGACCCAGGCGATGGCGAAGTTGGAGTAAAAGCCGAGGATCCACGACAAGGCGCTGAACATATCGCCTTCCATCAGGGCCAGGGCAATCGCCAGGTTGACCACCACAAAAATAATCCGTCCCGGATAGCGTTTGGTGGTGCGGGTCCAGGCGCTGGTCCACGCCAGCGAGCCTGAATAGGCATTGGTGACATTAATTTTTATCTGCGAGATCACCACCAGCACCACCGCCAGCGTCAGGGCCAGCCAGCCGGGCACCAGGTTATCGAAGACGCTGACGAACTGCTGCACCGGTTCGGTATTGTGCACCGCCGGGAAACGGGTCAACAGATAGAAGCCGAGGAAGGCGCCGATGATCTGTTTGATCGCGCCTAACACCACCCAGCCCGGGCCGGCGGAAAAGACCGCCAGCCACCAGCTTTTACGGTTCTCCGCGGTCTTAGGCGGCATAAAGCGCAGGTAATCAATTTGCTCGCCAATCTGCATGATCAGCGACAGGCATACCCCGGCGCCGAGCATGATGGCGGTGATATCCACCGTCGACGCGCTGTTTTTACCGGCGAAATGCAGGAAGCCGTCCACCAGCTGCGGATCTTTGACAATCAGCCACACCACCGGCACCACCATCAGCACCAGCCACAGCGGGGTGGTCCATACCTGCAGGCGGGTCAGGGCTTTCATGCCATAGACCACCAGCGGGAGCACCATCAGGGTGGCGATCAGATACCCCATCCACAGCGGGATCCCGAGGCCCACCAGCAGCCCCTGGGCCATGATCGAGCCTTCGAGGGCGAAGAAGATAAAGGTGAAGCCGGCAAAAATAATGCTGGTGATCACCGAGCCGAAATAGCCGAAGCCGGCGCTACGGGTGATCAGGTCAAGGTCAATGTTGTAGCGCGCGGCGGTGATCGCCAGCGGAATGCCGGTGAGGAAGATCACCAGCGCCGCCACCAGGATCGAATAGATGGCGTTGCTGGTGCCCCAGGCCATACCGATGCTGGCGCCGATGGAAAAGTCGGCCAGGTAGGCGATGCCGCCCAGCGCCGTGACCGCGACGACGCCCGGTCCCCAGCGGCGGAAGCTCAGCGGGGCATAACGTAAGGTGTAATCTTCTAAGGTTTCCCGGGAGCCGGAAGTCCGCGTTGTCGCAGGTAATTCAGGGTTGAGATCCAGTGATGACATAGTCATTCCTTAATGGTTAGGCATGACTTGAATTAGCAAACCTTATGCCATATTGCAGGGCAGGCGTGGCGGGGAGGATGGTGCAGGGTGATAGAAGAGAGAGCAGGGGCTGCACCATCCGGACGCGCCTGCGCCCGGCTGGTGCAACAGGCCTATTTGCCGAGCATGCCTTTGTCTTCAAGGAAGGCGATAATGGTGCTCAGGCCGTCGCCCTGCTTCAGGTTGGTGAAGGTCCATGGGCGATCGCCGCGCATACGCTGGGTATCGCTTGCCATCACCTCCAGCGACGCGCCCACATAGGGGGCAAGGTCGGTTTTATTGATCACCAGGAAATCGGATTTGGTGATCCCCGGTCCGCCTTTGCGCGGGATCTTCTCCCCTTCGGCCACGTCGATGACGTAGATGGTCAGATCCGCCAGCTCCGGGCTGAAGGTGGCGCTCAGGTTGTCGCCGCCGCTTTCCACGAAGATAAGGTCGAGGTTACCGAACTTTTCACTCAGCGCTTCCACGGCGGCGAGGTTCATTGAGGCATCTTCGCGGATCGCCGTATGCGGGCAGCCGCCGGTTTCCACACCGACGATGCGTTCAGGCGCCAGCGCGCCCGCTTCGGTGAGGATGCGCTGATCTTCTTTGGTATAGATGTCGTTAGTGACCACCGCCAGCTGCCAGGTATCACGCATCGCTTTGCACAGCGCTTCCAGCAGAGCGGTTTTACCGGAGCCGACCGGGCCGCCGACGCCGACGCGCAGCGGGTGTTTATAAGAGTTCATGGCTTCTCCTAGGAACGGAATAATCGGGAGTATTGGGTTTCATGCCGGGCCGAGGCGATAGCGGCGAGCGGGGTGGCCGATCCGATATCGCCGTCCGGCGCGGCCAGCGCGCGGGGCATCTCGGCCGCGTAGTGGTCGCAAAGACGTAAAATCAGCTGCTGGGCGGCCTGCTGACCGAAGGGCACCAGCTTGACGCCGGCCATCACGGCGCTCTCAATCCAGCTGTAGCCCAGGCTGAGGGCCATCTCGGGCAGCGCGATGCGCCAGCGCACGCCGAGCCAGGCCATCCCGGCGAGCTGGCTTTGCTGGCACAGCGTGCGCCACGCCGGCGGACAGTCCGGCTGCCAGTCGCTCAGCAGACGGGCAAACGCCGCGCCGCGGTTGCGCTCTTCCTCCCGCAGTTCACGAGTTTCCCGGCAGGCCAGCAGATAGGCGGTCCAGCGCTGGGCCGCAGCGATATCGCCTTGTTCGCAGGCGCGGTACAGGCGGGCGAACAGCGGCAGGTCAACGGTAAAAAAGCCTTCCGTCATCTGGCGTCGCTGCCAGCGCTCGAAGGCCGCGACGTCCGGCACCCAGCCGGCTTCCACAGCCCACTCCAGCCCCTGGGACCAGCTGTAACCGCCTATCGGCAGGTTGCTGCTGGCCAGCTGCATCAGCCGCAGGCGTTGTTCCGCTGTCGACATGCTAGTGGCTGTGAGCGTGGTGGGCATGATGAGCATGATGATGACCGTGGCTTTCGCTGGCGTAAGCGCCGGCTTCCGGCTCGAACGGCAGCTGGCCAAAGGTCACCGTCAGGCCGAACTGGCGCAGCATATCGTCCAGCACGTGATCGTGATGGTAGCGCAGCTCGCCCGGCATGATCTGCAGCGGCACGTGACGGTTGCCGAGGTGGTAGCAGGCCTTCGCCAGCATAAACGGATCGTCGCAGCGCACTACCGACACCCCTTCATCAGCGGCAATCACCTGCACAAACTCGGTGCCTTCTTCGTTGCTGAGCACATCGCCGCCGCGCAGCAGCAGGCCGCGGGGCAGCAGCAGACCGGCTTCCCGGCCATCGTTGAGGGTGACCTTAACCCGGCTTTTGACGCGAACATCAATCGACAGCGTAACGCTGGCGGTCGCGGCGGCGGGGGTCTCCAGACGTTGAGTTAAATAAAGCATCCGCTCTCCTTAAAACAGAAAATATCGTTGCGCCATCGGCAGAACGTCTGCCGGTTCGCTGGTGATGAGTTCGCCATCCACCCGCACCTCATAAGTCTGCGCGTCGACGGTGATGTTAGGCTGCAGGCTGTTGTGCACCATGTCGGCTTTCTGCACCGTACGGCAGCCTTTTACCACGGCGATCGCGCTGCGCAGGTTCAGCCGTTCGGCAACGCCGTTGTCCGCCGCCGCCTGCGACAGGAAGGTAAGGCGGCAGTGATGACGAGCGCTGCCCAGGGCGCCAAACATCGGACGGTAGTGCACCGGCTGCGGGGTCGGAATCGAGGCATTGATATCGCCCATCGGCGCGATGGCGATCATGCCGCCTTTGATCACGGTAGCGGGTTTCACACCAAAGAAGGCTGGTGACCAGACCACGAGGTCCGCCAGCTTACCCACCTCAATGGATCCGACTTCGTGCGCGATGCCGTGGGTCAGCGCCGGGTTGATAGTGTATTTGGCGATGTAGCGCTTCACGCGGAAGTTGTCGTTATCCCCGGTCTCCTCCGCCAGCGCTCCGCGCTGTACCTTCATGCGATGCGCCACCTGCCAGGTGCGGAGAACCACTTCCCCGACGCGACCCATGGCCTGCGAATCGGAGGAGGTGAGCGAGAAAGCGCCGAGGTCGTGCAGCACGTCTTCCGCGGCGATGGTTTCCCGGCGAATGCGCGATTCGGCAAAGGCCACGTCCTCGGCAATGTCCGGGTCCAGATGGTGGCAGACCATCAGCATATCGAGATGTTCATCGATGGTGTTGAGGGTGTAGGGCAGCGTTGGGTTGGTGGACGACGGCAAAATGTTCGGATGGGCGCAGGCGGTGATGATGTCCGGCGCATGGCCGCCGCCGGCCCCTTCGGTATGGAAGGTGTGAATAGTGCGCCCGCCGATGGCGGCGAGGGTATCTTCCACAAAACCGGACTCATTGAGGGTGTCGCTGTGCAGGGCGACCTGAATGTCCATTTCATCGGCGACGGTTAACGCACAGTCGATCGCCGCCGGGGTGGCGCCCCAGTCCTCATGAATTTTCAGGCCAATGACGCCCGCCGCCACCTGCTCGCGCAGGGCATCCGGCTGAGAAACGTTGCCCTTGCCCAGCAGGCCGATATTGACCGGCAGGCTGTCGGCCGCCTGCAGCATGCGTGAGATATACCACGGGCCCGGGGTGCAGGTGGTGGCATGGGTGCCCGCGGCCGGGCCGGTGCCGCCGCCGACCATGGTGGTCACGCCGGAGACCAGCGCCTCTTCCGCCTGCTGCGGACAGATCCAGTGAATATGGGTATCGATCCCGCCGGCGGTGACGATCTTGCCTTCGGCGGCAATCACTTCCGTCGCGGCGCCGATGGGGATGGTGACGTTGGGCTGGATATCGGGATTGCCGGCTTTGCCGATGGCGAAGATCCGGCCGTCCTTCACGCCGATATCGGCCTTGACGATCCCCCAGTGATCAACGATCAGCGCGTTGGTGAGCACCAGGTCGACACAGTCGGCGGCCAGCATCTGTCCCTGACCCATCCCGTCGCGGATCACTTTGCCGCCGCCGAATTTGACCTCTTCTCCGTAGGTGGTCAAATCATCTTCCACCTCGATCCACAGCTCGGTATCGGCCAGGCGCACCTTGTCGCCGACGGTGGGGCCGAACATATCGGCATAGGCCTGGCGTGAAATATTACTCATCGTTTGCCTCCAGAGGGCCCATGACCTCGCCGCGGAAGCCGAAGACAGCGCGGTGACCGGCGAAGGCCACCAGCTCGACCTCGCGTTTCTGGCCGGGTTCAAAACGTACCGCCGTGCCGGCCGGGATATTCAGACGATAGCCAGTGACCTGCTGACGGTCGAACTTCAGCGCCGGGTTGACCTCGGCGAAATGGTAGTGCGAACCGACCTGAATCGGTCGATCGCCGTGGTTCTCAACGACCACGCGGCAGGTCGCCCGGCCGGTATTCAGGGCTATCTGACCGGGCTTAACGTGATATTCACCGGGGATCATGGCGCTACCTCAGATTATCGGGTTGTGAACGGTGACCAGCTTCGAACCGTCCGGAAAGGTGGCTTCGACCTGGATATCCGGGATCATTTCCGGGACGCCCTCCATCACCTGCTCGCGGGTCAGGACGTGACGGCCTTCCTCCATCAGTGAGGCCACGCTTTTGCCGTCGCGGGCGCCTTCCATAATAAAGGCGCTGATGAGGGCCACGGACTCCGGATAGTTGAGCTTCAGGCCGCGGGCCAGGCGGCGTTCCGCCACCAGCGCGGCGGTAAACAGCAACAGCTTGTCTTTTTCTCGGGGGGTCAGTTCCATAACGTTCTCTTAAGTCAGCCAGATTCGGGGAAGTACGGGGGATTTGCCGGTGAGATGAGGGCGCAGAAACTGCCAGACGTCGCGCATCACCTGTTGGCAAATCAGATTATCGTCACTGAGGAAACGCACCGTCAGCAGGCGGTCGGTCAGGCTGGCGCCAGCGTAGAGACCGAGCGGCGCCAGCGCGTCGCGCACCCCGTCGAGCAGGGCATCGGTAGCCGGATAGCACAGCAAAGTGCCGACCCAGGGACGTTCGGCGACGCTGGACAGCTCTCCCTCCTGCAGGTGCAGGCGCTCAACCAGCAGCGGTATCTCATCCACCCACACTTCCAGCCGGTTGCTGAGGGTGCCGTGGCTGAAGGTTTCACCAATCACCGGGCGGCCAAGGCAGAGCAGATCCCAGGCCAGCAGCGTGCTGGAGGCGCACAGATGAAAGGTGGTGGACAGCCGGGCATTGGCCCCGGGAAAGAAGATGGCATCCTGCGGGAGCCACTCCAGGGTCGCCTGCGGGGCGAGGGTCAACTGCTGGCGCAATAGCGCTTGCGCACCGCTGCTGCGGTAAAACTTGCTGGCGCCAGGCATGGTTATCAGCGTATGGCAGCCGGGGTCAAGGTGGGCGCTAATTGTCAGCTCATCACCGCCGACGATGCCACCGGGCGGGTGAAGCAGATAGAGGTGACAGGTCTCTTCTTCCGGGTAAAACGGGCGCTGGACGGTCAGCGGGCCGACGTGTTGGGCGCTGGCGAGAACGGTCTTGCCTCCGGCCTGCTGAAAGCGGAGATCCAGCGTAGCCTGCCAGCCTTTTTTGAGTGGTGGTAACACGGTGCCGTGCAATGTTGCGCCCCTGCAAAATCAAGATAAAACAGCAGCAATGAGTATTGATCGGCGGGAGTTTATCCCGGTCATACGAAACGCTTATGTCATTCGTTACCCGGCGCGTCGCGACGGGCGCGAGGGGAAAGCGGTATAACCGCTCCGGATTATTCACCCGGATAATCTTTGCCGTCAATATCCTTATCCGCTGACTGGCCGCGGCGGATAAGGCGGGAGGGCGGGCCCGTCCCCGATGCCAGCAGGCGGCGGAACTTTTGCTTTTAGTTGCCGATAACGCGTTGTTATAAAAGGGGGATGCAGCGATTACCGCGTATCATGACGACGTGGAGCAAAAGTGCGGGTGAGATGGGCAAACAGGCCCGGGGATCCTCCCGGCAGACGGGGCCGGGAGGGGAGATTATTTCTGCTCTGGCGCTTTTTTCTTCTTCATCCGGGTCCAGATTTTGCTCTCCTGGCGGCGCCACAGACGCTGAATGTTGTCGTGATGGCGCAGGAGGATCAGGCAGGAGAGCATCGACACCGGAAAAGTGTACTGCGGTTTAAACCACCAGACGTAGAAAGGCGCGATAAGCGCGCTGACGATAGCGCCAAGGGATGAGTAGCCGCTGAGCAGGATGGTCAGCAGCCAGGTCCCGGCCATCACCCCGGTCAGATCGAGACCGATGGGGGCGATAGCGCCGAAGGCCGTGGCGACGCCTTTACCGCCGCGGAAATGAAAGAAGACTGGCCAGATATGGCCCACGCAGGCGGCAATCGCCACTAACCCCAGCCAGAATGGCGTAAGGCCCAGCGCCCAGGCGCCCCACACCGGGAGCATACCCTTCAGCACATCAAAAATAAGTACCGCTACGGCCGCCCCTTTTCCGCCAATTCGTAGTACGTTAGTGGCCCCGGGGTTGCCTGAGCCGCTGTCGCGTGGGTCGGGCAGGCCAGCAAGGCGACATACCAGAATGGCGCTGGAAATGGAGCCGCAGAGGTAGGCGAGGAGTACCAGTCCAGGCGCGATTGCACTCATAACGCTGTTCCGTTTTGAAAATGTCGTTGTATTCTCTGCATCTGTGGATAATACGCATAATTCGCCGGAAGTGGTATCCGGTTTAGCTAAAAAGCAGGCAGGGCGTGATGGATATTGTATTTATAGAGCAACTTTCGGTAATCACCACCATTGGTGTTTATGACTGGGAACAAACCATTGAGCAGAAGCTGGTGTTCGATATCGAAATTGCATGGGATAACCGCAAGGCGGCCGCCAGCGATGATGTCAGCGACTGCCTCAGCTATGCTGATATCAGCGAGCGAGTGATCGCGCATGTGGAGGGGGGAAAATTCGCGTTAGTGGAGCGGGTGGCGGAAGAAGTGGCCGACCTGCTGCTGGAAACATTCCAGTCGCCATGGGTGCGTATTAAAGTCAGCAAACCTGGCGCCGTGGCCCGCGCGGCAAATGTCGGTGTGATTATTGAACGTGGCCTTAATCTGAAACAAAACTTTTCAGGTCATACTTGTTAAACAAATTGCGTTTATACCGGTCATAGCATCCGGTCATCAGGCAATTTTACTGGCGATGTCCTTCCAGAACGGTGGACGAATCCGTGTGTACTTCCTGTACGCTGCGGATTACGCGCGCTCTGGCTGTCGGGTTGCGCCTGTTGATCGATAATGTGTTCCTGGTTTTTTTCATTTTACTTTTTAAAGGGTTTAATTGAATGAGCGATATACACTCGCTGCTGGTGGCGGCAATATTGGGTGTGGTTGAGGGGTTGACAGAGTTTTTACCTGTTTCCAGTACCGGTCATATGATTATTGTTGGTCACCTGCTGGGGTTTGAAGGTGATACGGCAAATACCTTTGAAGTGGTTATTCAGCTAGGCTCGATACTCGCCGTAGTGGTGATGTTCTGGCGTCGTTTGTTCGGTCTGATCGGCATCCATTTCGGCAGGCCGCCGGAGCATGAAGGCAAAGGCAGCGGTCGCTTGTCGCTTATCCATATCCTCCTCGGCATGATCCCCGCGGTGGTGCTGGGGCTGATTTTCCACGACACCATTAAATCCTTATTTAACCCGGTAAACGTGATGTACGCCCTGATTGTCGGCGGCGTATTGCTGATTGCGGCGGAAGTACTCAAGCCGAAACAGCCGCGCGCGGTCGGGATTGACGATATGACCTATCGTCAGGCGTTTGTCATCGGCTGCTTTCAGTGTCTGGCGCTGTGGCCGGGGTTCTCGCGCTCGGGGGCGACTATCTCCGGCGGCATGCTGATGGGCGTCAGCCGCTACGCGGCGTCGGAGTTCTCTTTCCTGCTGGCGGTACCGATGATGATGGGCGCCACCGTGCTGGACGTCTACAAGAGCATCGGCTTCCTGAACATGGGCGATGTGCCGATGTTTGCCGTCGGCTTCGTGATGGCGTTTATCGTGGCGCTGATTGCGATTAAAACCTTCCTGCAGCTGATCAAGCGGATCTCGTTTATCCCGTTCGCTATCTACCGCTTTATCGTGGCGGCAGCCGTTTACGTGGTCTTCTTCTAAGACCAGTGCCCTCAGCCTTGCGGCTGGGGGCAACGCTGTTCCTTCCACTGCGCCACCGCAGCAATTCTCCGCCGCGTCAGCTCTTCGCGAATTTCCGCCCCTTTAAAGCCCGCCGCCACTACCTCTTTGGTGGAGACAGACTGCGCCACTTCCCAGGCCTCAAGCAGCAGGCGCCCTTGCGGGTAATCGCTGGCCTCGAAACCGGTGCGTCCGCGGACGTCGGCTTCGCTGGTGAGGGCGATCTGCTGCACGCGCTGCGGTTTGCGCCAGGCGTCAATGCTGTCGAAGAGTTTGACGAGGGTTTTCGGCTGCAGGATCGGCAGGGTGTGGATCAAGTCATGGTACTCCGCCACCAGTTTCGCGAGATCGCGGATATCGTTTGGCACCCGCAGACGCGCGCAGAGCTGTTCTACCAGCTTGACTCCCGCCGGGCCATGGCCGTGGTGACGCGGCCAGAGCGCTTTCGGCGTCAGCCCTTTACCGAGGTCATGACACAGGGTGGCGAAACGCACGTCGACATCCGGCGACAGCATCGCGGCCATCGTGACGGTCATCAGGGTGTGCAGGCCGGTGTCGATTTCCGGGTGCCACTTCGCCGGGGCCGGCACGCCGTATAGCGCGTCAATTTCCGGAAACAGCACCTTAAGAGCCTGGCAGTCGCGCAGCGTCTGGAAAAAGACCTGCGGATTGCGGGTGGTTAACGCGCTTTCCGTCTCTTTCCACACCCGCTCCGGCGTTAAATGCGCCAGCTCACCGGCCTCAACCATCGCATGCATCAGGGCCTGGGTTTCTTCGGCAATGCGAAAGCCCAGATGCGCATAGCGGGCAGCAAAGCGCGCCACACGCAGCACGCGCAGCGGATCTTCGCTAAAGGCGGGAGAGACATGGCGCAGCAGGCGCAGGCGAAGATCGTTTTGCCCGCCGTAGGGGTCGATGATCGTGCCATCGGCATCCTGGGCGAGGGCGTTGACCGTCAGGTCGCGGCGCAGCAGATCGGCTTCGAGGGTCACGTCCGGGGCGGCATAGCAGGTAAAACCGGTATAGCCCGCGCCGGATTTGCGCTCGGTACGGGCCAGGGCATACTCCTCCCGGCTTTGCGGATGGAGGAACACGGGAAAGTCGCGGCCTACCTGTTGGTAGCCCGCGTCAAGCATCTGTTGCGGGGTGGCGCCCACCACCACCCAGTCTCGGTCTTTGACCGGCAGCCCTAATAGCGCATCGCGCACCGCACCGCCGACCAGATAGCTCTTCACGCCCGATTCTCCCGTATCTGTTTTTCGCAAGATGATACGTAAGTCTGGCAGAGAAGACGAATTAGTTCATCCACCGGTCTTTACGTTTGCGGCTTGGCACCAGATGCGGCAGCACCAGACCCAGCAGCAGACCGACGCCGAGCACGCCGCCGCCGTACATGAACCACTGCATGATAATGGTGCGCTGTTTGTCATCAAGCTGCAGATTCGCCGCATTCACCTTCTTCTGCGCGACCACCAGCTCGTTTTTCAACTTCTGGTTCTCGTCCTTCAGCGCGTTAATCGCGCTGTCGCTGCCGGCGACTTTCTTCTGCATATCCGCCGTACGCTGGTTCCAGGTGGCGTCGATGTTGTTCAGCTTATCGGTCAGCGTTTTGACCTGGTTTTCCAGATCCGGGACGCGGGTGCGCAGGCTGGGCTCATTGCTCAGCTCTTTCAACGGGATCCAGGCGGTACGGCCATTGCTGTCGCGGACCTGCGCGTAACTGGTGCTGTCGTTCGTTTGCAGCACCGACACTTCTTCCCCGGCGTTGATGGTGCCGACCAGACGATAATTATCGCCCGGGCCGCTGCGAACCCAGGTGTTCAGCTCATCGGAAACGTAGCGCTTTTCTTCTGCGTGAACCGCCGTAGCGGCGCTAAGCGCGAGCAAAGTAAAAGTAATCAGGCGTAATTTTGGCATCAGGTCATCGTTTGGTCATAAAAAGTGGAACGATAGTAGAGGCATCGCCAGAGCGACGCAAAGTTTTCCACCACAATCGGAATCATCCAGGAGGTGGCCCGGCAAAAAGCGCGTTGCATGGCGATTCGCCGCAAAATACTATCTACTGACAAAAAATATCGTCGTAAGTTCGCCGCAATTTGTCGGCGCAGCACAGAAGCGGAAGAATTCAGTCATGGCTCAAGAAATCGAACTCAAGTTTATCGTCGCTCAGAATGGGGTAGAGACGCTGCGCGAGCAGCTCAATGCGCTCGAGGCGAAACATACGCCTGCGGGCCAGTTACTGAACATTTATTACGAAACCGCCGATAACTGGCTGCGTCGTCACGATATGGGGCTGCGCATCCGCGGCGATCAGGGGCGTTATGAAATGACGCTGAAAATTGCCGGCCGGGTGGTAGGGGGGCTGCACCAGCGTCCGGAATACAATATCCCACTGGATAAACCGGAGCTGGCGCTTGAGTGCCTGCCGGCGGAGGTCTGGCCGCAAGGCGAGCTCCCGGCCGCGCTGGCGGAGCATGTCCAGCCGCTGTTCAGCACTGATTTTGCCCGTGAACGTTGGGTGATACAGGAAGGGAATAGTGAGATTGAGATCGCCCTCGATCGCGGCGAAGTGAAGGCTGGCGAACATCAGGAGCCGATCTGCGAACTGGAGCTGGAGCTGCTTGCCGGGGAGACTGCCGATCTGCTGCGCCTTGCGCACCGTCTGCTGGAGAGCGGCGTCCTGCGTCAGGGGAGCCTGAGCAAAGCCGCGCGCGGGTATCATCTGGCGCAAGGCAATGGCGAGCGTCCCATCACCTCGCTGACGGTGCTGACGGTGGCGGCGAAGGCCAGCGTGGAGCAGGGGCTGGAGGCGGCGCTGGAGAGCGCCCTGGCGCACTGGCTGTATCACGACGAAGTATGGCTGCGCGGCAATGCGAAAGCCAAAGCGGAAATCCTGCTGGCGTTAGCCCGCGTGCGCCATACCCTCGTGCTGTTCGGCGGCATCGTGCCGCGTAAGGCGACCACCCAGCTCCGCGCGTTGCTGAACGACGCCGAAGCCGTTCTGCTGGCCGCGGACACCGCCGACGAGGCGTTATTCCGCACCGAGGTCGTCGGCGCCAAACTGGCCCTGACCGAATGGCTGGTCCAGCGCGGCTGGCGCCCGTTCCTCAACGAGGCGGGAGAGAAAAAAATAGCCGGATCGTTCAAACGGTTTGCCGATATTAACCTCTCGCGGGTGGCGGCCGAGCTGCGCGGCGCCGTGCAGCATCTGGCGGTCGACGATGCCGCCGACCAGTTGCCGAAGCTGTCCCGTGACATCGACAGCGTCCAGCTGCTGGCGGGCGCCTATGGCGACGCCGTCGCGCCGTGGCTGGAGAACTGGCAGGAGCTTCACCGTGCAATAGCACATGACGATCGCAGCGTCTTTGAATATTTCCGTCGCCAGGCGCTGGCTGCCGAGCCGTTCTGGCTGCATAGTGGAAAACGATAATTTCAGGCCAGGGAGCCCTTATGATGCCGCTTTCTCCGCAATTACAGCAGCACTGGCAGACGGTCGCTGACCGTCTGCCAGCGGATTTTCCCATTGCCGAACTGAGCCCACAGGCCAGGTCGGTCATGGCGTTCAGCGATTTTGTCGAACAGAGTGTGATCGCCCAGCCGGGCTGGCTGAATGAGCTTGCGGACTCCTCGCCGGAGGCGGAAGAGTGGCGGCATTACGAGGCCTGGCTGCAGGATCGCCTGCAGGCCGTCACTGACGAAGCGGGGTTGATGCGAGAGCTGCGTCTCTTCCGCCGCCAGATGATGGTCCGCATCGCCTGGGCGCAGGCGCTGTCGCTGGTGAGCGAAGAAGAGACCCTGCAGCAGCTGAGCGCCCTGGCGGAGACCCTGATTGTCGCCGCCCGCGACTGGCTCTACGCCGCCTGCTGTAAGGAGTGGGGAACGCCATGCAATGCCGAGGGCCAGCCGCAGCCGCTGCTGATCCTCGGGATGGGAAAGCTGGGCGGCGGCGAGCTGAACTTCTCTTCCGATATCGATCTGATCTTTGCCTGGCCTGAGCATGGCGCCACCCGCGGCGGCCGCCGCGAGCTGGATAACGCCCAGTTCTTTACCCGTCTGGGGCAGCGGCTGATCAAGGCCCTTGACCAGCCGACGCAGGACGGCTTTGTCTATCGGGTTGACATGCGCCTGCGGCCGTTTGGCGACAGTGGGCCGCTGGTACTCAGCTTTGCGGCACTGGAAGATTATTACCAGGAGCAGGGTCGGGACTGGGAACGCTATGCGATGGTGAAAGCGCGGATCATGGGGGATAACGACGGCGTGTACGCCAGCGAGTTGCGCGCGATGCTCCGTCCTTTCGTCTTCCGCCGTTATATCGACTTCAGCGTGATCCAGTCGCTGCGTAACATGAAAGGCATGATCGCCCGCGAAGTGCGGCGTCGCGGGCTGAAAGACAACATCAAGCTCGGCGCCGGCGGGATCCGTGAAATTGAGTTTATCGTTCAGGTCTTTCAGCTGATCCGCGGTGGTCGCGAACCTGCACTGCAGCAGCGCGCCCTGCTGCCGACGCTGGCGGCGATTGATGAGCTACATCTGCTGCCGGAAGGCGACGCGGCGCTGCTGCGCGAGACCTATCTGTTCCTGCGCCGGCTGGAAAACCTGCTGCAAAGCATCAACGATGAACAGACCCAGACTCTGCCGCAGGATGAACTTAACCGCGCCAGGCTGGCGTGGGGGATGCATACCGAAGACTGGGAGACGCTGAGCGCGCAGCTGGCGAGCCAGATGGCCAACGTGCGGCGAGTGTTTAATGAACTGATCGGCGATGATGAGGATCAGTCCCCGGATGAGCAACTGGCCGAGTACTGGCGCGAGCTGTGGCAGGATGCGCTGGAAGAAGATGACGCCAGCCCGGCGCTGGCGCATTTAAACGATACCGACCGCCGTAGCGTGCTGGCGCTGATTGCCGATTTTCGTAAAGAGCTGGATCGGCGCACCATCGGCCCGCGCGGCCGCCAGGTGCTGGATCAGCTGATGCCGCATCTGCTGAGCGAAATCTGCTCGCGCGCCGATGCGCCGCTGCCTCTGGCGCGGATCACGCCGCTGTTGACCGGGATCGTCACCCGTACCACCTATCTTGAGCTGCTGAGCGAATTCCCCGGCGCGCTGAAGCACCTGATCACGCTCTGCGCGGCGTCGCCGATGGTCGCCAGCCAGCTGGCGCGCCACCCGCTGCTGCTGGATGAGCTGCTGGATCCCAGCACCCTCTATCAGCCGACGGCGACCGATGCCTATCGCGACGAGCTGCGCCAGTACCTGCTGCGTGTGCCGGAAGAGGATGAAGAGCAGCAGCTGGAGGCGTTGCGCCAGTTTAAGCAGGCGCAGCAGCTGCATATCGCGGCGGCGGATATCGCTGGCACCCTGCCGGTGATGAAGGTCAGCGATCACTTAACCTGGCTTGCCGAAGCGATCCTCGACGCGGTGGTGCAGCAGGCATGGGGGCAGATGGTCGCTCGCTACGGCCAGCCGACCCACCTGCACGATCGCCAGGGTCGCGGCTTCGCCGTCGTCGGCTACGGTAAGCTTGGCGGCTGGGAGCTGGGCTACAGCTCCGATCTCGATCTGGTGTTCCTCCATGACTGCCCGGCGGAGGTGATGACCGACGGCGAGCGGGAGATTGACGGCCGTCAGTTCTACCTGCGGCTGGCCCAGCGGATCATGCACCTGTTCAGCACCCGCACCTCGTCCGGTATTCTCTACGAAGTGGACGCCCGGCTGCGTCCTTCTGGCGCGGCGGGGATGCTGGTCACCACCGCCGACGCGTTTGCTGACTATCAGCAGAACGAAGCCTGGACGTGGGAACATCAGGCGCTGGTGCGCGCCCGCGTGGTCTATGGCGACCCGGCGCTGCAGGCGCGCTTTGACGCCATTCGTCGCGATATCCTGACCACCCCGCGGGAGGGGATGACCCTGCAGACCGAGGTTCGCGAGATGCGCGAGAAGATGCGCGCCCACCTTGGCAACAAACATCCCGATCGTTTTGATATCAAAGCCGATGCCGGCGGGATCACCGATATTGAATTTATTACTCAGTATCTGGTCCTACGCTATGCCAGTGACAAGCCGAAGTTGACCCGCTGGTCTGACAACGTGCGTATTCTTGAGCTGCTGGCGCAGAACGACATCATGGACGAGGAGGAGGCGCGCGCCTTAACGCATGCGTACACCACCTTGCGTGATGCGCTCCATCACCTGGCCCTGCAGGAGCAGCCGGGACACGTGGCGCCAGAGGCCTTCAGCCGGGAGCGTCAGCAGGTCAGCGCCAGCTGGCAGAAGTGGCTGATGGCTTAACTATAAAATCGGGTGTGCTATTATCGCGCGCAAAGTTTGCGTCTCGCAGGAGAGAGTCATGAAAGTAACGCTGCCGGAGTTTGAACGTGCAGGAGTGTTGGTGGTGGGTGATGTGATGCTGGACCGCTACTGGTACGGCCCCACCAGTCGTATTTCCCCGGAAGCCCCGGTGCCGGTGGTGAAGGTGGAAAATATCGAAGAACGTCCTGGCGGCGCGGCAAACGTAGCGATGAACATCGCCTCCCTGGGGGCAACGTCGCGCCTGGTGGGATTGACCGGGATTGATGACGCTGCCCGCGCGCTGAGCCAGGCGCTGGCCAATGTGAATGTGAAGTGCGACTTCGTCTCCGTCCCGACTCACCCGACCATCACCAAGCTGCGGGTGCTGTCGCGCAATCAGCAACTGATCCGCCTCGACTTTGAAGAGGGCTTCTCCGGCGTGGATCCGCAGCCGATGCATGAGCGCATTCAGCAGGCGCTGGGATCCATTGGCGCACTGGTCCTCTCGGACTACGCCAAAGGGGCGCTGACCAGCGTCCAGACGATGATCAAGCTCGCCCGTGAAGCGGGCGTGCCGGTGCTGATCGATCCGAAAGGCACCGATTTCGAACGCTACCGCGGCGCGACGCTGCTCACCCCGAACCTCTCTGAGTTTGAAGCGGTGGTGGGCAAGTGTCAGGATGAAGCGGAGATCGTTGAACGCGGCATGAAGCTCATCGCCGAATTTGAACTGTCAGCGCTGCTGGTGACGCGTTCTGAGCAGGGGATGACGCTGCTGCAGCCGGGGCGTCCGCCGCTGCATATGCCGACCCAGGCCCAGGAAGTGTACGATGTCACCGGCGCCGGCGACACGGTGATTGGCGTGCTGGCGGCGACCCTGGCCTCCGGCAACACCCTGGAAGAGGCCTGCTATTTCGCCAACGCCGCGGCGGGCGTGGTGGTCGGTAAGCTGGGGACCTCCACCGTTTCCCCTGTCGAGCTGGAAAACGCGGTCCGCGGCCGGGCTGAGACCGGCTTTGGCGTGATGAGCGAAGAGGAACTCAAACAGGCGGTTGCGGCAGCGCGCAAGCGCGGTGAGAAAGTGGTGATGACCAACGGGGTCTTCGACATTCTGCATGCCGGCCATGTCTCCTATCTGGCGAATGCGCGCAAGCTGGGCGACCGTCTGATCGTGGCGGTTAACAGCGATGCCTCAACCAAACGTCTGAAAGGCGAAACCCGCCCGGTGAACCCGCTGGAACAGCGGATGATCGTGCTGGGGGCGCTGGAGGCCGTCGACTGGGTGGTCTCCTTCGAGGAAGACACCCCGCAGCGGCTGATTGCCGGTATCCTGCCGGACCTGCTGGTCAAAGGCGGCGATTATAAGCCGGAACAGATCGCCGGCAGCGAAGAGGTCTGGGCTAACGGCGGCGAAGTGCTGGTGCTCAACTTTGAAGATGGTTGCTCGACCACCAATATTATTAAGAAAATACAAAAAGATAGCGATAAATAAGCTTTTCGCTATTCACCGGCTTGTACGGTGAAGCATCACGGCCCGCGATGGAGATATCGCGGGCCGTTTTTATTTAATCATGTGGAAAATGATTTAGCGCAATAAATAATCATGTTAAGCGCATTTTTCGTACAAATCGCGTTAAGGTAAGCGTAAATACTGAAGTGAGTAAAAGGCATATGACTGATCAGAACATCCACCGCTGAAGGAGTATGCGCATGAACCATAACGATATGTATTCAATGAAGAATTTTGATTTTTTGGCGCGGAGTTTCGCCAGAATGCACGCGCAAGGCCAGCCAGTTGATCTTCAGGCTATTGTCGGCAATATGGATGAAGAGCATCGTGAATGGTTTTGCCAGCGTTATGAACTTTACTGTCGTCAGGTAAACAGCCCGGCGGAAGCCGCCCACTAAGCCAAACGCAAAACGGGCCCCTGAGGGCCCGTTTTTTACGGCTGCTCTTCGCCGCCAGGCGTCGCTGCCTGGCGGTTTTCGAGGTCATTCAGACGCTGCTCCAGCAGCGCCAGTTTTTCGCGGGTCCGCAGCAAAACCTGAGTCTGTACGTCAAACTCTTCGCGGCTGACCAGATCCAGGCGGCTCAGCTGCGACTGTAGCGCCTGGCGGATTTTCTTCTCAACATCCTCACCCAGATCGCGAAGTCCTTTTGGCATCGACTCATGGACCTGGCGGGCGATTTGTTCAATTTTTTTCGGGTCAATCATGGTGGTTTCCTGCTCGGGTCGGATGATTGATCATTGTAGTGCGAACCAGGCCGCCTATAAACCAGAAATGTTTGAAGCTTATGCATTGCCGAGGATAGTCAATAGCGTTATAGTTATCTCGCTTATTCTCAGGGCGGGGCGAAATTCCCCACCGGCGGTAAATCAACCATCGCGTTGAAAGCCCGCGAGCGCTTCCCGTGACTACGGGAAGGTCAGCAGATCCGGTGTAATTCCGGGGCCGACGGTTAAAGTCCGGATGGGAGAGAGTAACGGCACAGTCGGGCCCAGGCCCGCTCGCGTTGACTTTTGCCGCTAAACCGGCGCTCCTAAGACTGCCCTGATTCTGGTAACCATAATTTTAATGAGGTTTTTTTACCATGAATCAGACGCTCCTTTCTTCTTTTGGTACCGCTTTTGAACGTGTGGAACACGCTTTGGACGCCCTGCGCGAAGGCCGCGGCGTGATGGTGCTTGATGATGAAGACCGTGAAAACGAAGGCGATATGATCTTCGCCGCCGAAACCATGACCGTTGAGCAGATGGCGCTGACCATTCGTCACGGCAGCGGCATTGTGTGCCTGTGCCTGACCGAAGATCGCCGCAAACAGCTGGATCTGCCGATGATGGTTGAGAACAACACCAGCGCCTACGGCACCGGCTTTACCGTGACCATCGAAGCGGCCGAAGGTGTGACCACCGGCGTCTCCGCTGCCGACCGCGTGACCACCGTCCGCGCGGCCATTGCCGACGGCGCGAAACCTTCCGATCTCAACCGTCCTGGCCACGTTTTCCCGCTGCGTGCGCAGCCGGGTGGCGTACTGACCCGCGGCGGCCACACTGAAGCCACTATCGACCTCGTGACCCTGGCTGGCTTTAAACCCGCAGGCGTGCTGTGCGAGCTGACCAACGACGATGGCACCATGGCGCGCGCGCCGGAGTGCATCAAGTTCGCTCAGCAACACAATATGGCGGTAGTCACGATTGAAGATCTGGTGGCCTATCGTCGCGAACATGAGCGTAAAGCCAGCTAAATAGCGGTTCGCTACGCCCGACCACAGCCCACTTCTTAGTGGGCTGTGTTGTTTCTGCGCTTTAACCGATGCCCATCGTCTGGAGTACCACCAGGCTCAACCCCATGACCGACATCCCGCACAAAACGCCATAGCTTGGGTTGCTTTGCGGATCGATCTCTTTCGCCAGCGGCATCAGTTCATCGACGGACAGTGCCACCATAATCCCGGCGACGGCAGCCATGATCGCTCCCATCACCAGCGGTGAGACCAGACTCCCCAGAATCAGCCACGCCAGCACGCCGCCCAAAATTTCCGCCATGCCGGAAAGCCCGGCCCAGAGCACCGCCTTGCTGCGCGATCCGGTGGCGGCATACACTGGCCCGGCAACGGCCAGTCCTTCAGGAATATTGTGCAGGGCAACGGCGAGGGCCACGCCCATGCCGAGTTCCAGGTTGTTGCTGGCCGTGACATAGGTGGCGATCCCTTCCGGGAAGTTATGCAGGCTGATACCCAACGTCAGCAGAATAGCGGTGCGACGTAAATTACGTGGACGCGGCGTGGCGGGGGTCATCAGATCCTGCGGGTGAGCGTGCGGCAGCAGGCGGTCAAGGCCGAAATAGCCCAGCAGGCCGATGACAAACATCCCGTAACCGAGCAGCGGCGACATGCCTTCGGCGGTCAGCGCGGCAGGCAGCATTTCCATCAATGAAATCAACAGCATGATCCCGGCGGCAAAGCCGAGGGAGAAGCCAAGCAGACGGTTAGAGGGTTTCTGACCAATCACGCCGAATATGGCGCCAATAAAGGTTGCGCTACCGGCTAACAGCGTCAATATTAAGGGTGATGACATCGCTACTCTCCCTGTGAAAATAAGTGCATATGAGTATATTGCCTGAGGATGCGCGTACGGGACACGTCCCTTTACCGCGACTTACATTCAAATTTTCTGACGATCATCATCATGGTTATCTGAGTTTATCCTGGCGCAAAAGCGCGTAATGTGAGCACATCACATTGACACCCTAAGGATATCATCATGTCCCCTACCCGAATGCCCGCGTTGTTTCTCGGCCATGGCAGCCCAATGAACGTGCTGGAAGACAACATTTATACTCGCGCCTGGGCTCACCTGGGCGAAACCCTGCCGCGTCCGAAGGCGATTGTGGTGGTCTCTGCGCACTGGTTCACGCGCGGTACGGGCGTGACGGCGATGGAGGCCCCGAAGACCATTCACGACTTCGGCGGTTTCCCACAGGCGCTGTATGACACCCATTATCCGGCGCCGGGCTCTCCGGCGCTGGCGCAACGACTGGTGGAGCTGCTCTCGCCTGTGCCGGTCACCCTCGATAAAGAAGCCTGGGGATTTGACCATGGCTCGTGGGGCGTGCTGATTAAAATGTATCCGCAGGCGGATATCCCGATGGTTCAGTTGAGCATCGACAGCACCAAACCGCCGGCCTGGCATCTCGAAATGGGGCGGAAACTGGCCTCGCTGCGTGATGAAGGCATTATGCTGGTGGCCAGCGGCAACGTGGTGCATAACCTGCGCACCGCCCGCTGGCACGGCGAGAACACGCCGTACCCATGGGCAGAGTCCTTCAATAACTACGTGAAGGCGAATCTGCAATGGCAGGGGCCGGACGAGCAGCACCCGCTGGTTAACTACCTGGCACACGAAGGAGGCTCGCTCTCCAACCCAACGGCGGAGCATTTCCTGCCGCTGCTATATATCCTGGGGGCGTGGGATGGTGTTGAAGCGATTACGATCCCGGTCGATGGCATCGAGATGGGCTCGCTGAGTATGCTGTCGGTAGTGGTTGGCGCCTGATGATAGTGCGCTCCGGCGATATCGTCGCCGGAGCGCGACATTATTCGACGAAAATGTGCGGATAGAAGCGCGACAGATCCTGAGTGATCAGCGCCCGATCTTCGCGAATGCCGATCCCGGCGGGCTGATCGTTGATGAGCCAGCTGCCAATCAGTGTGTAGCTGTCACCAAACTTCGGCAGGGGGTAAAACTCCTGCACGATGGTTCCTTCTTCCCCGTACGGACCTTCCACCGACTCCACGACCTTGCCCTGCTCAACAATGGAGACGTTGGCCCCTTCACGAGAGAAGATCGGCTTAATGACGTACTTCTCCATCTCCGGGTGGGCATCTTCGCTGAAGTAGGCCGCCAGCAGATTCGGGTGATTGGGGAACATTTCCCACAGCATCGGCAGCAACGCTTTGTTGGAGATAATGCTTTTCCACGCGGGCTCCAGCCAGCGCACGCCGGCGTCTTCCAGCTTGGTGGAGAACATCTCCCGCAGCATAAACTCCCACGGATAGAGCTTGAACAGGTTACCAATCACCTGATCCTGCAGATCGGTAAACTGACCTTTTTCGCCCAGACCGATATCTTCGATATAGAGGAATTCCGTCGCCAGGCCTGCTTCCGCGGCGCAGTCCTGCAGATACTGCACAGTGCCGCGATCTTCAACGGTATCGCGGCAGCAGGCCATATGCAGCAGCTGGAAGCCAAACTGCTCGCGCAGCTCGCCGAAGCGATCGATGAGCTTTTCCTGCAAACTATTGAACTGGTCGCTGCCCGCCGGCAGCTTGCCGGCGTTGAGCTGGTCTTCCAACCAGATCCACTGGAAGAAGGCCGCTTCATACAGCGAGGTCGGGGTGTCGGCATTGTTCTCCAGCAGCTTCGGCTCGCCGACGCCATCCCAGGCCAGGTCGAGACGCGAGTAGAGCGACGGCTGGTTGGTTTTCCACGACTGGCGCACAAAGCCCCAGGTGTGTTTAGGGATGCGGAATTTAGTCATCAGCTCATCGCTGGCGATCACTTTCTCCACCACCTGGAGGCACATTTGATGCAGCTCGGCGGTGACTTCCTCCAGTTTTTCCACCTGCGCGAGGGTCAGCTTGTAATACGCCTCTTCGCTCCAGTAGGGCTCACCGTACATGGTGTGGAAGTTGAAACCGTACTCGGTCGCTTTCTCACGCCAGTCCGGGCGCTCGGTAATACTGACTCTTTCCATGTGAGTTAGCCGCCCATCGAGCGAGAAGAGGACGTTGAGCCTGCGGCGCTACGCTGCATAGTCGACTGCTTCGCCACCGACTCGCCAAAACCACCGCGGGTAACGGTGGTGGTGGTCGCTGGCTTCGGCGCCATCGCGGTTTTCGGCACGTTCATGGTGCGACCCGGCTGGGCGGCGCCATAGCTTTTGCCGCTCGCATCGGTGTATTGACCATAGGCCGGGCTGGCCGGGTTTTTCGAGCTGAACAGCGGCTGCTGTTGCGCCATGCCGCCGCCCATCAGGCGGCCCATCATATAGCCGGCCATCAGCGGCATCCAGAAGCTGCCGCTGCTTTGCGCCTGCGCCTGGTTTTCCGGGGCGACGCCCGCCTGGGCTGGCGTCTGCTGGCACTGGCCTTCGCCAAACTCGGCGACGCAGTCTTCCCGGGTGGCATATTTCGGCGCGGTACGTTCTGCCTCTTTTACCGCGTTGGTGTAAGCCGTGGTGCACTCGGCTGCTTTGCCCGGATTGGCGGCGGAGCAGTCATCGGCGTTCTGGTATAGCGACACCGTTTCATCGCTTTTTTCACAACCGGCAAGCATAAAGACCGCGGTGACGGCCAGCGCGACCGGCGTCAGATGGCGTGCGCTCCAGCTTTTGCGGAACGACGAATGATTAATTTTTTTTGTCCGTTTCATATTTGTCTTCCAGGACCCAGTGGTATGGCGTGTGTTAACGCTCAGGATAGAGGATGAGTGGTGGAAAATGAAGCGAAGAGGGGCGCTAAGCGGGGGATCTTTACGTTGCCTTACGTTTAACGCATCGCCTGTCCGACGGACAGGCGATGCGCGTCACAGTATGGGTATTACTGACGGAACGGATTGCTGCCGCTGCTCTGGGTGGTCCGTGCGGACGCCGGTTTCACCGCTGCGGTAGTGTTGCCGTAGCCATCGGCGGTGGCATCCTGCTGTGGATTTTCCGGAGCGACGCTGTCTGCGGAGGTGGGGATCGGTTTGCCCAGCGTGTTGTTCAGGGCGACCAGATCCTGCTCGTTCAGGGTACCTAACGCCGACTTAATGTTCAGCTCGTTGATCAGGTAGTTATAGCGCGCATTGGAGAGCTGCTGCTTGGCGTTATACAGCGTGGTGGTGGCGTCGAGGACGTCAACGATGGTACGCGTACCCACCGAGTAGCCTGCTTCCATCGCATCCAGGGAGCTTTGCGCAGAGACCACCGCCTGTTTGTAGGCATTGATGCTGCTGATGGAGGCGTTCACGTTGTTAAACGACGAACGTACAGTCTGCACGACGCTGCGGTGGGCGCTTTCCAGCTGCTCGCTGGCGCCAACGAAGTTGTATTGCGCCTGTTTGACCTGCGAGGTCACCGCGCCGCCCTGATACAGTGGCAGAGAGAAGTTCAGGCCGATTTGGTTCTGCCCGGCATCGTTATCCTGGTATTGCTGAGGATTATTATGGGTTTTTGAACCACTGTAGCTAGTATTCGATACCCCACTCGACGCGGATAGGCTGAGCGTCGGCAAATGCCCGTCCTGCGCCTGGCGAATCTGCTCGCGAGCCAGGTCCTGGTTCAGACGCGCCTGCAGCAGCGACAGGTTGCGGTTCTCCGCTTCCTTCAGCAGGGCGTTGACCGCCTGCGGCTTGTTGGTTTTGAAGCCATTCACATTCAGCGAGGCCAGCTCCGGATAGTAGTTACCGGTGACCTGGCGCAGTTCTTCGACGGCGTTGTCGAGATCGTTACGCGCGGTGACTTCGTTCGCCAGCACGGCGTCGTATTGTGAACGGGCGTTCTGTACGTCAGTGATCGCCACCAGGCCTACGTTAAAGCGCTGCGTGGTTTGATCCAACTGGCGGTAAATGGCCTGTTTCTGCGCTTCGGTATAGGAGAGCGTGTCGATGGCGGCCAGCACTTTAAAATAGGCCGTCGCGGTATTCAGAATCAGCGTTTGCTGATCGGTCTGATACGTGACATCCTGAATGCCTGCCGTTTTTTCCTGCAGCGTCAGGGCGCGCCATTTCGACATATCAAACAGAACCTGCGTTAACTGCAGCGAGCCGCTGGTGACGTTTGAATTGATGCCGTTGCTGTCGCGATAGCCATTGTTATAGGTATAATCCGCTCCCAGCCCAAGCTGAGGCAGTAATGGACTGCGCGCTTCATTGATCTTTTCGAACGCGGCGTCACGATCGGCTGCCGATTTACGCAGATCGGGGTTGCTGATGCGCGCCTGCTGGTAAACCTGAAGCAGGTTTTCCGCCTGGCTCATGGCGCTGAACCCGGTCAGGCTCAGGCCGATAAGAATGGGGAGCAATTTCTTCATTTGCATTCCTTGTTGTGAAGCATTTAGCGCTGGTCTAATTCTAAGAAAAATTCCGCTGATTGTATCGATTCTGCCGCCGTAAAAAGTTGGCGTTACGTGCCATCCGGCGGTAATTTGCACCAATCTAACATACGGACCGTAAAACGGTAGCCAAACGGTCTGGAAATCCCTAATTTCGGATTAGCAGGACATGACAATGAGCAAACCCATTCAGCAGGGAATTACCTTCTTCAAAAATGATGTAGAAATTATTGCACGCGAAACGCTGTATCGTGGTTTTTTTTCGCTCGATTTATACCGTTTTCGCCACCGCCTGTTTAACGGCGGCATGAGCGGCGAAGTCACCCGTGAAATTTTTGAGCGCGGGCATGCCGCCGTCTTGCTACCCTTTGACCCGGTGCGGGACGAAGTGGTGCTCGTCGAACAAATCCGTATTGCCGCCTATGATACCAGCGAGAGCCCGTGGCTGCTCGAAATGGTCGCCGGCATGATCGAAGCGGGGGAAACGGTGGAAGACGTTGCCCGTCGGGAAGCGCTGGAGGAGGCCGGACTTGAAGTTGGGCGGACGAAACCAATATTAAGCTATCTGGCCAGTCCTGGCGGCACCAGCGAACGGTTATCGATCCTGGTGGGAGAAGTTGATGCATCCACGGCAAAAGGCATTCACGGCCTGGCCGAGGAAAACGAGGATATTCGGGTGCATGTGGTGAGCCGGGAACAGGCTTACCAGTGGGTAGAAGAGGGGAAAATCGATAACGCAGCCTCTGTCATCGCCTTGCAATGGCTGCAATTGCATTATCACAATTTACGAAACGAGTGGACAAAATGAAGCGTTATACACCTGACTTCCCTGAGATGATGCGCCTGTGCGAGACCAACTTCGCGCAGTTGCGCCGCCTGTTGCCGCGAACGGATGCAGCGGGTGAGAAGGTAAGTTATCAGGTGGGAAGCGCGCAGTATCGGTTAACGATAGTTGAATCGACCCGCTACACTACTCTGGTGGCGATAGAACAGACTCTGCCTGCGGTAAGCTACTGGAGCCTGCCGTCGATGACCGTTCGCCTCTACCATGACGCCATGGTGGCCGAAGTGTGTTCGAGTCAGCAGATCTTTCGCTTCAAAGCGCGGTATGATTATCCTAATAAAAAGTTGCATCAACGCGACGAAAAGCATCAAATTAACCAGTTTCTGGCCGACTGGCTGCGTTACTGTTTAGCACATGGAGCGATGGCGATTCCGGTTTGTTAGCGTCGTTAAACCTAAGGACACCATTTGGAAAGCCTGTTAAACCTACCTCTGGCTGGTGAGGCCAGAGTCAGGATCTTACAAATTACTGATACTCACCTGTTTGCTGAAAAACATGAAACGTTGTTAGGCATTAATACCTGGGAAAGTTATCAGGCCGTACTGTCGGCTATTCATGCCTCACAGCGTCCATGCGATCTGATTGTCGCAACAGGCGATCTGGCGCAGGACCACTCCTCCGCGGCCTATCAGCATTTTGCTGAGGGTATCGCGAGTTTTGCTGCACCCTGCGTCTGGCTACCGGGTAACCATGATTTCCAGCCGGCGATGTACAGTACGCTGCAGGCGTCAGGCATTTCACCCGCCAAGCGCGTGTTTCTCGGCGACCACTGGCAGATCCTGCTGCTGGACAGCCAGGTGTTTGGCGTTCCCCATGGCGAGCTGAGCGACTTCCAGCTGGAGTGGCTCGAACACAAGCTGGCAGAAGCGCCGGAGCGTTATACCTTACTCCTGCTGCACCACCATCCGCTGCCTGCTGGCTGTAGCTGGCTGGACCAACACAGCCTGCGCAACGCTGGCGCGCTGGACCGCGCGCTGAGCGCCTGGCCGCGGGTGAGACATCTGCTGTGCGGCCATATTCATCAGGAGCTGGATCTGGACTGGAATGGCCGGCGCATGATGGCGACGCCGTCGACCTGCGTCCAGTTCAAACCACACTGCGCCAATTTCACTCTGGATACCGTCTCACCCGGCTGGCGCTGGCTGGAGCTGCATCCTGACGGGACGCTGACCACCGAAGTGTGCCGCCTGGAAGGCGCCGAGTTCCACCCGGATATTGCTTCAGAAGGCTACTGATGGCGACGCTTCTTTATCTGCACGGCTTTAACAGTTCCCCGCGCTCGGCGAAGGCGATGGCGTTAAAGACCTGGCTGTCGCAGCAGCACCCCGACATCACCATGGTGGTACCGGAGCTGCCGCCTTATCCGGCTGAAACGGCAGAGCTGCTGGAATCCATTGTGCTGGAGCATGGCGGCGAGCCACTCGGGGTTGTGGGGTCGTCGCTGGGCGGCTACTACGCGACCTGGCTGTCGCAGTGCTTTATGGTGCCGGCGGTGGTCGTCAACCCGGCGGTGCGCCCGTTTGAACTGCTGAACAATTTTCTCGGCCACAATGAGAATCCATACACCGGGCAGCAATATGTGCTAGAGTCTCGCCATATTTACGATCTCAAGGTCATGCAAATCGACCCGCTTGAAGCGCCGGATTTACTCTGGCTGCTGCAGCAGACCGGGGATGAAGTGCTTGATTACCGCCAGGCCGTTCATTACTACGCCTCCTGCCGGCAAACGGTGGAGGAGGGCGGTAATCACGCATTTGTCGGCTTTGACGATCATTTCACTCAGATTATCGAATTTCTCGGCCTGTGCTAAACGGCCCTGAACGACCTACGAATACACACCATGACGCAATCTTCATATAACGCTGATGCCATTGAGGTACTCACCGGGCTAGAGCCGGTGCGCCGCCGTCCGGGCATGTATACCGACACCACCCGTCCTAACCATCTTGGTCAGGAAGTTATTGATAACAGTGTCGATGAAGCGCTGGCAGGCCACGCCAAACGCGTGGAAGTTATCCTTCATGCCGACCAGTCCCTGGAAGTCATTGACGACGGGCGCGGCATGCCGGTCGACATTCACCCGGAAGAAGGGGTGCCGGCGGTTGAGCTGATCCTCTGCCGACTGCACGCGGGCGGTAAGTTTTCCAACAAAAACTACCAGTTTTCCGGCGGCCTGCACGGGGTGGGGATCTCGGTGGTCAACGCCCTGTCAAAACGCGTAGAGGTAACGGTTCGTCGCGACGGTCAGGTCTACAGCATCGCCTTTGAAAACGGTGAAAAAGTAGAAGATCTGCACGTCACTGGTACCTGTGGCAAACGCAATACCGGGACCAGCGTCCATTTCTGGCCGGACGAAAGCTTCTTCGACAGCCCGCGTTTCTCCGTTTCGCGTTTGACCCATCTGTTAAAAGCGAAAGCGGTGCTGTGTCCCGGCGTGGAAATCGTGTTTCGCGATCAGGTCAACGACAGCGAGCAGCGCTGGTGCTATGCCGATGGCCTTAACGACTACCTGTGCGAAGCCGTAAACGGCCTGCCGCTGCTGCCGGAAAAACCGTTCGTCGGCACCTTCTCCGGCGAGACGGAAGCCGTGGACTGGGCGCTGCTGTGGCTGCCGGAAGGCGGCGAATTGCTGACCGAAAGCTACGTCAACCTGATCCCGACCATGCAGGGCGGGACGCACGTTAACGGTCTGCGTCAGGGACTGCTGGATGCGATGCGCGAGTTCTGCGAATATCGTAATATCCTGCCGCGCGGCGTGAAGCTGTCAGCCGAAGATATCTGGGATCGCTGCGCCTACGTGCTGTCGGTGAAAATGCAGGATCCGCAGTTCGCCGGGCAAACCAAAGAGCGTCTGTCGTCGCGCCAGTGCGCGGCGTTCGTCTCCGGCGTGGTGAAAGATGCCTTCAGTCTGTGGCTGAACCAGAACGTACAGGCTGCCGAACTGCTGGCGGAGATGGCTATCTCCAGCGCCCAGCGTCGTCTGCGCGCCGCCAAGAAAGTGGTGCGTAAAAAGCTGACCAGCGGTCCGGCATTGCCGGGTAAGCTGGCAGACTGCACCGCCCAGGACCTGAACCGCACCGAGCTGTTCCTCGTCGAAGGGGACTCGGCGGGCGGTTCTGCCAAGCAGGCGCGCGATCGCGAATATCAGGCGATCATGCCGCTGAAAGGCAAGATCCTGAATACCTGGGAAGTCTCGTCCGATGAAGTGTTAGCTTCGCAAGAAGTGCACGACATTTCGGTGGCGATTGGTATTGACCCGGATAGCGATGATTTAAGCCAGCTGCGCTACGGCAAAATTTGTATTCTGGCGGATGCCGATTCCGATGGCCTGCACATTGCCACCCTGCTGTGCGCGCTGTTTGTGAGACATTTCCGTACCCTGGTGAAAGAGGGGCACGTCTACGTCGCGCTGCCGCCGCTGTACCGTATCGATCTCGGTAAAGAGGTCTACTACGCGCTGACGGAAGAAGAAAAAACCGGCGTGCTGGAGCAGCTGAAGCGTAAGAAGGGCAAGCCAAACGTCCAGCGCTTTAAAGGTCTGGGTGAGATGAACCCAATGCAGCTGCGGGAAACCACGCTTGATCCGAATACCCGCCGGCTGGTGCAACTGGTGATCAGCGATGAGGATGAGCAGCAGACCACGGCGATGATGGACATGCTGCTGGCCAAGAAGCGTTCCGAAGACCGTCGCAACTGGCTGCAGGAGAAGGGCGATATGGCGGATCTGGAAGTGTAAGTCTGTACGCTGCGCCTGACGTAAAAGGGAGCCTCAGGCTCCCTTTTTCATTTCACGACTGCGTCGGCGGGCTTAGACGCCAGGCTGCAGGATACGGATGGTGGTCTCCAGCACATCGCCTTTGACCGCTTCCGACCAGGCTTTCATGTGCGGCGTTTGCAGGTGCGCTTCAAGATGCGCGACGCTTTCCCACTGCTCCACCATGACGATAGAGTCGGGGGCCGTGGTCTGGAAGCTGACGCCGGCGGCATGATCTACCATGGGCGCGTAGCCGTGGCAGCCGGCCTCCTGCAAAACGGTCGGAATGATTTTCGCGAACTGATCGAGAACCGCCTGACGGTGGTGCTGGCCCGGGCGGGTACGGATTTCTGCAATCACTGTTAACATGGTTAACTCAACTCCTTCTGTGTGTATCTCGTCATACTCCAGGTTCGAATAACTCGAAATATGTAGAGCGTAGACCTGTAGTTAACCAAAAATTTCCGCCAGATGCTTGCGATATTCTGCGATATACCGTGGGACATCAGGCATTTTAATCACGTCGTTGGCGATAAAGGTCGGCAGCGCTTCCATTCCCAGGAACTGGTTAGCCTTATGGAACGGCAGGTAAACGCCGTCAACGCCGACGCCGTGGAAGAACTGGTCTTCGTCGGTGAAGGCTTCCATCGGCGCGTTCCAGGTCAGGGAGAGCATATATTTTTTCCCCTGCACCAGGCCGCCGGAGCCATATTTTTTGCTGGCGTCGGAGCGGGTACGACCGTCGCTGGCGTACAGCGAGCCGTGGCCTTCGGTAAAGACATCATCCATATATTTCTTCACCGTCCACGGGGCGCCCATCCACCAGCCCGGCATCTGCCAGATCACCACATCGGCCCAGAGGAAATTCTGCACTTCTGCTTTTACGTCGTACTCGCTTTCGGCGCGAACGCTTTTAACATCGTGCCCGGCGTCGCGCAGATAACTCTCCGCGACCTCGGTCAGGGTGTCGTTCAGCTGGCCATTCGAGTGCGCGAACTTTTTTGCGCCATTGATAATCAGGATGTTGCTCATTATTTGTCCTCAATCTTGAAAATTTGCCGATGATCTTACCCCGCGAAGCGGGGCAGTAAAATGAGCAAAATGTGCAAAGTCTTTTGCCAAATGAGCAATAATCTCGCTACCAGTACACGCGGGCTTCGAAGCCGCCGTCGCGCGCGTTGGCGAAATCAACCTGCATGCCGTGCAGCGAGGCGATGCGCCGGACGATAGACAGGCCCAGGCCGCTGCCCGGCGCGTCCTGCCCCGGCGGGCGATAAAAACGCTCGCCGATGCGCGCCAGCGCCTGCGGGCTAATGCCTGGGCCGTTATCACGCACCCGAAACTCGCGGGCGTTGAGGGTGATATCAACCTGGCTGCCGCGCGGGCTATAGCGTACGGCATTATCCAGCAGGTTGCGCACCAGCAGGCTGAGCAGCAGAGGCTGGCCGGTGTGAACGATATGACTGGCATTCAGGTGTAGGCGTAGTTCAATGGCGGACTGCTGCGCATGGTGATACATCTCCATGACCGCCGACTGCAGCAGGTCGTCGATGGCGACCGGCTGCACGTCGTCCAGTTGGGCGAGTGAGTCCAGCCGCGACAGCGTCAGCAGTTGATCGACCAGCCGGGTGGCGCGATCGATCCCCTGGTGGAGCTGGGCCAGCGCTTTCTCACGTCCTTCTGCATCGTCCATAGAGAGCTGGGCGACGTCGGTCTGTACCTTCAGCGCCGCCAGCGGGCTGCGCAGTTCATGGGCGGCATCAGAGGTAAACCGACGTTCGCGCAGCATGGCGTTATGGGTGCGCTGGAACAGCTGATTCAGAGCCTCGACCAGCGGGCGGACTTCGGAGGGGATCTTCTCCACGCTGAGCGATTCCGCTGAGTCCGGCGCGCGCAGGCGCAGCGTGCGCGCCAGCTTTTTCAACGGCGCCAGTTCGCGGCTTAACAGCACGATAAGCAGCACGAACATCAGCGGCAGGGCGATCATCCACGGGGTGAGCTGCGAGGTCACGATATCCATCGCCATTTCGCGCCGATAATCCCACTCCTGACCGACGACGATGCGATGACGACCATCGGCAGTGGTTAACCACAGGAAGCGCCACTCGTCATCATCGCCGCGCAGGTAGCCATTGCTGAACCCCTCGCGCTGCGAGTTCCACTGGATATCCTCCCCGTTCTCGCCGTCGTTGAGCACCATGGTGCCGTCGCGGGTGAAGATGGCGAACGCCAGCGCGTCGTCGTCGATGTGTCCATGCCGCACCTTTTTCTTTTCACCGAACGATTCGGGCGGGGCGCGGAGTTCATCGAAATGCATGGCGCTCAGGCGGCGGGCGAACAGCAACTGCTGGGTATCGAACAGCTTATCCAGCTTTTTGCTGGTTTGCTGCCAGGCGATCACGCTGGCGACGCCCCAGGCGGCCGCGGTCAGCACAGCAAACAGCAGCGTCAGACGGACGCGCAGGCTCAGGCGGGCAAGTCGTTTCATGCGTCACCCAGGGTATAGCCTATGCCGTGGACAGTGCGGATAAATCCGCTACCGAGTTTGCGGCGCAGATGATGGACGTGAACTTCCACGGCGTTGCTGGAGACCTCGTCGTCCCAGGTGTAGAGCTTTTCTTCGATAAGCTTGCGCGGCAGTACGCGACCAGCGTTACGCAGCAGCAGTTCCAGCAGGGCGAACTCTTTCGGCTTTAGCACCAGGCTCTCGCCGTCGAGGCTGGCGGTTAAGCGGTTCGGGTCGAGGCTCACCTTGCCGTGGCGCAGCTCGCTGCTGCTCTGGCCGTGCGCGCGACGGATCAACGCTTCGAGGCGCGCCGCCACTTCAATCAGGGCGAAAGGCTTGCACAGATAGTCATCGGCGCCGAGCCGTAGCCCCTCCACTCGCTGGCTGAGCGCATCGCGGGCGGTAAGGATCAGCACTGGCTCATGGCGGCCCTTGTCCCGCCATTCGCGCAGAATATCGAGGCCATCGATGCCGGGGAGGGTGAGATCCAGGATTGCGGCGTCGTAGGGGGCGCTATATAAGGCATTTTTGCCCTCCAGCCCGGCGGTAAACCAGTCAATGCTGAAGCCCATTTTGCTCAGCCCGGCTTTGATGCCGTCGCCGATCAGCTTGTCATCTTCCACCAGTAATATGCGCATGTTTCCCTCCGACGATCCTGTTTCTTTGCGCAGTAAACCGCGTTGAAGCGGGTGATGTACAGCATTAAAATTTCTTTTTTCCGCTTAAGAAGTCGTTAAGTTTTGTCGGGCGTAATAGGAGCCATATCAACACGAAGGGAGAACACATCATGAAGAAAATTGCTGCGATGACCGCGATCGTTGCCCTGGTTTCCATGCCGGTGCTGGCTGCCGAACAGGGCGGGTTTACCGGTCCTTCTTCGACCACGCAGGTCAGTTCCACCGCGCAGGCTGGCGGATTCACCGGCCCGAGCGGCGCGGTGACCACCGTCGCCAATGCCAAATCGCTGCGGGACGATACCTGGGTGACCCTGCGCGGCAAGATAACCGAGCGCATTTCTGACGATCTGTATAAATTCCAGGATGCTTCCGGGGTGATCAATGTCGATATCGACCACAAGCGCTGGAACGGCGTGACCGTTGGCCCGCAGGACACAGTAGAAATTCAGGGGGAAGTCGATAAGGACTGGAACTCAGTAGAAATCGACGTTAAACAGATCCGTAAAATCGCGCCATAAGTCTTCGTCAGATAAGCGCAAGATCGGTCAGGCATCGCGATCCTCGCTCTGTCAGAGTATGTCGCGAGGAGGAGACGATGAACGATATTAAGGCCAGCCCGGCGTATGTCGGGCGCTTCCAGCGTGTCTGTAGGTACATTGCGCGCCATCTTGATGAGCCGCTGTCGCTGGAGGCGCTGAGCGCGATAGCGCACAGTTCGCCTTACCATTTTCACCGGCAATTTAGCGCTTATACCGGCATTCCATTGTACCGGTATATTCAGTGGTTGCGTCTGCGACGCGCCTGTTGGCGCCTGGCGTTTAACCCCTGCGATAAAGTCATCGATATTGCCCTTGATGCCGGATTTCAGAATGCGGAGTCGTTCAGTCGTGCCTTCCGTACCGCGTTTGACCAAAGCCCGACCCAATTCCGTCAGCAACCGGACTGGGCCGAGTGGCATCGACGCGTACCGAAACATACGCTACAGGAGCAAACGTCGATGGACGTCAACATCATTTCCTTCCCCACCACCCGGATAGCCGTATTGCAACATCGCGGCAGCCCGGACCTTGTCAACACCACCGCCGCGCGTTTTATCGCCTGGCGTAAGACGAGCGGATTATCGCCCGTCGCCACCAGCGATACCTGGGGTATCGCCTGGGACGATCCGCAGACCACCCCGCAGGAGGCATTTCGTTTTGATATCTGCGGTACGGTCGCTGGGCCGGTCGGTGAAAACGCCTTTGGCGTGATTAACGGCGAAATCCCCGGCGGACGCTGCGCCGTCGTGCGCCATCACGGCTCGCTGGACACGCTGGCGAACAGCGTTTGGTTTCTCTATCGCGACTGGTTACCCGCGTCAGGCGAGACGTTACGGGATTTTCCGGTGTACTTCCGTTACCTCAATTTTGTCCATGAGGTGGCTGAGCATGAACTGCAAACCGATATTTATCTGCCGCTGGCCTGATTAAGCGTGACGGAATCCTCAGCCGATCTCACGGCCTGTGACTCAGGGCGTGAGATCGGGTATTATCGCGGGTAGTTTTGCCGTCCGAACGGTCGGTACCCAGATTGAGGATCCACGATTAATGAGCGATATGGCAGAGCGCCTTGCGCTGCATGAATTTACGGAAAATGCTTACCTGAACTACTCCATGTACGTGATCATGGACAGGGCATTACCGTTTATTGGCGATGGCTTAAAACCGGTCCAGCGTCGCATCGTCTACGCGATGTCCGAGCTGGGGCTGAACGCCAGCGCGAAATTCAAAAAGTCCGCCCGCACCGTCGGCGACGTGTTGGGTAAATATCACCCGCACGGCGACAGCGCCTGCTATGAAGCGATGGTGCTGATGGCGCAGCCGTTCTCTTACCGTTACCCGCTGGTAGACGGGCAGGGAAACTGGGGGGCGCCGGACGATCCGAAATCCTTCGCCGCCATGCGTTACACCGAGTCCCGCCTGTCGAAGTATGCTGAACTGCTGCTCAGCGAGCTGGGACAGGGAACGGTCGACTGGGTACCAAACTTTGACGGGACGCTGCAGGAGCCGAAAATGCTGCCTGCGCGTCTACCGAACATCCTGCTTAATGGCACCACCGGCATCGCGGTGGGTATGGCCACTGATATTCCGCCGCACAACCTGCGTGAAGTGGCCAAAGCGGCGATTACGCTGATTGAGCAGCCGAAAACGACTCTCGACGAACTGCTGGATATCGTGCAGGGGCCGGATTTCCCGACCGAGGCGGAGATCATCACCTCGCGGGCGGAAATTCGCAAAATCTACCAGAACGGACGCGGCTCAGTGCGCATGCGCTCGGTGTGGAGCAAAGAGGACGGCGCGGTGGTGATTAGCGCGCTGCCGCACCAGGTTTCCGGCGCCAAAGTGCTGGAGCAGATTGCGGCGCAGATGCGCAATAAAAAGCTGCCGATGGTTGACGATCTGCGCGACGAATCGGACCACGAAAACCCGACCCGTCTGGTGATCGTCCCGCGCTCCAACCGGGTGGATATGGAACAGGTGATGAACCACCTGTTTGCCACTACCGATCTGGAAAAAAGCTACCGCATCAACCTCAATATGATCGGCCTCGACGGACGCCCGGCGGTGAAAAACCTGCTGGAGATCCTCAGCGAGTGGCTGGTGTTCCGTCGCGATACCGTGCGTCGCCGTCTGAACCATCGGTTAGAGAAAGTGCTTAAGCGCCTGCATATCCTTGAAGGTTTGCTGGTGGCGTTTCTCAATATCGATGAAGTGATCGAGATCATCCGCACCGAAGATGAACCGAAGCCAGCCCTGATGTCGCGCTTTGGCATCAGCGAAACCCAGGCGGAAGCGATTCTGGAATTAAAACTGCGCCACCTCGCCAAACTGGAAGAGATGAAGATCCGCGGCGAGCAGGACGAGCTGGAAAAAGAGCGCGACCAGCTGCAGGCGATTCTGGCTTCTGAGCGTAAAATGAACAACCTGCTGAAAAAAGAGCTGCAGGCTGATGCCGATGCTTTCGGTGACGAACGCCGCTCGCCGCTTCACGAACGTGAAGAAGCGAAAGCGATGAGCGAGCATGATATGCAGCCGTCTGAGCCAGTGACTATCGTTCTGTCGCAGATGGGCTGGGTGCGGAGCGCCAAAGGGCACGACATTGACGCTCAGGGCTTGAGTTATAAAGCGGGCGACAGCTGGAAGGCCTCGGCGAAAGGCAAGAGCAACCAGCCGGTGGTGTTTATCGATACCACCGGGCGCAGCTATGCCATCGATCCGATTACCCTGCCTTCCGCGCGTGGCCAGGGCGAGCCGCTTACCGGTAAGCTGACTCTGCCGCCGGGGGCGACCGTGGAACATATGCTGATGGAAAGCGACGATCGTAAGCTGCTGATGGCTTCCGACGCGGGCTACGGTTTTGTCTGCACCTTCAACGATCTGGTGGCGCGCAACCGTGCCGGTAAAGCGCTGATCACCCTGCCTGACAACGCGCACGTGATGCCGCCGCTGGTGATTGAGGACGAGTCCGATATGCTGCTGGCCATCACGGCAGCCGGACGGATGCTGATGTTCCCGGTGAGCGATCTACCGCAGCTGTCGAAAGGCAAGGGCAACAAAATTATCAGCATTCCTGCGGCGGAAGCCGCCGCCGGGCAGGATGGCCTGGCGCATCTGTTTATCCTGCCACCGCAGAGCACGCTCACCATCCATGTTGGCAAACGGAAAATCAAACTGCGTCCGGAAGAGCTGCAAAAAGTCACCGGCGAGCGTGGTCGCCGCGGTTCGCTGATGCGCGGGCTGCAGAAGATCGACCGTGTTGAAATCGACTCGCCGCGCCGCGCCGCGGCAGGCGATAGTGAAGAGTAAACGCCACTCCTCCCGTCTTTGACGGGAGGAGGCGAAAAAATGCCGCAAAATCGTTGTTTATTCAGGCGTTGCGATTAACAATGTCCATCACCAGGGACCCAGGAAGAACGGTCCCGGCCTGCGCAGAACTGATGAGCCTGCCTTCTGTCAGCAGCGAATAATTCTAAGCGGTTTGGGTTTTAGAGGTAGCTATGCTATTCATTTTTCGAGTAATTTTCGTGGTCATTTATTGCATCGTGGTGTGCATACTTGGCTGTCTGTACTGCTTGTTCAGCCCGCGTAATCCAAAACATGTTGCCACTTTCGGCCATCTGTTTGGCCGCTTATCTCCGGTATTTGGCCTGAAGGTGGAACTGCGCAAACCTGCTGATGCGGAAAGCTATGGCAACGCGATCTACATCGCTAACCACCAGAACAACTATGATATGGTGACGGCGTCGAACATCGTGCAGCCGCCGACGGTCACCGTAGGTAAAAAAAGCCTGCTGTGGATCCCGTTCTTTGGCCAGCTCTACTGGCTGACGGGCAACCTGCTGATTGACCGTAATAACCGAACCAAAGCGCATGGCACCATTGCTGAAGTGGTGAATGCCTTTAAAAAGCGTAAAATTTCGTTCTGGATGTTCCCGGAAGGGACCCGCAGTCGCGGCCGCGGCCTGCTGCCTTTTAAAACCGGCGCCTTTCACGCGGCGATCGCCGCTGGCGTACCGATTATTCCGGTGTGCGTGTCCAACACATCGAACAAAATTAAGCTCAACCGCTGGAACAACGGTCTGGTGATTGTTGAGATGCTGCCGCCGGTGGATACCAGCCAGTTCGGTAAAGACAACGTGCGCGCGCTGGCGACGCATTGCCGCGAGCTGATGGCCGCCAAAATTGCTGAGCTGGACAACGAAGTGGCCGCGCGCGAAGCGGCTAAAAAGTCATAAGACAGGAAACGCCGCCAACGCGCGCGTATTGCTGGCGGGAAACGAATTCCCTTTTTCATTTGTCAGTATGTCATGGAGTTAATATGTCACTCAGTCGGCGTCAGTTTATTAAGGCTTCCGGCGTAGCGCTGTGCGCTGGCGCCGCGCCGCTGAAAGCCCATGCCGCCGGCCAGCAGCTTGCGCTGCCGGTTCCGCCGCTGCTGGAATCGCGTCGCGGTCAGCCGCTGTTTCTGACGCTGCAGCGTTCGCACTGGTCGTTTACGCCAGGCACTCGCGCCCCCGTCTGGGGGATCAATGGCCGCTACATGGGGCCGACGATCCGCGTCTGGAGCGGGGACGACGTCAAGCTTATCTACAGCAACCGTCTGACTGAGAATGTCGCGATGACTATCCGCGGCCTGCAGGTGCCTGGCCCGCTGATCGGCGGCGCGGCGCGTATGATGTCGCCGAACGCCGACTGGGCGCCGGTGCTGCCTATCCGCCAGAGCGCTGCCACCTTGTGGTATCAGGCCAACACGCCGAACCGGATGGCGAAGCAGGTATACAACGGCCTGGCCGGCATGTGGCTGGTGGAAGATGAGGTCAGCAAGAACCTGCCAATCCCTAACCACTACGGCGTTGATGACTTCCCGGTGATTATTCAGGACAAGCGGCTGGATAACTTCGGCACGCCGGAATATAGCGAACCGGGGAGCGGCGGCTTCGTTGGCGATACGCTGCTGGTTAACGGCGTGCAGAGCCCCTATGTCGAAGTGTCGCGCGGCTGGGTGCGCCTGCGCCTGCTGAACGCCTCCAACTCCCGGCGCTATCAGCTGCAGATGAGCGATGGCCGACTGCTGCATGTGATTTCCGGCGACCAGGGGTTCCTGCCGGCGCCGGTCTCGCTCAAGCAGCTGTCGCTGGGGCCGGGGGAACGGCGTGAAATTCTGGTCGATATGACCAACGGCGATGAAGTGTCCATTACCTGCGGTGAAGCGGCGAGTATTGTCGACCGTATCCGCGGCTTTTTTGAACCGTCAAGCATCCTGGTCTCCACGCTGGTACTTACCCTGCGGCCGACCGGGCTGCTGCCGCTGGTCACCGACAGTCTGCCGGTGCGTCTGCTGCCGACCGAACTGCTCTCCGGCACGCCGATCCGCAGCCGGGATATCACCCTTGGCGACGATCCGGGCATCAACGGCCAGCTGTGGGATCCGCAGCGTATCGATATCACGGCGCAACAGGGGACCTGGGAGCGCTGGACGGTGCGCGCCGACCGCCCGCAGTCGTTCCATATTGAAGGGGTGATGTTCCAGATCCGTAACGTCAACGGCTCGTCGCCCTTCCCGGAAGATCGCGGCTGGAAGGACACCGTGTGGGTCGACGGGCAGGTTGAACTGCTGGTCTACTATGCTCAGCCGTCGTGGCCGCACTTCCCGTTCCAGTATCTGAGCCAGACGCTGGAGCTTGCCGACCGCGGCTCGATCGGCCAGATGCTGGTGAATCCCGCGCCGTAATCTCTTCAACCCTGGCCGGAACACGGTCAGGGTTTGAGAAAATCCTCCTTCATTTCCACTATCATTCCGGCTTATAATCCACGCCCTTTTGGTTATTTTTTTATCATTTCCCCCGGAAGCAATATGAGCGCAATATCCCTGATCCAACCGGATCGTGACCTTTTTTCCTGGCCGCAATACTGGGCTGCCTGTTTTGGCCCTGCGCCATTTTTACCGATGTCGCGTGAAGAGATGGACCAACTTGGCTGGGATAGCTGCGACATTATTCTGGTGACCGGCGACGCCTACGTCGACCACCCGAGCTTCGGGATGGCCATCTGCGGCCGTATGCTGGAAGCGCAGGGGTTCCGGGTGGGGATCATTTCCCAACCGGACTGGAACAGCAAAGACGACTTTATGCGCCTGGGTAAGCCGAACCTGTTCTTCGGCGTGACCGCCGGCAATATGGACTCGATGATCAACCGCTACACCGCCGACCGTAAGCTGCGCCATGACGATGCTTACACCGCCGGCAACGTGGCGGGTAAACGCCCGGACCGCGCCACCCTGGTCTACACCCAGCGCTGTAAAGAGGCGTGGAAAGACGTGCCGGTGATCCTTGGCGGCATCGAGGCCAGCCTGCGCCGTACCGCGCATTATGATTACTGGTCCGATACCGTGCGCCGCTCGGTGCTGGTGGACTCCAAGGCCGATATGCTGATGTTCGGCAACGGCGAGCGTCCGCTGGTGGAAGTCGCGCATCGCCTGGCGATGGGCGAAACCATCGACCAGATCCGCGATGTGCGCAATACCGCCATCATGGTGAAAGAGGCGCTGCCGGGCTGGAGCGGCGTCGATTCCACCCGCCTGGATACGCCTGGCAAAATTGACCCGATCCCGCATCCGTACGGTGAGGATCTGCCGTGTGCCGATAACAAGCCGGTTGCGCCGAAAAAGCAGGAAGCCAAAAGCATCACCGTGCAGCCGCCGCGGCCCAAACCGTGGGAAAAGACCTATGTGTTGCTGCCTTCCTTCGAGAAGGTGAAAGGCGATAAGGTCCTGTACGCTCACGCTTCGCGTATTCTGCACCATGAAACCAACCCCGGCTGCGCCCGGGCGCTGATGCAAAAGCATGGCGAACGCTATATCTGGATCAACCCGCCGGCAATCCCGCTCTCGACTGAAGAGATGGACAGCGTCTTCGCGCTGCCTTACAAGCGTGTGCCGCATCCTGCTTACGGCGACGCGCGTATCCCGGCGTATGAGATGATCCGTTTCTCGATCAACATCATGCGCGGCTGCTTCGGCGGCTGTTCGTTCTGCTCAATCACCGAGCACGAAGGGCGCATTATCCAGAGCCGTTCAGAAGATTCGATCATTAATGAAATCGAAGCCATTCGCGACACGGTGCCCGGCTTTACCGGGGTGATCTCCGATCTCGGCGGACCAACGGCCAACATGTATATGCTGCGCTGCAAATCGCCACGCGCCGAGCAGACCTGCCGCCGTCTCTCCTGCGTCTACCCGGATATCTGCCCGCACATGGATACCAACCATGAGCCGACGATCAATCTTTACCGTCGCGCCCGTGAGCTGAAGGGCATTAAGAAGATCCTCATTGCCTCTGGCGTACGCTATGACATCGCCGTCGAAGATCCGCGCTATATCAAAGAGCTGGCGACCCACCACGTCGGCGGCTATCTGAAGATCGCTCCGGAGCATACCGAAGAGGGGCCGCTGTCGAAGATGATGAAGCCGGGGATGGGCAGCTACGACCGCTTTAAAGAATTGTTTGATACCTATTCGAAGCAGGCGGGTAAAGAACAGTATCTGATCCCGTACTTTATCTCCGCTCACCCGGGGACCCGTGATGAAGATATGGTGAACCTGGCGCTGTGGCTGAAGAAACATCGCTTCCGTCTCGACCAGGTGCAGAACTTCTATCCGTCGCCGCTGGCGAACTCGACCACTATGTATTACACCGGCAAGAACCCGCTGGGCAAGATTGGCTATAAGAGCGAAGAGGTGGTGGTGCCGAAGGGCGATAAACAGCGCCGTCTGCATAAAGCGCTGTTGCGCTATCACGATCCGGCAAACTGGCCGCTGATCCGTCAGGCGCTGGAGGCGATGGGTAAAAAGCACCTGATTGGCTCACGCCGCGACTGCCTGGTGCCTGCCCCGACGCTGGATGAGATGCGCGAAGCGCGTCGCCAGAACCGCCATACCCGTCCGGCGCTGACCAAGCACACGCCGATTGTACATCAGCGTTCTAACGGTGAAACGACGGCGAAAAAACCGGTCAAACGCGGTAAAGTCGCCGGGCGTTAAGCCTGACGTTGTGCCCGGTAGCGCTTTGCTGGCCAGGCCAGTTAGAGAGCCGGATAGGCGTCAGTGCTATCCGGCTTTTTTATATGTTAGCCGCCAAACTGATCCGGATCGGGCCCTAAACGCTTGCCCTGGTCCAGCTTCGCGATTTCGCTGAGTTCGTCTTTGTCGAGACGGAAATCCCAGACGTTAAAGTTTTCCGCGATACGCGACGGCGTCACTGATTTCGGGATCACCACCAGACCGCTATCAAGATGCCAGCGGATGACGATTTGCGCCGGCGTTTTGCCGTACTTATCGGCGAGCTGGTGGATGACTTTCTGATCGAACACCCCTTTACCGCCCTGGGCCAGCGGGCTCCAGGATTCGGTCTGGATCTTGTGGGTGGCGTTCCAGGCATGCAGCTGACGCTGCTGCAGCAGCGGATGGAGCTCAATCTGGTTGATCACCGGTGCGACGCCGGTTTCATCAATCAGCTTCTGCAGATGCGGGACCTGGAAATTACACACGCCGATGCTTTTCGCCAGCCCCTGCTGCTGCAGCTCGATCAGCGCCTGCCAGGCTTCGACGTAATGGCCGATCGCCGGCACCGGCCAGTGGATTAAGTAGAGATCCACATAGTCGAGCTTCAGCTTGCTGAGGCTCTCTTTCAGCGCCTCGTGCGGCCGTTTTTGATCGTCGTTCCACAGCTTGGTGGTGATGAACAGCTCATCGCGATTGACGCCTGCGCTGTGCAGCGCGTTGCCGACGCCGGCCTCATTTTGGTACGCGGCGGCGGTGTCAAAGGAGCGATAACCGACTTCCAGCGCCTTATGAATGGCGGAGACGACTTCCTCGTTGCCAGCTTTCCACACGCCGAGACCCAGCTGCGGCATCAGGTTGCCGTCGTGTAGTTTTATAACGGTTGGATGTGTCATGCCTTCCTCCTGTTAATGAACTCGGCGAGGCAGAATCCGCCGAGGGGTAGCATTAAGTCTGGACGAAATAGCTAAAAACGGTAGTAAAAACACCTCTCCCCGACGTTTGTTTAACGTAAGGAGAGGTGAATCAGGCGGGGTTAAATTAGCGAGCAGCCTCGTAAATACGGCGGCTGACGTCCAGGGTGATATCCTGATGTTCGCCCAGTTTGGTCATGCCGTGCTCTTCCAGTTTCGCCAGCAGCGCCGGGATGGAGCTACCGTCGAGACCGTAATCGGAGAGGCGGGTCGGCACCCCCATCTGCTCGAAGAAACTACGGGTTGCGGCAATAGCGGCATCGATACGCTGTTCTTCGGAGCCCTCGGTGATATTCCATACGCGCTCGGCATACTGCAGCAGCTTCGCGCGCTTGGTATCGCGTTTCTCATTCCACAGCGCCGGCAGCACGATAGCCAGCGTCTGGGCGTGATCCAGACCATGCATCGCCGTCAGTTCGTGGCCGAGCATATGGGTCGCCCAGTCCTGCGGTACGCCAGCGCCGATAAGACCGTTCAGCGCCTGAGTCGCCGCCCACATAATATTAGCGCGCACGTCGTAGTTCTCTGGTTCCTGCAGCGCTTTCGGGCCATCTTCCACCAGCGTCAGCAGAATGCCTTCGGCGAAACGGTCCTGAATTTTGCCGTCAACCGGGTAGGTGACGTACTGTTCAACGGTATGGACGAAGGCGTCAACCACGCCGTTGGCGACCTGGCGCGGTGGCAGAGTGTAGGTGTAAACCGGGTCGAGGATCGCGAACTGTGGCTGGACGTGCGAAGACATAAACGCGCGTTTGTCGCCGGTGGTTTTCCGCGAAATCACCGCCCCTTTGTTTGATTCAGAACCGGTCGCTGGCAGAGTCAGAACCGAACCCATTGGAATGGCGCTGGCGATCTTACTGCCGTAAGTTTCCAGAATTTCCCATGGATCGATAGCGGCGTCGTAATGGGCCGCCGCGGCGATGAACTTGGTGCCATCCAGTACTGAACCGCCGCCGACCGCCAGCAGGAAGGTGACCTTCTCTTCACGGGCGAGCTTCACGGCGTTCATCAGAGTTTCGTAAGACGGGTTCGGCTCGATGCCGCCAAATTCAAGGACATCCAGGCCATTCAGGGCGGTGAGTACCTGATCCAGGACGCCCGTTTTTTTCACGCTGCCGCCGCCGTAGGTGATCAGTACGCGAGCCTCCGCCGGGATCTGTTCACGCAGCTTTTCAATCGCGCCTTTGCCAAACAGAATGCGGGTTGGGGTATGCAGGTCAAAATTATTCATTGCTAGTGTCCTCAAAAGAGTAAAACCGCCGACAGGGACGATACCGCTGCCAGATGACGGTTATTGTGGTCCTGGCGCCGTTGACCCTCAATGCACATTTCTGCCGATGTCTTGCCTATTTCTCCATGTGGCTGGAGAATTCTCGCCAGCCTGCGCACAATGTATGGGTGAAGAAACATCGGGAGAGGCGGTGGCAATGCAACACGCACAGATATGCCAGATATTGACAGAGAAGATTAACCAGCTGAAAGATAAGCACGAACTGTTAAGTTCGCTGCTGCCTGACGTCCGCCTGCTGTATGGGACGCAGCCGGGTACCCGGACGCCGGTGATGTATCAGCCGGGGATCGTTTTTCTCTTTTCCGGCCATAAAATTGGTTATATCAATGAGCGGACTTTTCGCTACGACACAAATGAATATCTGCTGCTGACCGTGCCGCTGCCCTTCGAATGCGAAACCTTTGCCACCCCGGAGGTGCCCCTCGCCGGGATGCGTCTGAACGTCGATATCCTGCAACTGCAGGAGCTGCTGATGGATATTGGCGAGGATCCGCTGTTTCAGCCCGCCGTCGCCTCCAGCGGAATAAATTCGGCAGTGCTTTCCGAAGATATTTTGTGCGCTGCCGAACGGCTGCTCGACGTCATGGATCGTCCGCTGGACGCGCGCATTCTTGGCAAGCAGATTATCCGTGAAATCCTCTACTATGTGCTGACGGGCCCCTGCGGCGGCGCACTGCTGGCGTTGGTCAGCCGACAGACCCATTTCAGTTTGATAAGTCGCGTGCTGAAACACATCGAGAGCCAGTACACCGAAAACCTGAGCGTCGATCGGCTGGCGGCAGAGGCGAATATGAGCGTCTCGGCGTTTCACCATAATTTTAAATCGGTGACCAGTACTTCACCGCTGCAGTATCTGAAAACCTACCGTTTGCACAAGGCGCGTATGCTGATGATCCATGACGGCATGAAGGCCAGCGCGGCGGCGATGCGGGTGGGGTATGAAAGTCCTTCGCAGTTCAGCCGCGAGTTTAAGCGCTACTTCGGTATGACGCCCGGGGAAGATGCCGCACGAATTCGCACGATGCAGGGCATGTAATATCGGGAAGGGCAAGCCGGGCGGGCGCAGGCCCCCCGGCAGGTGGCCGTCAGGCGCTGCAGTATTTCTTTTTGATCACCACGAACAGCGTGCCGAGCAGGCCCGCCAGCAGCAGAGCAATCGGCAGGATCATCAGGCAGGTCATGACCTGATCTTCATGGCGCTTCACAAACGGGATCATGCTCAGCGCATAGCCGAGACCCGTGACCACGCCAACCCACAGCAGGGCGCTCAGCCAGTTGAAGAACTGAAAGCGGCGGTTCGGCAGGCCGGAAATCCCCGCCATGGTTGGCAGCAGGGTGCGGACAAATGCCAGAAAGCGGCCCGCGAGCAGCGCCAGCAGGCCGTGGCGGTCAAACATACAGGTGGCGCGCTGATGGTACTTATGCGGCAGATGCGCCAGCCAGCCTTTCACCGTTTGCGTATTGCCCAGCCAGCGCCCTTGCACATAGCTCAACCAGCAGCCGAGGCTGGCGGCGGCGGTCAGAATGGCGATAGTGGGCACAAAGTCCATGACGCCTTTAGCAATCAGCGCGCCGGCGAGCAGCAGCAGGCTGTCCCCCGGTAAAAAGGACGCGGGCAGCAGCCCGTTTTCCAGAAACAGGGTGGCGAACATAACCAGATATACAACGCCCACAACGTGAGGGTTCGCCAATGCGGCAAAATCATGTTGCCACAACGCGGCGACAATCTCTTGAATGACAACCATGGACTTTCCTAAGTGGTACCGTATTGTTGACTAGTGTACTCCTGAAGAGACCCGAGCACCTTGATCCCGGGCGCAACAAAAGCGGCCGCTTTGCTAAAAAGCGTCCGCTATTGTTGCCACTGACTGTCACTTTACACGATACGCGCGAAGCCCGCTGCTAAATCCGCCTGCAGATCGTCAACATTTTCGAGACCAATGTGCAAACGGATCAACGTGCCGCTGAAGTCGACTTCCGCATCCGGTCGGATGTGAGCGATTTGCTCCGGCTGATTGGCCAGAATCAGCGATTCAAAGCCGCCCCACGAGTAGGCCATGCTGAACAGGCTGAAATTGTCGAGGTACTCGGCCAGTTCGGCATCATTGAGGCGCTTGTTGAGTACAAACGAGAACAGCCCGCTGCTGCCGGTAAAATCGCGCTTCCAGAACTCATGGCCTTTACTGCCGGGCAGGGCGGGGTGGTTGACCCGCGCCACCTGCGGATGCTGCGCCAGCCACTCGGCGATGCGCAGGCTGCTTTCATGATGCTGACGCAGGCGCACGCCCAGGGTGCGCAGGCCGCGGCTGGTCATATAGGCGGTATCGGCGTCCAGCATTTGTCCCATCAGATAGGCATTCTCACGCAGCTGCGGCCAGCAGCGCGCGTTCGCCACCGCAGTGCCGACCATGGCGTCGGAATGGCCGATCAGGTATTTGGTACCTGCCTGAATAGAAATATCGATGCCAAAATCCAGCGCTTTGAACAGGATCCCCGCCGCCCAGGTGTTATCGATCATGATAATCGCTTCCGGCGCGACCTGACGCACGGCGGCGACAATCGCTGGCACATCATGCACTTCCATGGTGATGGAGCCAGGCGATTCAAGGAACACCACGCGGGTCTCCGGCCGAATAAGTTGGGCAATATCGGCGCCGATGAGGGGATCGAACCAGCTGGTGGCGACGCCGAGTTTAGCGAGAATTTTGGTACAAAAATCCTGGCTTGGCTCATAGGCGGTATTGGTCATCAGCACATGGTCGCCCTGTTCGACGAACGCCAGGATGGTGTTGGCCACCGCGGCCGCGCCACAGGGGAAGAGGGCGCAGCCGGCGCCGCCTTCCAGCTCGCACATCGCTTCCTGCAGTGAGAAGTGGGTCAGGGTGCCGCGACGCCCGTAGAACAGCTCGCCGTTAGCCCGGTTGCGGGTGGCGTGTTTTTTGGCTTCCACGGTATCGAAAACCAGCGATGACGCGCGCTGGATCACGCTGTTCACTGAGCCCTGGGTATATTTTTTGCTCCGTCCGGCGTTGACCAGCGCGGTATCAAGATGTTTATCAGCCATGTTGATGAACCTGTTTTTATACGTCTGGACGTCTAAACTAGCATGAATCTTCTTTTCTGTACCAGTGCGGCGCCGATACAGGCGAAAATTTTACCAGGCCCGCAGTAAGCCGCTTTTTTACTGCGTGAGCGCAAGGAAAATAAACGTGATTTGCTGCACAGTGTAAATACTAATGAGAACCACTATCAATTCGATGTCGTTTTGATATTATTGTGGGCAGATTTTGTGATTATCGTCGTGGAGATAGAGCGTGGGTAATAATTTGATGCAGGCGGATCTCTCCGTTTGGGGTATGTATCATCATGCCGATATTGTCGTTAAGGTGGTGATGATTGGCCTGATTCTGGCGTCGGTCGTCACCTGGGCCATCTTTTTCGGCAAAGGGGCGGAAATCCTCGCCAGCAAGCGTCGCCTCAAACGTGAACAGCAGCAGCTGGCGGAAGCCCGCTCTCTCGATCAGGCCAGCGATATCGCCAGCGCCTTTGAGGCGAAGAGCCTGACCACCCAGCTTATCAATGAAGCGCAGAACGAACTCGAACTCTCTGCCGGTGCGGAAGACAATGAAGGCATCAAGGAACGCACCGGTTTCCGCCTTGAGCGCCGCGTCGCGGCGGTCGGTCGCCATATGGGGCGCGGCAATGGTTATCTGGCCACCATCGGCGCCATTTCGCCGTTCGTGGGTCTGTTCGGGACCGTCTGGGGCATCATGAACAGCTTTATCGGTATCGCCCAGACGCAGACTACCAACCTTGCGGTGGTAGCGCCGGGCATCGCGGAAGCGCTGCTGGCGACGGCCATCGGCCTGTTCGCCGCCATCCCGGCGGTGGTCATCTATAACATCTTTGCCCGCATGATTGGCAGCTACAAGGCCTCGCTCGGCGACGTCGCCGCTCAGGTGCTGCTGCTGCAAAGTCGCGACCTGGACCTCAGCGCCAGCGGTGTGAAGCCGGTGCGTAGCGCGCAGAAATTACGGGTAGGTTGATCGGCTATGGCGATGCGTCTTAATGAAAATCTGGACGATAACGGCGAAATGCATGAGATCAACGTGACGCCGTTTATCGACGTCATGCTGGTTCTGCTGATTATCTTTATGGTGGCTGCGCCGCTGGCGACGGTTGACGTGAAGGTGAATCTGCCGGCCTCCTCCAGCCAGCCGCAACCGCGACCGGAAAAACCCATTTATCTGTCGGTGAAGGCGGATAAGAGCATGTTCCTCGGCAACGACCCGATTACCGAAGCGAATATGATTAACGCCCTGGATAGCCTGACCGCCGGCAAAAAAGATACCACTGTCTTCTTCCGCGCGGATAAAACCGTCGATTACGAGACGATGATGAAAGTGATGGATACCCTGCATCAGGCGGGCTATCTCAAGATCGGGCTGGTGGGCGAAGAGACCGTCAAAGCCAAATAATCCGATTCTGTTCCTGAAAAGGCTGGCCGCGCGCCGGCCTTTTTTATGGCCGTCTGCCGGCGATGTGTTGGCCTGGCGTTGCCATCACGTTATCTGTCTGAGATATAATGTCGCTTCTTTTTGTTAACTAACAGGATTATATGGAACGCTTTCTGGAAAACGCTATGTACACTTCGCGCTGGCTGCTGGCACCGGTTTATTTTGGCCTTTCGCTGGGACTGGTCGCGCTGACCATCAAATTTTTTCAGGAGATCGTCCACGTTCTGCCGCATATCTTCAGCGTCAGCGAGTCGGAATTGATCCTGACGCTGCTGTCGCTGGTGGACATGACCCTGGTGGGTGGCCTGCTGGTGATGGTGATGTTCTCGGGCTATGAGAATTTCGTGTCGCAGCTGGATATCAATGAAGGGAAAGAGAAGCTGAGCTGGCTCGGTAAAATGGACGCCACCTCTCTGAAGAATAAAGTCGCGGCGTCAATTGTGGCGATCTCCTCTATCCACCTGCTGCGGGTGTTTATGGATGCGAAAAACGTGCCGGACAACAAGCTGATGTGGTACGTGATTATCCACCTGACCTTCGTCCTTTCGGCCTTTGTGATGGGCTATCTCGATCGTCTGAACAAAGTGAAACACTGATCTCTTCTCTCCCGGCGGTGTTAGCCGCTGGGCTTTTTTCTCCCCCGTTTCTGCTTCTCTGCGCTGGCGTATGTCCGGGCTTCTGCTTTGCTTAAAGGGCGCTTAACAACGGAGGCAGGGTGATGACGCGATTAACGGCCAAAGATTTCCCGCAGCAACTGCTCGAGTATTATGACTACTATGCCCACGGCAAAATCAGCAAACGCGAGTTTCTCCAGCTGGCGGGGAAATATACTGTCGGCGGGATGACCGCGCTGGCGCTGTTTAATCTGCTGAAGCCCGACTATGCCCTGGCAGAGCAGGTACCGTTCACCGACCCGGATATCCGTCCGGAGTATATTCATTATCCCTCTCCTGACGGCCACGGCGAAGTGCGGGCTTACCTGGTGACGCCGGCGAAAATAGCCGACAAAGCGCCCGCCGTTGTGGTGGTACATGAGAACCGAGGCCTCAATCCCTACATTGAAGACGTAGCCCGGCGGGTCGCGAAAGCGGGATATATCGCGCTGGCGCCTGATGGCCTGAGCGCCGTCGGCGGCTATCCGGGGAATGATGATGAAGGCCGCGCGCTCCAGCAGAAAGTCGATCCCGTGAAGCTGATGAATGATTTTTTTGCGGCGGTCGCGTTTATGGCGAAGCATCCACAGGCGACGGGGAAGGTCGGTATCACCGGGTTTTGTTACGGCGGCGGCGTCAGCAACGCGGCGGCGGTGGCGATCCCGGAGCTAGCCTGCGCGGTGCCGTTTTACGGCCGCCAGCCGCCGCTGAAGGAGGTCGATAAAATTAAAGCGCCGCTGCTGCTGCACTATGCCGGCCTCGATAGCGGCATTAATGAAGGCTGGCCCGCCTATGAACAGGCGTTGAAGGAACACCATAAAGTCTACGAGGCCTATCTCTATCAGGGCGTGAATCACGGCTTTCATAATGATTCCACGCCGCGCTACGATCGGGCTGCGGCTGATCTGGCCTGGCAACGCACGCTGGCATGGTTTGAGAAGTATTTACGCTAGCGCAAACGACATAAATAGCGCTACCGCTCGCTCAAAAAAACGCTATATAATTTATTATACAGCGATTGGGAGGGCGCGATGGAAAATCATTTTGGCAAAGGCTTAATGGCGGGGCTACAGGCATCCTATGCTGACACCGCCGCGCATGCGGCGAATTTTTGCGCCGACTATAAACGCGGGTTTGTGCTCGGCTACTCGCACCGCATGTTTGAAAAAACCGGCGACCGCCAGCTCAGCGCGTGGGAGGCGGGGATCCTGACCCGTCGCTATGGCCTTGACAGAGATATGGTGATGGATTTCTTCAAAGAAGGTGGGTCGGGTATGGCGATGCGCTATTTTCTGGCGGGCTATCGGCTGGAAAGCTAAACAGGACGGCTTCGCAGGCGGAGCCGTCCTGTGGTGGGAACCCTTTCCCGTCAGCGGGAAAGGGTGAAGACCTTACGCCTGGCGCTTATCTTCCGTTTGGGTGTCAAAGTCGCGGGCGTCGTGGCGCTCATGTAACTGCTCATTGAGCGGGCCGTTGGTGCGGTTGACGATGCGTCCGCGCTTGACGGCCGGGCGGTTGCCCACATCCTGCGCCCAGCGCAGCACGTTTTTATAGCTCCCGGCGTCGAGGAACTCCGCCGCGTTATAGACATTGCCCAGCACTACGTTGCCATACCACGGCCAGACAGCCATATCGGCGATGGTGTACTCCTCGCCGGCCACATAGCGACCGCGGGCGAGCTGTTTGTCCAGCACGTCGAGCTGGCGTTTGGCTTCCATCGTAAAGCGGTTGATCGCGTACTCGATCTTCACCGGCGCATAGTTATAGAAGTGGCCGAAGCCGCCGCCGAGGAATGGCGCCGCGCCCTGCAGCCAGAACAGCCAGTTGAGGGTTTCGGTGCGGCCGGCAGGATCTTTTGGCAGGAAGAAGCCAAATTTTTCCGCCAGATAGAGAAGAATGTTGCCGGACTCAAATACCCGGGTCGGCGGCGTGGTGGAGTGGTCGCTGAGGGCCGGGATCTTCGAGTTCGGGTTGATATCGACAAAGCCGCTGGAAAACTGATCCCCTTCGCCAATGCGTATTAGCCAGGCGTCGTACTCCGCGCCGCTGACGCCCAGCGCCAGCAGCTCCTCCAGCATGATGGTCACCTTCTGGCCGTTGGGCGTGCCCAGTGAGTATAGCTGGAGCGGATGGGTACCGACCGGCAGGACGCGTTCATGGGTCGCGCCGGAAACGGGACGGTTGATATTGGCGAACGCGCCGCCGCTGTTTTGCTTCCATTCCCACACTTTGGGTGGCTGGTAGTTTTGCTCTGACATGCTGGTTTGCCTTTTTCGTGGATGTACAAAAAGTGTAGCAGGTGACCTCAGGCCATAATCCGCGCAGCCCACATGCTGACATCATCGCCGCTGCCCAGATCCGGCTGCACCAGGCCATTGACCATAAAGGTCGGCGAGACGTGAATGCCGTTCTGACGGGCGTATTTACTGTGCCACTTGATCACGTCCTGCAGCTCCGGGCGGGCAAAGGCGGCCCCCAGCAGCACGTGACTGTAACGTTCAATGCGCTCAATGATTTGCTGCGGCGTGGCGTTCATGTTCGGCCCGCTGCAGTGATCGGTAAACTCAAACTCTTCCCGATGGTCGGCCACGGCCTGCATCACCTTATGCGCCTGCTCTCTGCCGTGCGGCAGGGTGGACGCGGCGAGGATGCAGCGGACAATCACCCCGGAGAACAGATGCCACGGCTGCGACTGCAGGCGTATCTTGATGGTGACGTTATCGGCGCCGACCTCATCAAGCAGGTCGTCGAGCTTATTAAACGCGCGGACAGAGTAGGGGCAGGTGGGCTCAAGGAACACCTCAAACGTCCGCGGGCCGTGTCCCCAGACCAGCGGTTGGGCATTCAGATGCGAGGGTGTGCTCATTGTCGACTCCTGATGTTGCGTTGTTTTTTTGTTATATCACCGATAACGATATCACTTTTGTTTCCGGCTGCAGGGTTATTTTCCTTAACGGCACGATTAGCGAAACGAATGAGTGGTATCATCGTTACACCTCTGTCTGGTAAGTGCCTGCGGCAGGATAAGAAGAGGGAGTTTTGTTTCGCCAACTGCCCGGGCTGCATTAATTTGAGGTCAGGCTAAATGAGCAAAGGATCGACAAGCAGTGACGCCCCGTTTGGGACATTGTTAGGCTACGCGCCCGGCGGCGTGGCGATTTATTCATCGAATTACAGTAGCTTAAATCCGCAGGACTACCCGGATGACGCGACGTTTCGCAGCTACATCGGCAGTGAGTATATGGGGCATAAATGGCAGTGCGTCGAGTTTGCACGCCGCTTTCTGTTCCTGACCTACGGGTTTGTCTTTACCGATGTGGGGATGGCATATGAAATCTTCTCCCTGCGTTTCCTGCGTGAAGTGGTCAATGACAATATTTTGCCGCTGCAGGCCTTCGCCAACGGTTCCCGCCGTCCGCCCATCGCCGGTTCGTTACTGATCTGGCAGAAGGGAGGCGAGTTTAAGCACACAGGCCACGTCGCGGTGATCACCCAGCTTGTCGGCAATAAAGTGCGTATCGCCGAGCAGAACGTCATTCACTCGCCGCTGCCGCAGGGCCAGCAGTGGACCCGCGAGCTGACCCTCGAGGTCAACGCCGGCCGGTACACCATCAAAGATACCTTTACCGATACCGAAATTTTAGGCTGGATGATCCAGACCGCCGATACCGAACACAGCCTGCCGCAGCCGGTGCTGCCGGGCGAGGCGATGGCGATCAAAGGCGCGCGGCTGCCGAACAACGGCCAGTTCCGCGGCAAATGGCTGAACGAGAAAGATCCGCTGCAGAAAGCCTACGTGGCGGCCAACGGCCATTTTATCAACCAGGATCCCTACCAGTATTTCACCATCAGCGAAAGCGCCGAACAGGAGCTGATCAAAGCCACTAACGAGCTGCACCTGATGTATCTGCACGCCACCGATAAGGTGATGAAGGATGATAACCTGCTGGCGCTGTTTGATATCCCGAAAATCCTCTGGCCGCGTCTGCGTCTCTCCTGGCAGCGCCGTCGTCATCATATGATCACCGGGCGCATGGATTTCTGCATGGACGAGCGCGGGCTGAAGGTGTACGAGTACAATGCCGACTCCGCCTCCTGCCATACCGAAGGCGGGCTGATCCTTGAACAGTGGCTGAAGCAGGGCTACTACGGCACCGGCCACAATCCGGCAGAAGGTCTGCTCGATGAGCTGGCGGGGGCGTGGAAACACAGCCGGGCGCGGCCCTTCGTCCACATCATGCAGGACAAGGATCTGGAAGAGAATTACCACGCGAAATTTATCCAGCGTTCGCTGACCCAGGCCGGTTTTGAGAGCAAAATTCTCTTTGGCCTTGATGAGCTGCGCTGGGACGCTGCCGGCCAGCTGATTGACGCTGACGGGCGGCTGGTCAACTGCGTCTGGAAAACCTGGGCATGGGAAACCGCCATTGAGCAGGTGCGCGAAGTCAGCGCCGATGAGTACGCGGCGGTGCCGATTCGTACCGGACATCCGCAGAATGAGGTGCGGCTGATTGACGTCCTGCTGCGTCCTGAAGTATTGGTATTCGAACCCCTGTGGACGGTGATCCCGGGTAACAAAGCGATTCTGCCGGTGCTGTGGTCGCTGTTCCCGCATCATCGCTATCTGCTGGATACCGATTTTGTGGTTAACGACGAGCTGGCGAAAACCGGCTATGCCGTGAAGCCCATTTCCGGACGCTGCGGGAACAATATCGATTTGATCGGTCCTCAGGATGAGGTTCTGGATAAGACCAGCGGCCAGTTTGTCGATCGCAAGAATATCTACCAGCAGCTGTGGTGCCTGCCGAAAGTGGACGGTAAGTACATTCAGGTGTGCACATTTACCGTCGGCGGTAACTACGGCGGTACCTGCCTGCGCGGCGATTCGTCGCTGGTGGTGAAAAAAGAGAGCGATATCGAGCCGTTAATCGTTTTGAAAGACAAAGCATGACGTGCGAAACCCGGGTAGCGGCATACCCCTGTCCGGGTGACAACGTACAGAAAAGGATAGCCCCGGCATGGTCAGCGCCGCCGGGGAACACCTGCAACGAAGCCAAGATAATTAACACAACAACAAGACAGAAAAGGAAAATAGTATGCACGATCGGCGTCTCGCCGCCCGCGCGGGTGAACTCAAGCCCTCCGCCGTCCGCGAACTTCTCAAGCACAGTAAACTGCCCGGCGTGATCTCGCTTGGCGGCGGCATTCCGGCCCCGGAATTGTTTGATACCGAAGGCCTGGAGCTGGCGGTGCAGAAGGTGATGAGCGAACGTTTTCATGACGCATTCCAGTACGGTCTGACGGAGGGCTACCCGCCGTTGCGCCAGGCGGTGAGTGAAATCTGTCACTCCCGTGGCGTGACCTGTTCTCCCGCTCAGGTCTATATCACCTCCGGCTCGCAGCAATCGCTGGATATCGTTGCTCGTACGCTGCTCGATCCAGGTGACACTATTGTCGTTGAGCGTCCTACCTATCTGGCGGCGCTGCAGGTGTTTCAGCTGGCGCAGGCCAATATTCTCAGTGTCGACACCGATGATGACGGGATGCTGGTGGAGCAACTGGCCGACCTGCTGGAGACCACCCGCGTCAAAGCCGTTTATCTGGTGCCGACGTTCGGCAACCCCGGCGGCAAAACGCTGAGCGAGACGCGTCGTCGTCGCCTGGTTGAACTGGCGAAAAAATATGACTTCGTCATTCTGGAAGACGATCCCTATGGCGAAATTAGCTTCACTGACGCCGTTCGACGCCCGCTCTATCAGCACGCGGTTGAGCTGGGCTGTGAAGATCAGGTGGTCTACACCTCGACCTTTTCGAAGATCCTCGCGCCGGGGATGCGCATCGGCTGGGTCGTGATGCCGGACTGGCTGGCGCAGCAGACGGTGATCGTCAAGCAGGCGGCGGATCTGCATACCAATATGCTTTCGCAGGTGATCACCGCGGAGTACCTCGGCATGAACCGGCTGGAGAACCAGATCGCGTTGATTCGCGAAGACTACCGCAAGAAGTGTGTGGCGCTGGCCGACGCGCTGGAAAGCCGCCTTGGCGAGCACCTGGAATTCAGCCGCCCGCAGGGGGGCATGTTCCTGTGGGCGCGTTTCCGCTATCCGTTCGATACCATGGAATGGATGAAGAAAACGCTGGAAAACGGCGTAGTCTACGTTCCTGGCGAAGCGTTCTATCACGATAAGCCGGATACCCGTACTCTGCGTCTCTCCTACTCCACGGTGTCTGAGGCCGGGTTGCTGACGGCCGTTGAGCGGCTGGCGGCCTCCCTGTAATGACTCTGCTGTGCGCCGCTTAACGACGGCGCACAGCCCTTCGCGGCGAGAGCGGGAGGAACTGACGTTAGCGTCCAGCGCCAGGGTCAATCTGTCTCGGCGATCCGGTCATCCAGCCAGACCAGCATCAGCGATGCGAGAAAAGCAACCGCAAAGGTGCCAATAAACAACCACATAAATGTCCCTCGCGGGTTAATTATTTTTCTGATTTTACCGGAGAGCGATCGTTTCGGTCGGAGATGGAGATTTTTGTCCCAGCAGAATGGCTGGCGAGAGAGAAAAAGTCATCGGCATCAATATCGAAGTTGAGAATAATTTCTCTGTATTTCCCACCGTTAATCAATGCTTTGGCTTCTTTAATACTACTGGCAATAATGACTGGCATCAGTTTTATCTCATTTTGAAAACTGAGAAGCAAAATAAGAGTTAGTTCGTACCAGATCAACTACTTTTTATAGTATGTCGCAGCAGAAAAAAACGTCATATCGCGGCCCCGCAAGAGCGGGGTGTTTTATGGCGGTCATCTGGCTACCAACAGCAAAATCTCATTCGACGCTGAAGATATACTGCGATTTCGCCCCCCATCAGGATGATTTTCCCTGCTGTTTTTCGCGCAATATCTCGCCACAGCGCTGCCGATCTTCGCCCAGTGTTTGCTGCTCCTGCGCGCTGAGCTGGCGCCAGGTGTCCAGCATCCGCTGCCCCAGCGCCGGCAGGTAATGGGTTTTATGCAATGCATAGTCAGAATTTCCCCCTTCGACGATATTTTGCATATCGTGGAGGAACTGGCGGCTGTCGTCATGATCGATCATGCAAAAGACTGCCCGGTAGTAGGCTTCTTCATCTGCGGTGTAATGCGGGGTGAACCACCAGACCAGCAGCGCGATAAGCGCCAAAAGCGGGATAATAAAAGGTAATTTTTTCAACATCAGTTTTTTGGCCGGAGACAATCAGCCGTCAGTGTACCTGCAATGACGGCCTGATGTAAGCGCCGGCCCCGGCGGGCCGGCACAGGCTAGTAGCCGACCGGGTAGATGCGGCCGGTCTGAACGCCTTCAATGCTGCGACGATAGGCCTGCGCCACGGCGGCGGCGGGGACGCTGGCAAAGCCCGGGAAAAAGTCGCCGTAGGCCGCCAGCGACTCGCTGAGCACGGTGGGGCTAATGAGATTGATGCGGATCCCGCGTGGCAGTTCGCAGGCGGCGGCGCGCACAAAGCCTTCCAGACCGGCGTTGACCGTCGTGGCATTGACCCCCTGAGCAATGGGCTCCTGGGCGACAATACCGCTGACCAGAGTAATCGACCCGCCGTCACGCAGGAAATGCTGCCCGATCAGCGCCAGGCGAATTTGCCCCAGCAGCTTGTCCTGCAGCCCGAGGTTGAACTGACTGTCGGTCATGGTGCTTAACGGCCCAAAGTGCAGATTGCCGGTGGTGGAGACAATCGCATCTACTTCGCCCGTTTGGGCAAATAGCGCCTCGACGCTCTCCTGCGAGGTGATATCCACCTGATAATCTCCCCGGGTGCGGCCGACGCGGATAACGTCATGTCTCTGGCTCAGCTCTTCGCTGACCGCGCGACCGATGGTGCCGCTGGCACCGATAACGATAATTTTCATGGCTGTCTCCTGATGAGGTGAGACGCTATTCTTTAATAAAACGAATATCGGATAAACTGGCTAAAAGTTAGAACATTACTAACCAGAGGTTAGCAATATGGATAAGCTGCGAGGGATGGAGACGTTTATTGCCGTGGTGGAGTGCGGCAGCTTTACCGGGGCGGCGTCGCGCCTGGGGCTGTCGGCGGTGATGGTCGGGAAATATATCGCCCAGCTGGAAAGCCAGCTGGCGACGCGTCTGCTGGAGCGTAACACCCGACGCCAGAGCCTCACCGACGCCGGGCGGGTCTATTTTGACGAAGCGAAACGGGTGATGGAGCAGGTCTCCATCGCCGAAAGCGCGGTCGAGCGGCTGCGGCTGGCGCCCGCCGGCACCCTGCGGGTGAGCGCCCCCACCTCGTTTGGCGCCAGCGTGATCGCGCCCCTGACCGCCACCTTCCTGCAGGCCTGGCCTGCGGTCCGGGTGGAGCTGGATCTGACTAACCGGATGGTCGATCTGGTGGATGAGGGGGTCGATCTGGCGATCCGCATTGGCGAGATCCATCAGGAGGATCTGGTGGCCCGCTATCTGGCGCCGTATCGGATGGTGATCTGCGCCGCGCCGGCTTATCTGGCGCGTTACGGAACGCCAGGGACGCCGGAGGATCTCGCCGATCATCTCTGCCTGTCCCATACGGTCTGGACCGCCCGCAACGAGTGGCGGCTGCCGGGTATGGAGGGGGAAGTGCGCTGGAAACGCGATGCGATTTTACGCTGCAATGATGGCTACGCGCTGCGCCAGGCGGCGATCGCCGGGGCCGGGCTGCTGATGCAGCCGGAGGTGCTGCTGGCCGATGCGCTGGCCAGCGGCAGCCTGGTGCGGGTGCTGGAGGCCTGGACCCCGCAGCCGAGACCCGTGCATCTGCTCTGGCGCCAGGATCGTCGGCCCCTGCCGAAGCTGACGCAGTTTATTGCCCATCTTCAGCAGGGAATGGCCGACGCGCTGACAATGACCCGCGCGTCGGAATAATCACTCCTCCCGCAGCGCCTGCTGCCAGTCGGCAATCAGATCGTTGGGATCTTCGATCCCCACCGACAGGCGGATCAGCTGGGGCGTGATGCCATTCGCCAGACGTTTCTCCAGCGGGATCGAGGCATGGGTCATGCTGAACGGCTGGCTCACCAGACTCTCCACGCCGCCCAGGCTCTCCGCAAGCGTAAACCAGCGCAGCTTGCTGATAATGCGCTCGGCGTAACCTTCATCGCCCTTCACCACCACCGAAATCATGCCGCCGGGCAGCGCCATTTGCTGCCGCGCCAGCTGATGATGCGGGTGCGAGGCCAGCCAGGGGAACCAGACTCGCTCCACTTCCGGCTGCTGTTCCAGCCATTCGGCGAGCTGCAGCGCGTTCGCGCTGTGGCGCTCCATCCGCAGCGCCAGGGTACGGATACCACGTAGCGTCAGGAAGCTGCTGAACGGGTCGAGTACACCGCCTACCGCATTCTGCAGATAGCCAAGCTTTTCCGCGAGCTCGGAGTTATCGCCAACCACCGCCAGGCCGGCGACGACATCGGAATGGCCGTTGAGGTATTTGGTCGCGGAGTGCACCACAATATCAAATCCATGCTCCAGCGGGCGATGGATCGCCGGCGAGGCGAAGGTGTTATCGGCGACGCTGATCAGGTTATGGCGTCGCGCGATGGCGGCGATGGCGCTGAGATCCGCCAGCTTCAGCAGCGGGTTGGTGGGCGTTTCCACCCAGATCATGCGCGTATCGGGGCGGATCGCCGCTTCAATCCCCTTCAGGTCGTCGGGTTTCACCCAGCTCACCTGCAGACCAGCGCTACGGCGGCGCACGTTTTCCAGCAGGCGGTAAGTGCCGCCATACACATCATCGACCGCCACCAGGTGACTGTCCTTATCCAGCAGCTCCAGCACGGTGGAGATGGCGGCCAGCCCGGAGGCGAACGCGTAGCCGCGCGTGCCGTTTTCCAGGTCGGCGATCGCCGTCTCCAGCGCGTGGCGGGTAGGGTTCCCACTGCGGGAATATTCATAGCCGGTATGCTGCCCCGGCGCCGGCTGAGCAAAAGTGGAGGTGGCGTAAATCGGCGGCATCACTGCGCCGTGGCTGTCGGTGAAGGTTCCGCTATGTACGCTCAGGGTGTGGATAGATGACATAAAAAAATTCCTTATTGTGCGACTCGGTTACGCCAGGCGGTTAGAACATCGCTGCGGGTGACCAGGCCAAGAAAACGCGCGTTGTCAGCGATCACCGCCACCAGACCGCGATCGAGAATAGCCTGCAGTTCGCTCTCTGGCGCACGCTTATCGAGAGTTTCAACATGGCGGCTCATCGCTTCGCTGACCGGCAGGGAAAAGCGTTGGCGATCGCCCTGTACGTGGCGGATCAAATCCCACTCATCGACAATGCCGACCACGTGGCCATCCTCCAGCACCGGCAGCTGGGAGATGTCATACAGCCGCATGCGGGTAAAGACTGCGGCCAGGGTGTCGTCCGGCGCGGCCGTGACGGTGGCGCCTTCGTCATGGCGCAGGGCGATAAAATCACTGAGATCGCCCTGTTCGGGCCGGGCGATCAGTCCTTGCTGGCGCATCCAGTCATCGTTGAACATTTTGGACAGGTATTTATTGCCGCTATCACAGGCGAAGGTCACCACCCGTTTCGGACGGCTTTGTGCCCGGCAGTAGCGCAGGGCGGCGCTGAGCAAGGTGCCGGTGGAAGAGCCGGCCAGCACGCCCTCGACCTGCAGCAGCTGGCGCGCAGTCTGGAACGCTTCGCGGTCGCTGACGCGATACGCGGTATGTACCCCCTCCAGCCTGGCCAGCGGCGGGATAAAATCTTCGCCGATCCCTTCGACCAGCCAGGATCCCGTTTCGCCGTAGCGTCCGGTATCGACCTGATCGGCAAGAATGGAACCCGCCGGATCGGCGAGAATAAATTCCGTTTTCGGCGAGTGTTCAGCAAACCAGGCCTGAAGCCCGCCCAGCGTACCGCCGGAGCCGACGCCGACGACGACGGCGTCGATATCGCCCTCCAGCTGCTGATAAAGCTCCGGCGCAGTGGAGGTGGCATGGGCCAGCGGATTGGCGTCGTTATTAAACTGGTCGATATAAAAGGCGCCCGGCGTTTCATCGGCAAGGCGGCGGGCATAATCCTGATAATAGGCCGGATGGCCTTTATTGACGTCGGAACGGGTGAGCAGCACCGTCGCGCCCAGCGCCCGCAGGTGAAAGATTTTCTCGCGGCTCATTTTGTCCGGCACCACCAGGATCAGCCGGTAATTTTTCTGCGCCGCGATCAGCGCCAGGCCGAGGCCGGTGTTGCCGGCGGTGGCTTCGATTATCGTTCCTCCGGGCGCCAGTTTTCCCTGGCGCTCGGCTTCATTAATCATCGACAGCGCAACGCGATCTTTAATTGACCCGCCGGGATTCTGATTTTCCAGTTTTAAAAACAGACTGCAGGGGCCGGTATCCAGTTTGTGCAACTGGAGCAGGGGAGTATGACCGATCAGGTCGCTCACGGAATGAAACAGTGACATAACCATTTACCCACTCGTTTAAGATATTTTTGCATGGTAGAGCTGTGAAAACGGTAATTTAAAGAACATTTCTCTGCCTGTTAGCGTCAAATGGAATATAAGATGCTATTTGGCCATCTGGAGGGAAAGCAGGGTAGCCACCTGGGCGGATCGATTGCCAGAAAAGGGCGTTTTTAGCCGCTTTTGGCGAGAAAATGGCGATTTTAATCAGCGTGTTATCTGATATCTGAAAATGTATTTTCGAAAAGATTCTATGGGAAATAGGCCTTAATGGCACAGAGGATACGGCGTGGTAGAAACCCATAGACACCGATGCAGGGTGTAGAAAAGAGAAAACCCGTCTTTTTGGCGATCACTATTGTCTGTGCGCGATCGTCTTAAGTGCATGACCACTTGGATTTCTGTCAGTACTTCTTGTGCTATAGAGTGTTAAGTGGTGAGGGTATTTTGGGTTTTAAATCATAAAGATGACATTATTTGCATAGGCAATAAATGGGTTTAAGTCTTCGTGAGATTTCTTGTGAGTTCTGTATTTCGTAATGACATTAGCGTTACATTGATTGTATAATTACTGTCCAGCCATCGACTAAAGGATAGAACTATGCCAGCCGCAAACAGCATGTCCATAAAACGCGAAACGTTAAATCTGCGCATTAAACCTGCCGAACGCGATCTTATTGATCGGGCGGCGAAAGCCAGAGGGAAAAACCGCACCGACTTTGTGCTGGAGGCCGCCCGCGCTGCCGCTGAGGAAGCGCTGATTGAGCAACGCATCATTATGGCCGATCCGCAGGCTTATCAGGAATTTCTCGCTCGTCTGGATCAGGCTCCTGCACCTAATGCCGCACTGCGTAAAACTATGCAGACCCCTGCGCCGTGGGAGCCGCAAAAATGATCTCCGCACCAGAACCGCTTCATGCCGGGCATATTCTTACCCCGTTTTGCTGCGGTATAGATTCCATGGATCACTGGCTGAAACAGCGGGCGATGAAAAATCAGGTTACTGGCGCATCCCGCACCTTTGTCTGCTGTGACGACGCGAAGGTGATGGCTTACTACTCACTGGCTTCCAGCGCTGTGACGACAAATACTGCGCCGGGTCGTTTTCGCCGCAATATGCCTGACCCGATCCCGGTTGTGGTACTGGGTCGTCTGGCGGTGGATAAATCACTACATGGGAAAGGTGTCGGGCGGGCCCTGGTACGTGATGCCGGGCTGCGTGTGATTCAGGTGGCGGAGACTATCGGCATCCGTGGAATGTTGGTTCACGCCCTGTCGGACGAGGCGCGGGAATTTTACCTGCGGGTGGGGTTTGAGCCGTCGCCGATGGAGCCGATGATGTTGATGGTGACGTTGGGGGATTTGGTTCATGCCTGATGGGTATTATTTATAATTACAAGAGAATCTGAAGTATTTGTTAAACCCGTAGCGATTCAGTCCCACATGTATCGTCGGTCAGATTATCAACCTGGGACCACGGTCCCATCTGCTCATTTTAGTACTATTTAGTCTGTGACTATGGTCCCAACTGACGGTCAGAAGGCTTCCAACTGTATGTCAAATTTATGCATAACAGTCTGAACCAAGTAATGCAGATTTGTCGTACCGTGACTGGCTATCAAGCTCTTTGAACGCGAATAGACGTGGATGCAGATCTAAGTAATAAGCTTCCCGCTGTAGCTGGGAAAATCCGACAAAGGATGTTCTATATGGACTCACAGGATGTATTGTATATCGTCCGATGTTACGGCGTCGTCAAGCGGTCCTTTACCGCTCCAGGTCACCAATTAGCATATGGAAGCTTAAAGGTCGCCGATGGCGAACTAGATAAGGTTGCCTGCAAAATTCACCGCACAGGTGAAAACAGCCCAGTTAGTCACGACAAGCCATAAAATTAAAATGAATTGACGACGCCGTGCAAATCACATTTTATCGCCGCTATGAACGCTGTGTTCCGGAAACGGCAAAACGGGGAGGGGATGAATAAACCTGCATGTTCTAAGTAATAATTTGTTGCTATGTTGAACGCGAAGGATGATAATTGCTAACAGGAAGCTAATATTACTAAAGGGAAATTTAGATGCCTTCAATTCTCGCAAGGTTGTCAGTTTGTATTATTCTGTCATTGTTTATGGTTTCTTGTTCGGGAAGTTTTGATAAAACTATTGATTATCAAGACGCTAAACAGATGCCCGGCTATGGGTATATAGTCATGGATTTCAGACTGGCAAATGAAATGGCGTATGGCAATGGCTATATTCCAGGAAAAACAAACTATACAATTTCTTATAAAAATAAAGGTGATATTTTTTTGTTGATATTCAGCATGCTGATTTTCGTAATAGAATATTAAAGGCATACATACCATATATGAAAGGCTATACCTTAATAGGTATAGGGAGAAGTTATTGGTATCCTTTTTTTAGATGTGATAAATGTGACAATGAGCCACAGTTAAAATTTTTATATATAAACATTGTAAAATCTGTGGATGAAGCATGGTGTAGTGAAACAACTTATAAAAATTTACGATCATTTAATGCAATGGACGGTTGCTCCCAAATGGTAGGTGTAGAAGAATCTAGAAAAGTTACAGGAGATGTTCTTATCACCCCAGAATTAAAATCTGATTTCCAGGGGATGTTCACCCCTTATCTGAAGCCAGGACGTTAATCACGAGGCTCTTAAGTTGATCTCCTCCCGGAAAAGAGTGACAGGATAAACTGAAGTCTACGGTTTTTCTTCCATCTCACAGAGAGGCATATCGCCATGAAAAAGACCCGTTATACCGAAGAACAGATTGCATTTGCACTGAAGCAGGCCGAAACCGGCATCTGTGTCGGGGAAGTCTGCCGAAAGATGGGCATTTCTGAAGCCATTTTTATAATTAGAAGAGAAATTCGCTGCTCTGGGCGTAACTGAACTTGAATTGCGTCGTCTGCGGCAACTGGAGGATAAAAATCAGCGGCTGAAAAAGCTTGTGGCTATAAGACCTACCGGGGCGGAGTCAGCTCACCCTCAGTTGTACCCTCGCAATGGACATGATGCGGGTTGAAGTTGATTGAGTTGGGTGGAGTTAAGGGATTGAAGAGATGTTGATTACTGCGGGCTTGGAATGCAAAAACGGACCTCCGTGGAGGTCCGTTGCTATGAATTTGGTGCCCGGACTCGGACTAACGCCGCAGGCGTTGAACAGCGCGCTTGTCGCGCTGGCCCCGAAGGGGTGAGCCGCTGTGCGGCGAATAATCGAATGGAGTTCGATGGAGAGTCCGGTCGTAGAAAAGCAAAAACCCGCCTTTTGGGCGGGTTCTTTAAATAGTGGTGCCCGGACTCGGAATCGAACCAAGGACACGGGGATTTTCAATCCCTGAGTCAAAGTTAATAGTTTGTAAACAGGCGTATTTGCATACTGTAAAGAGTGTGCAAAATGAAAATACTTCCCGTTATCTCTCCCAAAGGTGGAGAAGGCAAATCCACGTTTGCTGCTTACCTTGCCGGTTTTCTTGCCGATGCCGGCCTGAACACCCTTCTTGTGGATGCAGACTATTCCCAGCCCACAGCCAGCAGTATCTTCGCGCTGGAGCATGAATCACCTTTCGGTCTCTATGAATTGCTGATGCAGATGGTCAGTGACCATACGCAATGCATTTCGCAGACCGCCATAAAAAATCTCGATGTCATCTACTCTAACGACCCGGACGAACTGTTGCCGACCGCGATGCTCCACGCTGCAGACGGCCGTCTGCGCCTGCGTAACATACTTCAGCATTCTTTCTTTAACCGTTATGACGTCATTATTGTGGATTCGAAAGGCGCAACAGGCGTCATGACCGAGCTTTCCCTCCTTTCCTCTACCGGTAATGTGATGGGCGTTGTTAAACCCATCCTTCCGGATGTCCGTGAATTTATCCGCGGCTCCCTTCATATGCTTACCCGCCTGAAAACCTATGAAAATTACGGTATTCGCCTTCCTGATATTTCCATTCTCGTCAACTGTATCGAAAACACTCTGCTTGACCGTGAAGCAATGGACGGTCTTGCCGCCATCATTAACGAAAAACATTACGACGCCTCTGCGCTGGGCAACCGTGACGTTTATCGTTTACTCGATACCCGTATCGAGGCGCTGGATATTTTTAAACTGGGGCACGTCAAGCAGCAGCCCGTGCATCGTCTGGAATACAAAACACGCCGCAAAGGTCCGGCCGCAGCCGTCACCATGCACGACCTCGCGTCTGAACTGTTCCCCGAGTGGCAGAGCCATTTCAGTGACGTTCTGACCCGGGAGGTGCGTCATGTCTGAGATGATGATGCCCTGCTCTTATGAGGCTGAGCAGGCTGTACTGGGCGGACTGATGCTTGATAACGACCGGTGGGATGAGGTGACACTGCAAATCTCCCCGGAAGATTTGTTTTCCCGGCCGCACCGTATGGTCTTTCGCGTGATGGCCGAGCTGGCCGGAGAAGGGCTACCGCTCGATCTCATCACTATTACGGAACGGCTGGAGAACAGAGGCGACCTTGAACAGTGTGGCGGCTTTGCTTATCTGGCTGAAATGAGTAAAAACACGCCGTCTTCAGCCAATATCCTGGCTTACGCCGGGGTGGTGGCGGAGAAAAGCCGCCTGCGGCAGCTGATGACTGTGGGTAACAGTCTTCTTTCCGATGTGCAGGCCCCGAAAGCCAGCTCGGCGGGCATTCTTGAGTCGGCCGAAGGTAAGTTGTTTAACATTGCCGAACAGGGAGCCATGCAGCTCAACAGTGAGACCGGCGTTAACGAGGCGCTGGATAAACTGCTGACGCAGCTGGAAAGCATGTCCGCCAGTGACGGCCTCACCGGGACACCGACAGGGTTCAGTGAACTGGACGCGATGACCTGTGGTCTCCAGCCCGGCGATCTGGCCCTGCTGGCCGCCCGTCCTTCCATGGGGAAAACGTCGCTGGCCATGGCCGCCTGCACAGCGGCCGTGAGCGCAAAACCTGACGATAACGTCTTTGTGTTCAGTCTTGAAATGCCCTCAGAGCAGCTGATGATGCGCCTGCTGGCGATGGAAGGCCGGGTGGAACTGTCCCGGCTTCGCAGCGGCAACATGGATGATGAAGACTGGGCTCGCGTGTCCGAGGCAACCGGTCGCATTATTGAGTGGAAAAACCGTCTGATCATTGATGATACCAGTTACCAGACCCCGGCCACACTGCGCGCCCGCGCCCGACGCTATGTCCGCAAATACGGCAGACCCTCTCTCATCATGCTGGACTATCTGCAGCTTGTCCGCTCCCCCGAGCAGGAAAACCGCACGCAGGAAATAGCGGAAATTTCCCGCTCGCTTAAGGCGCTCGGTAAAGAGCTGGGCTGTCCGGTACTGGCGCTTTCCCAGCTCAACCGCCTGGTGGAGCAGCGGGCCGATAAACGCCCCAATAATGGTGACCTGCGTGACTCCGGTGCGCTGGAGCAGGATGCGGACCTCATCATGTTTATTTACCGGGATGAGGTTTATAACCCCGGCACCCCTGATGCCGGGGTGGCTGAGATCATTGTCGGCAAGCAGCGGCAGGGGCCAACCGGCACGGTAAAAGTCAAATTTGACGGGCGTTACACCCTCTTTTCGGAGTTTCAGGAAGGCAGCTATGACTTCGGTTACCGCAGCGGGAGGAAACAGGCATGAGCCGTAAAAGTTCTAATGTGGGGGCTGCCATGCTGCAGCCCGGACGCCAGTCGCAGGCGGCCGGCAATATCAGCGTCATGCCGGCGGCTGAAATGCCCATGGTCCTGACGCTCGACCAGTTAAGCCCGAATCCTGATAATCCGCGAACATCACGCAATCCGCGTTATGACGATATCAAGGCTTCCATCCGTTCGCGCGGGCTGGACACCGTGCCCAAAGTCACCCGTGACCCGGATGGTGAGCCCGATATGTACATCTTCAGCGACGGGGGTAATACACGTTATCAGATCCTGTCAGAACTGTGGCAGGAAACCGGAGAAGACCGGTTTTTCCGCGTCCATGTGTTGTTCAAGCCGTGGCCGGGACGGCTGCAGTGTGTTATTGGCCATCTGGCAGAGAATGAAGTGCGCGGGGAGCTGAGTTTTATTGAAAAAGCGCAGGGGATCCACAAAGCCCGCTCTATATATGAAGAGCAGATGGGAAAGACGGTTTCGTTGCGTCAGTTGTCAGAGCTACTGACCCATGAAGGTTTGCCAGTCCATTACTCAACAGTCAGCCGTATGGAAGATGCGCTGAAATATCTTTATCCGTGGATCCCAGACCTGCTTGAGTCCGGGCTTGGCAGGCCACAAATAACGTCACTGCTGGCGCTCCGGCATGATGCGGAACGCGTGTGGGATGAATTTTGCCTGATTTCAGACACAGGCGACAAATCCTTCAGCGACGTTTTTGGCCAGTGTTGTGGCCGTTTCAACTCCCCGGAACTGTGGTCTCTGGAGATGTTTCGCGATGAATTTATTGGTGATTTACTGCAGGCGTTACCCCATCCGGAACTGGACTATGACCGCTGGATGATGGAACTCGATCCTAAAGAACGCAACCGCAGACATCACTTTGGCGAGCCGGAGACGGTTGCCTTTCCCGCCGCAAACAAGCCTGTTAATGCTGATCACGCCCTGCATACCACAGGCTCAGATGAGAGTGAAGGCGTCCCGCTACCTGTCTCCAGTTCACGTCCTGAGGTCTCAGGAGGGGCTGTAACGCCCGTTCCGGGTAATGCGTCTTCTCCTTCTGAAACACCGATTAATGAGCCCCCCCGGCATGAGGTTCAGCCAGATATGTACGGTGCCGCGCCGGTTATTTCAGGTGAGAGCGGGGATGTTAGCGGGCTGGTTACCCTCTCCAATGGGTACGGAGAAGAGAATGGCGGAGAAGAGGACAATGGGGAGGATGGCCTGCTTTCTCTTTTAACACCAGAACCTGAAGTTGTCCTGCAGGATGACGCGCCGGTGAGTAATGACAGCATCTGGCATGTGCCGGCCCATCAGGACGATATCGAACACCTGCAGAATACCGCTTTTCGTCTGGCATGGGAGCTGGGTGAGGTCCTTGGCTGCGAAGATGAAATTCTTCCTCAACGCGACAAGGACACGTCTGCCGGTTACGTCGGGGCAGGTGAGGTGTGTTCTGAAGCCGCCGCATTTCTGCTGGGCCTGACCGGCGAAGCGCCTGTGCTGCATCCGGCGGCAGGGGTGTGTGGTCTGCCGGAGCTTTTCACCGGTGGCCCGGGTGAGGGGGAAGCACCTGTCCTGACAGATGAAGATGCTCTGAAACTGCTCCGCCTGATGCGCGTTATGCGCCGTCTCCGGGAGCTGCAACGCGGTCTGACGTACGGGGAGGATAATAGTGATGAGTAACTCACAGCGACAGTTGCGACTGCTGAATCTTGTCAGGAAACTGCTGAAGCTGGGCCGCAGCAACAGTAATGCCCATGAGGCAGGACTGGCTCTGCAGCGTGCCCAGAAGCTGATGGCCAGATACGGTATCAGCGAGCTTGACGCCGGCCTTACATCCGTGCGCGAAGCGTCTTCCCGCACGGCCCCTTCGGATGCTGAAAAAGTTCCGGAATGGATGGTGACCCTTGTCCGGGGCGTCTGTCATGCCTTTGGCTGCCAGGCTTATTACTCATGGCGTCAGACCTCTGCCGGGTATCGCCGTTCGGTAACCTTTTACGGATTCAGTGAAAAACCTGAGATAGCAGCCTATGCCTTTGATGTGCTGACGCGCCAGCTGAAAGATGCCACAAATTCTTATCTCAAAACCCAGAGTAAGCGGCTGAAACTGGCCACACGCCGGGCGAGAGCGGAGCAGTTCCGTGACGGCTGGGTATGTGGGGTGCGTGAGGTGATATCGGCAACTGACATCAGCAGCGAGGAGCAGCAGGTGATGAGCCACTGGCTGGAAAGCCGCAGTATGAAAACAGTCACAACCCGTGAACTGAAAGCCTGCCGCGGGGCGGATACAGCACGTTATCAGGGGTATGAAGCCGGACAAAATGCCCGTCTTCATCAGGGTGTCAGCGGCCGGGGTCCGGCAGCCATTGGTTACCGTCAGGATTAAGGGGGAATGATGAACAGTTTATCTCAGGCTGCAAACGGATTATTGATGCAGCTGGTTATGGATCTCAGAAGTGGCTATCTGCGCCGCTGCGAATCGCTGGGACTGAACCGCGAGGAAATGCAGATGCTGCAGGGGCTCTCGCTCGAAGAGCTTCACTACCTTTCCGGCAGTGAGGTGTCGATCATCAGTGTAGGCATCAATCACGGCAATCTGGTGCGCATGCTGCAGCAGGCCCGGACTGAACAGAAACGACTCCAGCGTATCGATCGGGCGCTGGCGCTGGGCGGCTCCATTGAACTGATGGCTAATTACTTCGGGCTCTCCAGTACGGACGTGGCGGCCCGCCGTCGTATTGCCGGTATCGATGTCCGGCCGGGGCGCGGTAACGCACTGGGTGATGAGGAAAACGCCGCCCTGTGGCGTCAGTGGCAAAAGTCCGGCGTTGAAGATGCGGAAAGTGCTGACGGGCTGGACGTGATGATGCTGGCTGCAGAACAGATGAACGTCTCGCTGACGTCGGTCTGGCATGCGGTCCGTGGCTGGCACAAGACCCGGCAGCCTTCTCCGGCACGAACGCCGGTAAGGAAGACGGCATGAAATACAGGATGGTTGCGCCGGGCCTGCGGGCTCCCCATGGTACGCCGCCGCAATGCTGTCAGAAGGCGTTACGTCAGGTTCGCCGTTTCCGGCAGGGGGCGCGTAATTACACCCGGCTCGATGAGAAAGGCTGCGGTTACTACAAAATCGATCTCGGCCCGTTCTGGCGTCTGCTGAGTCGCAACGAAGGCCGGACATGGCTTCTTCTCAGCCACGAACGCTATAACAGCGCCATACGGAAATAGCAGCATGACAGCCTGTTTACCCTGCACCCGTACGCGGGTGCAGTACTAAGCATACTGACAGTTCAGAACGGCCGTGATGGCGGCCGAAAAGGAAAAATAATGAGTCTGCCTGCAGAAAGCCTGATTGCTTATACGCTGGATAAAATGAATGCCCGCCTTGCGGCCAGTCCCCGGCGGGATGATGGCAGGATACGTAACGGCCTGCTGTTTACCGGAAATGTGCATGATTCCATTCCCCGCCGGCTGTTGCTCGACACGCGGTTGTCACCACTGGACAAGATGGGCTGGATGATGATCCGGCTGTATGCACAAAATAATGAGGGGGCGGTTTTCCCCAGCTATGACGAACTGCAGCTGCAGCTTGCCTCACCCGGAAAGGGGAAAGCCTCAAGGGAAACGGTAAGCCGCGTCCTGCTTATGCTGCGAATAACCGGCTGGCTCAGCCTCTGTAAACGCGTGCGGGATGATAAAGGGCGGGTGCGGGGGAATATCTATGCTCAGCACGATGAGCCCCTGACGTTCAGCGATGCGGAAATGCTCGACCCCCGCTTCCTTGATACGGTAGCGGATGCCTGCCTGAGTAAAAACCGGACTATCAGCCAGACCGCCCGCGAAGTGCTCGACGATATAAAAAACGACCCCACCATGCGCCATTATCGCAGCCATCTTGCGCTGATCGAATCGCGTCTGGACCGCCCACAGACGCCCAGCCAGATGGCGAAACATCATCACCGAATACCCTGTCCCGCACCGGGTTCGGAAACCGAACTCAGTCATAAACGGCCAGGAATCGTCGCTAAAAAACAGGGTTCGGATACCGAACTCAGCCCAGAAAGATACAACAATTCACTGAGTTCGGAATCCGTACTGCCAGTAAAAACAGGCAGTTATGGCCGGGTTCGGAAACCGAACCATTACGTACGTAGTATCACACACAGTGTGAATAAAAATACGTACGTACCGGGTAAACCTGTGCTTCCCGACAGTCTGCATGAACTTGTTCCGGCAGAAGATATTGCCATGCTGACCGCACAGCTGCAGGCGTTGCCTGAGGAGCAGGCACAACTTGTGCTGCTCAGCCTGCAAAAGGTGATGGCACGCCAGCAGCTCAGCAACCCGGTAGGCTGGTTGCTGGCCGTGATGAAGAAGGCGCGTGAGGGCAGGTTATACGCGCCCCGTCAGGGTGGCGATATATCTGACAGTGTCGGGCAAAAAACAGTTCAGCGTCCCGAACAGCAACAATGGAAACCCGAACCACGCGCCTCTGCCCGCCCGGTATCGGAGGAAAATATCAGGGATCTGGTGAAGAAAATTCGGGAAAAAATCATAAATTCATGAGATTGCAGATTTTTACAGGCAGCGGCGCATGAAGTCTTGCACTTTTGTCAGCAAAAATGCTGGCTAAAAAGTGAGCGCTGTTGCCAGTGGCAACACTGACTAAAAAGTAAGCACTGTTGCCAGTGGCAACAGTGGTTAAAAGCCAGGCAATATTTCTTCGCCATAAAAGAGATGAAGGTCCTGCAAATTTGTAATGGTGACGATCTGGTTTTAAGTTGTTCATATACCCCTCTCGCCCGGACTATCTCAAGCGTGTCAAAACTCATTACCCACTAAAGAGAGGCGTTAGACATGTCTGATGGTAAAACAAAGGGCGGAACAACCGCTTCACGAGCGGGGGCCCTACAGTCCTCTGTTAATATCCTGCTCCATACACATTATGCAATCCGGCTTTGGGAGGGCAGGAAACGTGATGCTCCGGACGAGACAGGGGTGAAAAAAAAGAGGCCTGAAATAATCAGCATGCCGCAAGCCATTGCGCGAGCTGGTAATGCTTCCCGAGACTCAGCGGCAGATAATCCCTATGCCGATATGGCTCTGGTACGGCTCGAAGAAGCCCTGCAACGAGCAACACTTAAAATTAATGAAAACGTCAGTTCACTGGATGCCATATTGTCAGCCGTACCCAAAGGGGTAACGCTCTCGGAAGTTGAATCAGCCGATCCGTTAAATGTCAGCGTTTTCAGCCGTTCACCGTTAGGATACCGGTGCGTATGGCTTCTGGTTGGATATGATCAGTTAGCAATGAAAGCTTTCCAGGCTTTTCATTACGGACTGATTTCGCGTTCGCAACGTGACACTATCCTGGACAATGGTGGCCATGCTGTTCGTCAGGTCTATGGCGTGATTCAGCCTTACCGAACACTTGCAGTGACTCGCCGTGATATTGCAGAAAAAACCACGCAAGGGCTTGTTGCCATTGAGCGAAATGGCGAACCTGATCCGAATGTGTTAAGCGGTAAAAAACGCTCTTCGTTCTCACCTCCGCTTAAAAACAACATAGCAGAGGAGGAATAATATGATTCGCCCTGTGTTCCTCCTCACCTCCTTCTTTTTACTGAGCGGATGCGCAACAACGGACTGGGCTGCGATTAATAAACAGGTCAGTGACACAGCCGCAAACCTGACAAAAACGTTGGGCGGCAACAGCAGCGGAGAAAGTGGCGGGATGCCGCTGATGAGTCCGGCGGGGCAACAGGCCATGAAGTCCGTCGATAAAACGTTCTCCGTGCCGGTCGATGTGGATACCGCGGCGGCCCGCCTGAAGCGCCATTACAAATTTATCTCCACGCAGGAGCTTGAGGCACTGCGGCAGGCCGCAAATGACGGGGACTGGAAAGCGGCGGCTGAAGATGATGCGCATCCCGTCTGGGACGCCATGCCGGGCAGCTACTACAAAATGGGCTCCGACTGGAACGAACGTGATCACCTGGATATCGAAATCGAGAAAAACGGGTCCGGCAGCAGGCTCTATGTTGTCTATCGCTCATCATCATCACAGCGTCTGGCCGGGTCCGGCGTCACGAAGCTGATGAATGATGTCCGCGCTGTTGCGGCGGGTGAAAAACGCTGATGCGGGAGGCAACACATGCAACTCTTTCTGTGTGAAAAACCATCACAGGCAAAGGATATTGCCCGCGTGCTGGGTATCAGCAAGCGTGAGCAGGGATTTATCAGCGGCGGTAACATCGTTGTGACCTGGGCGGTCGGCCATTTACTCGAAACTGCCAGCCCTGAAGCCTATGGTGAGCAGTATGGCAGGCCATGGCGTGCCGATGTCCTGCCTGTGCTGCCTGAGACCTGGGAAATGGTCGTCAAGGAGCAGACAAAATCGCAGTTCACTGTTATCAGTAAGCTGCTCAAAAAGGCCTCTGAGGTGGTCATCGCCACCGATGCCGACCGCGAGGGCGAGGTGATCGCGCGTGAGCTGCTGGAATACTGCCGCTACAGTGGCGCGGTACGCCGGCTCTGGTTGTCAGCCCTGGATGAGGCCAGTGTGAAGGAAGCACTGGGCAATATTCTTCCCGGAGAAAAAACAGCCCTGCTGTACGATGCCGGCAAGGGCCGGAGCCAGGCTGACTGGCTCATCGGTATGAACCTGACCCGCCTTTATACTCTCAAAGCCCGTGACTCAGGGGTGTCAGAAGTGCTGTCCGTCGGGCGGGTACAGACGCCGACGCTTGCCATGGTGGTTAACCGGGATAATGAAATCACGTCCTTCGTGCCAAAGCCCTGGTGGCAGGTACATGCGCTTATTGAAAAAGAGGGCGTCCGGTTCCGGGCTGGCTGGGTGCCCGTTGAGCAGTACTGTGACGAGGAAAAGCGTTGCATCAATCCTCAGGCAGCCCGGGCGGTGGGACAGCTTTGTCAGCAGCAGGGCAGGGCTACGGTACTGGAGGTGACCCAGAAGCGGGAGAAAACGGCTGCGCCGCTCTGTTTTGACCTGGGCACCCTTCAGCAGGTCTGTTCCCGAAAATTCGGCATGGGCGCAAATGATGTGCTCGCCATTGCTCAGGCACTTTACGAAACCCATAAAGCGACCACCTACCCCCGGACAGACTGCGGTTTCCTTCCAACTTCGATGCAGCAGGAAATACCCGACGTTCTGGCGGCAGTGGCAAAATCCGATCCCGCTGTGGCCCCGGTACTGAATCAGCTGGACAGGCAGTTTGTCTCGCGTGTCTGGAATGACAAGAAAATCACCGCGCACCATGCCATCATTCCCACCCGACAGGCATTTGATTTGTCGCGCCTCAGCGCCGATGAGCTGAAGGTCTACCATCTGATTCGCCAGCATTATTTCGCCCAGTTCCTTCCGCTGCAGGAATCTGACGTGACGGAGGCGTCTTTCAATATCGGTGGCCAGCTGTTCCGTACACGCGGGAAAGTCGGTGTGGTGACGGGCTGGAAGTCATTGTTTCAGGCTGAAAAAGATGACGATGAAGAGGACGTCGACGGTGACAGTATGGCGCTGCCGGCGCTGGCAAAAGGGGATGTTTGCGCTGTCACCGGTTCTGAGGTTAAGGATATGAAAACCAGTCCGCCCAAACCGTTCACGGAGGGGACGCTGATTGCTGCCATGAAGAACGCGGCCAGTTTCGTCAGTGACCCGAAGCTGAAGAAAGTGCTGCGTGATAACGCCGGTCTGGGCACAGAGGCGACGCGTGCGGCTGTGCTTGAAACCCTCTTCAAACGACACTATCTGGAGAAAAAAGGGAAGCACATCCACTCAACGCAGATGGCCCGGGAGCTGATTGCGGCCCTGCCGGAAACGCTGACGAGCCCGGGCATGACCGCATTATGGGAGCAGGCACTGGATGATATTTCGCAGGGGAAAATGTCGCTTGCGGTCTTTATGCAAAAGCAGCTGCAGTGGACCCGTCACCTTGTCGAAAAAGGCCGCCAGGACAGTGTGAAAATCACCGCTCCCGTCACGCCTCCCTGCCCGTTATGTAAAGGCCCCACACGTAAACGTAAAGGTAAAAATGGTGATTTCTGGGGGTGCATACGCTATCCGGACTGTGAGGGAATTATCAGTACAGGTAAGAAGAAAGCAGCGAAGCGTAAAAAAACATCGGTTAAGGCTAAAACAGAATAATCCGCGCAGTATTGAACTATTTCACTGTACAACCCCGGGGCGGGTTCTGCTATTGTTGCCAGGCTTTGATGCATAGGTGCCCCGCTGGCCACGGTGCTGTAAGGTAAACTTTAACGGGATTTACCCGCAGCAGGCCTGGCAGGAAGTTATTGCACACTAACTGACCTGTAAGACGCATGCACTCCGTGAAAACCGCGTCGGGATTATTCCCCGGAGACAGATGAGACGACCGCAGGTTAAGGCACTGACCCCAGGGCACCGGAAACGGTGCCCTTTTATTTTTACGGATCACGTTTTCCATTTTGACCGTTGACATTCCGGGAGGACGGTTTAATTATAAAAGTGCTAAACCGTCGTTCATACGACCACCAATGATTCAGTAGCCTGTGAGAATCGCCTTCGGGTGGCTACAGCGAAAGCTCCTGTAACCTGAAAGGGAGCAAACTTTGGTACATCTGCGCACCTTTGAAAGCAGATATCGCCTGTACAAGCGCATTACGACGCGGCGATGAAGGTTCCTTCAACATACCAGACTCTCAGGATTCAACCGATCCTGACCCCCGACGGGAAACCACTCCCGTCAGGGCAGATGGTTTCTCCGTCGTACCTATTTTTACCTCCATGGAGAAAACATCATGTCTGCAAACAACACTTCTGCATCTGCAAAATCTGAGTACTTCAACCTGACTATCAAAGGCATCGGGTATCTCAGCAACATTCGCCAGGTTAACCATCAGAATGGCTCGTTCCTCAGCTGCGTAATCAATGCACTGAGTGGTCCGACTGATAATCCGGCCTACGTCCGTTTTGACATTTCTGTCGCAGGTAAAGAGGCAACCAGCCTTATCGCCCGCTGCCAGAAAGCCGTCGATGAAGACAAGAAAGTCCTGTTGGGCTTTAACCTGAGTAACCCGTCCACGGACATATTTACGCTGAACAAAGGCGACCATGCCGGCGAACAGCGCGTCAGTCTGAAAGCCCGCCTGATAAAGGTGGACTGGATAAAAATAGGCCAGGAAATGGTTTACAAGACTGAAAAATCTGACTCCGTGCCGCCGCAGAATGGCTCTGCCGCACAACAAAACTACGCAGAAAACTCATTCTGATGCGCACCTGACACACCCCGTTCGCGGGGTGTTTCTTTTATTCCCTACAGGAGAAATGATTATGTCCTCACGCGGCGTTAACAAGGTTATCCTTGTCGGAAATCTCGGCCAGGATCCTGAAGTGCGTTATATTCCCAACGGCAGTGCAGTTGCCACCCTTTCTCTGGCCACGTCTGAGAGCTGGCGCGATAAGCAGTCCGGAGAACAGAAAGAAGTGACCGAATGGCACCGGGTGGTTATTTTCGGCAAGCTGGCAGAAATTGCGGGTGAATATCTGCGTAAAGGCTCCCAGGTTTATATCGAGGGCCAGCTGCGCACCCGCAAATGGACCGATCAGGCCGGCCAGGATAAATACACCACAGAGGTGGTGGTCAATATTGGTGGCACCATGCAGATGCTTGGCGGCCGGCAGTCCGGCAGCGGTCAGAATACGTCTTCCCGGAATGACTGGGGCCAGCCTCATCAACCTTCCGGACCGACTCACAGTGGCCAGGCTTCCGGCAGCAGTGCCGGTGCGCCACCGATGGACTTCGATGACGATATACCGTTCATTGGATTCGGGTATGGAGTACCAAAATCGGCAATCCATGCACTCTGAACAGCCTTTATGGCAGTTGCTCTGAACTTACACATAATCCGGTCAGCATTTAAGGATAACTGACATGCCTGTTATACTGAGGATCAACGGTTTCCGGTTCTTTTTTTATTCTAATGAAGGTAACCCGCTCGAACCTGCACACATTCACGTAATGAAAGCAGGTAGTGAAGCCAAATTCTGGTTAACGCCATCAGTGGCACTGGCCAGTAACGATGGGTTTAATTCACGGGTATTGAAAGAACTGACGGGGATCGTTGAAGATAACCAAGCATTGTTTCTGGAGGCCTGGAATGACTATTTCAGCTAAACGGGTCAGCTTCGATGAGGCCACGATGTGGGTTGAACTCAACGACGCCCGTACCATCGGTGTGCCGCTGGCATGGTTTCCACGCCTGTTGCATGCTTCAACTGAACAGCTTAACAGCTATGAACTGAGTCCCCGTGGTATTCACTGGGACGCGCTGGACGAAGACATTTCTGTTGCGGGTTTGCTTGAAGGCCGCGGCGATGTGACCCATCGTCCCCATAAAGTAGCCTGACAGCGCGCTATTAGTTAAAAACGCTGGCTTTTGCCGGCGTTTTTTTTCATCAACGGAAAATCAGTTGTTAATTGAGTGAAACCGGACCGATTCCGCACAGTGAGGGCTGTTTTATCACTGTACAGGAAAATTCCGGATGAAACGTAACACCTCTCACAACGTATTTTCACCAGGCAGGCTTGCCACTGTTCTTCCCCTGCTGCTCCTTGCGGGCTGTGTTTCCCAGCCGCAAAAGTTGCAACAGCGTGCGCCTGCCGACCCGACACCCGGCACCACCGTCACCCGCAACGTTCAGCCGGTCTCTCCGGACGAGTATGCGCGGACGCCGGAAGTGGTGCGCTACGATCGTTATCTGCTGGTCAGCACCGATCCGCAGGCGGCCCAGCGTGACCCTCTCTCGCAGATTATTGATATCCGTATCCCGTCATCCCTGCATCCTACCGTGGCGGATGCGCTGCGTTACGCCCTGCGCCAGTCCGGTTATTCCCTGTGCGCGACAGGCTCCGCCAACGGCGTGCTTTACCGCCAGGCATTGCCGGCGGTTCAGTACCAGCTGGGCCCGATGCGCCTGCGTACTGCCCTGCAGGTCCTGGCCGGTCCGGCCTGGCAGCTTGAGGTGGATGATGTACAGCGTGTGGTCTGCCACAGCCTGCGCGACGGCTACCAGCTGCCGGTCTCCCAGCTTCCGCCGCCGGTCAGCACCTGGTCCACGCCTGCGCCGTCAGCCGTGTCACAACCGGCCATCAGCGCCCCTCAGTCCGTCCCCGTTAAACCTGTCAGCGGAGGGTTTCTGAGAAAATGAGCGAACAGCAACCATTCCATACTGACCCCGCTCCGGCCCGTAAAAGATTCAGCTGGCGTCCCCGCCGCCGCCTCATCTGGGGCGCTGCCGGCGGCGTGGCGCTGGCCGGCATTCTGGCGCTGGGCTACACCGCCTTCAGTCTGGGCATATCGAACCTTGATGAGCGTCTTGCACGCCTTGAATCTCAGGGCAGTACAGCGGCCAATGTTGAGACAGTCGCGGCCCTGCAGTCAGATGTGGCCACGCTCAGAGCCGGTCTGCAGGACACCCGGAAAAAACTTGGTGAGATGCAGCAGGAGCTGAGCGCTGCTGCGAAACAGGCCGGCAGCGACGACGCCGTGCGTCAGTCATTGCGAGCTCTTCAGGACGCCCAGCAGGGGCTGGAAACCCGCCTGAGTGCGCTGACTGAGCAGCTGACAGCGCTGAAATCACAGCCGGCACCCGCACCCGCCGCACCTGTCGCCGCACCGGTCAAAAAAAACGCGCCTGCTGCAAAAAAGCCCCGTCCCGCTGACACACGTCGTGCTGCTCCGTCCCTTCGCGTGGCCCGCAATGCGCCTTTTGTGCTGACGGGCGTGGAGAAGCGGGGGGCAGAGTCCTGGGCTGCCATCGCGCCCCGGGGCTACAGCAGCCTGTCGCAGGTGGCCCTGGTCGGAGAGGGCGAAACCGTTGCCGGCTGGACGCTGGTCAGTGCCGGTTATGGTGAGGCGACGTTTCGGGTTAACGGCCGCCTGACCGTGCTCAGAGCAGAATAACGGAGCGAATGATGAAACTGAAACATACCTTTTTAGCCGCCATGCTGCTGAGTCCCCTGACCCTGGCCGCGACCACATCAGGACAGACGGATGTCAGCCGACAGGAATCAACACAACGGGCGGACTCCGCACAGCAAAACCTGCAGCAGCAGGCCGGTCAGTGGGGACTCAGTGCCGACGATTATCAGCGTTATCAGCAGTTGATGAAGGGACCCCGGGGTACCCAGTCGCCGGGTCTCGATCCGCTTTCCACCCTCGGTATCGAGGCGCAGACGCCGGCAGAGCGCCGTAAGTTTGCTGAAAAGTGGGTGAAGGAAGAGTTTGCCCGCACCCAGAAAGAGCTTGATTTCCAGCGTGAGGTGAACGCGGCCTGGCAGCGCCTGTATCCGGGCACACTGCCGGTCAATATGGGGAACGCCTCCGGCGTGGCGCACGACAGTGGCGGCCGGCTGGCGCTGTTCGTCAGGTCAAAAGACTGCGCAACCTGCGACGCGAAACTGTCTGCCGTGCTGGCTGACAACCGGCCGGTGGACATCTATCTGGTCGACAGCCAGGGCAATGATGATACGCTTCGCAGCTGGGCGCGGGACCATCACATTCCCGTGGAAAAGGTCCGCAAGCGCCAGATCACGCTTAACCACGACGGCGGCCGGTGGATGCGCTTTGGTAACGGCCTGATGCCGGTTTTACTGCAGCAGGCGGGAGACGGTAAATGGGCAATCGCAGCATTCTGACCGGCGCGCTGGCGCTGGGCTTACTGATGGCGGCCGTCCCTGACGGCCATGCTGACCAGACGGTGCCGGAGGGTTACGTCCGCGTGGCCATGGCGCACGGCGTGCCCCCGGAAGCGCTTTACTCGGTCTCACTGAGCGAGTCTTCGCGCAAACTTCCCCGCGGCGTGCGGCCATGGCCCTGGACCATCAATGTGGCAGGCAAAGGGTATCGCTATGAGACGCGCCTGCAGGCCTGGCAGGCGCTGCAGGTCTTTATGAAGCGTCACCCGCTTAAGCGCATCGATGTCGGTATTGCCCAGGTCAATCTGGGCTGGAACGGTCATCATTTTGCCTCGACGTGGGATGCGTTTGACCCTTACACCAACCTGAACGCCGCCGCCACCATTCTGCGTGAGTGCTGGGCGCGTAAGCCAGGCAGCTGGCTGGATGCGGCCGGCTGCTACCACCATCCCGCAGGTGGTCAGCCTGCTGCACGTTACCGCGCCATTGTGAGAGGGCATCTGGCAAAAATCAGCCCTGCACCCCGCATTTCTGCGCCGGCAGCTGAAGCGCCCCGTTCGGTTGCTGCGCTCACCCCCGATCCAGGCTTCGTCTGGACTGAACCCGGGAGATAACCCTGATGAAAACGCTGTCCTTACTGCTGTTTACCCTCCTTCCCCTGACCGGCCATGCTGAACTGAACGTGATTGCTGATCTGGGCGGTGAAGATGCTGCGCCGTATTTTGAGGCCGTTAATAAACAGCCCGGTATGCCCGGCGTCAGTGACGTACAGCCTTCACGCCAGCCGGGCCACGGTGTTCCGCTGGCTGACGGGATGGCGGGTATGTTACCCGTTAACACACCTGAACTGAGCCCGGGGAATACAGCAGACCGGCCGCTGCAGTTGCCCGGTATTGGGGCGTTGTTTCTGATTGGGGATGATGCTCTGTCCCGTGAATGGCTGAAGGCCAATGCCGGCGCGCTGGCTGAACAGCATGCGGCCGGGATGATAGTCAACGTCACAGACATGGATACCGTGCGCGAGCTGCGCGAACTGGCACCCGGTGTCAGCCTGGCCCCGGCTTCCGGGAGCGAGCTGGCCCGTCGCCTGCAGATTGAGCATTATCCGGTACTCATCACCGATACCGGCCTGACGCAACAGGTTAAGCCGTAATGAGCGCGCCAGATATCAACGGTCTGCTGATGGCACACCCTTATGGGGCGGTCATACTGATCGTCCTTTTCCTGTTGGTGATGGCCTTTCTGAACCTGCGCTGGCGTGAGAAAGCCAGCACCCGCCGTCACCGGCGATACCGGGCAACGGCGGGGCGGGTACTGAATAAGCTTAACAGCCTGCCGGGAGACGGGCAGCGTCTGACCTATCTGCGCAAAATCAGCCCCTATGTCTTTGAAGAGCTGTTGCTGTCTGCCTTTGAACGTCAGGGACTGACCGTAGTGCGCAATGCCTCCTATAGCGGTGACGGCGGCCTTGATGGCCAGGTCATCATCGACGGCGAGCACTGGCTTATCCAGGCCAAACGGTACAGTCGTGCTGTTTCCCCCGCACATGTTGAGGACTTCGACCGGCTTCTCCTGCAGTCCGGCCGCCGGGGGCTGTTTATCCACACGGGCCGTACCGGAAAAATGAGCCGCACCATTCGCACGGCGTCACCGCGTCTGCGCATCATTAGCGGGCAACGCCTGCTGGCCATTCTCGCCGGTCAGGACGTCCGGCAGTATCTCTGAGGAATCTTTTATGCACATCATCCTGAACAGCCTGCGCTACGCTTTGTGGCTTGTGTTCTGTTTATTCCGTCATGCCGTTTTCGTGCCTGCCGCTTTCGGCGGTGTCTACCTGCTCGCCTGGCTTGTTTTCGGCCATCCGGTCAGTGACCTGAACGACCAGTTGCAGAAGGAGGCAACGGCATGGCGCACCGCGCCGCCCGGACATTACATGTGGGAGGAATGCCCGGTGCCTGATAATGCGGCTCCGCCTGAGGCAAAGCCGGCAGCCTGTACCGTCACTGCCGTCTCCACAGAAACCGCGGCGAACAATTACCTGCTGTCATTGCGGGCCGTATGGATCATTTTTTTCATCCTGTCGAATGTTCTGTATGTGCTCTGGCGCTTACTGGCGGATGCCCTGCGTTACCACTCCCTTTCCTGCAGGGAAGCCGGTGCCGGGAGGGGAACGTATATCCGTATGGCCGACGGTAAAATTATAAAGGAGGCAGACGATGAGTAACCGTTACGTCATTGAGGCCCTGCTGCGTCCGGCCGTTGAGCTGAATACCGCCGTGGTATCGGGCATGGCGGCGTATGTCTGTGTGCAGGCACCCTGGGCTGTCGCCCTGGCTCCGTCTGTCAGCTATGTCACCGCAGCCGGGTTTGCGGCGCTGGCCGTCACCCGCACGCATCAGGGGATGAAGATTATTCGTTACCGCCGGAATCTCCGCCGCCTGCCGCGCTATGTCATGAGCACTAAGCAGATCCCCGTCAGTCATCATCGCCTGTTTCTCGGCCGGGGGTTCCGCTGGACCCAGAAACACACCCAGCGCCTGCAGGATACGCTGCGCCCTGAAGTGGCCCGTTACCTGCAGCCAAACCGCTTTTACCTGGGGGCGCGTCAGCTCGAAATGATGACAGAGCACCGTCTGCCCTGGCTGGGCAAGCTGCTGAGTGCTGATACGCCGCTGAACCCGGTGCGGCCGTTACCGCCGGTGGGCGGAAACCCGGCGCTGCACGGCATCGAGCCCGACGAAAAAGACGTCACCCTGGCTCTGGGGGAGCGCGTTGGCCATACGGTGGTGTACGGCACCACGCGCGTCGGGAAGACCCGGCTGGCAGAGCTGCTGGTCACCCAGGATATCCGGCGGGGTGAAGTCACCATCGTGTTTGATCCGAAAGGCGACGCAGACCTGATGAAACGCGTCTGGGCAGAGGCCCACCGGGCCGGACGCGGGGACGAGCTGTATATTTTTCATCTTGGCTGGCCTGAAATTTCAGCCCGTTATAATGCCGTCGGGCGTTTTGGTCGCGTGTCAGAGGTGGCGTCCCGCGTGGCCGGTCAGCTGTCGGGTGAGGGGAACAGCGCGGCATTCCGCGAATTTGCCTGGCGGTTCGTCAACATCATCGCCCGTGCGCTGGTCGCCCTGGGGGAACGCCCTGACTACACGCTGATTATGCGCTACGTGAACAATATCGCCGATCTCTATATCCGCTATGCGGAAAAAATCATCCAGGCGCAGCTGCCGGCTCTGCAGACGCAGATTGAGAATAATCAGCAGGTGCTGGGAGAGGACGACGTGCCCCGTAACATGCAGGGGCAGCCGGATGCCTTACGTATCTGGGCCATTGAGGTTGCCCTGAGTTCAGAAGAGGGTAAAAAACTCTATGATCCCATCCTTGACGGGCTGCGTTCAGCGGTACGTTATGACCGTACTTACTTTGACAAAATCGTGGCATCGCTGCTGCCGCTGCTGGAAAAACTGACCACCGGCAAGACCGCCGAGCTGCTGTCGCCGGATTATCAGGATATTGACGACACGCGGCCGATTTTTGACTGGGAACAGATCATCCGTAAAAAAGCCGTGGTGTATGTGGGGCTCGATGCGCTCAGTGACAGTGAAGTGGCGAGCGCGGTCGGTAACTCCATGTTCGCCGATCTGGTGAGTGTGGCCGGGCACATTTATAAACACGGTATCAATGCGGGCCTGCCGGGCGGGAAAGAAGGGAAGTCCCTGATTAACCTGCACTGCGATGAGTTTAACGAGCTGATGGGGGATGAGTTTATTCCTCTTATCAACAAAGGGGGCGGTGCCGGCATGCAGGTAACGGCCTATACCCAGACGTCTTCTGATATTGAGGCACGCATCGGGAATGCGGCCAAGACGGCCCAGGTACAGGGTAACTTTAACAACCTGATTATGCTGCGCGTCAGGGAGAACCGCACCGCCGAGCTGCTGACCACGCAGCTGCCGCAGGTGGAGATTTACACCAAAACGCTGGTCTCCGGGCACCAGGACACGGCAGATGTCAATGCAGACCAGGACTTCACCTCAAGCACCCAGGACCGCGTCGGGACGGTAAAAGTCCCGCTACTGGAGCCGGCCGATATCGTGACGCTGCCAAAAGGGCAGGCGTTTGCCCTGCTGGAAGGCGGGCAACTGTGGAAAATCCGCATGCCGCTGCCTGCCGGGGATGCTGATGATGTGCTGATGCCGGAAAGTATTGAGAAAATAGCGGAGGAGATGCGGCGCAGCTATCACAGCGGCGAATCCTGGTGGCGGGACGGTCCGGCCCTGAACGTGCCGGTCACAGGAGGGGCGAATGGCTGAGGTAAAACGTCCCCCACAGCAGCAGACGCTGCCGGAACGCAAGCACGGCATTCTGTATAATCTGCTCTGGGGCTGGCCATGGGCCCTGGTGGGCGTGGTGCTGTCCTCGCTGCTGCTGAGCCTGCTGATTGAATATATCGGCATCGCCTTCTTCTGGCCGGAAGCCGGGGCGGCGCACAGTGAAGCGGTCATGAACACCGAGCTGGGGTGGCTGTCCACAGAGTTCACCCGCAGCCTGCTGCTGTCTGAGCCATCGGTGACGGTTGTGCGCTGGGTGAACATCGCCTATCAGTGGGCCTTTGTGGACAGTGGCTTCCTGGACTGGGTCCGGCAGCAGTATGCACACCAGATGCACAGTGACAATGCCGTCACCCGGGAAATCAACAGCTGGAGCGGCTGGCTTGCCGGCTACCTGCGTGAATACCTGCTGGCCACGGTATGGATCAGCATTATCACCCTGGTACGCGTCACCATCCTGGTGCTGTCCGTGCCGCTGTTTGTGCTGGTCGTGGTGGTGGCGCTGGTTGAGGGGCTGGGGCGGCGTGATCTGCGGCGGTACGGCGCGGGGTATGAAAGTTCGTTTGTCTATCATCATGCCAAGAAGCTGGTCAAACCGGCCGCTGTGGTGCCCGCCATGCTGTACCTTTCCTGGCCCACGGCAGTCTACCCCAATCTGCTGTTGTTGCCGGCGGCTGTTCTGCTGGGGATCGCCGTAACGGTGACCACTGCGTCGTTCAAGAAGTATCTTTAAATCAGGGCTGGACGGAGGCGTGCAAAACTTGTTTTGCGCGCCTGCCGTCAGCAGACAAGCCATGAAACGACCGTTACTGGCGCGTCAGTGTCAGTTATTAAATACCGTCAGTTCTGTCACTTTAAAGCTGTCTGGCTTGTTGGTTATGCTGTCGTAGGGGGCCTGTAGCTTCCATTGCTGACCCGGCTCCAGATTTTCAGCCATCGCTGCCGTATTTCCTATTACTGCCCCATTCTGAAGCAAGTTGAATTTGACAATTACAGTCTTCACAGGCCCACCTGACACGTTTGTTCCCGTGCCTTCAATTTGCTGCAAACCATTTGCTGCTGTGGCGAAATGCAGGTCTGAAAGTTGGACTTTGCCAGTACCGTCGGCCGCAAGAACAGGGCCGGTAATCAGTGCAGTGATTAACGTGGCCTTCAGAACAGTATTCATCATTTTCATTTTCCCTCTGTTTACCGTTGAGTTTTCTTAATATCACAATGAACCTTTATTTACAGCTAAACCTGCCACCGGCACTGACCTGCAATTAATTTTGAAATTCCTGTTTAGGGTTTATCGCTGACCCGACGCTCCCTCTTCCGCATCCTGTCCGCACCCCTTAATCCTTCTGGAGGTGCGTATGAACTCAAATCGTCCGGCCATGCGGCGCAACCGTCGTGTCCCGGGCATCACTGGCCTGGTATTGCTGACCATTCTGGCATCAGCTGCTGCACAGGCATCCGAGAAAGACGAGCTTGCGTCTGTTCAGCGTCAGCTGGACCAGGTTCAGGCGTCGCTTGAACGGGCCCGCGTGGCGGCTGCACAGGCCGACCCGGCTGACCGTGGCCGCTTTTTCTTTGATTACCGTCAGGCCACATCCGATCTCAACACCATCCGCAGCGGCATTGACCGCTATCTGGAGCCCTCCCGCGCGCAACCGCGTGACCCGTCTTATGTGGCCGGTAATTACCGGCGGGAGCGGCCCTGATGCCCATGACATCCGAACAAACGAACGCGTTTAAAGCCGGCTCCGGCAGTCTTGATGTGAACATCCTTCATCTGCTCTGCATCGGGGCACTGCTGGCATTTCTTTTTTTATGGGCCGCGTGGGCGCTGTCGGATGTCTGGACCGGCTGGAGTAACACCAAAGTGCGGGACGCGGCCCTGGGGCGTTTTGCCGTCCGCACCGTGCTGCTGTTGCTTGTGTGTATCTGGATGTTTGCCAGTTAACCCGATTATGAACGTTAAGTCAGGAGATGAATTCCATGCACCATTCTGAGTCTGTTGTTGCCCGCCTGCGCCGTCTCGCCAGTCGTACGCTGACCCGCGCCGGTACGCTTGCCCTCCTGGGCTGGCTCACCTGCAAACCGGCCTTTGCGGACTTGCCAAGCGTTGAAGCGCCTGAATCCGGAGGCGGAAGCGGGCTGTCCGGACAAATCAAGGGCTACCTGCAGGACGGCATTGTTATCGGGGGGCTGGTCGTGGCGGCCGTTGCCTTTATCAACGTTGCCATTGCCGCCCTGCACACCTTCACCGAAGTCCGCAATGAGAAAGCCACCTGGACCAAATTCGGGGCCATTGTGGTGGTGGGTGTGGTGCTGCTGGTTGCCGTTATCTGGCTGCTCGGCAAGTCTGCCGACATTCTGTTGTAGGAGCCTGCGACGATGCAGACCATTCGTTTTTTACCTGACCGTCTCAACAGTGAGCCCGTGGTGTTTCGCGGGTTTACCACCCATGAGATGGGGCTGGCAGCCCTTGCCGGCGCGGGTGCGGGTCTGCTCCTGTCACTGCCGTTTATCCCGCTTGCCGGCTGGGTTGTCGTTCCCACCGGCCTGCTGGTCATGCCGCTGCTGCTCGTCTGGTTCGGCGGCCGCTGGATGGCCAGGCTCAAGCGCGGTAAGCCCGAGAACTGGCTCTGGCAGCGACTGGAGACGAAAAAACGCCGGCTGGGGATGGGCAATCCGAAACTGATTGTGGATGCCCGGGGCTGGTCAGTAAAACGTAACAGGAGAGCCTCATGAGCCGTTTTCGCCATGCGGTAAAAGACCGTGACCAGCATATTCAGACGCTGCGCATCGCCTGCGCCGTACTCGCCTTTTTCCTTTTATTCACCTGTGCCGGCTGGATGCTGGCGCCCAGCAAGCTGACCGTGCATAACCCGCCGGATTTACGTACCGGCAGCACGCGGCCCTGGTGGGAAGTGCCGCCCCCGACGGTCTACTCCTTTGCGTTCTACATTTTTCAGCAGCTCAATGCCTGGCCGAAAAATGGCGAGGTGGACTATTCCGCCAAAATCAATGCGCTGTCGCCGTATCTGACGCCGTCCTGTCAGGATTTCCTGAAAGCGGATGCAAAGAAACGCGGTGACGCCGGGGAACTCACCGACCGCGTGCGCGTGGTGTATGAAGTGCCCGGTCGCGGTTACCAGTCACAGAGCGTGACCGTACAGGATCGCGATCACTGGATTGCCCGCCTGGACGTGGTGGCCGATGAATATTTCCATGCCGAGCCGGTCAAACGCGCCCTGGTGCGTTACCCGCTGAAAGTGGTGCGCTGGGAAGGCGATGCGGAGCGCAACCCGTTCGGTCTGGCGCTGGACTGTTATGCCGGTGTGCCCCAGCGTCTGGAGGCGGCACCGCCTGCACCCAAACCGGAGAAGTCAGGAGTGTTTCAGTGATGAGTAAAAACCCCCACGCCCGCGCCGGGCTGATGGCGCTGTCCTTCGCCCTGCTGCCCCTGGCAATGCTGGTATCACGTCCTGCCAGCGCAGATGAGCTGATGAAATGGGAGCGTATTCCGCTGCAGATCCCCCTGAAGGTGGGGCAGGAGCGAGTGGTCTTTGTGGACAAAAACGTCCGCGTTGGTTTTCCGCCGGCGCTTAACGGCAAACTTCGGGTGCAGAGCACCGGGGGTGCCGTCTACCTGAAAGCCGACAGCGCCTTTCCGCAGACGCGGGTGCAGCTGCAGGATGTGGAAAGCGGCGAGGTTCTGCTGTTTGATATCGCCGCCGGTGAAAAAGGGCCGACTGAGCCGGTCCGTCTGGTCTACAGCGGTGATGTCAGCACGCTGAGTCACGCCGGCGATGCGGCCGGTCAGCCAGGTGGTGCAGATCGGGCTGCTTCCGGATCAGGCTCATCTGCTCCCACCGGCAGCGATGACGGCACCCAGGCAAAGCGTAAAAAAATCCGCTACAGCGCCCCCATCCCGGTGCTGCTGACCCGCTATGCCGCGCAGAGCCTTTATGCGCCAGCCCGTACGGTCGAGGCGGTCCCGGGTATTCATCCGGTCAACCCGCATCTGCCCCGACGTGTCAGCACGCTGTATCCCTCTGAACCATTAACGGTCACGCCGCTGGCTGGCTGGGGCGTGGCAAACCGCAGCGTGGTGGCACTCAGGCTCACGAACACCGGCAGCCGTAAAGTCGTTCTGGATCCGCGTGCGCTGCAGGGACAGTTTGTGTCCGCCACCTTCCAGCACCGCTGGGTCGGTCCGGCCGGCACGCCGGAAGACACCACCACGGTGTATGTGGTGACCGCCGGTCGTCCGGAGAGCGCATTTATTGCTGAGCCGTCTGCACTGCGTAAAGCGGCCCGCACGGTAAAACAGGAGGCCCGCCATGCAGATTAAATCTAATGCCCTGGTGAAGTTTATCGTGCCGGCCGTGGTGATTGCCGGGCTGGCCGTGGGGCTCAAAAGCTGCAAAAACGAACCGGCAGAACAACCTCAGGCAAAACAAAGCGGCTCCCTGAAAAACCTCTCGCCGGATGAACTGAAGGCGCTGGGGGTGGAAGGCGACACGCCGGAGGACACCCTGCGCACGCTCATCGGCCGGCTGAACGATGTGCGTGACCGCCAGAAAACGCTGGATAAGCAGAACGCGGATTTGGTGAAAGAAAACGAGCGGTTGCGCCGGCGCAATCAGGACGTTTCAGGACAGGTGAATGAGGCCGTTAATGGCCTGCGCGAGCAGTACGACAAGCGGCAGGCGCAGCTTCAGAACGAACAACTGAGCCTGACGGCGAAAATCCAGGAGCTGACCGACAAACTCAAAAAGCCTGACAGCGAGAAAAAAACGGCGGACAGCGATATCCCGCTGGGGCTGGGCCTGGACGGCATGGGCAGCAGCACCGGGGGGAGCGCTTCTCAGGGCAGCGACGGCATGATGTGGGTCGCGCCGACGGACCAGAAAGAGACGGATCCGCGGGATGCGGCCAGCGGCAAAGCCTCACCTCAGTTCCCGACCTCTTTTCTGGGGGAAAATGAGCTGACCCGCCAGAAAGCCGCTTATGAGGAGAAAGTGAAGGGACGGACCAATGAAAAAGGGGCGGAAGAGAGCGCCGAGCCGGTTTACACGCTGCCGGAAAATTCCACGCTGGTCGGCAGCCGCGCCATGACGGCACTGCTTGGCCGTGTGCCCATCAACGGCACCGTGACCGATCCTTATCCGTTCAAGGTGCTTATCGGTAAGGATAACCTGACGGCGAACGGCATCGAGCTGCCGGACGTCGAAGGGGCGATTGTTTCCGGTACGGCCAGCGGAGACTGGACGCTGTCCTGCGTGCGCGGGCAGGTTAACAGCGTCACCTTTGTCTTTTCCGACGGTACGGTACGCACCCTCCCAAGACCCGACACCAGTAACAACGCCGGCGGGCAAAATAATAACGCTCAGGCTAAACAGGATACCGGCACCAGTGGCGGTATCGGCTGGATTTCAGATGAAAACGGGATCCCGTGCATTGGCGGCGAACGTAAGTCCAATGCCTCCACCTATCTGCCCACCATTTTTGGCCTGTCGGCGGCCGGTGCGGCGGGTGAAGCGATGAGCCAGGGGCAGTACACGACGCAGAACAACGTAAATGGCATTTCCGCCACCATGACCGGCGACGCCGGACAGGCGGCGCTGGGGAAAGCTATTTCCGGCGGCATGTCTGAAACCACCGACTGGATCAAACAGCGTTACGGGATGACGTTTGATGCCATTTATGTGCCGCCCGGTGCCCGTCTCGCCGTGCATATCACCCGTCAGCTGGCCATTGATTATGAAGATAAGGGCCGTAAGGTGCGCTACGACTTCACCCTGCCGGGTGGCGTCAGTGACAACGGCGGACTGGACTGAGTACACGGCCATGGCGGGACAGATAACGTTTTTCCCTCTTTCATCCGTGTGCTGGACGTTCAGCGACGGGGCAGGCTGGCATATTGACGTGATCCCTGCGTCTTCTGCGGTTCTGTTGCTGCGACCCGTAGCGCTGTTGCCTGCCGGCGCACCTTTACTGCGCTGGCGCGATGGCCAGCTTTTACTGGATATCGGCAGGTTCTCCCTGCCGCTCAGTGCCCGGGAGTGTACCGTTTCGTGGCGCAGCCCGAAAATCCCGCGCCGGCTTTACTGCCCGCGAATGACATTACGGGAGCTGGGGCACCTGCTGAATGTCAGTGCGTTCGTTTTTATCTGCGGCGGTTACGATCCGGCCGCCTCACAAAGGAGATACCGGTAATGTACAGAACGGTTTTCATTCTGGCCCTGAGCTGTGTAATGCTCAGCGGCTGCTCAACCTCCAAAGAGGAAATGCTGCCGGCGGGCGATAACACCATGCTTGAACTGTGGAACGGGGCGGACGGTGGCGGCAGTACTTCCCGCCAGTCTGCGGCGGCCCGCGACACGCTGCGACGCCCGCTGACGGGCAGCGAAACGCAGGCTGACGCGCAGGCCGACCGCAGCTACAGCCGTACTCAGGAAAGCGAAATCACCCAGCAGTTTCCCCGGCTGCCCAACCCCGACATGGTGATGTACCTGTATCCCCATCTGGCCGACGGTAACACGCCGGTGCCGGGTTACAGCACCGTGTTCCCGTTCTACAGCCAGACGCAGTATGCCATGCCTGGCGAACGCACGGAGGCCCTGTAATGCTTTCACTGTTTACGCGTAATAAATCCACCGACCGGCAGACGCCGGTTGATGACGGCCAGGCCGTTCAGGCAGATGAAACCCTGACCGCGGCCGTGAAGGGCCGGCAACCCCTGAAGCGCCCCGGGAAAATGAAGCGCCAGGATGAGGAGAAGGTTTATCACGCCAATCCGTCCATCATTGACTTTTTGCCCTGGGCAGAATTTCTCGATGAAGAGCAGTGTCTCCTGCTTGATGACGGCGTGTCGGTGGGGGCCGTTTATGATGTGACACCGGTGGCGACCGAAGGGCGAACCGAAGAGCGCCTGGAGCAGATCCGGGACTCGGTTGAGGATGCACTTCAGGACAGCTTTGATGAACATGACGTGAATCCCTGGGTCGTGCAGTTCTTCTGCCAGGACGAGGACGACACTGACGCGTACCTGGACAGGCTGCGCGGGTATGTCAAACCACATGCACAGCGCACGGCGTTTACCGACGCCTGGCTGGGTGAAATGGAGCGCCATATCCGCAGTATCTCCCGGCCTGAGGGACTTTTTACTGACTCGCTGATTACCGGCCAGCCGTGGCGCGGGCAGCAGCGCCGCACCCGGATGGTTGTTTATCGCTGGCTTGGTAAAAGCCGGGATCCGATGCCGCCTGTGGCGATGCTCAATCAGGTGTGCGACCGGGTCGTTAATGCCCTGGGCGGGGCGGGGATCCGCTGCACCCGGCAGAACGGCCTGCAGGTGCATGGCTGGCTGCTGCGGCTGTTCAATCCGTCACCGGACTGGGTGGAGAAAACCACGCTCTATCGGCAGGCTGCTTACGCAGACCCGCGGGAGACACCTGAAGGCACCGTGCCGGTCAGCAATGATTTTGCCGAAACCCTGTGGTTCACGCCGCCGGTTTCAGACCCGGAAAATGGCGTGTGGTGGATTGACAACAAGCCGCACTGCGCGGTGGCGGTGGAAAAACTGCGTACACCGCCGGAGCCGGGCACCCTGACCGGCGAGAAAAGCCGGGGTGAAAAGAAAATTAATGCCCTGATGGATATGTTTCCGGAAGGGACCATGGTGTGCATGACCGTGGTGGTACAGCCCCAGGACCGGCTTGAAGAGCAGTTTAACCGGCTGTCGAAAAATGCGGTCGGTGAGAATACCGAGTCGGGCCGCGTCCGCCAGGATGTGAAGACGGTCAAAGAGTATCTGGGCAACCGGCACAAGCTGTACCGGGCGGGGATCACCTTCCTGCTGCGCGGCGACGACATGACCAGCCTGAAGCGCAAGCGGCTGGAGCTGTCCACCGTATTGCTAGGGGCCGGTCTGCAGCCGGTACGGCCGGAGTTTGAAGAAGGTCCGCTGAACAGCTGGCTGCGGGCGCTGCCGATGTGCTTTAACCCGGACAGCGACAAAAAACACTGGTATACCCGTCTGACATGGGTTCAGCACCTGGCAGGACTTTTGCCGGTAACCGGGCGGGAAACCGGCACGGGGCATCCCGGCTTCAGCTTTTTCAACCGCGGCGGGGATACCCTTACATTCGATCCGCTCAACAAGCTCGACCGCACCCAGAACGCGCATCTGCTGTTGTTCGGCCCGACCGGGGCGGGCAAGTCGGCCACGCTGTGTGCCGCGCTCTCCCAGCTGATGGCCGTCCACCGTCCGCGGCTGTTTATTGCGGAGGCCGGCAACTCGTTCGGCCTGCTGGCCGACTTCTTTGACAGCCTCGGGCTGACGGTGAATAAAATCAGCGTCAAACCCGGAAGCGGCGTCAGTCTGCCGCCGTTTGCTGATGCTCACAAACTGGTGGAAGAAGGCCTGGCCGCCCAGGCCGTGGATGAGAGCGACCTGCCGGATATCGACACGGACGACGATGGCGAGGATGACAAGCGTGACGTTCTCGGTGAAATGGAAATCTCCGCGCGCATGATGATCACCGGCGGCGACCCGAAAGAAGAGGCTGACCTTAAGCGTGCCGACAGGGCGATGATACGTGAGGCGCTGCTGATGGCGGCGCATGCCACGTATAAGGAAGGGCGGCAGATGCTGCCGTCTGACCTGCAGCAGGCGCTGTATGACATTGCCTCTGACAACGATGAGGGCGTCATCAATGTCCGCAATGCCCAGCGCAAGGCGAAAGCGGCGGAAATGGCGGAATCCCTGGGCATGTTTACCCAGGCCGGGAGCTTTGAAGCGGAGCTGTTCAACCGCGAAGGGGAGCTGTGGCCGGAAGCGGACGTGACGCTGGTCGACCTGGGGCATCTGGCGCGGGAGGGCTACGAGGCGCAGATGGCCCTGACCATGGTCTCGATGACCAACATGATCAACAACATCGCGGAGCGTGACCAGTTCCTGGGCCGGGATATTGTCTTCACGGTGGATGAGGCGCATATCGTGACGGTCAACCCGCTGCTGTCGCCCTACATGACGAAGGTGGTCAAGATGTGGCGTAAGCTCGGTGCCTGGCTGTGGCTGGCCACCCAGAACCTTAAGGACTACCCGGATATTGCCGAAAAAATGCTGAACATGGCGGAATGGTGGATTTGTCTGACCATGCCCCCGGAGGAGGTCAAAGATATCAGCCGTTTCCGCGCGCTCACGCCGGAGCAGGAATCGGTGCTGCTTTCCGCCAGTAAACTGTCGGGGTGTTATACGGAAGGCGTGGTGCTGGCGAAACGGATCGAAGCGCTGTTTCGTGCCGTGCCGCCCAGCCTCTTCCTGGCACTGGGCATGACGGAAAAAGAAGAGAAAGCCGAACGCCGGGCGCTGATGAATGAATTTCACTGCAGCGAACTGGAGGCGGCAAAACGCGTCGCGCAGAATCTGGACCGTCTGCGCGGTCTGACGGAAAAACAACAGGAGCCTGCCACGGTATGATGACACTGAAGTACCCTGAACCCGCCATTCATGAGCACAGTGGCGGTGCGCTTTTCACCCTGTCGCCTCAGGGGGAGCCCGGCGTGCTCCCGGCGACACATCAGCACCTGGTGAGGCTGCGGGCGATGCTCAGGCAGCGCCTGACCGGGCCGGTCAAAATGACGTGTCACCCGCACCGGGTGGGACTCAGCAGCAGCGTGGCCATCTATCTTGAGGGAAAGCTGAAGCAGGCGGTGAACATCCTTATCACCGTGACGGGGCAGACAAGCTGGCCGCAGGAAGAGGAGTATGCGCATCCCCGCTGGTATATCACGGTGCCGGATTCGGCTGACCTGGTGTATCTGATGCTGTGGATTAACGGGCTTGAAGTGTAACTCCAGACTTGCCTTCACCAGGGGCATGATAATAAAAATTACTTAATGCTTTTTTGATACCGGCCGCTGGGGCCGGTTTTTTTATCATCTTATTTTATAGAAAACACACGAGTTATCACCTACGTACATCGGTACAGATGATCTTCCACCATTTGTCCGCTCAAATATCTTGTTTAGTACCTTTAGATCTTCGTCCTTAATAGTTTCATAATCGAGATTCGTATATATAGCTAATTCAGACGTTGAGCATATGCGTCGGGCATTTTCAAACATTCCCCATGCGTTTAACGCGTTGCAAGTTATCGGGCTTATCGCTCTTATTATTTTTTCTATAAGGTTAATTTTTTCCCTTATTGACTCGATGGCCGTTTGAGTGTCGACTGTTTTAGATTTTATCCAGATGCAATCATGATGAAAAAGTCTGTTTCTATAATCACGAATTTCTTTTAGCATGTTAATTAGTTTGCGGCGTGCTTCAATAGGTTTGTTATCGATTAAATTTAATCGCCTGAAGGCTTTTGAAAGAGAAAGGGGCCAAAGATAATCATTTTTTTCAGAATTATCATCTGTATGAAGTGCCTCTAACAGGACTGACTCCCATGTTGAGAATGTTGTTGTGGCAATAATATCATCATGATCAAATGCCGGAGGTTGTGTGGTTACCAAGTTTGAGCTAGCCAGTCCTAGACGCGCAGCTTCTTTTTCTTTCCATCTTTTTTTGAGAGTGGATTCCGCCTCTCTAATGCAGTTTATAAACTTGCTGTGATTATCTTTTGTAGTGTCATATTTAATCTTATCCCACCACTTATCTTGGAATCGCTGCCTGGCCGCTTTATCAATTGAGTTTCTCAAAACCAATTCAAGTTGTTGCATTAAGGGGTACAGGGAAGCTGCTGCATTCTGTAGCCAGAGGCTAAACCCATACGTTTCTAATCCGGGCTGGACGTTGAAAGTACCTTGAACAGCCCCTAGCCTTGCTGTTGAGAGCAAGGAAAGGATTGGCGTATAATCCTGTATGCTTTTAGGCATAGTATCTCCTGATGCTTTAGCCATTATTACTGGGCATTTTTCATGCTTCACAAGCTAGTTGACGACTCCGTCATCATAAGCTAATCTATAAGCACAACGTTAGCCAGTGTCGAATCTTCCCCCATGTTTCATGGGTTCTAGTGAAAGCACATTAGGCAAAAGTATTGAAAGACCCCGGCTCTGCTGGGGTTTTTCGCATCTGAACTTGGCTATATTTTCAGCTCACCAACAATGTTAGTTTGCTCTTGCAAGTAAAATTCTATGATTTGAAGTGCTGAGATGTGCGCTTTGTGGACTCTTGAATCCCCACAACCACACTCCATTGTATGCTGTTCCCTTGCCCATAAACCATTTTCATCCTTTCGGTAAAACCATCCTCTAACAAACCCAACTCGGGTCATATCCATACCTGGATGTTCAACCATAAGTTCGCTTACCTCAAATAAATTGGCACCACGGGATATAACACCAATTCCTTTTTGATAAAGAGATAAGTGTCCCATATTTACGTGTTGGATAAGATCGTCTATCTCGAATGCAACTGAACCTTTAATATTTATCAGATCTTCAATTCTAGAAAAGTGTAATGTAGCGTTTTCATCAGACTCACCATATAGAGCCTCCTCAGGTACGTTAATTATGACACAGCCATTAGGGTCGCCATCAATTGAATTAAAGGTTTGTGATATTTTGGCACCCCGAAAAAATGCAGCTTGAGGCCATGCAATCTTAACATAGCTCTCATGATACTCTGGTAATTCAAGGGCCCTATGAAACGCAGGGATGGGGAATGATTTATCTTTTACGTCAGCTAATTCTCTCCAAGGTAATCCGAGTAACATCCTTAGAATAGGATCGTCCGTTATAGGAGGGAAAAGGTCACTTGTTGTATCAAAGCCATTCTTTGAAGAGTACTTACGCAAAATCTCACTACTGCATTTAATTTCAGAGAGAAAACAATTTTGAGGGAGATCAGTTTGCTGTAGAGGTCCCACTAACCATGCCGCCTGAGCCTCCATCCTGGGATGGAAACCCTCTAACTTTAAAGAAGCTAAATCGACTAAACCAACCTGTTCGGCTGCTTTCTTATCTAGGATATAAAGATAACCCACACCCTCGCTATGAGTATATCGCGCCTTTAGCTTTCGTAACCAGACGGGTCGCTCTGCAAAGTCTTCACTCATTTCTAATGTATGCTGTTGATCATACTGATGGCTGGCGAACCACGCCCCAACAGCTGCGTTCGACGAGCAATCAATATAAAAAGAGCGCCAACCATAATGTTGAAGGAGTGCCTGTATAAATTTAAAGTCGTTAACGTGATGCCCGATAGTCGTGCTAAGAACATTTTTTGCGTAACGACTCCACTTGAGCATTTCACTAGGTATACATCCATGTCGGTCAAAAGAAGTTTTGACCGAAGGCAACCCTGGATCTCCGTATCTAGTATTTTGACCACGGAATAAGACATCAGTACCATGCTTGGAAAGTATATTCTCTAGTTCATTCAGAGAGTTGGCTGTGTATAGTTCCAAACTTTTTCTCCTTTCGAATCTAAAGCGGGCTAAAAAACACCCACTTCCTAATTAATCATCGCTTTGAAATAATAACTTTAACTAACTTCCTGAAACTTAGCTGTAGCTAACCTCTAAATTATTAGAACTGCGTTATCAATTTATTGCGGCCTTTCTGAGCCGTTGCGGGCACGCTGTCAGACGATTCAGTCTGACGGAGTTCCGATTCATGAAACTGACCTCTCTTGTTTTCCTGCCGGCTCTGCTGCCGGCATCCGTACTGGCCGGCACGGTCGTCTTCACCGACAGTCAGCATCTGCCGGCAAATCTGCCGCCGGACGTGCCGGTGGTTCTTCTTGATGGTCCTGACCGGCTGCAGGCCGACATGTTCGGGGAATTGCCTGCAGACCCGCAGCAGGCCGAGGCACAGGTCAGGCAGGCTATGACGTCTCCTGCCTGGCAACAAAAACAGCTGCAACTAAACGATTCCTATCGCCAGGTGGTCCGGGCCTGGGAACTGGGCATTAAAAAAGTGCCGGCCGTGGTGTTTGATGACCGCGATGTGGTGTACGGCACCACGGATGTGGCCGTGGCCACATCCCTGCGTAACCGGGGAGGTGGTCAGTGAATACAACACCTTCCCGCATCAGAACCACGGTGTGCTCGCTGGCGGTTGCCACTTTACTGGGTACGGCAACCGCGCCAGCTGCTGTTGCAGCACTTAACACGGCGCAGATTATTGCCAGCGCCGTGTCGCAAAACTGTATCAGCTGGCGTGTCAGTGGCATCTGTTACTGGCTGTTCTGCACCCCCTTTGGCTGCAAGGTGCGCACGTCGGTCAAAGTCACCCACTTTATTCCTCAGGCAGTCGTTTCAACCTATGTCGCGCCGGGCGGCAACCCGTGGCAGGAAATGGCGTTTGTCAGCCAGACCGCCGGCGGGCTGGAGAGTGCCGTGACCCGCGGGCTTTCCGGTGTTTCTGCCGGAGGAGCCAATCCGGCCGACATGAAAAATCCCGGCCAACGCAAGTCCGCCGTGCGTTTCAAGTATGCCGATGCGATTGGCCACCCGGCCACCTCCCTGATTGGCGGCAGTATTCCGGGCTATTCCTGTGATACCGCAGCCACCTCGTTAATGCCTTACTTCCTGAGTACGCTGGATTCGGCGGCCTGGCGCACGGGCGTACCGGAATCCCTGTATCCGGAAGCGCTTGTACCCGGCCAGCGGGAAATCGGCAGTCAGGCAGCAGCCAACATGTGGGGCAACATCTATCCCCGTTCGGGGTTTATCAGCCAGACCGATGATGACAAAGCCTCTGCCGTGGTGGCGCAGCGTGTGGCAGACATTATCACCCGCGCCGGGCAGCCCCATGTTTATCAGGTGCTCCGGGGCAACCGCCATGACGGGTACTGGCCACCGGGCGAGGTCACGGAAAACACCGGCACGCGCAATCACAAATGGCAGCGGCTGGCTCCCCACATGACACAGTCATGTGCCGTATTCCCGGACGGGAGCTATACCGCCGCGAGCGATAACAACGAAGCCTTTGCGCTCTGGCAGCCCTACAGCTGCTGCAAAAAGCGCGGGCAGAAATTTCTGGGCAGCACAGATATCTGATGAGGAAAACCGTGAAAAAAACACCTTCATTTTCAGCCGTTCGCGTAAGCCTGCTGCTGACCGGCTCCCTGCTGACCGTTCTCCCGGCCGCGCACGCGGCCGATGATGACAATACCATCCTGGGCATGTCCCTGCCGCAGGTGAACAACAGCGCCATCGGTTACGGCAAGTCCGTCGATGGTGCGGTGTCGGACAAACTGTTCTACACCCTCGGGGGCGGGTCGGTCATTTCCCAGCCGGCCACGCGCGGCAATATGCAGAAGCTGGGGCTGAATACCGGCTGGAGCAGTGACCTGATGTGCGGCAATTTCGACCTGAAAACCACCGTCGGCAACCAGCTCAACGGCGTCACATCCGGCTTTAAAAACCTGATGGGCGACGTGATTCAGGGGGCCACCGGCGCGGTGGCCAGTCTGCCGGCGATGGTCATTCAGCGGGCCAACCCCGGTCTGTACGACATGCTCACCAACGGCGTTCTTCAGGCCAATGTGTCATTCGACAAGGCGCAGCTTAACTGCCAGAACATGGCGAAAAAGATGATGGACTTCAGCGACAGCAGTAACTGGACGCAGCAGGCCATGATGGATGAATACAAGTCTGTTGTGAACAGCGGAGATACTGACGCGGTTCGTGCAGATGAGGCGGGGCGGAAAGTCACCGGCACGTCGGGCAACAACTGGATTGGTGGTCAGAAACGTGGGGGGGCGGGGCAGCCCGCCATCCGTGTCACCCATGACCTTGTCGCTGCCGGCTACAACATGATGAACGGTTTACCTGTCACCGCTAATTCGACTGTCGGCGAAAGCAGCTGTAACGGTGGCGCATGCTCTAAATTCGGCAGCGCTGAGGAGGCGGCGGCCATGACCGTGAAGGTACTGGGCGATCGCTCGATGCGCACCTGTGCCAACGCGAGCGAATGTACCAGCGGTGATGCGGATGACCAGCCCGGTACGACCGTTGCCGGCACCGGCTTTGCCCCACTGTTGGAAGAGGCAACTAAAGCCAACGCTGAGCAGCTGGTCAGGCTCGTCAACGGTACGGAAAAGCCCACGGCCGCGAATCTGGCTAAGCTGAAAACCGGCGGACTGCCGGTGACGGCCGGCGTGATTAAAGCCCTGCAGCGTGATCCGGATAACGCGGCCCTGACCGCCCGTCTTGCCGGCGAGCTGGCCATGTCTGACACGGTGGAAACGGCGCTGCTGATGCGTCGCATGATGGTTACCGGTATGTCGGAGCCGAATGCCGCTGCCCAGCCAAAGGCCATTGATACCGCCGGTCAGCGTATCGAGGCGCTGGATCGGGAAATCGCGGCGCTGAAAAACGAGATGGAGATGAAGCGTGAACTGTCACGTAATTCAGTGCTGACCATTATCGACAGGGAGAATCAGCGCGTCGAAACCAACCCGCAGACCCAGTCAGATGACAATACCGACAGTCGCTTCAACCAGATGGCAGCGCCGCAGTCGGCTGAATGAGGGAATAAGGATGCGTAATAAAACGACTGTCAGGAAAGTCCTGACCCGTGCCGGCATCTTCCTCGCCTGCATGGCGCTGTTCATGGTGGTCTCACTGATGATGGCTGACACCGCCATGAAACATCCGACTGAAGCTGCTGCATTCCGGAGCTGGATGCAGTCGACGCGTTACGGCTGGCTGATGTGGCGACTGGCGCTGTATGCGCTGGTTGCGTGGGGCCTCTGGAAAATCCGGCATGCGCCGGGCTTCCGGGAGGCATACCGGCGGCCGCTGCTGCGCATCAGTGTGGTCAGTGTGCTTTTTATCGCGTTGTGTGAGTACGCGATGTTTACCGGTCCGGGAGTCTGAAGATGACGACAAACAGCTATCTTGAGTATTTTCTCACGCTGCTCGGCTGGGTGATCAATAACGGTCTGTGGAATGTCCTGCTGAGCACCGGCCTTTTTGTCCTTCCGCTGGCGTTTAAGGTGGTGGGTATCTGGCTCAGGGTCCGTGAAGAGGGGGAGGATGAAGGCAACAAGGGGATGCTGTCGCTGCCCCGTATCGAGAACGCGCTGTATGCCGGCTTCCTGGTGATGATTGCCTGCTGCGTACCGCTGATTAATGTCAGCCTCAGTACGATGCAGTACGACACAACCCGGGCAAAGAGCTGTGGTGTGTGGACGCCCAAAGCGCCGGATGAAAGCGGCTATGCCGGCGTGGTCACCAGTCTCAACGACCAGACGGCTGCAGCACCGGTATGGTGGGTGCTGATTCATAAACTCTCAAAAGGGGTAACCCAGGCGGCCGTGGCGACCATTCCCTGCCGCCCTGACATGCGCCAGATCCGCTTTGAAGTGCAGCATACGCGTATCGACAACAAAGCGCTGGCGCAGGAGCTGCAGGACTTCACCAACGACTGCTATTCGGTTGCGTTGTATCTGTGGAAGCAACAGGATCAGGGCCAGACTAAGGACAAAACCACGCTGCGTGATATCGAATGGATTGGCAGCAGTACATTCCTGAGCCGGTATTATCCTTCGTTGCAGTCCAAACTGCCCCGGGCTGCGTTCCCATGGTCTGACAGCCGGGACAGCGGCCGACCCAATACCGGAAGAGGAGGCTATCCCACCTGCAGCGAATGGTGGAGCAGTGCGGATACCGGTCTGAAAGCCCGCGTGAAGGACCAGGCTGACCCGGATATGTGGCTGCGTATCTCGGCCGCCATGAAAATGTCAGGCTTTAACGACAGTGACTATCAGGAAGCTGTCATACGGCGCCTGGTCAGCCCGGAGAGCCTGACGGTCTCACAGAGTGGCCATGTGTATGCCGGCTATGGCGGCAACGCCGATTTTACCCTGGATAATGCAGCGGCACGCGTGGCGGCTATTGGCGGGACATCTCTCGGCAGTCTGGCGGCATTCCCGGCGTTCGATGCGATGCGACAGGCGCTGCCAATGGTGCAGGCTATCCTGCTGATGGCAATATATGTCATGCTGCCGCTGATTCTGGCGTTTGCGGCTTACGAGTTCAAGACCGTTATTACGCTGACCTTTGTAATATTCGCCCTGAACTTCCTGACGTTCTGGTGGGAACTGGCGCGCTGGCTCGACAGCTGGCTGTTAACCGCGTTGTACAGTTCGGATACACACAGCCGCTTCAATATGGCGGGACTGCAGAACAGTTCAGATGACCTCATTATGAATCTGGTGATGGGAGCGATGTTTATTGTACTGCCTGCCGTTTGGCTGGGAGCTCTTTCGTGGGCAGGGGCCAGCGTGGGTGTCGCTGTTAGCGCTGCCTTTCAAAAGGGTACTGAAACTGCTCAGAATACAGGCGGGAAACTTGGAGAAGCTGCTGGTAATGCTATCGGCAGTAAAGCAACCAAAGGGTAGTTTTACTGGCCGAGTTAATTGGGCCTAATCTTCACTCGGGGATTTGTAAGGAGCGCCATCATATTCATTATTGATGGCGCTATTCATTACAAATTCATCATGAAAATTATTTTCATCTTTCTTTTCATTAAAACTATTTATTGAAGCATCTTTAGAGCTAGATCCTATATGTGTTATGGCAGCAATAAAAGTCCATAATAAAACTGCGCTGCAGCTTATCAAGAAACCGCCTGCTATAAGTGCAACTAACGAACAAAGGACAGCTAAAAGCAGCGGTATGTGGCCTAACCACTTCGGCAGTTTGTATTGTTTAGCCAGTATGACGCAGCGCTGATCTAAACGTGTAAAAATTTTTTTGATACCCTTCCATATTGCAGCGAGACGAACACCACGTTCCCAGGCGCGTTTTTCTTGAGACTGATACATCTCCCCCTCCGAATTAGGTGAGTTCTAAAGGGACTATAGCGGATTTTTTGAGCAATTACTAATTACTGCTTCAGTACTCAGAGTTACTAATAAATTCTCTAATATCATCGGGTTAATTTTTTTCAATGCGTTACGACTTGTCATCATTAAAAAAGCATCATTATACTGTGCTTATATACAGTATAATTTGAGGGGCGAGTTATGCCAATTCCTTTAGAACAGACGATGTGTTGGGATAAAAGTTCGCAGAAAAATTCAGCAAACACACCGGTTTTGATGATGGCGGCTATCGCCAGACTTACAGGTAGCAATCCATCACTGGCATGCGTTCCGTTGTTTGGTGATGGGGTTTCATGTGGTTTCCCTTCTCCAGCACAGGATTATGTCGAAAAACGTCTTTCCCTCGATGACCTTTGCATCCGCTATCCGGAAAGTACCTATCTGGTGCGAGCAGAGGGGGATTCGATGCTTAATGCCGGGATTAAAGACGGTGATTTACTAATAGTGGAGTGTATTCGTGAGGCAAAGCACGGTGACATTGTCATTGCAGCCGTAGATGGGGAGTTTACCTGTAAGAGGCTTCAGCTATTGCCATCACCAGCTCTGGTCCCGGCTAATCCAGCTTATTCTTCAATCCCCCTTACTGAGGATATAGAAACAGTGGTCTTTGGTGTGGTACGTCATCTCGTTCACTCCTTCAAATTCCGGGATGCCTGAGCATGTTTGCGCTGGTCGATGTGAATTCTTTTTATGCTTCATGCGAAACCGTTTTCAGGCCAGACCTCCGTGGCAAACCTGTGGTTGTACTATCCAATAATGATGGATGCATAATAGCCCGTTCAGCAGCTGCGAAGTCACTTGGGCTAAAAATGGGTGACCCCTGGTTCAAGGTTGGCCGCGAGGCGGAAAGAAGAGGCGTTGTTGCCTTTTCCAGTAATTACAGCCTTTATGCTGACATGTCTGACAGAGTGATGACTATTTTGCAGATGTTAGCTCCCCGCGTAGAAATATACAGTATTGATGAAGCCTTTTGCGATCTTACGGGAGTAAGTGGTCTTTTATCACTTGAGGTTTTTGGCCATCAGATACGTGAGCAGATCAGGCGCAGGACACACCTTACCGTGGGGGTGGGGATAGGCCCAACGAAAACTCTGGCTAAACTGGCCCAATATGCAAGTAAACGCTGGCCAGCTACGCGAGGAGTAGTTGACCTGAGCAATATAGGGCGACAGCGAAAGTTAATGGCCTTGGTGCCAGTCGAAGAGGTCTGGGGTATTGGCCGTCGGCTCGGTAAAAAATTGCAGTTGATGGGGATTAACAATGCACTCCAGCTGTCTGAGCTGTCTCCTTCATTTATTCGTAAGCAATTTTCAGTGGTTGTTGAACGAACAGTAAGAGAACTCAACGGCACGCCCTGCCTGGGCCTTGAAGAGTTTACAGCTCCAAAGGAGCAAATCATATGCTCCCGCTCCTTTGGAGAAAAACCTACAGATGAATTCAGCATCCATCAGGCCGTCTGCGCTCATGCCGAACGTGCAGCAGAAAAGTTACGCGCAGAGCACCAGTTTTGTAAACGAGTAGCGGTATTCATCAGTACCAGTCCCTTTGCAGAGAATGAATCGTTCTATAAAAATCAGGCTGTAACGGAGCTTGCTGTTCCGGCCCGTGATTCCCGGGATATCATCAAGGCGGCTGTAAGAGCTCTTGAAACAATATTCATCCCGGGGCATCGTTATCAACGCGCAGGTGTAATTCTCACCGATTTTCGCAGCGCGGCAGTATCACAACTTACCCTGTTCGATGACCTTCAGCCTCATCGTAATAGCGATGAATTAATGACACTCATAGACAGCATTAACAGCTCTGGTAAGGGTTCAGTCTGGTTTGCAGGGCAGGGCATTAAAAGTGATGCCACAGGCTGGAAGATGCGAAGAGAAAGACTTTCGCCCGCTTTTACAACCAGATTGGATGATATTGTCAGAGTAAGGTAATCATCTTTTTTATATTTGCTCGAAACCGCACCATTGACATTACAAACTCTATACGGCAGGGTTTACAGTCTGTTACATGGTGAATAAGTCAAGCGTACTTTTCATTGACCGCTTTTTTAGTAAATATGTTTGGAGGATATGGATCGTGAGGAGTCTTACCGCCATTTTAATAATTCCTGCTCTTGTCACAGCCTGTAGCATGCAGGAAATAGCAGATACAAATAAGAAAATCAGTGATGGTGCTTCAGGTATAATGAACTCTTTGAGGGGAAACTCTAACCCATCAACTGATGTTACAACACCAATGCATTTACCTCAGTCATAAAAAAAAGAATCCAAGTCTAAAAATTATACTGTAGCTGTTGATGTAGATACTGCTGCTGCCAGAATAAAAAGACATTACAAGTTTATGTCAAGTCAGGAGCTGGATAGTTTACGGAATAGCTCTAATGACGGGGCATGGAAAGCGGCCGCTGAAGATGATGCACATCCAGTTTGGGAGGCAATACCTGGTAGCTATTATAAAATGGGATCTGACTGGAATGATAACGATCATTTAGATGTAGAAATTGAAAAAAACGGGAGTGGGAGTAAACTCTATATAACATATTCTTCGGCATCTGCAGAAAGGCTATCGGGATCTGGCGTACAGAAGTTGATGAAGGAAATTCATTCCGTGGCTATAGGTGAGTGATATTTTATCGGGACAAGGTAGTTATCATTATGTGTTAATGATAACTACCTTTTGTAGTTGGTTTATTTTAACTCAATATATAGGCCAAGCGCGATACAAAAAGCATGCAGTAGAATTGGTAAAAGAAGCCCTCTGCTTTGATATCTTGCTCCACAGAAAATTAATGAAAGTGAAAACATTTGGATTTTGGTGGGCAATGAATACTGTGTGTGTATAACTGCAAACAAAACAGAAACTGTCAGCCCACCGATGATATAGCCCGCCTTTTCACCAAGGGCGTTTAAAAAAGAACTCAGGATAATTCCTCTGAAAACCAGTTCCTCCAGTAGAGGGAAAATAATAATTGTGGCTGCGATTTTTACAGCTGCCATTTCATGTGACAAACCTTTAGTAAATTCTGTAACGAAGGGTTCTTTCGGCGTAAGGTAGTATGAAGCAGTGTAAGCAATAATTATGAGCAAGAAAAAAACAAATGACTGCTTGTTAGGTTTCCCCCAGGTTAATCCTTGGTAAATTGAGGTGTTATTTAATAAGTGAGTTATGGATAAAAAAAATTAAAAGCATCATCAGAGGCTTAATTATCTGCAAATGTAATATTGAGAAATTAAGCCTGGTCATTAAGAATATATTTAGATCAATAGAGGTTAATAATAAATAAAAGAATAAAAAGTTAGATAATCCGAAAGTCAGAATCATAAGGCGTTGTTTTAAAATATCCATATCAACCACTTTCATCGGAGAAAACTACATATTACTCACCCAAAAAACGATGTCTACATCCATTTGACGTCGTATTTCCCTGTTGGTACTATCAAACTGTTGTACTGTCGCACTGGCGACCACCAATGCTCTTGTAGCCTGTGATGAGCGCCTTCGGGTGGCTACAGTCGCACTTAAGCTGCGACCACCAATGTTCCGGCAGTCTGTGAGGAGCGCCTTCGGGTGACTGCACAATAAAACTCTCTAAGCCTGAAAGGGAGTACATGAAAAATGTGGCAAATCTGCTCACCTTTGAAAGCAGATATCGTCTATGAAAGCGCACTATGACGCGGCGATGAAGGTTTACTGTGTAGCAAATCTGCCAGTTTCAATTCACTTCCGTTCTGTGAACGGCATCAGTTCAACGTCTTCTCATTTGCAGTGATACGCCCTGAGTTTCGTACGACTTTTGCATCGACGGATAAGGCCATTTGGTACATTTGGCCGCTTACGGAGTTGCATTAGGAGCACGAAGCTGCGCGGCGTCACTTGTGAAGTGGCGAAGACACTACCAAGTGACGCGCGCAGCGCATAACGTCTCAACCCACGTACGACGTGGTTTTCAACGTTTTACTACCATCTGACCAACATGTAGTCCGTATCAGTACGGTATTAAACTCACTTTTACATCAACGTAAGCACGACGGAAGGCCGTCTGAACGTTCAACTATCAGTAAGGAGGAAATCGACTCGGTATCGATGGCGACACTACGAACAGTAGTGTTGGAGGCAGCTTGACGTAAGTCAGCTCTGCATAAGCAGCAAACAGATCAGAGATCTGGGGTGCCTCGCAAGAACTCAACAATTCGCCGCCCCGATGCACAGATACCAGTTGAGACGCAGGAAGCGCAAAAGCAACCGTGTCGTCGGGGATGAATTACTGGGGTACAGATCCGTCCGCTTATTTACAAGCCGAGGGACGTGTATCCCTGTGGAGATATAGGAATGTCCAGATTCAGTAAACAGCTGTGCAAACAACTTGTCACACTTGCTCGTCAGGGACGGGGAAGTTATAAAACTGTGGCTGATCGCTCAAGAATTGCAGAACGATTTTCTGAGAGACTGTCAGATCTGAATATTCAGATTAGGGACGTGAAACACATTAAAACTTCACATGTTGAAAAATATATGGAAAGCAGGAAGACGGAAAACCTTTCTCTCAGAACCCTTCAGAATGAAATGTCCGCAATCAGATCTATCTTGCTATCAGCCGGAAGAAATAAGCTTGCTGACCCTAATCATATTAGTTTGAGCAATCATGCGCTCGGAATTTCCGGAGCAAACAGAGATGGTACGAAACTACCTATTACAGACGAAAAACTCAACGCTGTAGTCAATTTTGCTCAAAGAAAAGACGAAGGCGTAGCTCTTGCTGTGCAACTTTCCCGATATCTTGGGTTGAGAACAGAAGAAACCGTTCAGTCTGCAAAGTCTTTAAAAACATGGAGACAAGCATTGATTAATAATCATGAACGTGTCCGTATTGTATTTGGGACGAAAGGCGGGAGGCCGAGAGAAACAACAGTTTACAATCGTGAAAAAGTTTTATCAATTCTTGATAAAGCAATTCAATATATCAGTGAACATAATGGGAAGCTGATTGATAAACCCTCTCTGCATACCGCAATTGATCGCTACCGAAATATTGTAAGAGAGGCAGGGATGAATGGTAAAAATGCGCCGCACAGTTTACGTTATGCTTATTCACGAGATGCTGTAAATCATCATATTAAAAATGGAATGAGTCGCGATGAAGCCGAGGCATTAGTTTCAATGGATCTGGGCCATGGAGATGGCCGGGGGCGTTATATCAAACAAGTTTATTTTCGTAAGGAAACAGAATAGATTGTATCGCTACTGAATTTTCAGGATGTAGAGCCACAGCTCATTCAGGGCTGTGGCTTTTTTAAATTTCCAATCAGTAAATTTACATATTCGAATGGCTTTCATGCTTGTTACGCCAGCAAGTCTTACTGTTTCATTTATTGAGTTTCCGTTCCGGAAAGTATTGATTGTCTCTTTTTACTTGTTGGCTTTATTTTTAATATAATAATTTTTTGACATGTAAAGAATGTCATTTCTTTATTTTGTGGTTGGTTACCATAAATTTTTCATTGTAGATAATAATTCCGATGTCAGATCGTTTGGTTCTTTTTGGTTTTTGTATTCGAAATGGTGGTGTTTTTTATTTTAAACTCAGAGTCTGTGGTTGTTAGTGTTTTACAATCCCATATCTTACGATACCGTTTAAACCATTAAAATCGCTGCCATTGTAAGAATGAGTGTGTCATTGATACTTAAAATGAATATAGGTTTTATTCAGAAAATTAAATCCGCACCATTCCTGATGGAGTTAGAATTCACTTTCCTTATCGTTCAGGTATTTTCGGAACTCATCAATAAATGTGCGAATTCGTGCCGGTAGATACCTGCGGCTGGGATATATGACATGGACGGCAAGCTCTGCCGCGCTTATTGACGGCAAAACTTCAACCAGCTTGCCTTCGTTCAGTTCCCGTGCCACGACAAAGGGAGGCAGAAGTCCGATTCCCATACCCTCTGTCGCAGCGACCCGGATGGCATCGCCACTATCGAATCGGGCGTAAATCCTGCCGTTGACGCTGACCGACTGACCTTCTTTATCGATGAAGTTCCACGCGGTGGTAGTGGTGCCAAGCCCGTAGATGAGGCGTTGATGTTTTTCCAGCCCGGAGGTGCTGAGAGGAACGCCCTGCTTTTCCAGGTAGCCCGGCGCAGCATAAAGACGCGGCCTGGCGCGCGCTATCACCTGCGTCACATATTCAGTGCTGGTCACCCCTTCGCCCACCCTGATAGCCAGATCAAACCCCTCTTCCACAAGATCGACAATCCGGTCCGTAAAATTGGCCTCAACGCTCAGTTCGGGCGATGCGGCCAGCAACGAGCCCAGAAACGGAATCACTATCGCTTTGCCATATCCTTCGGAAACCGTTAGCCGAAGCGTGCCGCGGGGAAGCGGATGGTCATGCCGGATACTGGCTTCGGCTTCCTGCACATCTTCGATTATCTGTAAGCAGCGGGAATAAAATTCATGGCCTTCCGTTGTGAGGGAAAGCCTTCTTGTTGTGCGATGAAACAACCGGGTCCCCAGGTAGTCTTCAAGACGAGACAGCGCTTTTCCCGCCGCAGAACGCGTCAATCCCACTGATGCCCCTCCCGCGACGAAACTGCCAGCCTCAGCTACGGCGACAAATATCCGGATCGCCCGGAGATCGAGTTCGGATGTTAACGGATTTCGTTTCGGGACTTTTGCCGCTCTCATAGGGGAAACATATTCGCTAATTAGAGTCGTAACATCGTTATTGTCGAATAATAAACCAAGAGGTAAGAGAATGCTCCCGGAACAGGCACAAAACGCACTTGATGGCTGGATCACCGCCGCCGCCCCCGTGGTCAAGAAACTGTATGGCGAGACGGAAACCGAATGGCCAGAGGTTCGCCGGCAATATATGCATGGCATGCTTAATCTCTTTCCGGCCATCCGCGGCGTTTCCTACAATACAACAATGTTGGGATCCACCCCCGCTCTCTGCGCGACGCCAGATGATGTTGAGACAGAGCGTACAGTCCTTTATATCCACGGCGGCGGTTACGTTCACGGAGGCGTAGAAGCCTACCGCGGCCTTACGGGACGTCTCGCCAACCAGCTGAAGGCAAAAGTCTACACCCCGGCCTACCGCCAGGCGCCTGACTTCCCGTTCCCGGTGCCAATAAACGATGTTTTTTCTGCCTATCGCGCCCTCCTGGCCTGCGGTAGCGATCCGCGAAAACTCGTTCTGGTCGGTGATTCTGCTGGCGGGGCAATGGTGGTAACCATGATGCGTAAGGCCCGTGACGCAGGTATTGCGCTGCCGGTGGCGGGAGTCGCCATCTCCCCATGGGCAAACCTCACGCACAGCGGTTTTTCCGCAACGGTGCGCGATGGAATAGATCCGCTCTGCCGCGTGGCGTTTCTCAATATCCTCGCGCGCACCTTCCTCGCGGGTGCGCTGCCTACGCATCCCGATGCGTCTCCCGTTTTTGCCGATGTTCACGATCTGGCGCCGATCCTGATTCAGATCGGTGAAAATGAAGTCATGCTCAGCGACGCGATCCGTCTCGCGTCCCATCTGGGCGAAGCGCGGGTACGCACGTCGCTTGAGGTCTGGCCGGGAATGTTTCATGTCTGGCATCTGTTGGCCGGGACGTTACCCGAAGCCGACCAGGCTCTGCGTAATGCGGTCCGTTTCCTCGACGACGCGCTGAGGATCGCTGAAGCTAGCGGGAAGTAACCTGCACAGGTACGGGCGGCGAACGCTCGCCCGTAGGCTAACAAACGTACTCACGCGCTCCTCAAGGTAAAGCCGTAGTGCCCCGCTGGCGCTGTGCAAAGGCGAGGCACATTTTTAAGACCCTTCTATTTTACCGTTCAAATTCCCACACGAAGCCCTCTTCTGTGCCGGTAACGCGCCCCACAGAACTTGCTGAAAAGTGGCTTGTGAATACCGTCGCCTGACGTTCGGCGGCAAAGTTTAAGAACCACTTCCGGGACTGATTCGCCTGCAAACTATCCTTGCAAAATACGGAACTCAGGGCGTGATGAGACACCTGCAGCGGGGTATGCATCAGGTCGCCACAAAAAATCGCCGTTCCCTCTGTCGTTTCAACGGCAATGCTCATATGCCCGACGCTATGCCCCGGAGTAGGGTAAAACAGGATCCCCGGGAGAAATTCCGTCGGGGAATCCGCTACCGTCACCAGACGGCCGCTCTCAACAATCGGCAAAATGCTGTCATCAAATACCATTTTGCGCGCGGCAGCTGCCGGAGATGAGACAAAATTGAGCTCAGATTGAGAACAAACCCATGTCGCGTTGGTAAACGCAGGCCGCCATTTTTCCCCATCCCAGAGGGTGTTCCAGCCGACATGATCGGTGTGTAAATGGGTATGCAATACATAATCGATATCATCGGGTTGAATACCCGTCTGCTTTAAATTTTCCATCCATGGCGAAGAGAGCTGATGAAACAAGGGGCTAAATGGCCGATTCTTGCCATTGCCGGTCGCCGTATCAATCAGTATCCGGCCCTGCGGCGAGTCGATTAACCAGCTATGCACGCTCATTTCGATCGGCGTTTGCGCGTTCATCCCTGCAGGAAAACGAACGCCTGCGGCATCCGGCAATAATTTAGCCAGCGGCATGCTAAAAAGCTGTTCAGTAATTCGGGTAATAACCACATTTCCGAGACGATAAGAAGCGGGGGTAGACATCGGTGGCATCCTTTTGATAAACACATCATTAATCATGGCTGACAGCTGTAGCACTGCGCTTCATGGCAAGAGTATAAAACAGAGTCGCAGCCGTTGCCGCGCTGACGCTCACTATCGCCAGCCCCAAACCAAGCGCATTGTCAATTCCGTGAAATTTCTGGCTTAAATATCCGACCAGAAACGGCCCAATGCCCCCGCCCAACAGGTTAGTCATAAAAACCAGCAGGGAAATCGCGCGGCCGCGCATTCTGTTGGGGATCGCTATTTGTAACGGAATGGGGGCCAGCGCCATGGTGATGCTGGCGCAGAACAGCGTTATGGCATAAAAGATAATCGCCGTAGAAAATGGCATACAAGAGGCGAGTACGGAGAAAATAATCAACAATCCGCACGCGCAAGCAGACACTTTGAGCGAGTCTCGTAGCAGGTTTGCCGGTAGCGCCGCGCGCACTAATTTCCCGGCCAGCAGAACCCCGACAACCCCCGCACACATATATACCGGTCCGGTAATTTGCCCAACATAGCCCGCCGTGAGAGTAAAGTGCCGCATCATGACCGTCGGGAACCAGGCCGTCAGCGAATAAAACAGCATAATGAGGCAGGTGTAGGCAAAATAAAAAGGCAAGCAAAAACGGTTCTTCACCAGCAGTTCGTTAAGTACGTCGCGGAACGCAGGCGTTCCCTTTTCCACCGATGTCTGACTCGCCTGATGATTCCGCCGGGCGGGTTCACTTACGGTGAAAAAAACCAATATGGAGAGTAATATGCCGGGTAACCCGACGATTAAAAAGACCCATTGCCAGGGATGCATTGCCGCCAAACCGGGCATATGGCCCATTTCGCGGGTTAACCACCCCAACAACATTCCGCCCCCGGTGAGTGCCAGGCCGCTGCCAATATAGGGGCCCAGCATAAAGATTCCGGTAGCGCGAGTTAAACGGCTGGCAATAAACATATCAGCGAACAGCGACAACACGGCCGGACTCAGAGCGGCCTCCGCTATAGCCGTTCCACCGCGCCAGATCAACAGCTCCGTATAGCTACCGGCGGTAGCGCACAACATCGTTGAACATGCCCAAATGGCCACGCACACCGCAATTAATCTTACCCGATTGGCGCTGTCCACCATTCGGGAAATAATCACCCCGGCGGTAGCATAGCAAAGGGTAAAAGAGAACCCCTGAAGTATACCTATCTGAATATCTGAAATGTGTAAAGTAGCTTTTAATGGCTCAACCAGGATACTCATTATTTGACGATCGAGATAGGAAAAGGCAAAGCAGGCGAGGAATAACCCAACAGGGTAGGCGCATGCGCCCACCGTGGTCCCCTCTTGACTAGCACCGGATCGAATATTCATCGGGAATGCTCTCGTAGCGGATTAATACCAGGTGGCAGGCGAAGCGATCACCGCAATACAATCACCGGCGACGACATGAGAAAACGTGCGCGTGACCATAATCTCTCCGGTCCCGGAAAAATAGTGCTCTTTTGCCGGTTCCCAGGGGGCATCGAGGTTATAGAGTCGCCCGGCAAGCTGATCCTGTTTAACGCGATCGCCAAGTTTAAAACAGGGCTCAAACACCCCTCGCCCGGCAGAGAATAGATAATGTCCGGCGCCGCCTACCTTCATCAGTCGCGTCTCATTTTGTGAGGCGACGGGGGCATGCTTCGTGACCCCTGATGCCTGTAAAACGCGTCTCAGCCCACTCTCGACAATCTGCAGATTATCCGGGTTACAGGAGGCACCGCCCCCAAACTCACCGCAGAGAAAAAGCTTTCCGTGACGTTCCGCAGCAGCGCCGTATGTACGATCTTCTCCCAGCAGATCCATGATCATGGTCGTCGGCGCATTGAAAGCGTTAACGAGCTTGATGTAGTCGCGATGCTGGGCCGCGTTTTTCGGAAGCGCGGCTAATAACACCGGCGCATGGTTAAATGATGCGCCGCCGGCATGCATATCTAAAATAATGTCGGCGAGCGGAAATAATTCCGTATCAACATAATGCGCGATCATTTCCGTCAGGCTGCCGTTCCGCTTCCCGGGGAACATTCGGTTCAGGTTGCCATTATCGATAGGAGAAGTGCGTGTACCCTGCTGAAATGCGGGGAAATTAAGCCCCGGAATCACAATAATTCTGCCATTAATTTTCCAGGCTGCCATTTCCTGGATAATTTTCATCAACGCGACGGGTCCTTCCAGCTCATCGCCATGGTTACCCCCGGTCATCAGGACCGTTGGACCTTCCCCTTGTTTCAGGACGGCGATCGGAACGGGAATACGCCCATAGGCGGAGGTGTTGTGCGAATAAGGAAGCATCAGCACGCCGGTTTGAAATCCCTCTTTATCAAAATCGACGGTGGCACTGATAAGCGAACGTGGTGAGGTCATCTAACACTCCTGATTCAGGTCGTTTGCGGATGGGCCTCAGTATGAATTTAGCCGTCGAATCAATAAAAGTACTTAATAGTACCCATGGTGATGCTTTAAAAGCATCACTAAGGATAATGTAAGATATTTAATGACTCATGGAGTGAATCTAAAAATCGTTTCACCAGCGGAGAGTTATTTTCTGCCAGAAATGCGAATTTTAATGGCATCATAATACTTAGATCTGACAAACGGACTAGTCGCACCCCTACCGGAAGACGTGAAATAGTGGCGGAATTAACCAGGGCGACGCCAATACCGGCATTGACCAGCGCCAGTATTGCGGACTCTGTTTGCGCTTCCTGTACCACGTTAAGGGTAATTCCTATGCTGTGGCAGGCGGCCATAACGTGATCGTAATAGGCGGGATAGACCCGGCGGAAGGAGGTGATAAACGGTAAGTGCGCCACCCGATGTAGCGATATAACGTCGAGATTATCCTCAACCGGCCATGCTTTTGGCAGCGCTAAGCGAATATCGTACTGATACAACGTTTTAAACTGACACTGTTCAGACATGGCGCCAAACCCATAAACAAAACCGCCATCGAGCTCGCCCTTTTCAATCAATGCAATCTGCTCCGGCGTGTTCAGCGGAATCAGTTCAAGCGTTGCCCGCGGCACAACCTGCTTAAAGTGACGCAGCGTGGAAGGTACAATCCCATCCCAGCTGCTGTTTTCCACAAATCCAAGTCGCAGATGCCCGTCAAAACCGCTGGCGATGCGATGCGCCTGTTCAACAGAAAGATCCAGTCCAGCGAGCATTTTTTTGATATCACGATAAAACGCTTCACCCGCCAGGGTGAGAGTAAGCCCGCGAGGATGACGAATAAAGAGTTTGACCCCAACTTCAGTTTCTAAGTCCTGTATTTGCCGGGAAATAGCGGGCTGAGTGACGTGAAGATAATGAGAGGCCAGGCGAATGCTTTTATGCTCGGCAACGGTGATAAAATAGCGTAAATGGCGTAGCTCCATTTTTTGCTCCAGAATAAAATTGCAGGTTCGCTGTAAGATTACAAGAGATAGACATGCTTGCATTTTTTTTGAAACAGACTATCAGGATTAAACGAGACCTGCGTGGGTCTTCAGGATATTAACTGACGGTAATAATTAACTGGTTACTTCTGTAAAACAACCTTAGCTATGCCTGACCGGGTTAGAACTCAATCAACTGTGTGAGTCTGACAGTAAGCAATGACACCTGAGGCAGCGATGATAGTTCTTTCAGAACTTCCAGGGTAATTAGCTCAGATAATCAATCATTTCGTCAATAAATACCTGATACCTGCTTTCATTTACCCGTGAAGGGTCGTAGAGCAAATGCATTTCCCGTGAGGGAATAGTGAAGTTCTCCAGGATAGGAACGAGTTTTTCCCTGTTGATAAGTCGCCTGAGCTCTTTTTCATAACCAATCAGCACACCTGTGCCTCTTAATGCCGCCTCAAGGATTGCTCCCCAGTCGTTAATCGCCAGGCGAGAGTTTACCATCACTTCAGCAGGACCTTCAGTGCTGGCAAAAGGCCAGTAATGGGTTAACCCCGCAGACCAGGGTGCAAAAACCAGACACTCATGATGTTTCAGATCAGAAGGTTGTTCTGGATGACCGTACTTTGTCAGGTATTGAGGAGCAGCACATGCAATAAATCGGTATGCAGGCAACGGTTTTGCCGCAAGCCGGAGTTTCTTATCAAGCTCGCCGATTCGTATCACCAGGTCAAAATCCTCTGAAGCAGGATTAATAACGTCATCAGTAAGAACAAGTTCAATACGCATTTTCGGGTAGCGCTCAAGAAATGTGCTCAAAAAATCTACCAGGACATAACGGCCGAACGTTACCGGCGCATTCAGCCGCAGCGTACCTGCAAGAACTCCGCTCGTACTGCTTGCTTCCCGGTCAGCGCTGTCGATGGCCTGTAAAATTGTTTCACAACGCCTGTAGTACAGCGATCCTGCCGGCGTCAGGCTTTGCCTGCGCGTCGTTCGGTTAAGCAGGCGCGTTTCAAGCTGCTTCTCAAGTGTGGCGATATGGCGGGCCACCATCTGAGGCGACATACCGAGTCTGTCTGCGGCCGCGACAAAAGAGCCTGTCTGAACCACAACCACGAAGGCCCGCATTCCGGTAAGTTTATCCAGCATTCGCTACTCCTGGTTGTTTCAGAACTCAATATTGGCGAATTTTAAAAACTGCTAATACTTATTATGCTTATTTTTTGTCTTATGAACAGGACAGCGAAAACGATGCACATTTATATTGTCAGAATGGACCATCCGGACGGCAGCGGGTGGAATACCTTTGTGCGCGAGCATGTGATTTATCTGAAAGGTCTGATAGAACAGGGCAAACTGTTAGCGTCCGGTCCGCTCAAAAACACGCCACTGCGGGCGGGATTTCTTATTTTCAGGGCTGAGACGCGCGATGAAGTCCAGTCCATGATCGGTGCGGACCCTTTTGCACGTGAAGGCCTTATTGCCCACCTTGATATCCAGCAATGGGACCCGCTGTTCGGGCAGCTCAGCAGTTACTCAAGCCATAATGCAAGCGGGGATTTGAAGGATTTAATTGATTAACCAATTGAGTTAAGAAAAATTTCTCTCAGTCTGCCGGATGATCCACATACAGGGTATGGGGAAGAGGAACGCCTGTATTCATGGCGATACATTTCCGGTATGTTCGGTAATGTATCGCCATTAACCAATTCTGGTTAGCATGGCAGAACATTCAATCCATCAGGTCGCGCCATTTTACCATTCTGTCACTGAGGTCAAGCGTCTCTCCGTCGACACTGAAACGGCCATCGCCCTGATGGTGGAGCAGGCGCAGTTCCTGCCATGAGCTGTCAAGCCAAATCCGCCGAACTTCCAGCACCCACAGGTTATAGCGCCGCACCTGGCTGTCATCCACCACTCTGCACTCCAGGTTAGCCAGGCATTTATCTACCAGAGGCGCTCTGACCGATTGCGCGGCAACGGGGGTCAGGCCGAAACGCGCAAATTTGTCGTCTGTTTCTCCCGAGCAATTACCGATGTCCACAACGGCCTTTGCCATCCCGGCTGGCGGTACAGCCAGAACACATTCCCCGGTATCTGACAGCGCCTGATAGCTGTAATCCCAGGGGCCGATAATCACACCAACCAGCGGTGGGGCATGCTGCATCATCATGTGAAAACCTGCGGTCATCAGATTCGTCCGGCCATCTGTCCCCCTGGTGGACACCAGAATAACGGGACCAGCTTCAAGAATACGGTACGCTTTTTCCGCAGGCAGGCTGTCATGCATGAGATATCCTCCAGAAAGAAAATCAGGGACAGTGTGGTTCACATGTCCCCGGGGGTTATTACTCTTCAAAATCCGTGGCGTCTGACGCGCTTCGCCAGACATCAAGGTCCTGACTCACTGCATGCATTTTTTGTTCAGCGAGGGTGTTGGCAATCTTACCAGCAAAAAGATGCACGGGAGGGGCGTCAGCAAAGGCCGCCTGCAGTATCAGAGAAGCGACTTTATCAGGATTGCCAGCCTGTTTGCCGTCCAGACCGTTCAGATGGAGGTCCAGCGAGGCCTGAGCTTCGGTATAGTCAGCGATTGTGCGCTGGGCCACGACCAGCGTCTCTTTCGACAGAAACCCGGTGCGCACCGGTCCAGGATAAACCACTGTGGCTCTGATGTTCAGCTCGGCCAGTTCGGCCGCCAGGGTTTCGGTCAGACCGGCCAGTGCGAATTTGCTGGCGACATAGCTGCCCCAGCCCGCGTAACCGCCCTGAAAGCCCACGATCGACGCCACGTTGAAGATATGTCCGCTGCGCCGCGTACGCATATGCGGCAGGGCATGGCGCAGAACATGCAGGGGAGCAAACACGTTAACATCAAAATTGCGACGCAATTCGCTGTCGGTTAATGCTTCAATGGTGCCCTGCTGGCCGTAGCCTGCGTTGTTGACCACACAGTCAATGCGCCCGAAGGCGGCAATGGTGCTGTCGATGGCTTTTTGAACGCTGGCTTCGTTCACCAGGTCCACCTCCAGCGCCAGCAGTCGCGCGTTATCGTCGCCGAATGCCTGACGCAGACTGGTCAGGGTGCGGGAGGTTGCGGCTACGGCATCGCCTCGCGCCAGTAACTGGCGTGCCAGCGAAAGGCCAATACCACGAGCAGCGCCGGTGATAAACCAGACTTTTGCAGGGGAGGTTTGTTGTTGCATTGATGAAGACTCCTGTTGTTGAAAAATGAATTGCATCACTGAATGGCGACACTCATGCCACCGTCGGCCATAACTACTGCGCCGACAATGTAACTGGCCCTGTCTGAAGCCAGAAAGGCGGCGACTTCTGCGATTTCATCGGGGTGGGCTGCACGGCCAACCGGCGCTTTACGACCATGCTCTGCCAGATATGCCTGCCCGTCGGGCTGGATTGTATTCGTGATGTTTGTCACCGCATCTCCGGAGCCGACTGCATTAACACGAATACCGTGAGTGATAGCTTCCAGCGCGAGTGTACGGGTTAACTGTGCCAGCGCCCCCTTGGAAGCTGCATAGGCGGCGATACCGGGAAAAGACTGATAACAGGCGTAAGAACCAATATTAACGATTGCACCCGATTTTGCCGCCATCATTGGGCGCATGGCTTCCCTTGAGAAAAGAAATGCGCCCGTGGCATTAACAGCCATGACCTGGTTCCATTCCCTGAGCGTCATTTCTGCCACCGGCTGGTTGATGATGATGCCAGCGTTGTTGATTAAGACGTCGAGGCGACCGAACTGTTCTGTTGCAGTCCGCACGGCCAGTTCCGCACTGGCTTCCTGAGTCACGTCGGCGACAACGGGGACAATACCTTCACGTGCCAGCGCATTGACATTATCCCCCCGGCCAACTGCGACGATACGTGCGCCCTGGCGGTGCAACAGTTCGACGGTCGCCAGGCCGATACCGCTGGCGGCACCGGTGACGATCGCAACACGGCCTGCAAAGGGCATAGCCCTGGAAAAAGAGCCTGACTCTGACATGAACACTCCTGAATAAATGAAAACATGTTTACGGTTAATGAGGACTGGCCACAGGACGGACGATGAGTTCGCTGATATCAACGCCAGCGGGTTGTTCGATGGCATAGGCGATTGCCTGCGCCACGGGCTCCGGAGGTAAGGCGATGCGCCGGAATTCGCGCATGGCAGTCCGGGCTGTTTCGTCCGTAATATGATCGGCAAGTTCTGACTCGACCACTCCCGGGCTGACCAGCGTCACCCGGATCGCATCGGTCTCCTGCCGAAGCCCGTCAGAAATAGCGCGCACGGCAAACTTGCTGGCGCAATAGACAGCGGCTGTGGGCGAGACCGTATACGCGCCTGTGGAGGCAATATTAATGATGTGACCATCACCCTGCTCCTGCATGATCGGCAGGACGGCGGCTATCCCGTGCAGAACGCCCCGAACATTGACATCCAGCATGCGGTTCCACTCTTCGACCTTCAACGCTGCCAGCGGTGAGAGTGGCATAACGCCAGCGTTATTTATGAGCGCGTCAATACGTCCGTGCTTCTCCAGCGCCCTGGCTGCGATGCGTTGCAAATCTTCTTGTCGCGTGACGTCAATTGCCATGGCATCAACACTACCCCCCGTTGCCCGCAACTCTGTCGCCAGTGCGGTCAGTTTTTCAATACGTCTGGCACCGATAAACAAATGATGCCCCTTCCGGGAAAGATGACGGGCTGTGGCCTCACCTATACCACTACTGGCACCGGTAAGAATGACCACTTTAGACGTTTCTGATACCACTGTTTTCATCACTCCTCCTTGCCTGTCACCGGGCGGGACAGGGAATGTCATTGGAATATCAAACAGGCAGGTATCATAAAGAGAGGGCACATACGACGACAGGCCTGACACTCTTGCATCATTGCCTAATCCTATTTTCTTTATTGATTTTTAAGCATGCAGGGAGTGAAAATATAATCATTAAATTCAATTAGCAGGTCTGCTGTATGCCAGAAAGATTGCCCTCCATATCTCAACAGTCCGAAATGGCGGCTATGATTTGCCAGCTCGCCCCTCATGAAGGTCACACCCGTACGTTGCTGGATGGCGTGCGTCTGATGCGTGCTGACGGCGCGCTGGGGCGTACCCCCGTGTTGTACGAACCAGGCATTGTTATTGTCTGTCAGGGGCACAAAAGAGGTTACCTGGCCGACAGGGTTTACCACTACGACCCATTGCACTACCTGGTGCTGTCAGTACCTCTGCCATTTTCAAGCGAGACAGATGCCAGTCCGGCAGAGCCTTTGCTTGCTGTGTCCATTCGTCTGGATATGACAGCTGTGGCAGACCTGGTTATGGCTGTCGATCACCATGCCACTGCATCAGGTTCACCCGTTGGCATTGTCTCCACACCACTTGACGACACGCTGGCAGATACGACAGTTCGTCTTCTGAAGGTATTATTTTCACCACTTGAAGCGCGGGTTCTGGGCCCGGGGATTGTGCGGGAGCTGATTTTTCGTGTGCTGCTGGGTGAACAGGGTGGAGCCATTCGTGCTGCGCTGGCCTGTCATGGCAACTTTGGACGTATTGCACGTACGTTACGGCGTATCCACCTCGATTACGCCCGTCCACTGGATGTGGCTTCACTTGCGCACGAAGCTGGCCTGAGCGTTCCGGCTTTTCATGCGCATTTCAAAGCCGTGGCGGCGACTTCTCCCATTCAGTACATCAAGTCAGTGCGTCTTCATCAGGCGCGACTGATGATGATACGGGATAACGTTACTGCAGCAGGGGCAGCAGCGCGGGTCGGCTACGAAAGTGCGTCGCAGTTCAATCGGGAGTTCAAAAGACTGTTTGGTCGCAGCCCCGGAGAGGAGACACGTAAAATGCGCACAGCATTCGCACTGATGGAACCTGCGCAACTCGAAGCAGCGACGTCGACACACTAATCTGCAACTGTCGATATTCATGCGCAAATGTTCACTGTAAACCGGACTGAGACGCCAGGACGCTAACAGTTCATGCTGATATGAAGGTTATCTGAATAACCTGTAGGATTTTCGTTCGTAACAAAAATGTCAGCTACACCTGCCGGCACATCAACACCGGCAGCCAGAACCAGTATGTACCTGTACCTCTGTGAACTGCGTGGAAGACGAACGTAAAACATCGCAAAACCTGGTGCGAAAGCGTAAAGCAGTCGTGCCATTTATATGCGCAGATTGCCGGGCTAACCGTCCTGCTTTCATCACCAGGTTTTCAGGCCCGTTCGAGTTACAAACCCAGCTTGTCTTTCATTTCTTTTTCTTCAATCGCCTTGGCAATAGCGTTTCTCATCACTTTCAGAATGATCCCGCTGAACATGGCCGTTAAACCGATGGTAAAGAATGCCGTAACCGCAAGGTCAATTAACCAGAATCCTGAATGAACAAGAACGGGCCTGTAAATTGCAACACCGGCAAAAACCACCCAGTGACTGAAACAATAAAAACAACTGAACAGGTAACCTGCCATAGCATTTTTTTTGACCATCCATTCACGCAACGGGCGAAACATTTCCTGCTGTGTGACGGTGATTGAAATGCAACTGGACATCAGTGCAATGACGAGGCAGACCCATAACTGTTCTGACACATTATCGAATGACATAAAAAATACTCTCTGTATGGATTTCATGTAATAGTATAAGATACATGATATCGCACCGCTTATGCAACAACGAAAGTTTCATAAGAAGCTTCGCAGTAAACAGGATAAAAAATGAGAAAAGACCACCGGCTGTCCCGTGCATTACACGTGCTGATACATATGGATAAAATACGCGATCCCGTTACCTCGGAAGATATAGCATTGATGATCAATACGAATCCGGTCGTGGTCAGACGCCTTTTCCAGGGGCTCAAACAGGCGGGTATCATTCATTCTGAAAAAGGGCATGGAGGTGGCTGGACACTCCAGAAATCTCTCGGAGACATCACTCTCCTTCAGGTTTTCCACGCTATTGGCAGCACTGAACTTTTTTCAATAGGCTGGGCGACTGAGCATGACAAATGCCAGATAGAGGATGCAGTTAACAATGAAATAAGTGATACGCTTGAAGAGGCTAGGTGTCTGATTACGAACCGCTTTGCTGAACTTACCCTTGATAAGCTTGTGCCGGAAGTCCTTAAACATAAATAAATTCAACAGCCGGGCATCATATAATGTCCGGCTGTTGAAAGGTCATGATAAATTTTTAGTCTGAAGCCTGTTCTGTTACCGGCCGTTCCTCAGGCGCGTCCGGTAAAGTGGCCGAGTGCAGTGGTTTCCCTGATATTTGTCGGGCTAACAGGTAGAACACGGGAGTCATAAACAAGCCAAAAAGGGTGACGCCAAGCATTCCAGAAAATACCGATATCCCGATAGACTGACGCATCTCAGCGCCAGCGCCATGCGATATCATCAGGGGGATTACACCCATGATGAAAGCCAGTGAGGTCATCAGAATAGGACGCAGCCTGAGACGGCATGCTTCCTTCACTGCGCTACAGGCAGACTTACCTGAAAGTTCAAGTTCACGGGCAAATTCAACGATAAGAATGGCATTTTTAGATGCCAGCCCGACCAGGACGATAAATCCAATTTGCGTAAAGATATTATTGTCCCCATGAGTGAGCCACACCCCGGTAAGTGCAGAAAGGATACTCATTGGAACAATCATAATCACAGCCAAAGGGAGCGTAAGGCTTTCATACTGGGCAGCCAGCACCAGGAATACAAGGAATACACAGAGTGGGAAAATCCAGACGGCACTGTTGCCTGCAAGAATTTGCTGGTAGGTCAGGTCTGTCCACTCATACTCTACGCCGGGTGGAAGTGTTTTCATCGCTATACGTTCAATCTCTTCCATCGCCTGACTTGAAGAATAGCCTGGAGCAGGAGCGCCACTAAGATCGACCGCTGTAAAACCGTTATAACGGGTAACCAGCTCAGGACCGTGTGTCGGCTCAATACGGGCTATGGCAGACAGCGGTACCATATTGCCATCGGCATTTCGGGTCTGTAGTTTCAGTATATCCTCCGGGGTCGCCCTGAACTCTGCGTCGGCCTGCATTCTTACCTGATATACACGACCTATTATATTGAAATCATTTATATAATATGAGCCAAGATAGGATTGTAATGTTTCGGTGATATCACTGATGTTCACCCCAAGTTGTTTGGCGCGATTACGGTCAATATCGACATTAATTTGTGGAAAATTATTCTGGTATGTTGAAAAAAGTGGCGTCAGCACAGGTGATTTAGCTGCTTCTGCCTGAAAGCGTCGAAGTACTTCGGCCATTCCGTCATAACCGATATTTCCTCTGTCTTCAAGCTGCAATTTGAATCCCCCCAGGGAACCCAGACCCATAACGGGTGGTGCCGGGAAAACGGCCGCAAAATCTGCGCCAGGAAGTGACTGATATCTGGCATTCAGAGAGGCGGCAACATCATCTGCGCTGATGCCAGGCCGTTGCTCAAAAGGCTTGAGGAGGACAAATGTCAGGCCGGAACCAGGGCTTGTGGTGGTGCCGTTTACGGACAATCCAGCATAAGAAGATGTGGAAGATACTCCTGGCTCACTTCGTGCTATTTCATTCATTTTTTCCAGTACCCGGTCTGTTCTGGACAATGATGCGCCAGCAGGAAGCTGCACAAAACTGATAAGGTATTCTTTATCCTGAGCAGGGATAAACCCCCCAGGTACAGACCTGCCCAGTAACAGCGTAATTGCCAGCAGAATGCCATAAATCACCATAATCAGGATCTTGCGCTGGCCAAGCGCGCCAACACCTTTTTCATATCGCCTGGCACTACTGTTGAACAGGCGGTTGAAAACAGTAAAGAACCGTCCACAACTACGATGCATAATGCGCGTAAGCCAGTCGCTGTCTGAATCACGTGACTTCAGCAGCATGGCAGAGAGAGCCGGTGAGAGCGTAAGGGAGTTAATAGCGGAGATAATCGTTGAAACTGCTATTGTCACTGCAAACTGCTGATAAAACCTCCCGGTCAGGCCACTCATAAAAGCCAGCGGAACAAATACGGCACTCAGCGTCAGCGCGATCGCAATAATGGGACTACTGACTTCCTGCATAGCCTTGCAGGCGGCATGATATGGCGTCATGCCTCTTTCTATGTTTCTTTCTACATTTTCAACAACAACAATGGCATCATCAACGACAATGCCAATAGCCAGGACGAGGCCAAAAAGGCTCAGGGCATTGATTGAAAATCCAAAAAGGTACAGAAATGCCATTGTGCCGGTTATTGAAACGGGAACAGCCAGCAGAGGAATGATTGATGCTCGCCAGGTCTGGAGGAAAAGAAAAACAACCAGTACCACGAGGAGTATGGCCTCAAAAAGAGTATGAAGCACAGCTTCTATACCCGCCCTGACTGATTTGGTTGGATTATAAACTATCTGGTAATCCAGTCCTTCAGGGAACTGTTTTTTCAGATCTTTCATTGTGCGACTTACCTGTGAGGCAATTTCCAGAGCATTTGCGCCCGGAGACTCCTGTATGGCCAGCGCTACCGCAGGCTTTTTATCCAGGTAAGTACGCATGGCATAATTTTCAGCGGCCAGTTCAATACGGGCGACATCCTTCAATAATGTCGTTCTGGTATCCTGTCGGGCATGGAGCACAATGTTGCCAAATTCTTCAGCCGTTTTAAGCCGACCGCTGGCATTAACTGACAACTGTAACGGTGTTTCTTCTGCCATAGGGGCTGCGCCAACGCTTCCCACTGGTGACTGGGCGTTTTGTTCACGGATAGCAGAGGCGACATCTGATGTCGTCAGTCCGCGAGCAGCCATAGCATCAGGATTAAGCCAGATTCTCATCGCGTAACCACCGGGGCCCCATACTGATACCTGGCCAACTCCCTCAATACGCGAGAGCTGGTCTTTGATGTTACGTATGGCGTAATTACTGATGTAATTATCGTTATATCTGCCATCAGGCGATATCATATGAACGGCAAGTGTGATATTCGGCGAGCTTTTATTCGTTGTGACACCCAGTCGCTGGACATCTTCAGGTAACCGGGGCAGAGCCTGCGACACCCGGTTCTGCACCCATTGCTGAGCCTGATCGGGATCTGTGCCCAGTTTGAAGGTCACTGTCAGATAGAGATTGCCATCCTCATTTGAAAGTGACTGCATATACAGCATATTCTCTACGCCGTTCACAGTTTCCTCTATTGGAGCTGCAACCGTCTGTGCAATCGTGGTGGCATTGGCTCCAGGATACTGGGCATGAACGATAACGGATGGGGGGACAACCGGTGGGTATTCCGATACCGGTAGACGAAATATGGCGATAATCCCTGCCAGAATGAACAACGCAGACAGTACTCCAGCAAAAACCGGCCTGTCGATAAAGAATTTTGATACTTTCATGATGACTTATTTCCTTCCCGGGATTTTGACGAAGGGGATTCGTCTTTGCTGACAACGACTGTTTCACCGGGACTGACCAACTGCGCCCCACCGGAAATAACTCTGTCACCCTTATTGAGGCCTTTTTTCACAACAATCAGTTCCCCCTGTCTGTTTCCCAGTTCGAGGGGGCGATATTCAACTTTGTCATTGTTTCCGACTACCAGAACATAGCGTCTGTCCTGGTCGGTGCGGATCAGTGACTGGTCAATCAATACTGCTGTATAAGATTTGCTTGCCTGGAGTCTGACCCGGGCCTGTAAACCGGGAAGCAACCTTGATGATGGATTATCAAGAAGTGCGCGCATCCTGATAGTGCCGGTTTCAGTACTGAGATGATTATCCACAGAATGAAGAATGGCTTTATGTGGATAATCTTTTTCATCGGCCAGTCCTACCAGCACTTCAGGTTTGTCTTTATTTGAAAGCTTGTCGATATAATTAAGATAGGTTCGTTCATCCGCATTAAAAGCGACATACAAGGGATCAAGAGCAACAATGGATGCAAGAACCGGACTGTCAATACCGGCTGCGACCAGATTACCGACTGTCAGTTCTGCTCTGGAAATACGGCCAGTTATCGGTGCGGTAATCCTGGTATAGCTTTCGCTGAGCCTGGCGCTCTCGACCTCAGCTTCGGCAATCTCCCTGGCTGCTTTCGATTCCCGGGCGGCATTGTTCAGAACGTCATAATCGCGCTGTGAGATAGCATGGGTCCCGATAAGTTTTTTACCCCGGGACAGATCCAGCAATGCCAGGTCCTGCTTCGCTTTTGCCTGCGCGTATGCTGCACGAGCCCGGGCCAGTTCAGTCTTATAAGGGGCTGGATCGATAATAAATAAAATATCGCCTTTCCTGACCAACTGACCATCCCTGAACTTAACATCCACAATCTCGCCTGTAACTTTTGAACGTACAGCGACCTCATCGGTGGCTTCCAGTTTTCCCGAGAATTCGGCCCAGTCGTTTACCGTATGAACAACTGCGGACGTAGTTCGCACCGTTTTAAGGTTTGATGTCTCAAGTGCATACGCGTCGGGTATGACGCTCTGTTTTGAAAGGAACAGCCCGATGACAGCCAGTGTACTGGTTAAGCACAACATGCGACGTTTGAACGATACAGTCATAAATCAGTCCAGAAATGATTTGATTATGAAATCGGACGTTAAGAAATTTATCGATGCTTAACGCCAAACTTTTTGTCTGAGTTGCTTCACTGATACGAGGGCGCAAAAGGATCTGGCTAGCTGGTATCAAAAAGCGAAATCATGTAACTTCATATGAGTCATGAGATAGGCTATCACAAGAAACAGATAAAGTTACATGATATTTTTGCGTGAAGAGTTTTTCTCTAGAAAGGTTTTAAGCTCAAGGAAAGAAGAGATTGCTATATTTAAGTAAATTCATGCATTAATGTTGTGATGTGCTCGCCATAAAATGTGGACTGAACTGTCCTAACTCCCGTAGACGATCCTGCCCTATAAATGTCTCTGGTATGTCTGTTAAACCCGTGGTGATTGATGGTATTTAATAGGTATACCCATTTGATACCATATTGACATAAGCTCCATTTGCTCTGAAAATGAACAGGCTTATACGTTGCTTTTGCAACCACCAATGATTCAGTAGCCTGTGAGAATCGCCTTCGGGTGGCTACAACAAAAGCTCCTGTAACCTGAAAAGGGGCAAAAAATTGGTAAATCTGCACACCTTTGAGAGCAGATATCGTCAATTTAAGCGCACTATGACGCGACGATAAAGGTTCCTTCTGTACTAACCAGACAGTCAGAATGTTGTTTTTTCTGACTCCCCGACGGGAAACACTTCCCGCTCGGGCAGGTGTTTCCTTTTTTTATGGAGAAACACAATGTCTGTCATCTCTTCTGCGATTTTCCCTGAACATATCCTTACTCAGCTTCAGCAGTCTGCTGACGCAGCTGTCCGGAAATTGAAATCTTTCATTTATCTGCATCGCAACAGCAGCTGGTATGTCAACGGCTCGGGCAATTATGCCGTCCGTGCGCATATCTCTTCTGTCAAAGACCAGGGCGTTAACGTCTTTCTTACCGTTCGTACCGGTTGCCACCGCGCCGAGTATGTTTTTCACCGCCTGCCGGTTTCCTTTCCTGAGGGAATAACAGGTCGTCGAAACGCATACCGCCATGCCTGCCGTCAGGCACAGCATCTGGCACACCTGCGCTACCGTTTTCTTTCCGGAGGGCATTCTCATGACTGAAGCACTGCACGATGTCACTTTTCGTATTCTGTCGATGTCTGAGACGCGACGGGATGTATGTCCCGCTCAGTATGGCCCCGTAAGTGGCGTTTTCATCCGGGGCGAAATCCTCAGAGATAACGTCTCCTGTGGCGAACAGGTTTTTGTCGCACCGCTCGGTGATTGTGATCCAGCTGACCCCGAACTTTGCGTCTGGTGTCAGTATTACGGATATTCTTCCCGGGTTAAGGCCGGCGACATACTGGATGGTGTGGCCGTTTCTGGCATAAATTTCGCTGATCCACTGTCGTTAGCTGTGCTGCAACGCCTCCGCTTTAATCCTGAATATGTGTATCAGGAGCAGAGGCACTGAACTGATCGGCTGATGAACGCCGGCCGAAAATGTTGTGGACCCTGACGGGGATATCTCTCCGTCGGAGGGAATATCCCGTTATTTACCTGAGGATATACCCATGCACACAGACGTTTATACGCTTAAAACTCCACTGGACACGCTCAGCTGGCTTTGCCTGCTTGAGAGTGAACTCCTGAGCATCAGGGCATTCCAGCGTCTCGATCTACATACGGACCGGGATGAACCGAATGAACTGACATTTCTGGAAGATTCCATCATTGGGACCGGCACAGCTTATGGCTGGTTTGTCTTTTTACTCGGGGAAGGCGATATTCCGCCTTTGCCTGATACGTCTAAAAATCTGCTCTTCACGCTGGACGAGCTGGGAAAAGAAATTAACCGGCCCTTCTGGGAGAAGGCCGTGGATGAAGGTATCCAGGATGCCCGGTGTGATCGGGCTATAGCGGCTCTCGAACGGATGTAACCAGCAGACAGAACACACCCTGACGGGGATTTACTCCCGTCCGGGGGATAAATCCCCCTTTTTTTTCTTCGCGGAGGATTTATCAATGAAAGGCCTGTCTTCTTCCCCGGCTTCCATGTCGGTTGTCTACACCATCGAGCACGTCAGCACGGTTCCGTTGCGTCACTGGCATGCTTTCGTTCTGGCCGTAACAGAAACCTTCTGGCAACTGCCGGTGCGTCTGCGTCCGGGAAATATGTATCTGCCGTCGCTTAACCGCGCGGCTGACCTGTTTCCGGTTGCTGATGTCATGGCGTTCTGTGGCGATTCAGGCGGCTGTTTCTGGCCGGTCAACATGACCATTGAGCGGGAGCGCAGCCACAATACGCTGAGTATCCAGGAGCTGGATTTTCAGCATCAGCCCTGCGATTTCTTTGCGCGTGTTGTGATGGTCCTGCTGCATAACCTGTGTCCGGACAGCTTCCGGATACATTCTTCAGACGAGGGTCGCAGCTGGGCGTTACCGTTACGCTGGATTGAACAACATCTCGGCCTGCCTGAGCAACCGACGCTGAGCGCGCCTCAGCCGGTACTGAAAACACCGGTAGGCGAGGGCGCGTTTGATTCCCTGCTGCTGCAGCTGCTCTCCGGTGGTGAGCGGGTGCTGAGCAATGAGGACTGGAACGCATTCGTGCTGGCGGAATTCCATCTGTACGAACTGACGCGGGTCGCGGAAACATCTGACTCGTTTTAAACAGTAATGACTTTAACCCCGTCGGGAGAGATGACTCCGGACGGAGCGGCTCTCCCGTTTTTACAGGAGAGCCCCATGCTTTTTTTCGACAATAAAGACCTGACGAACGTCCTGCTGACCGCCCGCATGCAGGGAGGCCAGCTTCATCTGGCAAAGGATGAGGGTGTTTATCTGATGCCGGCCACCGGTGCCTGGCAGGGCAACGATCCGGTGCCGCGTATTGCGTATGCCGCAGGGTGTCACCCTCAGAAAAATGAGGACTGGTACGACACGGCGCGCCTGCTTGCCGGCGGCGATGATTTCATTGAATCACTGACGATAAGCGACGCGATCGCCACCTCTGTACTGTCCGGCAGGACGGACCTGAGGATCCTGATTACCGACACACAGATACAGGTGCTCACCGCAGCGACTGACCGGGTGAAAGTGGCGCAGTATCGCCAGAAGGCCGATCAGCTTCTGGCGAGTGCAGTCAGTCACTTCAGTGCCTGTGTCGGGCCTGATGAACTCTGCCGCTGGCGTGAAAACGCCGTGCGTCTGCTGACGCAGGCGGCCTTCATCAGCTGTAAGCGGGCGAAGCCTGAAGATCATCAAACCTTTCTGAACGCCTGTGGCAGGCTGCAGGCCAGGTTATCGCAGGTGACCCCGCAGGGTGCGCTGCGAATAACCGGACGTTAATTCACCCCGGCAGGGACTTTTCCTGCCGGAAAGGTTCCTGCCTCTTTCTGAACCGAAGGAGGCCCGTATGGGACTGGATATTTTTCTCTACAGCCAGCACCGGCAGATCGTCGCAGTACCGGCACCGTATCATCCGGTGTGTGAACTGAGCCGCGATTTTTCACTGATTACCTGGGTGGATAAGCATGTCGGTGAGGTGGAAAACGCGACCTGTCTGGAACTGTCACGCGAGCATATTCAGCAACTGAAAGAGAGGCTGGACTGTGCGATTGCGACATTTACAGAGGGTAATGAGGATAATCCGCTTCTTCAGCGCCGGCTGCAGTACGTTTTCACCCTGCGTGACAGGCTGGAAAGCCTGCTCAGTGATTTTGACTTTGAACATGAATACCTGTGGTTTTATGCCGCATGGTAACTGACTTCTGAATTTCCCGTCGACGGGCGTATCTCTGCGCCCGCCGGCGCAGGGGTATGCCTCTGATTAAAGGTATATCTCATGAAAAAAACGACTTCACACAAGGCGGCCCGCCGTCCGGCAAAACAGACTGACCTTTATCGCCAGATCACCGACCGCATTGTTGTCGCGCTGGAAAACGGCGTCGCGCCCTGGCGTAAGCCGTGGCGCGCGGCCGCCGGCAGCGGTCTGGCCGGTCTGCCCCTGAATGCCACAACCGGACGTCACTACAGCGGCGTGAATGTCCTGCTTCTCTGGATGTCAGCGGAAGAGCAGGGTTTTCGCAATAACCGCTGGATGACTTACCGGCAGGCGCAGCAGGCTGGCGGGCAGGTGCGTAAGGGTGAGAAAGCCACCCTGGCGGTGGTTTATAAGGACTGGACGAAGCAGGCGGAGGATCGCGAAGGCAACCGCCTTTATGACAGTGACGGTAAACCGCTGATGGAAACCGTGCCGATGCTCAAACCCCTGCAGCTGTTCAACGCTGAGCAGTGTGAGGGATTGCCGGCAGAGGTTGCGGCTTCTCCTGAACAGCCCCCGACGGTGGATGAGGACGGCATACTCAGCCCGGACGTGATGAACAGGGTGATCCGGATGTTTAACGCCACTGGGGTTAAACACCGGATGCTGCCTCAGAACCGGGCTTATTACCGCCCGCTGACGGATGAAATTGTGATGCCGATGGCTGAACAGTTTTTTACGGAGGCGGACTGCTGGTCCACGCTGTTGCATGAGCTGGTACACAGTACCGGTCATGCGAAGCGACTTAACCGGGAGGGGATAACCTCCTCATCCCGGCAGTTCGGGGACCCGGTGTATGCCTTTGAGGAGCTCATCGCCGAAATGGGCAGTGCGTTTTTGTGTGCCCAACTCGGGGTGTTCGGTGAGGTTCAGCACGACAGCTATGTGGACCACTGGCTGAAGGTGCTGAAATCTGACAAAAAGGCCCTGTTCCGCGCCTGCCGGCATGCCCGGGAAGCGTCGGAATATCTGCTGGCACTGCCTGAAAGTCAGGCTGTGGCGGCGTAATTAACTTATCCGGTGACGGTTATTCCGTAACTGTCGCCGTCCCGTGAGGACACCGCTCCTCACGGGGCTGTGTCCTCTTTTTTTTATGAAAGAGGAGTATTCACTATGTCCGAATGGTGTCATAACCGCCTGGAAATCACCGGTAAATCCGTCTGCATCGATGTCATGCTGCAGTGGATAAAAGGCACTGACGTACCGCGTCACCGCCACGCCGTGCAGCAGAGCATAAAGCTGTTTCTGGCCGGCGCGGCGGGGATACTCAAGCCGGTGCGCACCACGTCGTATCCGCCCTGTCAGGGGCTGGTCCGTGCAGGCACAGGGCTTTCCACTGCGGCCAATCAGGCGTTTGAAAGCTGGCTGATATTGTTGCTGAAGGATGCTGTCCTCGATGCGGAAACTATCAGGGCCATTGACCGGCTGTATCACCAGTCAGGTCTTGGTGCGCTGAAATGGGAGAATATTCCCGACCCGGCACGTGAGGTTATGGCGGAGCTGATTGCCAGACAGTACACCGACTGGTTTGGTCTGGTCAGCGCCGGCGATGAGTCTGATGCCGCAACTGCCTGGGAGCGGCTCAGCCAGTATCCTGAACGCTCCCAGCCCTGCGATATGCTGGCCGTCATACCCACGCGGCTGGCAGCAGAGCTGAACGGTGCCGGTGGGCTGATGTCCGGTGTGTCGACCACAACCAGCCTCTACTGCCGGCAGTACGGCATGGAGTGGCCGGCCGGGCACAATGTCAACTGGCAGCGCCATACGCTAAACAATCTTACGCTGCAGATGAATACGCCCTGGCTCCCACCGTCAGGTGAGGTTGTCGGGGAAATTTCAGCGGTATTTGACTGCGAGGTGCGTCACAGCTACAGCGAGCCCGTGAGCGGGCTCAGCGGTTACGACTGCTATGACGGCGGTGAACATGTTGACGGACACAAAGGCGCGTCCGGCGCGCCTCAACCCGGACAGGTGCTTTATCTCGTCAGCGATGAGCCGGCGTTACCGGCTCAGGAAGCAGTATCTTATCGTGAGGTCCGGGGGTAAAAGCCTGTTCCTCCGTTAACCCAGCCACGGCTCTGCCGTGGCTTTTTTATCGTAAAAGCCAGATGACTTGAGAATCACACTCCTGACTAACATGTTAATCTCAGTTATGGAAAGTACTGCACAATTTTTTTAACGTAGGAAAGGTTTAACTTAAAAGACATACATTTTCATTGACGCATGAGCAGGGTGGTGATATTAAAAACAAAATACATTAGAAAAACTAAAACTATGCCTATTTTAATCAAAGAAGATTGCATTGATGATTTGATACATTCTCTACATGCGGAAATCTTAGAAAACGGTTCGTTAGTTTCTCCGACAAAGGGAGAAAACTACGAAATATTAGGGGCTTACCTTGTTCTTACCAATCCCATATCCAGAATTAGTAGAACTGAGTCACGCAGTAAAATAATCAGTTGCTTAGGTGAGCTGCTATGGTATTTTTCTGGACGAAATGAATTAGGTTTTATTAAGCATTATATTCCTAATTATCATGAGTTTGCTGAGGTTGATGATAAAGTACATGGTGGTTATGGCCCACGTATAATGAATATGCATGGGAATATTAACCAGTTAAAGAATATCATTAATACCCTTAAAAAAAAGAACTCAACAAGAAGAACGGTAATCCAACTTTTTGATGCAAAGGATTTGGTCCCTGAAGATAAAAATATAGAAGAGTATAAGGATATACCATGCACAATTTCACTTCAGTTCATTATAAGAGAAAATAAACTAGAGTTATTTGTGAATATGCGTTCCAATGATGCTTTTAAGGGTTTTACACATGATGTATTTGCCTTCACTATGTTACAGGAGTTTGTAGCCAGATTGCTAAAATGCGAACTCGGTAATTATCACCATTATGTTGCGAGCATGCATATTTACAAGAGTGATGTTGATAAAATAAAAAACCTTCAAAATGAAGGTTTCATGAGTACAAAGCCGCTCATGAGAGAAATGCCTAATATAAGTGGGCTCGATTTTATTGACAAAATCATGACCATCGAGAAGTTGTTAAGGGAAGACAAGATGCTCGATATTTTTTCACTGGATATTGATGATTATTGGAAGGATCTATTTAGAATAATAAAGATTTATTTCTTACTAAAGTCAAAAAATCAAGTGGATAAAATTTTTGCCGACTATGAAATAAAGCAGCTTTCTAATACTAATTATAGACTTTTCTTTGAGAGTAGATAATATGAGCTATGAAAATACCAATCCGAGGCGTCATGTTGCTGTTCCAGATATTATCAAAAAACTTGAATATTTCTCTGAACATGATTTTTTGCTAAAAGGACTTAAAAGTGAAATGCATTTTGTTACTTTTGCAAAACAAATCGCTGACAGTATTAGAAGGATTGAATATGTAGAAAAGATTTCTCCTTCTCATAAAAAAATTCATGAACTTAGAGCAGATCCGAATTCTGAAATATTTGACCCATTGCGTGCAGCATACATACATCTAAATAAGGGGGAGTACGATGAAGCATGCTGGAATGTTTTTTTGGCTACTCACTTTGGCAAAAATATATCTACGAAATGGCAGCTGTGTCGTGATATTTATAGCGGGTTAGGAACGGAAACATGGAGCTGGTATAAGATAACAGATGATTTTGTGGGTTTTGAAAAATGGTATAACGATGCTAGTCAAGAATTAGTCAGAAATAGCACTCTAAGACAATATGGCAATCATAGAAAGTATGAGACACTAAAGGCTAATTCAAAACGTTCAATACCAAAAGTATTTAGGTCTTATTTGGACTTTATAGGAAATACGAAAAGCCATGAAGCACGATTCGAGGAGGCAAAAACCATAGCTAAAACACCTGAAGATCTCTTCAGTCTGTTATATTCAAATATGAATTCAGTGCTTTCTTTCGGCAGAACTGCAAAATTTGATTATCTTACAATGCTAAAAAAAATATCATTACTCGATGTTGAACCTGGGCATTTATTCTTGCGCGGATCGACTGGGCCTGTAAAAGGTTGTAGGCTCTTGTTTAACGGAGATAAATTGAATGGGGATAGAGTGGATTTATTAGACGAGAAATTGAAAGCTCTTGCGGAAATATTGGATATTCCTTATTTAAAAATGCAAGTGCTTGAGGATTCTTTATGTAACTGGCAAAAATCCCCAAGCGAGTATTTATATTTCGGTGGTTGAAATATTAAATGATATCTTCTTTTTTATATCTCACCTTAAACTTATTAAGGTGAGTATAAGGGATGATTTCTCTATGCTGAAGATAACCTAAGCAAATCCCTTTAGAGACTCCGATCTTTCTTGCTATACGCAATATAGGTTTCCAGTTCTTTACACTACAATTTTCCAATTGCTTTCGGAATTCGCAAGGTATAAGCGTGTCTGCAGCGAAGCGATTGGCCTCTTGTTCATCTTTATTAGAAACATCGATATCTCCTTCAAGCCGCACGCTCAGTTCATCATGTAAGATTAAATGCCCTAGCTCATGGAAGAGTGTAAACCAAAAATGGTCATCAGTCAGATATCTGAAGCTAACAATGACAGTTGGTTTGTTGTATTCAAAAAAGCAAGTTGCCCCGCTTGCTCTGCATCCAGCTGGAGTAGGCAAAACAACAAAAGATACACCCGCACTTGCAAGTTTTTGTTCTAACGCAGGAATAAACGTACTCAATTTAGGTTCTGTCGTTAGTTTTCTTATCTCTGGGATTAGAGATTTTAATTTTTCTTTAGACCAGGCTACATGATCCCGTTGCTTACTGATTTGTGCAGCTCGTGTTAGCCAAGCTAAATCAGCCATAGGTTCCGTCTTGAAGCTTAAGGATTTTCTGAATGCAACAAGTGGAGCTTCAGTATTTATCTTATCGTAAAAATCTCTGACAGAGTTAATATCAAAAAATTCTAGGCATTTTTTTAACTTTAACTCTTTAGAACTGCATTTAGCAATCCACCCGAGTTTTGTCATATCTTTAACGGGAAGAGAGGCTAACCATTCATCATTAACATTATTGATGTAAGCTACTTGGGACCGATAAGCCATTTCCCTTTTTAACCAGAAGGAAATGGAGACGTTAAAAATATCCTGTAATTTTGTGGCAATAACTTCATCAAGGCAAATTTCACCCTTAAGCAGCTTTTGACCTTTAGGCAGAGGAAGTCCCATTTTTCTGCTTAGCTGCTCATCAGACAAACCGTGTTCATCCATCAGATCGATGATCGTGTCTCCGGGCGGGGAGACCCAGTCTGGGTTAAAGTCCTGAGTAACAATCATTTTTCTGTACCTATAAACATTAGCTTAATCCTTTTGACCAAGTCCCAATTTATTGTATTATCTGGATTTTTCGGGGGCTTGCTTTGGACGCAGATGAAACCAGCCTCGATATCAGCGTCTATCTTAATTATAATATACTCAACGTTATCGATAAAGCTAAACTGAGGTCTACTTACAGGTAGATCAGTCAGTTTTTCAGACACAGATATGTCTGAAAGGCGAGCTCTCAACTTAGTTGCAACTTTTACACCTAGTAAGGTATTAGCAAAGTGTTCGCTTGCACATAAATTCCTAAGATGTATGCTTTGAAATGAGATTTCGAGCATTTTTCAATTCAACTGTATGTTTTAATCTTTTTATAGCAAATAAATCCAATAATCTCAAAAGATTGAAATTTTTTTTGAGTATAGATTATTAGCTTCTTTGATGGTAATCATGTAAAGTCTATATCTAAAATGAACCTAACTTATTAAGACCATGAAAAATAAACGATTAGCTTCAAAAGCGATCATGTCGGTTTTAGCAGAAATGGATCGCCAGGATGAAAAATGGGGTGCTAACCGTGATTTGGATCCCTTTTTATGGGCTGCGATTCTTGGTGAGGAAGTAGGTGAATTTAACCAGTCAATTTTACATGATTTCTACGGTGGTAAGCATGCCGGCACAGCCCGAGAGGAGATGGTACAAATAGCTGCTGTAGCCATGCAAATTATTGAATTTTATGATAGAAAAAGCTGATTGAAACTCATAATTTCATTTATTCTTGGAATTGACCATTCATGTTAGAGGAGGTTACTTAGATTTCGCCTGAACTGGTTTGCCCGCATGAAGTAACCCCCCTCTTTTCAGAATCATTTCCTCACTAGACTTAAGCAATTCAATTTCTTAAAAACAGTTTCTGGTTTTTCATATCGGTTTACTCTGGCCACTGTCAGTCTGGCATCTTCATATGCAGATTCCGGAGAACCCTATGACCTGGAAAACAACAGCTGAACAAAACGCCATCATCGAATGGAAGGGTAACCATCTTGTGGTAAATGCGTTTGCAGGCACAGGAAAAACCTCCACGTTAGTGAACTACGCTGAAGCCAACCCGGAAAGTAAGATGCTTTACCTCGCCTATAATCGCGCTGTGCGGGATGAGGCTGAACGCAAATTCCCATTTAACGTAGAGTGTAAAACGTCGCATCAGCTTGCATGGGCCCGTTTCGGCAGGCATTTTCGTGACCGGCTGACAGCCAGTCTGCGCATTACGGATGTGGCCAGAAAGCTCAATACCCGCCACTGGCCGCTGGCGCGGCTGGCGCTCAGCGGGCTGAACATGTTCCTCTGCAGTGCTGATCCCGAGCCGGGAATGATACATCTGCCGTCTGAGGATGATCGCCACGGTCTCGATGCAGGCAAAATTCTGGGGGCAATCCAAATCCTCTGGTATGAAATGAGCCGTACTGATTCAGTCTTTCCCGTCACGCACGACACCTACCTTAAACTGTTCCAGCTCTCTCATCCTGACCTGTCAAAACGCTGGGACACCATCCTCTTCGACGAGGCACAGGACGCCAATCCGGTGACCAGTGCATTTGTACTGAATCAGCCCTGCCGGGTCATTCTGGTCGGCGACCGTTACCAGCAGATTTACCGGTTTCGCGGGGCAGATAATGCACTCAGCGCCCCGCAGCTGGCGCAGGCGGACCGGTTATGGCTGACGGCGAGTTTTCGTTTCGGCCCTGAGGTCGCGCGTATGGCCAACATCCTGCTTGAACGTGCCGGAGAGGAAAAGCGCGTGACGGGGAACGGGGGGCAGGACGCCGTCGTCAGCAACATCCCGGATGAGGCTGAACACGTAGCTGTACTGAGCCGGACGGTATCCGGCGTGATCGGCAGTGCCCTGACGGCAAGCCTTATGGAGAAAAATGTCTTCTGGGTCGGGGGGATTGAAGGCTACAAAACAGAGGAGCTGGAAGACCTGTACTGGTTCTCCGCCGATATGCCTGAAAAGATGCAGTCCCCGCGCCTCAGCCGGGACTATCGGGATTTTGATGAATACTGCTCAATAGCAAAAGCCACACAGGACGTGGAGATGAACCAGGCCATTCGTCTGCTCGATGACTTTTTCCCACTACCGCAAAAGCTGGCCATCATGCGCCGTCAGGTGGTAACCCATGAGAAAGACGCTCAGGTCACGGTTTCAACCGCACACCGCAGCAAAGGGCTGGAATGGCCGGTGGTAATGCTGAGTGAGGATTTTACTGACATTACCGACCCGCTTCTTTCGCAGGATGAGCGGCAGGATGAGACTAACCTGCTGTACGTTGCTGTCACCCGGGCCAGAAGAACGCTTGTGCTTAACGAACTGATGCGCTGGCTGAGCGATGAAGGCGGGAAAAACCGCGAGACGACGCACGAAACCGTACCGTCCGGAAATGGAGAGAGCGCCGACAGGCACGAAGAAACGGGAAAAACTTCTGAGAGTGAGTAACTGGTTTTTTATGGTGAAGCGCGGGGAGTGTCACAACACTGGGCAGCCCTATACCAGGAGAAAATCATGCGCGACAGAATCAGGACCCTGAGGTTTCTGTTTTCAAAAGGTGAACCGGAACCAGTACATCATGTATCCGTTGTCACACCTGCCGGCTACCACACTCCGCGTACGGTCGATACGCTGTGCCGTAGTCCGTTAAGAAAAACCTGCCTGCAACAAATATGGGAAAACAGCTCACTTCCGGCGGATGTTTATCACCGGCTTTATATAACGCCAATGCATGGCTTACTGGCCAGGGTACAGAATGTGCCGGCAACACAGCAGGGAAAGTGGTCGCAGTCAGACGGCTTCGGGGACCTTACGCTGCAGTTCACAACCTGTGCGGTCAGACTGGCCAAAGGATACATGTTTCCACCCGGCGCTGCGCCAGAAGAGCAGGCAGAGCAAAACGTGATGTGGAATGCGGTCATTTTCTGGTCTGCACTGTTCTGGCATTTGCCGCTCCTGGCGTCTCTGGAGGGTGAGTTGCTTGACGGTAAACGCTGGCTTCCGGGAATAACCGTTCCGGACTCGCCTTATCGATTTCGCTTCCGTGAAGCTGACAACTCTTCAGCTTTTGCAGCGCTGGCAGCCGGACAACTTATGCCAGCAGAGGCTACAGGATGGCTGGCAGAAAATCCCGAAGCTCTGGGTAATCTTGCCGGTTCCTTATGGAATCAGCATCCGGCGATGCCACTTATCAGAAGCTTAATGAAGCAAGCTGCCGAAAAGGTGGAATCGCCTTCGCTGGAGGTATCCGGGGCAAATGAGAAAGTTAACACCCTCATAGAGACGGCTCTTTCAGTTCCGCAAACGCCGTCTGATCAAGAGATTGAATTAGAACCGTCAGTAGAAACAACACTGAAAACTACATCGCCAGAAGCTGCAGATTTGCAGGGAATTCAACTCGCATCTTCTATTGCACCGGTGCCGATGGCTGATGGCAGCAATCTCGTCAGCAATGAAAAGGCAGGCGAGAGTACGGAATGTGATCCAAACGAAACAGAGAAGGCTGATACAGAGATGCTGCTAAGCCTTTTCAGTGCCATTGAAGAGCCTGATATGACCGGGACTGAAGCATGTGATGAAGAGTCTTCAATCAGTACGAGAACAGAAAATGAGCCAGAATTTTCCCCCCTTAATGAACTACTTCCAGATGCTGATAAGCCTGAGATAAATCAGACAGTAGCAGAAGACTCTTTCCCTGAACACGCTGTAGAGGATAACATCCCTTTACACAGCATTAACATTGATGCACAAAAAACAGTGATAAAAAAACAGACTGGCACTGAATTTCTCAGGTGGCTTTCTGAAGGACTTAAGAGCAAGCGAATTGACATTAATCAGCCTGATTCGAGGGCGCATGCAGTTGCAGGGTTCATCTTTCTCAGGGTTCCGGACATATTTTATCTTTACATCAGAGAAAGCGGAGCAGAGCTAAGCAGGGATACCATACAAATGGAATTTGAGAAGCTGCATATTCACAAGGTGCGCCGGGGAGAGCGTTTTATTAAAGCGAAACTGTACCACTCTCCTGGCAAAGAAGGCACGTTTAAACCTGTAAGTGGATATCTTGTCAAGACTACACACCTTTTCAGAGGAGCGTCTTCCCCTGAAGACAGCGGGCTTCTGTCTTTCCTGTGAAGGAGGGGCAGTCCATGAGGGCCCTTAAGGGCAGCTTGATTTAGAAAAAGGAAATGCTGTATGTCTGACAAAAACCATTATACGACATGGGAAGAATTGCTTGAAGAGTACTTCTTCGCCCGAAACCTGCGCGCTGCAACAGAATGGAGCTACGCAAAGGTTGTAAAGGGGTTCCTGAAATTTACGGGGGCTGACATAACCCCATCAATGGTTACTCATCATGAAGTTCTAAGATGGCGGCGATATGTACTCAGAGAAAAACAACAATCGGCGCAGACCTGGAACAATAAAATTGCACATCTCAGGGCCCTCTATAACTATGCTATGGAAAGTGGTTTATGGCCTGCGGGCAAAAACCCTTTTAACAACTGCACTGTACAGCGGGACAGAAAGAAAAAACGGACTTTAAACCGCTCTCAGCTAACCCGCCTTTATCTGATAATGCAGCAGGCTGAAATTGAATCCAACCGGAAAATTTTCGCACGTGGCGGGCGGAGTGCGCTTTACCCGGCCTGGTTCTGGATAACCGTCCTGGATACGCTCAGATATACGGGAATGAGGCAAAATCAACTGCTGCATATTCAGCTCAGGGACGTCAATCTGACAGAAGGCTATATAGATCTGCGGCTTGAGGGGAGTAAAACGCACAGGGAATGGCGCGTTCCCGTTGTTAAGCAGCTGCGTTTGCGGCTACAGCTTCTTCTTACACGGGCAACGGAGGCTGGAGCCGGGCCAAAAGATAACCTCTTCGATGTCAGTTTTTACATTGCCGGGAAAAAAGCAAAATTTGACAGAAATGATGTGACAGTGATGCATCAAAAGATCCGCTCCTTTTTTCGCCGTCTGTCAAAGGAATGTGGTTTTGCCGTTTCGCCGCACCGTTTCAGACATACCCTGGCTACAGAACTGATGAAAGCACCGGAAAGGAATCTTCAGCTGGTTAAAGATTTACTGGGTCATCGTAGCGTAAGCACAACAATGGAATATGTGGAACTCAAGATGGACATTGTGGGAAAAACACTGGAAGAAGAATTGTCCCTGCACACAGATCTCTGTGTAGAAAGGGAATTACAACTATTGACACAAAACTGATTGACTGGGATTATTGCCAGTGATCGAGAGAAGGGAGCCTGCACGAACAGGCTCCCTCACTTGAGGGACTGATTCAGAAACGTTAACCAGTGCAGATACGCCTACACCGGAGGACATTCCGTAATGACCGGCCCCTGTATTAACCGCCCGTTAAGGTTCTCATCTCTTAACCAGCGTGCTTTGATGCAAAATTAGTGGTGCCCGGACTCGGAATCGAACCAAGGACACGGGGATTTTCAATCCCCTGCTCTACCGACTGAGCTATCCGGGCAACGGGGCGCATTAAACCGTAATCGCCTCGTCTCGTCAACGAAATTTATCTGTTTTGCAGCAGACTGAACAATCTATCACCACATTGCGCTAAAAGCACGCGTCTTCAGGCAAAAAACAGCGTCCAGGCCGCTGAAATTGGCATCGCCAGCACCAGCGCAGGCAGCATATTCACCACCGCAAACATTTTTATCCCGCAGATGCGCAGCCCGGTGGCCACCAGCAGCATACCGCCGACGGCGCTGAAATCCGCCAGCATCATCGGGGTAGTAAGCGGCATAATGATCGCCGCGCAGGCCGCAAGAGTCAGCTGGATGAGCAGCATCGGCACGCTGATGGCGGCGACGGCAATGCCCAGGGTGCAGGCGAAAATGGTGGCAGTGAAAAAGTCGAGAAACGCTTTAGCAATCAGAATGCTGGCGTCGCCAGTCATCCCTTCGCGCATGGCGCCGAAGACGCCGGTGCCGCTGGCGCAGAACAGGACGATAATCGCCACATAGCTCTGAATATAAGACTCATGAGCCGAAGCCTTTTTCTTGCCTTTCGCTGACATCAACTGCTGGAGTTTACTGACCAGCGTATTGATGCCTTTTTCCATATTGCATATTTCGCCGAGCAGCGTCCCCACCAGGGTCGACAGCACCATCACTGGCAGATTGGTGCACTTAATGACCAGTAAAATGCCGATGCCTAATGACGCCAGGCCAAAAATTGAGGTCATTGATGTGCGGATCCGTTCCGGCAACCGTTGACTGAGCAAGGCGCCCAGCACACCGCCGACCAGCACCGCGCTGGCGTTAATAAAAGGTCCTGTAACCACGCTGACTCCTGTTAAATATCCCTGATAACCGCATTATTATGACGTTAACCCGCCGCGAAAGCTTGTGTATCCGTGATATAAGTGCATACGGTTTTCATCTTGCGCCTGTTCGGGAAAGGTGCCATGATTGCGCGAATTTTCTCCTCCCTGATATGAGGCCGCCGATGACGACACTGCCATTATCTCGCCAGCGACGTCGCGCACAGATGCGCGGGCTGCCTCATCTTGCTACGCTTACCCCTCTGTTCACCATGCGGTGAAGGACACGTATGCTCACTGTAGGGCAACAGTAAGATCGGACGCGTCTGCTTTTACTGATGTCCGGCGGTCGGAGCTGAAATCCGTCAGACCCGGACACATCGTTGGGCAAGGTTTCCTTGTCTGAGATTTTTACACTCCCGATACGGGCATTTGCGCTTATGAAATCCATGCACATTGCCGCCAGCTGCGAGCTGGTCACCCGCTTGTCCACCCACCGTCGCGTTGTGGCGCTGGACAGTACCGATTTTACCGATGTGGCGGCAGTCGTCATCACCGCGGCGGACAGTCGCAGCGGCATCCTTGCTCTCCTCAGACGCAGCGGATTTAATCTGCCGGTCTACCTGCTGAGTGAGACGGCGGTCGAGAGGCCAGAGGGGGTGCAGGCGGTGATCGCCGGTAAAGATCAGGAGTGGCTGGAGCTGGAGGCGGCGGCCTGTGATTATGAAGCGCGTCTGCTGCCGCCGTTTTTCAATACTCTGACCCAGTACGTCGAGATGGATAACAGCACTTTTGCCTGTCCGGGGCATCAGCACGGGGCGTTTTTCAAAAAGCACCCTGCAGGCCGTCAGTTCTATGACTTTTTTGGCGAAAATGTCTTTCGCGCCGACATGTGCAACGCCGACGTGAAATTAGGCGATCTGCTGATCCACGAAGGGTCGGCCAAGCACGCGCAGAAGTTCGCTGCGAAAGTGTTCAATGCGGATAAAACCTACTTCGTCCTCAACGGCACCTCGGCGGCCAACAAAGTCGTGACCAATGCGCTGTTGACCCGCGGCGATCTGGTGCTGTTCGATCGTAACAACCACAAGTCAAACCATCACGGGGCGCTGATTCAGGCGGGGGCGACGCCGGTCTATCTTGAAGCCGCGCGCAATCCGTTCGGTTTTATCGGCGGCATTGACGAGCGCTGCTTTGATGAGCATTACCTGCGGGATCTCATCCGCGAAGCGGCGCCTGAGAAAGCCAATGCCTCCCGCCCGTTTCGTCTGGCGGTGATCCAGCTGGGGACCTACGACGGCACGGTCTATAACGCCCGCCAGGTGGTGGATAAAATAGGCCACCTCTGCGATTACATCCTGTTCGACTCGGCGTGGGTGGGCTATGAGCAATTTATCCCGATGATGGCCGACTGCTCGCCGCTGCTGCTGGAGCTGACCCCGGACGATCCGGGTATTTTTGTCACCCAGTCCGTGCACAAGCAGCAGGCCGGCTTCTCACAGACGTCGCAGATCCATAAAAAGGATAACCATCTGCGCGGCCAGGCGCGTTTCTGTCCGCACAAGCGGCTGAATAACGCCTTTATGCTGCATGCCTCCACCAGCCCGTTCTATCCGCTGTTTGCCGCGCTGGACGTCAACGCCAAAATTCATGAAGGTGAGAGCGGCCGCCGCCTGTGGGCCGAGTGTGTGGCGCTGGGCATTGAGGCGCGGAAAGCGATCATCGCTAACTGCAAGATGATCCAGCCCTTTATTCCGCCAGTGGTGGCGGGGCGTCCATGGCAGGATCACCCGACCGAGGCGATCGCCCGGGAGCGCCGCTTCTTCAGCTTCGAACCCGACGCGCGCTGGCATGGTTTTGAGGGCTATGCGGACGACCAGTATTTTGTCGACCCATGCAAGCTGTTGCTGACCACCCCGGGCATTGACGCTGAAAGTGGGGAGTACAGTGAGTTTGGCATCCCGGCAACCATTCTGGCGCATTATCTGCGTGAAAACGGCATCGTGCCGGAGAAGTGCGATCTCAACTCGATTCTGTTCCTGCTGACGCCGGCGGAGAGCGCCGAAAAAATGGCGCAGCTGGTGGCGATGCTGGGGCAGTTCGAACAGCATATTGAGTCGGATACGCCGCTGGCTGACGTGCTGCCGACCATCTACAACAAATATCCGGTGCGCTATCGCGATTACACCCTCCGCGAGCTGTGCCAGGAGATGCACGATCTGTACGTCAGCTTTGATGTGAAGAGCCTGCAAAAGGAGATGTTCCGTAAACGGAGCTTCCCGCGCGTGGTGATGAATCCGCAGGATGCTAACCGCGAATTTATCCGCGGCAACGTGGAGCTGGTGCGTCTGAGCGAAGCGGAAGGCCGCGTCGCGGCTGAAGGGGCGCTGCCCTATCCGCCGGGGGTATTATGCGTGGTGCCCGGCGAGATCTGGGGCGGGGCAGTACTGCGCTATTTCCTCGCGCTGGAGGAGGGGGTCAATATGCTGCCGGGCTTCTCACCGGAGCTGCAGGGGGTTTACAGCGAGACGGATCCGGATGGCATTAAGCGGCTGTATGGCTACGTGCTGAAGGGATAAAAAAACGCCCCGCTGAACAGGCGGGGCGTTTTGCTTTTGACGATCACGCGCTCTGCTGGGCGGCGGTCGGTTGTCTGACGTGTTTGTATTTGAACAGCGCCACGAAGGCAAAGGCCAGCACCAGCGAATAACCGGCGAAAATCAGCCACACGCTTTGCCAGTCAGTGATCCCCTCGACGGTAAAGTGCTCAACCACTTTGCCGCTCACCATCCCGCCAAGAATACAGCCGAAGCCGTTGGTCATCATCAGGAACATCCCCTGGGCGCTGGCGCGGATTTCCGGACGAACCTCTTTCTCAACGAACACCGAACCGGAGATGTTGAAGAAGTCGAAGGCGCAGCCGTAGACGATCATCGACAGCACCAGTAGTACAGTGCCGAACGGTGTCGGGTCGCCAAAGGCGAACAGGCCGAAGCGCAGCATCCACGCCACGATACTAATCAGCATCACGTTCTTAATGCCGTAGCGGCTAAGGAAGAACGGGATGGTCAGGATAAACAGCGTTTCGGAGATCTGCGAAATCGACATCAGCACTGACGCGTGCTCGACGATAAAGCTGCCGGCAAACAGCGGATCTTTATCGAAGCTATGCAGGAAGGTGTTGCCGAACATATTGGTGATTTGCAGTTCGGCACCGAGCATCATCGAGAAGATAAAGAAGATAGCCATGCGCTTGTTTTTAAACAGCGCAAAGGCGTTAAGCCCCAGCATCTCCGTCCAGCTTTGATTGCGCTGGGCGTTGGCGACCGGAATATGCGGCAGCGTCAGGGTGAACAGCGCCAGCAAGACCGACAGCGTCGCGCCAATGTACAACTGCATATGGCTCAGTTCGAAGCCCGAGAAGCTGACGCCCCACATGGCGAGGATAAAGCCGATGGTGCCCCAGATACGAATTGGCGGGAAATCGGTGACGATATCCAGCCCCGCCGACTGCAGGCGATAGTAAGAGATGGTGTTAATCAGCCCCAGCGTCGGCATATAGGCCAGCGAGTTGAGGAGGATCACAAGGAACATCTCGCCCGGCGTGGTGACCTGCGCCGCCAGATACAGCGTTAACGCGCCGACCAGGTGGCAGATGGCGTATACCCATTTGGCGCTGATCCATTTATCGGCGACGATGCCGAGCAGCGTTGGCATCAGGACGGCGGCGATGCCGAGCGAGCTATACACTGCGCCGATTGCCGCGCCGTCAAACTTCAGCGTGACAAACATGTACGAGCCGAGCGTGGTCAGCCAGCTCCCCCAAAGGCAGAACTGCAGGAACGACAGTATTTTTAGCTGCAGCTTAAGATTCATGTATTTATCCTCACGAATGTGGGCTTGTTATGTTTATTAAATAACATAACCACCGTTATTTTGATGCGATTCTATCATTCAGGGGTGAGAAGCTTCTGTTAACTGCCGCAGAAAATCGAAAAGATATTACGAAGTATGTCCTATAAAAAAGAGAGGCCCAGTGCGATGTCCGGGCCTGTAAGAGAGGGGGGTTATTTGCGGCGATAGCTTTTCTGCGCAGTGTTAACTTTATACAGATACCGGCGCGATTCGGCCGACGGATGGCGGGTGGTGAGCGTCTGGTAGACGTCGCCTGGCGCCATGCTGTTAATGATGTTCGCCGCCTGGACTTTATCGCTGGAGAACACGCGCAGTACGCTGCCGGCGCCGCCGTTATAGGCGGTGATCACCGCGTAGCGACGCGAGGTGGGGTTATCGATGCCGGCGAGATAAACATTGTTCAGCATCGCCAGATAAGCGGTGCCGGTATCGATGTTATTCGCCGGGTCAAACAGATAGCTGCGGCTCGGCAGGCCGGATTTGCCCTGCGAACGGAAGACGTCTTTCCCCGCGCTGTGCTGGACGACCTGCATCAGCCCCATGGCATCCGCGTGGCTCACCGCATAGGGGTTAAACGATGATTCTGTTTGCATAATCGCAAGGATCAGCGACTCATCAACGCCGTATTTACGCGAGGCCTGGCGCACCATGCCGAGGTATTTATGCGCACGTTTGTCGAGGTGGTTTGGTACCAGGTTGATGGTGATGCTGTAGATCACGCGCAGGCCATTGTTGCGGCTCTTGAGGCGGGTTTGCAGCAAATAATCGGCGTAGCGCGCGGCGCGCCACTCCCAGCGAATCGACGCGCCGGTGTTATCCACCACCTGACCATAGAGGAACGGCTCTTTGGAGATCTGAATATCATCGACGTCGGAATAGAGGTCAATGGAGTTGGGGTCATCGCCCATCAGCAGCGTTTTGATGATCGCCTGGCGCAGTCGTCCGCGCGGATCGGTGCCCGCGATGGTCTCGACGGTGATCGTCCCGGCATCAAAGTTGATGTGGCTGCGGGTTTGATATTGATCGGTATATTTAACGTAGTCCTTCGGCCCGGCGAGCAGGACTTCGTTATACCCCCAAATGTTCTCGATGTTATGGGCAAACTGGCCCATCAGGATATCGAATCCGTTCGTGTCCTTGACCCAGGCCTCGTTGTATTCGGTGCCTTTTTTATTGGAGCTGGAACACGAAACGAGCAACGGCGCAATCAGCGCGAGCGCTAAGTATTTTTTCATCATTCCGGGCGTGCGTGTTGTGTTTGTTTTTAAAAGGCCGCAGGGCCCTTACTGTTTTTCCGGCGGCGTGTAGCCTTCGATATGCACGTCTTTCCCTTCAAACAGGAACTGCACCATCTCCTGCTCCAGCAGCTTGCGGTGCTCCGGGTTCATCATGCTGAGTTTTTTCTCGTTGATCAGCATGGTCTGCTTGTGCTGCCACTGCGCCCAGGCTTCTTTGGAGATTTCGTTGTAAATGCGCTTCCCGAGTTCGCCTGGATAGAGCTGGAAATCCTGGCCGTCCGCTTCACGCTGCAGGAAAGTACAAAAAATGGTTCTGCTCATAATCACTCCTCTTTGATAGCCGAAAAATTTATACCGGCGTTCCGGCTTTTAACTGTTGCAACAAGCGCTCCACGGGGGCCGCCAGTCCGACCGACGGCGGCTGCGCTAAGTTATACCAGAGTGCGTTGCCTTCATCCATGCATGCGCCAGATGAGTGCACTGTAAGCCACATCGGCACAATATCCAGGTGGAAATGGCTGAAAGTGTGGCGAAAGGCGGTTAATTGCGTCAGATTATCGGCCTTTATCTGACGCTGCGCCAGCCACTCGCGCAGCTCCGCTTCGTCTGCAAACTGCGGAAAACAGAATAGTCCGCCCCACAAACCCACCGGCGGACGCTGGGAGAGAAACACCTCGTCGCCGTGCTGCATCAGCAGGAAATAGCCGGTGCGTTCCGGGATGGTCTGCTTCGGTTTTTTACCCGGATATTCCGCCCATGAATGATTCGCGTAGGCCACGCAGCCATTGCTCAACGGGCACAGCTCGCACTTCGGCTTCGAGCGGGTGCAAACCATCGCCCCGAGATCCATCATCGCCTGGTTGAAGCGTTCTACCCCTTGCGCCGGGGTCACCTCTTCGCTGATATCCCACAGCCGTTTTTCGACCTCTTTTTTTCCCGGCCAGCCGCTGACAGCATAGCAGCGGGCGAGCACGCGCTTCACGTTGCCGTCGAGAATCGGATAATGCTGACCGAGCGAAAGCGACAAAATCGCCCCTGCCGTTGAACGCCCGACGCCGGGCAGCGCGGCCACTTCCTCAAAGGATTGCGGGAAGATGCCGCCATGCTGTGTCGCCACCTGCTGGGCGGCTTTATGTAAATTGCGCGCCCGCGCGTAGTAGCCAAGGCCGGTCCACAGATGCAGCACCTCATCCAGCGGCGCGTTGGCTAAATCAACCACCGTTGGGAAGCGCGCCATAAAGCGTTCAAAATACGGGATTACCGTGGTCACCTGGGTTTGTTGCAACATCACTTCGGAGAGCCATACTTTGTAGGGCGTCTTGGCGATTTGCCAGGGCAGGGTTTTACGCCCGTATTTGTCGTACCAGTCCAGGACCTGGGCTGAAAATTGCGCGGCGAGAAAAGTCAAAGCTACGGCTCCGGGATCGCGATTACAGGGTGGCAGATTGCAGCACAAGGGCGAGTGGCTGTAAACCCTTGCATCCGCCGGGTAACTTTGGATAATGCCCGTTTTCCGAACACTTTCACTAGCAGACTTAACTTTTATGAAAAACGACGTCATTTCTCCGGAATTCGATGAAAACGGTCGCCCGCTGCGCCGTATTCGTAGCTTCGTCCGTCGCCAGGGGCGCCTGACGAAAGGGCAGCAGCATGCGCTGGATAACATTTGGCCGGTGATGGGCGTTGAATTCAACGATGCGCCACTCGATTTCGCTGCCCTGTTTGGCCGCGACGCGCCGGTCACACTAGAAATTGGTTTCGGCATGGGGGCTTCGCTGGTGGCGATGGCGAAAGCCAAACCGGAACAGAATTTCCTCGGCATTGAAGTGCACTCCCCGGGCGTTGGCGCCTGTCTGGCTTCTGCTGAAGAAGAAGGTGTGCAAAATCTGCGCGTGATGTGTCACGATGCGGTGGAAGTGCTGCATACCATGATCCCGGATAACTCACTGAATATGGTGCAGCTGTTTTTCCCTGACCCGTGGCATAAAGCGCGTCATAATAAACGTCGTATCGTGCAGCCGCCTTTCGCTGAGCTGGTCAAAAGCAAACTGAAACTCGGCGGCGTCTTCCATATGGCGACCGACTGGGAAGCCTATGCCGTGCATATGCTGGAAGTGATGTCCTCGCTGGAAGGCTATCGTAACCAGTCGGCAAGCAACGATTACGTACCGCGCCCGGAATCGCGCCCGGTAACCAAATTTGAACAGCGTGGCCATCGTCTCGGCCACGGCGTATGGGACTTAATGTTCGAGAGGGTGAAATAATGGCCAAGAATCGTAGCCGTCGTCTGCGTAAAAAAATGCATATCGACGAGTTTCAGGAGTTAGGCTTCTCCGTCGCCTGGCGTTTCCCGGAAGGGACCACCGAAGAGCAGATCGACCAGACGGTCAACGATCTGATCGAAGAGGTGATTGAGCCGAACAAGCTGGCCTTCGACGGTAGCGGCTATCTCTCCTGGGAAGGGCTCATCTGCATGCAGGAGATCGGTAAGTGCACCGAAGAGCATCAGGCCATCGTACGCCAATGGCTGGAAGCGCGTAAGTTAGAGGATGTGCGCACCAGCGAACTTTTTGACGTCTGGTGGGACTAAGTTTGACAAGGGTCGGCAACTGCCGGCCCGTTTTGTCTTAAGGGAGTTTTATGATGCGTAAAACGCTGCTGGCGGTGGCGCTCTCCGTCACCGCTTTGTCTGCCCATGCGGACTACCAGTGTAGCGTCACGCCGCGTGACGATGTGATCCTCAGCCCGCAGCAGGTGCAGGTGAAAGGGGAAAACGGCAATCTGGTGATAAAACCGGACGGCAACCTGACCTTTAACGGTAAAGCCTATACTCTGAGCGCCGCCCAGCGCGAGCAGGCGCAGGATTATCAGGCCAGTCTGCGCAGCAGCCTGCCGTGGATTGACGAAGGCGCGCGCTCGCGAGTCGAAAAAGGCCGCAAGGCGCTGGATAAAATCATTACCGAACAGGTTGGCGCCAACAGCAGCATGCATGGTCGCCTGACCAAGCTGGACGCGCAGCTGAAAGAACAGATGAACCGCATCATTGAGCGCCGCAGCGATGGCCTGACCTTCCACTATAAAGCTATCGACCAGGTACGCGCCGATGGCCAGCAGCTGGTGAATCAGGCGATGGGCGGCATTCTGCAGGACAGTATTAACGAGATGGGCGCGAAAGCAGTGCTCAAAGGCGGCGGCAACCCGCTGCAGGGCATTCTCGGCAGCCTCGGCGGCCTGCAAACGGCCATTCAGGATGAATGGAAAAACCAGGAGGCCGATTTCCAGCAGTTTGGTAAGGACGTCTGCAGCCGGGTGGTCTCGCTGGAGGATAGCAGGAAATCGCTGGTTGGCTCGTTAAAATAAAGACATGGCGGTCCGCTTTCCGGCAGGACCGCCTCTGCGTTTACTCGTTCAGAAATAACTCAAGCAGGGAATTCAAAAACAGCTTACCGTGCTCGGTAATCTGCCAGTTCTGCTCGTCTTCCTGCAGATAGCCCTGGGCTATCGCCGCGTCCAGCTGCGGGCGGATCGCCGCTTCCTCAAGACCGGTATAGCGACTAAATTCTGCGCGCGGCGCGGCCTCCAGCAGGCGGAAACGGTTCATAAAGAACTCAAACGGTTTATCCGCCTCTTCCACATCATGCTGACGCTCGAGGTAACGGCCTTCCATATACCCGCGCGGGTGGCGGGTTTTGGCGGTCCGCAGAATGCGTCCGTCAGGGAAGGTTATCTTGCCGTGCGCGCCGCAGCCGATGCCGAGGTAGTCGCCAAAGCGCCAGTAGTTGAGATTATGCTGACACTGGAAGCCCGGTTTAGCGTAGGCGGACGTCTCGTACTGCTGATAGCCAGCGGCGCTTAGCAATTGATGTCCCTGCTCGAAAATATCCCATAGCGCGTCGTCATCCGGCAGCACCGGCGGCCGGGAGCCGAACAAGGTGTTCGGCTCAATGGTCAGCTGGTACCACGACAGGTGCGGCGGGTTGAGGGCAATCGCCTGACGCAGATCGTCCAGCGCCTCCTCCAGCGACTGGTCCGGCAGACCGTGCATCAGGTCGAGATTGAAGCTGCGCAGGCCGAGGCCGCTGGCGAGACGTGCTGCGCGCTTGGCCTCCTCCGGACCGTGGATCCGCCCCAGGCGCTGCAGCTTCGGTTCGCTAAAGCTTTGTACGCCGATGGAGATACGGTTCACCCCGGCGCGCTGGTAATCAACGAAGCGATCGGCCTCCACGGTGCCCGGGTTGGCTTCCATGGTGATTTCCGCCCCGGCGGCCAGCGGCAGGCAGGCGCGGACGCCATCCAGCAGGGTTTGCATGGCCGGGCCGGACAGCAGGCTTGGCGTACCGCCGCCGATAAAAATAGTGCCTATTTTCCGTCCCTGAGCATATTGCGCATCGGCCTGCAGGTCGTTTAGCAGATGCTGGACGTAATCGTCATGCGGCACCTCGCCTTTCAGCGCATGCGAATTAAAGTCGCAGTACGGGCATTTCTGCACGCACCAGGGAATATGAATATAGAGACTCAGCGGCGGCAAATTAGCCATTACGTAATGCTTCCAGTAACAGTTTTAGCGCTTGCCCACGATGGGAAATCGCACTCTTTTCTTCACGGCTCAGTTCGGCCGCGGTTTTCCCTTCGGACGGGACGAAGAATATCGGGTCGTAGCCGAAGCCACCCGTACCGGCGGCTTGTCGGGTGATTATCCCAGGCCAGCTGCCGTGGCATACCAGCGGCGTGGGATCTTCGGCATGGCGCAGATAGACCAGCACACAGTGGAACTGCGCCTGACGCTGGTCGTCCGGCACGTCCTTTAACGCGTCGAGCAGCTTCTCAAGATTCTGCTGGTCGGTGGCGTCGACGCCGGAATAGCGGGCGGAGTAAATACCCGGCGCGCCGCCAAGCGCATCGACGGCCAGACCGGAATCGTCAGCGATGGCCGGCAGGCCGGTGATCTGTGCCGCATGACGCGCTTTCAGAATCGCGTTTTCAATAAAGGTCAGGCCGGTCTCTTCCGCAGAGTCCACGCCCAGCTCGGTCTGAGCGACGATATCGAGACCAAAATCTTCCAGCAGCGAGGCCAGTTCGCGCACTTTACCGGCGTTGCCGGTCGCGAGGACGACTTTTTGCATGATGAATCCTGTTTATTCAGTTAGCGCCGCGACCGCAGTCGGGATCTGTTGTGGGGCGATGATTTTAACTTGCTTATGGCGACCCAGCTCGCCTTTTTCAATCAGTACCTGGCTTTTGGCGACGCGGAACTGTTTGGCGAGAAATTTCACCAGGTGGGCATTGGCCTGGCCATCAACGGGCGGGGCGGTAATGGCGACTTTGAGCTCGTCGCCATGTACGCCCACGATGCTATCGCGGCTGGCCTTCGGCTGAATGTACAGCCTGAGCACCAGCCCGTCAGCACAGGTTTCAACGGCACTCATAGCGCCATCCACAGCCCCGGCAGCAGCACGTTACCGGTGGCCTGCAGCACCTCGGCGACACCCATATTAATCACGTACAGCAGCAGCACCAGCACCATCGGTGAGAAATCGATACCGCCCATCGACGGCAGCAGGTTGCGGATAGGGCGCAGCAGCGGGTCCGCCAGCTGCATCAGCACGTACTCCACCGGACTACGGCCCTGGCTGACCCAGCTCATGATCGCCATCAACAGCAGCACCCAGAAGATCAATGAGCCGATGGTTTTCAGCAGAATAAGCAGGGCGGAGATCCAGATGATCGGCTGGAAGGTGATCACCATAAACAGCACGATCGCTTTGATGACGCAGAGAATAAATGCCACCAGCAGCGAGGCGCTGTCAATCGGCCCCATCGCCGGGATAATCCGGCGCAGCGGCCCGACAATCGGCTGGGTGGCCTTCACCACAAACTGCGAAAACGGGTTGTAAAAGTCGCAGCGCGCCCACTGCATCCAGACGCGTAACAACACGACCATCGTGTAAAGCTCAATGACCGTTGAAAGCAGGAAAGTCAACGTCTTCATGGCGTTCCTCAGATTCCTTATTATTTGCTGTAGTCGCGCGCACCAAAAATAGCTGTGCCGATGCGCACCATCGTGCTTCCCGCCGCGATTGCGGCTTCCATATCGTCCGACATTCCCAGAGACAACGTATCGACCGTGGGGTACCGCGTTTTTAATCGCGCAAATGCTACCGCCATTTGCTGGGCGACGGCAAACTGCCTTACATATTCTGACTCAGGCGCGGGGATGGCCATCAGACCGCGCAGCTCCAGATGAGGTAACTCAGCGATCTCTGCCGCTAATCCATCGAGCGCTTCCAGCGGGATGCCGGATTTGCTCTGCTCATCGCTAATGTTGATTTGAATCAGCACCTTCAGCGGCGGCAGATGCGCCGGGCGCTGTTCGTTCAGGCGGGTGGCGATTTTCAGCCGATCGACGGTGTGGCACCAGTCAAAATGCTCTGCCACCAACCGGCTTTTGTTGGACTGCAGGGGGCCAATAAAGTGCCACTGCAGCCCACTGATGCCGGCCTGCTGGAAATGGTTAATCTTCTCCACGCCCTCCTGGACGTAGTTTTCACCAAATGCCCGCTGGCCTGCCGCGATGGCTTCTTCGATCGCGCTCGCAGGTTTCGTTTTACTCACTGCAAGCAATGTCACTTCTTCTGGCGCACGCCCGCAACGAGCGGCGGCACCGGAGATTTTGTCCCGGACCTGTGCCAGGTTATGCGCAATATCGTTCATATTCCGAGGATGAGTTATGAAGCTGGAAGAAATCGTAGCCCTTAGTGTAAAGCATAATGTCTCCGATCTACACCTGTGCAATTCCGCCGCACCGTGCTGGCGGCGGCAGGGCAAGCTGGAGCCCGCCCCGTTTCCCGCGCCGGATATCCCGGATTTACTCAACTGCTGGCTTGATGCCGCACAGTTACAGCATTGGCAGGAACAGGGACAGATTGACTTTGCGCTGACCCTGGCCTGCGGTTTGCGGCTGCGCGCCAGCGCTTTCGCCCATACGCGTGGAATATCGCTGGTGCTACGCCTTCTGCCTGAACAGTGCCCGCGTCTGGAGACGCTGGGCGCCCCGCCTGCGCTGAGCGAGCTGCTGGCGGAAGAGAGTGGTTTGCTGTTGGTCACCGGAGCGACGGGCAGCGGCAAGTCGACCACCCTGGCGGCGATGGTGGGGCATCTCAACCAGCGTCTTGATGGCCATATTCTGACCCTGGAGGACCCGGTGGAGTTTATCCATCACAGCGAGCGCTGCCTGATCCAGCAGCGGGAGATTGGCCGTCATTGTCCTTCGTTCGCCGCGGCGCTCCGCGTGGCGCTGCGCCAGGATCCGGATGTGATCCTGCTCGGGGAGCTACGCGACAGCGAAACCATTCGTCTGGCGTTAACGGCTGCGGAGACCGGACATCTGGTAATGGCGACATTACATACCCGCGGCGCGGCGCCGGCGGTGGAGAGATTGATCGATGTCTTTCCGGCAGAGGAGAAAGATCAGGTTCGTAGTCAGCTGGCCGGAAGCCTGTGCGCGGTGCTGGCGCAAAAATTGTTGCCTGCACGTCAGGGCGGCAGAGTTGCGCTATACGAGCTTTTGGTCAATACCCCCGCAGTAGCTAACTTGATCCGTGAAGGAAAAGTGCACCAGTTGCCCGGCATAATGCAGACCGGGATGCAGGCCGGAATGCTGACATTTACGCAGAGTTTTCAGCAACGTGTCGCCGCAGGCGAGCTGTAAGAGCAGCGTGAAGCAGACAGGGCGGGTTAAATGATATGTTAACTGAATGTTTGATGGCTGTTTATTTATATTATTTGGTAATACAAATAACCATTCTGAATAAATTCAAATAACACATTCAGTTGCGATATGTCGACAGTGAATACGCATTTCCAGGAAAAAAGTTTGATTACCTTTTGACAGCTTTGAGGTGTTCGATTTATGCTGTTTACGGGAATAGGATGATTCTCATGGAATAACGTTTCAATTTGTAAACTGCCAAGGCTATTTATAAATTCACGACTGTTTGTATATTTTTTTATTCATTTAACCACCATGGCGGTGGGTAGCAGCTAAGGAGAGTTTTAAGTGATTAATTTAAATGGAAATTCATCATCTTCTCGTCAGGTCACATTTATTACCCATCCGTCAATTCAGAGCAAAGCTTTTGCCAGCTATCTGAGCGAAACCCTGATGGCACCAGTGGTTTTACAAAATATTAATAAACCACTGGCACAACGCCTGGCGAAAGATTCTGTAATATTATTTGATATCGCAGTGTCAAATAAGAAATTAAATGGGGTATGGCGAGACATTATTCGACTGCAGGCAGATAATCCTCGTTTGTTGATTATTAATAGCGCACAAAAGTATGAGTTATACGAAATGGCGCAGTGGCCGGCTTTATATGGCGTGTTCCGCCATGACGATGATGAATCGCGCTTAATTGAGGGCGTTAAGGCCGTACTAAACGGCGAACAGACGGCTGAATTGAGCGTGATGCACCCGGCGATGTACGCTGCGGACCATGCATCGGCGCCCGTTGAGAACTCGCCACTCACCGAGCGGGAATGTGAGATCCTCAACGAGCTGCGCTGTGGGGCGACGAATCTGGATATTGCCCGTGCCCTGTTTATCAGCGAGAACACGGTGCGTACGCACCTGTACAATGTGTTTCGTAAACTGAGCGTGAAGAATCGCACTCAAGCGGTGAGCTGGGCGAACGAACATCTGCGCCACTAAGCGGTCGGAAGCGCGCCGTCAGCCATTTGCCGGCGGCGCAGGAGAGCAGAGCCTAAAAGCTCTGCTCGAAGTAGCTTTCCAGAATGACCACGGCTGAGGCCGAATCAACGCTACCTTTATTCAGCGCCCGGTAGCCGCCGTGTTCAAATAAGCCTGCCCGAGCCTCCACCGTACTCAGACGTTCATCGTGAAGGACGATCGCGACGCCAAAGCGGCCATGAATTTTATTGGCGAAATTCCGCGCGCGCGCCGTCAGCGGTTGCTCGGTGCCGTCCATATTCAGCGGCAGGCCAACGATCACCGCCTCAGGCTGCCACTCTTTGAGCAGTTTTTCGATGACATTCCAGTCCGGTTTACCGTCCTGCGCCTTCAGCGCCGGTAATGGTCGCGCGGTTGCGGTGATGCGTTGCCCCACCGCCACGCCGATGCTTTTGGTGCCGAAATCAAAGCCGAGAAAGGTTCCGCTCATCATGCATGCCCCGCGACGCCAGGCATCGTCACAATGTCGATACCAATCAGTTTAGCCGCCTCGCGCCAGCGATCGGCGATGGGCGTGCGGAAGAGAATATTCTGGTCGGCAGGGGCGGTGAGCCAGGCATTATCTAAAATCTCCTGCTCCAGTTGCCCTTTCTCCCATGAGGAGTAGCCCAGCGCAACCAGTACGTTGCCCGGCTGTCTGTCGGTACCTAAGGTTTCAAGAACATCCCGCGAGGTGGTGACTACTGTGTTATCCGAAATGCGGATACTCGAGGAGAAGTCCGAGGGCGGGGTATGCAGAATAAAGCCGCGGTCTTCCGCCAGCGGGCCGCCCAGCATCACTGGTTTATCCAGACGGATCTCCGGATTGCGCGGCTCCGGAACAATCTTGAGCTTCTCAAGGATCCCTTCCACCTGCAGATTTTCCAGCGGCTTATTGATAATAATGCCCATGGCTCCCTCGTCGTTATACTCGCAGATATAGACCACGGAGCGGCGGAAAATCGGGTCCTGAAGCGCAGGCATGGCAATCAGAAAGTGATGCTGTAAATTCATTGTCAGAGGTTCTGTTCCTGGTTCAAAAAGCAACACCCAGTATGCGGGCAAAGTAGAATAGTGTCGATGCACTTTATCTGGCTGGCGCCCGAGTGGCGCCTGGCTGGCAGCGTTTCACGAGCGCGGTCAACCGCGCTCGCTGCGCCATGAGCGGACGTTTATCCGCCCTGGTGTTTATTTGGTGATACGTCTTTCGATAGCGTCCATCAGTATGCCGGTGATCGAAATATCCGGGAAGGCGGCTTCAATCTCACGCACGCAGGTGGGGCTGGTGACGTTAATTTCCGTCAGACGGTCGCCGATGATATCCAGGCCGACGAAGATAAGACCTTTGGCTTTCAGCGTCGGGCCGACGCGGCGGGCAATTTCCCAGTCGCTTTCGGTCAACGGGCGAGCTTCGCCACGGCCGCCGGCGGCCAGGTTGCCGCGGGTCTCGCCGCCCTGCGGAATACGCGCCAGGCAGTAAGGCACCGGCTCGCCGTCCACCACCAGCACGCGCTTGTCGCCGTCTTTAATGGCGGGCAGATAGTTCTGCGCCATGCAGTAGCGGCTGCCGAGCTCGGTCAGGGTCTCCGTGATCACGCCAAGGTTCGGATCGCCGGCTTTGACGCGGAAAATAGAGGCACCGCCCATGCCGTCGAGCGGTTTCATGATGATATCGCCGTGTTTTTCCCAGAAGGCCTTCAGCTGGGCTTTATTGCGGGTGACCAGCGTTTCCGGCGTCAGTTCTGAGAACCAGGCGGTGAACAGTTTCTCGTTACAGTCGCGCAGGCTCTGCGGCTTGTTGACGATAAGCGTGCCTTTCTCTTCCGCCCGCTCCAGGATGTAGGTGGCATAAATAAATTCGGTATCGAACGGCGGATCTTTACGCATCAAAATAACGTCAAGATCGGCCAGCGGCAGATCCTGCTCACCGGTGAAGTCATACCATTTATCGTAGTTCTGTTCGACGCTCAGCGTGCGCGTACGGGCGCGGGCTTCGCCGTTGATCAAATAGAGGTCGTTCATCTCCATATAATGGAGTTCATAGCCGCGACGTTGCGCTTCCAGCAACATAGCGAAGCTGGTGTCTTTCTTGATGTTGATGGTTGCGATGGGATCCATCACGATGCCGAGCTTGATCATGGTTCTTCTCCGTTAACGCCTCAACCTAAGTCGCCAAAACGCACCTGCAGGGCGGTGATGGCGGTGAGCGCAGTAGTCTCTGTACGCAGAACGCGCGGTCCCAACAGGATATCAGTAAACTGGTATTGCGCGGTCATCGCTATCTCTTCTGCCGATAGCCCACCTTCCGGACCAATCAGCAAACGGACGCGTTCAACCGGTAGCGGCAGCGTATTAATGCTGGCGCTGGCGCGCGGGTGCAGGTTGAGCTTCATCCCGCTGTCCTGCTCGGCGCACCACTCTTCCAGCTGCATGGCCGGACGTATTTCCGGTACCACATTACGACCGCTCTGTTCGCAGGCGGCAATAGCGATTTTCTGCCACTGCTGGATCTTCTTCTGCAAACGTTCGGCGTCCAGTTTAACGCCGCAGCGCTCGGAAAACAGTGGCGTTATGAGGCTTACCCCGAGTTCGATCGATTTCTGGATAGTAAATTCCATTTTTTCACCGCGCGACATCACCTGGCCTAAGTGAATATGCAGCGGCGATTCACGATCGTCGGGTTCGCCGCTGAGCACTTCAACCGTGACATTTTTCTTGCCGGCCTCAGTGATGACAGCGTCAAATACCTGGTTACTGCCGTCAAAAAGCTGTAGGTGCTGACCTGCGGTCATGCGCAGGACGCGACCGACGTGGTTGGCCGCGTCATCGCTCAGCGCAATCTGGCTGCCGACAGTGAGGCGTTCTGGATGATGGATGCGAGGAATGCGCATGCTTGATATTCCGTTCGTTGCGCAGATGCCAGCTTCCCGCCACCGGGCGGGAAGCACAGGGCTGCAAATTAACAATTGCCGCTAGTGTAGGTTAGCTCTTTTGCGCCTGGCAAGCCTGCTGGACATACGGATTATGGTTGCCCTGCACTTTCGCGATGCGCTCATCGCGCTCACATTCCCAGGCGGTGACCGGGTACTGTTTATCCCAGGCGGTAAACAATTGAGTTTGCTGGCGGGAAAGATTCAGCTGGTAGCGGTCGCGCATATAGAAGTAGGTGCGGGCGATAGCGCCGCGGGCGCGGGCAGGGGGCTCGGCGACTTTATCTTTAAAATCGACCTTCATGGTGCACTGGCCGTACTGGCCTTCACCGCCGTTCCACTGGCTGTACATAAAGTTGCCGCGATCGCCATTGACTTCCCCTACCGCCGGCTGCAGGTTGTGCATATCGCTTTCCATCTTGCGGTACTCCGGATCTTTGGCGCAGTTTTGCCGCCCGCCTTCCTGCCAGCACTGGCGCTGATGGCCGAACTGCCACGCCGGCACCACGTGTTCCCATTCAACCCGGCTGGCGCGGTTCTCATTTTTACGCACTTTATAGCCGCAAGATTCCAGATCGATAACGCCTTTTTTACCCTGCCAGTCGATTTTACAGCCGCAATAAAAGTCGCCCGGAACGTCGGCGTTCACTTTGACGCCAGCGGCCTTGGCCTGGGAAAAACTATTAATACCGGCGGCCGCGAGCGGGCCACTGACTGCCGTGCTCAATACCGCAACGGCTAAAATATGCATACGGGACATCGTTAACTCCGTGTCAAAACGAGCCCGCAACGTAGCGAATGAGGGTGCTGGATGCAATCAGTCAGATCAGAAAGTTTCTAATAAATTCTGATGGTTATTTTTCAGCCACCAGCAGATCGCCGCAGTGAACGCAGCGGTAGGTGGCCTCGCCGCGCACCACCCGGTTATGGCGACGGACGGTGAGCTGATGCTGCTGACAGCGACAGCGGTAGGGGAAGGTGTTCTGGCGGACCGAATCGAGTTCAAAACGGTGAGTGCGACGCGCGGGAACGCCAAGGACGTTCTCCATCATCCATTTCCACTCTTTACCGTGCGGCGCGACGCGGCCAAAGTGCTGCCAGACCAGCAGGTGCGCCAGCTCGTGCGGCACCACTTCATCGATAAACTCCTGCTGATTTTCCAGCAGCAGCACCGGATTTAAACGAATTTCGTTTTTCTCCAGCCAGGCGGTGCCGGCGGAGGTACCGCGCTGCTGGTAGACCAGCGTCGGCTCAGCGTAGCGGCGTTCCAGTTTGAGGTTCGCTTTGGCGAGATGCTCCCGCAGGCTGCGCATCACGGCCTGCTGAATAGCGATGGGAATACGGGGTGTTTTCATAGCGCCAGAGGATAGTGCGACGGGCGGGGGAGAGCAAGAGGAAGCTTCCTCCCGGGAGGGGAGGAAGCTCAGGCGGGTTAGTCGCGGGCGCCGATTTCACGCAGCGGACGACCCTGCATCAGGTTACGTTCAATATGTTCCAGCGAGACGTTTTTGGTTTCCGGAATCAGCCAGATAGTCAGCAGGATAAACAGCACGTTCAGACCGCCGTACACCCAGAAGGTATTGGCGCTGCCCAGCGAGTTGAGCATGGTCAGGAAGGTGGCGCCGACAATCATATTGGCAATCCAGTTGGTCGCTGTGGAGCAGGTGATGCCGAAGTCGCGGCCTTTCAGCGGCTGGATTTCGGAACACAGTACCCAAATCAGCGGACCGGCGCTCATGGCGAAACCGACGATGAACATCAGCAGCATCAGGACGGCGATGTACTGCGCGGTAGAGGAGTGAATGCCGATGTGCATCATGCTACCCAGCACGCCCATGCCCGCGGCCATCACGATAAAGCCGAGGATCAGCGTTGGTTTACGGCCCCAGCGGTCGACCAGACCGATAGCGATAAAGGTGGCCAGCACGTTGGTCAGACCGACGATCACCGTCCCCCACATCTGCTCGGTGGTGTTGGCATAGCCCGCCAGTTCAAAAATCTTCGGTGCGTAGTACATGATGACGTTCATGCCGGTGAACTGCTGCATCACCTGCAGCAGAATACCGAGGAACACCGCGCGGCGGAAGTTACTGTTGTCTTTGAACAGCGACCAGCCGGACTGTTTCACCTTCAGGCTTTCGCGGATTTCGTCGAGCTCACGTTTCGCTTCGGCGCTGGTATCGCGCAGGCGCAGCAGCACGCGTTCGGCATCGACGAAACGACGTTTGGCGGCGAACCAGCGCGGGCTGTCCGGCAGGAAGATAACGCCGATCAGCAGCAATACCGCCGGAATAATGATCACGCCGAGCATCCAGCGCCACGCGCCGCTGTAGCTGAAAGCGGTGTCAGAGAGATAGGCACCGAGGATCCCGATGGTGATCATCAGCTGGTACATCGAAATCATACTGCCGCGGATTTTCTCTGGCGCGATTTCCGACAGATACAGCGGAGCCGTGTATGAAGCGACGCCCACCGCCAGGCCCAGCAGCACGCGGGAAACCAGCAGGATCTCGACGTTTGGCGCGGCAGCGGAGAACAGAGAGCCGGCGACAAAGAGGATGGCGCCGATCATCAGGCTTTTTTTACGGCCCAGTTTGAAGGAGAGCCAGCCGCTGCCGACCGCACCGACGGCAGCCCCGAACATCATGGAGCTGACCACCCACTCCTGGGTGTGGGCTGAAATCTGGAACTCATTGGCAATAAAGGGTAAGGCACCCGCAATAACACCGATATCAAGGCCGAACAGCAGGCCAGCCAGCGCGGCGAGGAAACAGACGAAGAACGTCATAGTCTTGTTCGAACGCCCTTGTTTTTTGTTGTCAGGCATAACGCCCTCCAGTTGAGTTATTGATTCTGTCGATGGTTAGGGTAGGACACTCGACGGTAAAAAAACGTGATTATAGTCACGGCTGTGTAATCGTTTACACAAAGGTAAAGAAACGTAATCCATTAAATGCTTTTTAAATCAGCAGTATATACAAGGATAGTCGACATTTTGAAAAACGGTAATCGGAGTTGACCGAAACAATATGTAACATTGTGAAAAATACCCGCATGCTATGCCTGTTCTGGAAACAAAGGGGCAGTCATCATAATGTAATCGCTTTCATCGCGTTACCGCGTTCCGCTGAAGCGAGGCGCAGAGGGGAGGGAGACGGAAACAAAAAGGCCAGCGCGAGGCTGGCCTTGAAGAGAGGAAGCAGGGGTTATTTCAGACCGGCCGCTTCGCGCAGCAGAGCCGCTTTGTCGGTTTTTTCCCATGGGAAATGCTCGCGACCAAAGTGACCGTAAGCCGCGGTTTCTTTGTAGATCGGGTGCAGCAGGTCCAGCATCTGAATCAGGCCGTACGGACGCAGGTCGAAGAACTCGCGCACCAGCAGGGTCAGCTGTTCAGAAGGCACTTTCTCGGTGCCAAAAGTTTCCACCATGATCGACGTCGGTTCAGCGACGCCGATAGCGTAGGAGACCTGAATTTCACAACGATCGGCCAGGCCAGCGGCAACGATGTTTTTCGCCACATAGCGCGCCGCGTAGGCTGCGGAACGGTCAACTTTAGATGGATCTTTACCGGAGAACGCGCCGCCGCCGTGACGAGCCATGCCGCCGTAGGTATCAACGATGATCTTACGACCGGTCAGACCGCAGTCGCCCATCGGGCCGCCGATAACGAAACGTCCGGTCGGGTTGATGAAGAATTTGGTCGAAGCGTTCAGCCATTCGGTCGGCAGGGTCGGCTTGATGATCTCTTCCATCACCGCTTCCTGCAGGGATTTCTGGTCGATGTCTTCCGCGTGCTGCGTGGACAGAACCACCGCATCGATGCCGACGATTTTGCCGTCGTCATACTGGAAGGTCACCTGGCTTTTCGCATCCGGACGCAGCCACGGCAGGGTGCCGTTTTTACGCACTTCAGCCTGGCGCTGCACCAGACGGTGAGCATAGGTCACCGGCGCCGGCATCAGCACGTCGGTTTCGTTGGTCGCATAGCCAAACATCAAACCCTGGTCGCCTGCGCCCTGTTCCAGCGGGTCGGCACGGTCGACGCCCTGGTTGATGTCCGGAGACTGTTTACCAATGGCGCTCAGAACGGCACACGAGTTGGCGTCAAAGCCCATATCGGAATGCACGTAGCCAATTTCGCGGACGGTGTTGCGGGTGATCTCTTCGATATCAACCCATGCGCTGGTGGTGATTTCGCCGCCTACCAGCACCATGCCGGTTTTGACATAGGTTTCACATGCGACACGCGCTTTCGGATCCTGCTCGAGGATCGCATCCAGCACGGCATCAGAGATTTGGTCAGCAATTTTGTCAGGATGCCCTTCTGATACGGACTCAGACGTAAAAAGGTGTTTTGCCATATTTTATTTCACCTGTGGACGATTCGGATAGCTCATACTGTTGTGTAATGTGGCTTTGGTGGATAATCAGCGCAAAGCCGCGCAGGTAGCGACACGAGCAGTCTGAGTGTTAATCAGTATAGACGGATTAACTTCTGGATGGCTATTTTAGGTCAATTCTTGAGCCCATTTCCAGCCTTTTTTGATGGCGGTCGCATTTATGGGAAAACCCGCCTGGCAAATTTTCCTGACAACCGCGCAAACGCACACATTTTTATTTTGCTTTTTACCCTGCTTCTCGGTATAAAACGCCGCGCGCGGCTCATTAAAAAAGCGCACGGGGCATCGCCCTGTGGTGCCACTTCCAGCCGGGTTAAGCAGTCTGTATTTACAGAATCTCGCAGCGGCGTAGCGCCTGTTGCCCGGTATGTATAGCTTTGGCTTGTCGCCGACCCTGTCGCAGGGCGGTGTGGAGGTGATACCAGATAATGAACCAATGTTTTTCGCTTGATTCGTCGCGTCGTTCTGTCGCGCGTCAGCACTCCGCAACCTGCATCTCTCTCATGCAAACCAGCCGATGTTCACCCCATCTCGGCGCTTCTCAGGATTCCAGGGCCGGTCGGTCGTTAGAAAACTGAACAAGGGCGCTCTTGCCAGGCAAGAGTTTTCTCGTGGTTTCTCCGGACTGTCATACTCTGTTCGGCTACGTGTTTTACGATGATATGAATAAGAAACCGGTCGCGCAGTCGCAAAACCAGCAGATAGTGCTGGGCTTTAGGACTGTTCATGGGTTGTTATCGCATCTTTGGACTGCGATAGTAGTTAACTGTCTTACACTTATTATTAAAAATTGAGGTTCGCTATGTCTGACGACATGTCTATGGTTTCGCCTTCGTCAGCAGGCGAACACGGTGTACTACGTTCCATGCAGGAGGTAGCGATGAGCTCCCAGGAAGCCAGCAAGATGCTGCGTACTTATAATATTGCCTGGTGGGGCAATAACTATTATGACGTCAACGAACTGGGCCACATCAGCGTTTGCCCGGATCCGGACGTCCCGGAAGCGCGCGTGGACCTCGCGGAATTAGTCAAAGCCCGCGAGGCGCAAGGGCAACGTTTGCCGGCGCTGTTCTGCTTCCCGCAGATCCTGCAGCACCGCTTGCGCTCGATCAACGCCGCCTTCAAACGCGCGCGTGAATCGTACGGTTATAATGGCGATTACTTCCTTGTCTACCCGATTAAGGTTAACCAGCACCGTCGCGTGATTGAATCGCTGATCCATTCCGGCGAGCCGCTGGGACTGGAAGCCGGTTCGAAAGCCGAACTGATGGCTGTGCTGGCGCACGCCGGGATGACCCGCAGCGTCATCGTCTGTAACGGCTATAAAGACCGCGAATACATCCGTCTGGCCCTGGTGGGCGAGAAGATGGGCCACAAGGTCTATCTGGTCATCGAGAAGATGTCGGAAATCGCCATCGTGCTGGAAGAGGCCGAGCGCCTGAACGTGGTGCCGCGCCTTGGCGTGCGTGCGCGTCTGGCCTCGCAGGGCTCCGGCAAATGGCAATCCTCCGGCGGAGAGAAGTCCAAGTTTGGCCTCGCGGCGACCCAGGTACTACAGCTGGTCGAGATCCTGCGTGCCGCAGGGCACCTTGAGAGCCTGCAACTGCTGCACTTCCACCTCGGTTCGCAGATGGCCAATATTCGCGATATCGCCACCGGCGTGCGTGAATCCGCGCGTTTCTACGTCGAACTGCATAAGCTGGGCGTCAACATTCAGTGCTTTGACGTCGGCGGCGGTCTGGGCGTGGACTATGAAGGGACCCGCTCGCAGTCTGACTGCTCGGTGAACTACGGTCTGAATGAATACGCCAACAACATCATCTGGGCGATCGGCGATGCCTGCGAAGAGAACGGCCTGCCGCACCCGACGGTGATCACCGAATCCGGCCGCGCGGTGACCGCGCACCATACCGTGCTGGTTTCCAACATCATCGGCGTGGAGCGTAACGAATACACTGAGGCGACCCCGCCGGCGGAAGACGCCGCGCGTCCGCTACAGAGCATGTGGGAAACCTGGCTGGAGATGCACGAGACCGGCAACCGCCGCTCGCTGCGCGAATGGCTGCACGACAGCCAGATGGACCTGCACGATATCCATATCGGCTACTCCTCTGGCACCTTCAACCTGCAGGAGCGCGCCTGGGCCGAGCAGCTGTATCTGAACATGTGTCATGAAGTGCAGAAGCAGCTCGACCCGAGCAACCGCGCGCATCGCCCGATCATCGATGAGCTGCAGGAGCGGATGGCGGATAAAATCTACGTCAACTTCTCGCTGTTCCAGTCGATGCCGGATGCCTGGGGGATCGATCAGCTGTTCCCGGTGATGCCGCTGGAAGGGTTGAACAAGTCGCCGGAGCGCCGCGCGGTGCTGCTGGACATCACCTGCGACTCCGATGGCGCCATCGATCACTACGTGGACGGCGACGGGATCGCCACCACCATGCCGATGCCGGAGTACGACCCGGAGAACCCGCCGATGCTGGGCTTCTTTATGGTCGGCGCCTATCAGGAGATCCTTGGCAACATGCATAACCTGTTTGGCGATACCGAGGCGGTGGACGTGTTCGTCTTCCCTGACGGCAGCGTTGAGGTTGAGCTGTCCGACGAGGGCGATACCGTGGCGGATATGCTGCAGTATGTGCAGCTGGATCCGAACACGCTGCTGACCCAGTTCCGCGATCAGGTGAAAAATACCGGCCTGGACGACGCGCTGCAGCAGCAGTTCCTCGAAGAGTTTGAGGCGGGACTGTACGGCTATACTTATCTGGAAGACGAGTAACCATTGATGCCCGGTGGCTTAGCGCTTACCGGGCCTGCGAAGGTAGGCCGGATAAGGCGAAGCCGTCATCCGGCGGAATGCGATACTTACTTGAACCCGTATGCATTACCGGCGATAATTCACGCCAATAAGCGATTTATCTATCAAACCCTTCCTCGTCGGGCCTAACGACGCGGAGGGGTTTTTTTATACTTATTTTTTACGTTCCACGACTGCGAAAAGAGGTCATATCCATGAGCACTTTAGGTCATCAATACGATAACTCCCTGGTATCCAATGCCTTTGGCTTTCTGCGTTTGCCAATGAACTTCATGCCGTATGAAAGCGATGCGGACTGGGTCATCACCGGCGTGCCGTTCGATATGGCGACCTCCGGGCGCGCGGGTGGCCGTCATGGCCCGGCGGCTATCCGTCAGGTTTCCACTAACCTCGCCTGGGAGCACAACCGTTTCCCGTGGAACTTTGACATGCGCGAACGCCTGAACGTGGTGGACTGCGGCGATCTGGTGTACGCCTTCGGCGACGCGCGCGAAATGAGCGAGAAGCTGCAGGCCCACGCCGAGAAACTGCTGGCGGCAGGCAAGCGCATGCTCTCCTTCGGCGGTGACCACTTTGTTACCCTGCCGCTGCTGCGCGCCCACGCTAAGCACTTCGGTAAAATGGCGCTGGTGCACTTCGATGCCCACACCGACACTTACGCCAACGGCTGCGAGTTCGACCACGGCACCATGTTCTACACCGCGCCGAACGAAGGGCTTATCGATCCGAACCACTCCGTGCAGATTGGTATCCGTACCGAGTTCGACAAAGATAATGGCTTTACGGTGCTGGACGCCGGCCAGGTTAACGACCGCAGCGTTGATGACGTCATTGCTCAGGTGAAGCAGATCGTCGGCGACATGCCGGTGTACCTGACCTTTGATATCGACTGTCTGGATCCGGCGTTTGCGCCAGGCACCGGGACCCCGGTTATCGGCGGGTTGACCTCAGACCGGGCGATCAAACTGGTGCGTGGCCTGAAGGATCTGAACATCGTGGGGATGGACGTAGTGGAAGTCGCTCCGGCCTACGATCAGTCCGAAATTACCGCTCTGGCGGCGGCGACTCTCGCTCTGGAAATGCTCTACATCCAGGCGGCGAAGAAGGGCGAATAAGCCGGGTAACCCCGACCCTCTCCCTTCCCGGGAGAGGGTTGCGCGCGGCACAGAGGGGTTATCAAGGCGCCGGGCGAGTGCTCCTGTGCGCCGGGAGAGGGCCGGCGCGCAGGAGAGGGGTCATTATCGCGTCAAAACACGTTAAACGGATATTCGACGTAGAACCGGACTTCATTCCCGCTGACGTTATAGTCGCTGGCGTTGCTGGACACGCGCAGCACCGAATAGCGTAGTCTGAATTTCAAATCTTTCGCCACGCCGTTTTGTACCTGGTATTGAACCTGGTTGAACCATTCGTGTTCTTTGCCGTTGCTGGTCTCTGAAGTTTTAATGTTATCACCGCGCACATAGGCGGTGGTCCAGGTCAGCCCCGGTAATCCCAGCCCGGCAAAATCCAGTCCGTACGATGCCTGCCAGGAGCGTTCATCTTCACCGTTAAAATCAGACCAGTAGGAGTTGGCCAGCCAGATGGTGTTCCCACCATCGCCGACGCCGCCCTGGTTCTGGTAGCCGCCGTAGTGGTAACCGGTGCTGCCGCTGCTTTGCTGATAAGCGACTTTAAAGGTATGAATATCCCAGATGTAGCTGGCGGCCAGGCTCCAGATGCTATTGCTGCGACCGGTGTCATTGGCGTCGGCATATTCTTGATCCAGGCGTGAGTTATAGCCGTTGAAATCGAGAACCAGCTGTTGGTTGGCGGCGAACGGCTGCTTATAGTTCAGGCCAAGATACTGTTTGTTCAGCACATCTTCGACGTGTGACGCGTACAGCGCGCCGCTGAGCTGGTCGTTGAACCGGTAGCTGGCCCCGCCGAAGGTCAGGCTTTTCAGGCCGCTGTTATGGCTGTCGTCGCTTTTGCGCTGCTGGTCGGTGAGATAACCGGCGTTAATTTCCAGGCCGTCGATTTCGCGCGAGGTGAGCATGGTGCCGGTATAGCTCTCGTACAGCAGGCGTGAATCGTCAGCGTAGACGATGGGCAGCATCGGCCGCTGGCTGCCGTAGCTGAGCACGGTATTCGAAAAGCGCATTTTGCCGGTAGCGCCGAATTTGGCGAGGTCGGATTTCGCGCGGCCGTCGTCATCCTGGGCGAAAAAGTCGATCCCGCCCGCGCCGCTGCGCCCGCGACCGCCGTCAAGGCGCACCGCATACTGGGCGATACCGTCCACGCCAAAGCCGACCGGTCCCTGGGTAAAGCCCGATTCGAAGGTGGCGATAATTCCCTGGCCCCATTCGGCTTTATCCGGCAACCCATCGCGATAATCACGTTTGATATAAGCGTTACGCAAAAAGAGATCCAGATGGCTGTCGTCAATAAAGCCCTGACTGGCGGATTGTTGGCTGGCGAAAGTCGGCGTGGCGGCAATAATGCCAAGTGCGATTAACGATAATTCTTTTTTCACTGAAGGCACTTCTCTGTCTGTCGATATATTCAAGGGAATCACTGCAGTCGCGATATTCTCCTGAAATAATGTCGAAAGCAATCATTGTGTGAGCAATGGTATCGCCAGGAAACAAGCTGTGTGGCGCACGCCGGCTGCGTTTGGCGAAGAGGGGTGGACTATTTATTATCTGGAGGAACGCGGTTCTGAAAGGCGGATTGTGTACGCTGTTTTTTATTTGCCAAATAATATCTTGCTGAGTGACAGCGCTTAAAATAATTGGCTGTGACGAGGTGCAGCAATAATTAACGGTTTGTGCGCTTAAGTTATCAATTCATGCGGCTAAATATTTTTACAGGGATATAAAAAAGGGAGGCGATAATGCCTCCCGCTGTCGATTATTTAATCCCGTCGGCTTTCATGCGATCGCGAATATGCTGGGCGCGAGCTTCGGAGGCCGGGTGATCGTCAAACATAGAGCTCTGACGACCGGCTTCCAGCTTGGCCAGTTTTTCGAAGCTGGTGGCCAGTCCCGACGGATTGATGCCGCGCTTACGCAACAGGTCATAAGAGTAGTCATCCGCTTCCGATTCCTGACGCTGGGAGAACTGCGAGTTCACCAGTTTTTCGCCTAAATCGCCCAGCTGCGACTGCGACAGGCTGCCGACGATACCGCCCGCGGAGGCCGCCGCCGCACGCACGGCGTTGGTGCCCAGCGCGACCTGCATGCCTTTCTTCACGTGGCCCAGCGCAACGTGACCCATTTCGTGGCCGATAACCGCTTCAACTTCATTATCGTTCATCAGGTCCATCAACCCGCTGTAAACGCGGATGCAGCCGTTCGCCATCGCGAAGGCGTTCACATCCTTGGTCTCATAGACCTTGTAGTTCACTGGCTGGCCATTAATGTTATCGCCCAGCGCGGTCGCGATTTTGCTCAAACGCTGGCTGTATTCACTGCTGGCCGGGGCGATTTTCGCTTTGGCGTCCATCTCTTTACAGGCCTGGTCGCTTAAGGTTTTCACCTGCGCGTCGCTGAGGGAGTACGCCTGGAAGGCTTCGGCGCCTGAGCTGAGCAGACCATTGGAGTCCATGTTCTGACATCCGGTGAGGGTTGCTGCGATCCCAAGAGCAAGTACGGTTGAGCGAATTTTCATTTTTTTATCTTCCACAATCTTATGGTTGTTTATCCGACAATACGGCGACGGCAGGGAACCGTATTCTGCGTAAATTATAAAGAGTATCGCAGGATGCGGGCGAGCGGATTCCGGGGTAGCACAACCTGTTCCAGAGATTTCTTAAAGGGCAAAAGGATGCTCCATGTACATGACTTGTCGCTTGGGTTACATTGTTCACACTTTTTTCCGGCGTAGCCCAAAACGCGCTCTCGTCAAGTCGTTAAGGGCATGGCCTTCAACAGTCCGAACTGGAGTCAAAATGTCCTCACGTAAAGAGCTTGCTAACGCTATTCGTGCGCTGAGCATGGACGCTGTACAGAAAGCCAAATCCGGCCACCCGGGGGCCCCGATGGGTATGGCTGACATTGCCGAAGTGCTGTGGCGTGATTTCCTGAACCATAACCCGAACAATCCGGCCTGGGCTGACCGTGACCGTTTTGTGTTGTCAAATGGCCATGGTTCGATGCTGATTTACAGCCTGCTGCACCTCACTGGCTACGATCTGCCGATTGAAGAGCTGAAAAACTTCCGCCAGCTGCACTCCAAAACCCCGGGTCACCCGGAAGTCGGCTACACCGCGGGCGTGGAAACCACCACCGGTCCGCTGGGCCAGGGTATCGCTAACGCGGTCGGGATGGCTATCGCCGAGAAGACCCTGGCGGCGCAGTTCAACCGTCCGGGCCACGACATCGTCGACCACTTCACCTACGCCTTCATGGGCGACGGCTGCATGATGGAAGGCATCTCTCACGAAGTGTGCTCCCTGGCCGGTACTCTGAAACTGGGTAAACTGGTGGCCTTCTATGATGACAACGGCATCTCCATCGACGGCCACGTTGAAGGCTGGTTCACCGACGATACCGCGAAACGCTTTGAAGCCTACGGCTGGCACGTGGTGCGCGGCGTTGACGGTCACGACGCTGACGCCATCAAACGCGCAGTAGAAGAAGCGCGTGCGGTCACCGACAAACCGTCCCTGCTGATGTGCAAAACCATCATTGGTTTTGGTTCGCCGAACAAAGCCGGTACCCACGACTCCCACGGCGCACCGCTGGGCGACGCAGAAATCGCGCTGACCCGCGAAGCGCTGGGCTGGAAACACGCGCCGTTTGACATCCCGTCTGACATCTATGCGCAGTGGGATGCCAAAGAAGCCGGCCAGGCGAAAGAAGCGGCGTGGAATGAGAAGTTTGCTGCCTACGCGAAAGCCTTCCCGCAGGAAGCGGCCGAATTCACCCGTCGTATGAAAGGTGAGATGCCGTCTGACTTCGACGCCAAAGCTAACGAGTTCATCGCGAAGCTGCAGGCTAACCCGGCGAAAATCGCCAGCCGTAAAGCGTCGCAGAATGCTATCGAAGCCTTCGGCCCGCTGCTGCCGGAATTCCTCGGCGGCTCCGCTGACCTGGCGCCGTCCAACCTGACCCTGTGGTCTGGTTCTAAGCCGATCAACGAAGACACCGCGGGTAACTACATTCATTACGGCGTGCGTGAATTCGGTATGACCGCTATCGCCAACGGTATCGCGCTGCACGGCGGTTTCCTGCCGTACACCTCCACCTTCCTGATGTTCGTGGAATACGCGCGTAATGCGGTACGTATGGCCGCGCTGATGAAACAGCGTCAGGTGATGGTCTACACCCACGACTCCATCGGTCTGGGTGAAGACGGCCCGACTCACCAGCCGGTAGAGCAGGTGGCTTCCCTGCGCGTGACGCCGAACATGTCCACCTGGCGTCCGTGTGACCAGGTTGAATCCGCGATTGCGTGGAAATATGGCGTAGAGCGTCAGGACGGCCCGACCGCGCTGATCCTCTCCCGTCAGAACCTGGCGCAGCAGGAGCGTACCGCAGAGCAGCTGGCAAACGTCGCTCGCGGCGGTTACGTGCTGAAAGATTGTGCCGGCCAGCCGGAGCTGATCTTCATCGCCACCGGTTCAGAAGTAGAGCTGGCGGTTGCCGCGTGGGACAAACTGACTGCCGAAGGCGTGAAGGCGCGCGTGGTCTCCATGCCGTCCACCGACGCGTTCGACAAGCAGGATGCCGCTTATCGTGAATCCGTACTGCCGAAAGCCGTTTCTGCCCGCGTCGCGGTAGAAGCCGGTATCGCGGACTACTGGTTCAAATACGTTGGCCTGAACGGCGCTATCGTTGGCATGACCACCTTCGGTGAGTCTGCGCCGGCTGAGCAGCTGTTCGAAGAGTTCGGCTTCACCGTCGACAACGTGGTCGCTAAAGCGAAAGCGCTGCTGTAATGGCTGGTACGGTGCGGGCTGATGCCCTCACCCCAACCCTCTCCCACAGGAGAGGGTGCAAATACCAAAAACGGTAACCCCTGGGTTACCGTTTTGCTGTTACCTCGCCACCCGGCTTTTTGTATGCACTATTCTTCGAACATGTAACCACCCTGTGAATTATTCCAAAAGAAATGTGACACAAGTCTTATAGCTGGTTTATTGCGCTGGACAAACATTCCTTTTATTCCTTGTTTCGCTTATTCTAGCTGAAGCGTTTCAGTCGTTTAAATGTTCGACAATTAATCAATCAGTCGCAGTTTGCAGCTGGTAAGGTTCCCCTCAGAGCGTTGCTGGATTACTCTGTCAGCCACCTCAAAAAAGGGTCAGCCTTGCAGGAGATCTATGACCATTCGCATCGCGATTAATGGCTTCGGTCGTATTGGACGCAACGTGGTTCGTGCGCTATATGAGTCCGGGCGTCGTGCGGAAATCACCGTGGTGGCAATCAATGAGCTGGCGGATGCGGCAGGGATCGCGCATTTGTTGAAATATGATACCAGCCATGGCCGCTTCGCCTGGGATGTCCGTCAGGAGCGCGAACAGCTGTTTGTTGGCGATGATGCCATCCGCCTGCTACACGAGCCGACCATTGCGGCGCTGCCGTGGCGCGAGCTGGCGGTAGACGTGGTGCTCGACTGCACCGGCGTATACGGGAGTCGTGAACACGGCGAAGCCCATCTGCAGGCTGGCGCGAAGAAAGTGCTCTTCTCCCATCCTGGCGGCAACGATCTCGACGCGACGGTGGTCTATGGCGTCAATCAGGATGAGCTCCGCGCCGAGCACCGCATTGTCTCCAACGCCTCCTGCACCACCAACTGCATTATTCCGATCATTAAACTGTTAGATGATGCCTATGGCATTGAGTCCGGCACCGTCACCACCATTCATTCGGCGATGCATGACCAGCAGGTGATTGACGCCTACCATCCGGATCTGCGGCGTACCCGCGCGGCCAGCCAGTCGATCATTCCGGTGGATACCAAACTGGCGGCAGGGATCACCCGTATTTTCCCGCAGTTTAATGACCGTTTTGAAGCGATTGCCGTGCGGGTGCCGACGATAAACGTGACGGCAATTGACCTGAGCGTGACGGTGAAAAAACCGGTAAAAGCATGTGAAGTCAACCAGTTGCTGCAAAAAGCAGCACAAGGTGCATTTCATGGTATAGTTGACTATACGGAATTACCGTTGGTCTCGACAGATTTTAACCACGATCCGCACAGTGCTATTGTTGATGGCACGCAAACCCGGGTCAGTGGCGCGCATCTGATCAAAACGCTGGTCTGGTGCGATAACGAATGGGGCTTTGCTAACCGAATGCTCGACACGACGTTAGCGATGGCGGCTATTGGTTTCAGGTTCGACGCATAAACGTCGACAAAACTTTATGAATCAACGAGAGGATTCACCATGTCTGTAATTAAGATGACCGATCTGGATCTGGCTGGTAAACGCGTTTTTATCCGTGCGGATCTGAACGTACCAGTTAAAGACGGGAAAGTAACCAGCGACGCACGTATCCGTGCATCTCTGCCGACCATTGAACTGGCGCTGAAGCAGGGCGCGAAAGTCATGGTTACTTCTCACCTGGGTCGTCCGACCGAAGGCGAGTACAACGAAGAATTCTCTCTGCTGCCGGTTGTTAATTACCTGAAAGACAAACTGTCCAACCCGGTACGTCTGGTTAAAGACTACCTGGATGGCGTGGAAGTGGCTGCCGGTGAGCTGGTGGTTCTGGAAAACGTTCGCTTCAACAAAGGCGAGAAAAAAGACGACGAAGCGCTGTCCAAAAAATACGCCGCGCTGTGCGACGTGTTCGTGATGGATGCTTTCGGTACTGCGCACCGCGCGCAGGCTTCCACCCACGGCATCGGCAAATTTGCTGACGTGGCGTGCGCAGGCCCGCTGCTGGCCGCTGAACTGGACGCGCTGGGTAAAGCGCTGAAAGAGCCGGCTCGTCCGATGGTCGCTATCGTGGGTGGTTCTAAAGTGTCCACCAAACTGACCGTGCTGGATTCCCTGTCTAAAATCGCTGACCAGCTGATCGTCGGCGGCGGTATCGCCAACACCTTCGTTGCTGCCCAGGGCCACAACGTCGGTAAATCCCTGTACGAAGCAGACCTGGTTGATGAAGCTAAGCGCCTGCTGAGCACCTGTGATATCCCGGTTCCGACTGACGTTCGCGTCGCGACCGAGTTCTCCGAAACCGCAACGGCAACCCTGAAATCTGTTAACGACATCAAAGATGACGAGCAGATTCTGGACCTTGGCGACGTTTCCGCACAGAAACTGGCCGACATCCTGAAAAACGCCAAAACCATCCTGTGGAACGGCCCGGTTGGCGTATTCGAATTCCCGAACTTCCGTAAAGGGACTGAAATCGTGGCTAACGCTATCGCGGACAGCGAAGGTTTCTCCATCGCCGGCGGCGGTGACACCCTGGCAGCGATCGACCTGTTCGGCATCGCTGACAAAATCTCCTACATCTCCACTGGCGGCGGCGCATTCCTTGAATTCGTCGAAGGCAAAGTCCTGCCGGCAGTAGCGATGCTCGAAGAGCGCGCTAAGCAGTAATTCAGTTCAGGCGGGGAAACCCGCCTGTTTTTCAGCGCGCTTAAGGGCTCGCGAACCTTCTTCAACGGTCGAAGATACAGATACAGGACTAAGTAACATGTCTAAAATTTTTGATTTCGTAAAACCGGGCGTCATCACTGGCGACGACGTTCAGAAAGTGTTCCAGGTAGCGAAAGAAAACAACTTTGCACTGCCGGCGGTAAACTGCGTAGGTACTGACTCCATCAACGCCGTTCTGGAAGCTGCTGCGAAAGTTCGCTCTCCGGTTATCGTTCAGTTCTCTAACGGCGGCGCCGCGTTCATCGCAGGTAAAGGCGTGAAAACTGACGTTCCTCAGGGTGCTGCTATCCTCGGCGCTATCTCTGGTGCGCACCACGTGCACCAGATGGCTGAGCACTACGGCGTGCCGGTTATCCTGCACACTGACCACTGCGCGAAGAAACTGCTGCCGTGGATCGACGGTCTGCTGGACGCCGGTGAAAAACACTTCGCTGCTACCGGTAAACCGCTGTTCTCTTCTCACATGATCGACCTGTCTGAAGAGTCCCTGCACGAAAACATCGAAATCTGCTCTAAATACCTGGCGCGCATGGCCAAAATGGACATGACCCTGGAAATCGAACTGGGTTGCACCGGTGGCGAAGAAGACGGCGTGGACAACAGCCACATGGACGCTTCCGCCCTGTACACTCAGCCGGAAGACGTGGATTACGCCTACACCGAGCTGAGCAAAATCAGCCCGCGCTTCACCATTGCCGCTTCCTTCGGTAACGTACACGGCGTGTACAAACCGGGTAACGTGGTTCTGACTCCGACCATCCTGCGCGACTCTCAGGAATATGTTTCCAAGAAACACAACCTGCCGCACAACAGCCTGAACTTCGTCTTCCACGGCGGTTCCGGTTCTTCCGCTCAGGAAATCAAAGACTCCGTCAGCTACGGCGTAGTGAAAATGAACATCGATACCGACACCCAATGGGCGACCTGGGACGGTATCCTGCAGTACTACAAAACTAACGAAGCTTACCTGCAGGGCCAGCTGGGCAACCCGAAAGGCGAAGACCAGCCGAACAAGAAATACTACGATCCGCGCGTATGGCTGCGTGCTGCACAGACTTCCATGGTGACCCGTCTGGAGCAGGCATTTAAAGAGCTGAACGCGATCGACGTTCTGTAAGAAAAATCTGTTTCTTACCCTGAAGCCCGCAGCAATGCGGGCTTTTTTATTACTTTAACAACAGGATAGCGTGCAGGAAAACTGTGATCCATTTGGCAAAACGTGCACTTATTGTTTACCCTATAACCTGACTGCCCTGTTGCAGGCTGAGTTATTTACTTCCCCGTTCGGGGATTCATAAGGAATGTTAAATGGAAGATTTGAACGTTGTCGATAGCATCAACAACGCCGGGACGTGGCTGGCACGCAACCAGGAGCTGCTGCTGAGCTATGCCGTCAACATCGTGGCGGCGATCGTTATCCTGGTCATCGGGATGATCGTGGCACGCATCGTCTCTAACACCGTCAACCGCCTGATGCTGGCGCGTAAGATTGATGCCACCGTTGCTGATTTTCTCTCGGCGCTGGTGCGTTACGCGGTTATCGCCTTCACCCTGATTGCCGCCCTGGGCCGGGTAGGCGTGCAGACCGCCTCGGTCATTGCTGTGCTGGGTGCCGCCGGTTTGGCGGTGGGTTTAGCACTGCAGGGATCGCTGTCGAACCTTGCCGCAGGCGTACTACTGGTGATGTTCCGCCCGTTCCGCGCGGGTGAATATGTCGATCTCGGCGGTATCGCCGGCACCGTGCAGAACGTGCAGATTTTCTCCACCACCCTGCGTACCGCAGACGGCAAAATCGTGGTGGTGCCGAATGGCAAAATCATCGCCGGCAACATCATTAACTTCTCCCGCGAACCGGCGCGCCGCAATGAGTTTATCATTGGCGTATCCTACGATGCCGATATCGACAAGGTGAAGCAGCTGCTGACCTCGATTATCGAATCTGACGATCGTATTCTGCGCGATCGCGAAATGACCGTACGCCTGAACGAACTTGGCGCCTCATCGGTGAACTTCGTGGTTCGCGTGTGGAGCAAAAGCAGCGATCTGCAAAACGTCTACTGGGACGTGCTGGAGCGTATTAAGCGTGATTTCGACGCTAACGGCATCAGTTTCCCGTATCCGCAGATGGATGTTCATGTGGTACAACTGCCGGAAAAAGCAGAGTAAATCATCACTGACAGAATCAGGCCGGCCATGCCGGCCTTTTTTAATGGCTCACTATTAGCTTAGCTTATTAATGATTAATACTTTCAATTTCCGCTAATAATCCATTCGCGTTATAGTCAGCGCCACTCTCGAACACAGCGGAAAAATCCTTATGTTTACCTATTACTTTCAGGGCCTTGCCCTGGGAGCGGCAATGATTTTGCCGCTTGGCCCGCAAAATGCTTTTGTGATGAATCAGGGGATCCGTCGTCAGTATCACCTGATGATTGCCCTGCTGTGCGCGGTCAGCGACCTGCTGTTGATCTGCGCCGGTATTTTTGGCGGTAGCGCGCTGCTGATGCAATCCCCATGGTTGCTGGCGATAGTGACCTGGGGCGGCGTGGCCTTTTTGTTGTGGTATGGCTTCGGCGCACTGAAAACGGCGTTCAGTCAGAATCTTGAGCTCGCCAGCGCCGAGGTGATGCAGCAGGGGCGCTGGAAAATCATTATAACTATGCTGGCGGTCACCTGGCTGAACCCGCATGTTTACCTGGATACCTTTGTGGTGCTGGGCAGCCTGGGAGGGCAGCTGGCGGTGGAGCCGAAGCGCTGGTTTGCGCTGGGGACCATTAGCGCCTCTTTCCTGTGGTTCTTTGGCCTGGCGCTGTTAGCCGCCTGGCTGGCGCCGCGGCTGCGTACCGCCAAAGCCCAGCGGATCATCAATATTGTGGTCGGCGCCGTCATGTGGTTTATTGCATTTCAGCTGGCAAAAGAGGGCGTCGGCCATATCCTGGCGTTGCTCAACTAAGCGTTGTCCGATGGACTTTCCTGCTGTACGCGCTAAGCTTGCTGGCATGCGTCCCGTAAGGGCGATTTAAGTAACATGGAGAAACGACAGTGAAGTTAAAAGTCTTAGCCCTGGCGGCAGCACTCGGATTTAGCACAATGGCGGCACAGGCAAATGAATTGCCAGACGGTCCGCACATTGTGACTTCAGGCACAGCAAGCGTTGCCGCGGTTCCGGATATTGCCACCCTGGCGATCGAAGTGAACGTCGCGGCGAAAGATGCCGCATCGGCGAAAAAGCAGGCAGACGATCGCGTCGCGCAGTATCTCTCTTTCCTTGAAAAGAGCGGTATCGCCAAAAAAGACATTAGCTCGGCGAATCTGCGTACCCAGCCTGATTATGACTATCAGAACGGGAAAAGCATTCTCAAAGGCTATCGGGCGGTGCGCACCGTGGAAGTGACGTTGCGCCAGCTGGATAAACTTAACGGCCTGCTGGACGGCGCGCTGAAGGCGGGACTGAACGAAATCCGCTCCGTTTCGCTGGGCGTTGCGCAACCGGATGCCTACAAAGATAAGGCACGTAAAGCGGCGATCGATGACGCGGTGCATCAGGCACAGGAGCTGGCGGCTGGCTTCCACAGCAAGCTGGGGCCGGTCTACAGCGTGCGCTACCACGTCTCCAACTATCAGCCGAGCCCGATGGTGCGTATGATGAAGGCCGCTGACGCTGCGCCGGTTTCAGCCCAGGAAACCTACGAGCAGGCGACTATCCAGTTTGACGACCAGGTTGACGTGGTCTTTGAGCTGCAGCCAGCTCAGGCCGCCGCGCCAGCAGCGCCGGCGAAACCGGCGGAAGAGCCGAAACCAGCGCAGTAAGCGATAGAAACAAAAAAGCCACTTCCGGGAAGTGGCTTTTTTTATGCCGGGGATTTAATCCTGACGCAGCACTTTGTGGCCGTAATCAATAAGCGCATCGGTCACCCGGCGCATCATGCGGCTTTCCGGCGCAAAGCGGTGCCAGTACAGCATACGACGCTGGAACAGACCGGGCGTGAGGTCAATAAGCTCGCCGCTTTTCAGCTCTTTTTCGATTTGCAGATGCGGGATCATACAGCAGGTAGTGCCCTGGCGCGCCAGCTGCACGAAGGCTTCTGATGAGTTAACGATGTGGCAGGGGACGCTACCCGGCGGCAGGTCGAAGTTTTGCTGCAGGAACGCCTGATGCATATCGTCCAGATGATCAAAGGCGACGACCGGCGCTTTCAGCAGCGCAGAACGCGTCACGCCGTTCGGGAAATAGCGTTGCGCAAACTCTTTTGAGGCGACAAACAGGTAATCGAGCGCGCCGAGCTGATCCACCAGACAGCTTGGCAGCGCCTGCGGCTGGATACTCACTGCGCCCACCACTTCCCCACGGCGCAAGCGCTCCTGGGTGCGGGTTTCATCTTCCACCTGCAGGTTAAGACGAATAGGGGAGTCTGACAGAACATTGGCCAGCGCCGGCAGCAGCCAGGTGGCCAGACTGTCGGCGTTCACCGCCAGCGACAACAGCAGCGGCGTGGAGCCGGTCTGCTCGTCGCCCAGCCACTCTTCTTCCAGCAGTTCAACCTGGCGTAACAGGGCCAGCAGCTTTTGCCCCTGCTCGGTGGGGCGTGGCGGCACGGTGCGCACCAGCAGCGGCTGACCGAACATATTTTCCAGCTGCTTAATACGCTGTGAGACGGCGGACTGGGTAATACATAGCTTCTGCGCGGCGCGCTCAAATCCTCGTTCCCTAATCACCGCATCCAGCGCTTGTAGTGTCCTGTAGTCCGGTCGTTTCATTATTCTGGCGTGCCCCCATAACTAATCGTTATCTCGCACTATGACATAAATTTTTATTTGATACAGACGAAATTGGTCTGCTCAGTTGTGTGATCTGCATCGCAGGGACATTTCCACTGTCGATGTTCTATAATGCGCCACAGGCATTCACATCTCGGACCATAATTATGACGCAGGATGAACTGAAAAAAGCAGTAGGTTGGGCGGCGCTGCAATACGTACAGCCAGGGACCATTGTCGGCGTAGGTACCGGCTCGACGGCGGCCCATTTTATTGACGCGCTGGGCACGATGAAGGGGCAGATTGAAGGCGCGGTCTCCAGCTCCGATGCCTCTACCGAAAAGCTCAAAAGCCTCGGGATCCCCGTCTTCGATCTCAACAGCGTCGATCGCCTGGGGATCTATGTTGATGGCGCGGATGAGATCAACGGCCATATGCAAATGATCAAAGGCGGCGGCGCGGCGCTGACCCGTGAGAAGATCATCGCTTCGGTCGCCGATAAATTTATCTGCATCGCCGATGCCTCCAAGCAGGTTGATATTCTCGGCGCATTCCCGCTGCCGGTTGAAGTCATTCCGATGGCGCGCAGCGCCGTCGCGCGTCAACTGGTCAAACTGGGCGGTCGTCCGGAGTACCGTCAGGGCGTGGTGACCGATAACGGCAACGTCATCCTGGACGTGCATGGCCTGGAAATTCTTGATGCTGTCGCGCTGGAGAATGCCATCAACGGCATCCCTGGCGTCGTGACCGTAGGGCTGTTCGCCAACCGCGGGGCCGACGTGGCACTGATCGGTACGGCCGATGGCGTGAAAACCATCGTAAAATAGTCTGTCCGCAGGGAGCCAGTCGGCTCCCTCGCAAATATTTTTTCACCTGGTGCAATTTGGTGACTTCTGTCACATTTATGCAACCATTCTGATTAACACGCTACCATTAATCTTCTTTCTGGTGTTTTGTCCTGTCATTTCCCTCTGGATGACATTTCTTCAGGACGGCGACGCAAACGTTCATATTGCCGCGATAGTTTTTTTTGATATGTTGCTGAGACGAACTTTCGTTCAGCACGACATCAGTTAAGACAAAACAGGACGGGGAAATGGCTAAGGTATCACTGGAAAAAGACAAGATTAAATTTCTGCTGGTTGAAGGTGTGCATCAAAAGGCAATCGATAGCCTTCGCGCAGCAGGTTACACCAACATTGAATTTCATAAAGGCGCGCTGGACTCCGAACAGCTGAAAGCGTCGATCCGTGATGCCCATTTCATCGGCCTGCGTTCCCGTACCCATCTGACTGAAGAGATTTTCGCCGCGGCGGAAAAACTGGTTGCCGTGGGTTGCTTCTGCATCGGTACCAACCAGGTCGATCTGAACGCCGCCGCGAAGCGCGGTATTCCGGTGTTTAACGCGCCATTCTCGAATACCCGTTCGGTGGCCGAGCTGGTCATCGGTGAGCTGCTGCTGCTGCTGCGCGGCGTGCCGGAAGCCAACGCCAAGGCGCATCGCGGCGTATGGAATAAGCTGGCAGTCGGCAGCTTTGAAGCGCGCGGCAAGAAACTGGGGATTATCGGTTACGGCCATATCGGTACCCAGCTCGGCATTCTGGCGGAATCGCTGGGGATGCATGTCTTCTTCTATGATATTGAAAATAAACTGCCGCTCGGCAACGCCACCCAGGTTCAGCATCTCTCCGACCTGCTGAACATGAGCGATGTGGTCAGCCTGCACGTTCCGGAAAACGCCTCCACCAAAAACATGATGGGTGCGGAAGAGCTGGCGCTGATGAAGCCGGGCGCGCTGCTGATCAACGCCTCCCGCGGTACCGTGGTGGATATTCCGGCGCTATGCGATGCGCTGGCGAGTAAGCATCTGGCCGGGGCGGCTATCGACGTCTTCCCGACAGAACCCGCCACCAACAGCGACCCCTTCACTTCGCCACTGTGCGAGTTTGATAACGTGATCCTGACTCCGCATATCGGCGGTTCGACCCAGGAAGCGCAGGAGAACATCGGTCTGGAAGTGGCTGGCAAGCTGGCGAAGTACTCTGACAACGGGTCAACCCTGTCGGCAGTTAACTTCCCGGAAGTTTCTCTGCCGCTGCATGGCGGCCGCCGTCTGCTGCATATCCATGAGAACCGGCCGGGCGTCCTGACCGCCATCAACCAGATCTTCGCCGCGCAGAGCATCAACATTGCCGCGCAGTATCTGCAAACGTCGCCGCAGATGGGCTACGTGGTTATTGATATTGAAGCGGAAGAAGATGTTGCCCAGCAGGCGCTGCAGGCAATGAAAGCGATCCCGGGGACTATCCGCGCCCGTCTGCTGTTCTAATTATTTTTGCCTCTCGGGCAGGTCGCGTACCTGCCCGTTTTTTTGTTAATACTTTCCAGGCTGAAATTCTCGTCCTCGCGTACCTACCAACTCCAGGTTTTTCCCGGGGTGATCACCGCTGGTAACGGGATATCCCACTCTTCGCTTGGCAGGCTATCCACCTGCTGGCAGTCGTGCGCGTAGCCTACCGGCTGCAGGCGATACTGCTGCCAGTTTTGCAGCGTCCGGTCGTAAAAACCGCCGCCCATTCCCAGCCGTTGGCCACTGCCATCGAAGGCCACCAGCGGGGTCACCAGCACATCGAGTTCAGCGAACGGCAGCACGTCCCGCACATCGAGCTTCGGTTCGCGGATTTTCAGGCGATTCACTATCAGTTGGCTCTGTGGATGGTAGTGTAAAAACAATAGGTTTCCGGGGCTAAACGGATGCAGCACCGGGAGATACACCCGTTTGCCGGCGCGCCATAGCTGGTCAATTAGCGGCTGGGTGTCCAGCTCGCCGTCAAAGGAGAGGAACAGCGCCACGGTATGAGCGAGTACGACCGGCGGCCAGGCCATCATCCGCTCCGCGGCCTGTTGGGCAAACAGGCGCTGTTGCTCCGGGCTGAGCGCGCGGCGACGCTCGCGGATCTGCTGGCGAATATGCTGTCTGGAGTGCGGGATATCAGGCTGTAGGGTCATACAGGTCTCATTACGAGCAAGCGAAACAGTACGAGGAAGTGTAATACAGGGCGGCAGCAGCCGAAAACAGGAGTGTTGGGATAATGCGAACTAAAGAAGGGAATCTCCGAGATGCCGCCGCAGGCTGTAACCCTTGAACCCTTGGTTCAAGGTGAATGTGTCGTCACAGTTTTAAGGCTTCTCGGACGAACCGAGCATGCTCACCAACCGTGGAGCGCCACATTCTTGTGGTATGAAATATCGGCTCAGGGGACTGGCCCGCTTGCAAACATCTCAGAGAAATTTTGTTCTGGAATTACTCTAACACAGTTAACTGCAAAGTGTTATTCAAACTTTGACCCTGGTCTTTCGCTTATGCGACCTTGCTCAAGCAATGCCTGTTCAATGGTCTGCTGAAGCATCCGAATGCGCTGCTCCATGCTCGAAGCGTAGTCGCGGGTCTTCGCTTTTTCCTGAGTCAACTCATAGCTGATGTTCAACGCGGCGATGAAGACCAGCTGCTCAGTATTTGTGACTCTAGTGCGTTCTTTTAAATCTTGCAACCGCTGATTAAGGTCTTCAGCTGCCTGATTCAGGGCATCCCTTTGTTCAGGCGGGCAATTCACTCGCAGTGAACGGCCGAAAATTTGGAGATCTACGGGTTGTGCAGACATGCCACCTTCCTGCTGATTGACTGCGCTGCCTTCACATCCGAGCCTGGGTCTGCGAAGGGGCGACACTATAGCTACCCTGGTGCAGGGATACAAGCCCTTTTCTGGTTCACCAGGGTCCAAAGTGGTAGCATATCATGAATATTCCTCCCAACGATGACGAATGCGCATGTCTATACAGAACGAAATGCCTGGTTACAACGATGTAGACCAGTTACTGAACCAACAAGGGGTCGGCCTCACCCCAGCCGAAATGCACGGTTTGATCAGCGGATTGCTGTGCGGCGGCAACACGGACAGCAGCTGGCTGCCGCTGGTGCACGACCTGACCAACGAAGGGCTCGCCTTTGGTCATGAACTGGCCCAGGCGCTGCGTAACATGCATTCCGCCATCAGCGATTCACTGGATGACGACGGTTTCCTCTTTCAACTGTATCTACCGGAAGGCGATGCGGTAAGCGTCTTCGACCGCGCCGACGCTCTCGCCGGTTGGGTCAACCATTTCCTGCTCGGCCTTGGCGTCAGCCAACCGAAGCTGGATAAAGTGAAAGACGAGACCGGGGAAGCGATTGACGATCTGCGTAATATTGCCCAACTGGGCTACGATGAAGACGAAGATCAGGAAGAGCTGGAGATGTCTCTGGAGGAGATTATCGAGTATGTCCGCGTTGCCGCACTGCTGTGCCACGACACTTTTTCTCGTCAGCAGCCAACCGCACCGGAAGTCCGCAAACCGACATTACACTAACTAAAATTCGTTCAGGGGGCGTCATGACTCAGCAGGAATTTCTCTCGCGTCGCCAGGCGCTGCTGGCGCAGATGCAGCCAGGCAGTGCGGCGCTGATTTTCGCTGCACCGGAAGCGGTGCGTAGCGCAGATTCGGAATATCCCTACCGGCAGAACAGCGATTTTTGGTACTTCACCGGCTTCAACGAACCGGAAGCGCTGCTGGTGTTGATCAAAAGCGATGAAACGCACAACCATAGCGTGCTGTTTAACCGGGTTCGCGATCTGACCGCTGAGATCTGGTTCGGTCGCCGTCTGGGCCAGGATGCCGCGCCGGCGAAGCTCGGTGTGGATCGTGCGCTGGCGTTTAGCGAAATCAACCAGCAGCTGTATCAGCTGCTCAACGGCCTGGATGCTATCTACTTCGCCCAGGGTGAATATGCCTATGCCGATGAGATTGTGTTTAACGCCCTCGAAAAACTGCGCAAAGGCTCTCGCCAGAATCTGCAGGCGCCGAACTCGGTCATCGACTGGCGGCCCATCGTGCATGAGATGCGCCTGTTTAAATCTGCGGAAGAGCTGGCAGTGATGCGCCGCGCCGGCGAAATTTCCGCCCTTGCCCATACCCGGGCGATGGAAAAATGTCGCCCTGGCATGTTCGAGTATCAGCTGGAAGGCGAAATTCTCCATGAATTCAACCGCCACGGCGCGCGTTTCCCGTCCTATAACACCATCGTTGGCGGCGGCGAAAACGGCTGCATTCTGCACTACACCGAAAACGAATCCGAGCTGCGCGATGGCGATTTAGTGCTGATTGACGCCGGCTGCGAATACCGCGGCTATGCGGGCGATATCACCCGCACCTTCCCGGTTAACGGTAAATTCAGCAAACCGCAGCGTGAAATCTACGACATCGTGCTGGAGTCGCTGGAAACCGCGCTGGAACTGTATCGTCCGGGCACCTCCATTTATGAAGTTAATCAGGAAGTGGTGCGCATTATGATTACCGGCCTGGTGCGGCTGGGGATCCTGAAAGGCGAGATTGACGAGCTCATCGCCAACAACGCCCACCGCCCGTACTTTATGCATGGCCTGAGCCACTGGTTGGGTCTGGATGTGCACGATGTCGGTAATTACGACACCGACCGTTCGCGGGTACTGGAACCGGGAATGGTGCTGACCGTCGAGCCGGGACTGTATATCGCCACCGATGCCGACGTGCCGGCCCAATATCGCGGCATCGGCATTCGTATTGAAGATGACATCGTCATTACCGAAGACGGCAACGAAAATCTCACCGCCAGCGTGGTGAAGAAGGCGGATGAGATCGAGGCGCTGATGGCGGCGGCGCGCCAGTCATGAGCGTGCTGATCGTCGGCGGCGGGATGACCGGGGCGACGCTCGCGCTGGCCATCTCCCGTTTGACCGGCGGCGCCCTGCCGGTCCATCTGATTGAGGCGCAGGATCCGCATTCGTCACGCCATCCCGGTTTTGACGATCGGGCAATTGCCCTGGCGGCCGGTACCTGCCAGCAGCTGGCGCGCATTGGTATCTGGCAGACCCTGGCTAAACGAGCGACGCCCATCCAGCGGGTCCATGTCAGCGACCGTGGTCACGCTGGTTTTGTGAACCTGGCGGCGGCCGATTACGGCTTGTCGGCGCTGGGGCAGGTGGTTGAACTCCACGATGTCGGCCAGCGGCTGTTTAGTCTGCTGCGCGAGGCGCCGGGCGTCACCCTGCACTGTCCGGCGAAAGTGGAAGCGGTCAGCCGCCGCGAGGAGAGCGTCAGCCTTACGCTTGAGGGCGGCGAAATCATCAACGGTAAGCTGCTGGTGGCGGCGGACGGTTCCCGTTCGTCGCTGGGCGCTCACTGCGGCATCAGCTGGCAGCAGCAGCCGTATGAGCAGATAGCGATCATTGCTAACGTTAGCACTGCGTTGCCGCACGAAGGCCGCGCCTTCGAGCGCTTTACCGAGCATGGTCCGCTGGCGATGCTGCCGATGTCGCAAGGGCGCTGTTCGCTGGTGTGGTGCCATCCGCAGTCGCGGCGCGACGAGGTACAGAGCTGGTCTGACGAACATTTTTGTCAGGCGTTACAGCAGGCATTCGGCTGGCGGCTGGGGCGTATTACCCATGCCGGTAAGCGCAGCGTCTATCCGTTAGCCTTAACCACCGCCACCCGTGCGGTGTCGCATCGCCTGGCGCTGGTCGGTAATGCGGCGCAGACGCTGCATCCGATCGCCGGGCAGGGCTTTAACCTCGGCCTGCGCGACGTGATGAGCCTGGCGGAGATGCTTGCCGATGCGCATGTGGCCCGCGACGATGTGGGCGATTATTCCCTGCTGTGCCGCTACCAGGCACGGCGGGCAGGTGATAAAGCCGCCACTATCGGTGTCACCGATGGGCTGGTGCATCTGTTTGCCAACCGTTGGGCGCCGCTGGTGGCGGGGCGCAACGTCGGTCTGATGGCCATGGACTTATTTACCCCGGCGCGCGATGCGCTGGCGCAGCGTACCCTCGGTTGGGTTCCCCGTTAAGGAGTAAAACGTGCAAAGTGTTGATGTTGCCATTGTTGGCGGTGGAATGGTGGGACTTGCGGTAGCCTGCGGTTTACAGGGCAGCGGCCTGCGCGTCGCGGTGCTGGAGAAAGCAGCGCCGCAGCCTCTGGCCGCCGATGCGCCGCCGGCGCTGCGCGTTTCGGCGATCAATGCCGCCAGCGAAAAGTTGCTGACTAAGCTGGATGTCTGGCGCGAGATCGTCGCCCAGCGCGCCAGCTGCTATCACGGTATGGAAGTGTGGGACAAAGACAGCTTCGGCCGCATTAGCTTCGATGACCAGAGCATGGGCTTTAGCCATCTGGGCCATATTATTGAAAATGCCGTGGTGCATCACGCATTGTGGCAGAAAGCGCAGCGCTGCGCTGACGTCACCCTGCTGGCGCCTGCGGAACTACAGCAGGTGGCGTGGGGTGAAAACGAAGCCTTTCTCAGCCTGCAGGACGGCAGCATGTTGACCGCGAGGTTGGTGGTGGGCGCTGATGGCGCGAATTCATGGCTGCGTAATAAGGCCGATATTCCGCTGACCTTCTGGGATTACCACCATCATGCGCTGGTGGCGACGATTCGCACCGCTGAGCCGCATCAGGCGGTGGCACGCCAGGCGTTCCATGGCGAGGGTATTCTGGCCTTCCTGCCGCTCAGCGATCCGCACCTGTGCTCGATCGTCTGGTCGCTATCGCCAGCGGAAGCGAAGCGGATGCAGGAGGCTGATGAAGCCACCTTCAACCAGGCGCTGAATATCGCCTTCGATAATTGCCTCGGCCTCTGCCAGCTGGCAAGCGAACGTGAAGTCTTCCCGCTGACCGGCCGCTATGCCCGTCAGTTCGCCGCCCACCGCCTGGCGCTGGTCGGCGATGCCGCGCATACCATCCACCCGCTGGCCGGGCAGGGGGTGAACCTTGGCTTTATGGACGCCGCCGAGCTTATCGACGAGTTGAGGCGCCTGCATGCGCAGGGGAAAGATATCGGCCAGCATTTGTACCTGCGCCGCTATGAGCGCAGCCGTAAACACAGCGCCGCGCTGATGCTGGCGGGTATGCAGGGATTCCGCGAAATGTTCTCCGGCAGCCATCCGGCGAAGAAATTCCTCCGCGACATGGGGCTCAAACTGGCCGATTCGCTGCCTGGCGTAAAACCGCAGCTGATTCGTCAGGCGATGGGCCTCAACGATCTCCCCGCCTGGTTACGTTAACCCCGTCACACTTCTTTTACCCGGCCTGCGTGCCGGGTTTTCTCCCTCATTTGAAATATTCTAATTTCACCTCTTTTTTCGCATTAGTTTTATTAATGCACTCTTTTTTTTGTTAAAGAAATTAGGCCCGTAAAATCGCATAAAACACCATCATTACCTTATCGATGAAAGCTTGATGTTAATTTTATGTGGCATAAATCGCTTTTTTCCAGTCAATAACTCTGTAGGCTTTTCGGCGGATTTTAGTCATAAGCTAATGTGATGCCCTGAATGAGCTTATGGTTTAGCGCCGGGTTCGGTGGTAAGTTCAGGCAAAAGAGAACGTTTGCGTCGGCGTCCGTCAGCGGTGCCGTCGCCGAATTTCGTGGCGCAAAATCGCCGACAATCTCGTGGCTGGTTCCGTTTTATTCGATGAGGAAAAGATGGCTCAACAGACTCCGTTGTATGAACAACACACGCTATGCGGCGCTCGCATGGTGGATTTCCATGGCTGGATGATGCCGCTGCATTACGGATCCCAGATTGATGAGCACCATGCGGTGCGCGGCGATGCAGGGATGTTCGATGTGTCGCATATGACCATCGTCGATTTCCACGGCAGCCGGATCCGCGAGTTCTTGCGCTATTTGCTGGCCAACGATGTGGCGAAGCTGACCACCCCAGGCAAAGCGCTCTACACGGGAATGCTTACCGCCTCCGCTGGCGTCATCGATGACCTGATTGTCTATTTCCTTTCTGAAGATTATTTCCGCCTCGTTGTTAACTCCGCCACCCGCGAAAAAGACCTCGCCTGGATCTCCGAGCAAGCTGAACCTTACGGCCTTGAAATTACCGTTCGCGACGATCTGTCGCTGATCGCGGTGCAGGGCCCCCAGGCGAAAGCGAAGGCGGCGACGCTGTTTACTGATGCGCAGCGTCAGGCCGTGGAAGGCATGAAGCCGTTCTTTGGCGTGCAGTCCGGCGACCTGTTTATCGCCACCACCGGTTATACCGGCGAAGCGGGCTATGAAATTGCGATGCCGAACGAGCAGGCCGCTGATTTCTGGCGCGGTCTGCTGGACGCTGGCGTTAAGCCGTGCGGTCTCGGCGCGCGTGACACCCTACGCCTGGAGGCCGGGATGAACCTGTATGGCCAGGAGATGGACGAAGGCGTCTCTCCGCTGGCGGCGAATATGGGCTGGACTATCGCCTGGGAGCCCGCCGATCGTAACTTTATCGGTCGCGAAGCGCTGGAGATGCAGCGCGAAAAAGGCACCGAGCAGCTGATTGGCCTGGTGATGACCGAGAAAGGCGTCCTGCGCGGCGGCCTGCCGGTCCGTTTTACCGATAGCGACGGTAATCAAAAAGAAGGCATTATCACCAGCGGCACCTTCTCGCCGACCCTGGGCTACAGCATCGCGCTGGCTCGCGTACCGGCCGGGATTGGCGACACCGCGGTGGTGCAAATTCGTAACCGTGAAATGCCGGTAAAAGTGACTAAACCTGGTTTTGTACGCAATGGCAAAGCCATTGTGTGATTTCCCTTTTTTGGAGATGAATTGATGAGCAACGTACCAGCAGAACTGAAATACAGCAAAGAACACGAATGGCTGCGTAAAGAAGCGGACGGCACCTATACCGTCGGGATCACCGAGCATGCGCAGGAGCTGCTGGGCGACATGGTTTTCGTTGACCTGCCGGAAGTGGGTGCCACCGTTGAAGCGGGCGCTGATTGCGCGGTTGCTGAATCCGTGAAAGCGGCTTCTGATATCTACGCGCCGATTAGCGGTGAAATCGTTGCCGTCAACGAAGAGCTGAACGACTCGCCGGAACTGGTCAACAGCGACCCGTACAGCGACGGCTGGATCTTCAAAATTAAAGCCAGCGACGAAGCGCAGGTTGCCGCGCTACTGGATGCGACCGCTTATGAAGCTCTGTTAGAAGACGAATAAATACGCTTCATCCTTCACGCTGCAGGGGCGTTGGCTTCCTGGCTCCCCCCGGTCACTTACTTTTGTAAGCTCCCGGGGAGTCGCTGTGTCGCCGCCTTCCTGCAACGCGAATGATTTTGCGTATTCTGGCCCGGTAAGCATCAGCGCTTGCCGGGCAAACCAGTCAGACAATCACGATTCACCGCACGTTTCAGGAACCATCGCTCATGACTCAGACTTTAAGTCAGCTTGAAAACCGCGACGCCTTTATTGAACGTCACATTGGCCCGGACGCTCAGCAGCAGCAAGAGATGCTGAAGACCGTCGGCGCGGATTCGCTTAACGCCCTGATTGGCCAGATTGTGCCGCAGGATATCCAGCTGGCGACCCCACCGCAGGTGGGCGACGCGACTACCGAATTCGCCGCGCTGGCGGAGCTGAAGGCGATTGCCGGTCGCAACAAGCGCTTCAAGTCTTACATCGGCATGGGCTATACCGCCGTGCAGCTGCCGCCGGTCATTCAGCGCAACATGCTGGAAAACCCGGGCTGGTACACCGCCTATACCCCTTACCAGCCGGAAGTCTCCCAGGGCCGTCTGGAGTCACTGCTCAACTTCCAACAGGTCACGCTGGATCTGACCGGGCTGGATATCGCTTCCGCTTCGCTGCTTGATGAAGCCACCGCCGCCGCCGAAGCGATGGCGATGGCCAAACGCGTCAGTAAACTGAAGAACGCCAACCGTTTCTTCGTTGCCGCCGACGTCCATCCGCAAACCCTGGACGTGGTGCGCACCCGCGCGGAAACTTTCGGCTTCGACGTGATCGTCGATGACGCCGACAAAGTGCTCGATCACCAGGATGTCTTTGGCGTGCTGCTGCAGCAGGTGGGCACCACCGGTGAAATCCACGATTACATCAAACTGATCGCCGAGCTGAAAGCGCGCAAAGTGATTGTCAGCGTCGCCGCCGACTTTATGGCGCTGGTGCTGCTGACGGCGCCGGGCAAGCAGGGCGCGGATATTGTCTTCGGTTCCGCCCAACGCTTCGGCGTGCCGATGGGCTATGGCGGCCCGCACGCGGCCTTCTTCGCGGCGAAAGATGAATTCAAACGCTCCATGCCGGGCCGGATTATCGGCGTATCGAAAGATGCGGCGGGTAATACCGCGCTGCGCATGGCGATGCAGACTCGCGAGCAGCATATCCGCCGCGAGAAAGCGAACTCCAACATTTGTACCTCGCAGGTTCTGCTGGCCAACATCGCCAGCCTGTACGCGGTATTCCACGGCCCGGCGGGCCTGAAACGTATCGCTGGCCGCATTCATCGCCTGACCGATATTCTGGCCGACGGCCTGCAGAAGAAAGGGCTGAAGCTGCGTCATGCGCACTACTTCGATACCCTGTGCGTCGAAGTGGCGGATAAAGCTGCGGTGCTGGCGCGTGCCGAAGCGCTGCAGATTAACCTGCGTAGCGATATTCACGGCGCGGTTGGCATTACGCTCGATGAAGCGACCACCCGCGAAGATGTGCTGAACCTGTTCCGCGCCATCGTCGGCGACGATCACGGTCTGGATATCGATACCCTGGATAAAGACGTGGCGCTGGATAGCCGTTCGATCCCGGCGGCGATGCTGCGCGACGATGCGATCCTCACCCATCCGGTGTTTAACCGCTACCATAGCGAAACCGAGATGATGCGCTACATGCATGCGCTGGAGCGTAAAGATCTGGCGCTGAACCAGGCGATGATCCCGCTGGGCTCCTGCACCATGAAACTGAACGCCGCGGCGGAGATGATCCCGATCACCTGGCCGGAATTTGCCGAGCTGCACCCGTTCTGTCCGGTCGAGCAGGCGGAAGGTTATCATCAGATGATCGCCCAGCTTTCTGACTGGCTGGTGAAACTGACCGGCTATGACGCCGTCTGTATGCAGCCGAACTCCGGCGCGCAGGGCGAGTATGCTGGCCTGCTGGCGATTCGCCACTATCACGAAAGCCGCAACGAAGGCCATCGCGATATCTGCCTGATCCCAAGCTCCGCGCACGGCACCAACCCGGCTTCCGCGCAGATGGCGGGTATGCAGGTCGTGGTCGTTGCCTGCGACAAAAACGGCAACATCGATCTTGCCGACCTGCGTGAAAAAGCAGAGCAGGCAGGGGCGAATCTCTCCTGCATCATGGTCACCTATCCGTCAACCCACGGCGTGTATGAAGAGACCATCCGTGAAGTGTGCGAGATCGTGCACCAGTTCGGCGGCCAGGTTTATCTCGATGGCGCCAACATGAACGCCCAGGTCGGGATCACTTCTCCGGGCTTTATCGGCGCCGACGTTTCGCACCTCAACCTGCATAAAACCTTCTGCATTCCGCACGGCGGCGGCGGTCCAGGTATGGGCCCTATCGGTGTGAAAGCGCACCTGGCGCCGTTTGTACCGGGCCACAGCGTGGTACAGATTGAAGGTATGCTGACCCGTCAGGGCGCGGTTTCCGCCGCGCCGTTCGGCAGCGCTTCCATTCTGCCGATCAGCTGGATGTATATCCGCATGATGGGCGCGGAAGGCCTGAAGCAGGCGAGCCAGAACGCGATTCTCAATGCCAACTATATCGCTACCCGGTTGAAAGAGGCTTACCCGGTGCTCTATACCGGCCGCGATGGTCGCGTGGCGCACGAATGTATTCTCGATATTCGTCCGCTGAAAGAAGAGACCGGCATTAGCGAGCTGGATATTGCTAAGCGATTGATCGACTTTGGTTTCCATGCGCCGACCATGTCCTTCCCGGTTGCCGGGACGCTGATGGTTGAGCCGACAGAATCGGAAAGCAAGGTAGAGCTGGACCGCTTTATTGACGCCATGCTGGCGATCCGCGCGGAAATCGACCGCGTCAAAGCCGGTGAATGGCCGCTGGAAGACAACCCGCTGGTGAACGCGCCGCACACCCAGGGTGAGCTGGTGAGCGAGTGGAACCATCCGTACAGCCGCGAGCTGGCGGTATTCCCGGCTGGGTTGCACAACAAGTACTGGCCGACGGTGAAACGTCTGGATGATGTCTACGGCGACCGCAACCTGTTCTGCTCCTGCGTGCCGATGAGCGAATACCAGTAAGTGGTGAATTAGCTAAACTTTTAAAGGCGCTGCGGCGCCTTTATTTTTTGGAGGGAAGGTATGGCGATAGCTCTGATTAGCGGCGCGAGCCGCGGCATAGGCCGGGCGACGGCGCTGCTGCTGGCGCAGGAAGGGTATACCGTCGCGGTTAATTATCATCACAACATTAACGCCGCCACCGAAGTGGTCAATACCATTGTTGAATCTGGCGGCAAAGCCACGGCGCTGCGGGCGGATATCAGCGATGAAGCGCAGGTGATGGCGATGTTTGAGGCGGTTGACCGCATGGACGAACCGTTGACGGCATTGGTCAACAATGCCGGGATCCTGTTTACCCAATGTACGGTGGAGAGCCTGAGCGCCGAGCGTATTAACCGCGTGCTGGCCACCAACGTCACCGGCTACTTCCTCTGTTGTCGTGAGGCGGTAAAGCGCATGGCGCATCGGCATGGCGGCAAGGGCGGGGCGATAGTTAACGTGTCGTCGGCGGCCTCGCGCCTTGGCGCGCCGGGCGAGTACGTTGACTATGCCGCGTCGAAAGGGGCGGTAGATACCCTGACCACCGGGCTGGCGCTGGAAGTGGCGGCGCAAGGGATCAGGGTGAACGGCGTGCGTCCGGGGCTGATTTATACCGAGATGCACGCCTCCGGCGGCGAACCGGGACGTGTGGACCGGGTAAAAAATTCGCTGCCGATGCAGCGCGGCGGCCAGCCGGAAGAGGTCGCTCAGGCCATTGCCTGGCTGCTGAGCGACAAAGCGTCGTATGTGACGGGCAGTTTTCTTGAACTGGCGGGCGGTAAATAACCCATAGATGTCTATTGCCCGGCGGCGCTGCGCTTGCCGGGCCTACAGGGTAACCTTCCCGGATGGCGGCTACGCCTTATCCGGGCTACCCAACGATGCGTACCCGTAGCCCGGCTGAGCGCAGCGCGAGCCGGGTAACCTTCCCGCATGCGGCTACGCCTTATCCGGGCTACCCAACGATGCCTACCCGTAGCCCGGCTAAGCGCAGCGCGAGCCGGGGAAACCGACGGTCTACCAGGAGGCCAGCCACAGCCTCAGGCGCATTCCCCAACCGCTGGTCCAGCCGGTGGTAACCGACTTCACCTCGCCTTGAGAAATGACCACCAGCGTTGGCGTTACCTGGATATCCCACTGCCGCGCCAGTTGGCCGCTCGGGTCATTCACCGTCGGCAGCGTCATTTTCTTCCTGGTCAGCCACTTCTCCAGCGCGGCGTTATCGCCGGAACGCAGGGCTACCGTCAGCACATTGCCGCCGTCGGCGGCAAGCGATGCCACCGACGGCGTGGTATAGCGACAGACTCCGCACCAGGTCGCCCAGACGTACAGCAGCAGCGGCTTTTGCTGGCTCATGGCGTTCAGATCCAGCGTCCTGCCGTCGAGTGTCTGCAGCGATGTGGCGCTGACGTTTTGCGGCAGCGCGGGCTGGCGAAAATAATCCACCGCCAGGCTCACCGCCGCGCCAATCAGCAGCCACACCGCCAGCTCGCGCAGCCAGCGCCTGATTTTACTGGCCACGGGCTTTCCCCAGCTGTTCTTTCACCAGCCCCTCCAGGTCTTCAGCAGGGATCGCGCCGGCCACCATCTGATCGCCGATGATGGTCGCCGGGGTGCCCTGAATATTCAGCACCTGCGACAAAATCAGGTTCATCTTCAGCGAATCCATGGTCTTGTCATCAATACTGACGCCATCGGTGGCGGTTTTCTTCTGTGCGGCGGCGATACTGGCGTCATCGTGATAGCCTTTTTTCGCCATCAGCCGCTGATGCAGCGCCCAGAATTTATCGGGCTGCTGACGCCAGGTGGAGAGCGCGGCTTTAGCGGCATTCACCGAACTCTGCCCTTTAAACGGCAGCAGCTTAACGATGAGCTGAATATCCGGATTATCGTGGACGATTTTTTCCAGCAGCGGATCAGACTGTTTGCAGTAAGGACAGTTGTAATCGGTAAACGAGACGATTGTGAGTTTTGGCTCTTTCGCGCCGGTGCGCGGGCTATTCGGATCGTTAAACAGCAGCTGGGCTAACTGGTCATTACCGTTCGATTGCGGTTTTTCCGCCGGCGCGGCGAAGCTGAAGGCCGATACGCACAGCAGTAATAAGGCGGTGATAGCTCTCATGTTATTTTCCTTTAGCGGCGGACAGGGTGGCGAGAAGTTGTTCGCGGTCTAACAGCGCAGGCAGGATCTCTCCCTGCGGCAATCCCGGTCCGTAAATCTGGTTAAACGGCACCGCGGCGTTGCCGCGTGCGGTTAAAAACTGACTAATGTCGGCGGAGGGTCGGCTCCAGTCGCCGCGTAAGGCGACCACGTCTGGCGCTGATAGCGCCTGCTGGATGTCGTCGCGCAGCAGCACGTTGTATTTATTGGCTTTACAGGTCACGCACCAGTCGGCGGTGACATCAATAAATACCCGTTTATGCTCCGCAAGGCCGTTAGCGATAGCCTGCTCGCTGAGCGGCTGCCAGTTAACCCGGTCGCGGCGCGGGCCCTGGCCGTCCTGTTGGGCGACAAAGGCGACGGCGCCCGCCACCACGATGGCCAGAGCGCCCGCGCGCAGCGCCGTACGCCAGCGGTAGCGCCAGGCGGTGGCCAATAGCAGGCCGATGGCCAGAATCACCAGCAGGGTAAGCACCGGCGTGCGGCCGATGTGGATCGTCAGCAGGCTAACCAGCCATAGTGCTGAACCAAGCATCATTAGCCCCAACACCACGCGCAGATGATTCATCCAGCGGCCTGGACGTGGAAGTCGTTGCGCCAGCCCCGGCCAGGCGACAATAAGCAGCCACGGCAGGCTCATGCCGATCCCCATGGCGAAGAAAATCCCCCACAGCAGCGGCAACGGCGCCACCAGCGCCACCGACACGGCGGTACCGAGGAACGGCGCGGTACAGGGCGTCGCCAGCAGGGTGGCGAAGGCGCCCTGCCAAAAATGGCCCATCAAGCCGTTGCCGCCGCGGGTGGCGAGGAAGGTACTGGCGCTGGAGGAGAGACGGATTTCGAATAGTCCCAATAAACTGGCGCTGAACAGCACCATCACCAGCGCCATCGCGCTGATAAACCACGGGTTCTGGAACTGGATCCCCCAGCCGAGCGCCTGATTACCTAAGCGTAGCGCGGTCATCATCAGCGCCAGCGCCAGGAAGGAGACGACGATCCCGCATACCGAGGCGAGGAACTGCCGCCGCACCGCGCCGCGTTCGCGACGTTCGGTTTGCACCAATGAGCCGAGTTTCATCGCCAGCACCGGCAGCACGCAAGGCATGACGTTGAGGATAAGCCCGCCGGCCAGCGCCATCAGCAGCACCCAGCCTAACGCCAGCCCCGGCGCGGTACTGCCGGCGGCGATGGCGATTTGGCTTTCCTGCGCCTGGCCGCTATCGGCCAGCACCAGCGACAGCGTTTTGCCGCTCAGATCCGGCGCCGCTTCGCCCCAGCTATCGGTGACCGGTACGGTGGCGGTCAACGTATCGCCGCGGCTGGTAAAGCTCGGCGTGCCGAAATCGACATCCTCCATGCTGTCGATAAACAGCGCTGGCTGCTGCCAGCCGGCATCGCGGCGGGCGGTCACCGTCAGTTTGCCGCTGACGTAGCTGGCGGTCAGCTGCGAAGTCAGGCCATCGCGCAGCGGCAGCGTGCCCATCGCGCGGGTAAAATCATAATTAAATCGCTCCCCCGCCGGAGCCGTCATATCCAGCGAAAAGGGGTAGTCAGTGAGAATACAGACATTGCTGCAGGTAGAGAGCGTCAGGACGCCGCTAAGTGTCGGCGGTATTTTCCCGAGCAGGGTCATCGGGAAGCTGACGTCGCCGTGATACCCCTGAGTGGAAATACCCGCGACGTCGAAGCGCTGCGGCGTCGGCCAGCGCCAGTTCACCTCCAGCGGCGTGCGCCAGGCGATAGCCGGCGCGATGCCGCCTTCGCCCGGCGAACGCCAGTAGGTTTTCCAGCCTTTTTCCAGCGCCACGTCTAAAAGCAGGCGGGTTTCGCCATTGCTCTCGGTTTGCGCCCGCAGGCGCACGCTGGCGTGTTGATTGTCGGCGACGCGCAGCCAGCCGCTATCGGCGGCCTGGCTGACGGGCAGCCATAGCCAAAGCAGGCAGACCAGCAGTCGCCTGAATACCATAAACATAAATTTTCTCCGTAAGTAATAAATTAACCTGAGCTGTCAGGAGAATTAATCACTCACGGAAGACGCATAATCGCAGATGCACCCGCAATCGGGGTGGGGAAATAACACGGGGAGGCCACTGGCGTTCGATACGCGGCGGGATCGCCGCCAGCACCGCCAGCAGCAGAGTGATAGCCAACAGCGCCCCTTCAAACAGCATCGGCGGAACGGCCATCAGCGACTTGGCGCTGAGCTCGCACGGCGTGACCGGCGCCTCGGCCTTATCCTGATGTTGCTGTAGCGACGGGCTGTCGGCGGTGAGGTTCATGACCAGCGCGTGCATCCCGGCCATCCGCTGGGCGGTGCAGGTCAGCACCACCAGACAGGCCAGGAGGACAAAAAGAATGGCTTTGCGTTGTCGCTTAATCATGATCGCCTCAAATATTCACGCGGCCTATCTTATCGGGCGAACGCGTTTTGGCAATGGTAAAGCTGTAAAGAAGTGTCTGGCGGATAAGTGATTTGCCCCCTCCCGGCCGGGAGAGGGCGGTCAATTACAGATTCTCGCCGTTGCTGGCGATGACTTCTTTGTACCAGTTAAAGCTCTTTTTGCGCGAGCGGGACATATCGCCGGTGCCGTCGTCGTGTTTATTAACGTAGATGAAGCCGTAGCGTTTGCTGTACTGCCCGGTAGTGAAGGAGACGCAGTCGATGCAGCCCCATGGGGTATAGCCCATCAGATCGACGCCGTCATAAGTCACCGCTTTGATCATCTCTTCGACGTGGGCGCGCAGATAATCGATGCGGTAGTCATCGTTGATGCTGCCGTCGGCTTCGACTTTGTCGTAGGCGCCGAAGCCGTTTTCCACGATAAACAGCGGCTTCTGGTAGCGCTCATACAGTTCGCACAGGGCGTAGCGCAGGCCAACCGGGTCAATCTGCCAGCCCCAGTCGGAGGCTTTGACGTGCGGGTTCGGCACGCTGCCTTCGAAACCGGAAATGGCATCGCCGGTGCCGCCCTCAGCTTTCACCGCGTTGGTCATGTAGTAGCTGAAGCCGAGGTAGGCGCAGGTGCCTTCGCGCAGGATCTGCGCGTCGCCGTCTTCCATCTTGATGTTAAAACCGCGGCGTTCCCATTCATTCAACACATAGCTCGGGTAGTAACCGCGCAACTGGACATCGGTAAAGACGTAGCGTTCGCGCATCGACTCCTGGGCGAACATGACATCTTCCGGTTTGCAGGAATAAGGGTAGAGGGCGACCATCGCCAGCATGCAGCCGACCTGCATTTCCGGGTTGATACGACGGGCCGCTTTCACCGCCAGCGCGCTGGCGACGAACTGGTGATGCAGCACCTGGTACATGGTCTCTTCCGGATTTTCATGCTCGGTATAGACCACGCCGGAACAGCAGTAGCCGAACAGCGGCGCGCGCCAGTTGCGCTGGTTATTGATCTCGTTGAAGGTCATCCAGTATTTCACTTTGTGCTTATAGCGCTCGAAGACCACTTCGGCGAAGCGTACAAAGAAATCGACCACTTTGCGGTTGGTCCAGCCGCCGTACTGCTGTACCAGATGCAGCGGCATTTCAAAGTGGGAAAGGGTGATCACCGGCTCGATGTTGTACTTCAGCAGTTCATCGAACATGTCATCGTAGAATTTCAGCCCTTCTTCATTCGGCTGAGTTTCGTCGCCCTGCGGGAAGATGCGGGTCCAGGCAATAGAGGTGCGGAAGCACTTGAAGCCCATCTCGGCGAACAGCTTGATGTCTTCTTTGTAGTGGCCGTAGAAATCGACCGCTTCATGATTAGGGTAATATTTACCCGCTTCGACCTGGTGGGTGATTTCGCGCGGTACGCCGTGCGCCCCGCCGGTCAGCACGTCGCAGATGCTCGGGCCTTTGCCGCCTTTATTCCAGCCGCCTTCAACCTGATGCGCGGCGACCGCGCCGCCCCACAAAAAGTCTTTGGGAAGAGTCAATTTTTTCATCTTTGCTAATCTCTCTGAATAACTATTGCGATTGAGTCTAGCAAAGCGAAATTGAATGTCACGATATAACAAATTCCGCTAAACGTAATATGTTACATCGAAAAAACAGGCTGTTATTTTTAGCTGATTTTGCGCGCTAATTTACGTCCCAGCGATTCAAGGATATAGATCACCGGAATTTGCGTTGTAATATCGTAGACGCCGCCGATGCGCGTCTGCGGCACGTGCCAGGAGAGATTGAAATCAGCCAGTTTCGCCAGTCGCGAATGCTCGTGGCTGGTAATCGACATCACCTTGCAGCGGTGCAGGCTGAACTGGCTGGCGAAGCGCAGGATCTCTTCGGTTTCGCCGGAGACGGAAAGCACGATCGCCAGCGCGTTACGGGCCATATCATTGGTTACCGGAAAATAGGGGTCGTCAATATGGTTGCTGAATTTACCGACGTTGGAAAAGAAGCGTGCGCCATATTTCGCCAGCGCGCCGGAGGTGCCGGCGCCGACGAAAATAATACGTTCCGACGCGAGAATAATATCCACGGCCTGCTCGAGTAATTCATCGAATTCGTCATTATTGACGCTTTTAAAAAAGCTCATAATTTCGCTGGCACCGATATTTGCCTGTTGAGGCTCATTCTGCTCAAGATATAATTTAAAGCGTACGCGAAATTCAGAGTAGCCCTCGCACTGCAGTTTGCGGCAGAAGCGCAACACGGTGGTGGTGGAGACCCCGGCGGCCTCGGCCAGTTCGCGGATGGTCATGTACATCACTTTGTCACGATTCTTAATGACATAGTGATAGACCATCATCTCAAGATTATTGAGACTGGCGACAGCGGCGTGGGAGAACATACTCACAGTGGCGAACTCACAATTCATAATGACCAGGACGGAATTATATCATGCAGGCCAATGACATTACCTTTTTTCAGCGTTTTCAGGAGGACATCCTTGCCGGGCGCAAAACGATTACTATCCGCGATGCGGCGGAATCGCATTTTAAACCGGGTGACGTCCTGCGCGTTGGGCGCTATGAAGATGACGGCTATTTTTGCACCATCGCCGTGACCGCCACCTCGACGGTGACGCTCGATACGCTAACTGAACAGCATGCTCAACAGGAGAATATGACCCTCGAACAACTGCGGCAGGTGATTAGGGAAATCTATCCTGCGGAAGATCGGTTTTATGTTATTGAATTCAAACGCCTTTAAATAAAACCGGCACAGCTGTTAGTTGAAATAACATTGTAACATTATGATTTTAATGTATTTACAAATATACATCGTTTTATTTTAGCTAACAGGTGTTCACTGGAATCATTCTCAGTTACCCTAAGTGGGCAATGAAAGCGTTCTTGTTTTCACGGAGTCAAATATGGTGCGCAAACCATTAATCACTCAGGGATATTCTCTGGCAGAGGAAGTTGCCAACAGCATCAGCCACGGGATCGGGCTGGTGTTCGGTATTGTCGGCCTCGTGTTGCTGCTGGTGCAGGCGGTAGACACCAACGCCAGCGCGACGGCGATCACCAGCTACAGCCTGTACGGCGGCAGCATGATTATGCTGTTCCTCGCCTCTACGCTCTATCACGCGATCCCGCATCAGCGGGCGAAACAGTGGCTGAAAAAGTTCGACCACTGCGCTATCTACCTGCTGATTGCCGGGACCTACACGCCGTTTTTGCTGGTGGGGTTGAATTCACCGCTGGCAAAGGGGCTGATGATCGTCATCTGGAGCCTGGCCCTGCTGGGGATCCTGTTTAAGCTGACCATCGCGCACCGCTTTAAAATTCTGTCGCTGGTGACTTATCTGACCATGGGCTGGCTGTCGCTTATCGTGGTCTATCAGCTGGCAGTGAAGCTGGCGGTGGGCGGCGTAACGCTGCTGGCGGTCGGCGGGGTGGTGTACTCGCTGGGGGTTATCTTCTACGTCTGCAAACGTATTCCCTATAACCACGCTATCTGGCACGGCTTCGTGCTCGGCGGCAGCGTGTGTCACTTCCTGGCGATCTATCTGTACGTCGGCCAGTCCTGATTAAACTTCCACGGTGGCGCTACGCTTACCGTGGCTACGGTATTTGCAGTCAAGTAGCCCGGCTAAGGCGCGAGCGCCGCAAGCCGGGAGTCATAACGCTTTATTACGCGTCTTCCAGCGAATAGGGCAGCGGTTCGATGCGCAGGCTTCCGGCATCGTCGCGCACGCGGAAGATGCTGTCCGGCTCCATATCGTTATTCATCACCACCTGCACCAGCAACTGGCCATCATCCAGCTGAACCGCCGCAAGCACCGTCCCGGTGCGGCGCCAGTTGTCGCCCATTTTCAGCTCCAGATCTTCCCCCGCTTCCGGCACCCGGCTGGCGGTCCCTGACAGCGTCCACAGCGCGCGCTTATTGGCGCCGCGGAATTTCGCCCGCGCCACCATCTCCTGACCGGTGTAGCAGCCTTTCCTGAAGCTGATACCGCCCAGCGCCTGCAGGTTGGTCGCCTGCGGAATGAACTGCCCGCTGTTGGCGCTGTCGATAACCGGCAGACCGGCTTCAATATTCAGCGCCAGCCACTGCTGGCTGTTATTGAGCTGCGCTTCGCCGCGCAGCGCATCGGTAACGCGATTGGCGGTGTCGACATCAGTCACCAGCAGGAAGCGTTCACCTGGATGGTCAAACCACAGCAGGCTGGTGGCGCCTTCGCTGACCACCGGGGCGGCCGCGTCGGGCAGGGCAGCGAACAGCGGCGCCAGCGCGGCGCGCGCCTGGAAGCCGGCCACCCCCAACAGAACCAGATCGTCGTTGGCGGCGATGGTGACTTTAGAGAAGACGGCATATTTTTTCAGTTCGGTCAGCTGTACGTCGCGCAGGCTGCGGCGCTCGATCCATGCGAAGCCGCCGTCGCGGCGGAATACGCGCAGATTGCTCCACATCTTGCCTTTGGCGTCACAGTGGGCGGCAAGCAGATGCTGAGCATCGGTGAGATTGCTCACATCGGCGGTAATCTGCCCCTGCAGATATTTTTCGCTATCCGGCCCGCTAATCGTCGCCAGCGCCCAGTCATCCAGGGTCATCAGCGTTAACGGCAGACGAGCGGAAGAGGAAGGCTGACGCGGAGGAAAAGGTGTAAAAGCCATAGTCATATCCTGAATCGCTTAACGCAGTGTGTGTGACCAATGGTAAAAGAGCTATAGTGCATTGCAAGTGCTTTCAACAGGCCATTTGTGCGCTGGCGTGAGACAGTCGCCTGACGCAGGGAATCAATAAGCCCATCATTATTTTATGGTTTTTATGGAAGGATGCTCGCATTCAGCGATATTCCTGTAAAGTTACGGCAGAAAACGGGTTAAACTAACCTATATTTTGCTGCTGGAAGGTCAACATGGACATTAACAATAAAGCACGTATCCACTGGGCATGCCGCCGCGGGATGCGCGAACTCGACATCTCCATCATGCCGTTCTTTGAGTATGAGTACGATACCCTCAGCGACGCTGACAAACAGCTGTTCATTCGCCTGTTGGAAAATGACGATCCGGATCTGTTCAACTGGCTGATGAACCACGGCAAACCGGCCGATGCGGAGCTGCAGCGGATGGTAACCTTAATTCAGACACGGAATCGGGAACGTGGTCCTGTGGCAATCTGATCTCCGTATCTCCTGGCGCGCGCAGTGGTTTTCCCTGCTGCTCCACGGCGTTGTGGCGGCGCTGGTGCTGTTGGTTCCCTGGCCGCTAAGCTACACCCCGATCTGGCTGCTGCTGTTGTCGCTGGTAGTGTTTGACTGCGTGCGCAGCCAGCGGCGGATCCATGCCCGTCGCGGAGAGATAAAACTGCTCACCGATTCCCGTCTTCGCTGGCAAAACGCCGAATGGGAGATCCTCGGGACGCCGTGGGTCATCAATAGCGGTATGCTGCTGCGTTTACGCCATGTCGATACCCGGCGCGGGCAGCATCTGTGGCTGGCGGCGGATAGCATGGATGCCGGAGAATGGCGCGATCTGCGCCGGCTGGTGCTGCAAAAACCGGCGCAGGAGTAAGCGGCGTCAGGAGAAGTGTTCGGCCATTTCGCCGAGGATCTGCTCGCACCAGCTCTGGATGCGCTCGTCGCTCAGGTCGTACTGATTGGTTTCATCCAGCGCCAGGCCAACGAACAGTTGGCCATCGGCGATAACCGGTTTTGGACTGGTGAACTCATAGCCTTCGGTTGGCCAGTAGCCGACAAACTTCACGCCTTTGGTCGCCAGCTTGTCGTGCAGCATGCCCAGTGCGTCAAGGAACCATTCGCCATAGCCCAGCTGATCGCCCATGCCGTACAGTGCGACGATTTTGCCTTCCAGGTCCAGGGTATCCAGTTGCTCCCAGACCGCCTCCCAGTCTTCCTGAATTTCGCCGAAATCCCAGGTCGGGATGCCGAGGATCAGTACGTCGTACTGGCTCATCAGCGTGGGGGAATCGTCTTTCAGATTGTGCAGCGTCACCAGCTCAGGGCCGATGATATCGCGGATTTTCTCCGCAGCCATTTCGGTATAGCAGGTACTGGAGCCGTAAAAAAGACCTATATTCATCGCGTAAACGTCTCAATTCTTGCCGTGAATTGCGCCCAGTGTACCAGAAAGGCGGCCTCTTAAGGCATAATGAGACCGTATAACGAACAAAGAGGCCGATGTGAAACAGGATCTGGCACAAATCGAACAGTTTCTCGATGCCCTTTGGCTGGAGCGGAATCTGGCGGAGAATACGCTCAGCGCTTACCGTCGCGATCTGACGATGTTAGTCGAGTGGCTGCACCATCGCGGCCTGTCGCTGGCCAGCGTCGGCAGCGACGATCTGCAGGCGCTGCTGGCCGAGCGGCAAACCGGCGGCTACAAAGCAACGAGCACCGCACGTCTGCTCAGCGCCGTGCGCCGGTTCTTCCAGCATCTGTACCGGGAAAAAATTCGCCCGGACGATCCCAGCGCGCTGCTGGCTTCGCCGAAGCTGCCGCAGCGGTTGCCGAAGGATCTCAGCGAGGCGCAGGTTGAACGTCTGCTGCAGGCGCCGCTGGTGGAGCAGCCGCTGGAGTTACGCGATAAGGCGATGCTGGAAGTGCTGTATGCCACCGGCCTGCGCGTCTCGGAACTGGTTGGCCTGACGATGAGCGATATCAGCCTGCGTCAGGGCGTGTTGCGGGTCATTGGTAAAGGCAACAAAGAACGTCTGGTGCCGCTGGGCGAAGAGGCGGTAATGTGGGTAGAAAATTACCTCGAATATGGTCGCCCGTGGCTACTGAATGGCGTGGCGTCGGATGTCTTATTTCCCAGCCAGCGCGCACAGCAGATGACGCGTCAGACCTTCTGGCACCGCATTAAACACTATGCCGTCCTGGCGGGGATCGACAGCGCGAAACTCTCCCCGCACGTATTACGCCATGCCTTCGCCACGCATTTGCTCAATCACGGCGCCGACCTGCGCGTGGTGCAGATGCTGTTAGGACACAGCGATCTCTCCACCACGCAGATCTACACCCACGTGGCGACCGAGCGTCTGCGACAACTTCATCAACAGCACCACCCGCGGGCGTGAGTGCTGAACAAAAGGACTGAGTATGAAAAAAGGTTTATTGATGTTCACTCTGCTGGCAGCCTCGCTTTCCGGCGCGGCGCATGCCGATAGCGCGGCGATCAAACAGTCGCTGGCGAAGCTGGGTGTGCAGAGTACTGATATTCAACCGTCGCCGGTTTCCGGGATGAGCACGGTGCTGACCGACAGCGGCGTCCTGTACGTTACCGACGATGGCAAACACATCATCCAGGGGCCGATGTACGATGTGAGCGGCGCGCAGCCGGTCAACGTCACCAACCAGTTGCTGGTCGGTAAGCTGAACGCACTGAGCAACGAGATGATTGTCTATAAAGCGCCGAAGGAACAGCACGTCATTACCGTCTTTACCGACATCACCTGCGGCTACTGCCATAAACTGCACGAGCAGATGAGCGACTACAACGCACTGGGCATTACCGTGCGCTATCTGGCCTTCCCGCGCCAGGGGCTGCAGAGCCAGGCCGAGCAGGACATGAAGGCCATCTGGTGTGCGAAAGATCGCAACAAAGCGCTGGATGACGCCATGAACGGCAAAGGCGTGCAGCCGGCAAGCTGCAATGTGGATATCGCCAAACATTACACCCTCGGCGTGCAGATGGGCGTCAACGGCACCCCGGCGATGGTTCTCAGCAACGGTATGGTGTTGCCGGGCTATCAGGGGCCGAAAGAGCTGAAAGCGTTCCTCGACGAGCATAAAAAACAGACAAGCGGTAACTGATTCGCGTGAAACAACAGATACAACTACGCCGCCGTGAGGCGGTTGACGGCGTCGATCTCCCTGCCGACCTGCCGCCGCTGCTGCAGCGGCTGTATGCCAGCCGCGGCGTGCGCAGCGCGCAGGAGCTGGAGCGCAGCGTCAAAGGCATGCTGCCGTGGACGCAGCTCACCGGCGTTGAAAAAGCGGTTGAAATGCTGCATGAGGCTTTCGAGAAAGGGTTACATATTGTGGTGGTCGGCGATTTTGATGCCGACGGCGCCACCAGTACCGCCCTTAGCGTGCTGGCGCTACGCGCGCTGGGCTACGGTAACGTCTCCTATCTGGTGCCCAACCGTTTTGAAGACGGCTACGGTTTAAGCCCGGAAGTGGTCGATCAGGCGCACGCTCGCGGCGCGCAGATGATCATGACCGTTGATAACGGCATTTCGTCACATGCCGGTGTCGATCACGCCCATGCGTTGGGCATTCCGGTGCTGGTGACCGATCACCACCTGCCGGGCGAGACGCTACCGGCGGCCGAGGCCATCGTTAACCCTAACCTGCGCGATTGTGACTTCCCGTCGAAATCACTGGCCGGGGTGGGGGTGGCGTTTTATCTGATGCTGGCGCTGCGTACTTTCCTGCGCGATAAAGGCTGGTTCGACGCCCGCGGCATAGCCGCGCCGAACCTTGCCGAGCTGCTGGATCTGGTGGCGCTGGGCACCGTCGCGGACGTCGTGCCGCTGGATGCCAACAACCGCATCCTGACCTGGCAGGGGTTAAGCCGCATTCGCGCCGGCAAATGTCGGCCAGGCATTAAAGCGCTGCTGGAAATTGCCAACCGTGACCCGCAAAAACTGGCGGCCAGCGACCTCGGTTTCGCCCTTGGGCCGCGCCTCAATGCGGCGGGGCGGCTGGATGATATGTCCGTCGGCGTGGCGCTGCTGCTGTGCGATAACATCGGCGAAGCGCGCGTGTTAGCCAATGAGCTTGATGCGCTCAACCAGACGCGTAAAGAGATTGAACAGGGGATGCAGGCCGAAGCGTTGACCCTGTGTCAGCAACTGGAACGCAGCAGCGACACCCTGCCTGGCGGGCTGGCGATGTACCATCCGCAGTGGCATCAGGGGGTGGTCGGCATTCTGGCATCACGCATTAAGGAGCGCTTCCATCGCCCGGTTATCGCTTTTGCGCCGACCGGCGACGGCACGCTGAAAGGTTCCGGCCGCTCTATTCAGGGGCTGCACATGCGCGATGCGCTGGAGCGCCTGGATACGCTCTATCCGGGACTGATCCTGAAGTTCGGCGGCCATGCTATGGCGGCGGGTTTATCGCTGGAAGAGGCGCGCTTTGAGGAGTTTCAACAGCGCTTCGGCGAACTGGTGACCGAGTGGCTGGATCCCGCATTATTGCAGGGCGAGGTGGTCTCCGACGGCCCGCTGGCGGCGACGGAGATGAGCATGGAAGTGGCGCAGATGCTGCGCGATGCCGGACCATGGGGGCAGATGTTCCCGGAACCGTTGTTTGATGGCCGTTTTCGCCTGCTGCAGCAGCGGCTGGTAGGCGAGCGTCACCTGAAAGTGATGGTCGAACCGGTTGGCGGCGGCCCGCTGCTGGACGGTATTGCTTTCAACGTTGATACTTCCATTTGGCCGGACAACGGCGTGCGCGAAGTGCAGTTAGCCTACAAGCTCGACATCAACGAGTTCCGCGGCAACCGCAGCCTGCAGCTGATCATCGATCACCTCTGGCCAAATTGACAACAGTGTATGAATAAGGGCGCGAATCCGGTAGAATTCCGCTCTTATCACCGCATTTTGACAAATCCATTAAAAGAAACCGACCATGTTTGAAATAAATCCGGTAAAAAACCGCATTCAGGACCTCACGGAGCGCTCCGACGTTCTTAGGGGGTATCTTTGACTACGATGCCAAGAAAGAGCGTCTCGAAGAAGTAAACGCCGAGCTGGAACAGCCGGACGTCTGGAACGAACCTGAACGCGCCCAGGCGCTGGGTAAAGAGCGTTCTTCCCTGGAAGCCATTGTGGATACCCTGGATCAGATGTCCCAGGGGCTGGAAGACGTGGCTGGTCTGCTGGAGCTGGCGGTTGAAGCCGAAGACGAAGAGACCTTCAACGAAGCGGTTGCTGAGCTGGACGGGCTGGAAGAGAAGCTGGCACAGCTTGAGTTCCGCCGCATGTTCTCCGGCGAATACGACAGCGCCGACTGCTACCTCGATATTCAGGCCGGTTCCGGCGGCACCGAAGCCCAGGACTGGGCCAGCATGCTGATGCGCATGTACCTGCGCTGGGCGGAAGCCCGCGGCTTTAAGACCGAAATCATCGAAGAATCCGAAGGTGAAGTCGCGGGCATTAAATCCGTGACCATCAAAATCATTGGCGATTACGCCTACGGCTGGCTGCGTACGGAAACCGGCGTTCACCGCCTGGTGCGTAAGAGCCCGTTCGATTCCGGTGGCCGTCGTCATACCTCCTTTAGCTCGGCGTTCGTTTATCCGGAAGTGGATGACGATATCGATATCGAAATTAACCCGGCCGATCTGCGTATCGACGTTTATCGCGCATCCGGCGCCGGTGGACAGCACGTTAACCGTACGGAATCCGCGGTGCGTATTACCCACATCCCGACCGGGTTGGTGACGCAGTGCCAGAACGACCGTTCGCAGCACAAGAACAAAGACCAGGCCATGAAGCAGATGAAAGCGAAGCTTTATGAGCTGGAGATGCAGAAGAAAAATGCCGAGAAGCAGGCGATGGAAGACAACAAGTCCGACATCGGCTGGGGCAGCCAGATCCGCTCTTACGTGCTGGACGACTCGCGTATTAAAGATCTGCGTACCGGGGTGGAAACCCGCAACACTCAGGCGGTGCTCGACGGCAGCCTGGACCAATTTATCGAAGCAAGTTTGAAAGCAGGGTTATGAGGAACCAACATGTCTGAACAACAAGCACAGGGCGCTGACGCGGCAATTGACCTTAATAATGAACTGAAAACCCGCCGTGAGAAGCTGGCCGCGCTGCGTGAGCAGGGCGTCGCTTTCCCGAACGATTTCCGTCGTGACCATACCTCTGACCAACTGCACGCTGACTTCGATGCGAAAGAAAACGAAGAGCTGGAAGCGCTGAACGTTGAAGTGGCCGTTGCTGGCCGCATGATGACCCGTCGTATTATGGGTAAAGCGTCTTTCGTTACCCTGCAGGACGTGGGCGGCCGCATTCAGCTATACGTCGCGCGTGATGACCTGGCGGAAGGCGTTTATAACGACCAGTTCAAAAAATGGGATCTTGGCGACATCATCGCCGCCCGCGGTAAGCTGTTCAAGACTAAAACCGGCGAGCTGTCCATCCACTGCACCGAGCTGCGTCTGCTGACCAAAGCCCTGCGTCCGCTGCCGGACAAATTCCACGGCCTGCAGGATCAGGAAGCGCGCTATCGTCAGCGTTACCTCGATCTGATCTCCAACGATGAATCTCGCAACACTTTCAAAGTGCGTTCGCAGATCCTGGCGGGTATTCGTCAGTTCATGGTTGGCCGCGGCTTTATGGAAGTGGAAACCCCGATGATGCAGGTGATCCCGGGCGGTGCTTCCGCGCGTCCGTTCATCACCCATCACAATGCGCTGGATCTGGACATGTACCTGCGTATCGCGCCGGAACTGTACCTCAAGCGTCTGGTGGTTGGCGGCTTCGAACGCGTCTTCGAGATCAACCGTAACTTCCGTAACGAAGGGATCTCCGTTCGTCATAACCCAGAGTTCACCATGATGGAACTCTATATGGCATACGCGGATTACAAAGATCTGATCGAGCTGACCGAATCCCTGTTCCGCACCCTGGCGCAGGACATCCTCGGCAACACTGAAGTGCCTTACGGCGACCAGGTGTTCGACTTCGGCAAGCCGTTTGAAAAACTGACCATGCGCGAAGCGATCAAGAAATACCGTCCGGAAACCGAGATGGCGGATCTGGATAACTTCGATTCCGCGAAAGCGATCGCTGAGTCCATCGGCATTAAAGTTGAGAAGAGCTGGGGTCTGGGCCGTATCGTGACCGAGATCTTCGAAGAAGTGGCGGAAGCGCATCTGATTCAGCCGACCTTCATCACCGAATACCCGGCGGAAGTTTCTCCGCTGGCGCGCCGTAACGACGTGAATCCGGAAATCACCGACCGTTTCGAGTTCTTTATCGGCGGCCGTGAAATCGGTAACGGCTTTAGCGAGCTGAACGACGCTGAAGATCAGGCGCAGCGATTCCAGGATCAGGTTGATGCGAAAGCCGCCGGCGACGACGAAGCGATGTTCTACGACGAAGACTACGTCACCGCGCTGGAACACGGCCTGCCGCCGACCGCTGGTCTGGGTATCGGTATCGACCGTATGGTCATGCTGTTCACTAACAGCCACACCATCCGCGACGTGATCCTGTTCCCGGCGATGCGTCCGCAGAAATAATCGCCCTTCGCGAAATACAAAAAACCCGGCTTGCCGGGTTTTTTTATGTCTGATATGAGGGCCGAAGCCTGACGTAGCCCGGCGCAGCGCAAGCCGGGGGATCCCGGATAGCGGCGTAAACGCCTTATCCGGGCTACGCAATGGCGCAGAACCGTAGGCCTGTGCAAGCGTAGCGCCGCCAGGCAATGATGACAGGTAGGGGTGGCGGCTGCGAGAATAGTCAGCTTACGCGCGCAGATGTGCAACGAAATCGATCAGCGCCTGGCGGGCGTCCTGGTTTTCGGCTTCCAGCACCATCCACGGGCTAAACGCCCACGGCGTGGCGGCCAGCGCGCTTAACATCGTTGCCAGGTCAACCCACTGATAATCCATGACTTCATCGTCGTTAGGCTGCACTTGGCTGACCACGCGCGCGGCATACACCGGGCACACTTCGTTCTCAACGATGCCGTTGGGGGCGACCGCCCGGTAGCGGAAGGCCGGGTGAATCGGCGCGATATCGGCGATCTCCACGCCGAGCTCGAAGCGGCAGCGGCGCGTGACGGCCTGCTCGAAGGTCTCGCCCTGCTGGGGGTGTCCGCAGACCGAGTTAGTCCACACCCCGGGCCAGGCTTTTTTGCCCAGCGAACGACGGGTGACCAGAAACTGACCCTGCTGATTAAACAACCAGCAGGAAAACGCGAGATGTAAAGGGGTATCAAGCGTGTGGGCGGCATACTTCTCCAGCATACCGGCAGGTTGATCCTGCTCATCCAGTAAAATGACGTGTTCCCCGGCCATGACGACTCCTGAAAATAAAAAATGACCCGGCACAAACCCGCCGGGTCATGTACTCAGGCCACTAGGGTAGCCCATAAATGGGAGAAAGGCATTACCAAAACAAGCCCTGGAGGCTGGTCTGCGAGCGGCAGCCTGGGACTGCGGGGCGTGCCCTCCACGACGTGCGGTATGAACGTGAATCTTTCCGTCGCTGGCCGAACGTGATGCCAGAGGGTCATCTGTTAGCCTTCAGGGATGACGCCCTGCGCCGCGGGCTGGTATGATATTCGCCCTGATTGCGAGGTAAGTGGTTGTGTTAAGTGCAGGATGCCTGATGATGAAACGCTTTTATATGACACTGATGCTGGCGACAAGCCTGGTGCTGGCCGGTTGCTCCAGCACCTCCGACTCCGGTGCCACCTATACCGTCAAACGTGGCGATACCCTGTACGGCATCTCGCGCACTACCGGCACCAGCGTTCGCGATCTGGCTCGTCTGAATAACATCTCGCCGCCTTACACCATTGAGGTGGGGCAGAAGCTGAAGCTCAACGGCAGCGGCGCGTCAAAGACGACGAAGAAAAAATCTTCCTCTACGCGCACTGCGGCGGTCACCCCTTCATCTGCGGTACCTCAATCCTCCTGGCCGCCGGTGGGACAGCGCTGCTGGCGCTGGCCGACCAGTGGCAAAGTGGTCCTGCCTTATTCCACCACCGATGGCGGCAATAAGGGCATTGATATTGCCGGGACCCGCGGGCAGCCGGTGTATGCCGCCGGGGCGGGCAAGGTGGTGTATGTCGGCAACCAGCTGCGCGGCTATGGCAACCTGATCATGATTAAGCACAGCGAGGATTACATCACCGCCTACGCCCACAACGATAAGCTGATGGTGAATAATGGCCAGAGCGTGAAGGCCGGCCAGCAAATTGCCACCATGGGCAGTACGGATGCCGACTCTGTGCGCCTGCATTTCCAGATCCGCTATCGGGCCACGGCCATCGATCCGCTGCGCTATCTGCCGCCGCAGGGCAGTAAACCTAAGTGCTAAAAGGTTATTTTATCGCCAGTCAGCATCTGGCAGGCTTGTCACAGGGTGCGTAAGGGCTATAATGCTTCTCGCACCTCTTCGCGGGCGTAGTTCAATGGTAGAACGAGAGCTTCCCAAGCTCTATACGAGGGTTCGATTCCCTTCGCCCGCTCCAAACTCCAAACTCCAAACTCCAAACTCCAAACTCCAAACTCCAAACTCCAAACTCCTGACGTCTTCTAAACTCACTTCTCCCTTGATAAATAAGCGGTTATAGCATGCTGTTAGTCTATTGAACTCCGACGGAGGACTCCACTTTGGTTGCGGGATCAGCGTTTTGCGCTGCTGGCGCTGGAGTAGTCGCGTTTAGTGATATTTTCGCATTTATCCTGTTTCCGCAGGATGAGTAATTTTACGCAACCGGCTCGCGCTGACGATGACCGATACCGCAGAGGCCGCGGCAGCGCTCCACAGCGCAACATGAATTGACCTTTCATCTGCTGCCAGCAGAACGGCTACGGCGGCGGCTCCCAGGCACTGCCCGAAAGTGCGCATAATGGATAAAACACCGGACGCATAACTCGCGTGCTCACGAATAACGTTTGAGAGCATTTCCCGGTTATTGGGACTCTGAAAGCAGCCAAACCCTATTCCGCACACCAGGCTTCGCAGGCAGATATCCCACATTGAAGGGCCGGCGGGTAACGTCGCCAGCAGGATCAAACCGACGACAAAAATCACCAGCCCCAGGGTGGATATCGTCGGGGCTGATATCGTGTCCGCCCAACGGCCTGCATGCGGCGCAATCAGCACGATCCCTAACGGCCACGGCGTAAACAGCAGGGCAGACACTACCGGACTGTAGCCGTATTCGCTCTGAAACAGGAAGGGCAGCGCAATAAAGGTGATCCCCTGGCTAACAAAAGCAACCATCGACGTGAAGGCCGCGAGGGTAAAACGTTCATTTTTAAACATGGTCGGCGGAAGTAAGGGATGATCCGTGCGGCGGATTTGCCAGATAAAAGCCATGCCGCTCAGCGCAGCGAGAGCCATCCAGCAAAGGCTGCCGAATTGAGAAGTAGCGTTCTGTAGGCTGTTCGCCGCCATGATCGTCGAACCCAACAGCAGCGCCGACAATATCGCGCCCACGGTGTCGAAGGGCGCCTGCATAGGGATCGCATCCCGCGGCAGCGCTCTGACCGCCAGCAGTAAGGCGAGGGTGCCGGGAAGAACGTTTATCGCAAACAGCCATTGCCAGCTAAGGGTGTGAAGGATCGTACCGCCCAATACCGGGCCGATAGCGGAGCTGGAGGCAATGAGCAGGGCATGGAACCCCAGAATGCGGCCAAGTAATCGTCCGGGAAATACGGACCTGAGTATTGCGGGGGCAATACTCAGCGTCGCCGCGCCGCCGATCCCCTGAAGCACGCGCATACCAATAAGCACTTCGGGCTTATTCGCCAGCGCGCAACCCAGTGATGTCAGGGTAAAGGTCGTCAGGCCCGCCAGAAATACGGGGCGATAACCCAGACGGGCCGCAAGCGCCGCGAATATCGCCAGCGTCATCGCAGCCGCCAGCAGATACCCGTTGGCGAACCAGACGGCAATACTGGCAGGTACCTGCATCTCCTGAGCCATTGAGGGGAGGGCAATGTTGATCATGGTGCCATCAAACACGCCCATTAAGGTGGTGGTCATTATTGCGGCCATCACCCGTGCACGCGCCGGGCCAGGCAGTCCTTCGTCGCCGGGTTGGCTGGAAAAGAGCGTCATCATTTGTCCTCTGAGAAGAGTGTATGGATGACAAAACTATAAAGATGGCTTTTACTGGGCGGAAGGCGCACTACTTTCACTTTATTGTTGCATCAAACGCCTTATCTTAATGTACTGGGAGGAAGGATAATGTCTGATCCCGATTTTAATTTGCTGGTAGCACTCGACATATTGCTGAGTGAAGCGAGTGTCGCAGGTGCGGCACGTCGTCTGAACCTCAGCACCTCGGCCATGAGCCGGACATTAAGCAGGTTACGCGATGTCACAGGAGACCCGATCCTGGTGCGCGCCGGGCGTAACATGGTACTGACCCCGTGGGCCGAAGCGACCCGGGATCGTGCCAGGCGTGCAGTGCACGAGGCCAGGGCGGTATTGCAGCCCTCAACGGAAACGTTCAGCGCGCGAAGTCTGGCGCGTCTTTTTACCATCAGGGCAAACGATGGTTTTGTGGTGGCGTTTGGGCCTGCGCTCATAGCAGCGGTTGCCGACGCCGCGCCGGACGTCTGTATACGCTTCGCGCCTAAGCCGGAAAAAACGTCGCGCTATCTTCGGGAAGGGCTGGTTGATCTGGAGATTGGCGTTCAGAGTAATATGGGGCCAGAAATACGGCTGCAACGACTGTTTGAGGATCGGTTTGTTGGCGTCGTGCGTAAAGGGCACCCGCTGGCTAAGCAGGCAGAAATAGGCGTGGGTGATTATGTCGCCTGGGGCCATGTGGTAGCGTCACCCGAGGGCGCGTTGCACGGATCCGTTGACGATGCGCTGGCCGAACTGGGGACAAAACGTAAAATTGCGAGCGTCGTACCGGGATTTCCGACGGCACTGTCCGTGGCGCTGGAATCGGATCTTATCGCCATGATACCCGCACTCTATTTACTCAATCAGCAGGTAACGGATCAGGTACACATTTTCGAGCTGCCGTTCAAAAGCCGTCGTATTACGGTATCGCAGATGTGGCACCCCAGAATGGAACGCGACCCCGGTCACCGCTGGCTGAGAGAGCAAATTCTTGCGATATGCGGTGTGGGGAGGTCAGTCATGACTAAGGAGCCTGTATAGCGATTGCTATAACATCAATTTATATTAAATGAATAATTCAATTCATTGATATTTAATATAAAATACATCAATCGAAGTAGCGGTGTAGTAACTAAATTGAGATGTCCATCTCTGGACCAAATAGACATGTCCGCGCTACCGTCTCGCCACAGCGATCGCTGCTTTCAAAGGATGAGACTCATGACGGCATACGGAACGGCAATTTTCTCAATGAGCGATGTGAACAGACTCACGATCGAAGTCTCCATACTTCGATAGACCGTTTATGTTCTTTCCGCGAGACCTAATCGAAAGCCCTCGTGGTACCTTTAAATTAACAATTAACGATAAATAAAGGACAGCTTACCTGTCCTTTATTCTTTTTTATTCAGCTTTGCTTTCGCGCGATCGCAATACCTCGCCGACTACCGGGGCGGCGGTAAACGCATTTGGCCATCCCGCGTAGAACGCCGCCTGGGCGACCACTTCTCCTGCCTCTTCAGCCGAAAGCCCATTATCCATGGCTCTGTTCAGGTGGTAGCCAATCTGCGCGCTCTGTCCGGCGGCGATTAACGCGCTGACCGTCACCAGACTTCTGTCGCGGGGCGTAAGCGCGGGCCGTTGCCAGAGGTCGAGAAACAGCGGGTCGGCGGTAAATTTAACCAGGCCAGGCGAAATGGGGCCGACATTTTTTTCCACGGTCTCTGCACGCTGTTTCTCTACCTGTTCATTGAGTGGCAGCAGCGTTGGCGAGGCGGCGGGCAGGGCCTCTGCCGTGATGCCGCGGGCTGCAAAGATCGCTTTGGTCACGCTGACGGCTGACATTGCATTGGGCCAGCCAGCATAGAAGGCGAGGTGAGTAATGATCTCTGACACTTCCGCTGGCGTCACGCCGCTATCGAGCGCAACGGCAATATAGTGCTTCAGCTCGCCTGGCTGGTTGCGGGCAATCAGCATGGCCACAGTCACGATGCTGCGGTCCCTGGGCGAGAGGGCTTCGCGTGTCCACAGATCTTCAGTAATTGCTTCTCGACCAAAGCGCGCCAGCGCCGGTGAGACCGCGTGAATATCAGCGTCCACAAGGGTTGAAGGGGTAATTTTCATCATAGCTTCATCTCTTTGTTCGTTGGCATAAGCAAAATCAGACAGCACAAGCGACAAGGCTGCCGCGGCAATCACGTTTTTCATGTTTTATTCTCCCTGCTGAACAGGACAGAGGGTTACCGCGTCCACACCTGAGGATGGTCTTTGGCTTGCGGCGTGTTTTGCGCCATCACGCCTGTGAGAACGTGCGGCTGGTAGGCCTCTTCCAGATAGCGGATCTCCTCAGAACTGAGCCGCAGGTTCACGGCGCTGACCGCACCGTCAACATGGTGCTTTTGCGTGGCGCCGACCACCGGGGCGGTGACTTTAGTCAGCAGCCAGGCCAGCGAGATTTCGGTCATGGAGACCTGATGCCGTTCGGCAAGTTCGGCGACGCGGGCAATAATGATCCGGTCCTGTTCTGCCGTGCCGTCGTATTTGCCCCGGGCATAATCATCTTCCACCGCTCGCCGCGTGTAGCCTTCTAAACGCGAGAGACGGCCGCTGGCCAGCGCGCTATAGGGGGTCATGGCGATATTATCTTCCGCGCACAGCCCGAAGAGTTCTCGTTCGTCTTCACGCATAATCAGGTTGTAATGGCTTTGCATGGAGACAAAGGGCGTCAGCCCTTCGCGTTCAGCAAGGGCGTTCGCCTTCGCCAGCTGCCAGGCATAGCAATTGGAAATGCCAATCGCGCGCACCTTGCCGGCGGTCACGGCGGTGTGCAGCGCCTCCAGCACGTCGATAACCGGGGTGTTGTGATCCCAGATGTGGTAGATGTAGAGGTCGATGTAGTCCATCCCGAGGTTTCGCAGGCTCTGGTCGAGCGAGCGGGCTATCGCCTCTTTTCCGCTGATCCCCTCGGCTATCTGGGCAGCGGTTCGTGGCAGAAACTTGGTGGCCAGCACCACCTCCTCGCGTTTTGCCATCTCCCGCAGCGCCCGGCCAACGTACCGCTCACTGGAGCCGTTCTGATAGGCGATAGCGGTATCGTAAAAATTGATGCCCTTTTCGAGGCCGTAGCGAATGATGTCCCGGCTTGCTGTTTCGTCCAGCGTCCAGCGATGCTGGCCCGTCAACGGATCGCCAAACCCCATACATCCCATGCAGATGCGGGAGACCAGTAAGTCACTTTTACCGAGCCGGGTATACTGCATCGTTATTTTCTCCCTTTGGGTTATTCCACCAGAGTTTTCAGCTGCGCGATCAGTCTGGCCGCGTGCTCCCGGGCACGTGTTTTTTGCTGGGCGATTTTGTCGGCATCCCGGTCGGCGTAGCTGATGCCGCAGGTATAAACCGGCGCCAGCAGCTCAAGATTGCACAGCCTGGCCGTGGTCTCGAAGGGGAGGAGATACTCTTCAATGGCGTGGCCAAAGAAACCGTCAGTGGTGTAGAGCGCCTGCGGCGCCCCGGTAGTGAAAGAAAGAAGGAGCTTTTTACCGCCCAGTTTCGCCGTTGAGCCATGCGCGAAGCCGTGAACAAAGACCTCGTCCAGCCATTGTTTCATTAACCCGGGCAGCCCATACCAGGAAAAAGGGAACTGCCAGACAATCACATCCGCCTTCAGCAGGCTTTCCTGCTCTGCGGTGATGTTGAATTTGCCGTCCGGATAGAGCCAGTCCAGACGACGGATTTCCGCGTCGGGCAGGGCGGTCTCTACCTCGTCGAGAATGGTGGCGTTGGCGATGGAATGGTTGAGATCCGGATGCCCGGAAACGATAAGGATATGAGGCCTTTCCATCGTTACTCCTGATGTTTAAATTCGGCAGAAAAGAGGTTTTCCCAGCTAATAAACGAGCCGAGTGGAATACACTCGAAGGTTAATAAACCCGCTTTTGCCAGCGGAAATTCGGCCATGACGTTATTCGCCTCTTCCACGGTGTCGCACTCGAGGAAAATAGCGACGCCGGGTCGGTCCTGACGGAAATAGATATCGCGGATAAAGCCAGACTTATACAGTCCCCAGGCATGCAGGGCTTCCGCGGTAAGGTGCGGCGCATAGTGTTCCAGCGTCGCGCCGGGCGCAGGGATATCCAGACATAAAATTCGCATCGTTGTCTCCGGAAAGTCGTTATCAGCGGGAAGAGACAAAAGTATACGAGCCGCTGGTGGCGAAGATTAGGCGGTCATTGACTTAAGAATATTTAGCCTGTACTTAATAATCAGGCGAGGTTGGCTTAAGGAGATGCTATGAATAACGCGCTTTATAATCAGATACGCATTTTTCAGAGCATTGCGCGCGAAGGCACTATCTCGGCCGCCGCAAGGAAATTAGAAATCACGCCGCCGTCGGTCAGTAATGCCCTCAAGCTGCTGGAAGAGCACATTGGTCATCCGCTTTTTGTGCGCACTACCCGGCGAATCGAGCTGACGGAAACCGGGCAACAGCTGCTGGAGCAGACTGCGGCGGCGGTGGAGGTTCTGGAAACATCGCTGGAGAGCCTCCGCGACCAGAATCAGGAACCCTCCGGAGCAGTGAGAATAACCCTCTCGCGCTTTGCCTACCTGCTTATTTTGAAACCGGCGATGGCGGCATTTTGTCAGCAATATCCGGGGATCCAGCTGGAAATATCGGTCTATGACGGTACCGTCAATATTATTGAAGAACGATTCGACCTGGGGATCCGCTTTGGCGATATTCTCGAAGGCGGAGTGGTCGCCCGCCCGTTAATGAAGCCGTTTCGCGAAGGGTTATATGCCTCCTCAGCCTATCTGGCCGAATATGGCGTGCCTGCGGTGCCCGCCGATCTCAACCATCACCGGCTGATTGGCTATCGCTTTATTACCAACAACCGCATCCTGCCGCTGATCCTCAATGACCACGGCGAGCAACTGACCGTCGAGATGCCCGGACAGTTAATCAGCAATGATATTGACGTCATGGCCGACGGTATCCGCCATGGACTGGGGATTGGCCGCTTGTTTGAACCCATCTGGCGGCTACAGCCCGATCGTGAACAGTTTCTACCGGTGATGGAGGACTACTGGAAAACCTATCCGCCGGTTTATCTCTATTACCCGAAAAACGCGGGCAGAACGAAAAGGGTGAAAGCCCTGATTGATTTTCTGATAGCGCATACCGCGGAATAGAGGCTATTTGCGTGCGAAATGTCTGAAGGCACCGGCCCTGTCTTTCTCTCAGCCTTAACCCTATACTCCCTGCGGATAACGCGTTTTTATCGCGGTGCATTTTGCCGTGCAACGGCTCATCCCATCGTCAACGCGATGGACGGGGAATATCAATAAGGGAGAGGCAGCAATGAGCAGACGCTTCATGGTCTGTATGTTCGCGCTGGTGGCGTTTTCGGCCAGTGCAGCGCAGGGCGTTCACGGTGGCCATAACGGGCAGTCGGTAATAGCTGGCGCCGACGGCGGCAACGGTTCGAACGGCGGCGATAGCGATAATTCCTCGGGTCGGGCAGGGTGCCCGGGCGGCACCGATCCTGATAAGCACGGCCATTTTTACCTGCCCGGCACCCGCGAACCCTGCAATCCTGGCCCTCAGGATGCAGAGAAAGTCGGGTCTTCCCGCTAGCATTCAGCTCAGATCGTGCAGCGCTTTGTCTGATGGCGGGGAAAGCTGGATATCCTGAAACTCAACCGCCAGTCCCGCGCGCTCCGGTGAGCAGCACATGACGCCCGCTTTCACCGGGCCTGGCGGAAAGTAGCCGAGCCGCAGCAGCGGCCAGCGCTCGCCGTCGGTCGAATACTGCAGCCTTAACGCATCGCCCTTGCGGGTCAGCCGCAGCCAGAAGGTGCGCGGGTCGCCGGGAAAAAGCCCGGTGGCCCAGTCGGAGTGGGTTAGCGTCAGTACGCTGCCGATGGCCGGGGCATCGTCATTGAATTCAATCCCCGCCTTCAGCCAGGTCTGCTCGTCCGCCATCATCATTAGTCCAGCCTGGTCGTAAAGCGTGGTGAAATCGGCACATATTTTTGCCTGCAGGGTAAAATCACCTTCCACCTCAGTAGCATAAAGATGCCCAGAGAAACGCTCGAAGCCATACCAGGTATGGCGCCAGAAGTCGGTATGCTTATCGGTGACCACCGTCAGGCCGTCGGTATCGCGGCGCCACTCGGCAGGTTCATTGATCCAGTGAAAGGACGGCTGCATTTTTCCTCCGGGATACGCTTATAACAGCGACTGCAGCACGGGTGACGCCATGCTGGCCTCAAAGGGAATAATCTCGGTACGGGCGAGACCCAACTGCTGGAAGGGATCCTGACTCAGACGCGATTCCAGCATTTCCCGGCTGGCGCATTTCGCCAGAATCACCCCGCCGGTGCGGGGAAGGCGGCGGCCGGAGGCGAGAAAGAGGCCGTCAGCATAGCCTTTTTTGAGCCATTCGACGTGGGCGGGAATGGCGTCGTCCACCTCTTCGAGCGGTTTTATATACGTTAAAACAACCACATAAAGCGTACTCATCCTGAAAACCCTGTCAATCCGATGGGATCGCCAGCCTGACACATTTCGATGAGGGATAAAAGAAAGCGCGGTATTTTTCCGTGCTATTGCGCAAGGGAGGGCGTGTAGCCACTCAACGGGGCTTATCGCAGGCGTGAAATAACACATATGTTTTTACGAATGTATATTGATCTTTATTGGTGGTTCCGTATGCTGTCCGTCACGCTTGAGGAGAAATCATGTCTTTATTGCCCCTGCAACTGTTCAAAAACCTCGCCGATGAAACCCGGCTGGGGATCGTATTGCTGCTCAAGGCGCGTGGAGAGCTGTGTGTTTGCGATCTCTGTACGGCGCTCGCCCAGTCCCAGCCCAAGATCTCCCGCCATCTGGCGATGCTGCGGGAAAGCGGGCTGCTGCTGGATCGTAAACAGGGTAAATGGGTCCATTACCGCCTCTCTCCGCAGATGCCGGCCTGGGCGGCGCAGGTGATTGAGCAGGCCTGGCTCAGTCAGCAGGACGATGTGCGGATGATGGTTTGCAGACTGGCTGACGGGGCGGGTTGTCAGTAAAAATTTTATCTAAACATATCTGTTTTTTCGAATGTGATTGACGGGGGTAATCATGTTGCTGGCAGGCGCGATTTTTGTCCTGACCCTGGTGCTGGTGATCTGGCAGCCGCGGGGTTTAGGGATCGGCTGGAGCGCGGCCTTTGGCGCGGCGCTGGCGCTGGCCACCGGTGGAGTACAACTAGCCGATATCCCGGTGGTGTGGCATATCGTCTGGAATGCGACCGCCACCTTTATCGCCGTTATCATTATCAGCCTGCTGCTTGATGAGTCTGGCTTTTTTGAATGGGCCGCGCTGCACGTTTCCCGCTGGGGAAGAGGGCGGGGTCGTCTGCTATTTACCTGGATTATCCTGCTCGGCGCCGCGGTGGCGGCGCTGTTTGCCAACGACGGCGCGGCGCTGATCCTCACCCCCATCGTGATTGCCATGCTGCGAGCGCTGGGATTCAGCAAGGGAACGATGCTGGCCTTTGTCATGGCCGCCGGATTTATTGCCGATACCGCCAGCCTGCCGCTGGTGGTGTCGAATCTGGTGAATATCGTTTCGGCAGATTTCTTTGCCATCGGCTTCAGGGAGTACGCTTCGGTGATGGTGCCGGTCGATCTCGCGGCGATCCTCACCACCCTGGCGATGCTGCACCTGTTCTTTCGCCGGGATATCCCGCCGGCCTGGGATATGGCGTTACTGAAAGCGCCGGTCACGGCGATAAAAGATCCGGCGACGTTCCGCACCGGCTGGGGCGTGCTGCTGCTGTTGCTGGTCGGTTTTTTCGTTCTTGACCCGCTGGGGATCCCGGTCAGCGCCATCGCGGCGCCGGGAGCGGGGATCCTGTTTGCTGTCGCGAAGCGCGGGCGGGTGATTAACACCGGCAAGGTGCTGCGCGGCGCCCCGTGGCAGATCGTGATCTTCTCGCTGGGAATGTATCTGGTGGTGTATGGCCTGCGAAACGCCGGGTTAACGGATTATCTGACCACGGTGCTGAACATGCTGGCGGAGCGCGGGCTCTGGGCCGCGACGCTGGGCACCGGTATCCTGTCGGCCTTCCTCTCTTCAATAATGAATAATATGCCCAGCGTACTGGTCGGCGCCCTGTCGATTGATGGCAGCGCGGCAACAGGGACGATCAAAGAGGCCATGATTTATGCCAACGTCATCGGCTGCGATCTGGGGCCCAAGATCACGCCAATTGGTAGCCTGGCCACGCTGCTCTGGCTGCATGTGCTGGCGCAGAAGCACATCACCATCGGTTGGGGGTATTATTTCCGCTGTGGCATCACCATGACCCTGCCGGTGCTGCTTGTGACGCTGGCCGCGCTGGCGCTGCGTCTCTCCTTCAACCAGCCATGAGAACGTACGATGAGCATCACCATTTACCATAACCCTGACTGCGGCACTTCGCGTAATACCCTGGCGCTGATCCGCAACAGCGGCGCTGAGCCCACCATTATCTATTATCTGGAGACGCCGCCATCGCGCGATGAGCTGCGCCAGCTGATCGCCGCGATGGCGATCCCGGTACGTGCCCTGCTACGGAAAAACGTTGAACCCTACGACGCGCTGGGGCTGGCGGAAGACCGGTTTACTGACGATCAGTTAATCGACTTTATGCTTCAGCATCCGATCCTGATTAACCGTCCGATCGTGACAACGCCGCGGGGCACCCGACTCTGCCGCCCCTCAGAGGTGGTGCTGGAGATCCTGACGGCGTCGCAAAAAGGCGCGTTCGTGAAGGAAGACGGTGAGCCAGTCATTGATGCTGCAGGGCAGCGTGTGAAATAACTCGCGAAAGGCGCCGGCTTTGACTCCCGGCTGCCTCACTTCCCCTCCCGTCATCCTCCGCGACAAACACCGTGGGCCAGGATAGTCCCTGATAGAGAAATATTGCCACTTAGCGTGGTTTCTACATCATTCCACCTGTTTTCCTTACTTTTTCTGTCGTTATCCTGGTAGCCGAACTGAGCCGCTATAGAACCTCGCCTTAGCGTTAACTTTCTGTTTTTTAATAAAAATAATCGGATTTTCTGCACTAATATAAAGTCAATGCTGTTTATCTTTTTATGAACGTTAAATCTGCAAAACTAGATGTTTGTCGACTTTTCATCTAAAAAGGGAAGGTAAGGGGCTGGACAAAACCATTGTGTGGTTATCAAATGGTTAAAAATGCTCGCGTTTGATGTTAATGCAAACAAATTATAAATCGTCAGCCCGCTTTATACGGTTAACTTGCGCTGCGGCGCACCTTACCTGGAGAATTTATGCATTCCTCTGTTAATAAAAAAGAAAGCCGTACCTTTTTCGGCCATCCTTATCCGCTGGGCTCCCTGTTCTTCACCGAAATGTGGGAGCGCTTCTCGTTTTACGGCATCCGTCCCTTACTGATCCTGTTTATGGCGGCGACGGTGTACGACGGCGGGATGGGACTGGCGCGGGAGAACGCCTCGGCGATCGTCGGGATTTTTGCTGGCAGTATGTATCTGGCCGCGCTGCCGGGCGGCTGGCTGGCGGATAACTGGCTTGGCCAGCAGCGGGCCGTCTGGTACGGCTCTATCCTGATCGCCCTGGGGCACCTGTCGATCGCCCTGTCGGCATGGCTGGGCAACGACCTGTTCTTTATCGGTCTGATGTTTATCGTCCTCGGTTCCGGGTTGTTTAAAACCTGTATCTCAGTGATGGTCGGCACCCTGTATAAAAAAGGCGACGCGCGCCGCGACGGCGGTTTTTCGCTGTTCTACATGGGGATCAATATCGGCTCGTTTATCGCGCCCTTGATCTCCGGTTGGCTGATTAAATCCCATGGCTGGCACTGGGGCTTCGGCATCGGGGGGATCGGGATGCTGGTGGCGCTGGTCATTTTCCGCGTCTTTGCCGTGCCGTCGATGAAGCGCTATGACGCGGAGGTCGGCCTCGATTCCACCTGGAACAGCCCGGTGGCGAAAAAGAATGGCGTCGGAGCGTGGCTGCTGGCGATGGCCCTGGGGGTGGCGGTGCTGGTCACGCTGATTAGCCTGGGCACGATCGTGATTAACCCGGTGGCGGTGGCCAGCGTGCTGGTCTATGTGATTGCCGCCTCCGTGGCGCTCTATTTCATCTGGCTGTTCGTCTTCGCGGGGCTGAACCGTAAAGAGCGGGCGCGCCTGCTGGTGTGCTTTATTTTGCTGGTCTCGGCGGCCTTTTTCTGGTCCGCGTTTGAACAGAAACCGACCTCCTTTAACCTGTTTGCTAACGACTACACCAACCGGATGATCGGCGACTTTGAGATCCCCGCGGTCTGGTTCCAGTCGATTAACGCCTTGTTTATCATTCTGCTCGCGCCGGTATTCAGCTGGGCGTGGCCTGCGCTGGCGCGCAAAAACGTGCGTCCGGGCAGTATGACCAAATTCGTGATTGGCATCCTGTGCGCAGCGGCGGGCTTTGGCCTGATGATGCTGGCGGCGCAGAACGTCCTGAGCAACGGCGGGGCCGGTGTGTCGCCGCTGTGGCTGGTGGGCAGCATCCTGATGCTGACGCTTGGTGAGCTGTGCCTGAGTCCGATTGGTCTGGCGACCATGACTCTGCTGGCGCCGGAGAGAATGCGCGGCCAGATGATGGGCCTGTGGTTCTGCGCCAGCGCGCTGGGTAACCTGGCGGCGGGCCTGATTGGCGGTCACGTGAAGGCCGATCAGCTGTCGCTGCTGCCGGACCTCTTCGCCCGCTGCTCCATCGCATTGCTGATCTGCGCCGCCGTGCTGGCCGTGCTGATTGTCCCGGTCCGCCGGATGCTGGAGAACAGTCGGTCCAGCGCCGGGCAAACATCCGTCAGCAACGCCTGACGCGATCCTCAGGCCGGCCCTACGGGGCCGGCTTATTTTTGTACGAAACCCGCCTCAGCAGAACAAAATCCCTTTTTCAGAATGCGCGATGTCCCATAACGTGAGCGTGTTCTTTGAAATCACGTCACTTTCCGGTCCATAGTGTAGTCAGGTTTACTATGTGGTTAATATAAGGACACACCTATGCCAGCAGTCATTGATAAAGCATTGGATTTCATCGGTGGTATGAATACGTCTGAGCCAGTACCACAGTCTATGGATGAAAGTACCGCGAAGGGAATTCTCAAATATTTGAAAGAGCTGGGCGTGCCCGCTACCCCGGCCGACGTCGCTGAACGCGGGCAGCAGCAGGGCTGGAGCGCCGGGTTTACCGACAAAGTGGCGGATTGGGCTGAACGGATCGCCGCCGGCGAGCGGATGGTCATCAAGCATCCGGAATTCTTTTCCACCTATATGCAGGAGGAGCTGCGCGCCCTGGTGTAATCGCCGCGCATCCACCCCGCCTCTTCTGTTAAATGCCTTCCCCATCCGGGAAGGCATTCTTGCTGATGACAAACCTGTTTGGTTATTGTGCTCGCCTTTCTGCCGGGTGGCGGCTTTCGCCTTACCCTGCCTACAAAATACAGCAACATCAAAAATTTATGCAGTTAGTTGCAGGCTCGCGCAAGCGCAGCGCCGCCGGGCAATCTCTGAAGATTGCACTTTGTCTGCAGTCTGAATGCCTTCCCCTCGGGGAAGGCATTTTTGTTACTGCCCGCGATAGCCGCCGCCCAGGGCTTTGATCAGGGTAATGTCGGTGCTTAGCCGCTGGGCCTCAATGTCCAGCAGCAACAGCTGCTGGGCGAGGACCGCCCGCCGGGCCTCTTCGGCGGCGTAGCGGCTGAGCAGGCCGCGCTGATAATGGGCGCGAGCGCTGTCGGTAGTGGTCTGCGCCGCGGTGACCTTTAGCTGCTGCAGCGCGCGCTGTTGGTTCAGATCGTTAAGCTGGCTGGAGCTGATGGCGACATCGCGCACCGCGTCCAGCACCGCCTGGTTGTACTGTTTGATCAGGATGTTGCTGGCGGTGCGCACCGACTGCAGATTAGCGTTCAGACGACCGCCGTCGAAGATTGGCAGATACAGCCCGGGCAGCAGGTTGATCTGCTGGAAAGAGGACTTAAACAGATCCCCGACGCTCAGGGCGTTATATCCCCAGAACGCTTTGATATCAAAATGAGGATAGAAGGCCGCTTTCGCCGCATCGACCTGGCTCAGGGAGGCAGTCACGTAGCCGCGCAGCGCCTGCAGGTCCGGGCGGCGGGCCAGCAGCTCGAAAGAGAGCGATGGCGGCAGCGTCTCCTGGAGCGCCGGCAGCGCCACCGGATGGATCGCCGGCATGCTCTGCGCATCGGCGCCGATCAGCGCCCGCAGGGTTTCACGATACTGAGTCAGCATCCCCTCGGCGCTGATAATCTGCTGGCGAGCGGCGAGCTGCTCAGCCCGGGCATTGGCCACATCCACACTGTCTTCCACGCCGCGTTGGGTCCGGTGCTCATGGGCCGCTACCGAGAATTGGGCAATACCCTCCAGCTCCTGCAGCAGCGCGATTTTCTGGAACGTCGCCTGCATGGCGAAATAGAGCTGCGCCACGCTGCTGGCGATGTCGAGTTCAATGCCGGCGGTTTCCGCCAGCCGGGCATTTTTCTCGCCAATGGCGGCGGCGACCCGGGCGCGATCGGCTCCCCAGAGATCGATATTCAGCTGCGCCCCGACGCCAACGGTATTCAGCGTATACCAGGGACCGTTCTTATCCACCGGCAGGGAGTACGAGTAGGGCCAGCTAAAGGATTTGTCGGTGATCCGCAGGCGGTTTTGCGCCGCGACGGCGGTGGCCTGCAGGCCCATCGCCGACCGGGCGAGTTCCACCGTGGACTGCGACTGGGAGATGCGTAGCCGGGCGGCCTGCATGGTCGGCGAGTTCTGCAGCGCCCGGTTGATCAGCAGGTTGAGCTGAGGATCATCATAGGCCTCCCACCAGCGGGCTGCCGGCCAGTCGCTGTTCGCCAGGTGGATCACCTGCGCCAGCTGGGCCTGCTGCGGATTGACGATGGCGACCTGGGAAGGCTCATCCTGGATCAGCGCGCAGCCGCTGAGCAGCGTCAGCGTCAGGGTAAAGAGAGTGACCCGCAATCGCGCGGGGAAAGGAAGCATCATCATGACGTTTTAGCCTGTTGCTCAGTCGCTATCGGTGTCGGGCCCCAGTCGGGCAGGGCGGCCAGCGCGGTAGCCAGCGCCGGGCCAAAGGGGTTGCGGAGATCGGCGGCCAGCGTCCCGTCAGGCGCTGCCGCCTCCTGTTCGATACGTTCGGCGTAGCGCCGCAGCTGTTCGGCGCAGCGGGCCAGCGTCGGGTCTCCCGGCGCGGCGTTGAGCCGGTAGCCTTCGCTGAGGCGGGCGATCTCCTCGGCCTGGGCGAGGGTGGCGCGCATCGGCCAGCCTTTCGCCTGGGGCCAGGGATGGGCCCAGGTGCCCAGCGGTTCAGCGCGAACCCGATGGAGCAGCGCTTCGCTGTCGGTGAAGGCGACAAACAGAGGGGCCTGCGGCACCGCATCGTGCGGGGCGGCGAGGCAGTCCGCCAGCCGGCGATAGAGGCTGGCGAGGCGCGATTTCAGCTGCGGCGCTTCGCTGTCCGGCCAGAGATACAAATGGACAATGGAGGAGACCAGCACCCCGAGCAGGATGCCGAGCACCCGATCCCGCAGCTCGGTGAGGTTCGTCAGCGGGCCAAACCAGCTGAGGAAGGCCAGCGCAAAGGTGAAACCAATCTGGATCCCGGCGTAGGCGATACGCTCAGAGCCGGCGGCAATCCACGCCGCCAGCGCCAGCACCGGCAGAGACATCGCCAGCAGGCCCGACAGCGAATCGGTCCAGGGCTGAACAAAGACGATTAACAGCAGCGCCAGCAGGGTGGCGAGCAGCGCCCCGCCGATACGCAGCCATGTCTTTTGCATCGTGGCGCCCAGCCCGGGCTGGGCGACAATGACGCAGCTCAGCATAATGGTGTGCAGCCCTTGCCAGTCGGCAGCGGTATAGAAGACATAGCAGATTAGCGTCGCCAGCAGGGTCTTGAGCGCAAAATGGAGATAAGCGGGGTTGCGCCAGGCGTCCGGCGCCAGCAGGGGCGCCTTCTCCACCTCACCCTGCGGCAGGGCGACGGGCTCACCCTGCGCCAGCTGCTGCAGGAGGGTAGCCATCTCCTGCAGAACCGCGTGATTAATGCCACGACCGCTGAGCGCCAGGGGAGGAATGGCGCCGTCAAACTGTTCCTCGCTGAGGGCACTCTTCAGCTTCAGTACCGCCTGCGACAGCTGCTGGCGATCTTCGCTATCCGCCTCGTCTGCTTGCAGCAGCGCCGCCAGCTGATAGCAGCGCAGGGTGGCGGCCAGCCGCGAGCGCCAGGCCTGCGGTTCGGCGGCTATCTCCGGCGTGGCCCGGCTGGCCTGGGCGAACAGCGACTGCAGCTGGTTGAACTGCGCGGCGGTCTCGCCGAAGGTCGGTGGCGCTTCATCGCCAGGAGCCGTCAGCCGCCGGGCGACCTCGTGCAGCATCCCCGCCAGGCGCGCCTTAAACTGGTTGCCGGGAAAGGCCTGCTGAAAACAGGCGTTGACCAGCAAAGTGACGAGGATCGCGGTGTTAATCGCCACCCACAGCCAGAGCAGCAGCCGCACCAGGATCTCGCTCTGACTGGTCATTGACGGGAAGGTCTGAGCATAAATCACCGCCAGCGCCACCACGAAAAAAGCCAGTCCCAGCTTACCCAGCACCCGCATCAGGTAGATGGCGCAGAAAAAGAGCGCCACGGAGGCCGCCAGGCGGATCAGCGGGTAGTCATAGGTCCACTTGATGATCAGCAGCACGCCGCCGAGCGCCACGGTGACGGTAACAAAAAAGACCACGCTGACCAGCTTGATCATCAACACGTTAGGCTGACTGACGTAGAACACGACGATCAGCGCAACGGCCAGGAAGGGGATCTGCAGGGTCATAAACAGGGTGATGAGCACCGCGCAGCTCAGCGTCAGGCGCAGCGTGTAGCTGGCGCGTCCCGGCGCGTCGCGCAGCTCCTGGCGTAAAAAATGGGCGAGAGGAAACATCGCGTCCCCCGGCTACGGCTGCAGCACGGCGCTGGCCGAGGCGCCCATGCGGAACAGCGCCGGATCGGGATCGCTGACGGCGATTTTCACCGGGAAGCGCTGCGAGACGTGAACCCAGTTAATGCTTTTTTGGATCAGCGGCAGCCCTTCGATGACGCTCCCGCCTTCGGGCAGGACCCCGGAGCCGACCGAATCGACTACCCCGTTAAAGGTCCGGTTGTGGTTGGTCATCACGGTGATCCGCGCCGCCACGCCGGGGCGCACGTTGTTCAGATCGGTCTCGCGGAAGTTAGCGATCACATACCAGCGGTCGTCATCCAGCAGGGTAAAGACCGGCTTCAGCGCCGAGGCGTACTGGCCGACGGTGGTTTTCAGCGCCACCACCACGCCGTTGAAGGGCGCACGCACTTCGGTAAATTCCAGATGCAGTTCGGCGAGGGCGATTTGCGCCAGGATCCCGGCGCGTTGCGCCACCATGGCATCCACGCCGGTCACGGCCGCCGAGGCCTGTCTGGCCTGCAGCAGCGTGGCCTCCAGCTCCGCCCGCGCCGCTTTCTCAGCGGTGCGCGCCTGATCGAGATCTTCCTGGGAGGCAAACCCCTGCGGCACCAGCGGCTCAAGGCGGGTGCGCGTGGAGGTGGTCTGCTTGACCAGCGCTCTGGCGCGCTCGACGGCGGCCGCCACCGACTGGGCGTTATACTCCTGCGCTTTGATGGTGCGCTGGGTCAGCATGATCTGCGCGTCGAGGGTCGTCAGCCGCGCTTTCGCGTCATCGAGCATCGCCTGATAGGGACGGGGGTCGATGCGGAACAGCAGATCGCCTTTTTTCACCCGCTGGTTATCGCGAATGGGCATCTCCACGATGCGTCCGCTGACCTCGGGCACCACATCGATGGTATCGGCATAGACATAGGCGTCATTGGTCTCCGGCGAGGTTTGCAACTGCCAGATAACCAGGATCAGCGCCAGGATAGCGGCAAGGACCAGCGCCAGCAGAGGCCACTTTTTGCGTAACAGGGGAGTGCGGGAAGTTGTCATAAGCGATCAGTGAACAAAAAACAGAAACCACAGCAGCGTGGCGAACAGGAACATCAGCGCGACATAGCTGAAGACCAGAGGAGAAAAGCGCGGCTGCCAGCCTTTACGGGTAATCAGGATATGGCAGGGGATCAGTAAAAACGCCCCGCCCAATAAGCAGAAAAACCAGCCGGGGAACGCGGCGCCCAATACCGGGATCGCGGGCGAAAGTGAGCAGCCGGAAAGCGGCAAGACGAGCAGTAACCGCGCCGGGCGGGCGATGGTGGCAATATGATTCAATAGAGCATCCCTGAGTGATCATACCAGTGTGTGATGAGTGTAATCGCCTCGTTGCGGGAATGAAAGTCAACGGATCGCCGACTGCGGGATCCTTACCCGATGGGAAAGCATGATGTGAGGCGCCAATTCCCACGCTTACGCGTAGTCAGCCGCGACGTGTAGGACTATGCTTAGCCTGAAACATAAAAAAAGAACGAGGCAATGTCATGGATAAGGAATTACTGGAAGCGGGCTACCGGGCCTACACCGGAGAGAAAATCGACGTCTACTTTAATACGGCGATCTGTCAGCATTCGGGGAACTGCGTGCGCGGCAGCGCGAAGCTTTTTAACCTGAAGCGTAAACCGTGGATTATCCCGGATGAAGTGGATGTGGCGACGGTGGTAAAAGTGATCGATACCTGCCCGAGCGGCGCCCTGCACTATCGTCATAAATAAGCGAGGAGAAGATGGAAATACTGGAAGGGCACAACAAGTTTTATGTTAACGACGCGCAGGGAAACCAGGTGGCGGAAATTGTTTTTGTTCCCACCGGCGACCACCTCAGCATTATCGAACATACCGATGTTGATCCCAGCCTGAAAGGCCAGGGCGTGGGGAAACAGCTGGTGGCGAAGGTGGTGGAAAAAATGCGCCAGGAGCAGCGGAAGATCATCCCTCTCTGCCCGTTTGCCAAACATGAATTCGATAACACCCGCGAATACGACGATATTCGCGCCTGACGTACCGGCACCGGTGCCAACCGGTGCGCTTTTCTCGCGCCATTAACGATCCGCCGGATCGCGCTGATGGGAAAAGCGGCGGATCAGATCCGGGAGATGCTCGCGCCGCATCGGCGGTGAAAACAGATAGCCCTGGAAACGGTCAATACCCAGCGATTTTAACTGCGTAAACTTCGCCAGCGAATCCACCCCTTCCGCCACGCAGCGGCTGCCGCTCAACTGGCAGTAGTAGGCCAGGCTTTTTATCAGCGCAAGCGCCTTCTGATCGTGCTGAGCGTCGTTGACGATACTCATATCCAGTTTATAGGCATTGAAGTGCAGGCGACGCGCCGGAAAGATGACGCTCCCCTGAGAAAAGCAGTCGTCCAGCATCACCCGCACGCCAGCACGTTGCAGTTCCTCCACCTGGGCGGTGGATCGGCTCTGACGGCGAAAATCGATGGTTTCAGCATATTCCAGCACCAGCCTTTCCACGCCCTCTGGCTGCCGGAGCTGCTGGCGAGCGGCTTCCACCATCCGCAGCAGGCTATCGCTGGCGGCGAGCGAGGAAGGAATATTGACCGAAAAATAGAAAGTACCCGGATGCTCATTAATATTCTGCACGGCCTCCTGCAGGACAAAGGCCGTGAGCAGCAGCCAGGCGTAGTCGGCGCGGAACTGCGGCAAAAAAGCCTGCGGATGGAGAACCTGGCCGCGGTGGCGCCAGCGGATCAGGATCTCCACCCCCTGTAGCTGTGAGCGACTATCGACGATAGGTTGAAAAACCGGGAAGACCTGGCGATCGTGGATCGCTTGTACCCATTCCTGTTCAAACGCCGACAGTGAGCTGGCGGATGAGCGCGGTAGCAGCGTACGCGGAAAGCGGGGGGCCAGATGCGGGTGATATTCCACCAGCTTTTTCACCCCGGCCAGCCGCTGGGTGTAGAGCGTTTTCTGGCTCAATCGGAGACGCCGGGCCTGCTCGCCTATCGTCTGCCCTTGCAGCAGGGCGAGGATCACTTTGAACTCGGCATGGCTCAATCCGGCGGCTCGTTTGTCGTTGAGCAGGGCGGCTTCACTGGCAAGCCGCTCAAGTCGCGGTGCGTTCTCCAGCCGATCGGCCAGCTCCGTGCAGGAGAGATCGGCGGGGGCGGTATGGACGTTGCGCAGACGATCCGGATGGCTCACCTGATAAAGCAGCGTTTGCCACAGCCAGATGGCCGGGCTGCGGCTCAGAATCAACATCGGTAACGGCTGCAAGGCCTGGTCGAGCAGCCTTGCCGCCTGGCGCAGCGTGGTGAGCATCCACAGGGGATCGTCAGGGAGAAACACCACGATCCGCTTCACGGCGGTCAGCTCCCGCAGGGACACGCCCTCGACCGGCAGCTCAACGGGCCGCTTCGCGGCGTTCACCATCAGCTGGCTCAACCCGCGGGCGGCCAGCGAGCAGGGTGAGAGGATATAGTCGGTCATCATTGATAGACAAAGGTGATGCCGATGATCGACTGCACGTTGCCGGCAGTGACCTGGCCTGTGGTCCGGGCATAGGTTGCCGTCAGACCGAGATTAACTGGCGAGGTACTGACGGTGCCCAGCGAGACCGTGCTGTTCGCCGGCACGGCGCTGCCGTTGCGGGTCAGCTGAACGCCTATCCCCTGCGCCGGCGAGGCGGAGGCGGTATTGGTGAAGATCGCGTTGGCGCTATCCGCGGTGGTGCCGGAGAGGTAATACCCCAGCTGCTGGCTTTGCGCGCAGTGCACGGTGAGCGGCACGGCCATCGATCCCGGGTAGTCGGGGAGGGTGACGGTGACATCGCGGGCGGAGACATCGCAGCCGCCGGTGGGGACCACCACGTCGTTGTTGGCGTAAATGTTCCAGATGAACTGGAAGGAGTCGCTATTGTAGTTGTTGGTCTGATGCAGGATCAGCACCGCGATTAACGATCCTGCGGTGATCGCCACCCCACCGGCGGTGCTGACCGGCGTCAGATACAGGACGGTGGGCCAGGGCTTATCGGTCCGTGAATCGTAAACCACCCGCGCCGTTTCCGTGGTGGTCGGGAAGGGGTAAGAGGTGCCGTTATATTTCACGGTGCCGGAGAAACTCGACAGCACGCCGCCGTAGGCGGATCCGCGCTGCAGGGTGACGTAGTCAGTGATCGTTTCCGGATAGTCGTTATGGCAAAAAATCTGCGTGGAGAGGTCGACCACCAGGTTTTGCCCGACGTTAACCGCCGGTGTCAGATTTACGTAGACGTTGGCTGACCCGCCGCCGATGGGGATCGTCGCCCCGGTGGCCGTTTTGCAGGCAAAGGACCAGGCGTTCATCGACCAGCTCAACAGCAGCAGGGTGGTGAACAGGGGGATAATTTTTTTCATCATAATGCTCTCCTGGCTCAGGCGTAGGTATAGGTGACGTTAATCACCGCCTGAATGGTGCCTTGCGTGGCGCCGCCGTTAACGGACAGGGCTCTGACCTGCAGCGGGAAGCGAGCGGACTGGCTGGCCTCATCCACCTGTACCGACTGGCTGCTGCCATTGTTCAGCGTGGTGCCGTCCTCGCTCTGCAGTTCGAGCTGAATATTGCCTGCCGTTCCCTGGTTTTTGTAATAGCCGGTACTGTCCGCCGTCCCGCTGAAGGTGGCCTTCACCCGTGAAGTACCCACGGGGCAGTTACTGAGATCCAGCGCCACGCTGTGCCAGGCCGATGCCGAGCCCGCGCCGATCAGGCTAAAGGTATAGAGATCGCCCAGCTCGACGGTGGCATTGACGGTGGAAACCGTGCAGGGTCTGGCCACCACCTTCCCGTTGACGGTGAGGGTGACGTCGGCCGCCCGCAGGGAAGCGCTCGCGGTTAACAGGCCGGCCAGCAGCCAGCCCACGTGGGTCCATTTCATTTCAGCCTCCGCTTACTGAAATTCCAGCGTGAATGTCGCTGTCGCATTGACATGCCCGGCGGTGACGGGCACCTGAGTGGCCATCAGACGGGCGTAAAAGTTGAGAATGTTGGTCTGGCCCGGCGTCAGCGTGGTCCAGGACATGGCTGACGACGGCGCATTGACCGGCAGCCGGGACTGCTGCTGATCGAGAATTTCCACCCCCATTCCCGCCGCCGCCGAGGCGCCGGCATCGAGTTTTAACAGGCTGGTGTTGACGCTGTCCGCCACGCCGGTGAAACCAACCTTCACCGCGGTGACGGAAGTGCCGCAGGGCGACAGCACGATGCGGAACGGCACCGGCGGCGTCGTCGCCCCGACGGCATAAAACTGCTTCGCGGCGTTGTCCTGAAAATCGACGGTGAAATCCTTCGACTCGCCGGCCACTGCGCAGGCGTTGTCGCGCACATAGCCGCTGATGGTGATCGTGCTATCGGCAGCGAAGCTCAGCGGCGCGGCCAGAGTGAGCAGAGCGCCCAGCAGATACTGCAGTGTTTTCATCATGATCTCCTTAGCGGCACGCGGCCGACAGCTGGCTGAGCGCCTGCTGCTGACTCTCCGGCGGCAGACGATAATCGGCCACGCACTGAGCGTCCGGGCCATCGCCCCATTTCACTCGCACCTTGCCCGCCAGCGGCATCCCGCTCAGGTAGACCTGGCCGTTATCCGCGACGATGCTGCCGCTCTGGTTGCTGTCGCCGGTGGCGAGGGCGCCAAACGGCACCGGTTTGCCGCGATGGGTCAGCGTCATCAGGATCTTCATTCCCACCTGCGCGTTAAAGTTGGCGCGGACGATCGCCCCATGGGTCGGCACCACGCTGACCACTGCATCATCAAGGTCGACATTGTCTGCCAGGGTGTTGGTGTCCAGCGCGATCCGGTTTTCGCGATACTCGGTGGCATAGGGCAGGACGGCATACCCGCGCCAGTCGGTGCGTACCCCGGTCTGGTTTTCCACCTTCACGCCGCCGGCGCCGGGGGCTTTCACCAGCACCACGGTATCGTTCAACGGCTGGCTCAGGGTGATGCCGTTGGCGTGCGCCAGCACGCCGCCGCTGACCCCGTAGTAGAGCTGTTTAAAGCCGTCGCTGCGGCTGTAGCCGACGTTGGCGTTGCCGTAGCCGCCGCGGTAGTTGAGCGCCGTATAGCCTGTGCTCCCGCTGTCGCCGTTGCCGCCGCCGGCATAGCCGGTCTGCACGCTATAGCTGAGGTTGTTGTCTTCCAGCAGGGTGCCGTACAGGCCCGCCAGGTTAGTCATGCGGCCATTGAGATCGTGCGACAGGCTGTAGCTGGCACTGGCGTGCCGCCAGACTGAGCGGCTATCGGAACGCAGCCAGTGGCTGAAGGGGATATTGACGTTGACCGCCAGCATCTGATCGCGCCCTTGCTGCCAGGCGTTTTTGGTCAGGCTGTAACTTAGCGACCAGTTGATATCGTCTACGGCGGCGTTGAGGCCGGCCTGCAGCTGCTCATCGGCATCGTCGGTGCCCCAGTAGGTCTGGTGGCTGCCGCTGAGATAGAGGGTGGCGGTGCGCCCCAGCTGCTGGGTCACGCTCAGTTGCACCTTGCCGCGCTTGCTGTAAGCCAGATTGTAGTAGTCGGTAAATTTGGGTTTCACCTGGATAACGCCGTCCTGAGTTTCCACACTGTAGCCGCTCATCCGGCGGTAGGTGGTATCGGCAAAGTTATAGTAGCCGCGGGTGGAGTAGCGGTAGCCCACCAGCTGCAGGTTAGTCCCGGTCTCATCCAGGGATTTGTTATAGAGGAAACGCACCGACTGTCCCTGATGCTCGCTGTCGTCCGCCAGCGTGGCGTTGGCCTGGGTGATATCCAGCGACAGGGCGCCGAAATAGCCCATGTTTTTCCCCACCCCAAGGTTAAAGGCGCGATAGCGGTCCGCCAGCTGAGTGCCGCCGTACAGGGTCCAGCCGGCCGGCAGGCCATGCATGGCCGTGCTCTGGAAAAAATCGGGCGTTTCCTGTTGGCTGTTGCCGCTGCGGTACTCCCCGGCGGTGAGGGCGAAGCGGATATGGCCTTCACGCTGCAGCACCGGCACCGTTGACCAGGGCACGCTGAAGACCTGGCGGGAGCCATCCGCTTCTTTAATCGTGACCTGCAGATCGCCGCCATTGCCCGCGGCGTAGAGATCGTCGATGGTAAACGGCCCCGGCGGCACTGTGCTCTGGTAGATTTCATAGCCGTTTTGTTTGATTGACACCTGCGCCGTGCCGCGGGCGATCCCGTGGATCACCGGCGCGAAGCCTTTCTGGCTGTCCGGTAGCATATTGTCGTCCGAGGCCAGCTGGGCGCCGCGGAAGTTGATCCCGTCGAAGACATCGCCGTTGGTATAGCTGTCCCCGAGGGTCAGCCGCGAACGCAGAGGCGTGATGTCCCGCTCAAGCCAGCTGTTAACGTGCTGCCAGCGGTTTTCACTGGAGGAAGCGCTGCCGCTGCCGCTACTGTAGCTCCACGTGCTGTTATCGCGCAGACGCCAGGCGCCAACGTTCAGGCCGCTCTGCAGATTCAGATAGGCGTAACGGCTGCTGCCACCCGTGGTGTTATGGACGTTATTGCCCGTGAAGTTATAGTTAATCAGCCCGGCGGTGATACCGTTATCCCACAGCTCCGGCGGAATATAGCCGCGCGCGCGGGTGCCCATAAATGCCTGAGGCACGGTGAGATACAGACGCTGTTGGCCGACGTCGAAGCGTGTAGTGGCTTCGCTGATAAGCGTCGTTAGCGGCACGCAGGCTGCGCTGTCCAGCGTCGCCATGCCCGGCACCCGACCGGTATCCACGCCCATGCTCGCCAGCTGGCCGCGCGTCAGACAGGGCGACAAGCCATGGCCCTGAACGTCGGCCTGGAAAGTGACGTCCCGGGTGGTCATAAAACCATTGTTGAGATAAATATCGACGCGATAGGTGCCTGGCGGCACCTCCTGGCCTTTTTCAAATCCCGACAGGTCAGCCACCGCCGCCGGATCGTCAGCTAAGAAGCGGGGGTTAAAATAGAGGTCCGCCCGCGCGGCAAACGGCTGTGAGCAGAGCCACAGCGTCAGCGCCGGCGTAATCAGGCGCCGGGCGCTTCGGCAACCCCAATGGTCCAGTCCATATTTTCGATGTGACATAATCCCTCCGGTCCGACGTTGCCCGGCTGTCAGTGCTTCTGGTCATGCGCAGCGTGGCCCGCGCGGCGGGGTACTCTGGGTTAACGCAGTACGCCATTCATTTTCGGCGTCAGCGCGCCGTAATCGTTAATCGTGCGATAGGTGATGGTGCTCCCGGCATCCGCGGGCAGCTTGACGCTGGTTTTGCCCATCGGCGGCACGAGGGCGTTTTCCAGAATGCGCGTCCCGGCGTTCAGTTCGGTCACCGTCAGGTAATAAGGGGTGGGGTTCGTCAGCGTCAGCGACGATCCGCTGCGGCTAAAGGTCAGCTTTTCCGCCGCCTGATCCGGGGGCAGGGCCAGTTTTCCCGGACGGTAGTAGAGCTTGATGCGGCTGATAATCGCCAGCTGCAGGGTATTGTCGCTGAGCTTGGATTTATCCATCGAGGGGATCGCCTTCACGTTCATCCAGAACAGGCTTTCCCGATCCTGCGGCAGCTGGTTATTGGTGGCGTCGATAATGCGCAGGGTGTTCTCTTTTTTGCCCTGCATGGCAAACAGCGGGGGAGTGATGACAAACCGGCCGTCTCGCTGACCATCGGCATTTTCCACCCATGACTGTATAAGCCAGGTGCTGTTGTCGTCATTATTGGTCACCGCGAGCTGGACCTGCTTCTGTCCCGCCGGGTAGATAACCCGGGTCGCGCCCAGCGCGACGCCCGCCTGCGCGCTGGCGCTCAACGCACCGGCGACGAAAAGTAAACATCCCGCCAGTATGCCGCGTGTCGTCGTTGCCATTTTTCTCACGTTATCTCCTTGTCTGCTCACCGTGTTGTCCTGTTTGTCTGCGGATTAATTACTGATAGGTCAATGAGAACCAGGCCTGGGCGTTGGCCGCGCCGCCGGTGACCTGGCGTCCGGTCGCCCGATATTTGGCGACAAAATTGAGCGTCGTCGGTCCGCGGTAGAGCGGCACCCAGCGGTCGGGCGGACGATTGAGCGGCAGCTGCTGGCCCTGACTGTCGAACAGCGCAATGCCAATCCCGCTGGCGATCCCCGGGCCTTCGCCCACCGAGAGCACATCGGGATTTTTACCATCAGCCACGCCGTGAAATGCCACCCCCACATGCTGGCTGACTGCGGTACTGCAATCCTGTAAATGAATCGCGAAAGGGATCGGGTTACTGTCTTCCCCGACATCATGAAATCGGTTACTGCTGATCTGCCCCAGATTGACCGTCATCTGCCGATCGCCCGCTTCGACGCGACAGGAACTCGCCATAATCAGGCCCTGAAAACGCATGCTGCCCCCAGGCAGCGTGACGTTCCACTGATTACCGGCCAGGGCCAGCGGGGGTAGTAGCAGCAGCAGACCTGATTTCATTCCCTGCATCGTTTCACTCCAGTTGGAAATAGAGAGCGGGCCCTCCTGGCCCTGATTGCCTCCCTGCGTGGATCGGGCCTTACTCGTATTGCACTTTGAACGTGGCATCCGCGTTCGCCGTACCGGCGGTCGCTGCGCCGGTCGCGTAGTAACGCGCCTGGAACGGGATGATGTTGGTGCCGTCATTCAGCGTGGTCGCGGCACTGAAGGTGGCCCCGTCCAGCGCCAGCGGCGTGCCGGTGCTGTCGAGGATCTGCACGCCAACGTTGGTTGCGCCGCCGGCGGCAGAGTTTTGCAGTGCCAGAACGGTGGTGTTGCTGCTGTCGATAGCGGTACCGGAGAAAGCGACAGAAGCTTTGGTCGCCACTGTGGTGTCGCAGTCATCCAGCTGAATGTTGAAACCGACGGAGGAGCTGGTGCTACCTGCGGTGGCAAGTTTCGCGGAACGCACCTGACCTAACTGGACGGTTTGATCGATAGAGCCGGCATCTACCGCACAGGCCGCATTGACGACTTCCCCTTTAAAATGCACTGTCCCGCCGTTGACCGTGGTGGTATCGGCCAGCGCCGCCGCGGAGCTCAGAGACAGGGCTGACACAACAACCATTGCCAGTGTTTTGATTTTCATACTGTTTTCCTTTGAACGATGTCGAAATAACGAACCGGATTGGCAGCCGATGTGCCTTCCAGGCATGTCAGATTTCAGCCGAGTAGTCAGGCTGCCGGCTCTGCACAGTTTTTACCCAACTGATGAGACAATTGGGGCCATTTTGACTCGTTGGGATAAATGATCTGTTTTTGGTTTTTGACTGGCTTATTTGTGGTTTTAAATTCTGTTTATTTGGCTTTTTGTGGGTATGTAATCTGGAGCGGTGGGCGGGAGTGCAAAAGGAATAGCGATGGCGCTGGCGAAGGATCGCCGGTGCAACGGGAGTATGGTGGGAGAAAAGTGAGTGATTGCGTGATTAAAAATATATAATAATCAATAAACTATGATTTTTTCTGCAGAAATATAGCGCGGTGAGTTGCAAAACATTACAAAACATTTTTATGATATAAACAGTTTGGCCCCAATTGACCTGTTAGCAATTGATTTTATTGTATTAAATCAATCGCTTAAATCATTTTCCTTTGACAGGCCTTTTTCCTCTAAAAGATTATTTCTTTCCCAAATCCCGGCAAAACGCGCCGCATTGCTGGCAGTGTAGCGTACCGTGTGACGAATATTACGATGTCCCAGATAATCCTGTATCAAACGGGTATCTGTACCTCTTTCCGCCAGTTCATAGCCGCAGGCGTGACGCAGCATATGAGGGTGCGTGTGCGTCACGGTGCCCGCATTTTCACCGGCGGATCGAATAATACGATATGCCTGCTGGCGTGAGAGCGGCGTACCGCGACGAGAGATAAACAGCGCGTCGGTTTTTGCCGCCGCTTTCCAGCCGGCGCGGACCTGACTCCAGCGTTCGATTGCCTCGCGCTCATCAAAGCGCAGCGGATGAATAGTCGAAAAACCGTTCTTAAGCCGCCGCACATTGACCCGTCCTTCATGCAGATCCAGATCGTGATAGTGCAGATCCAGCAGTTCGCTGATGCGCATGCCGTGGCGAAAGGCAAGCAGGATGAGGCAGTAGTCCCGTTCACCGGTTGGGCCCTGGCGAGCGGCCTGCATCATTGCCTGAACTTCTTTGGCGGTAAGAAAACGACGTCGGTTCACAATATTAGCTCCTGAAAAAAGGATGAATGACCGTCACGGCGAAACCTTACGCCATGACGAAAAGAATGCGTAATGCTAAAACGTTGTAGGGTGAAGTTGATTAATCACGAATAGATAGCACATTACATTGACTGATACTAAAAATATCGCCGGGCGATAATTCTTAATTTTAAAGATTTTAATCGTTGTCTCAATAGCCTCTCCAGATGTTATCGCCAGGTGCATAAAATAAAAGGATTTTTTCTGGCGCACGTTGTCATTAAAAAAACGGTGCGGAAATTTTGCTCGAGCAATAAATAATTCGGTCAAATCCAGAATGAACGCAGGGTTAAATTGACGCGGAGCTGGCAGGAATAAATAAGAACTTGCGGGAACAGTAATCATAATTAACGCAGGGTTAATGATAATAAATGTTATAATTTGCGAGCAGGTTGCGGGACAACGCCATCCTTGGCGTCAAGATTATTGGATCAAAGACGATCGCTGTTTGTCGCGCGTATTGTCCCAGATGCCATAGAAACGTCCCGCGTTGCTGGCGGTATACCAGACGGTATGGCGGATATTGCGATGCCCAAGGTAATCCTGGATCAAACGGGTATCGATCCCCATATTGGCCAGCGCAAAGCCACAGGAGTGACGCAGCATGTGTGGGTGGATCTCCAGCGGTAATCCCGCCAGATCCCCTGATGAGGCGATAATCTGATAAAACTGCTGGCGAGAAAGGGGATTACCTTTGCGGGAGAGAAACAGCCATTCGCTGGCTGCCTGCGGCCAGCTGCTGCGAATGGCCAGCCATCGCTTTAGGGCGTGGATCTCTTTCTCCAGCAACGGGTGGGTAGTCGAAAATCCCTTTTTGAGTCGATGGATGTAAACGCAGCGGGCAGCAAGGTCGATATCCGATATTCGTAGACGGCAGATCTCGCTGGCTCGCAGACCGTGAATGAAGCACAGTAATGTCAGGCAATAATTCCGTGCGGCATAGAGACCGGTATCGGCGGCTTTAAGTAAAGACTCGATCTCATTCTGAGTCAGGAAGTTCCTTTTTTTTATATCGGCGTTATTCGTCATGGTTTTCCCTTTTATTGCAGGCATATTTTTCTCTTTTCAGGCCTGCGTCAGGTCATTGTTAAATTCGACTGCCTTTTTATTTTGAAACGGCGTGCTGATAACGTTTTAATCTCATACGAAAGCGTTTCACCTGGTGAAGGCAAAATCTGAATGCTATCGCTGAGTGAGCGTGCGGTATCATAGGCTATCTCCATCGCCACCGATAAGGCGCCGCAAGCTGAAGGGTAAAGAAAGGGTTAGCGGGTTGAAGTGGCGTCGCTTTCCTGGTGGTTTCCACGTTCTGTACATCCCTGATCCTCTTGATGATGCCCGCATGATGATGAAGGCGCGGGCTTCCGGCCGCGGCAAGGCGGCCATCAATGCCGTCATGATTTATTGCCTGCCTGCTGGACATCATTGCGCCAGCAAACCAACCTCCCGCGCCAACAACCTTCGGGAATAGCATGAGAAATTTCTCAGACAGAATACAACTCTGCATCGTCTGGATAGCATTCACTGCAAAACTACAACAGTGATTAAACCATACTGCAAAAAGCCTGGGGATAATAGCCATTGTCTGTATGAGGGCACTTTACGCTGTATTTCAGTAATTCAGTTTAATCTAAAGCATGTGGTCGAAGTGGAGTGGTATCAGGCACGGTAAGCGCCAGTGGCGGCGATATTAGTGGGCTGGAAAAAAGGGGGATATGATGAGGGCCGGGATACGGTCTGAGGGGGCGCGGGAATATTCTGCGCTATGCTAAGAATAAGGCGCATGCCACAAATGTCAGCCAGACAACTAAAGTATGAGGGGACGTTAAAGGCTCCGGCGGCGGGAGGAATGACGTCCTGAAGACGCCGAAGCCTCAGTTTCACCATTTTTCGTCACGTGCTTCCTGGCGACCTTCGCGGCGGTTTTCCCGTTTATCGTGACGGCAGCTGGCGTTGCTTTGATTGTTATTGCGGACGCATTCCTGCTTGGTATCACGACCTTGCTCGCGGCTATCCTTTCGGATATCGCGGGCGTCCTGGCGTTTGTCGCCACGCCAGGTCGCCTGCGCCGAAAACGATGGCGCCAGCAGCGCGACGCAGACCAGGGCAAGTAAGCCTCTTTTCATGGAGATGGCCTTCTGTTTTTATAAACACAATAAATAATTAGCAGGTAATTATAAAATTATCATATAGCTTAAGTGAGGATAGCACAAAATGCATCGCTGCCAGCGATAACGTTGTTTTTTATTAAATGAATTCGTCGTTTCTGATGTCTATGTTTTTATTGTGTTTTAATGCGATATAAGCAACATAACTTTTGGATGAGTCGTAGATATAATGAATTATTTGGCTTGATATTAGTCAAGTGAATTAAATACGTCTGTTGTGAATGATTAAGTCGCGTGCAATATTTACCGCATGAGTTTTTTCTCATCTCATAAGCCAAATGGATAAACAAATAAAAGGAACTATATTATGAAGCGTTTAACTGTTGCTGCAGCAGTCCTGTCCACCGTATTTATGAGTGCCGGTGCTTTTGCGGATACTGACCAGGGTGAAGTTATTATCACCGGACGCGTTGTGGGAACCACGTGTCAGTTTCTTGATGGCAACAACTCTACCACTATTACGATGAACCAGGTCGGGCAGGAAAGTCTTGCAAGTCTGGGTGCCGGCGCCACCTATACCGGCATTAAAAACAGCACCACGGTGCCATTAAAATTAAAATGTACCGGTGCTGCGCCGAAAATCAGCCTGGCACGTAACCAGTTTGATACCACTTACCCGAACATTACGAAAAATACCGTAGCGGGTGGCGCATCCGGCGTCGGCTTTGTGGTGACAGCGAATGACGCCGAACTAAACGCCAACTCGCTGATTCCTCTTAATGGGGATCCTGATGAAAACGGTGTATATACCATTGATTTTTCAGCACAGTATGCGGTGGTGGCCGCAGGTAACGCAGTCACCCAGGGCGATGTTGAGTCAACCCTTACGCTGACCGTGGTAACCGAGTGATGCTGTCACCCGGCGAGACGCAGGGCGTTCGCCGGGTCTCTGTTTACATGGAGTGAAAGAGATGAAAGGATTCATTCTGCTGCTACTGACCTTTTTCATTATCCCCGCACAGGCGGGTATTGTGATCTATGGGACGCGCGTTATTTATCCGGCCGGTAAAAATGAGGTGATGGTGCAGTTAATGAATCGCGGCGATCGCGGCGCCCTGGTACAGGCGTGGATCGACGACGGTAATACTTCCATTGCCCCGGAAAATATCCGCGTGCCTTTTCTTATTTCACCGCCGGTGGTGCGCGTCAGAGCCAATACCGGTCAGCAGCTTAAAATAAAAGCATTATCCAATACGTTACCGCAAAATCAGGAAAGTTTATTTTATCTGAATGTCCTCGATATCCCACCCAATGCCAGCGTGAATGATGGTAAAAATGTGGTGAAATTTGCGATCCAAAATCGAATTAAGTTGTTTTATCGCCCGGAAGGTGTCGCTGGCGTTACGCAGGCCAGTTTTCATCATTTAGACCTGCAGCAAAAAGGTAAAAATGTACTGCTTAAAAATAACAGCGCAAACTGGATAACGATCCCTGAAATTAAAGTGAATAATGTGAAAGGAAACAGTAAAGCCATTATGCTGGCGCCATTTTCACAGCAAATGATCACCCTCAGCGGCAGCGTTGCCAGACAGTACAAAATAACTCTTATTGATGATTATGGAAATTATATTAGTGATAGCATCAGCGTAAAATAAAAAGAGGTGGTTATGTTAAGGATGACATCACTGGCCCTGGCAATTATTGCATCATTATTTGCTGAAGCCCTGGCGGCAGAAGAGACCTTTGATACCAACTTTATGTTCGGCGGGATGAAAGGGGTCAAAGACAGTCACTATCAGTTTACAGATGACGCACCGATTGCGGGTGAATATAACCTGGATGTGTATGTCAATAACAAGTGGCGTGGGAAATATGACCTGACAGTGAAGGAGCAGCCAGGGGAAAGCTGCTTGTCACACTCCCAGCTGCAGCAGCTCGGTATTAAAGCCGAGAGGCTGGACAAAAAGGATCTGGCGCAATGCATCACGCTACGCGAGGCTGTGCAGGGGGGGAAATATCATTTTGATATCTCCACCCTGACCCTCGAGCTCACTGTCCCGCAGGCGTTTGTTAATGAGCTGGAGGCGGGCTATGCTTCCCCGGAAAGCTGGGACCGCGGGGTCAACGCCTTCTATACGTCCTATTATGCCAGTCAGTATTACAGCGATTATAAAAGCGCCGGGAATAACAAGAGTACCTTTGCCCGTTTTACCAGCGGTTTAAATCTCCTGGGATGGCAACTGCACTCTGACGCCAGCTATAACAATAATGATTCTGGCGCCGGTGAGTGGAAAAGTAACACCCTTTATCTGGAGCGAGGCTTCGGCGAGATAGAGAGTACGCTGCGCGCTGGCGATATGTACACATCAGGCGATATATTCGACACTGTGCGCTTTCGCGGGGTGCGCTTATATCGCGATATGCAGATGTTGCCCAACTCCAGACGCAACTTTACGCCGATCGTCCAGGGGATTGCGCAAAGCAATGCCCTGGTCACCATTGAGCAAAATGGCTTTGTCATTTATCAGAAAGAGGTGCCGCCCGGTCCCTTTGCCATCGCTGATTTACAGATGGCCGGCGGCGGGGCCGATCTTGACGTGAGCATCAGAGAAGCAGACGGGACGGTCACCAGCTATCTGGTTCCCTTTTCTTCCGTTCCCAATATGCTGCAGGCAGGCGTCTCGAAATACGATCTTGCTGCCGGACGCAGCCATATTGAGGGGGCCGATCGGCAGGCTGATTTTATCCAGGGGACCTATCAGTATGGTCTGAACAATCTGCTGACGCTGTATGGTGGTTCGATGCTGTCGAATCACTATTCGGCTTTTACCCTCGGGACGGGCTGGAATACCTGGCTCGGCGCTATTTCCGTCGATGCCACCCAGTCGCACAGCGAGCAGGATAACGGCACCTATGATGGACAAAGCTATCAGGTGGCTTACAGTAAATTCCTCACCCCAACCCAGACCCGTTTTGGCCTCGCGGCCTACCGCTATTCCAGCCGCGATTACCGCACCTTTAACGATCACGTGTGGGCGAAGAACAGAACCCACTATCACCGCGACGAAAATGATGTCTACGATATTGCCGATTATTATCAATATGATTTCGGCAGGAAAAATTCCCTGTCGGCCAGTTTGAGTCAGGCGCTTCCGGCGGGCTATGGCGCGATTTCCCTGAGCGCCCTGTGGCGCGACTACTGGGGAAAAAGCGGCAGCAATAAAGATTATCAGCTCGGCTACTCGAATACCTGGCAGCGGCTGACCTATACGCTATCGGCTAGCCAAACCTATGACGAATATCATCACCAGGATAAGCGATTTAATCTTTATTTCTCCATTCCGTTCAGTTGGGGGGACGACCTGACCGCGCCGCGCCGTCGGTTGAATCTGTCTAACTCCACCACCTTCGATAACAGTGGCTTTGCCTCCAATAACACCGGACTGAACGGCATTGCCGGCTCGCGCGATCAGTTCAGCTACGGGGTTAATCTCAGTCATCAGCAGCAAAATAATGAAACCGCTGCCGGGGCCAACCTTACCTGGAATGCCCCGCTGGCCACACTGAGCGGAAGTTACAGCCAGTCGTCAAACTACACCCAGACCAGCGGAAGCCTCTCCGGGGGCCTGGTGCTCTGGTCCGGGGGCGTGAACCTGGCGAATCGGTTATCAGACACCTTCGCGATTTTGCAGGCGCCGGGGCTGGAGGGGGCTTATGTCAATGGTCAGAAATACCGCACCACCAACGGGAAAGGGATCGTGCTCTACGACAACCTCACGCCGTTCCGTGAAAACGCCCTGATGCTGGATGTGTCGGATTCCCACAGTACGACGGAACTGAAAGGCAACCGGAAAATGGTGGCTCCGTATCGGGGGGCTGTGGTGGTCAGCCACTTTGATACCGACCAGCGTAAGCCGTGGTTGATTCATGCCCGACAAGCCGCGGGTGAGCCGCTGCCGTTTGGTTATGAAATCGAGGATAACCGGGGGCAGAATGTCGGGGTCGTGGGCCAGGGCAGCTTATTATACATCCGCACGGATACTGTTCCGTCGACGCTGAAAGTGGCTGTTGATAAAGCAAATAATCAGTACTGCACGATCACCTTTAAACAAACCATTGATGAAGAGCAGACCTATGTCTGCCGGTAAAGGAATATTACGATGAGATGGCTACTGTTTCTGCTATTCACCTTCAGTACCTTTGGCGCCTGGGCGGGGAACTGCGACCTGAACACCAGTCATATCCAGAAAGGGATTGAGGGGTACGGTACCTATATTTTCAAACCCGTCACCCTCTCCGGTACTCTGGCGTTACGCGAAGGCACCTTTACCAATGATGACTGGCTGTTTGTTTGTCAGTCATTACAGAACGTCGTGATTACCCTGACAGGAGAAGCGCAGCACAGCACCGAGTATAATTTCCTGGTGGGCCACGAAAAATATAAAATTAAATTCGACTTGTCGCCGCATAATATTTCCGGCACCGATTTGACCGAAAAAATTCACTATAAATTGTCTGACATTTTTAATGATACCGCCTCGATTAGCTATGCCATCAGTAAGGGAGAGGTCGCAGGCAGGCCGGTGATCACCCCCGGTCAGCCCTTTACGGTAAGTTATAAACTCAATCTGAGGTACTGTCAGAATAAGGATAAAGAGTGCACCGATATCCCCATTACCTATATTTATCATATCATTTTGCAAATCAACGTGATGACCTGTGGTTTTGAGAATCCGACGACGGAAATCAACATGGGTGAATATAATTTCATCGATATTAAACAGGGAACCGTAGCGTACCGCCCGGAGGTGATCTATATCGACTGCCGCCAGGGAGAGTCCGGTGTACTGGAACTGACGCCGGGCAAGATTGAGTACTCGTTCAGGAGCGCATCGGGACTGAAAAACGGCCAGGTGTTAGCCAACGATGAGGAATTATCTGCCACCGGCGCCGGTGAGGTCGGGTTCCATATTCAGGATGCCAGCGGGGCGGATATCCAGTATGACAATGGCTACCTGTACGAAACGCCTCAGGAAGCCGTGCACGGCAAAAACCCAATTACCCTTAATATCAAGCCAATGAAGTATGGCGAGAATATACGTACCGGGGAGATGAAAAGCCGGGTCATCATCGTGGTCAACAATAACTAACCCCGCTTTGCCTGTCGACGCCAGCCCAGGCTAATGTTATCTCTATCTGTCAGGGGGCATACCGCTTCCCCTGGCCGACAGGGCAGGCAAACGGTTCGCCGCCCGGTGAGATAAACTCTTTACGCAATGGCATAATGATGAATACTCCGATTGCGCAGCGCGACTGGCGCCTGCTGGCGGCCGGGAGCGGCGGGCTCCTTCTGCTGGTGGCCGGCATCATGTTGCACAGCCACTGGGGCGATTTTCTCCAGTGGTGCCTCGCCACCCAAATAACCTTACATCGCTATCTGGTGATGTATCTTTTACTGCTGAATAATCACCAGTACAGCGGCGGCGTCTGGCTGTTAGTGGGCGCCTTTCTCTACGGCGTGCTGCACGCCATCGGGCCGGGTCACGGCAAGTTTATCGTCACGACTTACCTGAGCACCAACCCGGAGAGCCTGATGGCGGCGCGGGTGGTGCCCTTTCTCGGCAGCCTGTTGCAGGGCGTCAGCGCCATCCTCTTTGTCTTTATTCTCGCGGTAGGACTGAATCTGGCCGCCGGCGATCTCAGCGCCAGCCGCTGGTACGTTGAGAAGATCAGCGCCCTGACCATCGGCGCCTTTGGAATTTACATTATCTTTCGCGCGCTGCAGAACCTGGGGCCGGGCAAGAGAGTGATTCGCGCCATGACGCCGGTGCATCAGCATGATGCCTCGTGCGGCTGCGGGCACCACGGCGTGGGGCACAACCTGCACGGCGCCGACTGGAAAACACGCCTTGGCGTGGTGCTGGCCATCGGCGCCCGCCCCTGCAGCGGGGCAATCATGATCCTGCTGTTCGCCAACGCGCTGGGGATTGTCAGCTGGGGCATCGCCGCGGTGATGACCATGGCGCTGGGCACCGGACTTTCGATCCTCGGTCTGTCACTGACGGTGCACTATGCCCGTCACCGTATGGCCAACAGGCTGACGGTGGGGAGTCGTCCGCGGCCCTGGCTGGTGCCGCTGGTGAAGATCCTCGGCGGGCTGGCGCTGATCCTCTTTGCCGCCGGGTTGTTTTTCACCGTGGTGCCGATCAGCGCCAACGGCGACTTTATCGCCGCCGGCTGTTAACGACTTTCCAGCAGGTGCATCAATACCCGCAGCGCCTGATCCAGTTGCAGGCGTTCGCTGTCACTGAGTCCTGCCAGCAGCTGCCGTTCATTATCGACATGCGTTTCCACCGCCTCATCGATCCGCTCACGCCCGACAGGAGTCAGGGCGACCAGCATACTGCGGGCATCCTCCGGGTTCGGCAGGCGGGTAATAAATCCGCGTTTCTCCAGCGCCTTCAGGCGATGAGTCATGGTGCCGGAGGTGATCATCAGCGTGGAGAAGAGCTGGGTCGGCGAAAGAGTGAAAGGGGGGCCGGCGCGGCGCAGCGTCGCCAGCATATCAAACTCCCAGCGCACCAGATCGTGGCGCGTAAAGGCCACTTCCACCTGCGGCTCCAGCAGCATGGCGCATCGTTTCAGGCGGCCTATCGGTCCCATTGGGCTGCAGTCCAGATCCGGTCGCTCCCGCTGCCACTGGGCGAGAATGCGATCCACGGCGTCGATCGCGGGTGATTTGTCCATCAGTGCTCACTTGTCTTGATATCAAGATACTTGTCGGTACATACTTCAGTCACCAATTTAGCTTGAAGTGAAGATAAAATCATGGCTTTTCTCTCACGTAGTCTGATGATCGACTTACTGCTCACCGCGCTGGCACCCGCTATCTGGGGGACGACCTATATCGTCACCTCCCAGTTCCTTCCTCCCGATCGGCCATTTATCGCTGCGCTGCTGAGGGTGTTGCCGGCAGGCATCGCCCTGCTGATCTGGAGCCGTCGTTTCCCGCAGCGCGGCGAGTGGGCAAAGCTTATCGTTACCGGCATTTTAAATATCGGCGCTTTCCAGGCGCTGCTGTTTATCGCTGCCTATCGCTTACCCGGTGGACTGGCGGCGGTGATTGGCGCGATCCAGCCGCTGCTGGTGATGCTCCTCGCCTGGTGCGTTGATCGGCAGCGCTCGCCCTGGCTGGCGGTGTTCTCCGCCATCGCCGGTATACTCGGTATGGCCATGCTGCTGCTGTCGCCGCACACCGTCCTCGACCCGCTGGGGATCGGCGCGGCGTTTCTCGGCGCGATCAGTATGGCGCTGGGCACCTGGCTCTCCCGCCGCTGGGCGCTCTCCTTGCCGATTGTCGCGTTGACCGGCTGGCAGCTGGCGATTGGGGGAGTGGTGCTGGCCCCGGTGGCGCTGATCGTTGACCCCCCTCTGCATCAGGTGACAGCGCTGCAGGTCGCAGGCTATCTGTGGCTGTGCGTCGCGGGCGCCATGCTGGCCTATGGCCTGTGGTTCCGGGGGATTGGCCGCCTCTCGCCGGTGGCGGTGTCGGCGATGAGTCTGCTGAGCCCGGTGACCGCCGTGGTGCTGGGATGGATTTTCCTTGGACAAAAGATCCAGGGGATGGCGCTGGTGGGGTTGATCGTGGTGCTGGCGAGCGTGCTGTCTATCCAGCGCGCGCTGGCGCGCCAGGCGGCGGGAGCAAAAACGAAAAAAGCCCCATAACGGGGCTCGACATTGCTGCGTGCGGGGTGGGCGGCGGGAGCCAGACCAGCCACCCGCAGGCGGCCTGTCCGGCAGCTCCCTCTGCAACCATTCGCTTATTTAGACAGCTCGGCGGTCATATGGACCTGGTTGCCGGTGTACGCTTCGGTGATGTGGTAGGAAGCGCCTTGTTCTTTCGCAATGGTCGCGATTTTCGCTTCTGCGCTGTCCAGGGTATCTGCTGTCACGCTCACCGGATGCGCGAAGCTAGCAAAAGAAACCAGGGAGAGCATACCGGCAGCGGCGAGTAATTTTACGTTTTTCATGGTGTTTGTCCTTTTAACTTTTATGGTGGAAAGCGTGTTTGCTTTCGATGGACTTATAATAAGTCTGCTAACTATAACGTGCGTTGCAAAAAGTGCGATTTAGATCACATTTTTATGGCGGTTTGATGGCGGAAATATGATCGTTTATCGATTTTTTAATTTAAAAACAATGGATTAATGATTTGTTTCTGGAAGGGGATATCACATGGGCTGCCCTTGTTCAGGGAGAGGAATGCGCCTCATTCATGCTTTCATCATTCGTTGTATGAATGGTTTGGTGCTGTTTTCACCACCGCAAAGGCAGATTCAGACTTATCGCGATGGCCTTCCGAGGGCTTTTTCTGCATGCTGTTGCGGTCACTTTCTCTCGCACTGGCGTTAGGCTTGCTGCGCTGTAAACAACCACCCTCTCGTTTTCATCTATCAATGACTGTTTATTAATAGTTGATGGTTATCTGTTATATAACTTAATGAAACGTGAACAAATGTATATTTGTCGGCGAATAAATAGCATTCTTTGACGCCGATAGCACCAGCGAACTGATATTTTTAAGTTCGTTACCTGACGCCTTAAATATTGCGGCTCCCGGTCAGTCGAAGATTCTATTAGCAGTGGCATAAATCAGCATCGCCTGATGTTTCTGGTTCTATGCGAATTCACAGTGTGCTCATTGATTCGTAATTCACTCTGACAAGGAAATGGCAATGAAAAAGGTTCTTCTCTCTGCAGCAATGGCAACCGCGTTTTTTGGCATGACTGCTGCCCATGCAGCTGATACCAATGTTGGCGGCGGCCAGGTTAATTTCTTCGGTAAAGTTACCGATGTATCCTGTACTGTTTCTGTTAACGGCCAGGGCAGCGATGCGAACGTTTACCTGTCTCCGGTAACCCTGACTGAAGTTAAAGCGGCAGCAGCGGATACTTATCTGAAACCGAAATCTTTCACCATTGACGTCTCTAACTGCCAGGCTGCTGACGGCACCAAACAGGATGACGTAACCAAACTGGGCGTGAACTGGACCGGCGGTAACCTGCTGGCTGGCGCAACCAGCAAACAGCAGGGTTACCTGGCGAACACCGAAGCTTCCGGTGCCCAGAACATCCAGCTGGTGCTGTCTACTGACAACGCCACCGCGCTGACCAACAAAATCATCCCGGGTGACAGCACTCAGCCGAAAGCAAAAGGCGATGCTGCTGCTGTAGCCGATGGCGCGCGCTTCACCTACTACGTTGGTTATGCGACCAGCGCACCGACCACAGTAACTACCGGTGTGGTCAACAGCTACGCGACTTACGAAATTACCTATCAGTAATTCCGCCAGAAAATAAAACTGCCCCGCTCCGGGGCAGTTAATAACAATAATAAAGCGGCGATGTCCGCCGCTTGTATTTTTATTCTGAGGTCAGCATGAAGCGTATTGCCCTTTTTTTCTGTTTCATTTTTAGTTTTGCGGCCCATGCCAACAACATTATTGTTAACGGTACCCGCTTTATTTATCCAGGAAATGAAAAAGAAATAACGGTACAGCTTTCAAATAACGCCGACCGTCCGGCACTGGCGCAGGCCTGGCTGGATAATGGCGATGCCGATGCCACACCGGATACCATTACCACCCCGTTTATTATCACCCCGCCGATCTCGCGCGTTGACGCCAAAAGTGGCCAGACGCTGCGTATTAAGCTCGGCAGCAGCGCCGGTCTGGCGAAAGATAAAGAGACACTGTGGTGGCTGAATCTGCTGGAAATTCCACCGGTAGTGGCCAATCAGAAAAATGAAGGCCAGAACGTGCTGCAGCTGGCGATCCGTTCCCGCTTTAAATTTATTTACCGCCCTGCCGGACTGGGCAACCGCGATGCGGCGGCCGAGAAGCTGACGCTGACTGCCAACGGCAGCAGTCTCGCCATCAATAACCCGACACCGTTCTACATTACCGTCAGCCGTATTTCCCGCGACGGCGGTAAAGCCCTGAACAGCAAAACCGTGATGCTGGCGCCGCAGTCCAGCCAGACGGTAGCACTCTCCTCCGCCGTCAACCGCGGCGAAACCCTGACCGTTAACAACATTAATGACTATGGCGCCGATGTCGCAGTGAAAGTGGCCGTTAAATAAGGGAAAAGCTAATGAAGCAGAGGTCATTCTGCCCGGGAAGATTAAGCACCGCGATAGCCATCGCGCTGTGCTGCTTTCCGCCATTTTCCAGCGGACAGGAAAACCCGGGAACGGTATATCAATTTAACGACGGCTTTATTGTCGGTAGCCGCGAGAAGGTCGATCTGTCTCGCTTTTCGACCAGCGCGATTACCGAAGGCACTTACTCCCTTGACGTCTACACCAACGACGAGTGGAAAGGGCGCTACGACCTGCGCATCGCGCGCGACAAAGACGGTAACCTTGGCGTTTGCTACACCAAAGCGATGCTGACGCAGTACGGCATCGCGGCGGAAAAGCTTAACCCAAAGCTCAGCGAACAGGAGGGGTACTGTGGTAGCCTCAAATCCTGGCGTAACGAAGAAAACGTCAAAGACAACCTGGTCCAGTCCTCCCTGCGGTTGAACATTTCGGTACCGCAGATCTATGAAGATCAACGTCTGAAAAACTATGTCAGCCCGGAGTTCTGGGACAAAGGCATTACTGCGCTCAATCTGGGCTGGATGGCCAACGCCTGGAACAGCCACACCTCTTCGGTCGGCGGCTCGGATAACAGCAGCGCCTATCTTGGCGTCAACGCCGGCCTGTCGTGGGACGGCTGGCTGCTGAAGCACATCGGCAACCTGAACTGGCAACAGCAGCAGGGTAAAGCGCACTGGAACAGCAACCAGACCTATCTCCAGCGCCCCATTCCGCAGCTCAACTCCATCGTCAGCGGCGGTCAGATTTTTACCAATGGTGAATTTTTCGACACCATCGGTCTGCGTGGGGTCAACCTTTCCACCGATGACAATATGTTCCCGGATGGCATGCGCTCGTATGCCCCGGAAATTCGCGGCGTGGCGCAGAGCAACGCCCTCGTCACCGTGCGCCAGGGCAGCAACATTATCTATCAGACCACCGTTCCGCCCGGGCCGTTTACCCTGCAGGATGTCTATCCTTCCGGCTATGGCAGCGACCTTGAGGTCTCGGTGAAAGAGGCGGATGGCTCGGTGGAAGTGTTTAGCGTGCCTTACGCTTCCGTCGCCCAGCTGTTGCGCCCGGGAATGACCCGCTACGCGCTCTCCGCCGGTAAAGTGGACGACAGTTCTCTGCGTAACAAGCCGATGCTCTATCAGGCCACCTGGCAGCACGGTATCAACAACCTGCTGACCGGCTATACCGGGGTCACGGGTTTCGACGACTATCAGGCCTTCCTGGTGGGGACCGGGATGAACACCGGCATCGGCGCGCTCTCCTTTGACGTGACCCATTCGCGGCTGAAGAGTGATACCCATGATGATTCGGGGCAGAGCTATCGCGCCACCTTTAACCGCATGTTTACCGATACCCAGACCAGCATCGTGCTGGCGGCGTATCGCTACTCGACGAAAGGTTATTACAACCTCAACGACGCGCTGTATGCCGTCGATCAGGAAAAAAACAGCCGCAGCAACTACACCCTGTGGCGGCAGAAAAACGGCATGACCTTCACCGTGAACCAGAACCTGCCGGACGGCTGGGGCGGGTTTTATCTGAGTGGCCGTATCTCCGATTACTGGAACCGTTCCGGGACCGAGAAGCAGTATCAGGTCAGCTACAACAACTCATTTGGTCGTCTCTCCTGGTCGGCGAGCGCGCAGCGCGTTTACACGCCAGACAGCTCCGGTCATCGCCGCGACGATCGCATTTCACTTAACTTCAGCTACCCGCTGTGGTTTGGCGATAACCGCACCGCCAACCTGACGTCGAACACCTCGTTCAACAACTCGCGCTTTGCCAGCTCGCAGATTGGTATCAACGGTTCGCTGGACAGTGAAAACAACCTTAACTACGGCGTGTCGACCACCACGGCCACCGGCGGCCAGCACGACGTGGCGCTCAACGGCAGCTACCGTACGCCATGGACCACGCTCAACGGCAGCTACAGCCAGGGCGAAGGCTATCGCCAGAGCGGCCTGGGCGCCAGCGGGACGATGATCGCCCATAGCGGCGGCGTGGTGCTCTCGCCCGAAAGCGGCTCGACGATGGCGCTGATTGAAGCCAAAGACGCTGCCGGCGCCATGCTCCCGGGGTCGCCGGGCACCCGTGTGGACAGCAATGGTTACGCCATCCTGCCGTATCTGCGCCCGTACCGGATTAACGCCGTCGAGATCGACCCGAAAGGTAGCCTTGACGATGTCGCCTTCGATCGCACCGTGGCGCAGGTTGTGCCGTGGGAAGGCAGCGTGGTTAAGGTGGCGTTCGGCACCACGGTGCAGAACAACCTCACGCTGCAGGTGCGCCAGGCGAACCATGAGCCGCTGCCGTTTGCGGCGAGTATTTTCTCTCCTGATGGTAAGGAGATCGGCGTTGTCGGCCAGGGCAGCATGATGTTTATCAGCGATGCGAATGCCAAACGCGCGATTGTGAAGTGGAGCGGCGGGCAGTGTTCGGTGGATCTGGGACCGCAAACAACAAAGGATAGCGTATGTCGCTGAGGAAATTACTAACGCTTTTTATCGTCTTAATGGCGCTGGGAACCACCTCGTCCTGGGCCGTCTGTACGCGCCTTTCTTCGCCAACGGTGATGCTGGACATGGTGGTGGGCAGGGTGGTGGTGCCTCCGGATCTGCCGGTGGGGTCGGTGATCCTCACCCGCGACTGGACGATGAGCGCCCCCGGCGGCGCGAGCTATCGCTGTACCTCCGGCACCAACCGCTTCGCGGCGAAGATTGTTGCGCCAGGGGCCACGGACCTCGGGAATAAAATCTATTCCACCAACGTGCCGGGTATCGGCATGCGTTTCAGCCGCGGCGGCGCGACGGTCAATATCGTCTATCCCGACGTCTTTTCGTCTCGGGTATCGGGTACCACCAACTATTCGCTGGAGGGATCGCGCTTTACCCTGGAGATAATCAAAACCGCGGCAACCACCGGCAGCGGCACCCTGGCGACGGGAAAATACACCTCCTATGACTGGGAGAGCGGCGGCAACCCGATCCTCGAAACCTATCTGAGCGCCAACGCCATCACCGTGGTCTCGCCCTCCTGTACGGTGATGAGCGGGAAGAATATGAATGTCGATGTGGGCTCCATCCGGCGCAGTGACCTGAAAGGGGTGGGCACTACCGCGGGCGGGAAAGATTTTAATATCGATCTGCAGTGCAGCGGCGGCCTGAGCGAAACCGGGTATGCCAACATCAGCACCTCGTTTTCCGGAACGTTGGCTACCAGCACGACGGCGACTATGGGCGCGTTGCTCAATGAAAAGGCCGGTAGCGGTATGGCAAAAGGCGTCGGTATTCAGGTACTGAAGGATGGATCGCCGCTGCAGTTTAATAAGAAATACACCGTTGGCCGCTTGAATAATCAGGAGATCCGCTACATCACCATACCGCTGCACGCGCGCTTTTATCAGTATGGCCCGACGACCAGCACCGGCGAGGTGGAGTCGCATATGATCTTTAACCTGACGTACGATTAATACGGGAGGGGGAATGAAGGGATTGCCGAAACACACTATCGCGTGGCTGATATTCTGCGGCAGCCTCGCCGCCCCCTCGGCGTGGGGTTTCGAGACCAATTATGACCGCGGACGGGTCGAATTTGCCGGGCGGGTGACGGATATTTCCTGCAGCGTCGCGCTGAATGGCGGTCAGCATGCCGGCAATGGCAACGTCTGGCTGGCGCCGGTCAGCCTGGCGGAAGTGCACGATCGCGGGGCCGGGGCGTTTATGAAGCCGCAGCCATTTACCCTGGCGCTGTCAAACTGTCAGTTGCGCCATGACGGTGGGGCCGCCTCGCAGGACGAAGTGCGACGGGTCAGCGTTCGCTGGATTGACGGTTTTTTACTGACGGCGGTCGGGAATGAGAATGCGGGCTATCTGGCCAATACCTTGCCAGATGGGGCGCAGAATATTTATCTGGCGCTGTCGACCAATGATAATAATACGCTGGATAAAAGTAATAAAATTGTCCCGGCGGACCCGCAGCAAAATCAGGTGCATTTGCAGGAAAACGCGGTCAGCGGTGGGCTGTTCACCTATTACGTGGGCTACGTTTCGCCAACGCCAAAAAGCGCCACCAGTGGGCCGATTACCAGTTGGGCAACGTGGGAATTAGTTTATAATTAAGCAATGCAAAAAAGCCGGAGAATCCCCGGCTTTTTTTATCGGGTAATATCGTCAGCAACCAGTTGTTCAATACTGACTTCCTGCCAGTAATGGCCCTGAATGGCAAACCATTCCATTCCCTGCAACCATTTTTTATGGTCTTCGCTTTCCACCCCCTCAATAATCACGTTGTGATGATTGCGGGATAAAAAGGTCACCAGGGCATCCATTAACTGGCGGCCTGACTCTTTGCGCATCAGATGCCAGAAAAAATCTTTATCAATTTTGACATAGTCAAAATGATACCCTCTGATGGCGTTAATCCCCGCATAGCCTGAGCCGAAGTCATCGAGCCACAGCGAGGTATCTTGCGGGTTTTGCCAGGCGGCCAGGGAATTATTGAGAAGATTCTCAGCGTTTTCGGTCACTTCGAAATGGACGCAGGTGAGTGCGGCAATTTTATCTTTTATTTCCTTCTGACGCAGCAGATTCAGGATATGGTCGTCGACGTTAATCGTGGCGGAAATGTTGTTGTGTAAAAACCATTCTTTATGTTTTTCAATCAATGCCAGTTGCTCGAGAAAAATACGCTCACGAACCGCCGCGGTAGCATGACGAAAAAAATACTCAGGAGAGACGGTAAGATTATCGAAGCGGCTCAGGCATTCAACCGCGACTAAGGTACCTTGTGGGGAAAACATTTTCTGAAAGACGTAGCGTACAGCGATATCATTACGAGATAAAATGTTGTCTTCGGTTATTTTAGTGTTCATTATCCCTCATCACGAGGTTAGTCAGACAATAGGCAGAGGATACACTAATTATAGGCTACCTGATGGTTAATGGGAATGGCAGGAAATGTAAATCAACAGCGAATAAGTACGCTTTATCCGCTATTGATTTACTGGAGCATAATTTAACATTGATGGAGTGCGGCAATACGCTGGTTCATGGCGCGGGAATTATCAATGCCCAGCTTTTGCATGATATGGATACGATGGCTGTGAACCGTTTTATGGGCAATGCCGAGCAGGGCGGCAATACGCTTGTTATTATTGTTGGCAATCAGCAGTTCGAGGATCTGGCACTCCCGTGGCGACAGCTGTTTGCGCAACCTTCGCGGTGGCAGTTCGCTGGCGCCCTCTGCGCGCTTGACGATAGAGGAAAAAAGAGATAATGGAGATTTTTCGCTAATAATCATGGCATTATCAATAGTTATCAACTCTCTGCACAGGGCGACAATGTCGCTTTTCACCACCAGTACCGGCTGTTGGCAGCGCTGCAGAGAAAGGCGAAGCGCGTTCAGCAGGTCGACGATTCTGATGGCAGAAATATCCTTATTAATTAAATTGAAAATAACCGTCTGAGCCAGTGGTAGATGTTTCTCATGGATAACGTCGCCATAACCAAGACGGGTGATATTTTCATGGCTATCAATAAGGTAGTGATAGATTGAGTGACCAATGAGATTATCATTGGTGTACAGCAATATACTGTCCAAGGGTATCAGATTCTCTTTTTGCGCTTGGCTTCTAAGATCAGGTCCAGCAGTATCTTCTCTATTCTGCGCTGGTCATCGAGATGGCGGAACTTAAACTGGCAGGATATCTGATAGTAGCTTTCACTCTCTTCATTGGCGTCATCAAGGGTGATAACAATGACATTCTTTACCACCAGGTCAATGGTGATCTCACCATATTCCGCGAGCATCAGTACAGCATTTTTCAGTAAGGCGTTATGGCTGAGAAATTTCAGGTTCGGCGTCCTGGTCATCAATGCGCAACCGCCATCTGAAATGTCTTTGATGTCGAAAAGATAGTTTTCGCCATTTTTATGGCGACCGCGGCAATAAAAATCATGTTCGTGGCGTAAACGAAAACGGGGATCGCGGCGGCGCTGTACGACCTGCAGACATTCAGGCAAAGAAAAGGCGTAGCGGATACCTTTATCCACACCGCTATTGTCATGTTTTGTCAGGGGTGCATTAAACTCTATTTTCCCTGAATCACTATGCAGGAGAAAGCGAATTTTATGCCCCGGCGGGATTTTGCGGTGAGTCTGAATATGGAACTCGGCAAAATCCACACGTGTCAGTTGGGTTACGATACTCGTGTTGTTAAAAAATATTTCAATTTCAGTACGTTTGCGCAACTCCTCTCTGAAAATAGCAATAATTTCATACTTACTGGTCTTTATCGTTCCCTCTGTCATGTGCTTCCCTTGTAAATAGTTGTCGTGAGGCGTTTGATTTTTCTTATAGCAATAGCAACATTCTGATTGGGTTAATCAGATGTTTTTATGAGCGTTTGATGTTATTGGCTATCTTTGCAGCCAGATTGATATGTATAAACTTGGAATTTGATATTGTGTTTCCTGTAATCAAGAGTTTCAAATTTTGGTCATGACAAAAACGACAACGGCCTCCATGCTGGAGACCGGTCGAAGGATAAAAACAGTAGTTTGATTAACGGGGATAATGAGAAAACGATCGTCGATCACACCCCATTTGTAAGATCTATAGTGCCAGCAGTGTTGAGGTTTTTCCAGGCAAATATTAAGGATAGCTGTCGTTCCCCCCATTTCTCCCCATGGGTCAGGGGCGTGCGCGGGTGGCGATATTATCGAGGATGCGCAGGGCGTCTGCCGGCAGGACCAGCTGCGCGGCGGCAATATTTTCCGCCAGATGCGTGCGGGAAGACGTGCCGGGGATCAGCAGAATATTCGGCGAACGCTGAAGCAGCCAGGCCAGGGCGACCTGCATCGGCGTCGCCTCAAGCGAGGCCGCGACCTCGTTCAGCTCCTTCGCCTGGAGTGGCGTAAAACCACCCAACGGGAAGAAGGGCACCCACGCGATGTGCTGCGCGGCGAGCGCATCGACCAGCGCGTCGTCGGCGCGATGGGCAATGTTATAGAGGTTTTGCACGCAGACGATGGGCGTCATTTTCTGCGCATCCGCGACCTGTTTTGCCGTCACGTTGCTGAGGCCGATATGGCGGATCAATCCCCGCGCTTTGAGCTCCAGCAGGGTAGTGAGCGGCGCCTCCAGCGAGCCTTCCACCGGGCCGTGAGGGCTGAGCATACTGCGCAGGTTCACCACCTCCAGCACGTCGAGCCCCAGGTTACGCAAATTATCCTCGACGGCCTGGGTCAGTTCGGCAGGCGACATGGCCGGCAGCCAGTTGCCCTTCTCGTCGCGGCGGGCGCTAACCTTGGTGACAATACACAGGTCGTCAGGATAGGGATGGAGCGCTTTGCGGATCAATTGATTGGTCACATGCGGACCGTAAAAATCAGAGGTATCGATATGGTTTACCCCGGCCTCGACGGCGGCCTGCAGGACGCGCACCGCCTCTTCGGGATCTTTCGGCGGGCCGAAGACGCCGGGGCCGGCCAGCTGCATCGCGCCATAACCCAACCGATAAACCTGGCGATCGCCGAGCGTGCCGCGACCGGATAAGGTGACACTGGACATACGAACTCTCCTTACGGTGGCTAAGCCGTAAGTGTAATCCGCTCAGGGGAAAGGGAAGGGCGAGAATGTTGTCAGAATGTGCGGCAGCGGCTCAGGTAAGCCGCTGCCGCCAGAGGCGATTAGCCAAAGAACATCACTGAAACGCAGAGCAGGCCGACCACCAGCGTAATGGCGTTACCCACCGAGCGGTACGGTTTAAGCGCCGGAATAAGCCAGGTGGACAGCGTGGGCATGATAAACAGGATCATGGCGATAAGCGGCCCGCTGATGGCGTAGATCATCGAAATGGCATTCGGGTTGATAAAGCACACCGCAAAGGTGAAGGCGGAGACCAGCAGGATCGACATCGCCCGGTTGAAGGCGCGGCTCTTACGCACGCCGACCAGCCCCAGCGAACTCTTGACGATTTCACTGGCGCCTTCAATCACCCCGAAGTAGGTGCCAAGGAAGGATTTCGACATGGCGACCACGGCAACGATGATGCCGGTTACCGCCAGCCAGCCGGGCGCGCCCGGCACCATCGACAGGGCGGAAAGGATGGTCACCCCCTGATCGCGGGCGCTTTCAATATAGGTCGCCGGGATCGCCAGCAGACAGCTGAAGACGAAAAACAGCACGCTGGCGCAGATGATGGTGTAGGCCACCTTCATGATTTTTTTGCATTTACCCATGGCCAGGTCGCCATGTTTCTCCTGCTGGTCGATAGCAAAAGTAGAAATGATCGGCGTATGGCTAAAAGCGAAAACCATCACGGGAATGGAGATCCAGATCTGATGGAGCGTGTGCGTGCTGAACTGCATCTGGCTGGTGAGGTGCTCAGGATGCCAGTCGCGGATTAAATAGAGGGAGAGAAACAGGAAGCAGGCGATAAGCGGGAAGACCAGAAAGCCCATCACCTTGATGGTGACCTGCCGACCCATGAGGAAGATCAGGTTGAGGACCAGCACAACGCCCAGGCTCAGCAGCGCGCGCAGCGTGGGGGTCACCGGCGTACGATGCGCCACCTGCTCGGCCAGCGAGTTGGTGATGGCCACGGCATAGATGAGCACCACGACGAAGAAGGCGAGGAAATAGAGGCCGGTGATCAGGTTGCCGATTTTCTTACCATAGTAGTGATTGACTGCGCCGGTGATCCCGGTTCCCGGCGCGATATTGGCCGAGAGAATAAACTGGCTCAGCGCTTTGTGAGGCCAGTAGGTGAGCGGCCAGGCGACCAGCGCGGTGATGAACAGGACAATGGCGCCAGCCGAACCCAGCTGGATCGGTAGAAATAGCGTCCCAGCGCCTACTGCAGTGCCATATAAGGCAAAACTCCATAGAGTTTCTTCTTTAGACCAAATTTTAGACATTATGCGACTTTATCAACCGGTAAACCAAAAAAAAGGAGTGCAATTTACCATATTTATGGTTCGTCTGTTGCGATAGTTTTTGGTGATAAAGTCGCGGCGGATCGTGGAGGATCCGCCCGGGGTACTACCCGCGCGCCGGCTGGCGTGGGCGGCGGCGGCGGATAACGCGCTCGCGCAGGGTGTCCCATGCCCAGTTAAACGCCATGGTGTAGGGCAGGAAGAAGAGCATGAAGCCGATCTCCAGCATAAACGCCTGCAAGAGCGATACGCCCAGCACGATCGCCACCATGGTGACGCCAATGATGATGAATCCGGTCTCAAAGCCCAGCGCGTGCAGCGCACGCACTTTCAGCTGGCGGGGAAAGCGGGAGACCGGCCACAGGCGATCGAACATCGCGTTATAGATGATGTTCCATACCATCGCCAGGGTGGCGAGCAGAATACTCAGCCCGCCCATCTCCACGACCGAGCGCTGCATCAGCCAGGCGGCGGTAGGGGCGAGGATCAGCGTCGCCAGTCCTTCGAAGGTGATGGCGTGGATAACGCGTTCCGTAAGCGTCTTGCGCTGATGAGGGATCTGTTGCATGGCGAGCGACCTCCAGTTTTAGCCTGAACAGGAAATTACCCGGCATTTTATGGAAAAATATGATAAACAAAAGATAGAAACCATCGATAAAGTAGATAGATTATGCGTTATTCCCCGGAAGCGTTAACCGCCTTTGTGGAGGCGGTTGACTGCGGATCGTTTTCCGCTGCCGCCCGTCGCCTGCGTAAAAGCCAGTCGACGATCAGTACCGCTATCGCCAACCTGGAGGCCGATCTCGGCGTGACCCTCTTTGACAGGGCAACGCGGCAGCCGACGCTGACGCCGCAGGGGGAGCAGGTGCTAAGCTATGTCAAAGCGATCCTCGCCGCCAGCGAGCGGTTGGATGAGCTGGCGGTGTCGCTCGCCGGTGAGACGGAACCGCGACTGACCTTCGTGCTCTCGGACACCCTGCACCCGGACGTGCTGGAAGATCTGCTGGTGCAGTTTGACCGCCGCTTTCCCCATACCGAGTTTGAGTGTTTGATTGGCGAAGACGAGGATGTGATCGATCTCCTGCAAAAAGCCCGCGCCCAGGTGGGGCTGATTGAGGCCAGAGATCGCTACCCGACCGACATCGGCAGCACCCGCCTGCCGCTGCAGACGGCGATGGGCATTTACGTGGCGCCTGACCATCCGCTGGCGGCGCAGGGCAAGGTCGTCTGGGATGAGCTGCGCAGCTGGCGTGAGCTGCGGTTGAGCACCTTTCTGGCCAGCGCCACCGAACCTGCCGCAGGTCAGGTCTGGTCGGCGCCAAACTATCTGCTGCTGCTCAGCATGGCAGTGCAGGGATTCGGCTGGTGCATTCTGCCCTGTGCGCTGGTGGCGGAGTTTGCGCCGCAGGGCGGGCTGGTGGCGCTTGATATTCCCGGCTGGCCGCGGGCGATTTCGGTCGATCTGCTGTGGAATAAGAAAGCGCCGCCGGGGGCGGCCGGCAGCTGGCTGCGTGAGCATCTGCAGCGGCGTGAACGTTAATAAAAAGCGGTTTCTTTGTGATTGGCTTCACTTTTTTTAAACAATTACAAAGTTTTTTGATAACAATTATCTAGTATATCGCTGTTTCTTTGCGCAAAAGCACGGGCAGGGGTAGAGGATGAAGGATGTCGTGATCGTCGGGGCGCTGCGAACGCCGATTGGCTGCTTTCAGGGCGCCTTATCGCGCCATTCAGCCGTCGAGCTGGGGAGCGTGGTATTGAAAGCGCTGGTTGAGCAGACAGGGATCGATCCGCAGAGTGTGGATGAGGTGATCCTCGGCCAGGTGCTGACCGCCGGTACCGGGCAAAACCCCGCGCGGCAGTCCGCAATTCGCGGCGGGCTGCCTAACACTGTATCGGCCATTACCATAAACGACGTCTGCGGCTCCGGCCTGAAGGCTTTGCACCTCGCCACCCAGGCGATTCAGTGTGGGGAAGCGGATGTGGTGATCGCCGGCGGCCAGGAGAATATGAGCCGCGCTCCGCATGTACTCACCGACAGCCGCACCGGCGCCCAGTTGGGCAACAGCCAGCTGATTGACAGCCTGGTGCATGACGGACTGTGGGATGCCTTCAACGATTATCATATGGGCGTTACGGCGGAAAACCTCGCCCGGGAATACGGCATCAGCCGCGAGTTGCAGGACGCCTGGGCGCTCAGCTCACAGCATAAGGCGCGCAAGGCGATTGATTCCGGCCGCTTTCGCGACGAGATTGTCCCGGTTATTACCGAGCATAACGGCGCGGCGCGCACCGTGGATACCGATGAACAACCGCGGGTGGATGCCAGCGCGGAAGGGTTGGCCAGCCTGCAGCCCACCTTCGACCGCCTCGGGTCGGTGACCGCCGGCAACGCCTCCAGCATCAACGACGGCGCGGCGGCGGTGATGATGATGAGTGAAGCCAAAGCCCTTGAACTGGGGCTGCCGATCCTCGCCCGGATCCGCGCCTTCGCCAGCGTCGGGGTCGATCCGGCGCTGATGGGCATTGCCCCGGTGCACGCCACCCGTCGCTGTCTGGAGCGGGCCGGCTGGCGGCTGGACGACGTCGATCTGATCGAAGCCAATGAGGCCTTTGCCGCTCAGGCGATCTCGGTTGGCCGGGTACTGGAGTGGGATGAACGGCGGGTCAACGTCAACGGCGGCGCGATCGCCCTCGGTCACCCCATCGGCGCCTCCGGCTGCCGGATCCTGGTATCGCTGGTGCATGAAATGATCAAGCGTGATGCCCGTAAAGGGCTGGCGACGCTGTGCATCGGCGGCGGTCAGGGCGTGGCGCTGGCGGTAGAGCGCGCCTGACACTCTGTCTCGATCTACATGGCCTCCTGCGGGAGGCCTTTTTTATGCGCCGCGCTTTGCCGAACCCTGCTTTTTCTCGCGTATTTCACTTCCCCCCTGGCGAATTTATTGAGCTCCGTCACGTCTTGTTGTGCCACATTTTTTGAAACAAATAACTACGATCCTGGTCACTAAAACTAAGGTGCTTAAAAAATAAAATAACGTTTCATAAAAACGAAATGACATTTTATTTATTATAAGGGGTACCCTATGTTAAAACGATCTCTGGTTCTGGCCGCCCTCTGTGGTATGTCTTTTGCGGCGACTGCGGTAACGATAGATTTACGTCATGAATTTATAGATGGCGGCAAGAGCGATAAAAGTAACGCCGACCGCGTCTCCGTTTCCCACCGTTTTGCCAACGGGCTAGGCTTTACCGTCGAGGCCAAATGGCGCTCGGGTGGCGACAACGGTTCGCAGCCCTATTCAGACGTGGTGGGTAATGGACATGAAGACACCATCAGCTGGCGCTGGAAAGCAACGTCGAACTTTTTCCTCACCCCCGGGTTTACCATTGAGAGCAACGACAGCCGCTCCATCTACAAGCCGCACCTCCACGTGCAATACAGCTTCGACAACGGCTTCTATGTCGCCGCTCGCTATCGCTATGAATACACCCGTTATCCGAACAACGCCGGTAAAGATGATGACAAAGTTAACCGCGGCGACGCGTGGGCCGGGTTTGCGCTTGGTGACTGGCGTACAGAGCTGAACTATGTCTATGCCCGCAGTTCCGAAGGGGTCAGCCGCAACGACAACAAACCCTACTCGCAGGAATATAACGTGAAGGTGGCTTATAAGCTGGATAACAACTGGTCACCGTATGGTGAAATTGGCAACGTCGGGGTGAACGACCGCAGCGATCGTCAGACCCGCTTCCGCGTTGGGGTGGCCTACTCGTTCTGACAGACCATTCAGCCCTCATCGTTTGTTTTCCCCGGCCCCGTCAGCCGGGGTTTTTTATGGGGGAAAGAGAAGGGACAAAAAAGCCCTCCGCGAAGGAGGGCAAGGCCAGTGACAGAAAGACGTGTGGCGTGGATCAGGCGCTCAGCATTGGCGGATGCTCGGGTAATTTCGCGATATAGATGGCCGGTTTACCGTCTTTATCGGAGCTGAACAGAATGGCGCTGTCGTCCGGGGTAAACGAGGGGTGTGGGTGAGTCACCTGACGGCTGTTGGCCACCGTCGCCCACGAGGTATCATGACGTGCGACGCGGAAGTAGCGTTTTTGCGCCACGTTAAAGACATACAGATAAGGATCGTTATCAATGGAGTAGCCGCCGGTATCTTTGACATCCACCGGGGTCCCTGAGCCATCGCCCACCAGCAGCGTGCCGTCGAAATTGCTCATCAGATGCGAGCAGGCCGGCATGGTCATCAGGGCCTCGTTGACGCCGCTTTCGGGATCAAAGCGATAGATAGTCCGCCCCTGCTGACCTTTCAGATAGGAGACGTAGATCAGCGCCGAACCGTCCGGTACCCAGAATTCATGGGTGCAGCTTTCGCCCGGGGCATGCGTTTTCACTTTGCGGACGTGGCTGCCATCTTCATTGACCAGCCACATGCGGGCGTCCACCAGATCGTGCGGCCCTTCATGGCAGAAGGCGACGGTGTGGTCGTCGAAGGGACGATAGATTGGGTGTCCCAGCCAGATTTTTTCCTCATGGATCACCTGGCTCTCACCGCTGTGCAGATCGACGCGCAGCAGGCGGCAGTGTGGTCCTTTGTGAAAGAAGTCATGAAAAATCTGCCAGTCGTTGAGCGGCGTCCAGTCGCTTTTCGCAATCTCAATGCCCACCAGTTTGCTGCAATCGCTGTTTGCCACCCAGGTGCCGTAGCCGACCCAGTCATCGCTGACGCGATAAACTTCGCGCTCAACGAGGGTGGTCAGATTCACCTCCAGCAGGGTGCGGTCATTTTTCACGTAATAAAGCGACTTATCGTCCGGGGAGAGGAAGCCGCCGAAGGTGTTATCCCCGGCGCCTTCCGTCAGCTGGATGGCCTCGGCGCTGGCGATATTCAGCAGATAGTAGTTCCAGTGGCCGTCAAACTCGCCGGCGAACAGTAAATGGCTGCCATCGTTAAAAAAACACTTCTGATAGAAGTAGTTGCGATGACAGGTGACCTCCGGAGGGGTTAAGCGGGTAACTTCCGCTCCGGTATCCGGATCGTGGCTGACCTGATAATTCAGTTTGACCCGCATGCCTTTAGCCATGTAGTGCTCCTTTCTTTCCTGCGATGCCGCTGGACCAGAGGCGTGTCGCTGTGTGATGTGTTTTAAAAGATGAGTGTTAATTTATCAAAACGTCGTTTCATTATTTGTGATGCCTCACGCAGTTCAGCGTAATTCCCGCATTTTCAGCGGCCTGCTGGCCTCTCTTTGTTCGCCTCTCCAGACAACCGGTTGAATCATCGTCCTTTTAACACATCTCCCGCCCGGCGCGTGCCGCCGGGTGCCTTCGCTTTTTCTTTTTTTGCAATCGCCATCATAAAAAATGAAACATCGTTTTAAATATTATTGAAAATGACAGGGGGCAGGGCTAAGATGGCACTCATCAGCAAAAACGGAACTCTGTTTTATTTTCATTATGGTGGGCTATGCCCGAGAGTTCACCCCACGCTCAGCTCCGCCATCGGCGTGGGCAGGGCCGAGAGAACCTTGCCTGCACGCAGCAGGCTCTGAACGATTAAGGAACACATTATGATTCTTGATGCATTCTCCCTGCAGGGAAAAGTAGCCGTCGTGAGCGGATGCGATACCGGTTTAGGTCAGGGAATGGCCCTCGGGCTGGCGGAAGCAGGTTGCGATATTGTTGGTATCAATATCGTCGAGCCCGTGGAAACCATCGAGCGGGTGACGGCGCTGGGACGCCGCTTTCTCAGCCTGACCGCCGACCTGCGCCAGATCGACGGTATCCCCCAGCTGCTGGAGCGTGCGGTGGCGGAATTCGGCCATATTGATATTCTGGTCAATAACGCCGGGCTGATCCGCCGCGAGGACGCGCTGGCGTTCAGCGAAAAGGACTGGGACGACGTCATGAACCTGAACATCAAGAGCGTATTTTTCATGTCCCAGGCGGCGGCGAAGCACTTTATCGCCCAGGGCAGCGGCGGGAAGATCATTAACATCGCCTCCATGCTGTCTTTCCAGGGCGGGATCCGCGTGCCATCGTATACGGCGTCCAAAAGCGCGGTGATGGGCGTGACCCGCCTGCTGGCGAACGAATGGGCCAAACACAATATCAACGTCAACGCCATCGCTCCGGGGTATATGGCGACCAATAACACCCAGCAGCTGCGCGCTGACGAACAGCGTAGCAGCGAAATTCTCGACCGCATTCCCGCCGGACGCTGGGGCCTGCCGGCCGATCTGATGGGGCCGGTGGTATTCCTTGCCTCCCCAGCTTCCGATTACATCAATGGTTATACGGTGGCGGTGGACGGCGGCTGGCTGGCACGCTAACCCCCTCCGCGAGGCCGGGGCGGTGAGTATCGCACCGGCCGAGTGAGCAATTATTGTCCATATCAATAAGTGATAATCGTCCATATTCTATATCGCCTGATTAATGTTACTGCCCTGTATGGACAGGGTTATTCACTATGACAAACGCATTTTTTGTTCCTTAGAAAGTTTAATGTCCATCACAAAACCTCTCCTGCCAGCAAAATAGTCCATATCTTTGGCTTATCCAGCCTGACAAACTCCTCCGCCAGTCACGTACTTTCGTCCTATGTCTTTCTCTGTGTGGCAGGAATAAAAATGACTTCAATCAGTAACGACTCTGCATTAACGCCGCGGACACAACGTGACACCCGGCGGATGAACTGGTTTGTTTCTATCGCTGCGGCGGTAGCGGGGTTGCTCTTTGGCCTGGATATCGGCGTGATATCCGGGGCGCTGCCCTTTATTACCGACCACTTCACCTTATCCAGCCAGCTTCAGGAGTGGGTGGTCAGCAGTATGATGTTGGGGGCGGCGATCGGTGCGCTGTTTAACGGCTGGCTGTCGTTCCGCCTCGGCCGTAAATACAGCCTGATGGCGGGGGCTGTGCTCTTTGTTGCCGGCTCTATCGGCTCCGCTTTTGCCGCCAGCGTGGAGGTGCTGCTGATAGCCCGCGTGGTGTTGGGGGTGGCCGTCGGGATCGCTTCCTATACCGCGCCGTTGTACCTCTCCGAGATGGCCAGTGAGAACGTGCGCGGGAAAATGATCAGTATGTACCAGCTGATGGTGACCCTCGGCATTGTGCTGGCGTTTCTTTCCGATACCGCCTTTAGCTACAGCGGTAACTGGCGCGCCATGTTAGGCGTGCTGGCGCTGCCGGCGGTGATCCTGATTATTCTGGTCGTCTTTTTGCCGAACAGCCCGCGGTGGCTGGCGGAGAAAGGACGCCATATCGAAGCGGAAGAGGTGCTGCGGATGCTGCGCGATACCTCGGAAAAGGCGCGCGACGAGCTTAACGAGATCCGTGAGAGCCTGAAGCTGAAGCAGGGCGGCTGGGCGTTGTTTAAGGTCAATCGTAACGTGCGCCGGGCGGTGTTCCTTGGCATGCTGCTGCAGGCGATGCAGCAGTTCACCGGCATGAACATCATCATGTACTACGCGCCGCGTATCTTTAAAATGGCGGGCTTTACCACTACCGAACAGCAGATGATCGCCACTCTGGTGGTGGGCCTGACCTTTATGTTTGCCACCTTTATTGCGGTGTTCACGGTGGATAAAGCGGGTCGTAAGCCGGCGCTAAAAATCGGCTTTAGCGTGATGGCGCTGGGCACCCTGGTGCTGGGTTACTGCCTGATGCAGTTCGACAATGGCACCGCCTCCAGCGGTCTCTCCTGGCTTTCCGTCGGCATGACCATGATGTGTATTGCCGGGTATGCGATGAGCGCGGCGCCGGTGGTGTGGATCCTCTGCTCCGAGATCCAGCCGCTGAAATGCCGCGACTTCGGTATCACCTGCTCGACCACCACCAACTGGGTGTCGAACATGATCATCGGCGCCACCTTCCTGACGCTGCTTGACGCGATTGGCGCCGCCGGCACCTTCTGGCTCTACACGGTGCTCAACGTGGCCTTTATCGGCGTCACCTTCTGGCTGATCCCGGAAACCAAGAATGTCACCCTCGAGCACATTGAGCGCAACCTGATGGCGGGCGAGAAGCTGCGCAACATCGGTAACCGTTAATGTGAGGCGCGCGGCAACCACGGGCTGGCGACTTTGCGAGTCTCCCGATGGTTGTCGCCGTGAATGATATGCAGGGCGCTCAGGCGCCCGATGTCGTAGTGCGGCAGCTGCACCGTGGAAAGCGGCGGCAGAAACAGATCGCCAATGCCCACCATATTGTCGTATCCCACCACCGCCACGTCCTGGGGAATGCGTAACCCCTGACCCAGCAGCGTCTGATAGACCATAAACGCGATGCGATCGTTGCCGCAGATCACCGAGTCAAAGCCAGGTTTACCCTCGCGGATATGCGCCAGCACCACCGCCGGGATATCGTGGTAATGCTCATCGCCCTGGCCCATATACGAATGGATCAGATGGTCCGGTTCGATACCCGCCTCCCGGCAGGCGCGCTCCAGCCCCTGGCGGCGGCGGATCGTCGCCAGCTGGCTGGCGGGTAAGTGCAGGCACAGCGGATGACGATAGCCAGCGGCAAGCAGGGCTTTCACCGCGTCGTACTGGCCCTGTTCATCGTCCGGGATATAGCTGGCCACCGGCTGGCTGAGGCTTTCGCAGTTGGCCAGCACGCAGGGCAGAGTCAGCAGTTTGTCCGGCAGCGGCACCTGGCGCAGCCCCATGGTGGTAAAGATAATGCCGTCCGGACGGTGGGAGAGGAGCAGGTCGACCACCGCTTCCGGACTATCGTCCGAAAACATGTTGACCACAAAGCTGTTCCAGCCGTGGGCGCGGGCGGTCTCTTCGATCGAGAGGGTGATCTCCACCGAAAAGGGTGTGGTGACGGTATCCAGCGCCAGCACGCCGATGGTGCTGGGGGTGGCGCGCGCCCCGCGGATCTTCTTCGCCGACAGGTCGGGGACGTAGTTGGTCTCGGCGATGGCGGCCTGCACGCGGGCCAGGGTCTCCGGCTTGAGCCGCTCCGGGGTGTTCAGCGCCCGCGAGACGGTCATCAGAGATACATTCGCCAGTTTTGCTACATCTTTCAGGGACGCCATTTTTTCCTCCGCCGTGGCTGCAGAGTACAGGCTATACAACTAAGTCGCTGATGTAAAAGAGTGAAACGATTTTCTGCTATCGCCGTCCTGAACGCTGCCGCGGTTAATATTTGATCGCGATCGCATCTTCATTATGTTAACGTTAACTTTTGTGATTAACATCATGTATCGCAGCGAATCCCCCTGCGTTTTGTTTTTTGTTAACGTTACCATAATTGCATTCCTCTAACACGAGAATGTCATGATGAAAGCGCATCACTCACACAGCTACCCGTTGCTCAGTGCCTTACTGTTTTTCTTTTTCGTGACCTGGTCGTCATCCGGCTCCTTGCTCTCTATCTGGCTTCACCAGGAGGTTGGGTTAAAGGCTGGCGATACCGGTATTATCTATGCCGTACTGTCGGTTTCCGCGCTGTTTGCGCAAGTTTGCTATGGCTTCATTCAGGACAAACTGGGGCTGCGCAAACATCTGCTCTGGTATATCACCGCGCTGCTGATCCTCTCCGGTCCGGCGTATCTGCTGTTCGGCCACCTGCTGAAGATTAACGTCCTGTTGGGCAGCATCTTCGGCGGGATCTACATCGGCCTGACCTTTAACGGCGGCATTGGCGTGCTGGAATCCTACACCGAGCGCGTGGCGCGTCAGAGCCAGTTTGAATTCGGCAGGGCACGGATGTGGGGCTCGCTCGGCTGGGCGGTGGCCACCTTCTTCGCCGGCCTGCTGTTTAACATCAATCCGCAGCTTAACTTCCTCGTCGCCAGTTGCTCAGGGCTGGTGTTCTTTATCCTGCTGGCGCGGCTGCGGGTCTCCTCGGCGCCGCATGCGATGCAGGAGGCGGTATCGGGCGGTAAGGTGACGCTGGAAGATGCACTGCGCCTGCTGACGCTGCCGCGGTTCTGGGCGCTGGTCTTTTTCGTCATCGGCACCTGCATCTACGGCGTCTATGACCAGCAGTTCCCGGTCTATTTCTCATCGCAGTTCGCGACCCTGCAGGAAGGCAATGAGATGTATGGTTATCTCAACTCCTTCCAGGTGTTCCTCGAGGCGGCCGGCATGTTCTGCGCGCCGTGGCTGGTGAACCGTATCGGCGCCAAGAACGGTCTGATTTTCGCCGGCATGGTGATGGCGATGCGCATGGTGGCCTCTGGCCTGGTGGAGGGGCCGCTGCTGATCTCCATTACCAAACTGCTGCACGCGGTGGAGCTGCCGATACTGCTGGTGGCTATCTTTAAGTACAACAGCATCAACTTTGATAAACGCCTCTCCTCCACCCTCTATCTGGTGGGTTTCGCCTGCACCAGCTCGATCATTGCCAGCGTCTTGTCGCCGCTGGCGGGCTACAGCTATGAAAAATATGGCTTCGCCCAGTCCTATCTGATCATGGGCCTGCTGGTGTTCTGCACCACTTTTATCTCCATCTTCTTGTTGCGCTCCGGTAAATCCTCGGCCGATCCGCTGGTGTCGCAACCTACCGCTATCTGAATCAAAAAGAGTGAAAATGATGACTTACACAATCTCCCGGGCTGAACAGGTACTCCAGACACAACGCCAGGCGCTCAATCTGCGCTGGTATCCACACTATCACCTGGCGGCCCGCGCCGGGTGGATCAACGACCCTAACGGTCTGGTGTGGTTCGACGGCTGGTACCATGCCTTTTATCAGCATCACCCGTATTCCACCCAGTGGGGGCCGATGCACTGGGGGCACGCGCGCAGTAAGGATCTGGTGCACTGGGAGCACCTGCCGGTGGCGCTGGCGCCGGAGGGGCCGGAAGATAAAGACGGCTGCTTCTCCGGTTCGGCGGTGGTCGATGGCGATACCCTGGCGCTGATTTACACCGGGCATAAGTTCCACGGCGATCCTGGCGACGAAGCCAATCTGTATCAGGTGCAGTGTCTGGCCACCAGCCGCGACGGGATCCACTTTGAGCGCCAGGGGATGGTGGTCGACACCCCTCCAGGCATGCACCACTTCCGCGACCCGAAGGTCTGGCGGGAAGGGGATAGCTGGTACATGATCGTCGGCGCGCGCGAAGGCGATACCGGCCAGGTGCGGCTGTACCGTTCAACCGATCTGCGCCAGTGGCAGGATGCGGGCGTGCTGGATGAAGCGGAAAGCACCATGGGCTACATGTGGGAGTGCCCGGACTTCTTCACCCTCAACGGTAAGCGCGTCCTGATGTTTTCCCCGCAGGGGATGCAGGCCGAAGGGTTCCGCAACCGCAACCTGTTCCAGAGCGGCTATCTGATCGGCGAGTGGCAGCCGGGGCAGCGTTTTATTCGCCACGGCGAATTCAGGGAGATGGACCACGGCCACGATTTCTATGCCCCGCAAAGTTTCGCCACCCCCGATGGCCGGCGGATCGTAATTGGCTGGCTGGATATGTGGGAATCGCCGCTACCGGAACAGCAGGACGGCTGGGCGGGCATGCTCTCCCTGCCGCGCGAGTTGAGCCTGAGCGCCGATGGCCGCCTGCAGATGCGCCCGGCGAAAGAAGTGGAGAGCCTGCGCGGCGCCTGGTTCCCGTGGCCGGTCAGCACGCTGAACAACCAGCAGACGACGATGGTCGACAACTGCGAGGCGATGGAAGTGCACCTGCGCTGGGACTGCGCCCGCAGCAGCGCTGAGCAGTATGGTCTGCGCTTTGGCGATGGCCTGCGCATCTACGTGGATGCCCAACAGCAGCGTCTGGTGGTGGAGCGGCATTATCCGCAGTTTGGCCTGTGTGGGACGCGCAGCGTGCCGTTGACCGCCGGGGCGGATCTCAACCTGCGGATATTTTTCGATAGCTCTTCGGTTGAGGTTTTCGTCAATGATGGCGAAGCCTGCCTGAGCAGCCGTATCTATCCGCAGGTCCCTTGCCGTGAATTAGCGTTATTTGCCTGGAGCGGCTCAGCTGCATTAACTGAAGCCGGCGCCTGGCAGCTCGAATAATAATAAGGCTGTTGTCGTTAATAACCCGTCTTTGACGATGGGCGGGTTATTATTGCCTGCATCGTCGTGCGTTACCCATTAATAACAAATTCAGTTCATTCCATAATAAAAGGGTTTACCGATGAATAAAATCTGGGTCGGGTGTTTTCTCACGTCTCTGTATCTGCCATCCGTTATGGCGCAGGCGCCGTTATCGCTGGAGGAGCGACTGGCGCAAATGGAGCAGCGGTTAAAGGCAACGGAGGCGCGCGCCGCCAGCGCAGAGGCGGAAATTAAGACACTGAAAGGCCAGCAGCAGGCCACGACGGTCGCCCGCGCGGCGCCGGCTACGCCGCGCCTGCAGCTAAACGACAATGGCGAATTAAAATTTTATGGCGACGTCGAATTTAACCTCGATGGCGCCAGCCGCACCGGCAGTCTGACGTCGGTCAAAACCAGCGCGAATAAAAGCTGGGCGCCGGGCGATAAAGAACGCTGGGATATTAATGGTCGTATTCTGCTGGGGATTGACGGCAGGCGTAATGGCGCTGACGGGAAATATGCCGGATTCAGCGTGCAGCCGTTGGCGGATATGGATGGCAAAATGAATCTCGACGATGCGGTATTTTTCTTTGGTCAGCAGGATGACTGGAAAATAAAAATAGGCCGCTTTGAAGCCTGGGATATGTTCCCCCTGAATCAGGACACCTTTATTGAATATTCAGGCAATACCGCCAACGATCTCTATTCCGACGGCTATGGCTATATTTACATGATGAAAGAGGGGCGCGGGCGCAGCAGCAGCGGCGGCAACCTTCTGTTCAGCAAAACGGTGGATAACTGGTATTTCGAGGTTAATACCCTGGTGGAGGACGGCAGTTCGCTGTTTGTCGATCAGAACTATCACGGTAACGCGCTGGAAAACCGCAAAAATGTGGTGTACGTGCGGCCGGTGGCGGTGTGGCAGTCCGGCGCCTGGTCGGCGGCCGCGGCGATAGAGAGCAATCTCGTCAACAATGCTTACGGCTATCAGAACCAGAGCGGACGCTGGGTCGACCAGTCAAATCGCACCGGCTACGGGCTGACCATGAGCTGGAACACCCTGAAAAGCGACCCGCAGGATGGGGCGGTGGTCAATCTGAGTACCGCTCTGCTGGACGCGGCGGACGAAACCGACTTCAGCGCCGGAATTAACGCCCTGTGGCATCGCGTGGAGCTGGGCTATATCTACGCGCATAACAAAATCGACCAGTTCAATATGGCCGGGGTGACCAGCGAATGTGATGGCGACTGCGCAATTCTCGCGCCGGGGCGCTATGACATCCATACCCTGCACACCTCCTGGCAGTTGCCGAATATTATGGCGATGCCGAACTTCAATATTTACCTTGGCGCCTATGCTTCGTGGCTCGATTCCACGGCAGCGAAGAGCGGGAATCCCGATGAACGCTACGGCGCTCGGGTGCGTTTTAAATATTTTTTCTGACAGGATACTCAGGCAGACTCTCCCGCGGCGGACGCCGCGGGAGGTTTCCGACGGGCACGTTAGCGCATCGCGCGGCGCAGAATGCGGTCGGTCTGGCGCTGGAAGTCCTCGGCCGCTTCTTCCACCGACTTTTTACCGTAGTCGATGTACTGCAGGGTGGTGCCGAACTGGGCGACGATCTGCGGATCGTCGAAGTACGGGGAGACCGGCAGGGTCGTGGGCAGGGATTGTGCCAGTTTCAGGCCAGACACCGCCGGATCGTCGGCTTTGATGATCCCGTCCTCGGTCAGGTAGTTGACCGCCGCTTTACTCAGTGGTACTCCACGCTCCAGTCCGAGAATATCCACCCCTTCTTTACTGTTCAGCAGGAAGTTAATCACTTTCGCCGCCGCCTGCGGGTTTTTCGTCGATTTGCCAATCGACAACATTTGCGCGGGCTTGAAGAACAGTCCGGCGTCGGTGGCGCCCGGCAGCATCGGGTATTCCCCCAGCACCAGCTTCGCCGGCGGCTTCAGGTTATCGGAATATTTGTTGATGGTGGAGTTCCACATGTAGGTGCCGCCCCATTCACCCAGGATCCACGGCTTCATCTCGTACATGTTGCTCTTGCCGAACGAGGCATAGTAGCGGGTGTCCGGCATCACATGGTTGTCGATAAGCTTCTTATACATACCGAAGAAATCTGCCCACTGCGCTTTGCTGTAGGAAAATTTGCGCCCCTTCTCATCGATGGCCGGCTGATTGTATTTTTGCACCATATAAGAGTTGAGCAGCGCCAGCACGTCCTGGTGTTCGAGCACGACCGGGTAGTACTGTTTCCCGAGCTTGCTTTCGAAGGTTTTGCCCGCCGCCATAAGCTCATCCCAGGTTTTCGGGAAGGCGATGCCCGCCTTTTTCCACGCTTCGTCGTTAAAGTAGAAGACGCGGGCGGTGACGGAAATGGGAATACCGTTAAGCTTGCCGTTGACCGTGGTGGACTGCAGCTCTTTGGCATCGAACTGGCTGAGGTCGATCTCGTCTTTCAGGGTATTGAGATCGTAAAAGCCCTCGCCATTTTTCGAAAAGATCGGCAACCAGTTCCAGTTGGTCTGCATCACGTCAGGCTCAGTGCCGCCGGCAATCTGGGTGGTCAGGCGCGAAAGATGGCCGTCCCAGCCGGTGTATTCTGCTTTGACGTTAATGTCGGGATGTTGTTTGTGGAATTCCTCCAGCGCCTTGAGGGTGACCTGATGGCGGCCGTTGCCCCCCCACCAGGACATACGAAGGTCGACATCCTTCGCCATTGAAGGTAATGCGGTAAGGCCCAGAGTGGCGGAGATGACGGCGCTTAAAAGCACGTTTTTCATTTTAATACTCCAGTGTTCACAGAGAGAGGTTCTGTTCGGTTTTCGCGTCAAAGATGTGACACTTATTGAGATCAAATTTGAAATACACCTTGCGATGAAGGCCCTTCTCGAGCATGGGTTTCGCTTCATCGGACGGCACGCGGGCGGTCAGCTCATAATCAGCAACCTTCAGATAAACAAAGAATTCATGTCCCATGTTTTCCACACGTACCATTTCACCCGTGCAGGAACCCTCGGCAAAGGGTTCATCGGAGAGAGAGACAAACTCCGGGCGCACGCCAAAGAAAACCTGCTGATTCTTATGGGTCTCAACTTTGCTTTGCAGCAGGTCGTTGAGCGGCAGTCGCTGATCGCCCAGCGTCAGATGCAGGCGACCGTCGTGCTCAACCAGCTGGCTGGGGCGAATATTCATCTCCGGCGCGCCGATGAACCCGGCGACAAACATATTTTTCGGCTGGTGGTAGAGATTGTCTGGCGTATCAACCTGCATAATGTGGCCGAGCTTCATCACGCAGATGCGGTCGCCCATGGTCATCGCTTCCGTCTGATCGTGGGTGACGTAGACGGTGGTCGCCGGTTTGCCGGATTTTTTCAACTGCTTATGCAGATCGGAAATGCGGATCCGCATCGAGGCGCGCAGTTTGGCGTCAAGGTTGGAGAGCGGTTCGTCGAACAGGAAAACGTCCGGTTTTTTGACGATCGCCCGACCCACCGCCACGCGCTGCGCCTGGCCGCCGGAGAGCTGGCGCGGCAGGCGATCGAGCAGTTCTTCCAGTTCGAGAATTTTCGCCGCTTCTTCCACCTGTCTGTCGATTTGCGCCTTCGGCAGCTTGCTCAGCTTCAGGCCGAAGGCGAGGTTTTCGCGCACCGTCATATGCGGATAGAGGGCGTAGTTCTGGAACACCATCGCGATGCCACGTGATTTTGGCGCCAGGTTGTTGACGATTTTGTCCCCAATCCGCACCTCGCCGCCGCTGATGGTTTCCAGACCCGCCAGCATGCGCAGGGTGGTCGATTTGGCGCAGCCGGAGGGGCCGACGATCACCATAAATTCGCCATCGGCAATCTTCAGGTCGATACCATGCACCGCTTTAAACCCGTTGGAGTAAACTTTTTCCAGTTTGTTGAAAATGACTTCAGCCATGATATTTCCCTCTTAACCTTTGATTCCGCTGCTGGTCACGCCCTGCACGAAGTAGCGTTGAGCCAGGAAGAAGACAATGATGGACGGCAGAATGGAGATACTCGCCATTGCCAGAATTTCGTTCCACGGCGCGCCTTCCGTGACGTCGATGGACATTTTTAGCGCCAGCGCGATGGGATACTTATCGACGCTGTAGACGTAGATCAGCGGGCCGATAAAGTCGTTCATCGACCACATGAACTGGAACAGCGCCACCGAGATAATGGCCGGCTTGAGGATCGGCACGACCACGTACCACAGCACCTGGATGGAGTTGCAGCCGTCGATCTGCGCCGCCTCTTCCATATCGCGTGGGACGCCGCGCAGAAACTGGATCAGCATGAAGACAAAGAATCCCTGGGTGGCGAAGGCCAGCGGCAGGTACAGCGGCAGATAGCTGTTCAGCATCCCCATTTCACGGAACATCAGGTACTGCGGGATCAGCAGGACGGTGCTCGGCAGCAGCATGGTGGTGATGAGCGTTGCGAACCAGAACTTCTTCCACGGGATCTCAAAGCGTGCAAAGCCGTACGCCACGATGGTGGAGGAGATGATCGTTAACACCACCTTCGGGATCACATATTTAAAGGTGTTAAGCATATAGTGGCCGAAATGGTATTCGGTGCCGGTCTTCCAGCCATTGATAAACCCGTCCCAGGTCGCGTGGGCAGGCCACAGTCCGAGTGTGGTGAAGATCTCATGGTTCGGCTTGAACGAGGCGGAGAACATCCACGCCAGCGGGTAGAGCATCAGCAGGCCGACGAATATCAACACGACGTAGCGTACCACCCGACTCACCTTTTCCCGACGCAGCGTACGAGCGACCTCACGATCGGCGTTGCTCATTACCGGCGCCATCTGTTGAATATCAGCCATTTTTGCCTCCCTTATCGGCGGAGTAGAAGACCCAGTATTTCGATGACTTAAAGGCTATCGATGCAAAGACCGCGACGACGAGGAACAACACCCATGCCAGCGCGGCGCCATAGCCCATGTCGAAGTACTTAAAGGCGGTATCGTAGATATAGAGTGAGAACAGGTAGGTGTAATAGGTTGGGCCGCCGCCGGTTATCACGTACGGGCCGGTAAACTCCTGGAACGCCTGGGTGGTCTGCATAATAAAGTTGAAGAAAATGACCGGGGTAATCAGCGGCACGGTGACCTTCATGAACATCTGCCACTTTGAGGCGCCGTCGATCATCGCCGCCTCATACTGCGACTGCGGAACGTTCTGCAGCGCGGCGAGGAAGATGACCATCGCGGAACCAAACTGCCAGACGCGCAGCAGGGTGACCGACATCAGCGCCAGCGAAGGCTCCCCCAGCCAGTTGACGGCATCGATGCCAAAGACGGCGAGGAAGCTATTCAGCAGGCCGTCAATGGCGAACAGGGCGCGCCACAGTACCGCAATAGCCACTGAGCTGCCGAGAATCGACGGAATGTAGTAGGCGGTACGGAAAAAGCCGATGCCGCGCAGTTTGAAATTGAGCACAAAAGCAATGCCGAGGGCGAAAGCCAGTTTTAAGGGAATAGTTAAAAAAACGTAGGCAAAGGTCACGCCCATCGATTTCCAGAACAGGCTGTCCTCGGTCAACATATAGCGATAGTTTTCGATGCCGTTAAATACCGGCGGGCTCATCAAGTCGTACTCAGTAAAACTGAGAAAGAAAGATGAAACAAAGGGAAAAGCGGTAAAGACGATCAGCCCGATGATATAGGGTGATATCCATGCCAATCCCAGCAGCTTGTTTTCATTCATACATACCTACCTGGCTTACGAGTTGTAATACGGATTCGGTGACGCGGCGCTGTCGGCCTTTTCGCCTGACAACGCAAAAATGTCTGAACGCTTCCTCTGATTAACATGTCCTTGTTAATGAATGGGTTATTATTTAAGTGAGCCAGCAAGTGGCGTGCTGTCAGGCTCGCTTTTATGCTGCTCTATTTTTTATAAAACACCGTTTTAATTTCATTTTATTGCGATTTATTTCTGCGTCATGCAGATCAGGATGGAAATGTGATCAAAGTCGAAACGATGTTTCAAAAAGGTGAGGTGGTAAGCATTTTAGGGGGCTGCGGGAGCCTGAAAAGAATGAAGGTTCAGCGTTAACTGAGTGAAAAATATTATTACCAGGATAATGATTGTGACGGCATCTTTTTTAATGCCTGCAGTAACACGTAAACCGGGGGCGGTAAACGCCCCCATCATGGATCAGCGTGAGAGAAAATCTTCGCGGACCGGCGTGAAGGTATCGAGCAGCGTGCCGGGCTGCAGGCAGACGCAGCCGTGCATGATCCCTGGCTGCTTATACAACGTATCGCCGGCACTGACGACGCGCGTCTCCTCGCCGATGGTGAATTCAAACTCACCGGAGAGCACATAGGTGAGCTGTTCGTGGGGATGGTTATGCATCGGGCCGACGGCGCCGGCGGCAAAATTCACCTCCACGGCCATCATTTTTCCGTCGTGGGCCAGAATGCGGCGGGTTACGCCATTGCCGAGGTCTTCAAGGGTGGTGTCTTTATGGAAAATAAACATCGGGCGGTCCTGTTGTTAAAATGAAACATTGTTTCATTTAACTTATCCCACTCTTCATGAAAAAGAAATACGCGGCCAGAGAAGTGGAAAGTTGATCACAAGTTTGCTTCACTGGCAGAAACGACATAAGGAGCAGAAGATGAAAACCATTGGCCTGTTAGGCGGCATGAGCTGGGAGTCCACGATCCCCTATTATCGGTTGATCAATGAGGGCGTTAAGGCGCGACTGGGCGGCCTGCACTCTGCCAGCCTGGTGCTGCACAGCGTCGATTTTCACGACATCGAAGCCTGCCAGTCCGCCGGCGACTGGGATCGCGCCGGGGAGATCCTTGCTGAAGCCGCGGTTGGGCTGCAGCAGGCGGGGGCCGAAGGCATTGTCCTGTGCACCAACACTATGCATAAAGTCGCGGATGCCATCGCCGCCCGCTGCCAGGTTCCCTTCCTGCATATTGCCGATGCCACCGGGCGGGCGATTGCCGCCAAAGGCCAGCGCCGGGTCGCGCTGCTGGGCACCCGCTATACCATGGAGCAGACCTTTTACCGCGGTCGTCTGCTGGAGCAGTTTGCCATCGAGACGTTGATCCCCGAGGCTGACGATCGGGCGCGGATCAATCAGATCATCTTCGACGAACTCTGTCTCGGCACTTTCAGCGAGGCGTCGCGGGATTATTATCTGCAGGTGATCGCCGCCCTGGCGGAGCAGGGGGCGGAGCAGGGGGCGGAAGGGGTTATTTTCGGCTGTACGGAAATTGGCCTGCTGGTGCCTGCCGAGCTCAGCCCGCTGCCGGTCTTTGACACTGCGGCGATCCACGCAGAAGACGCGGTCAACTTTATGCTCTCTGCAGGACCGACGCCAGCGGCGTGAGGATCTGCGGCAGACTCTCCTGCAGGTGTGCAACAAAGGCGTCGACCAGCGCCGATCGCGGGCGGTGGAGGGGGCGGATCAGGCTGACGGTAAACGGCACCTCGACGCTAAAGCGGCGCACCACCACGCCGCTATCGGCATAGTCCAGAGCGGTCAAGGGATTCACCACCGAGATCCCGGCGCCGGCGCGCACCATGGCGCAGATCGAGGCCGCGCTGTGGGTTTCGACCACCATCCGCCGTTTAACCTGATGCTCAAGGAACAGGGCGTCAAGCAGCTGGCGATAGCTGTCGGTGCGCGACAGGCTGATGTAGTTTTCGCCCTGAAAATCGGCGGGGGTCAGCGTCGTCTGCACCGCCAGCGGATGGCCGGCAGGCAGCACGCAGACTTCATTCAGCGTCAGCAGTGGGGTGCGTTCGGTGCCCGCCGGGGTATGCAGGGTCTCCGTCAGGCCGAGGTCATGGCGCTGGGCGGAGAGCCACTCCTCCAGCAGCGGCGACTCCTGGGGGACGATCTGCAGGCTGACCTCCGGGTAGCGAGCGAGAAACGGCGGCAACAGCAGCGGCAGAAAGGACTGGGAAAAGACCGGCAGGCAGGCGATCGACAGCTCGCCCTGGCGGAACTCGCGCAGGCTCTCGGCGGCGCTGACGATGCGGTCCAGGCCGTACCAGGAACGCTGAACCTCCTCAAACAAACGCAGGCCCTGCACCGTCGGCTGCAGGCGACCGCGGGTCCGTTCAAACAGCTTCAGGCCGAGCACTTTCTCAAAGCGCGCCAGCTCGCGGCTGACCGTGGGTTGCGAGGTGTGCAGCATCCGCGCCGCTTCGGTCAGATTGCCGGTGGTCATCACCGCGTGAAAGATTTCGATATGACGCAAATTAACGGCTGGCATGCGGTCTCCATGAGGCTCGGCTGTAACCATATCATTTTTGCATAGAGTCGCGATAAAACGATATTTTTTATTCGTCCGCCACTGTGGCGTAATCGAAAAAAAACAGCGACCAACACACGCACTGCACCGGAGTTCTTATGCCACACTCGCTTTACGCCACCGATACTGACCTGACCGCGGATAACCTGCTGCGCCTGCCCGCGGAATTTGGCTGTCCAGTCTGGGTCTATGATGCGCAGATTATTCGCCGCCAGATTGCCCAGCTCAGCCAGTTTGACGTGGTACGTTTTGCGCAAAAAGCCTGCTCTAACATTCATATTCTGCGTCTGATGCGTGAGCAGGGGGTGAAGGTGGACTCGGTGTCGCTGGGGGAGATCGAGCGGGCGCTGGCGGCGGGCTACGATCCGCAGCAGAATCCAGAGGATATCGTCTTTACCGCCGATCTGATCGACGACGCCACCCTCGATCGGGTGAAAGCGTTACAGATCCCGGTGAACGCCGGCTCGATCGACATGCTGAGCCAGCTGGGCGAGGTGTCGCCGGGCCATCGCGTCTGGCTGCGCGTCAACCCGGGCTTTGGTCACGGCCACAGCCAGAAAACCAATACCGGCGGGGAGAACAGCAAGCATGGTATCTGGTACAGCCACCTGCCGGCGGCGCTGGAAGTGATGCGTCGCTATCAGCTGCAGCTGGTCGGGATCCATATGCATATTGGCTCTGGCGTTGACTACGGTCACCTGGAGCAGGTGTGCGGCGCGATGGTGCGTCAGGTCGTCGACTTTGGCCAGGATCTGCAGGCCATCTCCGCCGGCGGCGGTCTGTCGATTCCTTACCGCGAAGGCGAAGAGGCCATCGACACCGCCCACTATTATGGCCTGTGGAACCGCGCCAGGGAGCAGATCGCGGCCCATCTGGGGCACCCGGTGAAACTGGAGATTGAACCCGGACGCTTCCTGGTGGCCGAGTCCGGCGTGCTGGTGTCGCAGGTGCGCAGCGTGAAAGAGATGGGCAGCCGTCACTTTGTGCTGATTGACGCCGGCTTTAACGACCTGATGCGCCCGGCAATGTACGGTAGCTATCACCATATCACCGCTCTGGCGGCGGATGGTCGCGATCTCAGCGCCGCGCCGCAGGTGGAAACCGTGGTGGCCGGGCCGCTGTGCGAATCCGGGGACGTCTTTACCCAGCAGGAAGGGGGCAAAGTCGAGACCCGCCTGCTGCCGGCGGTGGTGCCTGGGGACTATCTGGTGCTCCATGACACCGGCGCCTACGGGGCTTCGATGTCATCCAACTATAACAGCCGTCCGCTGCTGCCGGAGGTGCTGTTTGATGGCGGCAAGGCACGGCTGATCCGCCGTCGCCAGACCATTCAGGAGCTGCTGGCCTTAGAGCTTATTTAAAAAAGGTCCCGTCGTTACCGACTCGCGCAACACCAGCGTGCCGGTAAACGGCGGGATCGTTTCTATCGGCTGCTGGTTAGCAAGCTTGATCGCCTGATCGATAGCCGTGGTGATCATGTTGTCGATCGGCAGATAGACCGTCGACAGCCCCGGCTCCAGCCATTTCGCGCTTGGCGCATCGTCGAAGCCAAACAGCGACACATCCTGCGGAATACGCAGCCCCGCCTGATGCAGCGCCTTTGACGCCCCCAGCGCCATATCATCGTTACAGGAAAACAGCGCGCTGAAGCGGGCTTTCTCGTCCAGCAGTTCCCGGCACAGTTCGTAGCCGCGGGTCATCGTCGAGTCCCCGTACTTCACCCGACTCGGATCCCACTCAATACCATGTTTTATCAGCGCGTTGCGGTAGCCCTGCAGGCGAGCCTGGCCGGTAGGGGTGTGCATCGGGACGGTCATGCAGGCGATATCGCGGTGGCCCTGGGTAATCAGATACTCAACGGCCTGAAAGGCGGCTTCCTGCTGCTCGAAGAACACGCAGCGTTCGCGGGCCTGCGCCACATCGCGGTTAATCACCACCAGCGGCATGGAGATCGAATTAATCAGCGACATGATCGCCTTTTCGCTCATGTGCCGGGTATAGAGGATGATCGCATCGCATTGCCGGTCGGCGAGCATCTGCACCGCTTCCTCTTCGCGCTCCGGCGTATCATGACCGTCAGTGACGATAAGCTGCTTTCCCCAGGCTTCCGTCTGGCGTGAAGCCTGCTGCAGCAGACGGCCAAAGTAGAAGCCGTCGAAGGTGGAGACGACCAGCCCAATACTATTGCTGGTCTGATTGGCCAGCGAGCGTGCGAGAAAATTCGGCCGGTAGCCCAGCTCTTCCATCGCTTTAAAGACTTGTTGGCGGGTGCTCTCTTTCACCTGACCTGTGCCGTTCAACACGCGGGAAACCGTCGCTTTCGAGACGCCTGCGCGAATTGAGACATCCAGCATTGTAGCCATTCATCGATTCCTGATTTCACGTGGTAAAGCGCAGTTTATCACAGACCGAAAAGGGACATATCGACGGGGCGGGGCGGAAAAACCATCGCGATCACGCTTTTGGCAGGAACTGACGAGCCGGCATAGTCTGGTATGCCAATGTCGATTCTATCGGATATTTGGGATACCACAGTGCGCGTTGCGAGCGCTGTCACAGAACTATTTTTGCCTGGCGACTATGTTTTGGTATGCCAAAAGTCTCTGGCTGTTCACCTGGCCGCAATAAGCCCTTTACTCTGAGGTACTCTTTTATGGCATTACAGGACAAACTGATCGACGCGCTGGGGCGTTTCGCGACGACATTCAACAGCTATCGCTACATTATGGCGATCAAATCGGCGTTTATTACTCTGATGCCAGTGATCATCGTCGGGGCCTTTTCGGTACTGATCTCCAATATGGTGCTGGATCCGAAGAATGGGCTCGCCAGCTTTTCCTCGCTCTCCTTTCTTGCGGCGCTGAAGCCGATCACCAGCGCGCTTAACTACGCCACGCTCAACTTCCTCAATATCGGCGCCGTGTTTCTGATCGGTATTGAGCTGGGGCGGATAAACGGCATCAAAAGCCTGTTTCCCGGCCTGCTGGCGGTGATCTGCTTTATCTGCGTGACGCCGACGACGGTGGAGATGATGGTCGATGGCCAGATGCACGTGGTGAAAGATGTCCTGCTGCGCCAGTTCTCCGATACCCGCAGCCTGTTCCTCGGGATGTTCATCGCCATTCTGTCAGTGGAAATTTACTGCTGGCTGGAGGGGCGCAAGGGACTGAAGATCAAAATGCCGGATACCGTGCCGCCGAACGTTTCCGCCTCTTTTTCGGCACTGATCCCGGCGATCATCACCACCACCGCGATCGCCACCCTGGGTTTTCTCTTTCACCAACTGACGGGAATGTATCTGTACGATGCGGTCTACCAGGTGGTGCAGCAGCCGCTGGAGCGGGTGGTGCAGAGCCTGCCGGGGATCCTGCTGCTGATGTTCGTCGCCCAGCTGTTCTGGGTGATCGGCATTCACGGCAACCAGATGATCAAGCCGATCCGCGAGCCGCTGCTTCTGGGGGCGATCACCGTCAATATGAGCGCTTTTGAGCAGGGAAAAGAGGTACCGAACATTATCACGATGCCCTTCTGGGACGTCTACATGAGCATCGGCGGCTCGGGGCTGACCATCGGCCTGCTGATTGCGGTGATGATCGCCACGAAGCGCAAAGAGATGAAAGAGATCGCCAAGCTGTCGATAGGTCCGGGGCTGTTCAATATTAACGAGCCGGTGATCTTCGGGATGCCGATCATGCTCAACCCGATCCTCGCTATCCCGTTTATCATCACCCCGCTGGTGACCGGCAGCATCGGCTATTTCGCCACCCTGACCGGCTTCGCCGGCAAGGCGGTAGTGATGGTGCCCTGGACCACGCCGCCGCTGATCAACGCCTGGCTCTCCACCGCCGGCTCGATGGGGGCGGTGGTGACCCAGCTTATCTGCATCGTGACCGCGGTGCTTATCTATCTGCCTTTCGTCAAAATCGCCTCCCGCCGTGCCGATGCCGCACAGCGTCAGGCCGACAATCAACAGACCGCCAACCCTGTCTGAGGAGCCTATGACTACCGTACGGATGACCATTCCCGATGATTTTATCCTTGGCGCGGCGGCTTCCGCCTGGCAGACCGAGGGCTGGAGCGGGAAAAAACCGGGGCAGGACTCCTGGCCCGATCTCTGGTACAAAAACGACCGCCACGTCTGGCATAACGGCTATGGCCCGGCGGTGGCCACCGATTTTATCAACCGCTTTCAGGAAGATGTGCAGTTGATGAAGCTGGCCGGGCTGACCCACTACCGCACCTCAATCAACTGGTCGCGCTTTCTGACCGACTATGAAAACGTCACGGTGGATGAGGAGTATGCGGCCTATTACGACCAGCTGTTCGATGCGCTGCTGGCCAACGGCATCACGCCGATGATCTGCCTTGAGCATTATGAATTGCCCGGCTATCTGCTGGAAAAGTATGGCGGCTGGGGGTCGAAAACGGTGGTCGAGCTGTTTGTGCGCTACGCGGAGCAGGTCTTTGCCCGCTACCACCCGAAGGTGACCCGCTGGTTTACCTTTAATGAGCCAATTGTGGTACAGACCCGGGTCTATCTGGATGCCCTGCGCTGGCCCTATGAGCAGAACACCAGCACCTGGATGCAGTGGAACTATCATAAGGTGCTGGCGACCGCCAGCGTCGTGAAGCGGTTTCGCGAGCTCGGCTATCCCGGGACCGTCGGCTGCATCCTCAATCCGGAGGTGACCTACCCACGCTCACGCGCCCCCCATGACCTGCGCGCGGCGGAGATCTACGATCTGTTCTACAACCGCATGTTCCTCGACCCGCTGGTGCACGGGGTCTGGCCGCCGGAGCTTCTTGCACTGCTCGAACAGCATCAGGTGACGTGGGACGCCAGCGAGGAGGATCTGGCGATTATTCGCGAGCACACCGTCGATGAGCTGGGGATTAATCTTTACTACCCGCACCGGGTCAAAGCCCCGTCGCGGGCCTGGCATCCGCATACCCCGTTTCATCCGGCCTGGTATTATGAGCCGTTTGAGCTGCCCGGCCGGCGAATGAACGCCTCCCGCGGCTGGGAAATCTACCCGCAAATCATCTTTGATATGGCGATGCGGATAAAAAATGACTATCGCAACATCCCGTGGTTCGTGGCGGAGAGCGGGATGGGGGTGGAAAACGAAGGCCAGTTCCGTAACCGCGAAGGTACCATCGATGACAGCTACCGCATTCGTTTTATCAGCGAACACCTGTGGCACACCCTGCGCGCCCGCGAGGCAGGGGCCAACTGCCAGGGCTATATGCTGTGGGCGTTTACCGACAACGTATCGCCGATGAACGCCTTTAAAAACCGCTACGGGCTTATCGAAATCGATCTGCAAAACCATCGCGCCCGGCGACCCAAAGCCTCGGCGCACTGGTTTCGTCAACTGGGCGAACGGCGTGAACTGGTGCTGGATATCGATGATGAATACCGCTAGCCGGGGGCAATATTTGCTAAGATAGCGGCGTATTTGACTCGCAGGCATGTAACGCACAGGTGATTTTGTGGAAAAAGCGATAGTTCCGCCGGAAAAGAAGCCCTATCAGGAGATTGGTGATGACTTACGCGCCCAGATCGCGCAGGGGCGCTACCCGGTCGGGTCGCGTTTGCCGCCGGAACGCCATATTGCCGAAACCTACGGCGTCAGCCGGACCATCGTGCGCGAAGCGCTGCTGATGCTGGAGCTGCAGGGGACGGTGGATATTCGTCAGGGATCCGGGGTGTACGTCATGCGTATTCCCCACGAGAACGACAGCGAAGAGGAGCAACTGCTCAGCAGCGACGTCGGTCCGTTTGAAATTCTGCAGGCGCGCCAGCTGCTGGAGAGCAATATCGCCGCCTTTGCCGCGAAAATGGCCACCCGCGCCGATATCGACAATCTGAAGCGGATTATCGAGCAGGAGCAGCGGGCTATCGCCCTCAACGACACCGCGCAGGATAACGCTCGTCTGTTCCATCTGGTGCTGGCCGGGGCGACGCAGAACCAGATGCTGCTGGCGACGGTGGAGCGGATCTGGCTGCAGATGGACAGCAGCCCGCTGTGGCAGCAGTTCAATGTGCATATTGCCAGCCGCGCCTGGCGGCTGAAGTGGCTCGGTGACCGACAGACGCTGCTCGCCGCGCTGCGGCGTCGCGATGTGATGGGCGCCTGGCAGGCGATGTGGCAGCATCTGGAAAACGTCAAAAACAGTCTGCTGGAGCTGTCCGATGAAGACGCCCCCGACTTTGACGGCTATCTGTTCGACTCGGTGCCGATTTTTCAGGGGAAGCTGGTATGACGATCCTGCCGCTGTACGCTGCGCCGCAGTACGCCCCGCAGGTAACCGACTGGCTGTGGCACGCCTTTGGCGGCGAGACGCTGCCGCGGGAGTTTTTCGCCAGCATTGTGCAGCATAGCCAGACGGCGAAGGCGCTGCCATTGACCTTTATTGCCGTGGAAGGCGAGCAGTTGCTCGGCACGATTGGCCTCTGGCGCTGCGACTTGATCAGCCGCCAGGATCTGTTTCCCTGGCTGGCGGCGCTGTACGTCGCGCCCGCCGCCCGCGGTCAGGGGCTGGCCGGAAAACTGCAGCGGCATGTGATCGATTATGCCCGCCGCGCGGGCTTTCGGGAGCTCTATCTCTACTCCGCCTGCCGGGATTTCTATGAACGCTTCGGCTGGCGCTACATCGGCGAGGGGCTGGATTACCCGGCCACCGCCGTGCATCTCTATCGCTATGACTTATCGCCTTCCAGCGGGGCGACCACCGAGTGACGGCGCACCAGCGTCGGGCTGAACAGGTGGGTGATCTCCGGGGCCGGGCGGTACTCCGCCAGGGCTAAGGCCAGCTCGGCCGCCTGGGTCGCCATGGTGACGATCGGGTAGCGGACAGTGGTCAGCCGCGGACGGACATAGCGCGAAATCAGGACATCGTCGAAGCCAATCAGCGAAATTTCCCGCGGGACGTCGATGCCGTTGTCGTTGAGTACGCCCATCGCGCCGGCGGCCATCGAGTCGTTATAGCAGGCGACGGCGCTAAAGTGGCGGCCGCGGCCAAGCAGTTCGGTCATTGCCAGTTCGCCGCCGCTTTCATCCGGTTCAGCAAAGGCGACCAGCCGGTCATTGCACGGCAGGCCGCTCTCTTCCAGCGCCGCGTAGTACCCCTGCAGTCGATCTTCCGCATCGGAGATATGGTGGTTTGAGCACAGATAGCCGATACGCGTGTGCCCCTGCTGGATCAAATGGCGGGTCGCCAGCCAGGCGCCATAGCGGTCGTCCAGCGCCACGCAGCGGGTTTCATACCCGGGCAGGATGCGGTTGATCAGCACCATGCCGGGGATCTGCTTCATTAACCCCGCCAGTTCCTCATCGGGGATCATTTTGGCGTGCACCACCAGCGCCGCGCAGCGGTGGCGGATCAACTGCTCTATCGCCTGGCGTTCCTTCTGCACGTTGTGGTAGCCATTGCCAATCAGCAAAAAGTTGCCGGTGCGGTAAGCCACCTGTTCGACGGCTTTGACCATCGCGCCGAAGAAGGGGTCGGAGACATCACCCACCACCAGGCCGACGGTTTCCGTTGACTGTTGGGCCAGGGCCCGGGCGTTCGCGTTGGGATGATAGTTCAGGGTTTCCATCGCCGCGCCCACGGACTGACGCGAGGCTTCGCTGGCTTTGGGAGAGTTATTGATGACGCGGGAGACGGTAGCGACGGAGACTCCTGCGAGTCGGGCTACATCCTTAATTGTCGCCATACCATGCCTTTTATAGGGTAAGCGTTTACATACTGCTATGTTACGGGAAAGAGCGGCAGATTCAAGGCGCGGCGGCGAAGGAATGGCGCAAATGTGATTCAGACCGGGCTTATGGGTAACCTGTTTACATTGACGTCATCGCTAATTGAAACCGACGCAGGGAAATACAAACCTTTGCTTACACTTTGCGATGCGCTGTTGCGAATGTTCGCTGGTTTGTTCGCGGATCCGGTTGATATTCTGGCTATCCCAGAGGTATTGATAGGTGGAGTCAACGTCACGTTGACCACTTTACTTACACCAGCCTGCGCAGATGCGCAGGTTTTTTTTTGCCCGCCATCGGCGTTGTTACAGATAGCGAAAATCGTAATACCTGGTTGCACTTAGGCTCACTCCCTTGCGTTTTCCCGCTGGCCCGTTACGGTCGAAAAACGCGACAATCGAGATCCCAGAGGTATTGATAGGTGAGTTTCTTAGGTACGCTCTTCGTACTGAACGTCTTACACCGACCTGCGCGGATGCGCAGGTTTTTTTTATTCCGAAAATCTCCCCGCTGCACTGCTTTCCCATGCCTTCTCGTGTAACCTGCTTTGACTCATCACCGGTCACATGGAGTTGTTATGCTTTTGGGATTTTTCAGACTGCTGTTCAAGGGGTTATACCGGGTCAGACTGACCGGCGACACGCAGGCTTTATACCAGCAAAAGGTCTTAATTACCCCGAACCACGTCTCTTTCCTCGACGGCATTCTGCTGGCGCTGTTTTTGCCGGTCCGACCGGTTTTTGCGGTCTATACCTCAATCAGCCAGCGCTGGTTTATGCGCGCGCTGACGCCGATTATCGATTTTGTACCGCTGGACCCGACCAAACCGATGTCGATCAAACATCTGGTGCGGCTGATTGAGCAGGGGCGGCCGGTGGTTATCTTCCCGGAAGGGCGAATTTCGGTTAGCGGCTCGCTGATGAAAATTTATGACGGCGCCGCCTTTGTCGCCGCCAAATCGCAGGCGACCATCGTGCCGCTACGCATTGACGGCGCCGAACTGACGCCCTTCAGCCGGCTGAAGGGGCTGGTGAAGCGTCGCCTGTTCCCGCGTATTCAGCTGCATCTGCTGCCGCCCACCCATCTGCCGATGCCCGAGGCGCCGCGCGCCCGCTACCGGCGGAAAATCGCCGGGGAAATGCTGCATCAAATCATGATGGAAGCCCGGATGGCAGTGCGTCCGCGGGAAACCCTGTATGAGTCGCTGCTGGCGGCACAGGACCGCTTCGGCGCGCGCAAACCCTGCGTGGAGGATATCAACTTCCAGCCGGATACCTATCGCAAGCTGCTGACCAAGACCCTGTTTGTCGCCCGCATTCTGGAAAAATACAGCCAGCGGGGCGAAAAGATTGGCCTGATGCTGCCTAACGCCGGCATCAGCGCGGCGGTGATTTTCGGCGCTATCGCCCGCGGGCGTATTCCGGCGATGATGAACTATACCGCCGGGGTGAAAGGGCTCAGCAGCGCGATAGCCGCCGCGGAAATCAACACTATTTTTACCTCACGCACCTTCCTCGATAAAGGCAAACTCTGGCATCTGCCGGAGCAGCTGACTCAGGTGCGCTGGGTATTCCTCGAAGATCTTAAAGGTGATATCACCCTCGCTGACAAACTATGGATTTTCGGACATCTGCTGGCGCCGCGTCTGGCGCAGGTTAAACAGCAGCCGGAAGACGCGGCGATGATCCTCTTCACCTCCGGCTCGGAGGGTAATCCGAAAGGGGTGGTGCACAGCCATAAGAGCCTGCTGGCCAACGTCGAGCAGATCAAAACCATCGCCGACTTTACCGCCAACGACCGCTTTATGTCGGCGCTGCCGCTGTTCCACTCCTTTGGCCTCACCGTCGGTCTGCTGACGCCGCTGTTTACCGGGGCTGAAGTGTTTCTCTATCCCAGCCCGCTGCACTATCGTGTGGTGCCGGAGCTGGTCTACGATCGCAACTGCACGGTGCTGTTCGGTACCTCGACCTTCCTCGCCAACTATGCCCGCTTCGCTAATCCGTATGATTTCTACCGCCTGCGCTATGTGGTCGCCGGGGCGGAGAAGCTGCAGGAGAGCACCAAACAGCTGTGGCAGGATAAATTCGGCCTGCGCATTCTCGAAGGCTATGGCGTGACCGAGTGCGCGCCGGTGGTATCGATTAACGTGCCGATGGCGGCGAAGGTTGGCACCGTGGGCCGTATCCTGCCGGGGATGGACGCCCGCCTGCTGGCGATGCCAGGCATCGAGCAAGGGGGGCGACTGCAGCTGAAAGGGCCAAACATCATGAAAGGCTACCTGCGGGTGGAAAACCCCGGGGTGCTGGAAGCGCCAGCGGCGGAAAACCAGCACGGCGAGAAGGAAGCGGGCTGGTATGACACCGGCGATATCGTCACCTTCGACGAGCAGGGCTATGTTCGCATCCAGGGCCGCGCGAAGCGTTTCGCCAAAATCGCCGGCGAGATGATCTCCCTCGAGATGGTGGAGCAGGTGGCCCTCGGCGCGTCGCCGGACAAAATGCACGCCACGGCGATTAAGCAGGACGCCAGCAAAGGTGAGGCGCTGGTGCTGTTTACCACCGATAATGAACTGACTCGCGAAGCCCTGCTGCGCTACGCTCGCCAGCACGGAGTACCGGAGCTGGCGGTACCGCGAGATATACGCTGGCTGAAGCAACTGCCGGTGCTGGGCAGCGGCAAGCCAGACTATGTCACCCTGAAAAACATGGTCGACGAGGCGGAAACAACCCATGAGTGAGTCAGTACATACTAACCCTTCGCTGTACTCGAAAGGGATGCTGGCGGTGATCTGCGCCCAGTTCCTGTCGGCCTTCGGCGACAATGCGCTTCTCTTCGCCACCCTGGCGCTGATGAAGCAGCTCTATTATCCGGAGTGGAGCCAGCCGGTCCTGCAGATGTTGTTTGTGGGCGCTTACATTCTTTTTGCTCCTTTTGTCGGCCAGTTTGCCGATAGCTTTGCCAAAGGCCGGGTGATGATGGTGGCCAACGGTCTGAAGCTGCTCGGCGCCGGCTGCATCTGCTTCGGTGTCAATCCGTTTATCGGCTATACGCTGGTGGGGATTGGCGCCGCCGCCTATTCGCCGGCTAAGTACGGCATTCTCGGTGAACTGACTACCGGCGATAAGTTGGTGAAGGCTAACGGACTGATGGAGTCCTCGACCATCGCGGCGATCCTGCTGGGCTCCATGGCCGGCGGGATCCTCGCCGACTGGCACGTGCTGGCGGCGCTGATCGTCTGCGCGCTGGTCTACGGCGGGGCGGTAGTGGCTAACCTGTGGATACCCAGGCTGCCGGCGGCGCGCCCGGGGCAGTCGTGGCGTTTTAAGCCAATGACGCACAGCTTCTTCAGCGCCTGCCGCACGCTGTGGCGCAACGGCGAAACCCGCTTTTCGCTGATGGGGACCAGCCTGTTCTGGGGCGCTGGCGTGACCCTGCGCTTCCTGCTGGTGATCTGGGTGCCGGTGGCGCTGGGCATTACCAGCAACGCCATGCCTACCTATCTTAATGCGATGGTGGCGGTGGGGATTGTGTTGGGGGCCGGGGCGGCGGCGAAGCTGGTGACCCTGGAGACGGTATCGCGCTGTATGCCGGCGGGAATATTGATCGGTATCGCGGTGATGGCCTTTGCGGTGCAGCAGTCGCTGCTGCCGGCGTTCGGTCTGCTGTTACTGCTCGGGGTGTTCGGCGGGTTCTTTATCGTACCGTTGAACGCGCTGCTGCAGGAGCGTGGGAAACATTCGGTCGGGGCAGGTAACGCCATTGCGGTACAGAACCTGGGCGAAAACGTGGCGATGCTGCTGATGCTGGGGCTCTATTCCCTGGCGGTGAGCGTGGGCGTTCCGCCGGTCGCCGTTGGGATAGGGTTTGGCGCGGTCTTTGCCGTGGCCATCGCCGCGCTGTGGGTCTGGGGGCGGCGTAAATAACCTCCCGGCTTGCGCTGCGCTTAACCGGGCGACGGGTTCATCAATGTCTGCTCTTCGGTAGCCCGGGTGGTGGCGTATACGCCGCTACCCGGGGCTTTGCTTTCTTACGGTGCCGGGTAGGTATAAACCTGATGCACCGCCTCAATCTCCGCTAATACCTCTTCACTCAGCTCAAGCTGCAAACTTTCCACGTTGGCCTGCAGCTGCGCCATGGTCGTCGCCCCCAGCAGGGTGCTGGCGACAAATGGCTGCCGACGCACAAAGGCCAGCGCCATTTGCGCCGGATCGAGGCCGTGGCGTTTGGCGATATCCACATAGGCCGCAACCGCTTTCTGCGACTGCTCGCTGCTGTAGCGCGTAAAGCGGCTGAACAGCGTGTTACGCGCCCCTGCCGGCTTCGCGCCGTTGAGATACTTGCCGGTCAGGGTGCCGAAAGCCAGGCAGGAGTAGGCCAGCAGCTCCACGCCTTCGAACTGACTCACTTCCGCGAGGCCGACTTCAAAGCTGCGGTTCAGCAGGCTGTAAGGATTCTGAATGGTCACGATCCGCGGCAGGTCGTGCTTATCCGCCAGGTGCAGATAACGCATCACGCCGAAGGCGGTTTCGTTCGACACGCCGATGTAGCGGATCTTCCCGGCGCGCTGGAACTCGGTCAGCGCTTCGAGGGTATCCAGCAGGGTCACGGCGGGCGCGGCATCAGCCCAGGTATAGCCCAGCTTGCCAAAGCAGTTGGTTGGGCGCTGCGGCCAGTGTACCTGGTACAGGTCGAGGTAATCGGTCTGCAGCCGCTTCAGGCTGGCGTGCAGCGCCTCGCGGATATTTTTGCGGTCCAGGACGTGATTGGGCCGAATGCTGCTGTCGTTATTGCGCGCGGGCCCGCTAACTTTGGAGGCCAGCACCAGCTTTTCGCGATTGCCGCGTTTCGCCAGCCAGTTGCCGACGTAGGTTTCAGTCAGCCCCTGAGTTTCCGGGCGCGGCGGGACGGGGTACATTTCGGCGACATCGATCAGATTGATGCCGTTGGCAACCGCATAGTCGAGCTGCTGATGGGCATCAGCTTCGCTGTTCTGCTCGCCAAAGGTCATGGTCCCCAGCCCGAGGGTGCTGATTTCAAGTGAACTGTGTGGGATACGGTGATACAGCATAGCCAGCTTCCTTTTTATTTATAAGGTCAGGCATTCCCCGACAAAGGAGTATCAACATGGCAGAGGGTGAGAAAAAGAGGAAGTAAAAAATCAAAAAAGCCGGGTGACGAGGAGGGGCGGTGGGTGGAACCCGCGGCGTCCTGGTGTGTCCCGACTCTTCTCAAAAGACTGGTTGTCGGTAAGCGCAGCGTCAACAGAGGCTGGGGCCGACGGGGAAAGATTAACGCTTAATGATTTGCGAAACGTCGTCACGATTGATCTGCATTTTATTACCCTGCTGATCTTCGTAACTGATTAAACCGGTATCGTCATCCACGGTAGGTTTACCGTCGGTCAGGATCATTCGCCCATCTTTGGTCGCCATGACGTAATCGCTGCTGCAACCGGAAACCGAGAACGCCAGTCCTACGGCGGAAATCAATACTGCCCATTTTTTCATCGTCATCACCTCTTGAGTAGCTGCACCCCATACCCGTCTATTAATAGCCTGATTTGTGAGACATAAAAAGCAGTAAAGTCTGAAAAAGGGTTGCAGCCTGTGACCAGGCTGCAATTTTGTGGTTTACAGCGGGTTTTTCTTATTACGCAGCAGGTTAAGGCTCTCCACCGCAATAGAGAAGAACATGGCGAAATAGATGTATCCCTTCGGCACATGAACGTCGAAACTTTCCAGCATCAGGGTAAAGCCGACCAGGATCAGAAACGACAGCGCCAGCATTTTCACCGAAGGATGGCGGTCAACAAAATCGCCGATAGGTCGCGCGGCGAACATCATCACCCCCACCGCAATCACCACCGCCGCCATCATGATGAACAGATGATCCGACAGGCCGACGGCGGTGATCACTGAATCGAGGCTAAAGATGATATCCAGCAGCATGATCTGCACGATAGCGCCGAGAAAGGAGTGGACGTTGGTCTTCAGCCCCTCTTCTTCACCTTCGATAGACTCATGGATCTCTTTACTGGCTTTCCAGATAAGGAATAGCCCACCGAGCAGCAAGATCAGGTCGCGAAACGAAATCTCCTGACCGAGGACGGTGAAGAGCGGGTTGGTCAGTTTCACTACCCAGGCGATAGAGGCCAGCAGCGCCAGGCGCATGACCATCGCGCCCATCAAACCGATCCGACGCGCATGGGCGCGCTGGGCGGTGGGGAGCTTGGCCACGACCAGAGAGAGAAAAATAATATTATCGATCCCGAGCACGATCTCCAGCAGCGTCAACGTGCCCAGCGCCAGCCAGGCGTTAGGATCGGTTATCCATGCAAATAACATTGTTCAAAGTCCTGCAAAATAGAAAGCAGCAATTATATGCAAGCCCTAACGCAGAACAAAAAATTAATCGTGTTGTAACAAGAAATGGCGGGCGAGCAGGGCGGCGGTAAAATTCTTTTTCAGGTAAAAGCCGCGCGGCAGCGTCAGGATCGTCTCCCCGTGCGCGCCGATGGCCTCGGTCAGCGCCTTGCTGTTGGCGGCTTTCGGTCTTAACTGCAGCACCTCGCCATGGCGGGCGGTAATGCGCTCAACTTCGCCCAGAACAATGAGATCCATCAGCTCCTCCCAGTCCATGCGCAGCTGGCGCTCCTCGTCTTCGTCCGGACTCCAGAGCAGTGGTGCGCCGACGCGCCGCGCCGCCAGCGGAATGGTGCGCTCACCCTCCACCGGGATCCACAGGACGCGCTGCAGCTTATGCCGCACATGGCTGCTCTCCCAGGTGACGCCGCTATTGCCGGTTAACGGGGCGACACAGACGAAGGTGGTCTCCAGCGGACGCCCCCGGCTGTCGATGGGGATCGTTTTGAGCTCGACCCCCAGCGCGGCGAAATCCTGCTCGGGTTTACTGCCTGCGCTGGCGCCCAGCCACAGCTCCAGCAGAATGCCCGTCCAGCCTTTATCGCGTTTCAGATCGCGCGGAATGGGGATCCCGGCCAGCGCCGCCAGCTCGCCCAGCGAATAGCCAGCCAGCTGACGGGCCTGGGCCAGCAACTGTTCCTGACTTTGCGGCGGCGAGGAGAGAGGGGCGATAGTGGGCATAGGGCGCTACCTTTGGCTAAAAAATGAGCGCTATTTTTGCGCGTTGTGGATAGAGTTTACCGTTTTCTGAGTAACTATACCAATGTCATGATTTATATGAGTTTTTAAACTTATTGCGCCGCGGGTGAAAACCGTGAAAACAGGTTTTCCAGAACTGGTCACTGACAATAAACAGGATCTTACACCATGTTATCCACAGAAAATTGGGATAACTGGGGAAAAGCCTCACTACTGGTTCGATTTACAGCCTTGACGTGCGACGAAAATCGAAATTTTAGAGAAAACCTGCCCGCGGTCTGCGCGTAATCTGTGGATAAAATCGACATTGCTCGATCTTTCATCAGTCAGCGGATCGCATATGTGATGATCGTCACGTTACGTTGTAATAAATGAAAGGAATATATTCTAACTTGATGAATATGCTATCATTATTTTAAGGTGTTAGCGGTGCGATGTTCAGATTACTCCGGGTTTTCCCGGGGTAATTCCGTACTTCTTCACAACTCTATCCACAGAAAAAGTGAATAAAATAGGGCCTAAGCCGCATTCGTTGTTTATAACTCTGGCCATTACTGTGAGTTATTCAAATGTTATCCGTTCTCAGTGTGCGAACAGAGTGGTTTACCGTTTCCGGCGAGTGTGAAACAATCATTCACATTGAAGCTTATCTTGAGGTAGTCCGGTGATTGATGACGATGGCTACCGCCCAAATGTCGGTATTGTAATCTGTAATCGTCAGGGCCAGGTCATGTGGGCCCGGCGCTATGGTCAGCACTCGTGGCAGTTCCCGCAAGGGGGCATAAATCCAGGAGAATCCGCAGAGCAGGCGATGTATCGGGAATTGTTTGAAGAGGTCGGGTTAAGCCGTAAAGATGTGCGGATCCTTGCCTCAACCCGTAACTGGCTGCGTTACAAGTTGCCTAAACGTTTGGTGCGTTGGGACACAAAGCCGGTTTGTATCGGCCAGAAACAAAAGTGGTTTCTTTTGCAGTTGATCGGCAACGATGCGGACATCAATATGCAAACCAGCAGTACACCAGAATTTGATGGTTGGCGCTGGGTGAGTTACTGGTACCCGGTCCGCCAGGTGGTGTCGTTCAAGCGCGACGTCTACCGCCGGGTGATGAAAGAGTTCGCCAGCGTGACCATGTCGCTGGCGGAGAGTGCACCTAAGCCGCAAAGCGCGCCTGCTTATCGACGTAAAAGAGGTTAAGCCACGCACATTATGCTCACTCGGTTGCGAGAAATAGTCGAGAAGGTCGCGAGTGCGCCGCGTTTAAACGAGGCGCTGGATATTCTGGTGACGGATGTCTGCCAGGCGATGGAGACGGAAGTCTGCTCGGTTTACCTGGCTGACAATGACCGACGCTGCTATTACCTGATGGCCACCCGCGGGTTAAAAAAACCTCGCGGGCGCACCGTTGCGCTGGCGTTCGATGAAGGCCTGGTGGGTCTGGTTGGCCGCCTGGCGGAGCCCATCAACCTCGCCGATGCGCAAAAACACCCCAGCTTCAAATATATCCCTGCCGTCAAAGAGGACCGCTTCCGCGCCTTCCTTGGCGTGCCGATCATTCAGCGCCGCCAGCTGTTGGGCGTGCTGGTGGTCCAGCAGCGCGAGCTGCGTCAGTTTGATGAAAGCGAAGAGTCTTTCCTCGTCACCCTCGCCACCCAGATGGCGGCGATCCTCTCCCAGTCCCAGCTGAACGCCCTGTTCGGCCAGTATCGTCAGACGCGCATTCGCGCCCTCCCGGCCTCTTCCGGGGTGGCGATCGCCGAGGGCTGGATGGACGTCAGCCTGCCGCTGATGGAGCAGGTGTATGAAGCCTCGACGCTGGACACCGCCTCGGAACGCGAACGCCTGACCGGCGCGCTGGAAGAGGCGGCTAACGAATTTCGTCGCTACAGCAAACGCTATGCTGCCGGCGCGCAAAAAGAGACGGCGGCGATCTTCGATCTCTACTCGCACCTCCTCTCCGACGCCCGCCTGCGTCGCGAGCTGTTTGCCGAAGTCGACAAAGGCGCGGTGGCCGAGTGGGCGGTCAAAAAGATCATTGAGAAGTTCGCCGAACAGTTTGCCGCGCTCAGCGACGGTTATCTGAAAGAGCGGGCCGGCGATCTGCGTACCCTGGGTCAGCGTCTGCTGTTCCATCTCGACGACAGCATTCAGGGGCCCAACACCTGGCCGGCGCGCATTATCCTCGTGGCGGACGAGCTGTCGGCCACCACCCTCGCCGAAGTGCCGCAGGATCGTCTGGTCGGTGTGGTGGTGCGCGATGGCGCCGCCAACTCCCATGCCGCCATTATGGTACGCGCCCTCGGGATCCCGACGGTGATGGGCGCCGATATCCAGCCCTCTCTGCTGCATGGCCATACGCTGATTGTCGATGGCTATCGCGGTGAGCTGCTGGTGGATCCCGAACCTGTCCTGTTGCAGGAATATCAGCGCCTTATTAGCGAAGAGAACGAGCTCAGCCGCCTGGCGGAGGACGATCTCCAGCGCGCGTCGGAGCTGAAAAGCGGCGAGCGGGTGAAAGTCATGCTCAACGCCGGCTTAAGCCCGGAGCACGAAGAGAAGCTCGGCAGCTTTGTTGACGGCATTGGCCTCTACCGTACCGAAATTCCCTTTATGCTGCAGAGCGGCTTCCCCTCTGAAGAGGAGCAGGTCGCCCAGTATCAGGGCATGCTGCAGATGTTTAACAGCAAACCGGTGACCCTGCGTACCCTGGACATCGGCGCGGATAAACAGCTGCCGTATATGCCGATCAGTGAAGAGAACCCGTGCCTCGGCTGGCGCGGGATCCGCATCACCCTCGATCAGCCGGAGATCTTTTTGATCCAGGTGCGGGCGATGCTGCGCGCCAACGCCGCCACCGGCAACCTCAGCATTTTGCTGCCGATGGTGACCAGTCTGGAGGAGGTGGATGAGGCCCGTCGGCTGATCGACCGCGCCAGCCGGGAAGTGGAAGAGATGATCGGCTACGCCATCCCACGTCCGCGCCTGGGGGTGATGCTGGAGGTCCCGTCGATGGTCTTTATGCTGCCGCAACTGGCCAGTCGGATCGATTTTATCTCGGTAGGGACGAACGACCTGACCCAGTACCTGCTGGCCGTCGACCGTAACAATACCCGGGTCGCCAGCATGTATGACAGCCTGCATCCGGCGGTATTGCGGGCGCTGGCGATGATCGCCCATGACGCGGAGCGCTTTGGCATCGATCTGCGACTGTGCGGCGAGATGGCGGGCGACCCGATGTGCGTGACGATCCTTATCGGCCTCGGTTATCGCCATCTGTCGATGAACGGCCGCTCGGTGGCGAGGGTGAAATATCTGCTGCGCCGCATTGATATCGAAGAGGCGCAGGAGCTGTCGCGTCGCAGCCTTGATGCCCAGATGACCGCTGAGGTGCGCCATCAGGTGGCGGCCTTTATGGAGCGTCGCGGTCTCGGCGGCCTGATCCGCGGCGGGCGGTAGCGGTAGCCCGGGTGAGGCGTAAGCCGTAACCCGGGGATCCTCTGCTCGCACCATCCGGCAAAATAGGGTACCGCCGGGAAAACGGCATTCTGTTAGCATCCGTATACATATCTTTTACACGTTCGGCGCGGATCGCACTCCAGGCTTATGCTATGATTCGCCTCCTTCGGCGTGCCCGTTTTTATCGGGCATAGATCATCACCGCTGTCCACTTTCGGCGGAATAACAAGTCTTTATGGTGACAGATGAATAGTGGCTACCTGCATTTTCCGGAGTTCGATCCGGTCATTTTTTCTCTAGGCCCGGTCTCCCTCCACTGGTACGGTTTGATGTACCTGGTGGGCTTTGTCTTTGCGATGTGGCTGGCCACCCGTCGGGCGAATCGTCCGGGCAGCGGCTGGACGAAAAATGAAGTGGAAAACCTGCTCTACGCGGGCTTCCTCGGCGTCTTCCTGGGCGGCCGTATCGGCTACGTGCTGTTTTACAACCTGCCGGTATTTCTTGCCGATCCGCTGTATCTGTTCCGCGTCTGGGACGGCGGCATGTCGTTCCACGGCGGCCTGATCGGCGTGATCCTGGTGATGATTATCTTCGCCAGACGCACCAAACGCACCTTCTTCCAGGTCTCCGATTTTATCGCGCCGCTGATCCCGTTTGGCCTTGGCGCCGGACGTCTGGGCAACTTCATCAACGGTGAGCTGTGGGGCCGCGTGGACCCAAGCTTCCACTACACGATGATTTTCCCGGGCTCCCGTGCCGAAGACCTGGCGCTGCTGCCGACGCATCCGGAATGGCAATCGCTGTTCGATACCTACGGCGCGCTGCCGCGTCACGCGTCGCAGCTGTACGAGCTGGCGCTGGAAGGCGTGGTGCTGTTCCTGATCCTGAACCTGTTTATCCGTAAACCGCGCCCGACCGGCTCCGTTTCCGGTCTGTTCCTGATTGGCTACGGCCTGTTCCGCATCATCGTGGAATTCTTCCGCCAGCCCGACGCCCAGTTCACCGGCGGCTGGGTGCAGTACATCAGCATGGGGCAGATTCTTTCGATCCCGATGGTGCTTGCGGGTATCATCATGATGGTTTGGGCTTACCGCCATCGTCCGCAGCAACAGAATTCTTGAGGAACCATGAAACAGTATCTTGATTTGATGCAGAAAGTGCTCACCGAGGGCACGCCAAAAAATGACCGCACCGGCACTGGCACGATCTCTATTTTCGGCCATCAGATGCGTTTTAACCTGCAGGAAGGCTTCCCGCTGGTGACCACCAAGCGCTGTCATTTACGCTCCATCATCCATGAACTGCTGTGGTTCCTGCAGGGCGACACCAACATCGCCTATCTGCACGACAACAACGTCACCATCTGGGACGAGTGGGCAGATGAAAATGGCGATCTGGGGCCGGTCTACGGCAAACAGTGGCGTTCCTGGCCTGCGCCGGACGGTCGTCATATCGACCAGATCACCACGGTGATGAACCAACTGAAAAACGACCCGGACTCCCGCCGGATCATCGTCTCGGCGTGGAACGTCGGCGAGCTGGATAAAATGGCGCTGGCGCCGTGCCACGCCTTCTTCCAGTTCTACGTCGCCGACGGCAAGCTCTCCTGCCAGCTGTATCAGCGCTCCTGCGACGTATTCCTCGGCCTGCCGTTCAATATCGCCAGCTACGCGCTGCTGGTGCATATGGTGGCGCAGCAGTGCGATCTGCAGGTCGGTGATTTCGTCTGGACCGGCGGCGACACCCATCTGTACAGCAACCATCTTGAGCAGACCAACCTGCAGTTGAGCCGCGAACCGCGTCCGCTGCCGAAGCTGGTCATCAAACGCAAACCGGCGTCGATTTTCGACTACCGTTTTGAAGACTTCGAGATTGAAGGTTACGATCCGCACCCGGGCATTAAAGCGCCGGTGGCGATTTAACCCTCCAGCAGAGATGACCAACCGGCGCCCGATGGCGCCGGTTTTTTTATGCCTTTTGCACCATCAGAATGGAGGCTATCTCCATAGCCACAGGGATAAGGTCGCTTCAGCCTGCCCACTGCCCCCCCGGCGGTTGCGGTGGGCGAAGTTGGGTAGACGCTCGCAAAAAAATGTTCCTCTGTCGAGTATGCAAACCTTTTTTGCGTATCTGGCCGGGAAAGCTATTTTCCGTCGTCGCGCCAGGGTCAACCGCCGCGGCATACTCGACGCCATGAACAGAGAACATGGCTACACCCTGATGGAAACCCTGGTAACGCTGACACTGATGATGATCCTCAGCGTCGGCGGCCTGTACGGCTGGCAGCGCTGGCAGCAGCAGCAACAACTGTGGCAAACCGCCGTCCAGGTGCGGGATTTTCTGCTCTTTCTGCGCGATGACGCCAACGCGTACAACCGGGACCGCGTGCTTCGCGTCGGCCAGGACGAAGTGGGCTGGTGCCTGAGCGCGGAGGGGGAGGGGCCGGAATGCGCCTCGGGGACATCCTTCACGCTGCGCCCGCGCTGGCCGGGGATCACGCTGGCTGGCGTTACGCCTGGTCTGGGGTTTTATGGTCTGCGTAGCACCGCCTGGGCGGGGAATCTGCGGTTGCAGAGCGCGGCCGGCAGCTGGAGCATTGTGATCTCACACTGGGGGCGGATTCGTTTATGCCGCAGCGACAGCGCAGGAGGGTGTCAGTGAACAGTCGAGGATTTTCCCTGGCGGAGGCGCTTATCGCCATGGCCATCGGCTCGCTGCTGCTGATGGGGGCCTGCCGTTTTCTGCCTGCCCTGCAGCGTCATATTCTGCGCCAGGGCGAACAGCTGGCCCTGGAGAACGAGCTGTGGCAGCGCGTGCATGCCGTGGGAAAACATCTCCAGCGCGCCGGGTACTGCCGGGGAGCGTGCAGCGGAGCCGGGCTGGAGCTAGCCGCTGATGGCGAGTGTCTGATTGTGCGCTGGGATGCGAACAGCAACGGGAGATGGGAAACCTCCCCCGCGGCAGCGGCGGAGAGCACCGGCTTTCGCCTGCGCGACGGCGCGCTGGAGACCTTGCGCGGGGCCAGCGACTGCCGCGGGGGCGGATGGGAGAAAATCACCAACCCGGCCGCCATCGTGGTGACGCGCTTCTCGGTACAACGTCAGGTCACCTCGGGCTTCGCGCCGGAGCTGAGCGTGACGCTGGCGGCGCGCTCCGCGCAACAGAGGGGCCTGACGAGCGAGGTGGAGCAGCGGGTGACGGGGTATAACCTGTGATCCGTCAGCGTGGAATGTCGTCGCTGCTGATGGTGCTCCTGTTGCTGACCCTCGGCAGCCTGTTACTCGAGGGGCTTAACCTGCAGCAGCGGGCGCTGCTGGCGCAAACCGCCAGCGAAACGCAGGCGATCCGCGATACGGCGATAGCCCATTCGGCGCTGCAGTGGGGAAAACAACAGGCCTGGTCGGCGCAGCTGCCGCTGGCCTGCCGGGAGCAGACGCCGCAGGGCTGGCGCGCCTGCTTGCGTATCTTCGGCGACGGTTCACTGTTGCTCAGCAGCGCCAGCGGCGAGGTGCAGGTCTGGCAGTCCGGCGAGGTGCGCGGCGGGCAGGTGCGTTTTTCCGCCCACGGCTGGAGCGATTTTTGCCCGCTCAGGGAGGCGAGCTTATGTCAAATGCCCTGAAGCATCAGCGGGGGTTTAGCCTGCCGGAGACCGTGCTGGCGATGGCGCTGATGGTGCTGACGGTCACCGCGCTGGGCGGCTATCAGCGCGGAATGACGCAAGGAATTGTCCAGTTGAACCAGACCCGTCAGCTGTGGCGCGACGCGTGGCGCTATAGCCAGCTCTCCGCGCCGCCCTCGCCGGCACGCGGGCAGGTAAGCCGTATGCAGACATCGACGCAAAGATGTGTCAGCATCACGGTAACGATCAGTATGCCCGTTGCCAAGCGGGTGCAGATGACCCGGCTGCATTGCCCGGTCAGTCAGTAGTCAGGAGCAATTATGTTAAGGGTATACCACTCAAACCGGCTGGATGTTCTCGAGGCGTTGATGGAATTTATCGTCGAGCGCCAGCGGCTGGATGACCCTTTTCAGGCCGAAATGGTGCTGGTGCAGAGTACCGGTATGGCGCAGTGGCTGCAGATGACCCTGGCCTCGCGCTTCGGAATTGCCGCCAATATCGAGTTCCCGCTGCCGGCGAGCTTTATCTGGGACATGTTCGTGCGCGTCCTGAAAGATATTCCTGGCGAAAGCGCCTTCAGCAAGCAGAGCATGAGCTGGAAGCTGATGACCCTCCTGCCGCAGCACCTGGAGGAAGACGATTTTATCTTGCTGCGCCAGTATCTGAGCGATGACGGCGACAAGCGCAAACTGTTTCAACTCGCCGCCCGGGTGGCGGACCTCTATGACCAGTACCTCGTCTATCGCCCGGAGTGGCTGATGCGCTGGGAGGCCGGCCAGCGGGTGGAAGGTCTCGGCGATGCCCAGCAGTGGCAGGCGCCGCTGTGGCAGGCGCTGGTGAGCTATACCGCCGAGCTGGGGCAACCGCAGTGGCACCGCGCCAATCTCTACCAGCGCTTTATCAGTACCCTGGAAAAATCGGACGAACCGCCCGCCGGGCTGCCGTCGCGCGTCTTCATCTGCGGGATTTCCGCGCTGCCGCCGGTCTATCTTCAGGCGCTGCAGGCGTTGGGTAAGCATGTCGATGTCTACGTATTGTTTACCAACCCCTGCCGCTACTACTGGGGAGACATTAAGGATCCGGCGTTCCTGGCGAAGCTGCTGTCGCGCCAGCGGCGCCATCACCGCGAGGCGCGCGCGCTACCCCTGTTTCGCGACACCGAGCAGGCGCCGGGGTTGTTTAATGACGCTGGGGAACAGGATGTCGGCAACCCGTTGCTCGCCTCCTGGGGCAAACTGGGGCGCGATTATATCTACCTGTTGGCGGGGCTGGAGCGCTATGAGGAGCTGGACGCCTTTGTCGATATTGCCCCCGATAACCTGTTGCATAACCTGCAATCGGATATCCTCGAACTGCGCAACGCGGCGGTGGCCGGGCAGAGCGCAGAGGCGTTCGCCCACAGTCGCGACAAACGTCCGCTGGCGCTGGATGACCGCAGCCTGAGCATTCACGTCTGCCACAGTCCGCAGCGCGAAGTGGAGGTTCTGCACGATCGGCTACTGGCGATGCTGGAGGCGGATCCGACGCTCACGCCGCGGGATATCATCGTCATGGTGGCGGATATCGACAGCTACAGTCCCTATATTCAGGCGGTGTTTGGCGCGGCCAGCGGCGATCGCTGGTTGCCGTGGGCGATCTCCGACCGTCGCGCCCGCGAGTCGCACCCGGTGCTGCAGGCGTTTATCACGCTGCTCTCGCTGCCGGACAGCCGCTTCGCCAGCGAAGATGTGCTGGCGCTGCTGGACGTGCCGGTGCTGGCGGCGCGCTTTAATATCACGGAAGAAGGGCTGCGCTACCTGCGCCAGTGGGTGAACGAGTCCGGCGTCCGCTGGGGAATGGATGACGACAACGTCCGCGAGCTGGACCTGCCGGCGACCGGGCAGCATACCTGGCGGTTCGGCCTCACCCGCATGCTGTTGGGCTACGCGATGGACAGCCGCGAGGGAGAGTGGCAGTCGGTGCTGCCGTATGACGAATCCAGCGGTTTGATCGCCGAACTGGTGGGCAACCTCGCGTCGCTGCTGATGCAGCTTAATCTGTGGCGACGCGGCCTTGCCCAGCAGCGGCCGCTGGCGGAGTGGCTGCCGGTCTGTCGCGATCTGCTGAATGACTTTTTCCTGCCGGACAGCGAGACCGAAGCGGCGCTGGCGCTGATTGAGCAACAGTGGCTGGCGGTTATTGATAGCGGTCTGGAGGCGCAGTATGGCGACCAGGTGCCGCTGACGCTACTGCGCGATGAGCTGGCCCAGCGTCTCGATCAGCAGCGGATCAGCCAGCGCTTTCTTGCTGGCCCGGTCAACATCTGCACCCTGATGCCGATGCGCTCTATTCCTTTCAAAGTGGTTTGCCTGCTGGGGATGAACGACGGGGTTTATCCGCGAACGCTGCCGCCGCTGGGCTTTGATTTGATGAGCCAGAAGCCGCAGCGCGGCGACCGCAGCCGGCGCGATGATGACCGCTATCTGTTCCTCGAAGCGCTGATGTCCGCCGAACAGACGCTGTATATCAGCTACATCGGCCGTTCGATTCAGGACAACAGCGAGCGCTTTCCCTCGGTGCTGGTGCAGGAGCTGGTGGATTATATCGGCCAGAGCCACTGTCTCGCTGGCGACGAAGAGCTTGACTGCGACGCCAGCGAAGCCCGGGTCAAAGCCCATATCACCCATCTGCATACGCGCATGCCGTTCGACGTCGCTAATTTCCAGGAAGACGAGAACAAGAGCTACGCTCGTGAATGGCTGGCCGCCGCCGGCCAGCAGGGAGAGGCGCATAGCGATTTTATACAGCCGCTCACCGCGCCGCCGATTGACAGCCTGCCGTTCGAGCAGCTCTTACGCTTCTGGCAGCACCCGGTTCGCGCGTTCTTTCAGCAGCGTCTGCGGGTCAATTTCCGCGCCGAAGAGGACGATATTCCAGACGACGAGCCCTTCACTCTTGAAGGGCTGAGCCGTTATCAACTGAATCAGCAACTGCTCAATACGCTTATCGAGGAGCAGGACGTCTCAGCCATGTTCCGCCGCTTCCGCGCCGCGGGCGAGCTACCGTATGGCGCCTTTGGCGAGCTGGTCTGGGAGACGCAGCGCCTGGAGATGCAGGCGCTGGCCGAGCGGGTGATGGCCGAGCGCCAGCAGGCGCAGAGCATGGAGATCGATCTGCAGTGCGGCGGCGTGAACCTGACCGGCTGGCTGCAGCAGGTGCAGCCGGACGGTCTGCTGCGCTGGCGGCCTTCGCTGCTGAGCGTCTCCCAGGGGATGCAACTTTGGCTGGAACACCTTGTCTACTGTGCCAGCGGCGGCACCGGCGAGAGCCGGCTGTTTGTGCGGAAAGAGGGAGAGTGGCGCTTCCCGGCGCTGGCGCCCGCCGAGGCGCAGGCGTACCTTAATGCGCTGGTGGATGGCTATTTGCTGGGGATGTCGCAGCCGCTGCTGCTGCTGCCGGAAAGCGGTGGCGCCTGGCTGAAAGCCTGTTACGACGCCGAAAAGGATGTCATCTTAATGGACGAAGAGACGCAGCAGAAAGCGCGGAGCAAATTCCTGCAGACCTACGAAGGTAATATGGTGGTCAGCGGGGAGGGCGCCGATATCTGGTATCAACGCCTGTGGCGTTCGCTGGAGCCGGCGCATTACGAAGAAATTATTGCTCAGACGCAGCGTTATCTGTTACCGCTATATCGTTACCATCAGTCCACACAAATTTAAATAGTATAAAAATTGCGCAGTGAATGGCGGTTCATTTATTATGCGCAACGTATCACGGACTGATGGACATAAAAGGCTGCACGCTGTGCAGCGCAAGTTTGTTAATGATGAGGTTCGTGAATGCCCCGCAGTTTATGGTTCAAGGTTTTTGTTGTGCTGGCCGCCCTCTGGGCGCCGTTTAGTCAGGCCGACACCGGATGGCAGCCGATTCAGGAGACGATCCGCAAAAGCGAAAAAGATACGCGTCAGTATCAGGCGATCCGCCTTGATAACGACATGGTCGTGCTGCTGGTTTCCGATCCGCAGGCGGTGAAATCGCTGTCGGCGCTGGTGGTGCCGGTGGGATCCCTGCAGGATCCGGCCGATCATCAGGGGCTGGCGCATTTTCTGGAACATATGACGCTGATGGGGTCGCAAAAATATCCCCAGCCTGACAGCCTTGCAGAGTTTCTTAAACTGCACGGCGGCAGCCATAACGCCAGCACCGCGCCTTACCGCACCGCGTTTTATCTCGAAGTGGAAAATGATGCGCTGGACGGGGCCGTAGACCGCCTGGCCGACGCCATCGCCGCGCCGCTGCTGGATAAAAAATATGCCGACCGCGAACGTAACGCGGTCAACGCCGAACTGACGATGGCCCGGACGCGAGACGGGATGCGCATGGCCCAGGTCAGCGCGGAGACCATCAACCCGGCCCACCCGGCGGCCCACTTCTCCGGTGGTAACCTCGAGACGCTCAGCGATAAGCCCGGCAGCCCGGTACTTGATGCGCTGCATACCTTCCGCGATAGCTGGTACTCCGCCAACCTGATGAAAGCGGTGATCTACAGCAACAAGCCGTTGCCGGAGCTGGCGCGGATGGCTGCTGACACCTTTGGCCGCGTGCCGAATCGTCAGATCAGCAGGCCGGAAATTACCGTCCCGGTGGTAACGGATGCGCAAAAAGGCATCATTATTCACTATGTGCCGGCGATGCCGCGCAAAGTGCTGCGCGTCGAGTTTCGCATCGACAACAACAGCGATCGCTTCCGCAGCAAGACCGATGAGCTGGTCACCTATCTCATCGGCAACCGCAGCCCGGGCACGCTCTCCGACTGGCTGCAAAAGCAGGGGCTGGCGGAAGGTATCCGCGCCGATTCCGATCCGGTGGTAAACGGCAACAGCGGCGTACTGGCGATCTCTGCCACCCTCACCGATAAAGGCCTGGCGCACCGCGACGAAGTGACGGCGGCCATTTTCAGCTATCTCGACCTCCTGCGTACTCAGGGCATCGACAAACGGTACTTCGATGAACTGGCGCATGTGCTGGCGCTGGATTTCCGCTATCCGTCGATCAACCGCGACATGGACTACGTGGAATGGCTGGCGGATACCATGATCCGGGTGCCGGTCGAGCATGCGCTGGACGTGGTGAATATTGCCGACCAGTACGACCCGCAGGCGATCAAAGACCGGCTGGCGATGATGACCCCACAGAACGCCCGTATCTGGTATATCAGCCCCCAGGAGCCGCATAACAAGACGGCCTATTTTGTCGATGCGCCGTATCAGGTGGATAAGATTAGCGAGCAGGCGTTCGCTGACTGGCAGCAAAAATCGCAGGCCATCCAGCTGCAGCTGCCGGTGCTCAACCCCTATATTCCGGATGATTTCACCCTCATCAAAAGCGATAAAGCCTGGCCGCATCCGCAGCTGATCCTTGATGAACCGACGCTGCGGGTGGTGTATGCCCCGAGCCAGTATTTTGCCAGCGAGCCGAAGGCGGATATCTCCCTGGTGCTGCGTAATCCCCAGGCGATGGACAGCGCTCGCCGGCAGGTGATGTTTGCCCTCAACGATTATCTCGCCGGCATCGCCCTCGATCAGCTCAGTAACCAGGCGGCGGTCGGCGGCATTTCGTTCTCCACCGGCGCTAATAACGGATTAATGGTTAATGCCAACGGCTATACCCAGCACCTTCCGGCACTGTTCAGCGATCTGTTGCAGGGATACTTCAGCTATACGCCGACCGAGGAGCAGCTGGAGCAGGCCAAATCCTGGTATGCGCAGATGATGGACTCCGCCGAGAAAGGCAAAGCCTACGATCAGGCGATAATGCCGATCCAGATGGTCTCCCAGGTGCCGTACTTCCAGCGCGAAGTGCGCCGGGCACTGCTGCCCTCCATCACCCTTAAAGAGGTGCTCGACTACCGCGCCAACCTGAAAACCAAGGGGCGTCCTGAACTGATGGTGATCGGCAATATGACCGCCGATGCCGCCACGACGCTGGCCCGCCAGATCCAGCAGCAGCTGGGCGCCGACGGCAACGAATGGTGCCGTAATAAAGACGTGGTGGTGAACCGGCAGCAGCTGGCGATCTTCAACAAAGCGGGCAACAGCACCGACTCCGCGCTGGCCGCGGTGTTCGCGCCGCCCAACGTGGATGAATTCAGCAGCACCGCCGCCAGCACCCTGCTGGGGCAGATCATTCAGCCGTGGTTCTACAACCAGCTGCGTACCGAAGAGCAGCTCGGCTACGCGGTCTTTGCCTTCCCGATGAACGTGGGGCGCCAGTGGGGCATGGGCTTCCTGCTGCAGAGTAGCGATAAGCAGCCGGCCTTCCTCTGGCAGCGCTTCCAGGCCTTCTTCCCCACCGCGGAGGCGAAGCTGCGGGCGATGAAGCCGGAAGAGTTTGCCCAGCTCCAGCAGGCGGTGATAAGCCAGATGCTGCAGGCGCCGCAGACGCTGGGCGATGAAGCCTCGAAACTGAGCAAAGATTTCGATCGCGGTAATATGCGTTTTGATTCACGTGATAAAGTAGTGGCTCAGATTAAACTGCTGACGCCGCAAAAACTTGCCGACTTCTTCCATCAGACGGTGGTGGATCCGCAGGGCATGACGATATTGTCCCAGATTTCCGGTAGCCAGAATGGCAAAGCGGACTATGCCCAGCCGAAAGGCGGCAAAGTGTGGGAAAACGTCAGCGCATTGCAGCAATCCTTACCCCTGATGCGAGAGAATGAATGACCGACACCGCTGAGTCTTTGGATCCCCTGCGCTTGCCCCTGAGGGGCGAGCGCCTGATAGAAGCCTCTGCGGGCACCGGAAAAACCTTTACCATCGCCGCGCTGTATCTACGGCTGCTGCTGGGGCTGGGCGGCGAGGCCGCCTATCCCCGTGCCATCAGCGTTGAAGAGCTGCTGGTGGTGACCTTTACCGAGGCGGCGACCGAAGAGCTGCGCGGCCGTATCCGCAGCAACATCCACGAACTGCGCATCGCCTGCCTGCGCGGCGAATCCGACAATCCGCTCTACAGCGCGCTGCTGGCGGAGATCGTCGATAAAGACGACGCCGCGAAGACGCTGCTGCTGGCTGAACGGCAGATGGACGAGGCGGCGGTATTCACCATCCACGGCTTTTGCCAACGGATGCTGAGCCTTAACGCCTTCGAGTCGGGCATGCTGTTCGAGCAACAGCTGATCGAGGATGAATCCCGCCTGCGCTATCAGGCCTGCGCTGACTTCTGGCGCCGCCACTGCTATCCGCTGACCCGCGATATCGCGGCGGTGATCCACGACGTCTGGAAAGGGCCGCGCGATCTGCTGAAGTCTCTTGACCGCTGGCTGCAGGGCGAAGCGCCGCAGCTTAAGTCGCCGCCGGCCCCCGACGAGACGCTGGCCGAACGCCATCAGCAGATCATCGGCCGCATTGACTCGCTCAAGCAGCAGTGGCGCGAGCAGGTGGGCGAGATCGAAGGCGTGCTGGAAAATTCCGGGCTCGACCGGCGGAAATACAATCGTGGCAACCAGGGCAAATGGCTTGAGAAAGTGAACGCCTGGGCGCAGGAAGAGACGTTAAGCTACCAGCTGCCCGACGCGCTGGAGAAATTTGCCCAGTCGTTTCTGCATGAGCGCACCAAAGCCGGTGGCGAACCGCCGGTGCACCCGCTGTTTAGCGCCGTGGAGTCGCTGCTGGCCTCCTCGCTGACGCTCACCGATCTGGTGCTGGCGAGAGCGATGGTCGAGATCCGCGATGCGGTCGCCCGCGAAAAGCGCCGCCGCGGCGAGCTGGGGTTTGACGATATGCTCAGCCGGCTTGACGAGGCGCTGCGCGGCGACAGCGGCGAGGCGCTGGCCAGCGCCATTTGCCAGCGTTTTCCGGTGGCGATGATCGACGAATTTCAGGACACCGACCCCCAGCAGTACCGGATTTTTCGCCGCATCTGGCGCCAGCAGCCGGAGACGGCGCTGCTGCTGATCGGCGATCCGAAGCAGGCCATCTACGCCTTTCGCGGCGCCGATATCTTTACCTATATGAAAGCGCGCGGCGACGTTGCCGCGCACTACACCCTCGATACCAACTGGCGCTCATCGCCGGGCATGGTGGGCAGCGTCAATCGGCTGTTCAGCCTCAGCGATAACCCCTTCATGTTCCGCGAGATCCCGTTTCTGCCGGTGAAGGCGGCGGCAAAGAATCAGGGGCTGCGCTTTACCGTTGACGCGGCGGACGTACCGGCGATGAACGTCTGGCTGATGCCCGGCGACACCGTCGGGTCTGGCGATTATCAAACGTTTATGGCGCAGCTCTGCGCCACGCAGATCCGCGACTGGCTGAGCGCCGGTCAGCAGGGGCGCGCGCTGCTGTGGCGCGGGGAAACCTCGCGCCCGGTGCAGGCCTCGGATATCACCGTGCTGGTGCGCAACCGGCTGGAGGCGGCGCAGGTGCGTGAAGCGCTGCAGACGCTGGGCATCCCCTCGGTCTACCTCTCCAACCGCGACAGCGTTTTCGAGACGCTGGAGGCCCAGGAGCTGCTCTGGCTGCTGCAGGCGGTGCTGGCCCCGGAGCGGGAAAATACCCTGCGCAGCGCGCTGGCGACCTCGATGTTTGGCCTGACCGCGCTGGATATTGAAAACCTGAACCAGGATGAGCAGGCGTGGGACGCGCTGGTGGAAGAGTTCAGCGAATACCGCCAGATCTGGCGTCAGCGCGGAGTGATGCCGATGCTGCGGGCGTTGATGACGGCCCGGCATATCGCCGAGAATCTGCTGGCGACCCGCGGCGGCGAGCGGCGCTTAACCGACATTCTGCATATCAGCGAATTGCTGCAGGAGGCGGCCAGCCAACTGGAAAGCGAGCATGCCCTGGTGCGCTGGCTGGCGCAGCATATCGCCGAGCCGGACAGCAACGCCGCCAGCCAGCAGATGCGTCTCGAAAGCGATAAGCACCTGGTGCAAATTGTCACCATTCACAAGTCAAAAGGGCTGGAATACCCCCTGGTCTGGCTGCCGTTTATCGCCCGGTTTCGTAAACAGGACCAGGCGTTCTACCACGATCGCGAGACGTTCGCGGCGGTACTGGATCTGGGCCAGGATGAGGCCAGCCTCGAGCTGGCGGAGGCGGAACGGCTGGCGGAAGATTTGCGCCTGCTGTACGTCGCCCTGACCCGTGCGGTCTGGCACTGCAGCCTCGGCGTGGCGCCGCTCAGCAGCCGGAAATCCGGCAACAGCGATTTCCACCTCAGCGCGCTGGGGCGGCTGTTGCAGGCGGGCGAAGCCATGGACGCCGCCGGGCTGGCCGCGCGGCTGGCGGACTTCTGTCATGGCGATATTGCATTGCAGAGACCGGGCGAGCTGGATCTGACCCCGTGGCAGGCGCCCGCGGCGACCATCCCCCCGCTGTCGGCGCGCGAGCTGCAGCGCCGCATCGCCGACGACTGGCGGGTGACCAGCTACTCCGGACTGCAACAGCATGGTTTCAGCGGCGGGCAGGATCTGCTGCCGCGTCTGGATGTCGATGCCGCCGGCGTCGGCGAAGTCGTGGAAGAGCCGCAGCTGACTCCGCACCAGTTTCCGCGCGGCGCCGCGCCGGGGACCTTCCTGCACAGCCTGTTTGAGGAGCTGGACTTCACCCAGCCGGTGCCGGACGGGTGGATGGCGGAGAAGCTGCAGCTGAGCGGGTTTGACGCGCAGTGGGCGCCGGTGCTGACCGACTGGCTGGGGGGCGTGCTGAAGACTCGCCTGCCGGGAGCGGATATTGCGCTCAATCAGCTTGCGGCGCGGGATAAACAGGTGGAGATGGCGTTTTATCTGCCTATCGCTCAGCTGCTGACGGCGGAGCGCCTTGACGCGCTTATCCGCCAGTACGATCCCCTCTCCGCCGACACGCCACCGCTGGATTTCCGCCAGGTGCGTGGCATGCTGAAGGGCTTTATCGATCTGGTCTTCCGCCACGAAGGCCGTTATTACCTGCTGGATTACAAATCCAACTGGCTGGGGGAAGACCGCGAGGCCTACACCCGGCCGGCAATGGAGCAGGCGATGCGTGCCCACCGCTACGATCTGCAGTATCAGTTGTACAGCCTGGCGCTGCACCGCTATCTGCGCCACCGGCTGGCCGATTATGACTATGACCGCCACTTCGGCGGCGTGATTTATCTTTTCCTGCGCGGCATGGACGGGCAGGAGGGGGGGCAGGGGATCTTCACCACCCGGCCGGTGAGACCGCTGATTGACGGTCTGGATCAGCTTTTTGCCGGAGAAACTCAGGAGGAGACCTCATGACTTTCGAACAATTACTGCTGGCGGCGGTGGAGCAGCGTCTGCTGCGGCCGCTGGACGTCCAGTTTGCCCTGATGGTGGCGCAAAACGACCCGCCGGCGGTCATGCTGGCGGCGGCCTTGCTGAGCCGGGATGCTGGCGAGGGGCACGTTTGCCTGCCGCTGTCGCGGTTGAGCGGCGACGAGGCGCTGAGCGGAAAAGCGGGGGAGATCCGCGATCGGCTGCTGGCCGAAGCCGGCGCGCCGGAGGACTGGCCCGCGCTGCTGCTCGCTTCGTCGGCGGTGAGCTGCGGCGATGCTCCGGCGCCGATGATTTTGTGCGGCGACCGGCTCTATCTGAACCGGATGTGGCGCAACGAGCTGACCGTCGCCCGCTTCTTTAACGAAGCCAACCGGGTGCTGGAGATGGATGAGGCGCGGCTGGCGTCAACGCTAAATGCGCTGTTTCCCGCCACTGGCGAAACCGACTGGCAAAAAGTGGCCGCGGCGGTGGCGCTGACCCGCCGTATCTCGGTGATCTCCGGTGGTCCCGGGACCGGGAAAACCACCACCGTGGCGAAGCTTCTGGCGGCGCTGATCCAGATTGACGACAGTCCACGCTGTCGTATTCGCCTGGCGGCACCGACGGGGAAAGCGGCGGCGCGCCTGACCGAATCGCTGGGCGCGGCGCTGAGAAAGCTGCCGCTGACCGATGCGCAGAAAGCGTTAATTCCCACCGAGGCCAGCACGCTGCATCGTCTGCTGGGCGCCCAGCCCGGCAGCCAGCGCATGCGCTATCACGCCGGCAACCCGCTGCATCTGGATGTGCTGGTCGTGGATGAAGCCTCGATGATTGACCTGCCGATGATGTCGCGGCTTATCGACGCGCTGCCGGCCCACGGGCGGGTGATTTTCCTCGGCGATCGCGACCAGCTGGCCTCCGTGGAAGCGGGGGCGGTGCTGGGGGATATCTGCGCCTGGGCGAGCTCGGGCTACACTGCCGCGCGGGCGCAGGAGCTGACCCGGCTGACCGGTTCGCCGGTGCCGGCGGGCGAGGGGGCTATCGCTGGCGCGCTGAGAGACAGCTTGTGCCTGCTGCAAAAGAGCTATCGCTTCGGCAGTCACTCCGGCATCGGGAGCCTGGCGCGGGCGGTGAATGCTGGCGCGCGCGCGGAGGTGAAGGCCACGCTGCGCCAGCCGTTTGACGATATCGCGCTTCATCCCCTCAGCACGACTGAAGAGTACGAGGCCATGCTCGGCGCGGCCCAGCAGGGCTATGAACGCTACCTGCAGCTGCGCCGCGAGCGGGCCGAACCGCAGGCCATGCTGGCCGCTTTCAGCGAATTCCAGCTGCTGTGCGCGCTGCGTGAAGGGCCGTACGGCGTGAGCGGCGTCAATGAGCGGCTGGAGCAGCGGCTCAACCGCCAGCGGGCGATCGCCCTGCCGCGCCACTCCCGCTGGTATGACGGCCGACCGATCATGATATCGCGCAACGACAGCGCGCTGGGGCTGTTTAACGGCGATATCGGCATAGCGCTGGAGCGCAACGGCGAGCTGCGGGTGTGGTTCCTGATGCCCGACGGCACCATCAAGTCGGTGCAACCGAGTCGCCTGCCGGAGCATGATACCGCCTGGGCGATGACCGTGCATAAATCGCAGGGCTCCGAGTTCGAACATGCGGCGCTGATCCTGCCGGCGCGCAGCGTCCCGCTGGTGACCCGCGAACTGGTCTACACGGCGATCACCCGCGCGAAACAGCGATTGTCGCTCTATGCCGACGAGCAGGTGCTCTCCCAGGCCATTGTGACGCGCACCGAGCGGCGCAGCGGCCTGGCGGAGATTTTCGCCGGGCGCGAAGCCCCCTGAGAGGCCGCATCCGGGCGATGGGAAAATAATGCAGCCCGTTGCCCGGACTGGCAGAAAAATCAGTAGCTGAAGACCAGGGGGATGAGCCAGAGCACCGATATCGAGTTCATGGCGCAAAAATAGGCCCCATAGCGCATGGGGAGTGATGACGTTGAGAGATCGGCAATAACGATAACAACCAGTGAAATAATCAGGTTGGCTATCGACATGACGATAAACAGCAATACCCCCATCAGCCCGGCCGCCATGGCACCGGATGAGGGGCCTCCGCTACCCGCCATCATCGTTATCAGCAACAGCGCCCAGGGATAGAGGGAGATGACCAGCACGATGTTTTTGATGTTTCTGATCACCCAGTTGGGCTGCCTTTTCTTAGTCATTATCTGTCCTTAGCGTAATGAATTATTTATCGTGTGTTTCGCCTGAATCATGATGACGGAGGGGCGCTTTAAGGTCATATGGCCAGCAGTCCGAGCCACAATAGTGATATCGAATTCATCGCGAAAAAGCGGACTGCCGCGCCGCTGGCCAGCGGTGGGGAGGAACAGCGGGCAACAAAAATCACCAGCGAGGAGATGAGAACATTCATGCCGGATGTCAGGGCCAGCAGGAATAATATCGCGATGGCGGCGCCGAGTGCGGCATAACCATGCTGATGATGGCGCTGGTTATCCCAGAGGAGCAGTATCATCAGCAACCACGGATAGAGGGTGACCGTGGCGGTAATGAGGTTGATATGTCTGACCAGCCAGTTCGGTTTGGTTTCCATTATTTCAGCGATCCTTGCAGGGCGGGTGGCGGCCGTGGCGCCAGTCGACGTCCTGTCGACAGCCAGTAGCATATCGGTGAGCCAGCGAGAAAGAAATGGTCTGCGCGGAAACCAGGAATTTAGCCCGCGTACCGCAGACGAGCGCTGGCGCGAAGAGTGGCGGGAGACCGGCCCAGGATAAAGCGATAAGCGTCGCGCTATCCCGGGCCGTTAGAAAGGGTGAAGAAGGGCTTAAGCGAGGTCGGCCATCAGCACCTTCGACCGGCGCTGATAGTTATACATCTGCTTTTTACTCTCCGGCAGCAGGTCGATATCCACCGGCGTGAAGCCGCGCTCCTGGAACCAGTGGATGCTGCGGGTGGTTAGCACGAACAGCTTGCTCAGTCCCATCTGTCTGGCCTGAGCGGCAATACGCTCCAGAAGCACCTCTCCCCGCGACGAGCTCCGGTAATCCGGATGCACCGCCACGCAGGCCATTTCGCCGATCTTCTCTTCCGGGAAAGGATAGAGGGCAGCGCAGGCGATAGTGGTGTTATCGCGCTGAATAATGGTGAATTTGTCGATCTCCATCTCCAACTGCTCGCGGGAGCGGCGCACCAGGATGCCCTGCTGCTCAAGCGGGCTTATCAGCTCAAGAATACCGCCGATATCGTTGATGGTCGCCCGGCGGATCTGCTCCGCGCTCTCCATGACGATCTGGGTGCCGATGCCGTCGCGTGAGAACAGCTCCTGCAGCAGCGCGCCATTTTCCTGATAGCTGATCAGGTGGCAGCGCCGCACGCCGCTGCGGCAGGCCTTCACGGCCCCGCGCAGGAAGCGCACGGTGCCGGAGTTATAATCTTCGTCCGCTTCCAGCTCTTCGACGCGGGCCTGCGCCTCATTAGGGAACAGTTCGGAGACGATTTCCCCGGCCTGGTTGTAAACCCCTTGCGACGAACAGAAGCCGATCATTTTCTCCGCCTTCAGCTTGATGGCCAGCTGGGTGGCGATCTCTTCCGAAGTCAGGTTAAAGCTCTCGCCGGTGACCGACACCGCGACCGGCCCCATCAGGACAATGGCGCCGCTGTCGAGCTGACGATGAATCGCCTCTTCGTCAATGCGGCGAATGCGTCCGCTGTGGCAATAATCGACGCCGTCATCGACGCCCAGCGGCTGGGCGATGATAAAGTTGCCGCTGACAACGTTGATATGGGCCCCCTGCAGCGGGGTGTTGTTGAGGCTCATCGACAGGCGGGCGGTGATCTCCAGCTGCAGCATCCCCGCCGCCTGCTTAACCAGCTCAAGCGTTTTAGCGTCAGTCACTCGCGTCTGCTTGTGATAGACCGGCTCGTGGTGGTGCTCGGCGAGGTTAGCGTCAATCTGCGGGCGGGCGCCATAGACCACGACCAGGCGAATGCCCAAGCTATGCAATAATCCTATGTCATTGACAATATTTGAGAAATTTTCATGCTCAATGGCTTCGCCGCCCAGCATGATGACAAACGTTTTTCCCCGATGGGCATTAATATAGGGAACAGAATGGCGGAATCCTTCTACCAGTTCAGTGCGACGTTCCTTCACCATGACAAACCCTCAATGCATGATTATTCGTAATTATTGTATTTTTATTCTGTTTTGCTGTTAAACGCAAGTGCCAATTTTAGGCTAAGCCACGAAAAACATGTGACCCGGCGCAGGGTGTCAATGAATGTTTACCCTTTTATAGATGACAGGTTATATGCCTTTCGTTAAAGTTTCTGGTCAATCTGTTTGTTTTGGGTACAAATGCGTTTTTATTGCTTGGGAGTGGCATGTCGGGAAACAACTCTGGATTAAGCCGTCGCCGTCTGCTGCAGGGCGCGGGCGCCATGTGGTTAATGAGCGTGAGCCCTGTGGGGCTGGCTGCCGATGCGCGGGTGGTCGCTGTTCGCGTCTGGCCAGCATCGACCTACACGCGCGTCACGGTAGAATCGAATCATGTGCTGAAATACCGGCAGTTTGCCCTCAGTAACCCGGAGCGGGTGGTGGTGGATCTGGAAGGGGTTAACCTGAACTCAGTGCTGAAGGGCATGGGGGGGCAGATCCGCGATGACGACCCCTTTATTCAGTCCGCCCGCGTGGGCCAGTTTGATCCGCAAACCGTGCGCATGGTTTTTGAGCTCAAGCAGAACGTTAAGCCGCAGCTGTTTGCCCTCGCGCCGGTGGCTGGCTTTAAAGAGCGTCTGGTGATGGACCTCTACCCCGCCAACGCCACCGATGTTCAGGATCCGCTGCTGGCGCTGCTCGAGGATTACAACAAAGGCGATCTGGAGCGTCAGGTGCCGCCAGCGCAAAGCGGACCACAGCCGGGCAAAGCCGGGCGTGACCGGCCAATTGTCATTATGCTCGATCCCGGACACGGCGGCGAAGACTCCGGCGCCGTGGGGAAGTATCGCACCCGCGAGAAAGATGTGGTGCTGCAGATTGCCCGCCGCCTCCGGGCGCTGATCGACAAAGAAGGCAATATGAAGGCCTATATGACCCGCAACGAAGACGTGTTTATCCCGTTGAAGGTGCGTGTCGCCAAGGCGCAGAAGCAGCGCGCCGACCTGTTCGTGTCGATTCACGCCGACGCCTTTACCAGCCGCCAGCCCAGCGGTTCCTCAGTGTTTGCCCTCTCCACCAGGGGGGCCACCAGTACCGCGGCAAAATATCTCGCCCAGACGCAGAACGCCTCGGATCTGATCGGTGGGGTCAGCAAGAGCGGCGACCGCTATGTCGACCACACCATGTTCGATATGGTGCAGTCCCTGACCATCGCCGACAGCCTCAAATTTGGCAAGGCGGTGCTGGAGAAAATGGGCAATATCAATAACCTGCACAAGAATCGGGTAGAGCAGGCGGGCTTTGCGGTGCTGAAGGCGCCGGATATCCCCTCCATTCTGGTGGAGACGGCGTTTATCAGTAACGTGGAAGAAGAGCGGAAGCTGAAAACGGCCAAATTCCAGCAGGAGGTAGCCGAGTCGATCCTCGCCGGGATTAAAGCCTACTTCGCCGACGGCGCGACGCTGGCCCGTCGCGGATAACCACACAGGAAAGGGATATGGCCTTACTGAAAAGCGCCCATGGCGGTAACATCCGCGAGGCCGCCGCCCTGCTGGGTATTGCGCCCGGCGAGCTGCTGGATTTTAGCGCCAACATCAATCCGCTGGGGATGCCTGCCTCGCTCAGGCGGGCGATCGTCGCCAGTCTTGACTGCGCCGAGCGCTACCCTGACGTTGAGTATCAACAGCTGCATCAGGCGCTGGCTGCCCACCATCAGCTGCCGGCGGCGCATATCCTTGCCGGCAACGGCGAAACTGAATCGATCTTCACCCTTGTCCACGGCCTTAAGCCGCGGCGGGCGATGATCGTCATTCCTGGTTTCGCGGAGTACCGGCGGGCGCTGCAGACGGTGGACTGCGAGGTGGTGGAGTATGCCCTCCGGGAGTGCGATGGCTGGCAGCTGACTGACGCCATCCTCGATGCCCTGACTCCGGCGCTGGACTGCCTGTTTCTTTGCACCCCGAATAACCCCACCGGCCTGCTGCCGGAGCGGGGCCTGCTGGAAGCCATTGTGCAGCGCTGTCGGGCGCTGAACATCAGCCTGATCCTTGACGAGGCCTTCCTCGATTTTATGCCCGACCAGCCGGGATTTATTCCCCTGCTGGCGCAGCACCCGCACGTCTGGGTTCTGCGCTCGCTCACCAAATTTTATGCCATTCCTGGGCTGCGTCTTGGCTACCTGCTCAACGCTGACGCCCAGGCAGTGGCCCGGCTGCGCGAGCGACAAATGCCGTGGTCCATCAATGCCTATGCCGCCCTGGCCGGAGAGATCATCCTCCAGGACCGGGCGTATCAGCGGGCCACCTGGCAGTGGCTGCAGGAGGAGGGGGCGCGTTTCTATTCACGACTGAAAGAGATTACCGGGCTGACCGTGTGGCCCGGGCGCGCCAACTATCTGTTCTTGCGCTGCGACAGGCCAGGGCTTGACCTGCAATACGCCCTGTTGCGCCAGCATGTGCTGATCCGCAGCTGCGCCAACTACCCGGGGCTGGATAGCCGTTATTTCCGGGTGGCGATCCGTAGCGCCAGCGAAAACGACCAACTGCTGGCGGCGCTGCAGCGGGTGCTGGCCTGAGGGCTACTGCAGGATGACGCCCCCGGGCACCATCGCCAGCAGATGCTGCTGCGGCCAGTGGGCGGCGATGTCGCTGTCTGCCAGCCGCCATTGCAGAAATTCGACGTCATGCCGACGGCGGTCCAGCAGCAGGCCGACGACGCTGCCGCTGTGCGCCACGTTGAGACCATAGAGCCCTGCGCTTTCCACCAGGTCCAGCAGCGCGTCAAACCCCGGCTTAGGCAACAGCTGCTGGCTGGCAATGGCGCTGATGGTCGCCGCTTCGCCCAGCAGCTGCGGGTTGCCGCAGTGGCAGGCCTGTTGAACTTTCTCCCACGCCAGCTGCAGCCGGGAGGCGTTTGCCAACAGGCCCGGCTCGCGCGGCAGCTGGTGATAGTCGGTGGTGCGCAGCGTCAGCGGGCTCTCCAGCACTAACAGGTCGAGCGCCGGCGGAGGGGGACAGGCGATTTGCGTGGCGGCGGTATTATGGTCGAACAGCGTCAGCTGGCGAAACAGGGTGCTGTCGGTAGGCTCCAGCGCGACGCACAGGCGCGCCAGCGTCGGCTCATCCAGTAGATGGCCCAGATGATGGGCGGTGGCGACGGCGGTGGCAGCGATATCGGCGGTGCTGCTGGCCATCCCTTTGGCCACCGGGATCGTTGAGTGCAGGGTGATGCGGATCTGCTGGCTCAGCGCTGGGGGGTAGCCCCAGTGGGCCAGCAGCTGGTCGACCATCGCCCGCGACAGCGGCCGCTCGTCTTTTCGCGGTACCCCGGTCTCGACCTCGACGGTGCTGTACCAGTCCACCGGACAGGAGACCAGCTTTTCGCTGCCGAGGATCCAGCCCTGGATAAGTTCTCCGCACGAGGCGGGACATTGTGCAACAGCCACGTTTTCACCTTTCCGCTTACCTTCGCCAGGGCGCATAGTGGCATGGCGACCCGCCGGTTACCATGATTCTCCGCAAGAGGAGGCGCGTCGTTTATGCCGACACCGCCAGCTCGCGCGCCTGCGGCAATGCAAGACGCATGACGTCGCGGGCAATCATTAGCTCTTCATTGGTGTTGATCACCGCCACTTTGACCAGCGCATTATCCGCCTGAATAAAGGTCGCGCTCCGCTGGTTTTTCTCGTCGTCCAGCGCGAGGCCGAGAAAGTGCAAATTGCGGCAGATTGTCGCCCGCGCCCGGGCGGAATGCTCGCCTATGCCGCCGGTAAAGATCAGCGCGTCCAGACCTCCCATCTGCATGATATAGCTGCCGATAGTTGCGCGAATGCGTTCGGCAAACAGCGACAGCGCCAGAGCCGCCCTTTCGTTGCCGGCGTCGGCTGCCTGTTCGACGTCGCGGTAATCAGAAGACACGCCGGAGACGCCCAGCAGCCCGGATTCATTATTCAGCAGCTGGCTGAGCTGCAGGGCGGATTTCCCCTCTTTCTCCACCAGCCAGGGAAGAATCGACGGATCGATATCGCCGCTGCGGGTGCCCATCATCACCCCGGACTGGGGAGTAAAGCCCATTGAGGTATTCACCGACTGCCCGCCTTTGATGGCGCAGACGCTACAGCCATTGCCCAGGTGGCAGCTCACTACCCGCAGGGCGCTCAGCGGTACGCCCAGCTTTTCCGCCAGCGCGCTGCTGACATAGTGATGGCTGGTGCCGTGAAAACCGTAGCGGCGAATGCCCAGCTCGGCGTAATAGCGCCAGGGCAGGGGATAGAGCCAGGCCTCCGGCTTCAGGGTCTGGTGAAAGGCGGTATCAAAGACCGCCACCGCCGGTACCGCGGGTAACAGCTGGCGAAAGAGACGTATGCCCAGCGCATTGACCGGGTTATGCAACGGCGCCAGCTCCGCCAGGCGTTCGATCTCCCGCAGGGTGTCGTCGCAGACCAGCGCGGCGTCTTTGAAGCGTTCGCCGCCGTGGGCGACGCGGTGGCCAACGCCGTCTATCTCCTGCAGGCTGCTCAGGATCCCGCGGCCGGTCAGCGCCTCCAGCAGCAGGGTCACTGCCTCATGGTGATCGGCGATGGGCAGCGTCTCCTGCCATTTCTGCGTCGGCGTTTTCAGCGTGAAGCGGGCCTCGGGCAGGCCAATACGTTCGATCAGCCCCTGGCAGAGCAGCGCTCCCTGCGGCATGTTAAGCAGCTGAAATTTCAGGGAGGAGCTGCCGGCGTTGATCGCCATGATTTTATAGGTCATTGATATTCCTCTGCGTTCAGGCAGGCGAGCAGGTCATCAAGCCCGTCGCCGGTTAACGCGCTGGTGATAAAGATATGTTCGGCGCCTGCTGCCTCGAGCCATGCCCGGACCTGTTGCAGACGGGGCGGGGCGGCTAAATCGGCTTTGGTGATCACCCCGATGACCGGGCGGTTCATCGGAGCGGTAAACCCCGGAGAAAAGGGTGACCAGGGCGCATCGGCATTCAGTACCAGCGCGATGACATCGGCCTCGCAGGCGCTGGTGAGCAGCGCGCTGTACAGGCAGCGGTTTTCCAGATATTCCCCCGGGGTGTCGATGGCGGCCGGCGTCCAGACGATGGCCTGCGTTTTTTGATAACGCAGGGTTTCGCCACGCAATACCTGGGTCAGCGAGGTTTTGCCGCACTGGCTGGGTCCGATAAGCATCAGGCGTTTCATGGGCTCAGGTCCGGGTAATTGGACAGGCGGTGAAGCGCATCAGCTCACCAAGGGTGCGTGTGACCTGCCTGAGCGCGTACTCCACCGCGGAGACATCGCCGGTCAACACCACCGCGCCGGTGAAGCGATCGAGAAAGCCGATCTCCACCGCGCCGGATTTGGTGGCGATGTCGCAGGCGATAATTGATGCCTCACTTGGGGTAATAGTAAGGATGCCGATAGCGGAGACCGCGTCCGGCAGGCCCAGCTTTTTGAACAGATCTTTGCCCGGATTGGCGATGAGGTGTGCCAGAGTGACCTGTTTGCCCGGGACATACTCCTGGATCATGCGTTCGGTAGGGGTTTGCGGTTCCATTATCCCTCCATCAGCTGTTGCCACAGCGCGTCGTGCGGTCGCGGGATCACTGCCCGGTAAACCAGTAATCCTTTCTCGCCTGCGCTGTCGCTGGCCACCGTGACGGCGTTGTCGACATCGGCGATATCGCCAGCCACCACCATGTAACACTTGCCGCCGATACCAAACGCCATATGGATGCGCACCAGGGTGACGTTGGCCGCTTTCACCGCGCGGTCGGCGGCGCTGATGCACGCTGCCACGCTCCAGGTTTCGACGATCCCCGCCGCCTGCCGCTGCTCGACCACGTTGAGTCCGCTGATCGCCGGCAGTACGCTGGGGTGAATGTTGGCCAGCACCAGGCTGTCCACCAGCATCTCCCCGGCGCGCGCCGTGCCGGCGGCGATTGCCTGTTGCACGGCGCCGACGTCGCCGCCGAGCATCAGCAGGAATTTCCCGGGACAAAGCGTTCTGCAGAGCAGGAGCTGTACGTTCGCGCTTTTCAGCATGACGTCGCCCAGCTCCATTCCCCTGGCGATACTGGTCAGTTCTAAAATTCCGATAGCCTGGGTCATGATTAACCTCTTACAAGCGTAATGGCCTGCTCCGTGATGGCGGAGACCTGGCCGTCAATACTGGCGTGTACCGGCGCACCGAGGGCGTCGGCAGGGATGTCTGCCAGCAGCTGGCCGCGCGTTACTCGCTCTCCCGGTGCGACGCAGGGAACGGCGCTGATGCCGATATGCTGGCGCAGCGGCAGGGTGACGCAGCCCACCTCCGGCTCCACCGCCGTCAGCGGCGCCTCCTGATACCAGGGATCAAGCCCCAGTTTGCTGATGAGCCGTTTGACCGGCACCAGGCGGTGCTTCGCCATCTCGTCCGCCGGACGTAGCGGTCCCTCGTAGCGCAGGTTTTTCGCCCTCAGCTCACGTTTCAGCAGACGGTTGATGCGCATGGGGGAAATCCCCACCGGGCAGGCGACGCTCTCGCAAACGTTGCACTCCGAGCAGGTCAGGGCGCTGAGCAGCAGCGACGGGGTGGCCGCCTGGCGATAGTTCACCGCCCGCACCAGCAGGTGGGGAGAAAGCTCATGGCCGATCAGGTGCCGGGGGCATAAATCCGTGCATAAGCGGCACTGCTCACAGACGGTGCGGGCGATGGCGAGCAGGGTGCGCTCATCCTGCCGCCGCCGCTGGATCAACGGATGGTTGCCCGGAAGCACCAGCAGGCCGCCGGTGGTTTTGGTGACCGGTGTCTCGAGGGAGGTGATGAGTGCGCCCATCATCGGACCGCCGTTGATAAACCCCGGTTCGGCAACCGTCGCGCCGCCGGCCAGGGCCAGCACCTCGCGCAGCGACATGCCCAGCGGGACAGTCAGCGTCAGCGGACGGGCGACAGCGCCATTGACGGTCAACGTCCGGCGGGTCACCGGATAGCCCTGCTCCACGGCTCTGGCGATATTGAGCACCGTCTGCACGTTATTGACCACTACGCCGACGCTGACCGGCAGCGCGGCAGGCGGCACGCGGCGCCCCGTCGCCAGCCAGATAGTAAGCACCTCATCCCCGGCCGGATAGACATCGGGCAGAATATGCAGCCGGGCCCATTCCGGGAGTCGCGGGGTTAAGGCCGCAATCGCCGCAGCATATTTCGCCTTCAGGGCAATGATCCCTTCCCGGGCACCGGTGGCGGTCATCGCGTAACCCAGGCCGCGAATCAGCCGGTCAGCCTGCTGCGCCATCAGCTGTTGATCAACCTTCAGCATCGGTTCGCATTCGGCGGCGTTCACCAGCACGGTATCCACCCGGGCCTGCAGTTTGATGTGGGTCGGAAAGCCTGCGCCACCGGCGCCCACCACGCCGGCAGCCCGGACGCGCTCGCGGATCTCCGCCGCGTCCATGTCTGGTAGTGGCACTATCGCTTCACTCATTGCAGGCTCTCCAGCAGTTGCGCGATGGCCGCGCCCTCGGCCGGGCGCGGGTTGGTGCGCAGGGTGGCGTCGGCCAGCGCGGCCGGCACCATGGCGGGAATTCGCGATAAGAAAAGGGGATATTTTTCCTGCAAGGCGCCCTTGAGGGTGGGAATGGCGCACTGCTGTTTCAGTGTTTCCACCGCGGCAATCAGCGCCTGGAGAGCCTCCTGTTCGCCAGCTTCCGGCGGGCAGAACCGGCAGGCCCTGGCCAGGCGCGCATAGCGCTTCGCCGCTCGCGGCTCGCCGGCGTTAAAGCGGATCACCGCGGTCAGCAGCAGCGCGTTGGCCAGGCCATGGGGGAGGTGAAACTGGCCGCCAAGCTGATGGGCGATAGCATGATTGAGCCCAAGGCCAGCCTGGCTAAAGGCCATGCCGGCAAGGGTTGAAGCATTGTGCATTTTACTGCGGGTCGCGACGCAGTCGCCCTGGCGAACCGCAACGGGCAGGGCGCGAAATACCAGCCTGGCGGCTTTTTCCGCCAGCGCATCGGTAAAATCGGTGGCCTGCGGCGATACCCATGCCTCAAGGGCGTGGGTCAGGACGTCCAGCCCGGTATGGGCTGTGATGGTGGGCGGTACGCTGACCACCAGCGTTGGGTCAAGGATCGCCATGTCGGGACAGAGCGCCTCATGGAACAGCGGATACTTGATCCCTTTTTCCGGGTCGCTGATGACGCAGGCGCTGGTCACTTCCGACCCGGTACCGCTGGTGGTGGGGATCGCTACGCAGGTGTCGACAGGCAGCCCGCCCTGCTGACTGAACCAGACGATCGCCTTGGCGGCGTCCATCGCCGAGCCGCCGCCGAAGCCGATCACCACCTGCGGACGCAGGGTCTGCATCTGCGCTATCCCTTTCGCCACGGTGTGAATGGTCGGATCCGGTGTAATATCGCTGAACACGCTGACGCGGTTGCTGGCGGGCAGCGCGGCGCGCAGCCGCTCGAACAGCGGCGAGCGCGCCAGGAAGCCGTCGCAGACGATCCAGATGTGCTGATGGCTAAAGCGCTGCAGCGCGGCCAGGCTGCCCGGGCCGCTGTAGAGGCGCGTTTGCAGAGAAAAGGTGTGCATGGCGCCCCCGGCTAGCGAATGGAAAAACCGTTGGTCAACACGCAGCGCCGCAGGCGGGCGAACGTCCGCGCGGAGGTGGTGCCTTCTCCGGTTGGCGTGGCGATGGTGAAGGTGGTAAACCCTTCGCCGCCGACGCCGATACCCGCGTAAGACGGACCATTTTTGACAAAAATGGAGGTCTGCAGCGTGCGTGCCGCCAGATTGAGCCGCGAGACATTCTGCGAGTGCATAATGGCGGTGTGGTGCAGACCCTCCTCAACGCGCAGGGCCAGCGCCAGGGCGCTATCAAAATCGGCGACCCGGACGATCGGCAGCACCGGCATCAGTTGCTCGCAGGTCACCCAGGGGTCGTTCGCCTGCACCTCGGCTATCAGCAGGCGAGGGGGGCGGGAAGGGACGGCGAGACCGGCGGCCGCCAGCAGCTCAGCCGGGCTCTTACCAACCAGTTTTTTATTCGCCGCGCCGTCGGGCAGGCAGACGGCTCGCAGGGTATCGGTCTCCTGCGGGCTCAACAGCAGCGCGTCAAAATCCTGCATCTGCTGGATCAGGCGGTCAGCGACGGAGGCGACGACGATCAGGCTTTTTTCGGCGATACAGGGCAGGTTGTAATCGAAGGCGGCGCCGCTGATGATATCTTCGGCGGCTTTGACGAGATCGGCCGTTTCATCAACGATGCACGGCGGATTGCCGGCGCCAGCGCCGATCACTTTTTTACCGCTTTTCATGCCCATCGCCACAATGCCAGGGCCGCCGGTGATAGCCAGAACGGCAATCAGCGGGTGGGCCATCATCTGTTGGGTGGCCTCAAAGGTCGGCTCGGCAACGGTGACCACCAGGTTACGGATCCCGCTGCAGCGGTAGGCGATCTCTTCGATCCTGGCAATAAGCGTTAACGAGACCTTTTTCGCGCCGGGATGAGGGCTGAAATAGACGCTGTTACCCGCCGCCAGCATGCTGATACTGTTGTTGATAATGGTTTCCGTTGGGTTGGTGCTGGGCGCCACGGCGCCAATAACCCCGAACGGCGAGTACTCAAACAGCACCATCCCGCCATCGCCGGTGAGGGCGCTGGTGGTGAGATCCTCAATGCCCGGTGTGTTCTCAAGGGCAGCTTTATTTTTCAGATATTTATCTTCTTTGTTGCCCATGCCGGTCTCCGTGGCGCTCTCCTCCGCCAGCGTCGCCAGCTCGGGGGCCAGCGTCTCCCGCAGCGCGCTGATAATGGCGCTGCGGGTTTTTAGCGGACACTGCTGATAGCGGAGAAAAGCCTGATGGGCGGCGTCGATGGCGCTGCCGACGTCGCGGAAAATGCCCTGCTGTTCCTGAGAAACGGGGGCGGGCGCGAGCTTTTCGCTGAGAATGGTGCGGATAAGGGTTTCCAGTTCTGCTGTATTCATTGATGTGTTCTCACGTTAATGGCCGCCATGGCAGCCTGTGCAATAGCCATATCCTGCTCGACGCTGCCGCCGCTAATCCCGAGACCGGCTATTAGCTGACCATCGCGCCACAGCGGATATCCGCCGCCAAAGGTGACGACTTTGCCCTGCAGATGGCTCTCCAGACCGTACAGCGCAGCGCCTGGCTGTACGGTCGTCGCGAGCTCGTGGGTGGCGGTTTTCATGGCGACGGCGGTCCAGGCTTTTTTTGGCGCCAGCTCGCTGCTGACCAGCAGCGCATCGGGCATTCGCCAGGTCACGGTTTCGGTACCGTGTGCGTCAACGATGCTGACCACCACCGGCACCTGCAGCTGGCGGGCGTGTTCGATAGCCTGACGGGTAAGCTGATGCAGCTCGTGAAAGGAGAGTGCCCCGGCCTGGGCTTTGGGCGCGTCGGACGCAGGCGACCCGCTGGCGGCCAGGTAGCGGGCCGCGATCTCCGCCACGAGCCGGCGCTGGTGATCGGCATGATCCTCGCTGCGCGCCAGGGCATACAGACAGTCAGATAAGCGGTTCAGATAACGCAGCAGTATCTGACGGATAGTGACCTCTGCCGCCAGCTCGACCAGCCGACGCTCCGCCCGACGGGCAACGGTGCGGGCCAGGTGCAGGCGACTGGCGGCTTCGCACCGTCCGGGCAACACAAACTGGTGCAGCGCCGGCACGCGGGCCATCTCGCGATCGATGGTCTGCTCCAGCAGGGCAATCTCTTCGCTGCTGATATAGCGCTTACCCGGTGATGGCTGTTCGCTGTCGCTGGCGAGCTCCGCGCTGAACCAGAAAATATGCTGCTGCAGGGCTTCGAGCAGGACGCGATGTTCCTCTTCAGCGACGGCGCAGACGCACAGGCTCAGCACCGCGTTCAGTTCATCCAGGGTGCCGTAGGCTTCGACGCGCGGATGCGTCTTGCTGACCCGCTGGCCGGTAAAGAGTGATGTACTGCCGGCATCGCCGGTTCGGGTATAAATAGCCACAGGCGCCCCCTTAGCGTGAAAGTGAGTCAACAATGCCCACAACGGCAAGATCGATAGCCTCATTCGGGCCGCTAAAGACGTGGCGTGCGCTCGAGCCGCTGCAGAGCAGCACCAGCTCGCCGACGCCAGCGCCAACCGAATCTACCGCCACTTCATCGCCGCTCGCGGGCGGAAATGGATGTTCGTCGTCTGTGCTTACCCGGCGCACCAGCAGCAGTTTTTTGCCGTTCAGAGAGGGCGATTTTTGCGTCGAGACGACGGCGCCGGTCACGCGTGCCAGATGCATAGTTCACTCCTGCGTAATCAATTGAACATGCCGCGCGACGGCCGCTTCGCGGGCGAGGGCGGTGATAATGGGGCGGCGGCGCAGCACCAGATAACCTCCGTGGAGGCGGGCTACATCGGCGTAGGTGAGCACCGACGCGGCGTGAAGTCTGACGGGCTGGCCAGGCGGGTCGCTGAACGTCAGCGGCAAACGGGCGAGTTTTTTTACCGCCAGCGCGGGGAGCAGGGCGGGAAGCAGCGTTAGCTGTACCCGAACGCCCCAGGCCATCGCCTCATGCAACGCGCAACCGGCGGCCGTCAGTGCGCGCTGGCCGGTAAGCTGCTCCAGCAGCGGTAAATCCACCTGCACGATGCGCAGCGAAGCGTGCTGGCACAGCAGGCTGTGGATATCCGCTTCGCCGAGCTGGGCCACGCTGAGCGTGGCCGTACTCCGGGCGCGACGACGCAGGCGGGCGGCGACCTCTTCGACGATACGCTGCAGCATCGCGTGGTTCATGGCTTCGTCACCAGCGTAGCCCAGGCCTGCGCAGCGTCAGCGCCTGCCGCATTGGCTTCGTCAGTATCGATGTGCATCTCAAGACGCATATCCGGGGCTACGCGGACCGCTACATTGTCGAAGATAAGCCGCCTGTCGCTGCCTTCGATCGCCACCGCGACGCTATCGCCATGGGCGACGCGCAGGATCAGGGCATCGAGCGGGGACATATGAATATGTCGTTGGGCGACGATCGTCCCGCTGCTCAGCTCCAGTTCGGCAAAGGGGCTTATCAGGCGGATCCCCGGCGTGTCCTGCAGATTGCCGGACATGCGCAGCGGCGCGGCGATACCGAGGGTCCGGGCGTCGGTGCGTGAGATTTCCACCTGGCTGGTCTGGCGCAAAGGGCCGAGCAGGCGCACGTTGTTTAATCGTCCTTTGGGGCCAACCAGGGTCACCGTCTGCTCTGCAGCATACTGTCCGGGCTGCAGCAGCGCTTTTTTCGGCTGGATGGGCTGAGCGGGAAAGAGCCTGGCGTAGTCAGCCGCCGCTAAATGGATATGGCGACTGGAGATACCGATAGGGATGGGACGCTGGCGCATCTCATCCAGCACTTTGTTGACTGTTGAAGCCAGCTGTTGTTTATCCATTACGCGTCACCTCGTTTACCGGCGTGCAGGCACTGCGAGCGAGGTTCGCCTTTTTGCCGTGGACAGTGCGGGTCCAGGCACAGGTTGCAGGTCACCTGCTCCGCAGGGCGGGGGAGGGTGTCTGCGGGATCTCTGCGCTCATCCATTACGGTGGCGTTCTCCTCTTCCAGAGCAGCGTCAGGTGCTGGTGAAGGCGCTTCGACGCGGGCTGGCAGCAGGCCTGCGCCGGGCCTGGCGATAACCTTCTGCGCCACCAGCCCCTGCTGCCGGTCGGCGAGTTCGGCCCCGGTCATCACCGCCGCCTGGACAGAGGCCACATCACCGGCGATCTTCACCACCATCCAGCCGGAGCCGTTGGTCTTTTCCAGGGCGAGCAGCGTGATGGCGGCCGCTTTCGCCATGGCGTCGGCGCAGGTGATGGCCAGGGCCAGGCCGCTGACCTCAAGTAATCCCAGTGATTGCTTCACGCAGTGCTCCTTGTTTCAAGGTCAGACGGATTTCGGCAGAATGGCCTCGACATCGCTGTGCGGGCGTGGGATCACATGGCTGGACTTGACCTCGCCGACCACGCTGGCCGCCGCGCTCCCGGCGTCAACGGCGGCTTTCACTGCACCGACGTCTCCGCGGACCATCACGGTAATCAGCCCGGAGCCAATTTTTTCGTAACCAATCAACTGCACGTTGGCGGATTTCACCATTGCATCAGCGGCTTCAATGGCGCCAACCAGGCCTTTCGTTTCAACCAGTCCTAGTGCGTTATTCATATTGTGTTCTCCTGTGGATTAAGCATTGCGATCCCGAAATGGGATCCCTTTGACGAGACGAGCCGCATTGTTGCCAGTGTTTCGCCGGGCCAGCCTGTCCTGGTGATACCTCAGCGAAAACAGCGGAGTTGATGCGGGTAAATTTTTGTAGTGCACGATGAGCTGTTCCCGGTCGCAGGCGATGCCCACCAGCAGCGGCGAACGCTGCGCCGCCTGCCAGGCGTGATGGACAAGATCGCCGCCGGTCCGCGGTTGCAGAACGAAAGGAATGCCTTCCTCTTCAATGCCCAGCAGGACATCGCGCCACTGTTCGCTGCATTCGTCAGTGACCGCAATGACGATGGCGGGGGTGACGAGGCTACTCTCCATGCGTACCTCCTTTTTGCCAGGCAAGGAGTAATCCGCTGGCGACCGCATTGCGCGGGCCTTCACTGCCGCGGATGTTGCCGCGCCCGGCAACCAGCCGGTAGTGCGCCAGCGCGTCGGTGACCAGCTGGGGGATCTCGAAATCGAGGGACGAGCCGCCCACCAGCACTACGAACGGGATGTCGCGAATGTTGCCGGTAGGGCTCACCTGGCGTAACGCCCGCAGGGCGTTGGTGACAAAGACGCGTGATTTGGCGCTACGGCGAATGGCGCGCACTTTCTCCAGCGGCAGATCGCCGGGCAGGGGAACCAGTTCATCCGGTTTCACCACGCAGACGCGGGCAAATACCGCCGGTGGTAAGGCCGACGGAAAAAACTGGACGCTGCCGTCTTCATGACGCAGATGAAACAGGCTTTCGACTTTCGCCAGCGGGTATTTTTTGATCTCTTCCGCCAGGTAGCGGTCCTCAAGCCCCAGCTCGCGGGCGATGATCATCGTGACCATATCGCCGGCGCCGGCCAGGTGAGTGGCGCTGATCTCTCCTTGCGCATTGATAATGGAGGCGTCGGTCGACCCGGCGCCCAGATCGAGGATCGCCAGCGGGCGCGTGGTGCCGGGAGTGGTGAGCGCCCCGAGAATGGCCGCTTCCGCCTCAGCGCCACCCACCTGAACCGCAATCTGCAGTTTGTGCTCAATTTCACGGGCGATCAGGGCCATCTGCAGGCGATCCGACTTGACCATCGAGGCGATACCCACCGCCTGCTCCAGCGAGAACTCCCCCGCCAGGCCACCGGCCACGCTGACCGGCACCGCCGTATCAACGGCCAGCAGATCCTGAATGCGGATCTCCTGAGCTGGCTTATTGGTAAGCTCAGCCATGGTCTGGCGCACATGCTCAAGCATGCCGCCGATATTGGTGCCCGCTTCTCCCGCGACGTTGTCCAGTTTGCCGCAGCCGTCAACCGCCTTCATGATGGCTTCCGCCCCGGCGGCCACATCAACCTGTACGCTGCGCCCCTGAGCGATGAGCAGCAGATTCCCCGCCGGAATAGTCCGTGCCTTGACGTCGCCGGAGGGGGTTTTCACCACTACGGCCGAACGATTGCCAATCAGCGCCCGCGCCATTGGCACGATATTTTTGGTCTCTTCGGCGTTGAGATTGAAAACGGTGGCAATACCATAGGGGTTGGAGAGCGTTTCGATAATCTTGCCGGGTAAAGCGACCTCGACCGCCGCCAGCATGCCAAGTGGAATACGGTCGATATGCTGAACTTCATCGATCACCGGCAGCGGTTGCTGTAGCCGGTTATTGACCAGCACGCCGTCATCCTGCTGCAAAATAATGCCGGAAATCTGATAGCCCGCTGCCGTCGCCGCATTGACCATCGCAGCGACATCGGCAAAGTCAAAGGCTGAGGAGACCACCAGAATATAGGGGGCGTCCGCAGCGCAGGACAGCAGCGCCTCCGGTGTGATGGTGATGCCGACCCCCAGTCCGACGCCGCCGGGTGTCTTCGGGTTGTGACCGATCATGGTGGACTCGGTGATGATGGTTTCCGTGATGGTCTCCATCGCCACATCGCCAATGACCGGCGTGGCTTCGTTAATGCGAATAAGCGAGATATCGCTGACCTGAATGCCTGCCGCTTTTGCCGCCTGTGTTAGCGCCTCCTGAATACCGAACACATTACGTAATGTGCCTTTAATACCGGTGGTTTCAGCCAGCGCGCTGTGGCGGATGTTCAGCACACCTGCGTCATCGACCGTCGCCAGGGCGACCTCTGTCGATGAGTTGCCAATATCAATGCCAGCGATATAGCGCATGCTTGCCCCCTGTTAATCGTCGCCTTTCAGTTTCTTACGCTCGACGTACAGCCCGGCCGCTTCCCGAACAAAGGCGGCACAGATCCGGGCCTGGTAGCGATGCTCGAGGTCGTCAGCGATCGCCAGTAGCTCCGCCTGGGTGGAACGGTATGGGCGCAGGGCGTTGTAGATCTCAAGGATCCGGTCGTCGGGAACCGCGGTGAGCTCGGCGGCCCGCTCAAAGTTCATCGCCAGCCGATCGCGTCCGGCATCCTGGGAGATCGCCGCCTGCATCCGCAGCGTTTCCGGGGTAATGCGCATGTCCTGCGCCGTAACGCGATCGCTTAATACGTTCTCCAGCGTCAGGTCATCGAGCGTTTTATTGGTAGCGGTTTTGACCCACTCCGGATGGCGGGTGGCTAACGGGTAGTCGCTGACTTTAGGCTGGCGAGCGGTGTCGTTTGTCGGTGCGGCTGGCGCGGGCGTTGCCCCGTCCTGTAGGCTGTTCATCCGGCTCAGCACGTCGCGTACCATGGATTCAATTGCGTCGGTATTCATCGGGATATCCTTTGTTAAAGCGCCATGCGCAGTTCCTGCGGGTTTTTGCCGGTCACTACGTATTTGGTCTCTTTAATGTGCAAAATGGCCGACTTCGCCTGGTATTTGGGACGAGCCATCTGATCGTTGAGCGTCGGCACTGGCTGCGGCGACTCGCGTTTGGCGTAGCGCGCGGCGTTTTTGCCAATCTGGCGGTAGGTTTCCAGGGTCAGCAGCGGCGCCTGCGGGAAGAGTTCCAGATTGGAAAGCGGCGGCAGGCCCCGCTGGTGGATGACGGTGGTGCCTTTCGACTGAATACCGATCGAGATGCCGGAGCCGCTCAGGCGGTTGCCTTCCACCGCCACGAAGGCGACGTCAGAAGATTTAAAGCAGCGGATCACCCGGGCTTTGATGCCTTCTTCCTCAATGCCGGCGATCACTTCGCGCAGGATATTTTTATGCGGAATGCCGACGATATTGGCGGTTTGCGCCAGGCCAAAGGCGGGCCCGACGGCAATGATGACTTCATCCTGCTGCGTGCCGGGTTTGGCTTCGCCGATTTCCGTCAGGAAGCTGTCGCTGGACACAGGCGCAACAGCGGCCGACGCGACGGAAGCGGCAGGCGCGCTAAAGGAGACCGGCTTATCTGCGCCTGATTTCATCTCCGACAGCACCTCTTCGATAATCTGGCGCAGCAGCGTTTCGTTAATTTCCATTTTTCACCCCTTAGCCAAGTTCATTGGGATCGAGCGCGCCCGGGATATTTTTAATCTCTTCCCAGCGCTCGCCTTGCAGGCGGTAGCCTGTTGCCGGACCGGCATAATCGTTCACGTCATTCACGGCCGAGAGCACCTGGCCTTCGCCGACGATGATGGCGGAGGTGTGCAGGTAGTCGCCGGTGAGCTTGGCTTTCTGAATATTGAGCATGTCCTGGGCGACATCGGGGAAGCCGCCTTTCGCCAGGGCTTTCACCACCTCCAGGCCGTTGCGGTTCTTGTTGATGATCTCCTGGGCAAACTTGATGTCCTCAACGATGTTGCGCTCAGGCATATCTTTTGAACCGTGGGCGTAAGTGGCGGCCTCCACCTCTTCATCCGTAATTGGCGGCAAACCCATGCCGGCAAATACCGCTTGCAGCGCGCGGGCGGCTTTATTACGAATGGCAATCACGTCCTCTTCACGCACCGGCCGCAGGCCGCCATCGACCTTCAGATCGCGCTGGATCACGTTGTAGTCGTCGAAGTCTTCGGCATCTTCGTTGGAACCGGCGAACATGTTGTCGTAGTTCGGCACCGCCGAGTAACCGGAGGAGATGAAGTCGGTGCCTGGCAGGAACTGCATCAGCAGACGCGCGGTACGCCGCATATCCGAGTGGGTAAAGGTTTGATCGTTGCTGGAGGCGCACTCCAGATCCAGCGCTGAGCAGATCAGGTTTTCCGCCAGTACGGCGCGGATCCCGGACGGCACGGCGGACGGTACGCCGATACAGCTGACGGAGCCATTCTGCAAGCCTTGCACCCCGGCGGCTTTGGTGATGTAGATGCAGCGCGCTTCGAGATAAAGCATCGATTTGCCTTCGGCATAGCCCATCTGTACTTCAGAACCGGAACCGGAGGTAAAGCGCATTTTCAGGCCGCGCGAGGCGTAGGAGGAGGCGAGGAAGCCTTTCGACCACGGGGTGTCATCGCCATCGGTAAACACCGGTTCCGTACCGTACACCGAAATGGTTTCGGCATAGCAGGTGTGGCCCAGCATACCCAGTTTCAGCTCGGTGGCTTCTTCCAGCGAACACTGGGTGAGGACGCCGGGACGGCCAACCTGTGAACCGACCAGCAGGGCGATGGCGTTGAACGGCGCGTAGCGCGCCACGGCGACGGTGGTCTCCTGCTCGTCAAAGCCGCGCCATGCGCCTTCAGCGGCGTCGGCGGCAATCTGTACCGGATTATCTTTGATATTAGTGACATGCGCCTGCTGGGACGGCGTGCGGCGGGCGCGCATTTTTTGCATCGCCATCATCATCTCGACCACGTTCATATGCGACACCACTTCGACGATTTTCGCCGGGGTCATCGCGGTGGTGAGCGGCACGATGTCGCTGCGTTTAACGTTCGGGTCGCAGAGCATATTGGCGAGCTTGACCGAATCCATGGCCATCACTTCTTCGGCACGCGCCAGATTGATACCGTAGCGCGCGATAAAGTGGTCAATCAGGTCGAACTGGTCAACCGGTTTGCCGTCGAGTTCGGTCACCGCGCCGTTGACGATGCGGATAGAGGGTTTGGGATCGTTAGGGCTTTCCATCGCGATAAAGCCCTCTTCAATCCACTCCTTAACGAAACCATCCTGATTCACAGGGCGTTTCGCCAGTGCTTCAAATCTTTTCGATCTCATGAATCAGCCTCGCGGGTATTAAATGTAGGAGGGGCGATCGTTTTTCGGTTCGGCGCCCAGCGTCCCCAGTACGGTTTTGCCGATCTCCCGGGCGGAGATCACCGCCTGGCGCACCGCGCCAGAGTCGCCGGAAATCACCAGGATAGCTTCGTTGCTGAAGCTGGTGCCGTGGGCCGGTGAGCTGTAAGCCACCACGTCGACGTTGGCTGATTTCAGCGCGGTATCGGCCATCAGCACACCAACGGACGCCGGCGCGCCGACGATAATCCCGCAGGCGCGGCCGAGCGGAGCGCCGAAGGCTTTTTCCAGGGCATAGCTGGCGCGCGCGGTATACTGCAGCTCGATATGACCCGCCTCGTTGCCGTAGACATCGCCGAAAGTACGGTCCAGCTCTTTCAGCGCGACCTCAATCCCGCGTTTGACGTCGGAAACATCGTTCCCGCCCAGCACAATCAGTGAGCCATGGCCTGCGCCGCCTTTGGTGTCGCGAGGAAGCTCAATGCTGACCACTTCGGTGTTGGTGGCTTTGACCGCTTCATCGGCGGCCATAATGTGCGGCCCGGCGCCGGTGCGCGCACCGAGGATGCCGATAGAGCGATAGCGTTTTTCAAGCTTCATGGCTTCCAGCAATGCGGCATCCACGTTGGCGATGACCAGCCCGAGGGTGTCGCCAATGGCGGTCCCGACAAATTCCGTTAAGCTGCAGCTTTTCTCTGCCATAGCCGTCTCTCCTGTGGGATGGGGGGTATCGGGAAGCGCCTGCTGCTCTGGCGTCGCCACACGCGCTATGACTTGCGCCATGATCTGTTCAACCAGCTCATTGCTGCTCATTGGCTATTCCCCTTCGGTAAGATTTTTTCAACATCGGTATGGGGGCGGGGAATGACGTGTACGGCTTTCACCTCGCCCACGTGGCGGGCTGCGGCGGCACCGGCGTCGGTAGCAGCTTTAACTGCCCCCACGTCGCCACGCACGATGACGGTCACCAGGCCTGAACCGATCCTTTCATAGCCAACTAATAAAACATTGGCCGACTTAACCATTGCGTCAGCGGCCTCTATGGCTGCGGTTAAGCCTTTGGTTTCTACCATTCCTAATGCTTCTTGTTGCATAAAGACCTCGCAGGGTATGTTCCAGTGAGGGAACTATATGGCGGGGCGGCGAAAAAGAATGGCTGAGTTGATGGTGTAGAACGAAAAAATAGTGGTTTTTATATAATAATAAATAGTCATGATTTATTTTATATTGTTGTTTTTATTGGTTTTTATTTTACTTATTAATGTGATTATATTGCGGATGCTGTTCCGTATTTACATTTTTGGGCGTGATTTTTTAAATTGTTTTTGCTATGCGATATTTTGCGTGGTGTGATATTTGTTGGAAAATAAGCACTGCGCTTTTGCAATTTTTTATTATTGAGTTGGAAATAAAAATATCCCCTGAACGCCCGCCATTGCTGCATGGATTCGCGAGCAAATAGCAATAAATTGCTCTTCTTCAGCGACTTTACGCCGCCCGTTTTCCGCAGGATGCCAACACTTTGCTGCCGCCGGTTTCTATAGTGGGCCTCGCCGTACCCAACGAGCCAGCGGATGGTTGGCTGGCCTGGACACGAACTTCGTCAAGAGGTGTCACAATGAATGGTTCTTTACGTGCGCAATGTATCGCCGAGTTTTTAGGCACCGGGCTATTTCTGTTTTTTGGTATCTGCTGCCTGAGCGCTCTGAAGCTGGCTGGCGCCAGCCTGGGGCTGTGGGAGATCTGTATTATCTGGGGACTGGGTATTTCTCTGGCGGTGTACCTGACGGCCGGCATTTCGGGGGGGCATCTGAACCCCGCCGTCACCGTCGCCCTGTGGCTGTTTGCCTGCTTCCCGGGCAGAAAAGTGTTGCCCTATATCGTGGCCCAGGTCGCCGGCGCGTTTGGCGGCGCCGTGTTGGCCTGGATACTTTACAGCACCCTGTTTACGCAATTTGAAACGGTACATCATATGGTGCGTGGCAGCCTGGAAAGCCTGCAGCTGGCCAGTATCTTCAGTACCTACCCGGCGCCTGAGCTCAGCATCTGGCATGCGGCGCTGGTGGAGGTGGTGATCACCTCGATGTTGATGGGGATGATCATGGCGCTCACCGATGATGGCAATGGCGTACCCAAGGGCCCGCTGGCGCCGCTGTTGATTGGCATTCTGGTAGCGGTGATCGGCGCCTCGACCGGGCCGCTTACCGGTTTTGCGATGAACCCGGCGCGCGATTTTGGCCCGAAATTATTTGCCTGGCTCGCCGGGTGGGGCGACATCGCGATGACTGGCGGAAGGGATATTCCCTATTTTATCGTGCCCATCATCGCGCCATTGCTGGGCGCCTGCCTCGGCGCCGCAATTTATCGTTTTCTCATCGCTAATAATCTTCCCTGTCATACCTGCGTTGAGGAGAAAAATACGCGTTAGCATCCAGTGAAAAATGTATTACTGAAATAGCAAAACTATTTCATGAACCGATATCACGAACCGCTCAAAAAGTCTCCCCGGGTTGGGAGACTTTTGTTATTGTCAATGCACTTTTTTATCGTCGACGGGATCTGATGCTAAAAAAGGGAAATATGAATAATATGTTTTATTTATAACAAAAAATTAACTGAGGGGTTTTATCATGATTTCTGCGAGTACCCTGAACTCAGAACTCATCAATAAAATCGCACAGGATTTTGCGCAAGCCACCAGTCTGGCGGTTGTGGTCGTCAATATTCACGGTGATGAGATTTCTGAACTGTTTAATTTCACGCCGTTTTGCCAACTCATGCGTCAGCACCCGGAGCACAGCGGACGCTGTCGCATGAGCGACCGCTGCGGCGGGCTGGAAGCCTCAAAAAATGACCAGCTGTGTATCTACCGCTGTCACGCGGGGTTAACCGATTTTTCCATCCCGCTGGTGATCGCCGGCCACCTCGTTGGCTTCGTGCTGTGCGGCCAGGTGCGTCTGAGCAATGATATTGAACTGGTTGATATTCTGAACGTGGATGACCGCTGGCAGGACGATCCGGCGCTGGTCCAGGCGTTTCGCGATGTGCCTGAGATGGACTATTCGCGGGTTATCGCTTCGGCGGATCTGCTGAAGCTGATCGTCGAGAATTGCCTGAAAAAACAGCTCAACTTTGTGGTTATCAAAGATAACCCGCCGCAGAACGACCCGGCGCAGGCCTGCCGGGCGGCCTCGCCGCACGATGGCAAAATGAAGAAGGCGCTGCGCTATATCGACGCGCATCTCTCCGATGAGCTGCGTCTGGAGGACGTGGCGGCGCACGTCTATCTCAGCCCGTACTACTTCAGCAAACTGTTTAAAAAGTATCAGGGGATCGGCTTTAACGCCTGGGTCAATCAGCAGCGGATGGCGAGCGCAAAAGAGCTGCTATGCCACAGCGACTGGAGCATTGCCAGCATCGCGCGGAATTTAGGTTTTTCGCAAACCAGCTATTTTTGCAAAGTGTTTCGCCAGACCTATCAGGTAACGCCGCAGGCATTTCGTCAGCAAATTAATGCCGGATCACAAACTGAGTCTTTTTAAATGACAATATTTTGCTATTGCCGATTTTTGATATCCCGGAGTATCTTCATCATTATAAAATGAAAAAAACGACAGTAGAGCAATAAATTGTCATAGCGCAACAAAATAGTGATATTCGAGGGATAAACTACACCAGTTTTTATTTTTGTGATGGGATAGAGTGTCCGTTAATACGAGACTGATGAATATCACAACACCGCTTCACCTCGCTGACGTCATTTTGCAGGCGATGAGGCGGTAAAAGTAAGCTTGAAACATTAACCGCGGATGCATGGCGCATCGGCGAATACAACCGACAGGTTCGACACCAGTTTGGTGTCAGGGAAGGGGGTGTAAATCCCCCGCAGCCCCCGCTGCTGTGATGCTGACGACCCCGCAAAAACCACTGATCGAAAGATTGGGAAGGGCGGGCGAGAACGAGGCTAAGCCAGAAGACCTGCCTGCCGGTAACTGACCAACAACTTCGGTGGGAAGTGGGTGGCTTAGCGGTGCGTGGTCGCAGGACCAGGCATGCGCGCAGCTATACCCCGACCACCTGAACAGGACAGGGTATGGCAACCAGGCGTGCGTTTATTCTTGCGGGTACCGGCAGCGGTTGTGGCAAAACCACTGTTACGCTTGGCCTGCTCAGCTTGCTCCAACAGCGCGGTTTGCGGGTGCAACCGTGTAAAGTGGGGCCAGACTACCTGGACACCGCCTGGCACACCGCCATCAGCGGCGTCGCCTCCCGCAATCTCGACAGCTTTATGCTTCCCGCCCCGATACTCAACGCGCTGTTTGCCGAACAACTGCAGCAGGCCGACATCGCGGTTATCGAAGGGGTGATGGGCCTGTATGACGGCTACGGCATCGACCCCAACTACTGCAGCAGCGCGGCGATGGCTAAACAGCTTGGCTGCCCGGTGATTTTGCTGGTGGATGGCAAAGCGGTGTCGACTTCCATCGCCGCCACGGTGATGGGCTTTCAACACTTTGATCCGGCCCTCAACATCGCTGGCGTTATCGTCAATCGGGTTAACAGCGAGGCGCACTTCCAGCTGCTGAAAAGCGCCATTGAGCGCTACTGTCAGGTGCCAGTGCTAGGCTATGTGCCGCGCGTGGAAGGCGTGGCGCTGCCCGAACGGCATCTGGGGCTGGTGACCGCCCGCGAGTCGGTGGTCAATCAGCAGGCATGGCGGGATTTTGCCAGCCTGCTGGGGCGCACCCTCGACATAGACCGGCTACTGGCCCTCAGCGAACTGGCCGCCATGCCGGCCGGCGAGTGGGGGGAACAGCTTGCCGCCGACGCCGGCGAAGGACTGACGCTGGCCCTCGCCGACGATGAGGCCTTCAATTTTTATTACCCCGATAACCTGGCGCTGCTGGCGCGCTGCGGCGTGAAGATGGTGCGCTTTAGCCCGCTGCGCGATCGCCAGCTGCCGGCCTGCCAGATGATCTGGCTCGGCGGCGGCTACCCGGAGCTGCATGCGGCCGGGCTGTCCGCCAACCATGAGATGCTGGCGCAGCTTCGCGCGGCGCACCGGCGCGGGGTGGCGATCTACGCCGAGTGCGGCGGCCTGATGTATCTGGGCACGACCCTGGAAGTCACCGGCGGCGAGCGCTACGCCATGGTGGATATTATTCCTGGACACAGCCGAATGGGGACGCGTCTGACCCGGTTCGGCTACTGCGAAGCGCAGGCGCAGCAGCAGACGCTGCTGGCCGCTCCTGGCGAGTGGCTGCGCGGCCATGAATTTCATTACTCCGATTTTTCGCCCGCCACCCCTGCCGTACTGGCCTGCCGTAAACAGCGAGACGGTAAGACGCTCCAGCAGTGGCCGGGAGGATGGCAGTCCGGCAGCGCCTTTGCCAGCTATCTCCATGTCCACTTTGCCCAGCGCCCCACCATGCTCAATCACTGGCTGCGAGCGGCAAGGAGGGCGCAATGACTCTTCTCGCCTGGTGTGTGGCCTGGATACTTGATGTGCTCATTGGCGATCCGCCGCACTGGCCGCATCCGGTGCGCTGGATAGGTCGCCTGATCACCGTCAGCCAGCGTGTGGTGCGGCGCGTCTGCCATAGCGACCGGGCGCTGCGCATCGGCGGCGGGGTAATGTGGCTGGTGGTGACCGGCCTGACATGGGGCGTGGCCTGGGGCGCACTGGCGCTGGCGCACGGGCTCCATCCCTGGCTGGGATGGCTGGTGGAGGTGTGGATGATCTTCACCGTGCTGGCGGGACGCTGTCTGGCACAGTCGGCGATGGCGGTGGCCCGGCCGCTGCAGGCCGGGGATCTCGCCGAAAGCCGGCATAAGCTCTCCTGGATTGTCGGGCGCGACACCTCTCAGCTCCAGCCAGCGCAGATCAACCGTGCGGTGGTGGAGACCGTGGCGGAAAACACGGTGGATGGCATTATCGCGCCGCTCTTTTTCCTGCTGCTGGGCGGCGCGCCGCTGGCCATGGCCTATAAAGCGGTCAACACCCTCGATTCCATGGTCGGCTATAAACACGAAAAATACCGGGCGATCGGCATGGTCAGCGCCCGTCTTGATGATGTAGCCAACTTCCTTCCCGCCCGGCTGAGCTGGCTGCTGCTCAGCCTTGCCGCAGCGCTATGCCGGGAAGATGGCGCCCGGGCGCTGCGTACGGGCTGGCGCGATCGTTATCAGCACAGCAGTCCTAACTGCGCCTGGCCGGAAGCGACCGTCGCCGGCGCGCTGGGGATCCGCCTTGGCGGCCCGAACGATTACTTCGGCCAGCGCGTTGAAAAGCCCTGGATAGGCGACGCCGTCCGCGACATCGCGGTGGACGATATTTCCCGAACCATTCGATTAATGTGGGTGGCGTCAAGCCTGGCGCTGGCGCTATTTATCGGCGTGCGCTACTGGCTGGTCGGCGCGGCCTGAGGAGAACCTGATGCAGTACATCCAACAACCGCAGGCGATCGAGGCGAAAAGCTTCGACATCATCAGCGAGATCATCGCCGAAACGCGACCGGACTACCGTTTCGCCAGCCCGCTGCACGAGGCGATTATCAAGCGAGTGATCCACACCACCGCTGACTTCGACTGGCTGGATATTCTGTGGTTTTCTCCGGATGCCCTGATCGCGCTGAGCGAGGCGTTGAGCCGGCCCTGCACGCTGTATACCGATACCACCATGGCGTTGTCCGGGATCAACAAAAACCTGCTGGCCCGCTTTGGCGGCGAATGCCGCTGCTATATCAGCGACCCACGGGTGGTGCGCGAGGCGCAAAGCCGGGGGATGACCCGCTCGATGGCGGCGGTGGATATTGCGGTGCAGGAGCCCGGGGAGAAAGTGTTCGTCTTCGGCAATGCGCCAACCGCGCTGTTTCGCCTGCTGGAACATCGCGAGACGGCCATCGGCGGCGTGGTGGGGGTGCCGGTCGGGTTCGTCGGCGCGGCGGAGTCGAAAGCGGCGCTCAGCGAGAGCGGCCTGCCGGCCATCGCCGCGCTCGGCCGCAAAGGGGGTAGCAACGTGGCGGCAGCGATTGTGAACGCTCTGCTTTACCACCTGCGGGAGGCGCAATGAGCGATCAGACCTTTGACGCCCCGGTGTGGCATCACGGCAAAGCGCTGCGCAAGGGCTACACCACCGGCTCCTGCGCCACGGCGGCGGCAAAAGTGGCGGCGCTGATGGTGATGCGCCAGCATCTGATCCACCAGGTCTCGATCGTCACCCCCTCCGGCGTCACCCTGTGCCTGAACGTCGAGTCTCCGCACGTCGAAGGGCAGCAGGCGGTCGCCGCGATCCGTAAAGACGGCGGCGATGATGTCGACGCCACCCACGGCATGCTGATTTTTGCCCGGGTGACCCTCAATGACAGCGGAGAGATTAGCCTGCAGGGCGGCGAGGGCATCGGCACGGTGACCCGCAAAGGGATCGGTCTGCCGACAGGCAGCCCGGCGATAAACCGTACTCCGCGGCACACCATCGAGACCGCCGTTCGCGAAGCGATTGGCCCTTCCCGTGGCGCGCAGGTGGAGATCTTTGCCCCGGAAGGTGTACTTCGCGCGCAAAAAACCTATAACGCGCGGCTGGGGATCCTCGGCGGCATCTCGATTATCGGCACCACCGGGATCGTCACCCCGATGTCGGAAGAGAGCTGGAAGCGCTCGCTCTCCCTCGAGCTGGAGATAAAACGCGCCGCCGGGCTGGATCGCGTAGTGCTGGTGCCGGGCAACCACGGTGAGCGCTTTGTCCGCGAACAGATGGGCATCGACCCGCAGATAGTCGTCACCATGAGCAACTTCGTCGGCTACATGATTGAAGAGGCGGTCCGGCTTGGTTTCCGCCAGATTGTGCTCATCGGCCACCCCGGCAAACTGATCAAAATCGCCGCCGGGATCTTTCATACCCACAGCCATATCGCCGATGCGCGGATGGAAACCCTCGTCGCTCATCTGGCGCTGCTTGGCGCGCCGCTGCCGCTGCTGACGCTGGTCAGCGAGTGCGACACCACCGAAGCGGCAATGGAGCATATCGACGCCTGGGGATACCAGCGCCTCTATAACCATCTGGCTGAGCGTATCTGCCAGCGCGTTCTTGAGATGCTGCGCTTCACTCAGCACCCGCCCACCTGCGACGCGGTTCTGTTTTCTTTTGATAACCAGGTGCTGGGCAGCAGCCGTCCGCTGGCGGCGATTGCCCGGGAGCTGACATGTTGACGGTCGTGGGAATGGGCCCGGCGGGGCTGCAGTGGCTGGCCCCGGCCGCGCGCGAGGCAATCGCCGCCGCCGAGGCGCTGGTGGGCGGCAGCCGCCACCTCCGGCAGTTTCCCGCCTTCGCCGGCGAGCGCTTTGCGCTGGGGGCTGATATTCCGGCGCTGCTGGCGTGGATCGAGGCCCGCGCCGGGCGCCGCGTCGTGGTGCTGGCCTCCGGCGATCCGCTGTTCTATGGCATTGGCACCCGGCTGATTGCCCATTTTGGCCGGGAACGGGTGCAGGTGATCCCTGGCATCAGCGCGGTGCAGTACCTCTGCGCCCGGGCGGGCATCGACATGAACGACATGTGGCTGACCAGCAGCCATGGCCGGGAGTTGAGCGTCGATGCGCTGGCCGCCCACCGGAAAGTCGCCATGGTGACCGACGGCCGCTGCGGGCCGCGGGAGATTGCCGCCCAACTGACGGCCCGCGGCAAAGGCCACCGCTGGATGGTGATCGGCGAAAATCTGGCGATGGAAAACGAGCGGATCCACTGGCTGCCGGTCAGCGCCGTGGAGGACGAATATGAGATGAATGCGGTGGTGATCCTCGATGAAAGATGAGCTGTTTTTGCGCGGCGCCCAGGTGCCGATGACCAAAGAGGCCGTGCGCGCGCTGGCGCTGGCGAAGCTGGAGCTGCACCGGGCGCGCCACCTGATTGATATCGGCGCGGGCACCGGCAGCGTCAGCATTGAGGCCGCCCTGCAGAACCCGGCGCTGCGGGTGACGGCGATTGAGCGTCAGGCCGACGCGCTGCGCCTGCTGGCGGACAACCGGCAGCGCTTTGGCTGCGACAATATCGCTATCGTGGCGGGCGTTGCGCCGCTGGCGGTCGCCGACAAAGCCGACGCGATCTTTATGGGGGGCAGCGGCGGCCACCTGACGGCGCTGATCGACTGGTCGCTGGCGCAGCTGCATCCCGGCGGCCGGCTGGTGATGACTTTTATTTTGCAGGAAAACCTTCATAGCGCCCTGGGGCACCTGCAGCAGTGCGGCATCCACGAGGTGGACTGCCAGCAGCTGGCGGTCTCCACCCTGGCTACCCTGGGCAGCGGCCACTATTTCAAACCCCATAATCCCGTTTTTGTCATCGCCTGTCAGAAGGAAGAAAACCATGGCTGAGACTTTTGATCCCCATTGCGTGTGGTTCGTCGGCGCCGGTCCGGGCGATCGTGAACTGATTACTCTCAAAGGCTACCGTCTGCTGCAGCAGGCGCAGGTGGTGATCTACGCCGGGTCGCTGATCAACACCGAGCTGCTGGCCTACTGTCCGCCACAGGCGGAGTGCCACGACAGCGCCGCGCTGCATCTGGAGCAGATCCTCGACCTGATGGAGGCGGGGGTGAAGGCGGGAAAAACGGTGGTGCGTCTGCAGACGGGCGACGTCTCGCTGTATGGCTCGGTGCGCGAGCAGGGCGAAGAGTTGACCCGCCGCGGGATCCGCTGGCAGGTGGTGCCGGGCGTCAGCGCTTTCCTCGGCGCGGCGGCGGAGCTGGGGGTGGAGTATACGGTGCCCGAAGTCTCGCAGAGTCTGATTATTACCCGTCTGGAAGGGCGCACGCCGGTTCCCGCGCGCGAACAGCTGGAGGCCTTTGCCAGCCATCAAACCTCGATGGCGATTTACCTGTCGGTGCAACGTATTCACCGGGTGGCGGAGCGGCTGGTGGAGGGCGGCTACCCCGCGACCACCCCGGTCGCGGTGATTTACAAGGCCACCTGGCCGGAAAGCCAGACCGTCCGCGGTACCCTCGCGGACATCGGCGACAAAGTACGCGACGCCGGGATCCGCAAAACGGCGCTGATCCTGGTCGGCCCCTTCCTCGGCGATGAGTATCACTACTCAAAACTGTACGCAGCGGATTTTAGCCATGAATACCGTAAAGCCTGAATCCATTGCCCTGTTTTGCCTGACGCCCGGCGGCGTGCGGTTGGCAAAACGGCTGGCGGCCATGCTGCCGCTCACCTGCTACACCAGCGAAGCGCTGCAGGAAGAGGGGTTTATCCCCTTCAACGGCGGCCTTGCCAGCGCAGCCCGCGAGGCATTCAGCAGCTTCTCGGCGCTGATTTTTATCGGCGCCACCGGGATTGCCGTGCGGGTGCTGGCCCCGCTGGTGAATGACAAGTTCAGCGACCCGGCGGTGGTGGTGATTGATGAGCGCGCCCGGCACGTCATCAGCCTGCTCTCCGGCCATGCCGGGGGGGCGAATGCGCTGACCCGCTATCTGGCCGGGATGCTCGACGCCGACCCGGTGATCACCACCGCCACCGATGTCAACGAGCTGGCCGCCCTCGACACGCTGGCCTTCCAGCTGAACGCCCGGATGACCGATTTTCGCGCGGCGGTGAAAACCGTCAACCAGATGCTGGTGAGCGGCAAGCGGGTGGGGCTGTGGTGCGACGGCGAATTCACCGAGGCGCTAAGCCGGTGCGACCAACGCGGCTTTATCCCGGTAAGCGACCTGGCGCGCTTGCCGGCGCTCGACGCGCTGATCTGCGTCACCCTGCGCCGGTCGCTGCCGTCGCTGCCGGTACCTCACTGGAAGCTGGTGCCCCAGCGGGTGGTGGCGGGCATCGGCTGTCGGCGCGACACCCCCTGTTCCTTGCTCTATACGTTGCTGGATCGCCAGCTTGCCGCTCAGCGTCTTGACCCGCTGGCGCTGAAAGCGATCGGCAGCGTGAGCCTGAAGGCAAACGAGCCGGGGTTGCGCCAGTTGGCTCACCGCTGCCGGGTGCCGTTCGAAACCTTCAGCGCCGAGGCGCTGCGCGAGCACGAGCACCGCTTTCCAGCCTCGTCTTTTGTCCGGGATACGGTCGGCGTCGGCAGCGTCTCCGGCCCGGTGGCCTGGCTGCTGAGTCAGGGAAACCTGTCCGGCGAAACCCTGCGTGAGCAGGGCGTGACCATTACTTTGGGAGTAACACACTGATGTTAAGCGTAATCGGAATTGGCCCTGGCTCGCAGGCGATGATGACCATGGAAGCCGTGGAGGCCCTGCAGGCGGCAGAGATTGTGGTGGGCTACAAGACCTACACCCACCTGGTAAAAGCCTTTACCGGTGACAAGCAGGTGATCAAAACCGGCATGTGCAAAGAGATTGAACGCTGCCAGGCCGCCATTGAGCTGGCGCAGGCCGGGAACAACGTTGCGCTGATCAGCAGCGGCGACGCCGGCATCTACGGCATGGCGGGGCTGGTGCTGGAGCTGGTCAATAAGCAGCAGCTGGACATTGAGGTCCGTCTGATCCCAGGGATGACGGCGAGTATCGCCGCCGCCTCGCTGCTCGGCGCGCCGCTGATGCATGATTTCTGCCATATCAGCCTCAGCGATCTGCTGACGCCGTGGCCAGTGATTGAAAAACGCATTGTCGCCGCAGGGGAAGCAGACTTCGTTATCTGTTTTTACAACCCCCGCAGCCGCGGCCGCGAAGGGCATCTGGCGCGCGCCTTTGCGCTGCTGGCGGCCAGCAAAAGCTCGGACACGCCGGTCGGCGTAGTCAAATCCGCCGGGCGCAAAAAGCAGGAGAAATGGCTGACCACCCTCGGAGAGATGGATTTTGCCCCGGTGGATATGACCAGTCTGGTCATCGTCGGCAACAAAGCGACTTACATCGACAACGGTCTGATGATCACCCCGCGAGGCTACGCGCTGTGAACCACGGCGACGTGCTGGTTATCGGGGGCACCAGCGATGCGCGGGCGATCTGCCAGCAGCTGGACGCCGCCGGCGTGCGCTACACCCTGTCGGTGGCGACCCCCACCGGCGAGCGGCTGGCCGGCGATATCCGCGGGCGGATACGCTGCGGGCGCATGGAGTGGCAGCAGATGGCGGAGTGGCTCAGGGCGCAGCGCACCCGCTGGGTGATTGACGCCTCTCACCCCTACGCCGAAGTGGTCAGCCAGAATATTGTGCGCGCCTGCGCCAGCGTCGGGGTCCTGCTCAGCCGCTATCAAAGGCCGGAGCAGCTGAGCGATCTGCGCCATCCGCTACTTCACGTGGTCGGCGATCTGAACGAGGCCTGCGTGCTGGCCCGTCGCCTCGGGGAGCGGATCCTGCTGACCACCGGCAGCAAAGATCTGGCGGCCTGGCGGGCGGGACTGGCGGAGAAAACGCTGCTCGCCCGGGTGCTGCCGGTGCCGGAGGTGGTTCAGCACTGTAGCGATCTGGGGTTTGGCGTCGGGGAAATCTTTGCCCTCTGCGGGCCGTTCAGCGCCGAATTTAACGCCGCCTTTTATCGCCAGTGCCGGGCTGATGTTGTGGTCACGAAAGCCTCGGGCGCGGAAGGGGGCTATCAGGAAAAAGTACAACCCTGTCTTGATGCGGGGATCCCCTGCATCGTCATTACCCGCCCGGCGCCGCTGGTGAAGGGCGATGAATTACTGGAAAGCCAGGCCGATTTCGCTACGCGGCTGACGCGCTGGCTGTCGGCGACTTGAGGAACAGGATATGAAAAAAGCACTTCTGGTGGTGAGCTTCGGCACCAGCTATCACGACACCCGCGAGAAGAACATTACCGCCTGCGAGCGCGATCTTGCCGCCAGCTGTCCGGATCGCACGCTGTTCCGCGCCTTCACCTCGGGGATGATTATTCGCAAACTGCGGCAGCGCGACGGTATCCATATCGATACCCCGCTGCAGGCCCTGCAAAAGCTGGCTGAGCAGGGGTACCAGGATGTGGCGATCCAGTCCCTGCACATTATCAACGGCGACGAGTACGAGAAGATCGTTCGCGAAGTGCAGAGCCTGCGCCCGCGCTTTCAGCGCCTGACGCTGGGCGTGCCGCTGCTGAGCGGTCATGGCGATTATGTTCAGCTGATGCAGGCCCTGCGCCAGCAGATGCCGCCGCTGGCGGCGACGGAGCGAGTGGTGTTTATGGGGCACGGCGCCAGCCACCACGCCTTCGCGGCCTACGCTTGTCTGGATCATATGATGGCGGTGCAGGGTTTTCCGGCGCGGGTGGGGGCGGTGGAAAGCTATCCCGAAGTGGACATCGTCATTAACGAACTCTCCCGCCAGGGCGTGACCGGCGTGCATCTGATGCCCCTGATGCTGGTGGCCGGCGATCATGCCATTAATGATATGGCCTCCGACGAAGACGATTCGTGGAAAACCCGCTTTAATGCCGCCGGTATTCCTGCCACGCCGTGGCTGAACGGGTTAGGGGAAAATCCGGCGGTGCGGGCGATGTTTGTCGCCCATCTGCAGCAGGCGCTGAATAACGCGATGGAGAAAGCAGCATGAGCGGCAAACTCTACGCCCTGAGCACCGGGCCGGGGGCGGCCGATCTGATCACCGTGCGTGCGGCGCGGATCCTCGGCCAGCTGGATGTGCTGTATGCGCCAGCCGGCCGCAAAGGCGGCGACAGCCTCGCGCTCTCCATCGTGCGCGAGTACCTTGGCGCACACACGGAGGTCCGCTGCTGCCATTTTCCGATGAGCGCCGACAGCGCGGAAAAAGAGGCGGTGTGGAACGACGTTGCCGCGGCGCTGGCCCAGGAGGTGGCGGCGGGCAGGCAGGTCGGATTTATCACCCTCGGCGACGCCATGTTGTTCAGCACCTGGGTCTTTCTGCTGCAGCGGATTGGCTGCCCGGACTGGCTGGAGATTGTCCCTGGCGTTACCTCCTTCGCCGCCATTGCCGCGCGGGCGAAAACCCCGCTGGCTATGGAGCAGCAGTCGCTGGCGGTGATCTCCTGTACCGCGCCGGAAGCGGACATTGCCGCGGCGCTGCGCCAGCATGACAGTCTGGTGCTGATGAAAGTCTACGGCCGCTTCGCCCGCATTAAGGCGCTGCTGGCGCAGGCGGGGCTGCTGGATGCGGCGCTGATGATGTCAGAGGCCACCCTGCCGGGCGAGCAGTGCTGGCGCCGTCTGCGCGAGGTCAGCGATGACCAGCCGCTGCCCTATTTCTCGACCATCCTGGTTAACAAACAGTGGGAGGAGGCGTAATGAATCAGGTGAAATCGCTGAAGCAGCTTTCGTACGGGGGGCTGGCAGCGGCTGTTCTGCTGATCATCGTCCCGCAGGAGGCGTTCGCCATGCATATCATGGAGGGTTTTTTACCGCCGATGTGGGCGCTGGCGTGGTGGCTGCTGTTTTTACCCTGCCTGTGGTACGGCCTGGTGCGCCTGCGGCGTATCGTCCAGGAGGAGAGCAATCAGAAGGTGCTGCTGGCCCTGTGCGGGGCGTTTATTTTTGTTCTTTCGGCGCTGAAGATCCCGTCGGTGACCGGCAGTTGCTCGCACCCGACCGGCGTTGGTCTGGCGGTGATCCTCTTCGGGCCGGGCGTGGTGGCGGTGCTGGGGGCGATCGTTCTGCTGTTCCAGGCGCTGCTGCTGGCGCATGGCGGCCTGACCACCCTTGGCGCTAACGGGATGTCGATGGCGGTGATCGGCCCGATGGTCGGCTATCTGGTGTGGAAGCTGGCCTGCCGGGCGGGGATCCGTCGCGATGTCGGGGTCTTTCTCTGCGCCATGCTGGCGGATCTGATGACCTATTTTGTCACCTCCGTCCAGCTCGGGGTGGCCTTTCCCGATCCGGCCACCGGGGCAGGTGGATCGATCCTGAAGTTTATGGGGATCTTCTGCCTGACGCAGATCCCGATCGCCATCGCGGAAGGATTGCTTACCGTGATGATCTACGATCAACTGACCAAACGGCGGCTGATCGCCGCTGAGGGACATTAATATGAAAAAGCCCCTGATCTTGTTGGCGATGGTGGTTGCCCTGATGATCCTGCCCTTTTTTATTAATCATGGCGGTGAGTTTGGCGGTTCGGACGGCGAAGCGGAGAGCCAGATCCAGGTGGTGGCGCCGGATTATCAACCCTGGTTCCAGCCGCTGTACGAACCGGCGAGCGGCGAGATTGAGAGCCTGCTGTTTACCCTGCAGGGCTCGCTGGGCGCAGCGGTGATTTTTTACATTCTCGGCTATGCGAGGGGCAGACAGCGCCGTGATGACCGGGTTTGACCGACTCAGCTACCAGAGCCGCTGGTTGCACGTGGCGCCAGAGCGGAAGTTTCTGCTCTGGCTGCTGCTGATGGTGTTGGCCTTTACGCTGCCGGCGTGGGGCCAGGCGCTGACGCTGGCGCTGACCGCCGCGCTGACCTGCTGGCTGCTGCGGGTCTCATTCTGGCGCTGGTGCCGCTGGATGGCGCTGCCCTTTGGCTTTTTGCTGGTCGGCGTGCTGACCATTCTGTTCAGCATCAGCCGCGACCCGCAGATGCTGTTAGCGAGCTTTCGGCTGGGCGCTTTCTCGATAGGGATTTCCGCCCAGGGGCTGGCCGTGGCCGGGGAGACCTTCTGGCGCAGCCTGGCGGCGATGGCGGCCACGCTCTGGCTGGTGCTTAATCTGCCTTTCCCACAGCTGATTATCTTGCTCAAGCGCGGTCGCGTACCGCGACTGTTGACGGAGCAGATCCTGCTGACCTGGCGCTTCATTTTTATTCTGTTAGACGAGGCGATGGCGATTCACCGCGCGCAAACCCTACGTTTTGGCTATGGTAGCGTGCCGCAGGGCTATCGCTCGCTGGCGATGCTGGTGGGACTGCTGTTCACTCGCGTCCTCCTGCGCTATCAGCAGATGAGCACCGCGCTGGATATCAAATTGTACCAGGGTGATTTTCACCTCTAAGGATAAGTATGCTTGCCACAACCGATCTCTGGTTTCGCTATCAGGATGAGCCGGTACTTAAAGGGCTGACGCTGGATTTTTCCCGCCATGCGGTGACCGGCCTGGTGGGGGCCAACGGCTGCGGAAAGTCGACGCTGTTTATGAACCTGAGCGGCCTGCTGCGCCCGCAGCAGGGGGCGGTGCTGTGGCAGGGAGAGGCGCTGAATTACAGCAAGCGCGGTCTGCTGGCGCTGCGCCAGCAGGTGGCGACGGTGTTTCAGGATCCGGATCAGCAGATCTTCTATACCGATATCGACAGCGATATCGCTTTTAGCCTGCGTAATCTCGGGGTGGCGGAAGAGGAGATCGCCCGCCGGGTGGATGAAGCGTTGACCCTCGTTGATGCTCAGGGGTTTCGCCAGCAGCCGATCCAGTGTCTCAGCCATGGGCAGAAAAAACGGGTGGCGATCGCCGGGGCGCTGGTGCTGCAGGCGCGCTACCTGCTGCTTGACGAGCCCACCGCGGGCCTCGATCCCCGGGGGCGGGCGCAGATGATCGCCATCATCCGGCGCATTGTCGGGCAGGGGCGGCGCGTGGTGATCTCCAGCCACGATATCGATCTGATCTATGAGGTGAGCGACGCCGTTTACGTTCTGCGTCACGGCGAAGTGCTGGCCGCGGGGGATCCCGGCGAGGTATTTGCCTGCGCGGCGATCATGGCCCAGGCGGGATTGACGCAGCCGTGGCTGGTGAAACTTCATAGCGAACTGGGATTGCCGCTGTGTAAAACCGAAGCGGAGTTTTTTCAGCGGATGCACAACAACGCGATAGGCGCGATAAAGGAGGCGTCATGACGCTGGCAGTGATGTTACAGGGCACGGCTTCCGACGTGGGGAAAAGCGTACTGGTGGCGGGACTGTGCCGTATTTTTCATCAGGATGGGCTGCGTACCGCGCCGTTTAAATCACAGAATATGGCGCTGAACTCCGGCATTACGCCGGATGGCAAAGAGATGGGCCGGGCGCAGATTTTCCAGGCCGAAGCGGCAGGGATCGCGCCGGATGTCCGCATGAACCCGATTTTGCTCAAGCCCACCAGCGACCGTCAGGCGCAGGTGGTCCTGATGGGGCAGGTGGCGACCAGCATGGACGCGGTGAGCTATCACCAGTACAAGCCGCGCCTGCGCGAGCAGATCCTCGCGGTCTACCAGAGCCTGGCCGGAGAGTATGAGGCGCTGGTGCTGGAAGGGGCCGGCAGTCCGGCGGAGATTAACCTGCGCGACCGCGATATCGTCAATATGGGCATGGCCGAGATGGCGCAATGTCCGGTGATCCTGGTGGCCGATATCGACCGCGGCGGGGTGTTTGCCGCGATTTACGGTACGCTGGCGCTACTGCAGCCTCAGGAGCGGGCGCGGGTGAAAGGGGTGATCATCAATAAATTCCGCGGCGATGTGGCGCTCCTGCGCTCCGGGATAGAGCAGATCGAGGCGTTGACCGGGGTGCCGGTGCTGGGCGTTATGCCGTGGCTTGACGTGGATCTCGAGGATGAGGACGGCGTCGCGCTGCAGGCCGGGAAATACCGTCGCACCGACCGGCGCGACATCGACATCGCCGTGGTTCACCTGCCGCATATCGCCAATTTTACCGACTTTAACGCCCTGGCGGCGCAGCCAGACGTCCGGGTGCGCTATGTCCGCGACCCGCAGGCGCTGGCCGACGCCGACCTGGTCATTCTCCCGGGCAGTAAAAATACCCTCGGCGATCTGTGCTGGCTGCGCGAGAGCGGCATGGCGCATGCAGTCGAGCAGGCCCGGCAGCGCAAGGTGCCGCTGCTAGGGATCTGCGGCGGCTATCAGATGCTGGGCGAAACCATTATCGATGAGGTGGAGTCTGGCCTTGGCACCCAGCCCGGACTGGGGGTGCTGAAGACCGTGACCCACTTCGCCCAGCATAAAACCACCACCCAGGTGCAGGCGACCCTGGGAACTAACCTCCCGGAATGGTTAGCCGACGCGGCAGGTCTGCATGTCAGTGGCTACGAAATTCATATGGGTGAGACGCGCCGCGAGGCCGGCAGCCCGCCGCTGCTGCAGCTGCATAAAGCGGGACAGTCAGTAGAGGACGGGGCGATAAGCGACGACGGCCTGGCGTTCGGCACCTATCTCCATGGCCTGTTCGACAGCGATGCCTTTACCCGGGCGCTGCTCAACGGCCTGCGCCAGCGCAAAGGGCTGGCGCCGCTGGATAGCGCCCTGGAGTATGCCCGCTATAAAACCCGGCAGTTTGATCGGCTGGCGGACGCCATGCGCGAACATATCGCCATCGATAAAATTTACGCCATCATGCGCCAACATCAGGAGCCCCTATGCTGACTCTGGTTACCGGCGGCGCGCGCAGCGGCAAAAGCCGCTATGCCGAGGCGCTGATTGCCGATGCGCCGCAGGTTTTATATATCGCCACCTCGCAAATCTTTGACGACGAGATGGCCGCAAGGATCCAGCATCATCGCGACGGCAGGCCCGCCCACTGGCGCACCGCCGAGCGCTGGCAGCAGCTTGATGAACTGATCACCCCGGATATCGCCCCAGCGGAGGCGATTTTGCTGGAATGCATCACCACCATGGTCACCAACCTGCTGTTCGCGCTCGGCGGCGACAGCGACCCCGACGGCTGGGATTACGCCGCCATGGAGCGGGCTATTGATGACGAAATTGGCGTGCTGATTGCCGCCTGTCAGCGCTGCCCGGCGCACGTCGTGCTGGTGACCAACGAGGTGGGGATGGGCATTGTGCCGGAGAATCGCCTGGCGCGGCATTTTCGCGATATCGCCGGGCGGGTCAATCAGCGCCTGGCGGCCGCGGCGGATGCGGTCTGGCTGGTGGTCTCCGGCATCGGCGTCAAAATCAAATAACTCAATCGCTGGCTGACCGGGCCAGCCCTGGCAGGGATTCTGTATGGAAAATTTAAACACGGTTCTGCGGGCGATCCCCGCGCCGGACGCCGACGCCATGGCGCGGGCACAACACCATATCGACGGCTTGCTTAAGCCCCCCGGCAGCCTCGGCCGTCTGGAGGCGCTGGCGGTTCAGCTGGCAGGAATGCCCGGCCTGGGCGGCCAACCGCAGGTGGCGAAAAAGGCCCTGCTGGTGATGTGCGCCGATCATGGGGTGTGGGACGAAGGGGTGGCGATTTCGCCGAAAGCGGTCACCGCCATTCAGGCGGCAAATATGACCCGCGGCACCACCGGCGTCTGCGTGCTCGCCGCCCAGGCCGGGGCGCAAGTGCATGTGATTGATGTCGGTATCGATAGCGAACCGCTCCCCGGGGTGGTGAATATGCGGGTGGCGCGGGGCTGCGGCAATATTGCCCGCGGCCCGGCCATGAGCCGCGAGCAGGGGCAGGAATTGCTGCTGGAGGTGATGCGCTACACCCGCGCGCTGGCCCAGGAGGGGGTTACTCTGTTTGGTGTCGGCGAGCTGGGGATGGCCAATACCACGCCGGCGGCGGCGATCGTCAGCGTTCTGACCGGCAGCGATGCGCAGGAGGTGGTCGGGATTGGCGCCAATCTGCCGTTGGCGAAGGTTGGCAACAAGGTGGAGGTGGTGCGGCGGGCTATCGCCGTCAATCAGCCCGACCCGAATGATGGTCTCGATGTGCTGAGCAAAGTCGGTGGTTTCGATCTGCTGGGGATGGCGGGGGTGATGCTGGGGGCGGCGGCCTGCGGACTGCCGGTGGTGCTGGATGGCTTTCTTTCCTACGCCGCAGCGCTGGCGGCGTGCCAGATAGCGCCGGAGGTAAAACCGTATCTGATCCCGTCCCACTATTCGGCGGAGAAGGGGGCGCGTATCGCGCTGGCGCATCTGGGCCTCGAACCGTATCTCAATATGGGTATGCGTCTGGGAGAAGGCAGCGGCGCGGCGCTGGCGATGCCGATCGTCGAGGCAGCCTGCGCGATGTACCATCGCATGGGCATGCTGGCGGCAAGCAATATTGTGTTACCGAAGGGGTAAGCCGGCGAGGGGGCGGCAATGGCCGTTCCCGTTTTCGGCAGAGGTTTGCCGGCGGCAGAAACAAAAAAACACCCTTGAGGGTGTTTATGATGTTGGTTGCGGGGGCCGGATTTGAACCGACGACCTTCGGGTTATGAGCCCGACGAGCTACCAGGCTGCTCCACCCCGCGTCACCGTACTGCTTTACTTCATCAAATTTTAATTGGTTGCGGGGGCCGGATTTGAACCGACGACCTTCGGGTTATGAGCCCGACGAGCTACCAGGCTGCTCCACCCCGCGTCACCGTACTGCTTTACTTCATCAAATTTTAATTGGTTGCGGGGGCCGGATTTGAACCGACGACCTTCGGGTTATGAGCCCGACGAGCTACCAGGCTGCTCCACCCCGCGTCCGTGGAAGCGCACTATACTCCGCTAGCGAGATGATGCAACCTTTTTTCGACCAAATCGACATTTTTGTAAGAATTGGCTTATAAAACGCCACGTTGTGGTGTTTTTTTACACAAATCTGTGCCATCGATGAGATCGCGCATTTCAATAGCCCCGGCGCTTTGTTATCTTCAACACGCACTAAGGCTTCGCAGCAAAAGATGAGACACCATGAAAGGACGTTGGGCAAAATATGTAGCGACGGGGGCAATGCTGGCTATGCTCGCCGCCTGTTCCTCAAAACCGACCGACCGCGGTCAGCAATATAGCGATGGCAAGTTCACCCAGCCGTTTTCACTGGTAAACCAGCCGGATGCCGTCGGGGCGCCGATCAACGCTGGCGACTTCTCCGAGCAGGTTAATCAAATTCGTAACGCCTCGCCACGCCTCTATAATAGCCAGAGCAACGTCTATAACGCCCTGCAGGAGTGGCTGCGCGCCGGCGGCGACACCCGTACGCTGCGCCAGTTTGGCATCGACGCCTGGCAGATGCAGGGCGTCGACAACTATGGCAACGTTCAGTTTACCGGCTACTACACGCCGGTGGTGCAGGCGCGCCACACCCGTCAGGGCGAATTCCAGTACCCCATTTACCGGATGCCGCCGAAACGCGGTAAGCTGCCGTCCCGCGCCAGCATCTATGCCGGCGCGCTGAGCGATAACTATGTGCTGGCGTACAGCAATTCGCTGATGGATAACTTCATCATGGACGTGCAGGGCAGCGGCTATATCGACTTTGGCGATGGTTCGCCGCTCAACTTCTTTAGCTATGCCGGGAAAAACGGCTGGCCCTATCGCAGCATCGGCAAAGTGCTGATCGACCGCGGGGAAGTGAAGAAAGAAGATATGTCGATGCAGGCGATCCGCGAGTGGGGTGAAAAGCACAGCGAAGCGGAAGTGCGCGAGCTGCTGGAGCAGAACCCGTCGTTCGTGTTCTTTAAACCGCAGTCTTTCGCGCCGGTGAAAGGGGCCAGCGCTGTGCCGCTGATCGGCCGCGCCTCGGTGGCCTCTGACCGGTCGATTATTCCGCCGGGAACCACCTTGCTGGCCGAGGTGCCTCTGCTGGATAATAACGGCAAGTTTAACGGCCAGTACGAACTGCGCCTGATGGTCGCTCTCGACGTCGGCGGGGCCATCAAAGGCCAGCATTTCGACATCTATCAGGGCATTGGGCCTGACGCAGGCCACCGTGCCGGCTGGTATAACCACTATGGCCGCGTATGGGTGCTGAAAAACGCCCCGGGCGCGGGGAATGTTTTTAGCGGCTAACTCCCCTGGCCATGCCTGTTGACCAGGGCGCCCGGATGACGCCGTTTACGGCGGCCTCCGGGCGCTGTCATTTTGTTCTGAGGTTCTATGTCTGTTGTTATCAGCGATGCGTGGCGCCAGCGTTTTGGCGGTACGGCACGTTTATATGGTGAAAAAGCGCTGCAATGTTTTGCCGAGGCCCACGTCTGCGTGGTCGGGATCGGCGGGGTCGGCTCCTGGGCGGCGGAAGCGCTGGCGCGAACCGGCATCGGGGCGATCACCCTTATCGATATGGACGATGTCTGCGTCACCAATACCAACCGCCAGATCCATGCCCTGAGCGGCAACGTCGGGCTGGCGAAAGCGGAAGTGATGGCAGAGCGTATTCGTCTTATCAACCCGGAGTGTCGGGTGACGGTGGTGGATGATTTCGTGACCCCGGAAAACGTGGCGGAATATCTTGGCGTCGGCTTTAGCTATGTTATCGACGCGATCGATAGCGTCCGGCCGAAAGCGGCGCTTATCGCCTGGTGTCGCCGCTACAAAGTGCCGCTGGTCACCACCGGCGGGGCGGGCGGTCAGATTGACCCAACGCAGATCCAGGTCGCTGACCTGGCGAAGACCATCCAGGATCCGCTGGCGGCTAAACTGCGCGAGCGGCTGAAAAGCCAGTTTGGGGTGGTGAAAAACAGCAAAGGCAAGCTCGGCGTGGACTGCGTCTTCTCTACGGAAGCGCTGGTCTACCCGCAAGCGGACGGCAGCGTCTGCGCGATGAAGAGCACGGCGGAAGGGCCGAAACGGATGGACTGCGCTTCCGGCTTTGGCGCGGCTACCATGGTGACCGCGACCTTTGGCTTCGTCGCGGTATCGCATGCTCTGAAGAAGATGCTGGCGAAGGCGGAGCGGCAGACGACGTAAATCCCGGGCCGCGGCGCAGGCGCCTTACCCGGTCTACAGGACAATTCCCCGGAGGCGGCGCTGCGCACCTGTCCGGGCGACAAAACTGCATGAGCCCGTAGCCCGGGCAAGGCGCGTCAAGCGCCGCCCCCGGGATGAGCTTAAACCTCAACCTCGCGGGCGGCGGCGAGCACTGCCTCGCTGAGGGCGCTGAGGCCCTGGCTGCGCGAGGCGCTGAGCTGGCCGCGTAGCCCCAACTCGTCGAACAGCGCCAGCGGATCCTGCGCCAGCAGCTCAGCGGCGCTTTTGCCTTCCACGGCGGTCAAAAGTACCGCCAGCAGACCGCGCACAATCCGTCCTTCGCTGTCGCCAAAGAAGTGCAGCCTGCCCTCGGCATCCTCCTCATAGCCCAGCCAGACGCGGTTTTCACACCCGGCAATCTCCCTGGCCTGCGCTTTGCGCTCATCGGTCAGCGTCGGCAGCTTTTTGCCCAATAAAATCAGCTGACGATATTTATCCTCCCACTGGTTCAGCGGGGCGAAGGTCTGGCGCAGCGTGGCGTCGGTAATGGTTGTGCCGAAGGGGTGCAGAGTTGTCATTAATCCACCAGAATTTCCAGGGCGCGATCCACCGCGTGGACCAGCGCCGCAACATCGTCTTGGGTATTGTAGGGGGCGAAAGAGGCCCGCAGCGTGCCGCTGACCCCTAAGGCCGCCAGCAGCGGTTGGGCGCAGTGTTGCCCGGCGCGCAGAGCAATGCCGGACTCCGCCAGCAGCGTCACCAGATCGCTGTGATGAACACCGTCGAACTCAAAGGCCAGCAGGCTTGACTGCTGGCAGCGGAAAGAGCGGAAGCCCGGCCGTTTCGCCAGCGCCTCTTCCGCCAGACTCGCCAGACTGCGGCTCCAGTTTTCCGCCTGGCCGATATCGCTCTGCGCCAGCCACTCCAGGGCGGCGCTAAGGCCGATTACCCCGGCGACATTCGGCGTGCCGGCCTCGAGACCATAAGGGGCCGGCTGCGGCGTAAAGCCGTCAAAGCTGACCTCGGCGATCATTTTCCCGCCGCCGAGCCAGGGCGACATCGCCGCCAGCAGCTCGCTTTTGCCGTACAGGGCGCCGATCCCGGTCGGGCCATATAGCTTATGGCCGGAAAAGGCGTAAAAATCGATATCCAGCGCCTGCACGTCAGCGGGGAAATGCACCGCGCCCTGGGCGCCATCGACCATCACTACCATCCCGGCGGCGTGAGCAAGGCGGATAGCCTGCGCCAGGTCCGGGCAGCCGCCGGTGACGTTGGACATCTGGCCGATGGCCAGCACCCGGCTGCGCGGGGTGATGAGCGCGCTGAGGCTGGCGATATCCGGCAGGCGGTCGGCGCCAAGCGGCAGTTTGACCACTCGGGCGCCGGTCTGCCCGGCTACCATCAGCCAGGGCACGAGGTTGGCATGATGCTCGGCTTCGCTAACGATAATTTCATCGCCAGGCTGCAGGCGCGGCCGGACGTAGCTCTGCGCCACCATATTGATGGCCTCGGTGGTTCCCCGCGTCCAGACGATATCTTTGCCGGACGGGGCGTTAAGCCACGCCGCCACGCGCTCGCGGGCCGCCTCGTAGCGCTCGGTCAGCCGCTGGGCGGCGGCGAACTGGCTGCGATGGACGTTGCCGGCGCTCAGGCGATAAAACTGGTCGCTGGCGTCGATCACCGCCTGCGGTTTGAGCGCGGTCGCCGCGCTGTCGAGATAGACGCCGGCATCGGCCAGAGCCGGAAACTGCGCGCGAAAGTGCGCCGGGTTGAATGCGTTCATGGAATTCCTCGTATCAATCCCGCGATCGTCGCGCAATTTGCCGGGCGTGACAAGGCCTCTGCGCCCTGTGGAATTGTCCGAATGTGACTTCAGGTGGGTCAAAGAGGGTTATGCTGAAAAGTGTTGGGTTTGTGTTTTAACCTATTACTTAACGAGTCACGAATAGTATAAATAGCCGTAAGGAGAGAAAAATGAAAATGACTAAGGCCGCTGCGATTATCTCTGCCTGTATGCTGACTTTAGGCCTGAGCGCCTGTTCCTCTAACTATGTGATGCATACCAATGATGGGCGAACCATCGTTACCGACGGGAAACCGCAAACCGATAATGATACTGGCATGATCTCGTATAAGGACGCGTGGGGCAACAAACAGCAGATCAATCGCTCTGACGTGAAACAGCTGGGTGAGCTGGACGAGTAAGGCAGTAAAAAGGCAAAAAAAAGCACCGCGCGTTGCGGTGCTACATTAAATCACTATGGACAGACAGGGTAAATGTACAGGAAGTGAAAAGGGGTAGCTTTGCTACCAGGGTCTGCAAAGACAGACCAATTGCAAACACAACAACACAACATCACAACCGTAAGCCAAAAGCTTGATGGAACACGCATTCCAAAAAAAGCTTCTCGTTCCGGCTCAGGAAGTGCCGCCACTATAGGTATTTGCTGGTAGAACCTCAACGGACAATTTATAATGGCTCAGATAAAAAAAACTAATAGGTTAATCATTGTTTCCTATTTGTTAAATTGAGTTAACATCTAAGCCAGAATAACCATGTCGAAGCGATTACCACCTCTGAATGCATTACGTGTTTTTGATGCAGCCGCACGTCATCTCAGCTTCACTCGGGCAGCCGATGAGCTTTTTGTGACGCAGGCCGCAGTCAGCCATCAAATCAAGTCTCTCGAGGATTTTCTGGGCCTTAAGCTGTTCCGGCGGCGCAATCGTTCGCTGCTGTTAACGGAAGAAGGGCAGAGCTATTTTCAGGATATTAAAGAGATTTTTTCGCAACTGACGGAAGCGACGCGTAAACTTCAGGCGCGCAGCGCCAAAGGGGCATTAACGGTCAGTTTATTGCCAAGTTTTGCCATCCAGTGGCTGGTGCCGAGACTGACAAGCTTTAACTCAGCTTATCCGGGAATCGACGTCAGGATCCAGGCGGTAGACCGCCAGGAGGATAAGCTGGCGGACGATGTCGATGTGGCGATTTTTTACGGCCGCGGCAACTGGCCGGGCCTGCGTGTGGAAAAATTGTACGCCGAGTATCTGCTGCCGGTCTGTTCCCCGCTCTTGCTCACCGGCGACAAAGCATTGAAAACGCCTGCCGATCTGGCGCAACATACGCTGCTTCACGATGCGTCCCGCCGCGACTGGCAAACTTATACCCGCCAGCTTGGTCTAAGCCATATTAATGTGCAACAGGGGCCGATTTTCAGCCATAGCGCGATGGTGCTGCAGGCGGCCATTCACGGGCAGGGCGTGGCGCTGGCCAACAACGTGATGGCGCAGTCCGAAATTGAAGCCGGTCGTCTGGTGTGTCCGTTTAATGATGTTCTGGTCAGTAAGAATGCGTTTTACCTTGTTTGCCATGACAGTCAGGCAGAACTGGGTAAAATAGCCGCTTTCCGGCAATGGATCCTGGCGAAAGCGGCAAGTGAGCAAGAAAAATTCCGCTTTCGTTATGAACAATAAATACTTGTAGGGTAAAAACATGACCAGCCGTTTTATGCTGATATTCGCCGCGATTAGCGGCTTTATCTTTGTGGCTCTGGGTGCCTTTGGCGCGCATGTATTAAGTCAATCGCTCGGCGCGGCGGAGATGGCCTGGATCCATACCGGCCTGGAGTACCAGGCCTTCCATACCCTGGCGATTTTTGGTCTGGCGGTGGCGATGCAGCGCCGGATCAGCATCTGGTTCTACTGGAGCAGCGTGTTTCTGGCGTTAGGGACCGTGCTGTTCAGCGGCAGCCTCTATTGTCTGGCGCTGTCTCATTTACGTCTGTGGGCGTTCGTGACCCCGGTGGGCGGCGTAAGCTTCCTCGCCGGTTGGGTTTTAATGTTAATTGGTGCAATTCGTCTGAAACGTAAGGGCGTTGTTCATGAATAAGGTTGTCCTCTATTGTCGCCCTGGGTTTGAGAAAGAGTGCGCAGCAGAAATTACCGATAAGGCCGCCCGCCTTGAGGTGTTTGGTTTTGCCCGGGTCAAAGAAGACTCTGGTTATGTGATTTTTGAAGGTTATCAGCAAGACGACGGTGAGAAGCTGGTACGCGATCTGCCGTTCAGCTCGCTGATTTTCGCCCGTCAGATGTTCGTGGTCGGCGAACTGCTGCGCGACCTGCCGCCGGAGGATCGCATTACCCCGATCGTCGGCATGCTGCAGGGCGTGGTGGAGAAGGGTGGCGAGCTGCGTGTGGAAGTGGCGGATACCAACGAAAGCAAAGAGCTGATGAAGTTCTGCCGCAAGTTCACGGTGCCGTTACGCGCGGCGCTGCGCGAGGCGGGCGTGCTGACCAACTATGAAACGCCAAAGCGACCGGTGGTGCATGTGTTCTTTATCGCCCCCGGCTGCTGCTATACCGGCTACTCGTACAGCAACAACAACTCACCGTTCTATATGGGCATTCCGCGGCTGAAGTTTCCGTCCGATGCCCCGAGCCGTTCCACCCTCAAGCTGGAAGAGGCGTTCCACGTCTTTATTCCGGCGGACGAGTGGGACGAGCGCCTGGCGAACGGCATGTATGCCGTCGATCTCGGCGCCTGCCCGGGCGGCTGGACCTATCAGCTGGTGAAGCGCAACATGTGGGTCTCTTCGGTCGATAACGGTCCGATGGCCCAGAGCCTGATGGATACCGGCCAGGTGACCTGGCTGCGCGAAGATGGCTTCCGCTATCGTCCGAACCGCAACAACATCTCGTGGATGGTCTGCGATATGGTGGAGAAACCGGCGAAGGTGGCGGCGCTGATGGCGCAGTGGCTGGTCAACGGCTGGTGCCGGGAGACCATCTTCAACCTCAAGCTGCCGATGAAAAAGCGCTATGAAGAGGTGTCGCAGAATCTGGCCTATATTCAGGCCCAGCTGGACGAGCACGGCATCAACGCCCAGATCCAGGCGCGTCAGCTGTATCACGATCGTGAAGAGGTGACCGTTCACGTGCGTCGCCTGTGGGCCGCCGTCGGCGGACGTCGCGACGAGCGTTAATCCTTCCCCCTCAGGCCGGAGACGCGTGCGCGTCCTCCGGCCTTCCCCTTAAGGCTGCGGCGCATCCGACACAATATGCGTCACGTCATCCAGATGACCAATTCTCGCCTCGCCGGAACGGTTGAACTTGCTTTTGTCGATCAGCAGTAGCGACTGCGCCGCGCGCTTAAGCAGGATCGATTTAAAGTCGGCATTGAACGCATTGGAGTCCCATAGCGCGCCCTGCGGGTCGATGCCTTCGCAGGAAAAAATAAACAGATCGATCTCCAGCGATTTCAGCTGGGAAATCAGCGTCGGGTTCACGTAGCAGCCATATTTCCGCTGCAGAGTGCCGCCGGAGCAGGTGAGCGTGATTTGGTCGCGTTTGGCTAGCTCCTGGCAGATGGGCTGGCTGTTGGTAAAGACGTGCAGCGGGCGGTCCGGCAGCTGGCGGGCGAGATACCAGCAAGTGGAGCTGGCATCGAGGGCGATCACCATCCCTTCGTCAATCCAGGCCAGCGCTTCGCGGGCGATATCGGCTTTATGCGCGTAATGGCTTTTCAGCCGCATGTGAAAAGGGTCGCCGCTGTCCTGGCTGCGCTGATGGATCACTTTGGCCCGGCCGTGGTTGCGCAGCACTTTGCCCTGCGCCTGCAGCTCGCTCAGATCGCGGCGAATGGTTTCCCTGCTGACGTTGAGCTGTTTTGACAAGGTTTCGGTGGTCAGGCTGCTGTGGTTGATCAGGAGATCGACGATCGCCTGCTGGCGGGCTGCTTTCATTTATTCTCATCCCATCATTGATTGAGCGTCTGCATCAGGCAGACGCTCCGGCATGAGATTACGGCGTGACTCCTTTTTTTAAAAGGATATTTCCGTACTTAGCACGCTCTCCTGTGATAACGATCGCAAAGGCTTTTTGCGCCCGGTCGTAGAAGGCAAAGCGGTCAATCCGCACGATATCCGGGCAGGGGGCCTGCGCCGATAGCGCCTGCCGATAGCGCTGTTCCACCGTCGGGTCCAGCGCATCGCCTTCGACGGCGGCCATCATCACCAGCGGCGGCGCGTAGCTGTCTAACTCGAACAGCGGGATAATCGCCTGCAGCAGATCGCTGACCCGCAGGCCATCGGCGCGGATCACCTGTGGCCCCATGCTGTGCGCCGGGAAATGGGCATCGGAAAAAATGATTTCATCCCCATGGCCCATTTCGGCCAGCACTTTCAGCAGCTCCGGCGATATCAGCGGGGAAATGGTTTTGAGCATCTCAGGCTTCCTCTGTTAATTCAGGTTCAGTTTGCGGCCAAAAATAGCGGTAGCGGTACGCGACCTGCGCTCTGGCCTGTTCCGGCGAAGAGAACTCGCCCACGCCATACCAGCCAAACATCGCCGCGCCGGCCACCGTGGTTTCGGCATCGTCGAGAACTTTGATCGGTATTCCAAGCCGGTCGGCCTTGATCTGGTTCCACAGCGCGTTGCGGCTGCCGCCGCCCACCAGCAGCAGCTCTTTCGCCCTGAAGCGGCCGATGTTTTCCAGGGTTTGCAGATGCTGCGCCAGTTGGTCGCTTAACCCCTCCAGCGCGGCGCGGTAAAAATGGCCGCGGGTGGTGTTGAGCGTGACGCCCTGCCAGCCGGCGTGCTGGCTGGCGAGCAGGTCGCACTGCATCCTGACGCCCTGGGCGCCGGGCGGGATCGCCTGCGCTTCGGCAATCAGCGTCTGCCACGGCGTGTCAGCGCTCCACAACAGCTTGCGCACCCATTCGAGCACGCCGGAGGCCAGCCACTGCATTCCCGGGTTATAGCGGCCCGGCTGGCTGTCCAGCTCGCAGGTGGAGCCGCTGTAGTCGCAGAGCAGCGAAGTGTCGACCTGGGCGCTGCGCACCATCAGGATCTCCCAGGTCCCGGAGGAGAGCACCGGCTCATCCTGCCCGGCGCCAGCGCCAAACAGAGCGAACTGAGTGTCGTGCCCGGCCGAGATAACCGGGATCCCGATGGGAAGGCCCAGCAGCGCAGCGGCCTCCGGCAGCAGGGCGCCGATTGGCTGGCCTGCTTCAACCAGCCGCGGGAACAGGCGGCGCGGCAGGCCGGTCGCCTGCAGGATCGGCGCGCTGAAATCGCGCTGCCGGAGATCGAGCATCTGGCTGGTGCCCGCCATGGTGAGGTCGGTGGTGAACTCCCCGGTCAGCCGGTGGTTGATCAGCGACGAAATAAACAGCCAGGCATGGGCCTGCGCCAGCAGCTGCGGGTGGTTCTCTTTCAGCCACACCAGCTTATACAGGGTGTTGAACGCAAAGGCGCCGACGCCGGCAATCTGCTGCAGCTGGTGTGCTGGCATATACTGGCTGATATTCTCCATCACCGCCGCGGTGCGCGGGCATTTCCAGCTGATGATCGGATACAGCAGGGCACCCTGCTCATCCACCAGCGCGCCATCGACGCCAAAGGTCGTGACGGTGATGCCGCGCACCGTGCAGGAGGCCAGCTGGTCATGGATCTGCCGACAGCAATCGGCAAAGCGCTGCATAATGGCCTCCAGCGACCACTGGTGCCAGTCGCTGTTCTCCGCCGCGATGTCGCTGGCGTTCGCCGTTGCGGCGCGGGCGATAATGTTTCCCTGTCGGTCAACGGCCATCGCCCGCACGTTGGTGGCGCCGCAGTCGAGGACCAGGATAACGTCTTGCTTCATAGTGACTCCCGAAACAACATCGCCGGATGGCGCGGCGCTTATCCGGCCTACAGACCGCGCGCATCTGTAGGCCCGGTAAGCCTGCGCCACCGGGCGAAACCAACCTGTTAACGCTTATACAGCGGCCCGTAGTTCTGGCAGGCGCGGTAGTCCTGGCCCTCGATATCCATGCCATGCGCAGCCCAGGCGGAGGGGCGGTAGATTTTCGCCGCTTCCACGTTGTGCATGCAGACCGGAATGCGCAGCATGGCGGCGAGGGTAATGAAATCCGCGCCAACGTGGCCGATGGTCAGCACGCCGTGGTTGGCGCCCCAGTTAGCCATCACCGAGTACACATCGCTGAACGGACCCTTGCCGGTCAGGCGTGGGGCAAACCAGGTGGTGGGCCAGGTGGAGTTGGTACGGGCGTCGAGCTGGTCGTGCATCGCTTTGGGCAGCGCCACGCTCCAGCCTTCGGCAATTTGCAGCACCGGCCCCAGGCCTTTGATGATGTTTACCCGGGTCATGGTGAACGGTACGCCGCCTTCGGTCAGGAAGCGGGAAGAGAAGCCGCCGCCGCGGAAGTATTCGTGGATCGCCGGGCACCATTCGGTCGCCGCGAGGCAGGCATCCGCCTCGTTCTGCTCAATCTCCCAGTGAGGTTTCATCGTCGGGTTGCCCTGCGCGTCGCGCTGCTGGCAGGAGCCGTCCAGCGCCGCAGAGCCGGAGTTAATCAGGTGAATGATGCCGTGCTCCGCCCGCCCGGTGAGCGGCTGCCCGGTGACCCGCTCAACGGCGTCCGGCGACCAGTAGGTGCGCACGTCGGCAAACACCTGGGCGGTGCCGGTGAGCTGATGACCCATCAGCATGGCCACGCCGTTGAGGCTGTCGTTTTCGGTAGCGACGACAAATGGCTCGCGCACCCCGTTCCAGTCAAAAGAGCTGTTGAGCAGCGCTTCAGCGGTATCGCCATTGGGGTATTGATCGGTCCAGTGGCGCTGACCCTGGAAACCGGCGGCGATGGCGTTGTAGCCCAGCGACTCCTCCACCAGCCCTTTTTCCGCCAGTTTCGGGTTGCCCTGCATCATGTCGCGGATGCACATCGCCATCAGCAGGCTCTCTTTCAGCACCGCGCGGCTCTGTGTTTCATTGCGCTTATACTGCTCAGCGTTCTGATCTTCGCCGTAGCGGAAGTGTTTATCCGCCCACGCCAGCGCCATCTCCAGCTCGGTTTCATCATAGATTTTGTGATCGATTCGCCGGCGCAGCTCCGTCATGTCGACAGCCTGGACCTTCATGCCGAGCCAGGATTCAAAGAAATTGTGGTCGACGATGGAGCCGGCGATGCCCATTGAGACGCCGCCCAGCGACAGATAGCTTTTCCCTTTCATACTGGCGACGGCCAGGCCGGCGCGCGCGAAGCGCAACAGTTTTTCTTCGACATCCGCCGGGATCGAGGTGTCATCGGCATCCTGTACGTCATGCCCGTAGATGGAGAACGCCGGGATCCCTTTCTGGCTATGGGCCGCCAGCGCGGCGGCCAGATAGACCGCCCCCGGACGTTCGGTGCCGTTAAAGCCCCAGATGGCCTTCGGGCGCAGCGGATCCATGTCGATGGTTTCGCTGCCGTAGCACCAGCAGGGGGTGACGGTGATGGTGACGCCGACGTTCTGGCTGCTGAATTTCTCTTCACAGGCGGCCGACTCGGCCATGCCGGCGATGCAGGTATCGGCAATCACGCACTCCACCCGGGCGCCGCAGGCGTGGCGCAGTTTCTCGCTGATAAGCGCGGCGGTGGCTTTCGCCATGTTCATGGTTTGCGCTTCCAGCGACTCGCGGACCCCCATGCGACGACCATCGATTACCGGGCGGATACCGATCTTCGGTAAGCTGATTTTTTTCATTACAGATCCCTCAGGTTATGCGGATAACAGGTTTAGTTCGTCGCCGCTTGTGAACGGAAACGGGCAAAAATAAAGATGATGGCGAAGCACAGCGCCGGGACCAGTTCGGCGGTCGGGATATTGCCGGCGGCGTCGCTGACAAAGCCCATCACCGGGGTGACGATCCCGCCGCCGATAATGGTCATGACGATAAAGGACGAGCCATATTTGGTGTCCTGGCCCAGATGCTTAATCCCCAGCGAGAAGATGGTCGGGTACTGAATGGACATAAAGGCGCTGCACAGGGTCAGGGCCAGCAGACCGACGTGGCCGCCGCTGAAGGCGGAGAGCAAACAGAGCAGCATGGCGATAAACGCATAGATAGCGAGCACGTTATGCGGCGCAAAGCGGCGGATAAGCCAGGTGCCGGTAAAACGGCCAATAAAGAAGCAGACCATGGTGGCGGTCAGGTAGTTGGCGGCGAAACCGGCCGTCATGCCCGGGATCTCTTCGATAGCGTAGCGAATCAGGTAGCTCCAGCAGGCGGTTTGCGCGCCGACGTAGCAGAACTGGGCCAGCACCGCCCAGCGCCAGTGACGGATGCGCATCAGGCGCGTCAGCGAGGCGAGGAAGGTGCTCTGCGCGCTGTCGCTGTGGTCATCGCTCTGCAGGGAGGGGAAGCGGGTACAGACGATCAGCAGGGCAACCAGCAGGACGATGGCCACGATAATCATATAGGGGGTTTGTACCGACAGGACCAGGCTGTGCTTCCAGGCGCTGAGCTGTTCTGGCGTCATTTTATCCAGCACATCCTGCGGCTGATGCGGGACGTTAGACAAAATAAGACTCTGGCCAAATACCACGGCAATAATGGCGCCAAATGAGTTAAAGGTCTGGGCCAGATTAAGGCGGAAGTGACCGCCGCTTTCCGGACCGAGAACGGTCACAAACGGGTTGGCCGCCGTTTCCAGGCAGCCAAGCCCGGCGGCGATAATAAATAATCCAATCAGGAATAAAGTGTAGTTCATCACTTCGGCGGCAGGCCAGAACAGCGCGGCGCCGCAGGCATATAAAAACAGACCCGTAAGAATGCCTGCTTTATAGCTGAATTTTTTCATCAGCATCCCGGCGGGGATGGGAATAATAAAATAGCCAAAATAAAAGGCCGACTGAATTAATCCGGCCTGGAAATTAGTCAGGGTAAAGGCCTGTTGAAATTGCGGTAATAAAATATCATTCAGATTATTAGCCACCGCCCACAGAAAAAAGAGGGAGCACAGCAGAGCAAAAGGAATAATGTAGCTCTTACTCTGCCCGCTCTCCATGGCGCGGTAACTTTGCGTTGGTATCGTTGTGTTTCCCATAGCGTCCTCATCAGTTCAGAAGCATTTACAACAGCATTCAGGGCGCAGTCTGGTGCTGCAGCAGACCGCAAAATTAAGTGAGCTCAGGTGACGCGCCGGTGAGTGAAATGAAAGTCACGGCGGAACTCATGACTTCATTTTCAAATAAAAACCGTCTGTTAATATGATGATGGTCACACTTAACGCGCTGTGGACCATTTTATGTGATAATTGTCACTTTAATTTTTCAAAAACGCTGACCGTTTGAGAAAATAAATTCACAAAACCACAACGCTAATGACCGAATGAATGTATATCGTGGAAAACGGGCAAATGTTACAAAGAAATAAAATGCCCGCTTGATGAAATATTATTAAGAACGGGCATTTTAAACACTCTCTTAACCGGCATAATTCCTTTATTTATGCTGGAATAATTGACGCGGCTCACAAAATATAGTCATGAAAATTCCCCTTCGATTATTCAGGTTGATGATGAAGACCATTATTCACCTTATCCCACGGTAGCCGACGATATTTCTGTTGCCCTGCCGTTGACGGATGATGAGTCACCAAAAGAGGAACGCAATGGAAAGAAACAGACTGGCCCGGCAGATTATCGATACCTGCCTGGAAATGACCCGCCTGGGGTTAAATCAGGGGACCGCCGGCAATGTCAGCGTGCGCTATCAGGGAGGAATGCTGATCACCCCCACCGGTATCCCGTATGAAAAGCTGACGGAAGACAAGATCGTCTTTATTGATGCCGATGGCCAGCATGAGCAGGGAAAACTGCCCTCCAGCGAATGGCGTTTTCATCAGGCGGCCTACCAGACGCGGCCCGATGCCCAGGCGGTGGTCCACAATCACGCTGTCCATTGTACGGCGGTGTCGATCCTCAACCGGCCCATCCCGGCCATCCACTATATGATCGCCGCGGCCGGCGGGAATTCGATCCCCTGCGCGCCCTATGCCACCTTCGGCACCCGCGAGCTGTCTGAGCATGTCGCGGTAGCGCTGAAGCACCGCAAAGCCACGCTGCTGCAGCATCATGGCCTGATCGCCTGCGAGGCCAGCCTGGAGAAAGCGCTCTGGCTGGCGCATGAAGTGGAAGTCCTGGCCCAGCTCTATCTCAGCACGCTGGCGATTATCGACCCGGTACCGGTGCTGAATGACGAGGCGATCGCCATCGTGCTGGAGAAGTTCAAAACCTACGGATTACGTATTGAAGAGTGATGCCGCAACGCTAACAGGAGAGACGCGATGGCAAACCGAATGATCCTCAACGAAACGGCGTGGTTTGGCCGGGGGGCGATAAACGCATTAACCGATGAAGTGGCGCGGCGCGGCTATCGCAAAGCATTGATCGTCACCGACAGCACCCTCGCCCGCTGCGGCGTGGCGGCGAAAGTCACTGATAAACTGGATGCCGCCGGGCTGGCATGGGATATGTTCAGCGACGTGATCCCAAACCCGACCATTGCCGTGGTCCAGCAGGGGCTGCAGGCCTTTCAGCGCAGCGGGGCGGATTACCTGATCGCCATCGGCGGCGGTTCGCCGCAGGATACCTGTAAGGCGATCGGTATTATTCAGCGTAACCCGGAATTCGCCGATGTCCGTAGCCTCGAGGGGCTGTCGCCCACCCGTCAGCCCAGCGTGCCGATCTTCGCGGTGCCGACCACCGCGGGTACCGCGGCGGAGGTGACGATTAACTATGTCATCACCGATGAAGAACAGCGGCGTAAGTTCGTCTGCGTCGATCCGCATGATATCCCGCAGGTGGCCTTTATCGATGCCGATATGATGGACGCCATGCCGCCGGCGCTGAAGGCGGCCACCGGCGTGGACGCCCTGACGCACGCTATCGAAGGATATCTCACCCGCGGCGCCTGGGCTTTGACTGATGCGCTGCACCTCAAGGCCATCGAGATCATTGCCGGGGCGCTGCGCGGCTCGGTTGCCGGGGATGCCGGCGCGGGCGAAGCCATGGCGCTCGGCCAGTACGTCGCGGGGATGGGATTTTCCAACGTCGGGCTCGGGCTGGTGCACGGCATGGCGCATCCGCTCGGCGCTTTTTACAACACGCCGCACGGCGTGGCGAATGCCATCCTTTTGCCGCACGTGATGCGCTTTAATGCTGAGGCGACGGGGGAAAAATATCGCGATATCGCCCGGTCGATGGGCGTCAGGGTGGAAGCGTTAAGCCTGACTGCCGCGCGCCAGGCGGCAGTGGAGGCGGTCTGCCAGCTAAACCGCGATGTCGGTATTCCCGGCCATCTGCGCGAGGTGGGCGTCAGGAAAGAGGATATTCCGGCGCTGGCGCAGGCGGCGCTGGAGGATGTGTGTACCGGCGGTAACCCGCGTGAGGCGAGCCTGGCCGATATCGTCGGGTTATATCAGGCGGCCTGGTGATTGCCTGGCCCGGGTAAAGCAGGCAGTGCCGGAGGCAGTTACCCTGCACCGGCGCACCTCTTAACGATGGTTAGCGCGTCAGCCGCAGCTGCTGCAGATTGCCATCCAGCTGGAGGTCGGTCTGCAGGCGGGCCACTTCCCGGCAGGTGAAGGCCATCTCCTGATGCGCGGCCAGCTTTTTGCGCCACTTCTCCGGGACCTCGGCCAGACGGGCGTACAGCCCCTCCAGGTCCTGAAACTCGTTCAACAGCTGGGCGGCGCTTTTGGGTCCAATGCCCGCCACGCCCGGCACCTTCGAGCTGCTGATCCCCGCCAGCCCCCAGTAATCCGCCAGTTGCTCCGGAGTGACACCGAACTCGCTGGCGATAAAGGGCGCGTCCAGCCAGCGCTTCTGAAAGTAGTCGCGGATGCGGATGGTGGGCGACAGCAGCTGACAGTAGCCTTTGTCAGTGGAGACGATGGTGGCCTGATGACCCGCCTGAGCCACCTTCACCGCCAGAGTGGCGGCGAGGTCGTCCGCTTCGCTGCCCGGCGAGGCCCAGCAGCGGATCCCCCGCTGTTCGAAGGCGGCCCGCAGCGCTGGCATCTCGGCCACCAGCGTCTCCGGCATCGGCGCGCGGCCGGCTTTGTACTCTGGCAGGCGCTGGTGGCGCCAGCCGTGGGCACGATCCTCATCATCGAACACCGCCACCGCGTGGGTGGGCTGACTGTGGACGATCAGCTGCTCCAGCGCATGCAGGCAGGTATCGACGCAGGGCGAACCCTGCACCGCATGGATGCGGCGGATCAGATTTAACGCGTCGACGATTAACAGATGAACAGCCACAGATACCCCCTTATTCTCAGCGTCTTTAGGGTAACATCGCCATCAGATCGAGGCTATCTGCGCCTGAACAATCAGGAAGATAACGCGCAAATTTCGCTAACTGACCGCCATCAGCGGGCTGATGACGCCCGGCGCGGGTTCGCCGTACCACACCGCTTCGCGCACCGGGACCGGTTTGGCGATAAGCCCGAGGGCGTAAAAGCGATCGGCGATGGTCTGCTGGGCGCGGATCACCGACAGATCCATCGGCCGCGGGCGATGGCTGCGGCGGGCGAGGGCCATGCTCAGCGACCGGGCGTCAATCCCCAGCTCTGCCGAGAGTAAGCGGGCCGCTTCGCCACGATGTGAGTCGATAAACTGCCCGGTGTGGGTCAGCTCCGTCAACAGACGGCGCATGATATCGCCATGCTGAGCGAGGTAGTCCCGTCGCGAAAGATAAAACTGATGGTTGTTGACTCGTCCTTCGCCGCTGGCGACCACCCGCAGCTCGCCGGTGTGTTCGGCGTCGCTGAGCAGCGGGTCCCACATCATCCAGGCGTCAACCGCCAGGTAGTCGCTGGCGGTCAGCGGATATTTCGGCGGGGTATAGACCACCCGCACGTCGTTCAGACCCAGGCCGGCGTCCTCGAGGATCTGCAGCAGCAGCCAGTGGACATTCGACCCCTTATTGAGGGCGATGCGTTTACCGCGCAGATCGCTGAGCTGGCGAATGTCGCTCTCCTGCGGGACGACCATCGCCACGCTGCGCGGTGCCGGCGGCTCCCATGCGACGTACATCAGTTCGCTATTGCTGGCCTGGGCAAACACCGGCGGCGCTTCCCCGGTGGTGCCGAAGTCGATCTCGTTGCAGGCGAGGGCGTGGAGGAGCTGCGGTCCGGCAGGAAACTCACTCCACAGCACGTTGACGCCGAGGCTGGCGAAGGCGGTTTCCAGACTCTGGCGGGCTTTCAGGATCCCGAGGCTGCCGAAGCGCTGGTAGCCAATGCGCAGTTCGCGATCGGCCCCGGCTGCGTTGGCGAATGCCCGCGGCGGCGCAGGCGGGCGGCGGCGGCTTTTGATCAGCCCGAGGTTAGCGAGCTGGGTGCGCAAGGTATGCCGGCTGATCCCCAACAGCGCGGCCGCCTGGCTCTGGTTATCGTCGCAATGCGCCATGGCGTGGCGAATCAGGGCGCTGGTGACTCGCTGCCACAGCGGCTCGCCGGGAAGCGCCAACTGGTGGCGAATAAAGTCGTCCAGTTCATGATCGCTCGCCGGCGCCGGGGCGTCGTTGAGCGTCGCCAGGCGCAGCTGGGCAGGACTGATCTCCTCTTCTTTACTGAGGAGCACCGCGTTGTGCAGGGTGTTTTCCAGCTCGCGAATATTGCCCGGCCACGAATAGTCCATCAGCCGGGCCAGTGATTCCGGCGCCAGACGCAGGGTTGGCCGCCCTAGGCGCCGGGCATAGAGTGATAAAAAGTGGTGCGCCAGCAGCGGGATATCCTGCCGACGCTGGCGCAGCGGCGGCAGCGGCACCACCGCGATATTCAGTCGATAGTAGAGATCCTCGCGAAAGCGGCGCTCGCGGATCGCCTGGGCCAGGTCGACGTGGGTGGCGGCAATCACCCGGACATTCACTTTAATCGCTTTGCGTGAGCCGACGCGGGTAATTTCACGCTCCTGCAGCACTCGCAGCAGCTTGACCTGCAGCGGCAGGCTTAATTCGCCGATCTCGTCCAACAGCAGCGTCCCCCCTTCCGCGGCTTCAAACCAGCCGGGCTGTCCCTGCTGCGCGCCGGTGAAGGCGCCTTTCTCATGGCCGAACAGTTCGGCTTCGGCGAGGCTCTCGGTCAGCGCGCCGCAGTTAACGGCCAGAAACGGCTGCTGGCGACGGGCGCTGTGATGATGGAGATAGCGGGCCACCACCTCCTTGCCGGTGCCGGTTTCGCCCACGATCAGCACGGTCGCCTCCGTTGGCGCGAGCTTGTCCAGCAGGCTCTGGAAGGCCTTCGACGCCGGGTCGATCAGCGCGGGAGCGGTGGAAGGGGATTCTGGGTTCAGCATAGCGGGCCTCCGATCGTTGACGCTCTGAACTTATCCTGCGGCGGCCGCAGAAACCAGAGGGGGAAGGCCCGCGGCTGTTGCAAATGCGCCAGCGGATGCGCGGCGGCTGCGCGATTTGCAACAGCGCGGCGCGGCGAAGCTGTTTTCAGTGCCTTGATTTTAAAAGATTAATTTTTTATTCACCATTGGCATGATTATCGCTAACACCCATATAACCAAATTAAAACATCTCTTCGATAAATATCGGATATGGTTATATAGGAAATAGATAATGACGCAGCAAGCTCCCGACAAGATCAATGTCTTCTGGTTCTTACCTACCCATGGCGATGGCCGTTATCTGGGTACCACCGAGGGTGGACGCCCGGTCGATTTACCTTATCTGCAGCAGGTGGCGTTGGCGGCCGACAGTCTGGGCTACTACGGCGTGCTGATCCCCACCGGTAAAAGCTGTGAAGATTCGTGGCTGGTGGCCTCGGCGCTGGCGCCGTTGACCCGCCGTCTGCGCTATCTGGTGGCGGTCAGGCCGGGCCTGCAGCCGCCAACCCTGGCGGCACGGATGGCGGCCACCCTCGACCGTTTATCGGAAGGTCGGCTGCTGATCAACGTCGTTACCGGCGGCGACCCGGTGGAAAACAAAGGCGACGGTATCTTCCTCAGCCACAGCGAGCGCTATCAGGTGACCCGCGAATTTCTTGATGTTTACACCCGCCTGCTGCGCGGGGAAAAAGTGGACTATCACGGCGAGCATATTCACGTGGAAGGCGCTGAAGTGCTGTTCCCGCCGGTACAGGAGAATGGCCCGCCGCTCTATTTCGGCGGCTCTTCTGATGCGGCCATTGATGTGGCGGCCGAGCAGATCGACAGCTATCTGACGTGGGGCGAACCCCCGGAACTGGTGGCGGAGAAGCTGGCGGTGGTGCGCGAGCGCGCCGCGGCCCGCGGACGCACCCTGCAGTACGGCATTCGTCTGCACGTCATTGTGCGCGAAACGGAAGAAGAGGCATGGGCCGCCGCCGACCGGCTGATCGCCCATCTTGACGACGATACCATTGCCCAGGCGCAAAAGATCTTCGCCCGCATGGACTCGGCCGGCCAGGCGCGGATGAGCGCCCTGCATCAGGGGTCGCGCGATAATCTGCGCATTGCGCCCAATCTGTGGGCCGGCGTCGGACTGGTGCGCGGCGGCGCGGGTACCGCGCTGGTAGGTAATCCGCAGCAGGTAGCGGAACGCATCCGCGAATATCAGGCGCTCGGCATCAGCAACTTTATCTTCTCCGGCTACCCACATCTGGAAGAAGCGCACCGCTTTGCTGAGCTGGTGATGCCTCTGTTGCCGCTGGAAAACGCGGCCTCGTCGAAGGCGCGTAGCGTGAACACCGGTCCGTTTGGCGAAACCATCGGCGGCGATAAGCGCCCGGTGCGCCAGGTCAGCGCCAGCTGATGGCCCGGAGCGCGACCATGAGACAGCATACCGGAGGAGGGCTGCGATGAGTGCAGAACCGCATATCGTGATTATCGGCGGCGGCTTTAGCGGCGCGGCGGTGGCGATTGAGCTGCTGCGCCTGGCGCCGAACGGGGTGCGCGTGACACTGCTGGAGCCGCGCCAGTCCCCCGGGGCAGGGGTGGCCTACTCCACTGCGGAGCCGACGCACCGGATTAACGTCCCGGCCGCTCGCATGCAGCTGGCCGGCGACGAAGAGGGCGCCTTCGATCATTGGTACCGCCATCAGCCTGCCTTTGCCGTCGATGTGCAGGCGCTGCGCCCGGACGGTTCCGTCTACCCTCAGCGCGGCCAGTTTGGTCGCTATGTGGCGCAGCGTTTTGCCGACGCCGTGGCGTCCAGCGGCGGACGGCTTCGCCACCTTCGCGATCGGGCGCTCGCTTTTCATCAGGGGACGGTGACCACCGACGGCGGCCTGCAGCTTAAGGCCGATCTGCTGGTGCTGGCGATCAGTCATCCACCGCCTTCGCTGCCGCCGCAGGCCGAAGCCTGGCGTCATCATCCGGCGCTGATTGCCAACCCGTGGCAGCCCGGCGCGCTCGATGCCATCGCCCCGCACGCCCGGGTGGCGGTGATGGGCACCGGATTAACCATGGCCGATACGGTCGCGACGCTGGACCGGCTGGGCCACCGCGGCAGTATCGTCGCCTTTTCGCGCCACGGCCTGCTGTCGCGCGGCAACCTTAGCGGCGCAGGGACAACCTGGCCCGGCGACTATCAGCAGGGCAACCTGCGTCAGCGCCTGCGTCAGATCCGCCTCGATGTCGCGTATGCGGCGCAGCAGGGCCTGAGCTGGCAGGTGGTGCTGGATGCGGTTCGTCAGCAGGGGCAGCGGATCTGGCAGGCGCTCAGCGTCGCCGATCGCCAGCGTTTTCTGCGCCATCTGCGCCATTACTGGGATGTCCACCGCTACCGCGTGGCGCCGCAGGTCGCCGAGGTGCTGGAGGCGCGCCAGCGCACGGGCAGTCTACAGGTGCAGGCGGCCAGGCTACTGTCGATAAGCGGTGAAGGCGAAACGCTGCGTCTGACGCTGGCGCGGCGCGGCGGCGGCGTGCAGACCCTGAGCGTCAATCATCTGATCCTGACCACCGGACCCGCACACCGCGCCCTGACCGACAGCCAGCCATTTTTACAGGACCTCGCCCGCCGCGGCCTGATTCGCGCCGATGCCCTCGGCATGGGCCTGGAGGTGGACAGCCGTTCCCGGGCAGTGGCTGGGCCGCACGTTGAGGCGCTGCCGGTGCTGGTGGCCGGTCCGGCCGCCCGCGGGCGTTTTGGCGAACTGATGGGCCTGCCGCAGGTAGCCGACCATGCCGCTGACGTGGCGGCGCAAGCGTTACTCACGCTCGGGATCCCGCAGGACTCCCGATGTCCTGCGTACTGAATACCTCCCTTTATTTTTCCTGATTCATTTTGCCGCGTGCGCCCCGGCGACGGGCCGCGCTATGGAGATTGCTATGTCATCACAACGTGAAATTCGTCTTAACGCTTTCGATATGAACTGCGTCGGCCATCAGTCGCCGGGCCTGTGGGCGCATCCCCGGGATCGCTCCTGGCAGTATAAAGATCTGGAGTACTGGGTGGATCTGGCGCGGCTGCTGGAGCGCGGCAAGTTCGACGGGCTGTTCATCGCCGACGTGCTGGGGATCTATGACGTACTGAACGGCAGCGGCGACGCGGCGATCCGCCAGGCGACGCAGGTTCCGGTCAACGATCCGCTGGCACTGATCACCCCGATGGCGCTGGTGACGGAGCATCTGGGCTTCGGCCTGACCGCCTCGCTGTCGTTTGAGCATCCTTACCCCTTCGCTCGTCGTCTGTCGACGCTCGATCATCTGACCAAAGGGCGGGTGGGCTGGAATATCGTCACCTCCTATCTGGAGAGCGGGGCGCGCAATATCGGCCAGCAGACTCAGACCGATCATGACACCCGCTATGACTATGCCGATGAGTATTTGCAGGTGATCTACAAACTGCTGGAGGGAAGCTGGGAGGACGGGGCGGTGCTGCGCGACAGAGAGCGGAAGATCTTCAGCGATCCGCGGAAAATCCATCCCATTAACCATCAGGGACAGTTCTTTTCCGTGCCGGGGATCCACCTCTGCGAGCCATCCCCGCAGCGCACGCCGGTGCTGTATCAGGCGGGGGCGTCCAGCCGCGGCAAACAGTTCGCCGCCGGCCATGCCGAATGCGTCTTCGTCGCAGCGCCGTCGAAGGTGCTGCTGAAGAAGACGGTGGCGGATATTCGCCGCCGGGCAGTTGAGGCGGGGCGCGATCCGCACAGCATCCTGATCTTCAACCTGCAGACGGTGATTGTCGGCGACACCGACCGCGAGGCGCAGGCGAAGTGGCAGGAATATAAGCAGTACGTCAGCTATGAAGGCGCGCTGGCGCTGCTCTCCGGCTGGACGGGGATCGATTTCGGCCAGTATCAGCCGGATCAGGTGCTGAAGTATCTGCACACCAACGCCATTCAGTCGGCGGTGGAGGCCTTTTCGACCGCTGATCCGAACCGCCAGTGGACGGTGCAGGCCCTGGCCGATTGGGCGGGGATCGGCGGCTTCGGTCCGCTGGTGGTTGGCAGCGCGCAAACCGTGGCGGACGAACTGCAGTCCTGGGTCGAAGAGACGGACGTCGATGGCTTTAACCTCGCCTATGCCGTCACTCACGAAACCTTCCGCGACGTCGTCGAGCTGCTGGTGCCTGAGCTGCAAAAGCGCGGCGTCTTTAAGCAGGAGTACCGCGAGGGGACCCTGCGCGAAAAACTGTTCGGCGCCGGCCCGCGTCTGGCCGCGCCTCACCCGGGCGCCAGCTACCGCCGTGATGCGCGCACGGCGGCATCGGTAGAGGAGAAGGTGACATGATCGCTATCGATGACCTGCATAAAAGTTACCGCACGGCGGATGGCCGGCTCAGCGCGGTGCTGAAAGGGCTGTCGCTGCAGGTGCCTGAGCGCTCCATCACCTCGGTGGTGGGGCCGAGCGGCGCCGGTAAATCAACCCTGGCGCGCTGCATCAGCCTGCTGGAGCAACCGGACAGCGGCAGCATTCGTATCAATGGCCAGGATCTGTCGGCGCTGTCCGGCGAGGCGCTGCGCCGGGAACGGCGGGCGATTGGCACCGTTTTCCAGTCTTCGGCGCTGTTGAGCCGCAGGACCGCCTGGGAGAATGTCGCCCTACCGCTGGCGTGGCTGGGTGTGGTGGAGCGCGATATCAAGGCGCGGGTTGGCGAGCTGCTGGAGAGCGTCGGCCTGAGCCACAAAGCGGATGCCTGGCCGGCCCAGCTCTCAGGCGGCCAGCGCCAGCGGATCGGCATTGCCCGCGCGCTGGCGCTGCGCCCGTCCGTTCTGCTGGCGGATGAAGCCACCTCCGGCCTCGATCCTCAGGCCACGGCCTCGGTGCTGGCTCTGCTCAAGCGGCTGCGTGACGAGTACCAGCTGGCGATCGTCCTGATCACCCATGAAATGGACGCGGTGCGCACGGCGGCGGATGCGGTGGCGGAGATCCGCGACGGGACGATCGTCCAGTACGGGCGGATCGAAGATCTGCTGGCGCGCCCCGATTCTCTGCTCGGCCAGCAGCTGTTGCCGCTGACGCCGGCAGCAGCGACCCACAGCGATCTTCTGCTGCGTCTGAGCTACCGCTGGGATGTGCCGGTGGCCACCGACTGGATCAGCCGCCTGAGCCAGCAGTGGGCGCTGCAGATCGATCTCCTTGGCGGTCACGTCGAGGTGATTAATGGTCGGCTGGCCGGTCGCCTGCAGGCCGGAGTGCGCTTTCAGGGCGAACGCCTGTCGCCCGCACGACTGCAGGGCCTGCTGGCGCAGCTCGGCATAACGGCGGAGATCCTCGACAGCGCGCCGTTGCTCAGGGAGGCGGTATGAAACCGACAGTCATCAGCCAGGATACCCCCTGGGGCGAAATCCCTTCGCTGCTGCTCCCCGCCTATGGCGAAACCTGGCTTATGGTGGCCATTGTGATGCTGTTTGTCGTCACGCTGGGGGGGCTGGTGGGGGTGGTGTTGTTTAACGCCTCGCCGCGGGGCTTATTTCCGCACGCGCTGCTGTACCGGCTGCTGAACTGGGTGGTCAATATGGGACGTTCGCTGCCGTTTCTGGTGCTGATGGCCGCTATTATCCCGTTCACTTACTGGCTGACCGGCACCACGATTGGCATCCCCGCCGCGGTAGTGCCGATGATCGCCGCCGGCGTCCCGTTCTTTGGCCGTCTGGTGGAGAACGCGCTGCGCGAGTTGCCGGCGGAGGTCACCGCAGTGGGGGTCGTCTGCGGCGGGTCGCGCTGGCAAATCATTGCCAGCGCGCAGCTCAGTGAAGCCTTGCCCGCGCTGGTGGCGGCGGTGACGCTGAACCTGGTCTCGATGATTGAGTATTCGGCTATCGCCGGGACCATCGGCGCCGGCGGCATCGGCTACCTGGCCGTGGTGTACGGCTATCAGCGCTTCGACAACCACATCATGATCGCGACGATCGTTGCCCTGATCGCCACGATCCAGTTGATTCAATTTTTGGGTGACCGTCTGGTCAACCGTTTACGCCACACGCAGGGGAACCTTGTATGACAACAGAGCAATTTGAGTTACGTAAAGCGCGGCGCTGGCCCTGGCTGGCGGCGCTGGCGGTGATTATCCTGCTCGCCATCGCCTTCTGGTGGTGGCGGGGACATACCCAAAGCCAGCAGGTGGTCTTCGGCAGCACGTTAAAAATTCACTACGAGCCGGCGATGGCCGGCGAGCAGCGGATCATTGAGTATATTAATCAGCATATTGCGCCCGATTACGGTCTGAAACTGGAGGCGGTGGGGGTGCAGGATCCGGTCCAGGCTGACCGCGCGGTAGCGGAAGGACAGTATGCCGGGACGATCTATCAGCATCAGTGGTGGCTTAAACAGGTGGTGGACGCTAACGGCTTTGCGCTGTCGACCACGGTGCCGGTGTTCCAGTGGGCGTTTGGCATCTATTCCGACCGCTACTCGTCGGTACAGGCGTTGCCCAACGGCGCGACCATTGTCGTGCCTGACGATGGCGCCAATCAGGGGCAGGCCCTGTGGCTGCTCCAGCGCATTGGGTTGATCTCGCTCGACCCGGCGGTGGAGCCGCGTACGGCGAAGCTGAAAAATATTGTCGGTAACCCGCATCAGTTTGTCTTTAAAGAGCTGGATCTGCTGACCATGCCGCGGGCGTTAAATTCGGTGGATGCCGCCATCGGCTATGTCTCGCAATTTGACGCCGGGAAAGTGCCGCGTGAGAAAGGCATATTATTCCCGCCGGCGCCGCGCACCTTTGCTTCGCAATTAGTGATTGGTACACCGTATTTATCGCAGGAAAATATCGTCAAATTAAAACAGGCTTTTTCTGACCCGCGGATCCAGACGTGGTTACAAACCACCGATGACCCGCTGGTAAAAGACGTATTAGTTCCAGTGTCCGCGGAATAAGCGTCCTGCACGACGTCTATTTTCGTTGTTATTTATTTCCCTTGAGGATGCGCGAAAGCGCGTCCTTTTTGTGCTGGTAATATTTATTAACTTATTGATTATATTGATTTTTATAGAATGATTTGTTGTTTTGATTCTCGTCGCGCGCGGTCTATAACCGCTGATGACCTGCACAAAATAATAAGGTGAAAAAATGAGTACATTACCAGTGGATAATCCCGGTATCGCTTCGGTACCGGCTAGTAGCGTCGGGGATGTGGCGCGGCTAATTAATTCCGGCAAGGAACAAGCGAAATATGCGCGGATGATTGTCTTCCTCGCGCTGGGGGGCGTTTTTCTCGACGCATATGACTTAACCACGCTCTCCTACGGTATTGATGACGTTGTACGTGAATTTCAGCTCTCACCGCTGCTGACCGGCCTGGTGACTTCGTCCATTATGGTCGGGACTATCGTCGGCAATATTATCGGCGGCTGGCTGACCGATAAATATGGTCGCTATTCGGTTTTTATGGCCGATATGTTCTTTTTCGTGATTTCGGCTATCGCCGCCGGGCTGGCGCCGAACGTCTGGGTGTTGATTGGCGCCCGCTTCCTGATGGGCATCGGCGTTGGCATCGACCTGCCGGTAGCGATGTCCTATCTGGCCGAGTTTTCCCGCTTTGCCGGCAAAGGCAACAAAGCGGCTCGCCTCGCGGCGTGGTGCCCGATGTGGTACGCCGCCTCAACCGTCTGCTTTCTCATTATCTTCGGCCTCTATTTCCTGCTGCCGCAGGAGCATCTTGACTGGCTGTGGCGCGCCTCCCTGCTGTTCGGCGCCGTGCCGGCACTGCTGATTATTGCCGTCCGCAGTCGATTTATGAATGAATCCCCGCTGTGGGCGGCGAACCAGGGCGATCTGACCTCTGCAGTGCGTATTTTACGCGACTCCTGGGGGATCCATGCCCATGAGGTCCCGGCGGCGAAGCCCGCGCCCGCGCCGAAAGTGAGCTTCCGCGTGCTGTTCGAAAAACCCTACCGCGAGCGGACTATCGTCGCCGGGGTGATGAATATCTGTATCTCCTTCGAGTACACGGCGATTGCCTTTTTCCTGCCGTCAATTCTTGCCCAGTTCCTCGGGGCTGGCGTCTTCGAAACTATTTCGGCATCGCTGGGGCTGAACGCCCTGTTTGCTTTTACCGGCGGGCTGCTCGGTATGCATCTGGCGTGGAAATATCCTTCGCGTCATGTGGCGATAGCCGGCTTCGCCCTGCAGTTTGTGGCGCTGATTGTGCTGGCGCTGGTGGGGCAACCGCACGCGACGGCAGGTATCGTGCTGGCTATCGCGATGCTGGGGCTGTGGCTGTTCGCCGAAGGGTTTGGCCCGGGGGCGCAGCTGATGATCTACCCGGCGCTCTCCTATCCTACTGCCATTCGCGCCACTGGGGTCGGTTTCAGCCGGGCGCTCTCCGGGATCGGCAGCGCGCTGGCGTTGTTTATTCTGCCGCTGCTGCAGGCCTCCCTCGGCACGCAGATGTTCTGGGTGGTCTCGCTTGCCGCCATTATTCCCATTTTCTTCCTGCTGGCGGTCCGTCATGAACCGACGCGAGAAGATATCGACGCACTCCATGAATAAGGAACTGACAATGACCCTGCTCTCCACTGGCACCGATTATGACGCGCTGGCGGCCGCCTTCCGCCCGATATTCACCCGTATCGCCCAGGGCGCTGCGGAGCGCGAACAGCAGCGCATTCTGCCCGATGAGCCGATCCGCTGGCTGAAAGAAGCGGGCTTCGGCACGCTGCGTATCCCGCGCGAGAAGGGCGGCTGGGGCGCTTCGCTGCCGCAGCTCAGCGCGCTGCTGATCGAGCTGGCGCAAGCGGACTCTAACCTGCCGCAGGCCCTGCGCGCGCACTTTGCCTTTGTGGAAGATCAGCTGAATCAGCCGGATTCCGCCGGGCGCGACCGCTGGTTTCGTCGCTTCCTCGACGGTGAGCTGGTGGGCAGCGGCTGGACCGAGATCGGCGCGGTTAAGCTGGGAGAGGTGAACACCAGAGTGACGCCGACAGAGGGCGGCTGGCGACTCGACGGCGAGAAGTTTTACAGCACCGGCGCGCTGTACGCCGACTGGATCGATGTGTTTGCCCGGCGCAGTGATACCGCCGGCGATGTGATAGCCCTGGTCAGCACCCAGCAGACCGGCGTGGCGCGGGAAGATGACTGGGATGGCTTTGGCCAGCGGCTGACCGGCAGCGGGACCACCCGCTTTACCGGCGCTCGGGTGGAAACCGAACATGTCTATGATTTTGCCCAGCGCTTTCGCTATCAGACCGCCTTCTACCAGCATGTGCTGCTGGCGACCCTCGCGGGCATTGGCCTGGCGGTTGAGCGGGATGCCGCGCAGGGCGTCAAACATCGCTCCCGGATGTACAGCCACGGCAACGCCGCCGTGCCGCGCGATGACGCTCAGGTTCTGCAGGTCGTTGGGCAGATCAGCAGCTGGGCATGGGCGACCCGGGCCGCGGTCCTGCAGGCCGCGGAATCGCTGCAGCAGGCCTATGTGGCGCACGTCAGCGACGACGAAGCATTGATTGCCCGGCGTAACCAGCTGGCGGAAGTGGAAGCGGCGCAGGCGCAGGTGATCGCCAGCGACTGGATCCCGCGGGCGGCGACGGAGCTGTTTAATGCCCTCGGGGCGTCGGATACGCGAACTCGCCTTGCGCTGGATCGCCACTGGCGCAATGCGCGGACGGTCGCCTCGCATAATCCGGTGATTTATAAGGCACGTAATATCGGTAACTGGCTGGTGAACGGTGAAGCGCCCACCTTTATCTGGCAGATAGGCAATGGTGAGAAAACGGCGGGGTAAGCCTGTCGGCGACGGGAGGCGCAGTGCTTCCCGTCGTCAGGAAAATCAAGGTTTATCCAGCGACCAGGTGGCGCTGCGCACGTCGACTTTCACCGGCAGCAGGCCGATGCGCGTAAAGGTATCCGCCAGCGCCTGCTGTTCGTTATACACCGCCGGGGTCATGCGTTCGGCACCGTAGGGCAGGCGGGCCAGGGTCTTCAGCCAGATGGCTTTATCCAGTCCGGTTGAGGTCGACAGCAGCCCGGCGGCCTCGTCCTGATGGCTGTTCGCCCACGCGCTGAGTTTACCCAGTTCATCCACCACCTGCTTTGCTGTCTCCGGGTAGGTATCTGCAAACTTGCGGCTGGCGAGATAGAAGGTGTAGTGCGGCACCAGCCCCTCGGCATTGCGGATCTGTCGGGCTTTCGCGTTGGTTTCCACTTCTGCGAGGAACGGATCCCAGATCACCCACGCATCAATCGCCCCGCGCTGGAAAGCGGCGCGGGCATCCGCCGGCGGCAGATAGACCGGGGTGATGTCTTTATAGCTGAGGCCCGCTTTTTCCAGTGCGGCAACCAGCAGGTAGTTGACGTCAGACCCCTTGTTCAACCCCACGCGCTTGCCCTTCAGGTCGGCCACGCTGTGGATTGCCGACTGTTCAGGCACCACAATCGCTTCCGTTTTCGGGTTAGCAGGGGAGTGGGCAAGGTAGACCAGATCGGCTTGCGCCGCCTGGGCAAAGGCCGGAGGCGCATCGCCGGTCGCGGCCAGATCGATACTACCGACGTTCAGCCCCTCCAGCATTTGCGGTCCGGCGGGGAATTCGACCCAGCGTACGGCAATGCCCTGTTTTTTCAGGCTCTCATCCAGCGTGCCGCGGTACTTCAGCAGCGCGAAGATATTCGCCTTTTGATAGCCGATGTTGACGGTTTCCGGCGCTTTGGCCAGCGCGGAGGTAGAGAGGGCGGCGAGGACCAGCAGCCAGGCGGGGCGGAATCGGTTGGACATTGTCTGTTCTCCTTAGCGGTTTTGCGTAAGGTAACAAACAGCGCTTATAACCATTAAATAACTAAAATTTTATTGATATAACAAAAAGAGTTATTCAGGACGATGACCCGACACGCCGACGCGTGCCGGGTCTGAGGATTAATCGCAGGCGACGATCTTCATCGCCAGGCCACCGCGAGAGGTTTCCCGGTACTTGGCGTTCATGTCTTTACCGGTTTCGTACATGGTCTCGATCACTTTATCGAGGCAGACGCGCGGCTCGCTGGTCCGGCGCAGCGCCATTCGCGCGGCGTTGACCGCTTTCACGGCGGCGATAGCGTTGCGTTCGATACACGGCACCTGCACCTGGCCGGCAACCGGGTCGCAGGTCAGGCCGAGGTTATGCTCCATGGCGATCTCTGCCGCGATGCACACCTGACCCGGACTACCGCCCAGCAGTTCCGCCAGACCGGCCGCCGCCATCGAGCAGGCGACGCCCACTTCACCCTGGCAGCCGACTTCGGCGCCGGAGATGGACGCGTTCATCTTATACAGCGAACCAATCGCGCTGGCGACCAGCATATAGCGGGCCAGAGAGTTGCTGTTCACCTTGCGGATAAACTTGTCGTAGTAGGCCAGCACCGCTGGCACGATACCGCAGGCGCCGTTGGTTGGCGCGGTAACGACCCGGCCACCGGCGGCGTTCTCTTCGTTCACCGCCAGGGCGAACATATTGATCCAGTCGACCACCGCCATCGGATCGCTGTTGGTGGTGTCCTGACTCACCAGCATGCGGCGCAGCGCGGCGGCCCGGCGCGGCACGCGCAGTTTGCCCGGCAGAACGCCTTCGGTGGTGATGCCGCGTTCGATACCGGCGCTCATCACTTCCCATACCGCGGCAAAGTGTTGCTCCAGCGCTTCTTTGCTGTGCAGCGCCAGTTCGTTCTGCATCATCAGCCCAGAGAGCGACAGCCCGGTTTCACGGCAGTGACGCTGCAGGTCGGCGGCGTTTTTATAAGGGTAAGGAACCGCAACCGGCGCATCGGCGATCTGGCCGAAGTGCGCTTCGTCGACGATAAAGCCGCCGCCGATAGAGTAATACGTCTGGCTGTAGATCACCTTGTCACCGGCCAGGGCGGTAATGCGCATGCCGTTCTCATGCAGCGACAGGTTGTCGGCATGGAAATTCATGCACTGATCGACCGGGAAGTCCACTTCGTGCTGACCGTTGGCCAGCATCAGGCGGCCATGGGTGTTAACGTCCTGAATAAAGCCCGGAATGGCGTCGATGTCGACGGTGTCCGGCAGGTTGCCGGCGAGTCCCATGATAATCGCGATGTCGGTATGGTGGCCTTTACCGGTCAGGGAGAGGGAGCCATAGACGTCGACGACGACTTTGCTGACGTCGGCCAGCAGGCCGCGTGCGATCAGATCGTCAGTGAATTGTTTGCCCGCTTTCATCGGTCCAACGGTATGGGAGCTGGAAGGGCCAATGCCGATTTTAAAGATATCGAATACGCTGATCATATGTATTCCCGTGCTGTCGGAAAGCGCGCCGCCGTTAAGCGGCGCGGGGGGAGGTATTGACTGAATTAGCTGAACAGCGAGTAGAAGATCGCGGAGATGGCAATCAGACCCATAATCACCACGAAGACGTTGCTGATATGGCCGCTGTATTTACGCATCGCCGGCACTTTCTGAATCGCGTACATCGGCATCAGGAACAGGATCATCGCGATAATCGGGCCGCCAAGGGTCTCGATCATCCCGAGGATGCTCGGGTTCAGCGTCGCCACAATCCAGGTGGTCACCAGCATGAACAGCGCGGTCAGCTTGTTCAGTTTGTTGACTTCGATAGATTTGCCTTTACTGCGCAGGGATTTAATCACCATGCCGTTAAAGCCTTCGCGGGCGCCCAGATAGTGGCCGAGGAAGGATTTGGTGATGGCGATCATCGCGATGATCGGTGCCATCCAGGCGATAACCGGCGCGTTAAAGTGGTTTGCCAGGTAAGACAGAATCGAGATGTTCTGCTCTTTCGCCGCCGCCAGGTCCGCCGGAGAGAGGCTCAGGACGCAGCTGAATACGAAGAACATCACGGTCAGCACCATCATAATGTGAGCGCGGGCCAGGATGCTGGAGCATTTCTTCTCGGCGCCTGCGCCGTACTCTTCACGCTTGGCCACCGCGAAGGAGGAGATGATCGGCGAGTGGTTGAAGGAGAAGACCATCACCGGGATCGCCAGCCACAGGGTCATCAGCAGGCCATTGCCGGTTGCGGAGGCGCTGCTCAGGGAGAGCGTCTCCAGCGCCGCGCCGTTCCACTGCGGGATCAGGTACAGCGCCAGAATCATCAGGGCGATAACGAACGGGAACACCAGGATGCTCATCGCTTTCACAATCATCTGCTCACCGAAACGCACGATGGTCATCATGCCGACGATCAGGATCAGCGACAGAATGGCGCGCGGCGGCGGCGTCATGTGCAGCTGGTGCGACATGAAGGTTTCGACGGTGTTAGTGATCGCCACGCTGTACACCAGCAGGATCGGGTAGATAGCGAAGAAGTAGAGCAGGGTAATCAGCTTCCCTGCGCCTACGCCGAAGTGTTCTTCCACCACTTCGGTGATGTCTTCGCCCGGGTTTTTCCCGGAGAGGACGAAGCGAGTCATACCGCGGTGAGCGAAGAAGGTCATCGGGAAGGCCAGAATCGCCATGATAATCAGGGGGATCATGCCGCCGACGCCGGCGTTGATCGGCAGGAACAAGACGCCCGCGCCGATCGCTGTACCGTACAGGCCCAGCATCCACATGGTGTCGGTTTTACGCCATCCGCTGCGGGTTTCGCCCGAAACGATGGTGCTGGTTTGAGTGGTTTCCATCTGTATCTCCTGGAGGAATCAACAAAATCTAATGAACAAATACAATTGCGTAACATGAAATTCGTTTAATTACGGTTTTTTTAGAAATTTTCTCCGTAATAATTGGGCCGGAAAGATACATTTATATGGTTTATGCATCAGTGATCGCGATCTCAAATGCAATAATCCACTTTCAATGTGCGTATTTTTAGTCCAACAGCCTGTTTCTGGTGATCAGCCAGCGATTTGTGGCGCGCAGGCTACCATTTGCAGCATATGAGATAAAAGCGGAGCGGCGTAATAACGAGGGATTTACTGTAAAAAAGAGATGTAGTCGACGTTTTTGCGCTTAAAACCATTTTTTGCAGTGATAATTGTCGCAGTTTTTACCAACGCAAACGATTGGCTATGTAGAAATGATTCAGGTGACTGAATAATAACAGAAAGGTTTTTAGCGTGTTCTGGAAGTCAGAGGAAGAGAGCCCGCCGGGGGCAGGCTGTAGAAGATACCCCGGCGGGAGAGTGAGAAATCAGGCGATGATTTCGTAGCAAGGAATATAGGCGGTGCCGCCCGGCAGTTTCATACGATGCTGGGCGACGAAGCCCTGCAGCAGATCGTCCATGCGGCGCATCATCTCCGGATCGCCATGCAGCTTGTAAGGACCGTACTGCTCAATGGCCTGGATGCCCACCTCTTTGACGTTACCCGCGACAATCCCGGAGAAGGCGCGACGCAGGTCGGCGGCCAGCACTTCCACCGGTTGGTCCGGGGAGAGCTTGAGATTGGCCATGTTTTCATGGGTCGGATCAAACGGCATCTGCAGGTCCGGCGAGATGCGAATCGACCAGTTGAAGCTGTAGGCGTCATCGGTCTCGCGACGGCTCTCTTTCACCAGCGGCATCGCTTTTTTCATCTGCCGCGCCACTTCCGCCGGATCGTCGATGATGATCCGATAGTGACGACGGGCGGACTCGCCCAGAGTATGGGTGATAAACTCGTCCAGCACGCGGAAGTAGTCGGCGCTCTCTTTCGGTCCGGTGAGGATCAGCGGCAGCACCTGCGCTTTGTTCTCCGGATGCATCAGAATACCCAGCAGATAGAGCAGCTCTTCGGCAGTGCCGACGCCGCCCGGGAAGATAATGATCCCGTGGGCGATGCGCACGAAGGCTTCCAGACGCTTTTCGATATCCGGCATGATGATCAGTTCGTTGACCAGCGGGTTCGGCGGTTCTGCGGCAATGATGGACGGTTCGGTCATGCCGATAAAGCGGCTGTCTTTGTAGCGCTGCTGCGCGTGGCCGACGGCGGCGCCTTTCATCGGGGCCTCCATTGCGCCAGGCCCGCAGCCGGTGCAGATGTTCAGTTCGCGCAGTCCCAACTGCGTACCGACGCGGCGGGCGTAGAGATATTCGTTTTCATTAATGGAGTGACCGCCCCAGCAGACGATCATGTTCGGTGCTTCGCCGACGTGCAGCGCGCGGGCGTTGCGCAGGATCGAAAACACCAGGTTGGTGATATGGACCGAACTTTCCAGATCGAGGTTCGGGAAGCGAACGGTATTGTGGATCTGGCCGTAAACGAACAGGATATCGCGCAGCACGGCGAACAGGTTGGCCTGCAGGGAACGGATAATACGCCCGTCAACGAAAGCCTCTTCCGGCGGGTTGATCAGTTCCAGCTTCACGCCACGTTCGCGACGCAGCACGTTAATATCGAAGTTTTCAAAACGGGAGAGCAGCTCCTTGCTGTTATCGGTCAGGCTCCCCGAGTTGAGCACAGCAAGCGAGCAGTTGCGAAAGAGTTGATACAGGTCACTGCTGGCGGTGCGCTTAAGCATATCCACTTCCAGCTGCGACAGCATATCCATTGAACCAAGCGGGCTAACATGTGTAATCAAGTGAACTCCTTACAGGACGCTTATGGTCTTCCTGTGATTACAATAGCCCTGCGAGCGGCGTTTCCACAACCTTGCGCGCGCCTAAACGCACGCATATTGTGAAATTATTTATTATTGTCGGGCGAGGCGGCCAGTGGCGGGGGAAAAGTCGCCGTTGCTGCGCCAGGGGTTGATATCCAGACCGCCGCGTCGCGTATAGCGGGCGTAAACGGAAAGCGATTCCGGCTGGCAGAAACGGAGAATATCGTTAAAGATGCGCTCGACGCACTGCTCATGGAATTCGTTATGATGGCGGAATGAGACCAGATAGCGCAGGAGCTGCTCGCGGTCGATTTTCGCCCCCCGATACTGGATCTGTACCGAGCCCCAGTCCGGCTGGTGGGTGATCAGGCAGTTGGATTTCAGCAGATGGCTGACCAGCGTCTCTTCCACGATTTTGCCGCTGGCGGCGCCCTGCAGATAGTCGGCGCTGAACTGATAGTTATCGATCTCGATATCCTGATCGTCGATGCAGGCGCCGTGCAGGTGGGCAATCGGCTGGCCTTCCAGTTCATCCAGCCGATACAGCGCCACCTTGACCTCGCCCTGCGCGCAGGCGCTCAGATCGCGGGTCAGCGTCTCTGCAACGTCCTGCCAGCTGGCGAAACGCGTCTGGTTAAAGCTGTTGAGATAGAGCTTAAAGCTTTTTGACTCCACCAGGTTGACGCTGGTGTCGGGCAGTTCGACGTGGCCGACGGCCACCTGCGGCAGGCCTTTGCCGTTCAGCCAGGAGAGTTCGTACAGCGTCCAGATATCGGCGCCGTGGAACGGTAGGTTATCGGCATGCAGGCCCAGCGGATCGCGGTTAAGGCTGCGCGGGACACCCTGCAGCAGCGAGGCGTCATAAGTATCGCGGTAATCGGTTGATTTACCGAGCGTCAGGCCGGCCAGCGCCTGATGATTATCGTAAGAAGACATGTTTCACCATAGTAAAGCGGGTACACTATCTCTCCAGTGTATCCTGTCTAACGTGAAGAGAGAAACCGGTGGACCATCAGACCGCAGAAGCGCTGCGCGCTTTTACCCAACGTTACTGCGCCGCCTGGCAGCAACAGCGCAACAGCCTGCCGCGCAGTGAAGAGCTTTACGGCGTTCCGTCGCCTTGCGTCGTTGATACCCAAGGCGAGGCCGTATTCTGGCAGCCGCAGCCGTTTTCGCTGGCGCAAAATATCAGCGCGGTTGAACGCGCCCTGGATATTGTGGTACAACAACCGCTTCATTCTTATTATACCACTCAGTTTGCCGGCGACATGACCGGCCGGTTTGCCGACGAAACGCTGACGCTGCTGCAGACCTGGAGTGAAGAGGATTTCCAGCGGGTGCAGGAAAACTTAATCGGGCACCTGGTGGTACAGAAGCGCTTGAAGCTGGCGCCGACGCTGTTTATCGCCACCCTCGAGAGTGAACGGGATGTGATTTCCGTCTGTAATCTCAGCGGCGAGGTGATCAAAGAGACCCTCGGCACCGCCAAACGCATCACGCTTTCCCCCTCGCTTGCGAGTTTCCTCAGCCACCTTGAGCCGGTTCTGTAATCCAGTCTACCTGGTCGTTTGTGAGAGATCTCTTACAAAACCTGTAAGAGATCGTCATCATTTAAGGCAAATTTAATCCCTTCTTTTTTTTATAAGTCATTGGTATCAAATCAGATCTTAATTTTTTCGTCCTTTTGAGTGGGGACTAATCTTAAGAGATTGTCTCAAGAAGGGTTGTAAGACGAGGCAGAATCAGTGATCCTATGTCTGTCGACAGGAAGTCGCGAAATGAAGCGAACATCAGGATGATGGCGCTTCTGCAGGACCCGCCAGGATGGCGTTGCAAGGACAGGCTTCAGGATGAAGCAAGGATAACGCAGGAACGCGTAATGGACACCTCCAGGATGGAGAACGAGAGCCGCTCAGGATGAACGGTGGATCAGGAAGATCGGGACAAACTTAAGGATAAGTCATTTCGCATCGGGGTGGTGTGAAAGCAGGATGCGCGAGTTTATGGATGAACATTGGTCAGGAGACCTCAGGAAAAGTTTTCAAGGACGAGCAGGGAGCACCAATGTAGCGGGAATGCTGCAAAACGAACCGGGAGCACTGTTTATACAGTGCTCCCTTTTTTTATTTCTTCTGCGGATTTGCTATCCTGCGCCCGGTTTTTAACTCATCGAGGTTTCCCCATGACTCTTCACGATAGCGTGCTCGATCGCCTGCGCGCCATTGAAGCCCTGCTGCGCGAAACAGAGCACTGGCAGGCGACGGCGCCGGACAGCAGCGCCTTCGCCAGCGATAAGCCGTTTTGCCTGGATACCCTGGAGCCGCTGGAGTGGCTGCAGTGGGTCCTGATCCCGCGTATGCACCAGCTGCTGGAGAGCGGTCAGCCGCTGCCGCAAAATTTTGCCGTTGCGCCTTATTACGAGATGGCTCTGGATCAGGCCCACCCGGTCCGCGAATCCATGCTGGCGGAACTTCTGCTGTTAGACGCGCTGTTTGCCGGTGAGCAGGCCTGATGCTGGAGGTTATCTACCAGGACGACTGGCTGGTGGCGGTCAATAAACCCTCGGGCTGGCTGGTGCATCGCAGCTGGCTCGATCGCGACGAGAAAGTGGTGGTGATGCAGACCGTGCGCGACCAGATTGGCCAGCACGTTTTTACCGCTCATCGTCTCGACCGGCCCACCTCCGGCGTCCTGCTGATGGGGCTGTCGAGCGAGGCGGGCCGCCTGCTGGCGCAGCAATTTGAACAGCATCAGATCCAGAAGCGCTACCATGCGATCGTCCGCGGCTGGCTGATGGACGAAGCGCTGCTGGATTACCCGCTGGTGGAAGAGCTGGATAAAATCGCCGATAAATTTGCTCGTGAGGACAAAGATCCGCAGCCGGCGGTGACCCACTACCGCGGCCTGGCGACGGTGGAGATGCCGGTGGCAACCGGGCGTTATCCCACCACGCGCTACGGGCTGGTGGAACTGGAGCCGAAAACCGGCCGCAAGCACCAGCTGCGCCGTCATCTTGCTCATCTGCGTCATCCGATCCTTGGCGACAGCAAGCACGGCGATCTGCGGCAAAACCGCAGCGCCGCAGAACATTTCGGCTGTCACCGCCTGATGCTGCACGCCAGCGAGCTGTCGTTAACCCATCCGTTTACCGGCGAGCCTCTGACCCTGCGCGCTGGTTTTGACGAGGTCTGGATGCGCGCCCTGTCGCAGTTTGGCTGGCGCGGGCTTCTCCCGCTAAATGAAAGGGTTGAGTTTGCCGACGACTGCGGTCAGGATGAAGGGAATAAGGTCAATCCAGGGAGATAATAGCATGGCGGAAGTCGGAATTTTTGTCGGCACCATGTACGGCAACTCGCTGCTGGTCGCGGAAGAAGCGGAAGCGATCCTCAGCGGACTGGGACACAAGGCAACCGTGTACGAGGATCCGCAGGTCAACGACTGGGAATCCTATACGGGTAAATATGTGCTGGTGGTCACCTCCACCACCGGGCAGGGCGATCTGCCGGACAGCATTGTTCCGCTGTATGAGGGGATGAAAGATATGTATCAGCCCCATCTGCGCTACGGCATTATCGCGCTCGGCGACAGCACCTATGCTAACTTTTGCGGCGGCGGGCTGAAGTTCGACCAGCTACTGCAGGAGCAGGGCGCGAAGCGCATCGGCGAGATGCTGAAGATTGACGCTAGCGAAGACCCGGAGCCGGAGAGCGTCTCCAATCCGTGGGTTGAGCAGTGGGCCACCCTGCTCGAATAAAAGCGCTGCCCTCTCCCTACGCAGAGGGCGCTCTTTCAATACGTCGCGGCCAGATACGCGGACGTCAAAATGGTAGCGCGTTCCTGGCGCCACGCCTTTAGGCAAACGCCACAATATCCTTAGCAATATCATGGCTTAAGCCAGCCAGTTTCACCGGGTCAAGTGAGGTATTTCACACTCCGGCCCTTTTTGCTGTGCTTTGCGGCTCCAGCGGCGCTGGTTTTTCATTTCCGTGAACTTCCCCCCATTCTTTCAGGCATTCGCCACAAACCACCTGCAATAGCGGCGTAAAAGCTGTGTAGATGCACGGTGAGCCGCGGTGTGCCTCTTCATATACTGCTCCAGCCAGTGATAAATGCAGTGCCAGATATAACGACAACTATCAAAACACGACCACGTCATTCTGATTACCCTACAGGTTGTGCTGTTCAGAATGAACGTAGCTAAACGCTATGATTCAGGAGTACAACAATGAGTTCATTAAGTCAGGCGGCGACGGCGGCTGAAAAGCGCACCAACGCCCGCTACTGGATAGTGGTGATGCTGTTTATCGTCACTTCTTTTAACTATGGTGACCGGGCGACGCTGTCGATCGCCGGTTCGGAAATGGCCAAAGATATCGGCCTCGATCCTGTTGGCATGGGGTATGTGTTCTCCGCCTTCTCATGGGCGTATGTCATCGGCCAGATCCCGGGCGGCTGGCTGCTTGACCGCTTCGGTTCGAAGCGCGTCTATTTCTGGTCGATCTTCATCTGGTCGATGTTTACCCTGCTGCAGGGCTTCGTCGATATCTTCAGCGGCTTTGGCATTATCATCGCGCTGTTCACTCTGCGTTTCCTCGTCGGCCTTGCCGAGTCGCCGTCATTCCCCGGCAACAGCCGTATCGTCGCCGCCTGGTTCCCGGCGCAGGAGAGGGGGACGGCGGTATCGATTTTTAACTCCGCCCAGTACTTTGCCACCGTTATCTTCGCGCCGATCATGGGCTGGCTGACGCATGAGGTGGGTTGGTCGCACGTATTCTTCTTTATGGGCGGCCTGGGGATTGTGATCAGCTTTGTGTGGTTGAAAGTGATCCACGATCCGAACAACCATCCGGGCGTGAACCAGAAAGAGCTGGACTATATCGCCGAAGGCGGGGCGCTGATCAACATGGATCAGAAGAGTAGCGCGCAGAAAGTGCCGTTTAGCGTCAAAATGGGACAGATCAGACAGCTGATCGGATCGCGGATGATGATCGGCATCTATATCGGTCAGTATTGCATCAACGCCTTAACCTACTTCTTTATCACCTGGTTCCCGGTTTATCTGGTGCAGGCGCGCGGCATGTCGATCCTCAAAGCCGGCTTTGTCGCCTCCGTTCCGGCGGTGTGCGGCTTTGTCGGCGGGGTGCTGGGCGGGGTGATTTCCGACTGGTTAATGCGCCGCACCGGCTCGCTGAATATCGCGCGCAAAACGCCGATCGTGCTGGGGATGCTGCTCTCCATGACCATGCTGATGTGTAACTATGTCAACGTGGAGTGGATGGTGATCGGCTTTATGGCAATGGCCTTCTTCGGCAAAGGGATCGGGGCGCTCGGCTGGGCGGTGATGGCGGATACCGCGCCGAAAGAAATTAGCGGTCTCTCCGGCGGCCTGTTCAACATGTTCGGCAATATCTCCGGTATCGTCACTCCCATCGCCATCGGCTATATCGTTGGCACCACCGGCTCGTTCAACGGCGCGCTGATCTACGTCGGCATCCATGCCCTGGTGGCAGTGCTGAGTTACCTGGTGTTGGTGGGCGATATCAAACGCATCGAACTGAAACCTGTGGTGGAGCGCTCATCATGACTACCCAATCCAGCCCGATTATCACAGAGATGAAGGTCATTCCGGTGGCCGGGCACGACAGCATGCTGCTGAACATCGGCGGGGCGCACAACGCCTGGTTTACCCGCAATATCGTGGTATTGACCGATAATGCCGGCCACACCGGCGTTGGCGAAGCGCCCGGCGGGGAGGTTATCTACCAGACGCTGCTGGCGGCGATCCCGCAGGTGGTGGGCCAGGAGGTCGCCCGACTCAATCGCGTAGTGCAGCAGGTGCACAAAGGCAATCAGGCGGCGGATTTCGATACCTTCGGCAAAGGGGCATGGACCTTCGAACTGAAGGTTAACGCGGTGGCGGCGCTGGAAGCGGCGCTGCTCGACCTGCTCGGCCAGGTGCTGAAGGTGCCGGTCTGCGAGCTGCTGGGGCCGGGTAAGCAGCGTGATGCCGTCACCGTGCTGGGCTACCTGTTCTATATTGGCGATCGGCAGAAAACCGACCTTGGCTATCTGGACCATACGCCGGGCGATCATGAATGGTACCGCCTGCGCCATCAGCAGGCGTTGAGCAGCGAGGCGGTAGTGCGTCTGGCGGAAGCCGCCCAGGATCGCTACGGTTTCAAAGACTTTAAGCTGAAGGGCGGCGTACTGCCCGGCGAGCAGGAGATCGACACCGCGCGGGCGCTGAAAAAGCGTTTTCCGGAGGCGCGCATCACCGTCGACCCGAACGGCGCCTGGCTGCTGGATGAGGCCATCGCGCTGTGCAAAGGGCTGCAGGATGTCCTGACTTATGCCGAAGATCCGTGCGGTGCCGAGCAAGGTTTCTCCGGCCGGGAGGTGATGGCCGAGTTCCGTCGTGCTACCGGGCTGCCGGTCGCCACCAATATGATCGCCACCAACTGGCGTGAAATGGGCCATGCGGTGATGCTCAATGCCGTCGACATCCCGCTGGCGGACCCGCATTTCTGGACGCTCTCCGGCGCGGTACGGGTGGCGCAACTGTGTGACGACTGGGGGCTCACCTGGGGCTGCCATTCCAACAACCACTTTGATATTTCCCTGGCGATGTTTACCCACGTCGGCGCCGCCGCGCCGGGCAACCCCACCGCCATTGACACCCACTGGATCTGGCAGGAGGGCGACGCGCGCCTGACCAAAAATCCGCTGCAGATTATTCACGGCAAGATTGCCGTGCCAGACGCGCCGGGACTCGGCGTGGAACTTGACTGGGAGCAGGTGCGCAAAGCCCATGAGGCCTATAAAGCGCTGCCGGGCGGCGCGCGCAACGACGCAGGCCCGATGCAGTACCTGATCCCCGGCTGGACATTCGACCGCAAACGTCCCGTTTTCGGCCGCCACTAATTAAAAAGGATGATGCTATGACGACTTTCACTTCAACGCCCGTTGTTACGACCATGCAGGTGATCCCGGTTGCCGGCCATGACAGCATGCTGATGAACCTGAGCGGCGCGCACGCCCCGTACTTCACCCGCAATATTGTGATTATCAAAGATAACGCCGGGCATACCGGCGTCGGCGAAATCCCCGGCGGCGAAAAAATCCGCCAGACCCTGGAAGATGCCGCGCCGCTGGTGGTGGGCAAAACGCTGGGCGAGTACAAGAATGTGCTGGGCGCGGTGCGCAACCAGTTTGCCGACCGCGACGCCGGGGGCCGCGGCCTGCAGACCTTCGACCTGCGTACCACCATTCACGTGGTAACCGGGATTGAAGCGGCGCTGCTGGACCTGCTGGGCCAGCACCTTGGCGTCAATGTCGCTTCTCTGCTTGGCGATGGCCAGCAGCGCAGCGAAGTCGAAATGCTGGGCTATCTGTTTTTTGTCGGCAACCGCCACGCCACGCCGCTGGCCTATCAGAGCCAGCCGGATGAGCAGTGCGAATGGTATCGCCTGCGCCATGAAGAGGCGATGACGCCGGATGCGGTGGTCCGCCTGGCGGAAGCGGCGTATGAAAAATATGGCTTCAACGACTTTAAGCTGAAGGGCGGTGTGCTGGCCGGTTTTGAAGAAGCTGAGGCGATCAGCGCCCTGGCGAAACGCTTCCCGAATGCCCGCGTCACTCTCGACCCGAACGGCGCCTGGCTGCTGGAGGAAGCCATCCAGATTGGTAAACAGCTGAAGGGCGTGCTGGCCTATGCGGAAGACCCATGCGGCGCCGAACAAGGTTTCTCTGGCCGCGAAGTGATGGCCGAGTTCCGCCGCGCGACGGGCCTGCCGACCGCGACCAATATGATCGCCACCGACTGGCGACAGATGGGCCATACCTTGTCCCTGCAGTCGGTGGATATCCCGCTGGCGGACCCGCACTTCTGGACCATGCAGGGGTCGGTGCGTGTGGCGCAGATGTGCCATGAGTTCGGCCTGACCTGGGGATCGCACTCCAATAACCACTTCGACGTGTCGCTGGCGATGTTCACCCATGTCGCGGCAGCGGCGCCGGGCAAAATCACCGCGATTGATACCCACTGGATTTGGCAGGAGGGCAACCAGCGTCTGACCAAACAACCTTTTGAAATCAAAGGCGGTATGGTGCAGGTACCGAGTACCCCGGGCCTGGGGGTTGAGCTGGATATGGACCGCGTGATGCAGGCAAATGAGCTATATAAGAAACATGGTCTTGGCGCCCGCGACGATGCGATGGCGATGCAGTATCTGATCCCGGGCTGGACCTTTGACAACAAGCGTCCATGCATGGTGCGCTAAATGGCCGCCGGCCTCTGCGGGGGCCGGCATTGCGCGACAGCGCCAGGGGTTGGCTCAGAGTAAGGACAGCACATGAAAATAGTGATCGCACCGGATTCCTGGAAGGAGAGTCTGAGCGCGCTGGAAGTGGCCACGGCGATAGAGCAAGGCTTTCGCGAGATTTATCCTGACGCGGAGTACGTCAAGCTGCCGGTTGCCGACGGTGGTGAAGGGACGGTGGAAGCCATGGTGGCGGCGACCGGCGGGCATCAGGTTCCGCTGACGGTCACCGGGCCGCTGGGTGAACCGGTTGAGGCATTTTATGGGCTGTCCGGCGATCGCCAGTGCGCCTTTATCGAAATGGCGGCAGCCAGCGGGCTGGAGAGCGTCCCGCCGGCGCAGCGTAATCCGCTGCTAACCACCTCCTGGGGGACCGGGGAGCTGATCCGCCACGCGCTGGACGCCGGCGTGCGACAGATCATTATTGGCATTGGCGGCAGTGCGACCAATGACGGCGGCGCCGGGATGGCGCAGGCGCTGGGGGCGAAACTGTTGACCGCCGACGGCCAGCAAATCGCCTCCGGGGGCGGCGCGCTGGAGACGCTGGCGCGTATCGACCTGAGCGAACTCGATCCGCGGCTGGCAGATTGCCGGATTGAGGTTGCTTGCGACGTCACCAACCCACTAACCGGCCCGCAGGGGGCCAGTGCGGTGTTTGGCCCGCAAAAAGGGGCGACGACGCAGATGATCGACCGCCTCGACAGCGGCCTGCTGCACTATGCCCGGATAATCGCCCGTGATTTAGATATCGATGTGCTGAGCCTGGAAGGCGGTGGCGCGGCGGGCGGCATGGGGGCGGCGCTGTATGCGTTTTGTGGCGCAACGCTGCGCCCGGGCATTGAGATCGTCACCGATGCGCTGCAGCTGGCGACGCGGGTGGCGGATGCCGATTTAGTGATCACCGGCGAAGGGCGTATCGATAGCCAGACGATCCACGGCAAGGTGCCGGTGGGGGTAGCTAAGGTGGCGAAGCGTTTTAACGTTCCGGTGATTGGGATTGCCGGCAGCCTTACCGCCGATGTCGGGGTGGTGCATCAGCACGGACTGGATGCGGTATTCAGCGTGTTATATACCATCTGTACCCTGGATGAAGCGCTGGCCAATGCCGCCGCCAACCTGCGGATGACGGCGCGTAACGTCGCCGCGGTTTTGCAGATGGGCGATAAGCGGTAACCCGGCTGGCGCAGTGGTATTTGTAACCCGGATAAGGTGCGTAGCACCGCGATCCGGGAACCATCACCGGTGGCGCTTACGCTTACCGGGGCTACCAATCGGGTACTGGACCGTAACACTGCGATCCGGGAACCGTCCCCGGTGGCGCTTACGCTTACCGGGGCTACCAACCGAATACCGGACCGTAGGGCGTAGCCCGGATGAGGCGCGTAGCGCCGCTATCCGGGGTTTACACGCCCATCCGGCACGCTTCGCGGGCCACATTATCCATCTCGTCTAACAGCTCGAGCAGCTCCGGCTCCAGGTCCTCGGCGGCGGTACCCGACCGCAGCTGGCTCTCCAGGGTGTGGCACAGCTTTTTCAACCGCGGCACGCCGCTGTAGCTGCAGCTGCCGTGCAGCTTGTGGATCAGATCCACCAGCCCTTCCGGCTGCTCGCCCACCAGCTGCTCTTCCACTTTATTACGCACCTCCGGCATAAAGGCGATCAGCATCTGCAGCATCTCCCGCGCCAGATCCGGCTTCATGGCGGCCTGACGCAGCGCCAGCTGCCAGTCAAGCGTCAGGTTATGGTCGATGACCGGCTCTGCGGGCGGTAGCGCCGCCGGAGCGACGCTGAGCAGGCCGGGCTGATAGCGCAGCAGCAGAGCGTGCAGTTTCTCTTCTTCGATTGGCTTCGCCAGATAATCGTTCATGCCGGCGCTCAACAGCTTCTCCCGCTGGCCCTCCAGGGCGTGCGCGGTGACCGCAATCACCGGGGTTTGCTGATGATGCGACAGATGATGAATCAGCTCGCAGGCGCGGATGCCGTCCATATCCGGCATCTGAATATCCATCAGGATCAGATCCATCTGCAGCCGCTTGGCCTGGTCCACGGCCTGCTGGCCGCTGTCGCAGAGGATCACCTGCTGCACAAGGTCGTCCAGCAGGGCGCCAATCAGCTTCAGGTTAGCCGGATTGTCGTCGACGGCCATCACGGTCATCGGCAGCTTATGGCTGTCGGTTTGCGTCAACGGCGCGGAAGCCGGCGCATGATTGGTGGCCACCAGCGCCGGCAGCAGGCGGGTGGTAGTGAGCGGTTTCAACAGGCAGGCAGCGACGCCGTCGCGCTTCAGGGCTTCGGCGCTGACCTGGGCATGACATGGCAGAGCAAGCAGCACGTTGTCAGACATCGCGCAGGCTTTGACTAATTTTTCCCGATGCGGCGACAAATCGCGCATTGAGACCGGGATGCCGACCAGCAGAATGTCGTACTGCGCTTCCGCCAGCGAGGAGAAGGTAGGGCTGTAGATCACCTCCAGCGGCGTGGCGGCCAGCATCTCCAGCGTACATTGCGCCGCTGTCGCGTTGGCTTCCACATAGGCCAGACGTTTGCCCGTCAGCCCGTCGGTGTTCAGCATATCCGGAATGGCGTTCGGGTTGAGATCAAGGCTGATATGGAACCAGAAGGTGGAGCCGCGGTTCGGCTGACTGTGGAACGAAATATCGCCGCCCATCTCTTTGACCAGACGCTGGGTGATCACCAGCCCAAGCCCGGTGCCGCCGTGCCGGCGTGAAATGCTGGCATCGGCCTGACGGAAGGCCTGGAACAGTCGGGACTGGTCGCGCTCGGGGATGCCGATGCCGGTATCGTGGATCTGAATTTCGATCTGTACCCGCGAGTTGCTGATGGCTCGCTGCTCCACCAGCACGTCGATATTGCCGTGCTCGGTGAATTTAATCGCATTGCCCACGAGGTTGGTCACAATCTGCTGCAGACGGAGCGGATCGCCAATGACGTTATCCGGCACATTGTTCTTAATGTTCAGCGTCAGCTCCAGCCCTTTATCATGTGCGGAATGCGCCAGCAGGGTGACCACTTCATCAAGCGAGGTGCGCAGCAGGAACGGAATACTCTCCAGAATCAGCTTCCCGGCTTCCAGCTTGGAAAAGTCGAGCACGTCATTGATGATCGCCAGCAGATTATTGGCCGAACGTTCGATGGTGGTCAGGTGGTCGCGCTGCGTGGCGTTGAGATCGGTTTTCAGCGTCAGGCGGGTAAAGCCGATCACCCCATTGAGCGGGGTGCGCAGTTCGTGGGACATATTGGCCAGGAACTCAGACTTAATGCGCGCCGCCTCCTGGGCGCGCTTTTTCGCCAGGTCCAGCTCAACGTTCTGGATCTCCATCTGCTCAAGGGTTTCCCGCAGATCGGAGGTCGCCTGGTCGACGTTGTGCTGCATCTCCTCATGGTAGGCCGCCAGCGACATGGCCATCGAGTTAATGCCGTTTTTCAACATATCCAGTTCGCCGAGCATAAAACCCTCGACCCGGCTGTCCAGCTGTCCGCGGCGGATGCGGTCGACGGTGTTGACCATATTGCGGATAGGCCCGGTGACGTCGCGCATCAGGCGCCAGCCGAAGATTAGCGCGATGCCAATGCAGAACAGCATCATCACACTGGAGATGAAAATCTCTTTGTACTGCTGGAGGCGGACTGATTTCAGATCCAGCTCCAGCGCGACGTAGCCCAGCATATTGCCCGGCATTTTGGCGTCAGATTCGGGGGACTCATCGGGAGAATAGCTTTCCGAGACGATCGGCGTGCGCAGGATCATGATGTCGCCGTCGCGGATGACGCTGAGATGGCGGGGAAATGCCTCGCCTTTCGGGATCTGCAGTTCGCTGGGGTTGAGCTGGTAATTGGAGGTGACAAACAGCCGGTTATGCGAATCATACACCGAGATGGCCCGCACGATCTCCGAATGACGCCGATGCAGGACGCTGATCAGCTGGCCGATGGATTCGCGGTTTTGCAAATTCATCCCATATTCGCTGGAGACCGCCAGCGGCTCAATAATGCTGGCGCCGGCGTCCTCCAGCTGGCGTTGCAGGTCGTTATAACGATGAGCGACAAAGAAAATACTGAGCAACAGCCCAATCAGGACGGTTGGCGCCAGTATCAGAATCATCATGCGAGCACGCAGGCTGTAGTTGGTCATGCGGTTCCATTATGGGAGAATATAGACATCATCGTTCTGTGCGCGTCGGTGCGCTTCGTGGCACTGCCGCCCTGAACGAGCTCGTTTTATTTGATTGAGACAACTCTCTACGATGGCGCAATTCTACTCTGCAAAACGGCGTGTGACGACGCGCCAGATCATAACCGTTACAGTCAATGACCTCGATCCCTTTGGTCAGGGCGTTGCCCGCCACCAGGGAAAGGCGCTGTTCGTGAGCGGTGTGCTGCCGCAGGAGCAGGCCGAGGTGGTGCTGGTGGAAGACAAAAAACAGTACGCCCGCGCCCAGGTGAAACGCCGTCTAACCGACAGCCCGCAGCGCCAGGCGCCGCGCTGCCCGCATTTTGGCGTCTGCGGCGGCTGCCAACAGCAGCATGCCAGCGTCGCGCTTCAGCAGCAAAGTAAACGTGCCGCGCTGGCGCGGCTGATGAAGCGTGAGGTGGATGAGGTCATCGCCGGCGTGCCGTGGGGCTACCGCCGTCGCGCGCGCTTAAGCTTGAATTATCAACCAAAGACCCAACAATTGCAGATGGGTTTTCGCCAGGCCAACGCCAAAGCGATCGTCGATGTGGTGCAATGCCCTGTTTTGGTGCCCCAACTTGAGGCATTGCTGCCTGCCGTGCGCGAGTGCTTAAGCGCGCTGAGCGCATTACGCCACCTCGGTCACGTCGAGCTGGTGCAGGCGGACAACGGCCCGCTGATGGTGCTGCGCCATACCGCTGCCCTGCCAGCGGGCGACAGGGAAAAACTGGAACGCTTTTCGCAAACTCACGGTCTTTCCCTGTACCTCGCGCCGCAAAGCGAGATACTGGAACATATTCATGGCGAAGCGCCATGGTATACCTCAGACGGACTACGCTTAGTGTTCAGTCCGCGGGATTTTATCCAGGTCAACGACGGCGTGAATCAGCAGATGGTGCGTACTGCGCTGGAATGGCTGGATCTGCAGCCAGAGGACCGGGTACTGGATCTGTTCTGCGGGATGGGTAACTTTACCCTGCCGCTGGCGACGCGAGCCGCCCACGTGGTGGGGGTGGAAGGGGTGCCCGCGCTGGTAGAAAAGGGGCGGGAAAACGCCGCCCTCAATGGTTTATCAAATGTCACTTTCTTCCATGAAAATCTGGAAGAGGATGTCACCCGTCAGGCCTGGGCGAAGCACGGCTTTGATAAAGTGCTGCTGGACCCGGCCCGCGCCGGCGCGCCGGGCGTGATGCCGCATATTATAAAACTGGCACCGCGGCGGGTGGTGTATGTTTCCTGCAACCCGGCGACGCTGGCGCGAGACAGCGAAACCCTGTTGCAGGCTGGATATCAGATTCAACGCCTGGCGATGCTGGATATGTTCCCGCATACCGGTCATCTGGAATCAATGGTGTTGTTTGAGCGCAGGCTTACATAAGGTCATTCACAACGTCGCAGAAGAGCCACCCTGGCCGTCAATGCTGACGCGACCTGCAGGATGACATGTAGAAAGTTGAGGCTTGCCGACTTCGGCAGGCCGGTCCCTTAAGGAGAGGACAATGGTTGCGGTAAGAAGTGCACATCTTAATAAAGCTGGTGAATTTGACCCGAAGAAATGGATCGCGAGTCTGGGGATTTCCAGCCAGCAGTCGTGTGAGCGCTTAGCCGAAACCTGGGATTATTGTCGCGAAAAAACGCAAGGACACCCGCAGGCAGACCTGCTGCTGTGGCGTGGCGTCGAAATGGTGGAGATTCTGTCCACCCTGAGTATGGATCTCGATACGCTGCGCGCGGCGCTGTTGTTCCCACTGGCGGACGGTGAAGTCGTTAGTGAAGAGGTCATGCAGGAGAGCGTGGGTAAATCGGTCGTGACCCTGATTCACGGGGTGCGGGACATGGCCGCTATCCGCCAGCTAAAAGCCACCCATAACGACTCGGTATCTTCCGAGCAGGTGGATAACATTCGCCGCATGCTGCTGGCGATGGTTGACGATTTCCGCTGCGTGGTCATCAAGCTTGCTGAGCGGATCGCGCATCTGCGCGAGGTCAAAGACGCGCCGGAAGATGAACGCGTGCTGGCGGCGAAAGAGTGCACCAATATCTATGCGCCGCTGGCGAACCGCTTAGGTATCGGCCAGCTGAAGTGGGAGCTGGAAGATTACTGCTTCCGTTATCTGCATCCGGCAGAATACAAGCGCATTGCTAAACTGCTCCACGAACGCCGTATCGACCGTGAGCATTACATCGACGAGTTCGTCGGTCACCTGCGCTCGGAGATGAAAGCCGAAGGCGTCAAGGCGGAAGTCTATGGCCGGCCGAAGCACATCTACAGCATCTGGCGCAAAATGCAGAAAAAACACCTCGCGTTTGACGAGCTGTTTGACGTTCGCGCGGTGCGCATCGTGGCCGAGCGTTTGCAGGATTGTTACGCCGCGCTGGGGATCGTCCATACCCACTATCGTCACCTGCCGGATGAATTCGATGACTACGTGGCCAACCCGAAACCCAACGGCTATCAGTCTATTCATACCGTGGTGCTGGGCCCGAGCGGCAAGACGGTGGAGATTCAAATTCGCACCCGGCAGATGCATGAAGATGCTGAGCTTGGCGTGGCTGCGCACTGGAAGTACAAAGAGGGGGCGGGAGCGGGCACCGGCGGTGGCCGTGGCTATGAGGACCGCATCGCCTGGCTGCGTAAGCTGATTGCCTGGCAGGAAGAGATGGCCGACTCTGGCGAAATGCTCGACGAAGTGCGCAGCCAGGTTTTCGACGACCGGGTGTATGTCTTTACGCCGAAAGGCGACGTGGTGGACCTGCCGGCGGGGTCGACGCCGCTCGACTTTGCCTACCATATTCACAGCGACGTCGGCCATCGCTGCATCGGCGCCAAAATTGGCGGCCGTATCGTGCCGTTCACCTATCAGCTGCAGATGGGCGATCAGATCGAAATTATTACCCAGAAGCAGCCGAACCCGAGCCGCGACTGGCTGAACCCTAACCTCGGCTACGTGACCACCAGTCGCGGACGCTCGAAGATCCACGCCTGGTTCCGTAAACAGGACCGCGACAAGAATATTCTCGCCGGTCGGCAGATCCTCGACGACGAGCTGGAGCATCTGGGCATCAGTCTTAAGGATGCGGAAAAACACCTGCTGCCGCGCTACAACTTCAACGAGCTCGATGAACTGCTGGCTGCCATTGGCGGCGGCGATATCCGTCTCAACCAGATGGTCAATTTCCTGCAGGCGCAGTTCAATAAACCGAGCGCCGCTGAGCAGGATGCGGCCGCGCTGAAGCAGCTGCAGCAGAAAACCTACGCCCCACAGAACCGCACCAAGGACAATGGCCGGGTGGTGGTGGAAGGGGTAGGCAACCTGATGCACCATATTGCCCGCTGCTGCCAGCCGATCCCGGGCGATGAGATCGTCGGCTTTATCACCCAGGGGCGCGGGATTTCCGTGCATCGCGCCGACTGCGATCAGCTGGCTGAACTGCAGTCGCATGCTCCGGAGCGCATCGTCGATGCGGTATGGGGTGAAAGCTACTCGGCGGGCTACTCGCTGGTGGTCAGGGTGGAGGCGAACGATCGCAGCGGTTTACTGCGCGATATCACCACCATCCTCGCCAATGAGAAGGTGAATGTGCTGGGTGTCGCCAGCCGCAGTGATACCCGTCAGCAGCTGGCAACCATCGATATGACCATTGAGATTTACAACCTGCAGGTGCTGGGCCGGGTGCTTGGTAAGCTCAACCAGGTGCCCGATGTCATTGACGCGCGCCGTCTGCACGGCGGTTAAGCCCTCTCCAGGCCAGGTCAATGAATGACCGCTGGGGCAATGGCTGCTGAAACTGCCGGCGTTGGCGGCCTCAAAATCGCTGAGACGTTCCCGGAAGGCAGGGGCAGCCCGCATGGATGCGGGCTGAGGGCCGTGTTTTGCAGGGACGCTGCCTCGGCCCGACCCGAAGCCTGCAGGGATAAGTCGAAGGCACCGCGCAGCGGCGATTTTGCTGGCCGGAGCCCGGGGGTACAGGGGGCGGCGTCGACTGGCCGCCCCCTGTGCGCTCCCTGTACCACAGGAGACATATGGCAGAACATTTACCGGGAGCGCAAAGTACGCTGGAGTCACACGTGAAAAACGCTTTTCCCGGGCTCAAAAGTTGCAAACCGATATCAATTTCTACCATTTTTTACATTTCCAGGATCCTCACATGACCCAAATCGACCGCCTGCTCGGCATTATGAAGCGCCTGCGCGACCCGGAAAACGGCTGCCCGTGGGATAAAGAGCAGACCTTTGCCACTATCGCCCCTTACACCCTTGAGGAGACCTACGAGGTCCTCGATGCTATCCAGCGGGAAGATTTTGACGACCTGCGCGGTGAGCTGGGCGATCTGCTGTTCCAGGTGGTGTTCTATGCGCAAATGGCGCAGGAAGAGGAACGCTTTAACTTTGACGATATCTGCGCTGCCATCAGCGATAAGCTGGAGCGTCGCCATCCCCATATTTTCGCTGATGCTACCGCAGGAAACAGCAGCGAAGTCCTGGCGCGCTGGGAGCAGATCAAAAGCGCGGAGCGGGCGGAAAAAGCCCAGCACTCGGCGCTGGACGATATACCCCATAGCCTGCCGGCGCTAATGCGCGCGCACAAAATTCAGCGCCGCTGCTCGGCGGTCGGTTTCGACTGGACCTCGCTGGGACCGGTGCTCGACAAGGTGCATGAAGAAATTGATGAAGTGATGCATGAAGCGCAGCAGGCGGTGGTGGATGAAGCAAAACTGGAAGAGGAAGTGGGCGATCTGCTGTTCGCCACGGTGAATTTATCCCGTCATTTAGGGGTCAAAGCCGAGGTGGCGCTGCAGAAAGCAAACCTCAAATTTGAGCGTCGCTTCCGCGAGGTCGAGCGCATTGTCGCCGCCCGCGGCCTGGAAATGACCGGCATCGACCTCGATACCATGGAAGAAGTGTGGCAGGAAGTAAAACGCCAGGAAACTGATCTCTAACGAGTTTTCGTGATCAAGCGCGATTTGTGTGATTTTATAAATAACAAGCGCTTGATTTACGTCAAAAACATTTCGCCAAAAGCGTCTATTTTCTCTTTCCGTTATGTCGTTGAAACACCATGTAGCCTGCCTCTTCGAGTTGTTCGAGTCGCAACACAGGTGCAACTTGAAGAACGAAGGGGAGGGGAAGAATGAAAGTTTGTGGCGTCACGCATGTTCGGGTATACTACTTTCCCGTCCTGGTTATTCCATCGTTTTACCCTAACTTCTCAGGTTCAGCATGACAACGAACTATATTTTTGTGACCGGCGGGGTCGTATCCTCTCTGGGTAAAGGCATTGCCGCAGCCTCCCTGGCAGCCATTCTTGAAGCCCGTGGTCTCAACGTGACCATCATGAAACTGGATCCGTATATCAACGTCGATCCGGGCACCATGAGCCCAATCCAGCATGGGGAAGTGTTCGTTACTGAAGACGGCGCAGAAACCGATCTGGACCTGGGCCACTATGAGCGTTTCATCCGTACCAAGATGACGCGTCGCAACAACTTCACCACCGGCCGTATCTACTCCGACGTACTGCGCAAAGAGCGCCGTGGCGACTATCTGGGTGCCACCGTTCAGGTTATTCCACACATCACCAACGCTATCAAAGAGCGCGTACTGGCGGGCGGCGAAGGCCATGACGTCGTACTGGTGGAAATCGGCGGTACCGTAGGCGATATCGAATCCCTGCCGTTCCTCGAAGCCATTCGTCAGATGGCGGTAGAGATCGGCCGCGAGCATACCCTGTTTATGCACCTGACCCTGGTGCCGTACATGGCCGCTGCGGGCGAAGTCAAAACCAAGCCGACCCAGCACTCCGTGAAAGAGCTGCTTTCCATCGGTATCCAGCCAGATATCCTGATCTGCCGCTCAGACCGCGCGGTTCCGGCCAACGAACGAGCCAAAATTGCTTTGTTCTGTAACGTTCCGGAAAAGGCTGTGATTTCTCTGAAAGACGTCGATTCCATTTATAAAATTCCGGGCCTGTTGAAATCTCAGGGGCTGGACGATTATATTTGTAAACGATTCAGCTTAACTTGTCCGGAAGCAAACCTGGCCGAATGGGAACAGGTAATCTATGAAGAAGCCAATCCGGCAGGCGAAGTCACCATTGGTATGGTCGGTAAGTACATTGAACTGCCGGATGCCTACAAGTCGGTGATTGAAGCGCTGAAACACGGTGGTCTGAAAAACCGCGTGACCGTCAACATCAAGCTGATCGATTCGCAGGATGTGGAAACGCGCGGCGTCGAAATCCTCAAGGATTTAGATGCTATCCTTATCCCGGGCGGCTTCGGCTACCGCGGTGTGGAAGGTAAGATCGCCACCGCGCGCTATGCGCGTGAGAACAATATTCCTTATCTGGGCATCTGCCTGGGTATGCAGGTTGCGCTGATTGAGTTCGCGCGCAACGTAGCGGGTATGGAAAACGCCAACTCGACGGAATTTGTGCCAGACTGTAAATACCCGGTTGTGGCCCTGATTACCGAATGGCGTGACGAAGATGGCAACGTTGAAGTCCGCTCCGAGAAGAGCGATCTGGGCGGCACCATGCGCCTGGGCGCACAGCAGTGCCAGCTGGATGATGAATCTCTGGTGCGCCAGCTGTACGGCGAGCCGACCATCACCGAGCGCCATCGTCACCGCTACGAAGTCAACAACATGTTGTTGAAACCGATTGAAGCTGCTGGTCTGCGCGTTGCGGGCCGTTCCGGGGATGATCAGTTGGTCGAGATCATCGAAGTGCCGAACCATCCGTGGTTTGTTGCCTGCCAGTTCCACCCGGAGTTTACTTCGACGCCGCGTGATGGGCACCCGCTGTTTGCTGGCTTTGTGAAAGCCGCGAGCGAGTACCAGAAGCGTCAGGCGAAGTAAAAGAGTTAGAACGGCAATGCACCCAACTGGGTGCATTGTTTGTCTGGAGTTTTAGTTTAACTTGTACTGAGGAAAACCTAATGTCCAAAATCGTTAAAGTCATCGGTCGTGAAATCATCGACTCCCGTGGTAACCCGACTGTTGAAGCCGAAGTACACCTGGAAGGTGGTTTCGTCGGTATGGCAGCTGCTCCGTCAGGTGCTTCTACTGGTTCCCGCGAAGCGCTGGAACTGCGCGATGGCGACAAATCCCGTTTTCTGGGTAAAGGCGTAACCAAAGCTGTTGCTGCGGTAAACGGCCCGATCGCTCAGGCAATCCTGGGCAAAGATGCTAAAGATCAGGCTGGCATCGACAAGATCATGATCGACCTGGACGGTACTGAAAACAAATCTAACTTCGGTGCGAACGCTATCCTGGCTGTTTCTCTGGCAAACGCCAAAGCAGCTGCAGCGTCCAAAGGCCTGCCGCTGTACGCGCACATCGCGGAACTGAACGGCACTCCGGGCAAATACTCCATGCCGGTTCCGATGATGAACATCATCAACGGTGGTGAGCACGCTGACAACAACGTCGACATCCAGGAATTCATGATTCAGCCGGTTGGCGCGCCGACCCTGAAAGAAGCCGTACGCATGGGTTCTGAAGTGTTCCATCACCTGGCGAAAGTGCTGAAGTCCAAAGGCATGAACACTGCCGTTGGTGACGAAGGCGGCTACGCGCCGAACCTGGGTTCTAACGCCGAAGCACTGGCTGTTATCGCTGAAGCGGTTAAAGCTGCTGGCTACGAGCTGGGCAAAGACATCACCCTGGCGATGGACTGCGCAGCATCTGAATTCTACAAAGACGGTAAATACGTTCTGGCTGGCGAAGGCAACAAAGCGTTCACCTCTGAAGAGTTCACTCACTTCCTGGAAGACCTGACCAAACAGTACCCGATCGTCTCCATCGAAGATGGCCTGGACGAATCTGACTGGGACGGTTTCGCATACCAGACCAAAGTACTGGGCGACAAAATCCAGCTGGTTGGTGACGACCTGTTCGTAACCAACACCAAGATCCTGAAAGAAGGCATCGAAAAAGGCATCGCTAACTCCATCCTGATCAAATTCAACCAGATCGGTTCTCTGACCGAAACTCTGGCTGCCATCAAGATGGCGAAAGACGCTGGCTACACCGCTGTCATCTCTCACCGTTCTGGCGAAACTGAAGACGCGACCATCGCTGACCTGGCTGTCGGTACCGCTGCAGGCCAGATCAAAACCGGTTCTATGAGCCGTTCTGACCGCGTTGCTAAATACAACCAGCTGATTCGTATCGAAGAAGCGCTGGGTGAGCAAGCGCCGTTCAACGGTCGTAAAGAGATCAAAGGCCAGGCATAATCCTGTCTTTGTGAAATAATAATGCCAGCCTCAGGGCTGGCATTTTTTTACCTCGTCGGCGATTATTTAAAATCGACGGCCATTTGCTGGGGGATCGACAGCCCGCGAGTGGTCTCCACGCAGCGGTCGATGTAATCCGTAAAACGCGGTGGTTTTGGCATTCCCATGCTCAACAGCTTGTCGTTACTAAAGCGCACATTCAACGTAGCGAACGCGCCATATAAGCGCATGGCTTTCAGCATCAGACGTTCATTGCATGGCCCAAATATCCCTTTCAGTTCACGACGCATTTTGACCAGCGTGTCATAGCTGACCTGGGCGTACTTATCCCCCACCGGGGCCTGTTCGAGGGCCTGAGCCATCGCCCGGTCGATTTCGGCAAACTTCACGCTATTCTCCTCCCCGGCAGAGATGTGCACCACTTCGCCGTGAGCCAGCGGCTGGTTAAGCAGCATCAGCAGGGCATCAGCGCAGTAGTCCACCGGGATGACATCGATTCGGTCCTCCATGGAACATAAAAATTTCTGCAGCATCAGCCCCATGCTGAACACCCAGAAAATACTGCTGGAAGGCCGGCAGCCGTGATGGGTATGACCCACCACGATAGAAGGGCGGGCAATGACCAGCGGCAGTGTAGGGCAATGCTGCTGCATCAACTGCTCGATGGTTGATTTCGAGTGGGTGTATTCCACCAGGTGCTCAGCGCGTTCCCGAAACTCCGCGCTTTCGGCGACCAGTGAATCCGGCTCAGGCGAACATGACATCGCTGTGCCGACGTGCAGAAAACGCTGCAGACCCTCAACCTGCGCCATCCGTTGCGCCAGGCGCAGCGTACCCTCAACGTTAACCTTCCAGATGAGCGGGTTGCTGCCAAACGAGGCGACAGCGGCGCAGTTGAGGACATGCGTCACCTGATCGAGGCGCGGATCGTTAAGAAAATGCTCCGGAGAAGCGAGATCGCCCAGCAGGATATGCTGCGGGTGAAGCATCGCCAGCTTCTCCTCGGCGATGTTGAACTTACGCATGTTCTCTTTGACCCGTTCGAGGCCTGCCTCGGGGCTATCAGCACGCACGAGCAGTAGCAGATCTAACCGGGTTTCCTGATGGAGTATTTTCTCTAACGCGGCACCGCCCAGAAACCCCGTAACGCCGGTAATTAATAATGTGGTCATAAACGCTATCTCATTATGGTTGGTCTGCGGGATTCTAGGCGGGCAAAAGTAAACGACGATTAAATAAAGAAGGGGCCCGATCAGGGATTTATTAAGACCAGTTTAAGGTTATTATCACCGGCGGATTGAATTGGACTCGCAGATCGGCCAGATAATTCACTCTTTCATGTATCAGTTTGTACATCACTGTATTTTAAGGTTTTTTATTTTGCTGTCTGGACCTTTTATTTTATCCTGAATGACAGGAATAACATTTTCTGTTACACATTTTCAGTCCACGTGTCAGAATATTAATTATTTTAATTCTTATCATGCTAATAAATTAAGCCAAAAGAAAAGATTGTTTCTTTAATCAATAATATTATTCCCGACACGGATATTGACGAAGGGGTAAAAAAGGGATCGCAGCGCAGGACAAGACCTGTGCGCTGAAATCTGCGATAATGGACGTTTATGACCCTAAACAGAGATGACTATGCAGTACCCGATTAACGAGATGTTCCAGACCCTGCAAGGCGAGGGTTACTTCACCGGCGTGCCTGCCATTTTTATTCGTCTGCAGGGATGCCCGGTAGGATGCGCGTGGTGCGACACTAAGCATACCTGGGACAAGCTGGCCGATCGGGAAGTGTCGTTGTTCAGCATCCTGGCGAAAACCAAAGAGAGCGATAAGTGGGGGCCGGCAAGCAGCGAGGATCTGCTGGCGATTATTGGGCGCCAGGGGTGGACTGCCCGCCACGTGGTCATTACCGGCGGTGAACCCTGCATTCATGATTTAACGCCGTTAACCTCGCTTCTGGAACAAAACGGCTTTAGCTGTCAGATTGAAACCAGCGGCACCCATGAAGTGCGCTGCAGCCACAACACCTGGGTGACGGTATCCCCGAAGGTTAATATGCGTGGCGGGTATGATGTGCTGTCGCAGGCTCTGCAGCGGGCGGATGAGATCAAGCATCCGGTAGGGCGCGTCCGCGACATCGAAGCGCTGGACGAACTGCTGGAAACGCTGAGCGATGACAAACCACGGATCATCGCCCTGCAGCCGATCAGTCAGAAAGAAGACGCGACGCGCCTGTGTATCGACACCTGCATCGCCCGCAACTGGCGCCTGTCCATGCAGACGCACAAGTATTTGAATATTGCCTGAAAAAAAGCCCGGCAGCGTACTGACCGGGCTTTTTTTCGCTTACTCGCCGCGATAGACGCAGCCAGCGGTGCAGGTCTCTTTGACCATCACGGCGCTCAGCAGCGGTACCCGCGGTTTCATCTCATCCCAGATCCATTTCGCCAGCACTTCGCTGGTGGGGTTTTCCAGACCGGGGATATCGTTCAGATAATAGTGGTCCAGGCGATCGTATGTCGGCTTGAAGGCGGCCTTCAGCTCGGCAAAATCCATGATCCACCCGGTATGGGGATCGACTTCACCGGTGATCTCCAGACGCACCATAAAGGAGTGGCCATGCAGGCGACCGCATTTGTGCCCTTCCGGGACGTGCGGCAGGTGGTGGGCGGCTTCGAAGGTGAAATCTTTAAACAGCGTGGTGGACATCATTGACTCTCAACAGGACGAAAAAAACCGCCGTAGGGTACCGGAAAGCACATTTTTTCGCATTAACTAAAACGGCCCTGAACAGAAAATGGACACATTTATCTGGGTTATCTGAATTAAATGGTTATATTTCATGTGGTTATTTAATCGATTTTGTTGTTAATAACTACAACTAAAACAGGTTAGTCCATTTGGTTATTTATTATTTCCATCCCTTCTTTAATTGTTACTATCAGCACCGTTACCCTTCTATTCTCTTCTGTTTTTGTCGCGCTGACAGGGCGCGAACAACAGCTTTGCTTACTGGAACAAACGACGCATGACGACACAGGCCACACCTTCCAACTTGCTGCCGCTCAACCCGGAGCAACTGGCGCGCCTTCAGGCGGCCACCACTGACTTCACGCCCACTCAGCTTGCCTGGGTGTCTGGCTATTTCTGGGGCGTGCTGAATCAGCAGTCCGGCGCGGCTGTGGCCGTTCCTGCCCAGGCCGCTGAGGTGCCCTCGATCACGCTGATTTCCGCCTCGCAAACCGGCAATGCCCGCCGCGTCGCCGAAGCGCTGCGCGACGATCTGCTGGCAGCGAAGCTGAACGTGAAGCTGGTGAATGCAGGCGATTATAAATTCAAACAAATTGCTGCGGAAAAACTGCTGGTGGTCGTGACGTCCACCCAGGGGGAAGGTGAGCCGCCGGAAGAAGCGGTCGCATTGCATAAGTTCCTGTTCTCGAAAAAAGCGCCGAAGCTGGACGGGACCGCGTTCGCTGTCTTTGGCCTCGGCGATACTTCTTATGAATTCTTCTGCCAGTCTGGCAAAGATTTCGACAGCAAGCTGGCCGAGCTCGGCGCGGAACGCCTGCTCGATCGCGTCGATGCCGACGTCGAATATCAGACCGCGGCTGCGGAATGGCGCGCGCGCGTCGTTGAGGTGCTGAAAGCCCGTGCGCCAGTTGCCGCGCCCGCCCAGCTGGCCACCAGCGGCGCGGTGAACGACATCCATACCAGCCCGTACACCAAAGAGGCTCCGCTGTCGGCGACCTTGTCGGTCAACCAGAAAATCACTGGCCGCGATTCCGAAAAAGATGTGCGCCATATCGAAATTGACCTCGGTGATTCCGGTCTGCGCTATCAGCCGGGCGACGCGCTGGGCGTCTGGTATCAAAACGATCCTCAACTGGTCAAAGAGCTGGTGGAGCTGCTGTGGCTGAAAGGTGACGAGCCGGTAACCGTTGATGGCAAAACTCTGCCGCTGGCGGAAGCGCTGGAGTGGCATTTTGAGCTGACGGTTAACACCGCGACTATCGTCGAAAACTACGCCACCCTGACCCGCAGCGAATCGCTGCTGCCGCTGGTGGGCGATAAAGCTCAGCTGCAGCAGTATGCTGCTGCGACGCCGATTGTCGATATGGTCCGTTTCTCGCCGGCACAGCTGGACGCCGAGGCGTTAATCGGTCTGCTGCGTCCGCTGACGCCGCGCCTGTACTCCATTGCCTCCTCACAGGCGGAAGTGGAGAGCGAAGTGCATGTCACCGTGGGCGTGGTGCGCTATGAAATAGAAGGCCGCGCCCGGGCTGGCGGTGCCTCCAGCTTCCTCGCCGACCGTGTGGAAGAAGATGGCGAAGTCCGCGTCTTTATTGAACACAATGACAACTTCCGTCTGCCGGCTAACCCGGAGACGCCGGTGATCATGATTGGCCCGGGCACCGGCATTGCGCCGTTCCGCGCCTTTATGCAGCAGCGCGCAGCGGACGGGGCGCAAGGCAAGAACTGGTTATTCTTCGGCAACCCGCACTTCACTGAAGATTTCCTCTATCAGGTGGAGTGGCAGAGCTATGTGAAGGAAGGTCTGCTGACCCGTATCGATCTGGCCTGGTCCCGCGATCAACAACAAAAAGTCTACGTGCAGGACAAACTGCGCGAGCAGGGAGCCGAGCTGTGGCGCTGGATCAATGATGGCGCCCACATTTATGTCTGCGGCGACGCCAATCGTATGGCGAAAGACGTGGAGCATACGTTATTGGAAGTGATTGCCGAATACGGCGCGATGGACGCCGAAGCGGCGGACGAATTTTTAAGTGAGCTGCGCGTTGAGCGCCGTTATCAGCGAGATGTCTACTAATGAGCGAAAAACATCCGGGGCCTTTAGTGGTCGAAGGTAAACTGACCGATGCCGAGCGCATGAAGCTTGAGAGCAACTACCTGCGCGGCACCATTGCGGAAGATTTAAACGACGGTCTGACCGGCGGTTTTAAAGGCGATAACTTCCTGCTGATCCGTTTCCACGGCATGTACCAGCAGGACGATCGCGATATCCGCGCGGAACGCGCCGCCCAGAAGCTGGAGCCGCGCCATGCGATGCTGCTGCGCTGCCGTCTGCCGGGCGGGGTGATCACCACCACCCAGTGGAAGGCGATCGATAAGTTTGCCGCGGACAACACCATTTACGGCAGTATTCGTCTGACCAACCGGCAGACGTTCCAGTTCCACGGCATTCTGAAAAAGAACGTGAAACCGGTGCATCAGATGCTGCACTCGGTGGGGCTGGACGCGCTGGCCACCGCCAACGATATGAACCGTAATGTGCTGTGCACCTCCAACCCGTACGAGTCGCAGCTGCACGCTGAGGCCTACGAGTGGGCGAAAAAGATCTCCGAGCATCTGCTGCCGCGTACCCGCGCTTATGCCGAGATCTGGCTGGATCAGAAAAAGGTCGCCACTACTGACGAAGAGCCGATCCTCGGTCAGACCTATCTGCCGCGTAAGTTTAAAACCACGGTGGTGATCCCGCCGCAGAACGATATCGATCTGCACGCTAACGACATGAACTTCGTGGCGATTGCCGAAAATGGCAAGCTGGTGGGCTTTAACCTGCTGGTGGGCGGCGGTCTCTCTATCGAACACGGCAACAAGAAAACCTACGCCCGTACGGCGAGCGAATTCGGTTATCTGCCGCTGGAGCATACTCTGGCGGTGGCGGAAGCGGTCGTGACTACCCAGCGCGACTGGGGCAACCGTACCGACCGTAAGAATGCGAAAACCAAGTACACCCTTGAGCGCGTTGGCGTCGAAACCTTCAAGGCGGAAGTGGAGCGCCGGGCCGGCATTAAGTTTGAGCCGATCCGCCCGTATGAATTCACCGGCCGCGGCGACCGCATCGGCTGGGTGAAGGGGATTGATGACAAATGGCACCTGACGCTGTTTATTGAAAACGGCCGCATTCTCGATTATCCGGGTCGTCCGCTGAAGACTGGCCTGCTGGAGATTGCTAAGATCCATAAAGGCGAATTCCGCATCACTGCCAACCAGAACCTGATCGTTGCCAGCGTACCGGAAGATCAGAAGGCGCGGATCGAGAAGCTGGCGCGGGATCATGGTCTGATGAATGCCGTTACTCCGCAGCGCGAAAACTCGATGGCCTGCGTCTCCTTCCCGACCTGCCCGTTGGCAATGGCGGAAGCTGAACGTTTCCTGCCGTCGTTTATCGACAAGGTGGAAGGGGTGATGAACAAGCACGGCGTGAGCGATGAGCATATCGTCACCCGCGTCACCGGCTGCCCGAACGGCTGCGGTCGTGCGATGCTGGCGGAAGTGGGGCTGGTGGGCAAAGCGCCGGGGCGCTACAACCTGCACCTTGGCGGTAACCGCAGCGGCACCCGCATCCCGCGGATGTACCGTGAGAATATTACCGAGTCGGAAATTCTCGACTCGCTAGACGAACTGGTAGGGCGCTGGGCGAAAGAGCGCGAAGCGGGTGAAGGCTTCGGCGACTTTACGGTGCGTGCGGGCATCATTCGCCCGGTGCTCGACCCAGCCCGCGATTTCTGGGAATAACATCCTGGTGCCCGGTGGCGCGTAGCGACCCGGGCCTGTAAAACCCGTAGGCCGGGCAAACGCAGTGCCGCCCGGTAAAACAGGCAAACGAGGTTTATATGTCCGTACTCGATCTAAACGCGCTTAATGCATTGCCGAAAGTGGAACGTATCCTGGCGCTGGCGGAGACCAATGCGAAGCTGGAGAAGCTCAGCGCCGAAGAACGCGTAGCGTGGGCGCTGGAAAATCTGCCTGGCGAGTATGCTTTATCTTCCAGCTTTGGCATTCAGGCGGCGGTGAGTCTGCACCTGGTGAATCAGCTGCGCCCGGATATTCCGGTGATCCTCACCGATACCGGCTATCTGTTTCCGGAAACCTATCAGTTTATCGATGAGTTAACCGACAAGCTCAAGCTGAACCTGAAGGTCTATCGGGCGCAGGAGAGCGCCGCCTGGCAGGAGGCGCGTTACGGTAAGCTGTGGGAGCAGGGCGTTGAGGGCATTGAGAAATACAATGAGATCAACAAAGTCGAGCCGATGAACCGGGCGCTGAAAGAGCTCAATACCCAGACCTGGTTCGCTGGTCTGCGCCGCGAGCAGTCCGGTAGCCGGGCGACCTTACCGGTGCTGGCTATCCAGCGCGGGGTGTTCAAGGTGCTGCCGATTATCGACTGGGATAACCGGACGGTGTATCAGTACCTGCAAAAGCACGGGCTGAAATACCACCCGCTGTGGGATCAGGGCTATCTGTCGGTAGGCGATACCCACACCACGCGCAAATGGGAGCCGGGCATGGCAGAAGAAGAGACCCGGTTCTTCGGGCTTAAACGCGAGTGCGGATTGCACGAGGGTTAAGTTTCTCTAACCAGCATGACAGATGACATTCTGCTCATGCTGGTTCTCCTATCCGTTACCTAATCCACTTTGTTTACTGTAATAGCTCGCTTCGCCGTCTGACGAAACCAGTAGTACTTGACCTGCGGGGCGACGTTGTGCCTTGCGGAATTGTTCAAGTGATTCAGCATCGGGCAGGCTAAATTCACCTGCATGCTTTTTCCACCATGAGAGGCGAACCGACAGTCTGCTCATTTCCCAGCGGAAATCGCCTTCGGCGACTATGGGATGCAATTCCCCTTCACCATCTTGCCAGGCAAGGTAGACATCCAGGCTTTCTTCACCCAGACGAGTCGAAAATTCTCTGTCGTTATCCCATAAAAAATCACTGGCCTCTCGAGCGTAGCCAACATCGTGACGTAATAGATTTTGCGCAGCAACCGATCGTTGACTGAGAACGTTGCCGAAAGCGACATCAGATAAGGTTTGCAGCTCTGGTGGGGCAGCTATCGTCTGCTCATAAACACCATCAACTAGCTTTCTGGCGTTATCCGGCATGCTGATTTCACCATACTGACGCAGCAACGACTGGGTACGCCACAGGCAGGCATGGTCGAGATAAACATAACCTGTACCTCGTAGTTCCTGTCCCAACCAGCCCGCTGCTGCTTGTTCCTGCCATTCAGGGGCCAGAATATGTAATATTGGAGGTTGGCGCCCATCAGGAAGAGCGGGTTTGCGTTGCCCGTCAGCATCGCGGATATGGCGTTGTAGACGACCTGCGCGTTGAATCAATAAATCCACTGGTGCCAGATCGGAGATCATCCAGTCAAAATCCAGATCAAGACTCTGTTCGACGACCTGTGTTGCGATTAATACTTTTCCTTTTCGTGCAGTAGCGGGAGCATGGTTGCCGAACCAGCTCAGCGTTTTATCTTCAATGGCAATGCGGTCAGCGAAAGCAAAGCGGCTGTGAAAGAGCACTATATCCTGTTCTGGCACCCGCCCATCGCTGCGCAACTGCTGGAAAATCTCTCGTGCCTCGTCAACCGTATTACGGATCCAGCAAACACACTGTCCGGCTGCAACAACGCGATAAATAAGCTCCAGTGCTTCCCGGCGCTGCTGTATCCAGTTAACGGTTACGGTACGCTGGACTTCTGGTCGGGTGGTTAGCGGTTGTTCCAGCAGGCCTGCCGACGAGAGGTGGCTGAGCCATGGATAACCAGCATCGACGTTGGGGATAACAACCGAACTACCGGCGCCATGACTGAACGCATTAAGTAGCTTTTCACGTAAGGTGGCGGGTAGTGTGGCGCTCAGTATGATGGCGCTCCCTCCCTGGGCGGCATGGAAACTGAGCAATCCTTCCATTAATTTCACCATGTAACCATCATAGGCATGAACCTCATCCAGCAGCAGGATTTTATCGCGCATGCCAAGTAAACGAAGCGACTGATGGCGAAATGGCATCACCGCCATTAAAAGCTGATCGAGAGTACCGACACCAACTTCAGCGAGTAGCGCTTTTTTGCGGGAATCAGCGAACCAGATGTGGCATTCACTGGCGGCGTTGCGATCGTCTTGCGCGTAATCTTCTGCCGTCTCATTGACTGGCTGCCAGATGGATTGCCGGAAAGTTTCTGACATTTCTCTTCCGCCATGAGCCAGTATAAGCGACGGCCTGGCATCATCGGCGAACAGCGCACGGTAAGCCGCCGACAAGCGTTTATACATAGCATTCGCGGTTGCCATGGTCGGCAGTCCAACGTAAAGTCCATGGCCTTTACCTGCAGACATTAAACGATGAGTCAGAATCAGTGCAGCTTCTGTTTTACCAGCTCCGGTTACGTCTTCCAGAATAATGAGTTGCGGACCTGGCGATGAGATATCCAGAGTATTAGCTCGCTGCTGGAGCGGAGTGAGCGTATGGATAAAGGGAAACAGAGCTTGATGATTATGATAAAAGCTGTGTGGTGATAATGGTGGAATGGTGAGGATGGCCTGTTGCGCCTTTTCGCAGGCGAGAGGCCAATAATCTTGCAAAGGCATCGCATTGTTGACGGCGGGAAATTGAGTTTCATCTGATCCCATCCAGTCAGTGAGGGTGACAAGACCGGCAAAGAACCAGCTATGGCGCTTTAAACTTTTCCGTCCGGCCTTGGTTTTCCAGACTGAAGGCAACGTAAAAGGAAACAACTGGCTTAGCGTTTCAAGATAATGCGTGGCGGCGATGATATCCTCATCGGTAAATGCCAGTGCACTGCTATTTTGCAGGGTGTCGGGTGGAATGCCATGATGACCAGTGCTTATCTGCATCCAGATGTTTAAGGCACTGGTGAAACTACCACGGTTTTCGGGATCAATACCGGCAATGATGTCGTTACTTCCTTCCTGCCAGGCGTCGCTAATTTTTTCCCATAAATAGAAGCCTAACGTATCGTGCCGCTCAAATGCAGCAATTGTGCTCACAGGTGGAACCAGTGGCGTATCGGGGAATGAGGCATATCTTTGAAAGCCTCTGGCGAATTTGCCGATATCATGGCTGGCAAGCAACCATATCATCCATCTTTCAGCATCCTTACCGATAATATTACATTCCTCCAAAATATCTCTGGAATTAAAATGATTGTTTTTTATTATGTAATATCCACAGGCGGCCACATCCAGACAATGATAGGCCAGTAGATGATAAGGCTTTATTTTTGTGGAAGTTACTTTACAAGTTTTTCCCCAATAACGAAGATAATTGATATATCTCATAAATGTCCTCATTTTTGTAGCGAGGAAAATATAACGACGTTAATCTTAGTGCGAGATAGTAAGAACAGACCAGATGTTTTTTACCTTTAACGCAAGAGGGTTATCCCCGCTAGCGCGGGGAACGGGTTGCATTTTAGCTTCGGCTACATGGCCTATTGCGGTTCATCCTCATTGAAATGAGGAACGTAGCAATTTTAGCAGGACTACAGAAAATGTACATCGAGGTTATGGCTAAATAGCTTATTGCTTTTTTACCGTTGCGTTCAACTTCTAAACCCACTACGATGGAGTTCAACAGGGGAAGCCTTTGGCACTCCAGCAATGGAGCCCCCCTGGATAGGAGGGCATCCATTGCCGAAGCGACGTAGCACTTGCATTCTAAACGGACGTCCTGGTCGCCAGCAACTAAAAACGGTACCTGTATGGTGATTACCTTTACGCTTAATCATGCAGAAATGATGATGTTTTTAGCTTTACTCTGTTCAGCATTGAAGCGTTAATGTCCGGTAGGCTCCGAAAGGAGCCTACTTTATAGGTATTTTGTTTAGTTGGTGGTTCAGCCTCGCTCCAGTTTTACAGGAGTCACTCAATGGATTTAACCAGGGAAAAATGGCTTCCCGTCGTCTTATACAGCGGCAAGCATACAAAAATCGCGTTAACTGAACTTATTGATAATCAAATTCGTGATGTAGCCTATCCACGATCCGATTTTCAGGGGGCTGCATGGCAAATGCTCATCGGCATTCTACAGTGCACTATCGTGCCAGAGGATAAAGATGACTGGGAGGATATTTGGAACGAAGGTATCGAACCTGAACGCTGGGAGGAAGCACTCCAGGCATTGTCTCCCGTTCTCCAATTTGGTGAGCAAAAGCCCTCGTTCCTGCAAAGTTTTGATCCTCTGGATAGCGAATATGGTTCCATTGCCGGATTGTTAATTGATGCACCCGGCGGTAACACGCTTAAGCTCAATAAAGATCATTTTGTTAAACGTGGTCAAGTTGAACATATCTGCCCGGACTGCGCCGCGATAGCATTATTTACGATTCAGACCAATTCCCCTGCCGGTGGGGCGGGTTATCGGGTAGGGATGCGCGGCGGCGGGCCGCTTACTACGCTGGTTGTACCAAAAGAGGAAGATAAATATCCTCTCTGGCAAAAACTTTGGCTCAACGTTTTGCCGCTGGCGCAGAAACCTACCCCTGCACAACATGCGCTTATTTTCCCCTGGCTTGCACCAACTAAAACCAGCGATAAGGCCGGAAATGTCGTGACGCCTGAAAATGCCCATCCGTTACAGGCGTACTGGGGAATGCCGCGGCGAATCGAATTGGATTTCACTAAAACCGTGGCCGGCGTTTGTAATTTATGTGGAGACAGTCATCCGTCGCTACTATTGCAAATGCGCAGTAAAAACTATGGTGTTCAATATGATAGCTGGCTCCATCCCTTCTCACCTTATCGGCAGGCATTGAAAGATCCCTCTGCGCCTTGGCTGGCTCTGAAGGGGCAGCCTGGCGGATTAAATTATAAAGACTGGCTCGGGTTGCTCATGAAACGCGAGGATAAATTTAACCGAATGCAACCTGCAAAGGTGGTTCTGGCTGCCGGGCGGCGTAAAAAATTGGGCCTGTGGTGTTTTGCTTGGGATATGGATAATGCGAAAGCTCGCTGCTGGTATCAGCATCGTATTCCTTTGATCCGTGTTGCTCATGAAGAGCAATTTATTGCCGTCCTCAATAACGTATTGGTATTCGCATCGGAAGCGCTGTCGCTGCTGAGATACGCGTTTAAAAGCGCTAAGTTTGATACGCCAAAAGAAGCCAAAATGGATTTCAGTATGGTGGATATTGCGTTCTGGCAGGAAACTGAACCCGCTTTTCGGCAGCTTCTCGACGCACTGGAGCAGGATCCGTTACGCCAGGATGCCCCTTCCCGTCATGCATTGCGTCAGTGGGATCGGGAACTCCTTCGGTATCTCTTACAGGTATTTGACCGTGATGCTCTAACCGATCCTGATAGTCCCGACGACATTCTGTTGCGCCAGCTTGCGGCTCGACGAGAACTTGAGAGCAGCTACCGTAAACACAAAGCGCGCAAGGAAATCTTGATGCTTGCCGAGGAACCAAAGGAGACTCTATGAACAGTCATACTGCAATGTTGTGCAAAATCACGCACCCTGATGCACAGAAAGCATTGCTGGAATGGTTTGCCATCCTGTCTGAACGCTATGAGCGCCGGGACGATAAGCGAATCAACGGCCGGGCCTGGCGTGCGGAGCTGAAAAAAATGACCCCGCCATATGGGGTGATGATGTGTGAAGCTTATGGCGTGCTTCGCCAGGCCCTGCTTAAATATATTCCCTTACAGCCTGTTGATGAAATGGCTCTGGCGCTGTTTATCAGCGTCGCTGCGCATATTAAAAGTCATAAAGAAAAAGCCAGTTTTGCCGCGCAATTGGGAGAGAAGCTAAATGGATCAACGGCATGTGTTTCTGCTCTGCGCTTTGAACGTTTGCAAAAGGCGGCCGATCCGGAAACTTTCTGTCAGTTGCTAATTCAGGTGGTGAATATTCGTGGGGCGGAAGGAGTGAATGTCTTGTCTCTGGCCGACAGTATTTTCCTGTGGATGGAAGAATGGCAACGTCGTGAAAATCATGAGCCAGAATACCGAGATCCCTTTAAGCGAAACCGCATCCGCTGGGCTAACGAATATCTTTCAACATCCTATGGCAAATAAGTAACTTAGAGGGATTTAATAATGACCACTTTTATTCAGTTGCACTTATTAACGGCATATGCACCCGCTAACCTTAACCGTGACGATTCCGGCAGGCCTAAAACGGCATTTATGGGCGGTGTAGAGCGCCTGCGAGTGTCGTCACAAAGCCTAAAACGTGCCTGGCGCGTTTCGGAAACGTTTGAAGAAGCAATGGATGGTTTCATCGGTAAGCGCACTCGTCGAATTGGAGTGGACTATGTCTATCGTCCAATGATTGCTGCAGATACTGCAGCTAAAGTCGCAAAAAGCGCGGCAGAGAAAATCGCTGAGCAGTTCGGTAAATTGAAAAATGACAAAAATGCGAATGATGAAAAAAATCTAGAGATTGAGCAGATCGTCCACGTCAGCAGTCATGAAATTCATTTGATTGAGCAATTGGTTAAAACTCTGATCGCTGAACAGCGTATACCGACCGATGAAGAGGTTAAATTACTGCGTAATGAACAGCGTAGCGTGGACATGGCATTGTTTGGCCGTATGCTGGCATCATCACCTGAGTTTAACGTTGAGGCCGCATGCCAAGTTTCTCATGCGCTGGGTGTGAGTGCCGTGACCATTGAGTCTGATTTCTTTACTGCTGTAGATGACCTCAATAATAAAGAAGATGCCGGTTCTGCTCATATGGGGGAACAGGGGTTTGCCTCAGCGCTTTTCTATACCTATCTCTGCATCAGCCGGGATTTGTTGGTAGAAAACCTCGGTGGTAATGAGGAACTAGCGAAACGCGCCATTGCGGCGCTCACCGAAACAGCACTAACTGTTTCACCAACGGGCAAGCAAAACAGCTTTGCCTCTCGCGCTTATGCTACTTATGCGCTGGCCGAAATCGGGAAAAAACAACCGCGAGCGTTGGCCGCGGCATTTTTCCAGCCCGTACGCGATACCGATCAGATACCGGCGGCGATTGCTCGCTTAAAACAGCAGCGTGATAGCTTCGATCGGGTCTATGGCAACTGTACTGACGCTTATCAAGAACTGAACGTTCAGGAAGGCATCGGATCGCTGGCGGAATTACTGGCCTTTGTCAGCCAGTAAGGATGAATGATGAAGGAATATCTGGTTTTTCAGCTCTATGCGCCACTGGCATCATGGGGAGAAGAAGCGTCAGGTGAGATCCGCCACTCTGCGGCAGTACCTACGCGATCGGCATTATTAGGATTGGTTGCCGCCGCGCTTGGGATACGCCGCGATGAAGAAGAACGGTTAAATACATTTAACCAACACTATCATTTGGCAGTGCATGCGCTAGCCTCGCAAGAGCGCTGGCTACGGGATTATCATACGGTTAGTGCGCCACGAGAAAATAAAAAGTATCGTTACTTCACGCGACGGGATGAACTGACTCTCGCGCCCGATGAAATCGGCACCCTGATTTCGCAGCGTGAATATCGTTGCGATGGTTACTGGCACGTGGCGTTAAGTGCTACCGCTGGTGCTCCGTATGCGTTGACGGCGTTGCGTGAAGCACTGCTGACACCTTATTTTCCGCTTTATCTCGGAAGAAAGTCTTGTCCGTTAGCCTTGCCGCTGGCGCCCCGATTAATGACTGGTACGTTAAAAGAGATATTCATTCTTGCTGCTCAGGAAATGTCCGCCGCGGAATTAAATGGGTTTACCTCGAAAGAGGGTATTTGCTACTGGGACGATCCCGATGAAAAGAGTCTGCAATGGCAGCAGAAAATCCATAGCCATAATAACCCACTCAGCCGCCAGCGTTGGCAGTTCGGCAGCTATATCCGCTTTAGCGGTCTGTTGCAAGGGAGGGCGTGATGTACTTGTCTCGTGTCCAGCTTCTGTTCAAAAACCTTCGTCCTGAAATGTTGAAAAAATGGGAATCAGCCAGGCCTTATGCTAGTCATCAGTGGCTTTGGCAGCTTTTTCCACAACAAACGGCACGTCAGTTCTTGTTTCGTCAGGAAGCGCAAGGCTGCTTTTTTGTGCTCTCGACAACGCCGCCACTGTCCCAGCATTCTCTGTTTGTGATTGAAACTAAACCATTTAATCCACAACTGACGGAGGGCTTGATACTGGATTTTCAGCTACGGGCTAACCCGGTGATTACCCGAGATGGTAAACGCAGCGATGTGATGATGGATGCCAAATACCATGCAAAAGCAAGCGGCGTTGTAAAAGAACGCTGGTGGGAGGTACAACAACAGGCTGCTCAGGCGTGGCTGGAGAGGCAAGGGCAGCAGCATGGTTTTCGGTTGCTTGAGCCAGAGGCAGATGCTTTGGCTTTGTGGGCAGGTGAGGAATACAGGGAAATGCAGACGCGCTGTGGCTGTGTGCAAGCGTATCAACAGCATCGTTTTGTTCGCCATAATCGGGAAGAACCGATCACATACAGCAGTGTGGATTTTTGCGGAACACTTTGTGTAACAGACGTTCCGCTTTTCTCCCAGGTGCTGTTCTCTGGCTTAGGTAAGAGTAAAGCGTTGGGTTGTGGGATGCTGATGGTAAAAAGGAAGCGCTAATGAGCTGGCTGCCGTTAAATCCGATCCCGCTTAAAGATCGTGTATCGATGATCTTTCTCCAGTATGGGCAAGTTGATGTTATCGATGGGGCATTCGTTTTAATCGATAAAACCGGCGTCCGTACACATATTCCTGTCGGATCGGTGGCCTGTCTGATGTTGGAACCGGGGACGCGTGTTTCTCATGCCGCTGTAAGGCTGGCGGCGACAGTGGGCACGTTGCTGGTATGGGTTGGTGAAGCGGGTGTCCGTCTCTATGCCTCTGGGCAACCAGGTGGCGCCCGTGCCGATAAATTGCTCTATCAGGCAAAGCTGGCCTTAGATGATGAGCTCCGTCTGAAAGTAGTGCGTAGAATGTTCGAGTTGCGTTTTGGTGAGCCAGCGCCAAGCCGACGTTCTGTCGAACAGTTACGCGGCATTGAAGGGAGTCGTGTGCGGGCGACTTACGCATTATTGGCGAAACAGTATGGCGTAAAGTGGCAGGGACGCCGCTACGATCCGAAGGACTGGGAGAAAGGGGATACGGTCAACCAGTGTATTAGTTCGGCGACGGCCTGCCTGTATGGTGTGACGGAAGCGGCAATACTTGCTGCTGGATACGCGCCAGCGATAGGCTTTGTACATACGGGTAAACCACTTTCTTTTGTTTACGATATTGCCGATATCATCAAGTTTGATACCGTCGTGCCAAAAGCATTCGAGATTGCGCGGCGTAATCCAGCCGATCCCGATCGCGAAGTCCGGCTAGCCTGCAGGGATATTTTCCGCAGTAGCAAAATGCTGGCGAAATTAATTCCGCTTATTGACGATGTTCTTGCGGCAGGCGAAATTCAGCCACCCCCACCACCTGAAGATGCACATCCTGTAGCTATCCCACTCCCTGTCTCTTTAGGTGATGCAGGCCATCGGAGTCGTTAACGATGAGTATGTTGGTTGTGGTGACAGAGAATGTCCCTCCGCGACTCCGTGGACGGTTAGCCGTCTGGTTGCTGGAGATTCGCGCTGGTGTGTATGTTGGGGACATCTCAACAAAGACACGAGAAATGATATGGCAACAGGTTTCCGTTCTGGCAGAAGAGGGGAATGTTGTTATGGCTTGGGCGACGAATACCGAATCCGGATTTGAGTTTCAGACATATGGTGTGAATAGACGTATTCCGGTGGATTTGGATGGACTGCGGTTAGTATCTTTCCTTCCTGTTTTAAAACAATGAGTTATATGCTCTTTAATAATGTAAAATTGTTTCTTAATTGTTGGTGAATTGTTTTTCAGTTAAAAGCTATTGATATTGAAGTCTATTTTTTTAGTGTGTTCCCCGCGCCAGCGGGGATAAACCGTTGGTGATGCGGTACTGAATAAATCAGGTGAGGTGTTCCCCGCGCCAGCGGGGATAAACCGTTTCGGATGAACTGGGCGGCGACTTGCGGGACGTGTTCCCCGCGCCAGCGGGGATAAACCGCGGTTATTAACTTTGCCCGCGAGCAGGCCAAGGTGTTCCCCGCGCCAGCGGGGATAAACCGTCATCGCGGCGGCTAATTGAATCGATGGTGATGTGTTCCCCGCGCCAGCGGGGATAAACCGGTGTCGCCGAAATTCTCCTGAATAACCATTTCGTGTTCCCCGCGCCAGCGGGGATAAACCGCCTTCTCGATCGGCTCCGATGTGATGGGGGAGGTGTTCCCCGCGCCAGCGGGGATAAACCGAAATTCGTGGGAAAGGTACTCGCCAACGTTCCGTGTTCCCCGCGCCAGCGGGGATAAACCGTTCGCCGGTATTCAGGTTCGCCCGGTAAACGTGTGTTCCCCGCGCCAGCGGGGATAAACCGAGGAGTACCTGATTGACGTCGAGGTGTTTTGCGTGTTCCCCGCGCCAGCGGGGATAAACCGGAGGCGGGTTTGATGATGAGCGGCACCTATGGGTGTTCCCCGCGCCAGCGGGGATAAACCGGAGATCGACCTACTGACGCGCCAGCTTAAAAAGTGTTCCCCGCGCCAGCGGGGATAAACCGGAAACTGCCCAGCACGCCAGCGCCTGGGCGTCGTGTTCCCCGCGCCAGCGGGGATAAACCGGTCGCGCAGAGGGTATCAACTTTGCAGCAAGCGTGTTCCCCGCGCCAGCGGGGATAAACCGCGCCGGGTTCAATGGGCCGGAACTTGTCATCCGTGTTCCCCGCGCCAGCGGGGATAAACCGCTAGTGGCGCGACAAATACCCTGACCGGATTAGTGTTCCCCGCGCCAGCGGGGATAAACCGCGGGTCCGCCATGTCGAGTATGAAATCCAGTAGTGTTCCCCGCGCCAGCGGGGATAAACCGATGGAAGGGACCATAGTGTGGGTCAACATCTCGTGTTCCCCGCGCCAGCGGGGATAAACCGCGATGAGGATAAAACCGACTGGGCCATTCGCCGTGTTCCCCGCGCCAGCGGGGATAAACCGCCACTGGTAAAGAAGTGGTTGCCACTGAATTCGTGTTCCCCGCGCCAGCGGGGATAAACCGGTATGTCATACCCGCCGCATCAGGTATCAGCTGTGTTCCCCGCGCCAGCGGGGATAAACCGCGCAGGAAGAGCAACCTGATGCGCCGCCGGTAGTGTTCCCCGCGCCAGCGGGGATAAACCGTAATGCAAAGTTGCGCTTGCCATCCAGCGCGGGTGTTCCCCGCGCCAGCGGGGATAAACCGAGTGGTGCGCACCGTAACTACAACAAGTATGTGTGTTCCCCGCGCCAGCGGGGATAAACCGCGACTGGAGAGGTACGGAATATCTACGCCGACGTGTTCCCCGCGCCAGCGGGGATAAACCGCCGAGCGCTTCGGTATCGGTGGCGACGGGAGAGTGTTCCCCGCGCCAGCGGGGATAAACCGCGTCTATCGGTTCGGCATGAGGACCGGAAAGGGTGTTCCCCGCGCTAGCGGGGATAAACCGTGTGCCGAGGCTCAGGCTCTGCGCAAGGCGTGGTGTTCCCCGCGCCAGCGGGGATAAACCGAAAGAGATCACCGTGAAATTTCTGTCTGAAAAGTGTTCCCCGCGCCAGCGGGGATAAACCGTACCCGTCATAGCGTGGGTTAGGCCATTCTTTGTGTTCCCCGCGCCAGCGGGGATAAACCGTAACGCCGGTAAAACCGGATTTTTGCGAATAGGTGTTCCCCGCGCCAGCGGGGATAAACCGCACCCAGCGGATGGACAGCTTATACCCCAGCTGTGTTCCCCGCGCCAGCGGGGATAAACCGATTGTCGATTTTAGAGAATCTATCCACGTTGAGTGTTCCCCGCGCCAGCGGGGATAAACCGATCGCCAAACCCGATAGTTCACCGACACAAATGTGTTCCCCGCGCCAGCGGGGATAAACCGACATTACCGCGGCAATCCGGCGTGGGCTGATCGTGTTCCCCGCGCCAGCGGGGATAAACCGTTCATCCACAACTTTTCAGTACGTACACCACCGTGTTCCCCGCGCCAGCGGGGATAAACCGGCTGGCAACTCTCCGGCAATTCCGGATGGTTAGTGTTCCCCGCGCCAGCGGGGATAAACCGGTTCTGACGGGCAGATCGCCGATCTGATCAACGTGTTCCCCGCGCCAGCGGGGATAAACCGTATGTTTCATTTCCGCGAGCCGTACAGCTACCGTGTTCCCCGCGCCAGCGGGGATAAACCGGTTGATCAGAATGAAAACGTGCCAGCCCATCAGTGTTCCCCGCGCCAGCGGAGATAAACCGTAAAAGCAGAAGCCCCATATTTGCGCATGGCAGTGTTCCCCGCGCCAGCGGGGATAAACCGGGAGATTTACTCAAAGTTGGTTTTCTGGAAGGGTGTTCCCCGCGCCAGCGGGGATAAACCGCAGGCCGTTGCCTTCGTCATTGCGGAAGACTCGTGTTCCCCGCGCTAGCGGGGATAAACCAAGTTGTTTGCGGTCTGAAATACCTGGCGAAACGTGTTCCCCGCGCCAGCGGGGATAAACCGGCCTCCAGCGTTCCGCGCTGCGCCTCTGCGGCGTGTTCCCCGCGCCAGCGGGGATAAACCGCGTGATTTCCTCTTCTCGTTCTGTCTGAGGGTGTGTTCCCCGCGCCAGCGGGGATAAACCGCAACCGTTACTGGCGCAGGTGGCTCAGGAAGCGTGTTCCCCGCGCCAGCGGGGATAAACCGTGGTGGGAATGCTCCAGCAAGAGGCTTTATCCGTGTTCCCCGCGCCAGCGGGGATAAACCGCAGTCGAGCTGCGGATATACGCGCCCGCCCTTGTGTTCCCCGCGCCAGCGGGGATAAACCGCAGCCACCACATATCCTGCACACTGTAGACGGGTGTTCCCCGCGCCAGCGGGGATAAACCGGAGCAATTGGTTCCAGGGTGTCCTCGTTTGTTGTGTTCCCCGCGCCAGCGGGGATAAACCGGAAATTATCTATGGATGACACCGCAAACTACAGTGTTCCCCGCGCCAGCGGGGATAAACCGTATTTGACGTAATCGGAAACGCTAATTTTGAAGTGTTCCCCGCGCCAGCGGGGATAAACCGAGCCAGTCCGCATCTCGCCAAAAACCGTTAACGTGTTCCCCGCGCCAGCGGGGATAAACCGACAATCGCGACGTAATGATTGAGCCAGGCATTGTGTTCCCCGCGCCAGCGGGGATAAACCGGGTTGCGACATCGCGCCAGGTATTAATCACGGGTGTTCCCCGCGCCAGCGGGGATAAACCGCAGGCGGCCCTCGAGCTCGATGTCCCCATCGTGTGTTCCCCGCGCCAGCGGGGATAAACCGACTACGAGCTAACCGGTGAGGATGAGTTCTGGGTGTTCCCCGCGCCAGCGGGGATAAACCATCGACGATGTTCTGCGTGATGGTGATGTATGCGTGTTCCCCGCATTCACGGGGATAAGCCCGCAACTAACAATCAGGCGCCATCTCATAGGCTGTTTGATGGCGCAGGATCAGCGCCGCTTGCCACCAGCCCTGCGCCTGAGCCGTTTTTTGTCCTTTTTTTGGCAAGGTATTGATAAACGCCTGGGCGGCATTTCGATCTTCGGCCAGCGCAAAATAGGCCAGAGCTTTTGCTACTGGCCCGTGCGCATCAGGCGTTGTGCGAGCAGATTGCGTAGCCTGACGTCGGCGCTTTCGCGCCCGGCATTTTTCGGCATATTAAGATCAGAAGGAGAAGGTGCCGGGACATTTTTATCCACGAAAGCAATGAGCTCATTGACCGTTAGCTCCCGTTCGGCAATGTGCGCGACATCCGGCCAGTAATTTTCTTTCGCCTGATACATCAACCATATCGCCTGCAGATAGTCGTCGCGGTTGAGCGCGAGTATCGCCTGCTCGGCGTGAATACGGCAGACCGGCGTCACAAATTCCTCGCTGATAATGTCATCACTAGACTGCTGGAAGCCCCATGCTTCGTTTTGCAGGAATGACGCAGCCGCTTGGGCGAACCATGCCGCCGCTGTTATGGCATCACCCGCCCGCAGCGCCATTTTGGCTCTCACCCAGGCGGTGAGCCCGTCTTCTTTGGCATTTTTCAACATGAGCGTCACCAGCGGATACTGGCCTTGTCAGGAAACGCCAGCCACAGCCTGCGGGTGGTGAATGACTGCCGCCAGCGTACTAAGCGACCGACCAGGCGCGGGTATCGTTATCCAGCGGCAGACGAAACCAGACGATACCTGAAAATTTCTTGGTGGATCTTGTTCCAGTTCGCGAATAAAAGTGTCGATTTGCTGCGGTGAAACGCTCAGTTCTTATTTTTCAGCCGCAATCCACAGCGGCGACTCGCTTTCGACGCTGGCGGGCTTTCCCGAGGAAGAGATGAGCGTGGAACCATAGGCAGGGAACGCCAGGCGAAAGGGGTGAGGGCAATAAGCGCATACTGCCTGCTCCAGCGCTGCGCCTGTGTGGGGGCGAACAAACAGGTCCCCGGGGATTGCACACTATGAAGTTGCAGCACGGAACTGTCTGCCGCGCTCAGCAGAGGACGCAGGTCCTGGGAGGCGGGCCAGGCGGACGCCTTCCTGAGGATGAAACTGGATCCCCAGAACGCGCAAGGTGGAAAACAGCGCCTGGCTTTGCCGTAGCGCGGTTTTATGCTGGTCACTCCAGACGCGCTGCCAGATATAGACCTGGCTGTCGGCGAGAGCCCCCGCGCTGGCAGCCAGCAGCAAGAAAAAGAAGGCCAGAACAGCGAAAATTAACCATGGCGACAGTCCTTGTTGCCGGTGTTGACTAACCGATTATTTTAAAGACGATGGCTTCTCCACCTTCGCCAGCTCTTTCACCAGCGGCAGCATCACTTTCACTACCTCGCGGCTGCGGCGTTCTATGCGTCCCGGCAGCGCGTGGTCGAGATACTGCTGATTATCAATCTGCACGCTATGCCAGCTGGTGCCGTCCGGGAAGGCGCGGGATTTCTGGCGCTGCTGATAGCCATCCTTTTTGCCGAGTGACCAGTTGGTTGCCTCGACCGACAGCACCGGGATCCCCGCGCTGTCGAAGACGCTGGCGTCGTTACAGCAGGCGGTGCCTTTTGGGTATGCTGGGTTCAGTCCTGGATTGGTCGCCGCGACAATCCCCTTGCTGCGGGCGATAGCCAGCGCACGGTCGCGGGTTAGCTTACGCACCGAGGCCGGCGTGCGGCGGCCACTGTTGAAGTAAAGCTTATCGCCCACCACCAGATTATCGAGGTTGATCACCAGCAGGGTATTTTTCTTTTCCGCCTCACTCATGCGCTGCAGCAGATTTTGCGCCCCGAGACGACCTTCCTCTTCACCGCTGGTGGCGATAAAGCGAATGCCATAGCGGGTGGGGATATTCTTTAAATGATCCGCCAGCTCCAGCATCACGCCGAGCCCCATCGCGTTGTCGTCGATGCCCTGCAGCGTCAGGCCGCCAAGGTTGTTCTCCACGTCTTTATCGCTCTGCGGCGCGTAGGTATCGAGGTGCGCCATAATAATGATTTGCTGGCGGGACTGGCCTTCATGGGCGGCGATCACCGTACTGCCGGTGGCGTTATGCCAGTTCTTACGCTGATTGTTATCGGTATAGATGTAGCGGGTATTGAAGCTGCGCACGTCGCTCTGATACCCCATCTGGGCGAACTGCTGGCGGAGGTACTCGGCTGACAACATCTCGGCTGGTGTTCCGGTCATTCGTCCCGGGAAGACGGTGGCGATATGACGGGCCTGGCTACTGGCGGCGTCGCCCAGCGCGCTGAAAGCGGGGGCGGCGGCGAAAACAAAACCGGTGCCGAGCGCCAGAGGAAGCAGACGGCGGCACAACGCGGAAAACATAAGGGGTCCTTACACGAACAAGACAATTTGACGCGTACAGTATGAAACTGTGACCGCGGTTAAACAATTTCAATTGCTCTTAAATAGCGGAAAAATAGCGCGTTAAGCACTTTTTGATATTTGTATTTCCACAGCGTTATTCCTTTGCGTCACAACTCATTCCATTTCGTAATTTCATTTGCTCTCAGGCGCACCCTATAGTCGCAGTATCGCTGATTGTAAGAGAGTTGTTGCGCCGTGGATTACTTGCCCCTTTTTGCCGAACTGAAACAAAGGCCCGTGCTGGTGATCGGCGGCGATGAGATTGCTGAACGCAAGATTAAATTCCTGCTGCGCGCCCAGGCGCAGGTGCAGGTGGTCGCCGGGACGCTCTCTCCGGCGCTGGCCGATCTGGCGGCGCGCCAGGCGCTTAGCTGGCGGGCGACGGAATTTAGCGAGTCGCTGGTGGATGATGTCTTTCTGGTGATTGCGGCCACGGAGGATGAGGCGCTTAACCAGCGGGTGTTTGCGGCGGCTAACGCGCGCTACCGGCTGGTCAACGTGGTGGATAACCAGGCGCTGTGCTCGTTTGTCTTCCCTTCTATCGTCGACCGTTCGCCGCTGCTGGTGGCGATCTCCTCCAGCGGCAAAGCGCCGGTGCTGTCGCGTATTCTGCGCGAGAAAATTGAAGCGCTGCTGCCGACGAACCTCGGGCGGCTGGCGGAATCGGCGAGCTACTGGCGCAACCATCTGAAAACCCGTCTGACGACCACCGAAGCGCGTCGCCGCTTCTGGGAACGCGTCTTTACCGGCCGCTTTGCCAGCCTGATGGTGGCGGGCAATCATGCGGAGGCGGAAAAGGCGCTGCAGGATGAGCTGGATAAGCCCGAACGCGAGACGGGAGAAATTATTCTGGTGGGCGCCGGGCCGGGCGATGCCGGGCTGCTGACCCTTCGCGGCTTGCAGGCGATCCAGCAGGCGGACGTGGTTTTCCACGACCATCTGGTGACCCCGCCGGTTCTCGAGCTGGTGCGCCGTGATGCCGAGCTGATCTGTGTCGGCAAACGCGCCGGCGAGCACTCGGTGCCGCAGCATGAAACCAATCAGCTGCTGGTGGCGGCGGCGAAGGCAGGGAAAACCGTCGTGCGTCTGAAGGGCGGGGATCCGTTTATTTTTGGCCGCGGCGCAGAAGAGCTGCAGGCTGCCGCCGAAGCGGGGATCCCGTTCCAGGTGGTGCCGGGCGTCACCGCTGCCGCCGGGGCGACGGCCTACGCCGGTATTCCGCTGACCCATCGCGATTATGCGCAAAGCGCCGTCTTTGTCACCGGCCACTATAAGCCGGACAGCGCCCCCTTCGACTGGTCGCTGCTGGCGAAGAGCCAACAAACGCTGGCGATCTACATGGGCACCATGAAGGCGGCGGAAATCAGCGCCCAGCTGATCGCCCACGGTCGCGACAGCGACACGCCGGTGGCGGTGATTTCCCGTGGCACCCGTGACGATCAGCAGACGATAACCGGCACATTGCAACAACTCGAACACCTGGCGAAAGACGCCCCAATGCCCGCCCTGCTGGTGGTCGGCGAAGTGGTGCAGCTGCATCAGCAGCTCGCCTGGTTTCAACATACATCATCCGCCGAGGGGTTTAACGCTTCGGTGGTCAATCTGGCTTAAGGAACGGTTATGGACCAAAAACGACTCACTCACCTGCGGCAACTGGAGGCGGAAAGCATCCATATTATTCGTGAGGTGGCCGCCGAATTTTCTAACCCGGTGATGATGTACTCCATCGGGAAAGATTCCAGCGTAATGCTGCATCTGGCGCGCAAAGCGTTTTATCCGGGAACCCTGCCGTTCCCGCTGCTGCACGTCGATACCGGCTGGAAATTCCGTGAGATGTATGAGTTCCGCGACCGGACTGCTAAAGCCTACGGCTGTGAGCTGCTGGTGCATAAAAACCCGGAAGGGGTGGCGATGGGCATCAACCCGTTTGTCCACGGCAGCGCTAAGCATACCGATATCATGAAAACGGAAGGCCTGAAGCAGGCGCTGAACAAATACGGCTTTGACGCCGCGTTCGGCGGCGCGCGTCGCGACGAAGAGAAATCCCGTGCGAAAGAGCGCATCTACTCCTTCCGCGACCGCTTCCACCGCTGGGACCCGAAAAATCAGCGTCCGGAGCTGTGGCACAACTACAACGGCCAGATTAACAAAGGCGAAAGCATCCGCGTCTTCCCGCTCTCCAACTGGACTGAGCTGGATATCTGGCAGTACATCTATCTGGAAAATATTGAAATTGTGCCGCTGTATCTGGCCGCTGAGCGCCCGGTGCTGGAGCGCGACGGCATGCTGATGATGATCGATGACGACCGTATCGATCTGCAGCCGGGCGAGGTGATTGAAAAACGGATGGTGCGTTTCCGTACCCTTGGCTGCTGGCCGCTGACCGGCGCAGTGGAGTCTGAAGCGCAGACGCTGCCGGAAATTATTGAAGAGATGCTGGTATCGACCACCAGTGAACGTCAGGGCCGCGTGATTGACCGCGACCAGGCCGGCTCGATGGAGCTGAAGAAACGTCAGGGGTATTTCTAAGGAGCCGCCATGAACACCACAATTGCCCAACAAATTGCTAATGAAGGCGGCGTAGAAGCTTACCTGCACGCGCAACAGCACAAGAGCCTGCTGCGTTTTCTGACCTGCGGCAGCGTCGATGATGGCAAAAGCACCTTAATTGGCCGTCTGCTGCACGATACGCGCCAGATCTATGAAGACCAGCTGTCGTCTCTGCACAACGACAGCAAGCGTCACGGTACCCAGGGCGAAAAACTGGACCTGGCGCTGCTGGTGGACGGCCTGCAGGCTGAGCGTGAGCAGGGCATCACCATCGATGTCGCTTACCGCTACTTCTCGACCGAAAAACGCAAATTTATCATCGCCGACACCCCGGGGCACGAGCAGTACACGCGCAATATGGCCACCGGCGCGTCAACCTGCGACCTGGCGATCCTGCTGATCGATGCGCGCAAAGGCGTGCTCGACCAGACCCGCCGTCACAGCTTTATCTCTACGCTGCTGGGCATTAAGCACCTGGTGGTAGCGGTCAACAAAATGGATCTCGTCGAGTTTAGCGAAGCGCGCTTCAACGAGATCCGGGAAGATTATCTGACTTTCGCCGAGCAGCTGCCGGGCAACCTCGATATCCGCTTTGTACCGCTGTCGGCGCTGGAAGGCGATAACGTCGCCAGCCAGAGCGCGAATATGCCGTGGTACAGCGGCCCGACCCTGCTGGAAGTCCTCGAAACCGTGGAGATCCAGCGGGTGGTCGAGAGCCAGCCGCTGCGCTTCCCGGTGCAGTATGTTAACCGTCCGAACCTCGATTTCCGCGGCTTCTCCGGCACGGTCGCCTCTGGCACGGTTACCGTTGGCCAGCGTCTGAAGGTGCTGCCGTCGGGCGTCGAATCGAGCGTGGCGCGTATCGTCACCTTCGACGGCGACCTGCAGGAAGCCGCCGCCGGCGAAGCCATTACCCTTGTGCTGAAAGATGAAATCGACATCAGCCGCGGCGACCTGCTGGTTGACGCGCAAGCCTCGCTGCCGGCGGTGCAAAGCGCCAGCATCGACGTGGTGTGGATGGCTGAGCAGCCGCTGACCCCGGGCCAGAGCTACGACATCAAAATCGCCGGGAAGAAGACCCGCGCTCGCGTCGACGCTATCCGCTACCAGGTCGATATTAACAACCTGACCCAGCGTGAAGTCGAGTCTCTCCCGCTGAACGGCATTGGGCTGGTGGAGCTGACCTTTGACGAACCTTTAGTGCTGGATCCGTATCAGCAAAACCCGGTGACCGGCGGGCTTATCTTTATCGATCGCCTGACCAACGTCACCGTGGGCGCCGGGATGGTCAACGAGCCGCACCTGCAGGCGTCGACCTCGGCATCGCAGTACAGCGCCTTCGAGCTGGAGCTGAACCAGCTGATCCGTAAACACTTCCCACACTGGGACGCCCGCGACCTGCTGGGAGGCCAATAATGGCCCAGCATGACGAAAACGTCGTCTGGCATGCCCATCCTGTGACTCAGCAGCAGCGGGAACAGCATCACGGCCATCGCGGCGTGGTGCTGTGGTTTACCGGCCTTTCGGGGTCGGGTAAATCCACTGTCGCCGGGGCGCTGGAAGAGGCGCTGCATGAGCGTGGCGTCAGCACCTATCTGCTGGACGGCGACAACGTGCGCCATGGTCTGTGCAGCGATCTGGGATTCAGTGATGAGGATCGCAAAGAGAACATTCGCCGCGTCGGCGAAGTGGCCAGGCTGATGGTCGATGCCGGGCTGGTGGTATTGACGGCATTTATATCACCACACCGCGCGGAACGGCAGATGGTGCGCGAGCGCCTGGGGGAGGGACGCTTTATCGAAGTGTTCGTCGATACCCCGCTGGCCATCTGCGAGGCGCGGGATCCGAAAGGATTATACAAGAAGGCGCGGGCAGGGGAATTACGCAATTTCACCGGCATAGACTCGGTCTATGAGGCACCGGAAAAGGCGGAAATTCATCTGGATGGTGAACAATTGGTAACAAATTTGGTGCACCAACTATTAGACCTGCTGCAACAGAGCGATATTATCAGATCCTGAAACGGCAGCGGCATCGAGGGGTGCCGGTTGCCCGGTCTACAGGATTCGATATGCGCAATACCCAGAACCTCAGTATTATTCGTTCAGAACCGCCTCCGGCGATCGGCGACGAGACCACCTGGTCTCTGTCGGGCGCTGCCGTGGGCTTTATTTCATGGCTGCTGGCGCTGGGTATTCCCTTCCTTCTCTATGGCAGTAATACGCTCTTCTTCCTCCTTTACACCTGGCCGTTCTTCCTTGCGTTGATGCCGGTGGCGGTAGTGGTCGGTATTGCGCTGCACTCTCTGCTCAATGGCAAACTGCTCTATAGCGCCAGCGCGACCATCCTGACCGTCGGGCTGATGTTTGCGCTACTCTTCCTCTGGCTGTTGGGATAACCCGTTTCCGGGATGAATCAAGCATGGGTATCGGCAGCAAAAATATGGTACAGTCCCCGCGTTACGCGGCATCGTCCGCGCGCCCCGGTAGCGTACCCGGGCGAGTTTTGGGATGATGATGCCGTTTTTCAGGGGGCAGGATGGGTAAACTAACGCTGCTATTATTAGCTTTGCTGGTCTGGCTACAGTATTCACTGTGGTTCGGTAAAAACGGCCTGCACGACTACACGCGGGTTAACGACGACGTCACCGCCCAGCAGGCGACTAACGCCAAATTAAAAGCACGCAACGATCAGCTATTTGCCGAAATTGACGACCTCAACGGCGGGCAGGAAGCGATCGAGGAGCGCGCGCGCAATGAACTCAGTATGACCCGCCCGGGCGAAACCTTCTATCGTCTGGTACCGGATGCGTCTAAACGCAACCAGGCATCGGGGCAACAGCAGAACAATCGATAACCAGGCCCAGGATTACGACATGGCAGCCACTTTTCCGGGCGTTTGCGCCGTGGTGCCGGCAGCCGGTTTTGGCCGCCGCATGCAAACGGAATGCCCGAAACAATATCTCTCAATCGGTAACAAAACGATTCTCGAACATGCCGTCGCCGCACTGCTGGCGAATGCGTGCGTCCAGCGCGTGGTGATTGCCGTCAGCCCCGGCGATCGGCGCTTCAGCCAGCTACCGCTGGCGCAGCACCCGCAAATTACCGTCGTGGATGGCGGCGCCGAGCGCGCCGATTCCGTGCTCGCGGGCCTGAAGGCGTTGCCGGAGGCGCAGTGGGTGCTGGTGCATGACGCCGCGCGCCCCTGCCTGCATCAGGACGACCTCAGCCGTCTGCTGGCGCTCAGCGAAACCAGCCGTGTCGGGGGGATCCTCGCGGCGCCGGTGCGCGACACCATGAAGCGCGCCGAGCCGGGCAAAACCGCGATCGCCCATACCGTCGATCGTAATGACCTGTGGCATGCGCTCACCCCGCAATTTTTCCCTCGCGAGCTGCTGGTGGATTGCCTCACCCGGGCGCTGAACGAGGGGGCGACCATCACTGATGAAGCCTCGGCGCTGGAGTACTGCGGCTTCCATCCGCAACTGGTCGCCGGTCGCGCGGATAATATTAAAGTGACGCGCCCGGAAGACCTGGCGCTGGCTGAATTTTACCTCACCCGTTCCCGACACCAGGAGAAAGCTTAATGCGAATTGGACATGGTTTTGACGTACACGCTTTTGGCGGTGAAGGCCCAATCATTATTGGCGGGGTACGCATTCCTTATGAAAAAGGGCTGCTGGCCCACTCCGACGGCGACGTCGCGCTGCATGCGCTGACCGACGCGCTGCTGGGCGCCGCGGCGCTCGGCGATATCGGCAAACTGTTCCCCGATACCGATCCGGCGTTTAAAGGCGCCGATAGCCGCGAACTGCTGCGCGAAGCGTGGCGTCGTATTCAGGCCAAAGGCTATACGCTCGGCAACGTCGACGTCACCATTATCGCCCAGGCGCCGAAGATGCTGCCGCATATTCCGCAGATGCGCGTCTTTATCGCTGAAGATCTCGGCTGCCATATGGACGACGTCAACGTGAAAGCGACCACCACCGAGAAGCTGGGCTTCACCGGCCGCGGGGAAGGGATAGCCTGCGAAGCGGTCGCGCTGCTGCGTAAGGCCGAAAAATGATCGCCTTTGACCAACTGACCTGGCTGCACGGCAAGCCGCAGAGCAGCGGGCTGCTGAAAGCCAATCCGGAAGATTTTCTGGTAGTGGAGGATCTGGGCTTTGCGCCGGACGGCGAAGGCGAACATGTGCTGGTGCGGATCCTGAAAAACGGCTGCAATACGCGCTTTGTCGCCGACGCGCTGGCGAAATTCCTCAAGATCCACGCCCGAGAAGTGAGCTTCGCCGGGCAAAAGGATAAGCACGCCGTCACCGAGCAGTGGCTGTGCGCGCGGGTGCCCGGCAAAGAGATGCCGGACCTGAGCAAATTTCAGCTCGAGGGCTGCCAGGTACTGGAATATGCCCGCCATAAGCGTAAGCTGCGTTTAGGCGCGCTGAAAGGCAACCAGTTTACCGTGATCCTGCGCGAGATTAGCGATCGCCAGGACGTGGAGACGCGTCTGCAGGCCATCGCTGAACGGGGCGTACCGAACTATTTCGGCGCGCAGCGCTTTGGCATTGGCGGCAGTAATCTGCAGGGCGCGTTGCGCTGGGCGGAAAGCGACGCGCCGGTGCGCGATCGCAATAAGCGCAGTTTTTGGTTGTCGGCGGCCCGCAGTGCGTTGTTTAATCAGCAAGTCAGTATTAGATTAAAAAAAACGGAATTTAATCAGGTTGTTGATGGCGATGCGCTACAATTAGCGGGGCGTGGGAGCTGGTTTGTCGTCACACCGGAAGAACTCGAGGTTTCGCAGGCGCGGGTGCACAACCGCGAACTGATGATCACGGCTGCGCTGCCGGGCAGCGGCGACTGGGGAAGCCAGCGCGACGCTCTGGCCGCCGAGCAGGCCGCCATCGCCGAAGAAACGTCGCTGCAGGCGCTGTTGGTGCGGGAGAAAGTTGAGGCGGCGCGCCGGGCGATGCTCCTCTATCCGCAGCAGCTTAGCTGGAACTGGTGGGATGACGTAACCGTTGAACTGCGTTTCTGGCTGCCGGCGGGCAGCTTCGCCACCAGCGTGGTCAGGGAGCTTATCAATACAACGGGTGACTATGCGAATATTGCTGAGTAACGATGACGGGATCCATGCGCCGGGGATACAGACCCTGGCAAAGGCCTTAAGGGAGTTTGCCGAGGTCCAGGTTGTTGCACCCGATCGTAACCGCAGCGGAGCCTCGAATTCGCTGACGCTGGAATCATCCCTGCGTACGTTTACCTTTGAAAATGGCGACATCGCCGTCCAGATGGGCACCCCGACCGACTGCGTCTATCTCGGCGTGAACGCGCTGATGCGCCCGCGTCCGGACATCGTTGTTTCCGGCATTAACGCGGGTCCCAACCTGGGCGATGACGTCATCTATTCCGGCACCGTGGCCGCAGCGATGGAAGGCCGCCATCTGGGGTTCCCCGCGCTGGCCGTGTCGCTGAACGGCTATCAGCATTACGATACCGCCGCGGCGGTAACCTGCACCATTCTGCGCGCCTTAAGCCGCGAGCCGCTGCGTACCGGGCGGATCCTTAACATCAACGTGCCGGATCTCCCGCTTGATCAAATCAAGGGCATTCGCGTGACCCGCTGCGGCAACCGCCATCCGGCCGACCAGGTGATCCCGCAAAAAGATCCGCGCGGCAACACCCTGTACTGGATTGGCCCGCCGGGCGATAAGCGCGATGCCGGGCCGGGCACCGATTTTGCGGCAGTGGATGAAGGCTATGTTTCCGTGACGCCATTGCACGTCGATTTAACCGCCCATCAGGCGCATGAGGTAGTCAGCGATTGGCTGGAACGTGTCGGGGTTGACGGGCAATGGTAAGTAAACGTGTTGAAAGTTTGTTGAATCAACTGCGCACGCAGGGCATCGTCGATGAGCGTGTCCTCGAGGCGATCGCGCGGGTCCCGCGCGAAAAATTTGTTGATGAAGCCTTTGAACATAAAGCGTGGGAAAACACCGCGCTGCCGATTGGCCAGGGGCAGACCATCTCCCAGCCTTACATGGTGGCGCGGATGACCGAGCTGCTGACGCTGACGCCGGAGTCGCGCGTGCTGGAGATCGGCACTGGTTCCGGCTACCAGACGGCCATCCTGGCGCACCTGGTGCATCACGTTTGCTCGGTGGAGCGGATTAAGAGTTTACAGTGGCAGGCGCGTCGTCGCCTGAAACAACTTGATTTACATAATGTTTCAACCCGTCATGGCGATGGGTGGCAAGGTTGGCAGGCACGGGCGCCGTTTGATGCCATTATTGTGACGGCGGCGCCGCCGGAGATTCCAACCGCGCTGCTGGCGCAGCTGGATGACGAAGGCGTGCTGGTGCTGCCGGTTGGCGAAGAGCATCAGTTTCTCAAACGGATCCGTCGCCGGGGCAACGAATTTATCATTGATACCGTCGAGGCCGTTCGCTTTGTTCCCCTGGTGAAGGGGGAGCTGGCCTGAGACCCGGATTATTCCAGGTTTTTTTTGCCTGACTTTAGGCGTAGGGTGGACGCATTTTTCAGTGTCCTGGCCGGGCGCCGCCCGGTGAGCAAGATATTGGCAGTTAACATATTCCTGGGGGATAAATGAGCGCGGGAAGCACCAAATTTACCGTCAGCCGTATTGCGGCTCTTTCACTGGTTTCACTCTGGCTGGCCGGGTGTACCAACACCAATAATCCGCCAGCGCCGGTTAGCTCTGCGGGCGGTGCCGCCTCTTCCAGCACCAACTCCGGCATGCTGATTACGCCGCCATCCTCCGGCGTCAAGTCTGCTCCTCAGGCGCAGCCGATCCAGCCGGTACAGACCCAGACCATTCAGCCGCAGCCGACGCCGATGGCGCAGGAGCCAGTGCAGACGGTGAACGGTAAGATCGTTTACAACCGCAAATATGGCGATATTCCGAAAGGTAGCTACACCGGCGGCAGTACCTATACGGTCAAACGCGGCGACACGCTGTTCTATATCGCGTGGGTCACCGGCAACGATTTCCGCGACCTGGCGCAACGCAACAATGTCCCGGCCCCGTACGCGCTGAACGTGGGTCAGGTGCTGCAGGTCGGCAACGCCTCAGGCCAGCCGATCACTGGTGAAAACGCCGTTTCTCAGGCCAGCGCAAGGGCGAGCGGCGGTGCGACAGCCACCACAACTTCTGCACAAAAATCGACCGCGGTGGTTGCTTCACAACCGACTATTACGTATTCTGAATCTTCAGGTGAACAGAGTGCTACCAAGATGTTGCCTAATAATAAACCAGCGACCACGACCACAACGGTTGTCGCGCCGGTGACGGCACCAACAACGGTGAGCACAACCCAGCCGACTGCAAGCAGTACGTCAACCAGTTCGCCGATCTCATCATGGCGCTGGCCGACTGATGGCAAGGTTATCGAGAACTTTAGCGGCGCGGAAGGCGGCAATAAAGGTATCGACATTGCAGGCAGTAAGGGACAGGCTATTGTCGCGACCGCCGATGGGCGTGTCGTCTATGCCGGTAACGCACTGCGCGGCTACGGTAATCTTATTATCATCAAACACAACGATGATTACCTGAGTGCCTACGCTCATAACGATACCATGCTGGTTCGGGAGCAACAGGAAGTCAAAGCGGGGCAGAAAATCGCTACCATGGGTAGCACCGGAACCAGCTCAACAAGATTACATTTTGAAATTCGTTACAAGGGGAAATCCGTCAACCCGCTGCAGTACTTACCGCAGCGATAATTTGGCAAAGTACGGATAAGCGAAGCATCAGCTAACAGGCGCCAGGGCGGTGTCTATGTCCCTCTCGCAGAGAGGGCAGGGGAAATCGTCCAGGCGTCGTTTGTTGATGTGCCGTGGAAGGTGCTTTGCTCAGGGATCACGGGTAGGAGCCACCTTTATGAGTCAGAATACGCTGAAAGTTCATGATTTAAATGAAGACGCGGAATTTGATGAGAACGGAATTGAGGTTTTCGACGAGAAGGCCTTAGTAGAAGAGGAACCCAGTGATAGCGATCTGGCTGAGGAAGAGCTGCTGTCGCAAGGCGCAACACAACGCGTACTTGACGCCACTCAGCTTTATCTTGGAGAGATTGGTTATTCCCCACTGCTGACCGCGGAAGAGGAAGTCTATTTCGCGCGTCGCGCACTGCGTGGTGATGTCGCTTCACGCCGTCGCATGATTGAAAGCAACCTGCGTCTGGTGGTGAAGATTGCCCGTCGTTACAGCAATCGTGGTCTGGCGCTGCTGGATCTGATTGAAGAAGGTAACCTCGGACTGATCCGCGCCGTTGAAAAGTTTGACCCGGAACGTGGGTTCCGTTTTTCGACTTATGCGACCTGGTGGATCCGCCAGACTATTGAACGGGCGATCATGAACCAAACCCGTACGATCCGTTTGCCGATCCACATTGTTAAAGAGCTGAACGTCTATCTGCGTACCGCGCGCGAGTTGTCCCATAAGCTGGACCACGAGCCGAGTGCGGAAGAGATTGCCGAACAGCTGGACAAACCGGTCGATGACGTCAGCCGTATGCTGCGTCTGAACGAGCGCATCACCTCCGTGGATACTCCGCTGGGTGGCGATTCAGAAAAAGCGCTGCTGGATATTCTGGCCGATGAGAAAGAGAACGGCCCGGAAGACACCACGCAGGACGATGATATGAAGCAAAGCATCGTCAAATGGCTGTTCGAACTGAACGCCAAGCAGCGTGAAGTTCTGGCGCGTCGTTTCGGTCTGCTGGGTTATGAAGCAGCCACGCTGGAAGATGTGGGCCGTGAAATTGGCCTCACCCGCGAGCGTGTGCGGCAGATCCAGGTGGAAGGTCTACGTCGCCTGCGGGAAATTCTGCAGGGACAGGGGCTGAATATCGAAGCGCTCTTCCGCGAATAAGATCTTTTCTCTCAAAAAGGCCCCCTCGACAGTCGGGGCCTTTTTCTTTGCGCTAGCCGAGGCGGGTTTCCTGCAGATGACGCCAGATCATTTTTCCTTCCGCTTGCTGAAAAATCGCCGTCGACCAGCGTACGTTCTCACTGCCATCCGCCAGCGTTTGGCTTTCACGGTATCGCACTGCGGCGCCGTCGTGCCACTCGCTAATGATTTTCGCCTGATCCACCACGATGTGTAATCCCGGACGGGTTGCCCCCGCATGGTGGAAAAAACGGCTCACCGCCGGGTAGTCCATCTTCTCGCCGCCCGGAGGGATCATGATGAATTCGGCGGCAAAACGTGTCATCAGCGCCTCAGCGCTTCCTTCCCCCTGGCTTAACCAGCGTTCAATAAGGACATGGGCGTCGAGGACTTCCTGCAGATAAGGGTTCATGACTTCTCCAGAGTGGTGTGCAGGCGATGGATAATCGCCCGATTGTTCAGCCGCAGGCAAAACAGCAGCGGCAACAGGGTGATGGCAGCGGCGCTAATAAACACCCCCTGCCAGGCGTAGACCGGCGGGAACACCCTCAGCAGCAGGGCGAGCAGCGCGCTGCCGGCAAAGAAGCTGAGCTGGCGGTTCAGATTCCACAGCGCGCTGGCGTCAGGCATCTCTTCGGCAGGCGTATGCAGGAAGGCGCTGCTTTGCGCAGTACTGCTGCATAAGCTGCCTCCGCCGCCCATCAGCGTAAAGGCCAGAATCAACAGCGCCAGCGGGCTGTGCGTATCGATCTTCAGCAGCAGCAGGATCCCCGCCGCCTGAAGCAGGCAGCCGATGACGACCAGCGGCCGGGGCCCGAAGCGGTTGAAATACCTGCCGGTAAAAGTGATGGCGGCAAACGAGGCCAGCGACCAGGGCACCATCAGGGCACCGATGGCCCCCGGCGCCATCCCGGTGACGCGTTGCAGGTAGAACATCCCGACCACGTTGACGCCAATAAACATCCCCGGTACGCAGAGGTAGATCAACATCGCGAAGCGCAGCAGGGGATCGGCCAGCAGCGACAGCGGAAGAAAGCGAGTCGGGCGAACCGGGCCGGGGCTGTCGTTCAGCCATCGCACTGCCAGCACAAAGGTTAGCAGAGCCACAGGCAGGCTGGCGAAAAAGACCCAGCGCCAGCTGAAGGCCTCGACTAACAGGCCGCCGATCGCCGGCGAGCAGGCTGGCGCCAGCAGGCCGACCAGCATCACCGCCGCCGAGAGTTTCGCTCGCTCATGCGACTGAAACAGCGGCCACGTCAATGCCTGGCCAAGGGGGATTAACAGCCCGCCGCCCATCCCCTGCAGCGTCCGCCAGAAAATCAGCTCGCCGAGACTGCTGGCAAGCCCTGCCGCCAGCGCGCCGAGGCTGAACAGCCCCAGCGAAAGTAAAAACAGCCGTTTCGCCCCCCAGCGCTGACTAAGCCAGGCGCTGAACGGCACAACGACCGTCAGACCGAGAATATAAGCATTGCTGACCCACGCCAGCTGAGAGACGGAAACCGTCAGCGCGCGGCTGATGGCCGGGAAGGCGATGCTGGCGATAAACATATTGATTAAATCGAGAAAAAAGCCGAACAGAAAAACGGTGGCAACGCGGTGGCGATAGGTCATGGTTCACTCCCTCAGACAGGCGGCTACTGTAAACTTGGTTCTGCGGGGGATAAACGGGGCTAGTCGGGATATACTGTCTGAATATTTTTGACAATCATCCGGACGACGATGCTTAATCTTCAGCGTGTGACCATGTTTATCGCCGTGGTGGATGCCGGCAGCTTCACCCTGGCCGCTGCGGCGCTGGGGCAGACCAAGGCGGTGGTCAGCTTTAACGTACGGCAGCTGGAAAATGAGCTGGGGGTGACCCTGCTGCTGCGCTCTACGCGTCGTCTGCGCCTCACCGACGCCGGGGCGCTGTTCTATCAGCGCGGGGTGGCGCTGCTGAAAGCGGCGGAAAATCTGCAGGATGAGGTGCGGGCCAGCCATACCGGCTTAAGTGGCGAGCTGCGGATCACCACTACGCCGGAGTATGGCGCGCAGGTTATCATTCCGGCGCTAGCCGCGTTTGCCCGTCGTCACCCGGCGCTGCGGGTGCGCCACGTCTCCTCCTCCCATCATGCGGACCTCATTTCAGAACGATTTGATGTGGCGATACGCCTCGGTACGCTGGCCGATTCCCGCTATCGGGCGACGCGGATAGCCAGTTTCGCGATCCTGCCCGTCGCCTCTCCGGCCTGGCTGGCAAGCCATCCGGTGCAGACGCTGTCCGATCTGGCGCAAGCTGACTGGATTATTCATGAGCGTCTGTCGGCGCCGCTGCGCTGGCAGCTGCGCACGGATCAACAGACAGAGGTGGATTTCGCCATCGCCAGCGCGCCGCGCTTTTCAGCCGACAGCGCTACGGCGCTGATGAGCTTTGCCCTGGCCGGGTGCGGCATCGCCTTGCTGCCGGCATGGCTGGTAGCCGAAAAAGTGGCGCAGCGGGAGCTGGTGCCGCTCCTGTCGGAATACCATTTCCCACAGCAGGGCGTGTATGCCCTTTATCCCGATGCGCAGCATATGCCGACCCGGGTGCGGGCGTTTATTGACTTCCTGCGCGAGAAGGTCGGTTAAGCGCCCGTTCAGGGCGCCATCATTTTGCGCACCAGCCGGGTGAACTGTTCACGTTCGCCATCGCTCAGGCGGCCGAGAAACTCGTCATCGATCTCATTGCCCTGCGGAATCGAACGGTTAAGCAACGCCTCGCCTTGTTCGGTCAGATAGACAAAACGGCGGCGTTTATCGGCGGGATCGTGTTCCCGGCGCACCAGGCCGCGCGCCTCCATCCGGCTGAGCATCTCCGCCAGCGTGGCCTTGGTACTGACCGCCGCTTCAATCAGCACGACCTGCTCAATACCCGGCTGCTCCGCTACCGAGCGCATCACCGCATACTGAGGTTTAGTCAGGTCCGGTAACGCCTGCTGCCAGCGGGCGGTATGTTGTTGAAAAAGCTGGCGCAGCAGGTGAAATGCTTCGTTTCGTAACTCCATGAATACTCCGTAACAAAACTGTCACCTCTATGATAGCCGTTCGTACGCCATTTTATACCCTTTCTGCGTTTTTGATTAAAAATGCGCACGTATACGAACGATCTTGTCATCCCCGTCCGGAGAGGGTAATTTAAATATAAAGTTCGTGTACGAACAAAATGAATGAGGTCTGGAATGAAACTGATTATTGGGATGACGGGGGCCACCGGGGCTCCGCTTGGGGTGGCATTGCTGCAGGCGCTACGTGATATGCCGGAGGTGGAAACCCACCTGGTGATGTCGAAATGGGCCAAAACCACCATCGAGCTGGAAACGCCCTGGACAGCGCGCGAAGTGGCCGCGCTGGCGGACTTTTCCCACAGCCCGGCAGACCAGGCCGCCACCATCTCTTCCGGTTCATTTCGTACCGACGGCATGATCGTTATTCCCTGCAGTATGAAAACGCTGGCAGGCATTCGCGCGGGTTATGCCGAAGGGCTGGTGGGCCGCGCGGCGGACGTGGTGCTCAAAGAGGGGCGCAAGCTGGTGCTGGTCCCGCGGGAAATGCCGCTCAGCACGATCCATCTGGAGAACATGCTGGCGCTGTCGCGCATGGGCGTGGCGATGGTGCCGCCGATGCCAGCTTACTACAACCACCCGGAGACGGTTGACGATATCACCAATCATATCGTCACCCGGGTGCTGGATCAGTTTGGCCTCGACTATCACAAAGCGCGCCGCTGGAACGGCTTGCGCACGGCAGAACAATTTGCACAGGAGATCGAATAATGGCTTTTGATGATTTGCGCAGCTTTTTGCAGGCGCTGGATGACCAGGGACAACTGCTGAAAATCAGTGAAGAGGTGAACGCTGAGCCCGATCTGGCGGCGGCCGCCAATGCCACCGGACGCATCGGCGACGGCGCCCCGGCGCTGTGGTTCGATAATATTCGCGGCTTTACCGACGCCCGCGTGACGATGAACACCATCGGCTCGTGGCAGAACCATGCCATCTCGCTGGGCCTGCCGCCCAACACGCCGGTGAAAAAGCAGATTGATGAATTCATTCGCCGCTGGGATAACTTCCCGGTGACGCCAGAGCGCCGCGCCAACCCGGCGTGGGCGGAAAACACCGTGGATGGCGACGATATCAACCTGTTCGATATTCTGCCACTGTTCCGCCTCAACGATGGTGACGGCGGTTTCTACCTCGATAAAGCCTGTGTCGTTTCGCGCGATCCGCTTGATCCTGACAACTTCGGTAAGCAAAACGTCGGTATCTACCGCATGGAAGTGAAAGGCAAGCGCAAACTCGGTCTGCAGCCGGTGCCGATGCACGATATCGCGCTGCATCTGCACAAAGCGGAAGAGCGTGGGGAAGATCTGCCGATCGCTATTACCCTCGGTAACGACCCGATTATTACCCTGATGGGCGCCACGCCGCTGAAATACGATCAGTCAGAATATGAAATGGCTGGCGCGCTGCGCGAGAGCCCGTATCCCATCGCCACCGCGCCGCTGACCGGCTTTGATGTGCCCTGGGGCTCGGAAGTGATCCTCGAAGGGGTCATTGAAGGGCGTAAGCGTGAGATCGAGGGGCCGTTCGGTGAGTTTACCGGTCACTACTCCGGCGGTCGTAACATGACGGTAGTGCGTATCGACAAAGTCTCGTATCGCAGCAAACCGATTTTTGAATCGCTCTATCTCGGTATGCCGTGGACCGAAATTGACTATCTGATGGGGCCGGCGACCTGCGTGCCGCTGTATCAGCAGTTGAAGGCAGAGTTCCCGGAAGTGCAGGCGGTCAACGCCATGTACACCCATGGTCTGCTGGCGATCATCTCCACCAAAAAACGCTACGGCGGTTTTGCCCGCGCGGTGGGCCTGCGGGCGATGACCACTCCGCACGGCCTCGGCTATGTGAAGATGGTGATCATGGTTGATGAAGACGTCGACCCGTTCAACCTGCCACAGGTGATGTGGGCGCTCTCCTCGAAGGTTAACCCGGCGGGTGACCTGGTGCAGTTGCCGAACATGTCGGTCCTTGAACTTGACCCAGGCTCCAGCCCGGCAGGCATCACCGACAAACTGATTATCGACGCCACCACCCCGGTTGCGCCGGACCTTCGCGGCCACTACAGCCAGCCGGTGCAGGATCTGCCGGAAACCAAAGCCTGGGCTGAAAAACTGACCGCTATGCTGGCCAACCGTAAATAAGGAGAAAAAGATGATTTGTCCACGTTGCGCCGATGAAAAGATTGAAGTCATGGCGACCTCGCCGGTGAAAGGGGTCTGGACCGTGTATCAGTGCCAGCACTGTCTTTACACCTGGCGAGATACCGAGCCGCTGCGTCGCACCAGTCGCGAACACTATCCGGAAGCGTTCCGCATGACGCAGAAAGATATTGATGAGGCACCGCAGGTGCCACACGTACCGCCGCTATTGCCGGAAGATAAGCGTTAATAAAAGGGGCCCGCTAAGTCGGGCCTTTTTTATATTTAGTACAATTATGGAAGCTATTTTTTCATTAAATTAAAAGATTACGTGAGGGGTTAATATACTGGGATGACTTTGCGAGCCTGCTTCCAGATTATTATAAAATCCGTCTGATTAATTCCTTGCAGATAAATTTCACGCCATGACGAGTATAGAATAGCGGCGGGTGCTTGAGGCTGTCTGGCCTTGAGCATTACCAGGACCCCAGACAGACGAAAGCCCCAGGAGATATTTCTATCAACTGAGGCTAGCGAATGAACATAGACAATTCAGATGTTAGTCTCTTCTTTGCAGGGAGGCAAGATATGCTGACAAAATATGCCCTTGTGGCAATCATCGTACTCTGTATTACGGTACTGGGATTTACGCTGTTGGTGCACAGCTCACTATGCGAGCTGAGTATTAAAGAGCGTAATATTGAGTTTAAAGCTGTTCTCGCTTACGAATCGAAGAAGTAGCATCCGCGCGGGGGCAACCCCGCGTATGGGTTGTCAGGACGCATCCTCTAGCACCCATTTTTAGTTTGTTAAAACGGCAGCGCTGAGCGGCGCTGCCGTTTTTCACCTTAATGGGTGGCTAAACCAGGCTTTTCAGACGGTAGATCCACTCCAGCGCCTGACGCGGGGTCAGGGAGTCGGGATCAAGATTCTCCAGTGCCTCAACCGCAGGCGAGGTCTCTTCCGGGGCGGCGAGCAGCGACATCTGCGTGCCGTCGACCTGGGTCGCCGCCGCGTTGGGCGAGATGCTCTCCAGCTCGCGCAGTTTCTGCCGCGCGCGCTTGATCACCTCTTTCGGCACCCCGGCCAGCGCGGCGACCGCCAGGCCATAGCTCTTGCTGGCCGCGCCATCCTGCACGCTGTGCATAAAGGCGATGGTATCGCCGTGCTCCAGCGCGTCGAGGTGGACGTTGGCGACGCCTTCCATTTTCTCCGGCAGCTGAGTGAGCTCGAAGTAGTGGGTGGCGAACAGCGTCAGCGCCTTGATTTTGTTGGCCAGATTTTCCGCACAGGCCCACGCCAGCGATAGCCCGTCGTAGGTGGACGTGCCGCGGCCAATCTCATCCATCAGCACCAGGCTATGCTCGGTGGCGTTGTGCAGAATATTGGCGGTTTCAGTCATCTCCACCATAAAGGTCGAGCGGCCGCTGGCCAGGTCATCCGCCGCGCCGACGCGGGTAAAGATGCGATCGATGGGCCCGATCTCCACCTTCTGCGCCGGGACGTAGCTGCCGATATAGGCCAGCAGCGCAATCAGCGCGGTCTGGCGCATATAGGTACTTTTACCGCCCATGTTCGGCCCGGTGATGATCAGCATCCGCCGCTGCGGCGCCAGCTGCAGCGGGTTGGCGATAAACGGCTCTTTCAGCACCTGCTCGACCACCGGATGGCGGCCTTCGCTGATGCGAATGCCCGGCTTATCGCTAAAGGTCGGGCAGCAATAGTTCAGGGTTTCCGCACGTTCCGCCAGGTTGACCAGCACGTCCAGCTCGGCCAGCGCGCTGGCGCTGGTTTGCAGGTCGGCGAGATGCGGCAGCAGCAGGTCGAACAGTTCGTCATAAAGCTGTTTTTCCAGTGCCAGCGCTTTGCCCTTGGAGGTCAGCACCTTATCTTCGTATTCCTTCAGCTCAGGAATAATGTAGCGTTCGGCGTTCTTCAGCGTCTGGCGGCGCACGTAGTGGATCGGCGCGAGGTGGCTCTGGCCGCGGCTAATCTGGATGTAGTAGCCGTGGACGGCGTTGTAGCCGACTTTCAGGGTATCGAGGCCCAGCCGCTCGCGCTCGCGGATCTCCAGTTTATCGAGATAATCGGTGGCGCCATCGGCCAGCGCCCGCCACTCGTCCAGCTCTTCGCTATAGCCCGGGGCGATGACTCCGCCGTCACGGACCAGCACCGGCGGCGCGTCAATCACCGCGCGCTCCAGCAGTTCGCGCAGTTCGGAGAACTCGCCCATTTTCTCGCGCAATTTTTGCACCGGCTGACGGTCAACGTCGGCCAGCAGCTCACGCAGCAGCGGCAACTGCTGCAGGGCATGACGCATGCGGGCTAAATCGCGTGGACGGGCGGTACGCAGCGCCAGACGCGCCAGAATACGTTCCAGATCGCCGACCTGGCGCAGCACCGGCTGCAGCTCGGTATAGCGCTCCTGCAGCGCGCCGATGGTCTGCTGGCGCTCCACCAGCACGGCGGTATCGCGGACCGGCATATGCAGCCAGCGCTTGAGCATCCGGCTGCCCATCGGCGTCACCGTACAGTCGAGTACCGAGGCCAGGGTGTTGTCGGTGCCGCCGGCCAGATTCTGGGTGATCTCGAGGTTACGGCGGGTGGCGGCATCCATAATGATGCTGTCCTGCTGGCGTTCCATGGTGATGGAACGGATGTGCGGCAGCGAGGTGCGCTGAGTGTCTTTGACATACTGCAGCAGGCAGCCGGCGGCGCACAGGCCGCGTGGGGCGTTTTCCACGCCGAAGCCGACCAGATCGCGGGTGCCGAACTGCAGGTTAAGCTGCTGGCGCGCGGTGTCGATTTCAAATTCCCACAGCGGGCGACGGCGCAGACCGCGGCGGCCCTCGATCAGCGACGATTCGGCAAAATCTTCCGCATACAGCAGTTCCGCCGGATTAGTACGCTGCAGCTCTGCCGCCATGGTTTCGCGGTCGGCCGGTTCACTCAGGCGAAAGCGCCCGGAGCTGATATCCAGCGTCGCGTAGCCAAAGCCCTTGCTGTCCTGCCAGATGGCGGCCAGCAGGTTGTCCTGGCGCTCCTGCAGCAGCGCTTCATCGCTGATGGTGCCCGGCGTAACGATACGCACCACTTTACGCTCGACCGGTCCCTTGGTGGTGGCCGGATCGCCAATCTGCTCGCAAATGGCCACCGACTCGCCCTGATTGACCAGTTTGGCGAGGTAGTTCTCCACCGCGTGGTGGGGGATGCCGGCCATCGGGATGGGTTCGCCCGCGGAGGCGCCGCGCTTGGTCAGCGAGATATCGAGCAGCTGCGACGCGCGTTTCGCATCGTCATAAAATAGCTCGTAAAAATCCCCCATCCGGTAAAACAGTAGAATGTCAGGATGTTGCGCCTTCAGCTTGAGATACTGCTGCATCATCGGCGTGTGGGCGTCGAGATTGTCAATTGTGCTCATGGGGTGTTATCCAGATCCCTGATTTGAAATGGCTGCGATTTTGTAGTTGTCGTCGTTATCACATGGATGAGACATAATAACGGAGATGGGCAGGTGAGGGAAACCGACGAAAGCGCGCGGCGCGATCCGGATTCCAGTTGCAGAGGGGGTTGAGACATAACAAGCCAGCATCGGGATGTGTGGTTACCGGTCAGAAAAAGACATATCCGATATTCCCCTGGTATACGTAATGGCAGCAGTTAGCGACGATCCTTGATATACTGAAACCATCAGGTGAATGAAACGGGAGATGCCATGAGTTACAACAAAAAAGTTCAGGCCGCATACGCCAGACCTTCCCGCGCTGACATCGCGCGTTCTGTTGCGACATCAACCGCGGTCGAGACAGGGCAACCATCAGCCAGAGTTGAAGTGAGTCTTGAAGCGGCACGCAAAAAATATGCGCATCTTCGTCTTGCCTAATCTCTTCTTAAGGCCTTACTGACCCAGTGTTTCATCGGTCGATAGTCCAGAGTCAAACCCGCATGGATAGCCGATATATACTGGGTTTTGTTTTGTTCCCAGCTTTGATAATCCAGCGGTTTATAGCCAGCCTGCACAGCCATCACATCGGCTAATAATCGTGATAAACGCCCGTTACCCTCTCTGAATGGATGGATGAGGATCAATTCAACATGGGTGACTGCGATAGCTTCTATGAGCTGCAATTCATTCATGCCTGAACAAGGCGTATAATGTGCAAGGTATTTCTTATCAAAATCGTTTAGCAGTTTCGCCAACTGCGCTGAAGGGGCGAACATAAAATCGCCTTTGCTGATATTGACCGTTCTTTCCTGGCCTGCCCATGCATAGATATTGCCTAACCAGCGATAGTGCCACTTTTTCAGGATGTCGACGCTGAGTAATCCAGTTGGAAAGTGCTCCTCAAAAACTGAGCGATAAAGTTGTTCCAGAAGCACCAGTTCTACGCTATCAATCTCATTTGCGTCAGCGATCCCGAGTTTATTAGCCAAAACCCGTTCATCTGAATTTTTCTCAAATTGGCCTTCGCTGCCAGCTACCGTGTATCGGTTCATGGGGACCCTCAAAAGGGAGCGCTGAGAGATATGAAAGTATAACGCCCATTAACTTATGCGGTGTAATACCGAAAGCGCGCGGCGCGATCCGGATTCCAGTTGCGCCGCGCGGGGGTTACGGCGCCAGATAAACCTGGGGGGCTGCGTTGTCCGGGTGCTGGACGAGGCGGATATCCGCCCCGTACCAGCGATGGATAACCGGCTGCTGGATCACCTCCTGCGGCGTGCCCTGGGCGACCAGATGGCCCTGGTGAAGCATCAGAATGCGGTCGGCCCACAGGGCGGCGAGGTTAAGGTCATGCAGCACCACGCAGACATGCAGTTGCCCGCCGGCGGTGAGCCGTTTGAGCAAGCGCAGCAGATGCTGCTGATAGTAAAGGTCCAGCGCCGAGGTGGGCTCATCGAGAAACAGCCAGCCCTGCGGCGCGCCGTCGCGCCACAGCTGCGCCAGACAGCGGGCCAGCTGCACCCGCTGCTGCTCGCCGCCGGAGAGGCCGGGATAGCGGCGACCGGCAAGGCCATCGCAGCCGGTGACGGCCATCACCGCCGCCAGCACCGCCGGATCCGCCGTCGCGCCCCACGGTGCGCGTCCCATGTCAATGACCGTTTCCACCGTCCAGTCGGCCTGCAGGGTCGTTCGCTGCAGCATGACCGCCCGCCGGCGCGACAGCGCCTCGGGGGACCAGGCCTCCAGCGGCTTGCCTGCAAGACGGCGGGTGCCGCTGTCCGGAGTCAGAAAGCCGGTCAACAGCCGCAGCAGGGTGGATTTCCCGGCGCCGTTCGGTCCGATAAGCGCTGTCATCTCGCCGCCGCGCAGCGCGACGGAGACGTTGTCGATAATCTGTCGTTTACCAAGGTGAAGTGACAGCCCCTGGGCGCAGTATTCATTAACCATGTCTGGAGTTCTCCCGACGAAAGACCAGCCACAGAAACCAGGGGGCGCCCAGCAGGCTGGTGAGCAGACCGACCGGCATCTCCGCTGGCGCCGCCACGGTGCGGGCCAGGGTGTCGGCCAGCAGAAGCAGGATCGCGCCGGCCAGCAGCGAGCCGGGGATCAGTCCGCGATGGTCCGGTCCCAGCCACAGGCGCATCAGGTGCGGCACCACCAGGCCGATAAAGCCGATGACTCCGCTGATGGCCACCGCGGCGGCCACCAGCACCGCGCTGCACAGCAGCAGCCAGCGCTGTAGCGCCTGCACGTTGACCCCGAGATAGTGTGCCTCTTCATCGCCAAGCTGCAGCAGATTGAGGCGGGACGCCATCCACCACACCGCCAGCGCCGCCGGGATAATCAAGGTCGCGGCCACCAGCAGCGTCGGCCATTCGGCCTGCCCCAGACTGCCCATTCCCCACAGCGACAGCTGGCGCAGCTGGGCGTCATTGCTCAGCCAGGACAGGACGCCGACCAGCGCGCCGCACAGCGCGTTGATGGCGATCCCCACCAGCAGCAGGCGCGACAGCGAACCCTCCTCCGCCCGGCTGAGGATGAAAATCACCACCATCACCGCCAGGCTGCCAATAAACGCCGCCAGCATCGGCATGTACAGGGCGATCAGCCCCGTAGCGGAGAACGGAAGCACCAGCCAGCTGGCCACCGCCAGCGCGGCGCCGCTGCTGATGCCCAGCAGGCCCGGGTCGGCAAGCGGGTTGCGAAACAGCCCCTGCATCACGCAACCGGAGAGGGCCAGCGCCGCGCCCACCAGCAGGGCCAGCAGCACCCGCGGCAGACGGATACTCAGCCAGATGTGGCGCAGCATCTCATCCCCGGAAGGCAGCAGGTTGACCAGCGGCAAGCGCATAGCGCCGAGGGTGGTGGCAAACAGCGTCAGGGAGACCAGCAGCAGCATCATCAACAGCAAACGGCGGGCGAGGGCAGGGCGCATCAGGGCAACTGCTCCGCTTTGTTTCGCAGCGCGATTATCGCCTGCGGTGTGCGCGGCCCGAAGCCCAGCAGGGCCATATCGTCGATCGTCAGCAGCTGTTTATGACGCCCCGCCGGGGTCTGTGCCAGACCGGGCAGTTTCCACAGCCCAGCTTCGCCGCCCATCCCTTTGAGACCATCGGCGGAGATCACCACCAGATCCGCCTGGCTGGCGGCGACCCCTTCCTGCGACATGGCGCGATAGTGGTCGAAGCCCTGCATCGCGTTCTGCAGCCCGGCGGCGCGAATGGCGCCATCGGCCGCGGTGTGCTGTCCGGCCACCAGGGTATTCATTCCGCCGTGGCTGAGAATAAACAGCACCCGCTTAGCAACCGGCTGCGTGGGAATGGCGGCGATCTGTTGCTGAAGCTGCTGGCGCAGCGCGTCGCCTGCCGCCGTTTTGCCTAACGCTTCGGCAATGACAGCCACTTTATTATCGATCGCGGACAGACTTTCGCCGCCCGGCACGTTAACCACCTTCACCCCGCTCGCCTGTACTTTGTGTAAGACCAGCGAAGGCTGCGCCTGGGCGCTCGCTAATACCAGCTGCGGGCGTAACGCGAGGATCCCCTCGGCGTTCAGCTGCCGCAGGTAGCCGACGTCCGGCAGCTTTTGCGCCGCCGGGGGCCAGCTGCTGGTGCTGTCCCGCGCCACCAGGCTCTGTTCCGCGTCAAGGGCATAGACGATCTCAGTGACATCTCCGCCGAGGGTGACGAGTCGCTCAACGGCAGCGTGGCTCAGCAGCGGGAAAGCGATGAAGAGCAGTAACCAGCGCATCATGCGGGCAGTCCTTCACGGGTCAGACGATCTACCTGCTGGCGCCATTGTGCCTGCTCGGGGTGGCCTTCGCTGCGCTGGCCATAGAGCTGGGCAATCTGGGTGCCGTCTTTGGCGAACAGTTCGACGCTGGTGACGTGTCCATCTGAGGTCGGTTTACGGGTCACCCACACTTCATCGAGGCTCTCTTCGCGCAGATGCAGGGTAAAAGTGGTATTGAAGATATTCAGCCAGCCGCGCATGGGGGCCAGCTTTTCCAGGGCACCGGTGAAGATCTGCACGCAACCGCGATTGCCGACGAAAATCATAATTTCATTACCTTCCTGGCGCACCGTCTCCAGCAGCGACGGCAGCGCATGGCGATCCACGCGGCAGGCGAGGTCGTCGCTCACCAGACGGAAAGCCTGCTGGCGGGAAAGCTGATATTTACGCAGCAGACCGAAGAACTGGTGAACGTCGGTCATCGCGCGCCAGTCGTTCTCCAGGGCGGCGCCGTCGGCGGTATCGGCATATTTCACCGGCTCCAGCGGGCGCAGGGCCAGCGGTGCCGGCGCCGCCACCCGATGTTCCGCGATCAGGGTGTCCCAGGCCGCCATGTCGGTCTGCGTGGTCGCATAGACTTTCAGCAGGGCGTCGCCGTGGTGGTCGAAAAACTGGATGCTCTGGCGGCCATTATCGTTCAGATGGAAGGCGCTGGCCCACTGGCTGAGGAACAGACGCAGGTCGAGCGCGCGCGGGTTCAGTACCAGCCCGGCGTGGCCGCTGAGGTGCTGGTGCGTGAACTGGCCCACCTGCTCATGCACGGCATACTCGTTGCGGCAGATGCATTTGGTTTCGCCGACGCGCTCCAGGGCGGCAATCAGCGTCCGGGCGTCATCGCTCAGGCGCACGGCATCATGGCCGAGGCGGGCGGCGGTCAGCTCGGCTTCGCTGATCCCCATTTCCGCGGCGATATCGCGGGCATATTTCGCGGTACTGGCCGCTTTGGTGGCCTGGTAGCGCTGCCACAGGTCAGGGTGTGCATTTGGCATAATCATATCCTTCTCGACGATGAATATCCCCGGCCGGCGGGCCGGGGGCAGGTGCGTTATTATTCGGGCAATCAGAAGTCGACGTTGACGCCCAGTTGCCAGGTGCGGCCCGGCATCACCGCCAGTGCTTTATCGTTGGCGTCCTGGTTGGTGCCGGTCTCGATATTGCGGCTGCTCAGGTAATCCCAGTATTTACGATCGGTGAGGTTGTAGACCCCGCCATTGAGGCGCACGTTTTTCGCCACCTGCCAGTACGCGGTCCAGTCCAGCATGCCGTAGCCCGGCACGCGCATATAGTCGCTGCTGGCATCGGTGATGGCGGACCCGCTGTTGCTGTAGCTTTCTCGGTTGGTGGTGGTCGCCTGTTTCCCTTTGACAAAGGTCGCCGTCAGGGCGGTGCCGTAGCGTTTCGCCGGATCGTCCCACGCCACGCCGACGATGGCTTTCATCGGCGCCACGCTGTCGAGGTCGACGTATTTATCGCCGCTGTAGCTGGATTTCGATTTCCCTTCGCTATAGCCGAGGGCGAGGGTGGTGCTCAGGCCGTTCACCTGCTCAAACCAGGTGCCAAAGTTAAATTTGGTGCTGATCTCACCGCCGTAGATATAGGCTTTATCGCGGTTTTCCGCCTGATAAATGGTGTAGATGTTCGACGGCACATTCGTGAACTGGCCCGGATTATTGGCGCGGGTATAGCGCGTATAGGCGATAAAGTTCTTATAGCTGTTGTAGAACAGCGCCGTGCGCACGGTGATGCCTTCGGTGACTTCCCCCTTCAGCCCCCACTCGAGATTATCGCTGGTTTCCGTCTTCAGATCGGTATTGCCGATCAGGGCATACTGCTGGCTGCCGGCGTAGCTGGAGCCAAGGTTCCAGGAGCCATACAGCTGGCTGGCGTTGGGGAACTGCGCGCCGCGCTGGTACTGCAGGTAGGTCATCAGGCGCGGGGTGAGGTCGTACTGGAAGGTCAACGACGGCAGAACCTGGGTATCGCTGTTTTTGCCGTACAGATTCGCCACCGACGATTCGGTCAGTACGCTGCTGTTGGCGGCAAGGTCGGACAGATTTTCCGGCTTAGTCGATTGATGCACCACGCGCACGCCGGGAATAATGGCGAAGTTGTGGCTATCAAGGTCGAAGTTGATCTTATCCTGGACAAAGCCGCCGAGGGTGTAGCTGCGGCTGTCTGCCTCCGGCTGCATGATCTCGCTGTAAACGCTGGGGATCGGCGACTGGCTGAACGGCCGCTGAGTTTTGGTCGTGCTGGCGTTGAAGCCAGCGCTCAGATCGTGGCGGCCCAGGGTTTTCGCCAGCGCGGTCTGCAGGCCCCAGGTGTCGGTGTCGTAGTTGGAGTTCACCGTCTGCATGCGGCGGGTGACGCTGTCCGGCATATAAGTCCAGTCATGGGCTTCAGTATGCTGGTAGTAGATTTTCGTGGAGACGCTGTCGAGGTAGTCGTTCATCGGCGTCCAGTCATCCTTCAGGCTCAGGCCCCAGCGCCGGGTCTGGCTGGTCTGGTTGGCGGTGCCGATGGTGCTGTTGCCGCTGGAGTCCCAGGTATCGTAGTGGGTGTGGTTGGTTTTATGGTAATAGTCGAAGGTGCTGGTCAGCTTGTGCTCATCGTTAGGCTGCCAGATCCCGGAGGCCAGAAAAGCATCGGAATGCCAGTTCGCCGGGTAGGCGTCGACGGTGCCGCTGTTGTTTTCGGTTTCCTGACCGTCACGGCGGCTGTAGACCAAAATTCCGCGCAGGAACTCATCGCCGCCGGCGACGGTCACCCCGTTGTGCCAGCTGCGATCCGCAGAGTCGTAACCGCTGCGGTAGCCGAAGGCGCTGGTCTTGCCCGGGCGCAGGTAATCATCCGCCGATTTCGGGCGGAAGGAGACATTTCCCCCGATAGCGCTGTTGGCCGTTTCCGTCGAGGTGGCACCGGACTGAATATCCACGCTGCCATACATATACGGGTCGATATAATCGCGGCCGATGCCGAAGGTGTTGAGCCCGGCGCGACCGACGTAGCCGCGGCCGGTGGCGTTGGGTTGGGCAATACCGTCCACGTCGATGCCGACGCGGTTGCTCTCCATGCCGCGGATGTTGTAGCCGGTGTAGCCTCCGCGGTCGAAGCCGCTTTTGCCGTTGCCGGAGCCGCCGCTGGCCCCGGTGGCGCTGATGAGCGGCTCATAGCGCATGATAGAGCCAAAATCGTTAGCACCTTTATCCTCCAGCTCCCGGGCGCTGATGCTGTGCTCACTACCGGCTTTCTGCACCGGTGCGGGGGCGGTGACGGTCATTTGTTCCGAGGTGTCATCCACCGCCTCGCCGCTAACGGCGGAAGTGTCTGCTGCGATGGCAGAAGTCTGATAAATTGCTGCAAGCAAAGAGGTCACCAGCAGGCGTTTTTTACACCATGCTGCTGACGGAGTCGATTTGTACATAGTCGCCACGCCTTGATCGTTATTAGTATCGGCTCACGCGTTACTTCCAGAGTTGCAGGTTGCTCCGTCTTTTCCGTTGCGGATGGGGTCTTACTCCATTTGTTGATTGCGAATGGTAATGATAGGTATTATCGTTTGCAACAAAATAATCATGTGTTCTTCATTTAAACTGCACTTTGTTTACAATTTGCCCTTTCAGACTTAGCGAGACGACGATGAACTCAAAAGCGGCCATCACCATCACCTACTGTTCCCAGTGCAACTGGATGCTTCGCGCCAGCTGGATGGCGCAGGAGCTGTTACATACCTTCAGCACCGACATCGCCTCGGTGACGCTGGTGCCGGGGACCGGCGGGATCTTCACGATCGATGTCGATGGTCAGCAGATCTGGGAGCGCAAGCAGGATGGCGGTTTTCCGGATGCGGCCGAGCTGAAACGCCGGGTGCGCGATGTCTGTTTCCCGGAGAAGCCGCTGGGCCATGTGGATAAAGGTGAGCAGAAAGGGTGACAACCCCCTCCGGGCGACAAACGCCCGGAGGAGAAGCCGTTAGCGGGCTAACTGCACGTCAACCAGCACGCTTTGTCGGCGGGTGCGTATGAGGGTGACCGCTTCTTCCAGCACGCCGGGGAGATCCTCGGCCCGGGAAACCGACAGGGCCGCCGCGCGGCTGGAGGCGGCGATCGCGGCGAAATCCGGCGAGGTGGTAAAGGCGGTGGCCGGAATGGTCTCCGCGCGGGCGGCGTAGCCGTCCGGGTAGAGCGCTTTGGTGCCGCCCGCGACGGCGCCCCATCCGCCGTTATTTCCGACCACGACGAGGACAGGGAGCTTCATTACCTCCGCAATATGGTGGCAGACCGCAGGGTTGGCGAACAGGTACGACCCGTCGCCGACGGCGGCAATAATCAGCTCTTCCTGGCGCGCAAGCTGCAGCCCCAGTGCGATAGGCAGGGCTTCGCCCAGGCCGCCGGCCAGCGCTTCCTGGTAATAGCTCTCGGCATGGATCAGCCCGGCAAATTGCGGCAGCGTGGTCAGCTCAGAAACGATCCGGCCGCGGTGTTGATTCGCCAGATGGCCGAGGCAGTAGCTGAGCCAGGGTTTGGTAATGACCCCGGTCTGGCTGGCATGGAGAAGCGCGTCGCGCTGGTTTTTCTGTTGCTGGATGCGGTTCTGCGTATATGCCGCCCGCTCCGCCACATGTTGCTGGCGGGCGGCCTGCAGCGGGCGCAGCGCCTCTTCCAGCAGGCTGAAGACTTCATCGGTCTCGCCCGCCAGGTTGATGTCCGCGCGATAGCCACGTACCGGGTAGCGGGAGAAGAGCGGATCGGGGCCCATCTGGATCACGGTGCAGTCCTGGCGACAGTCGCCCTCGGCGAGCATCCATGGCGCCTGCGAGTCGACCACCAGAATCACATCGGCGTCGGCGAGCCAGGCGCTGGGATCAGCCCCGGCGAGCAGTGGGTTATCGGCGCTCAGGGTCACCTCGGTACCCCAGTATTCCACCAATGGGATCGCCCATTCGCGCACCAGGCTATTAAGTCGCGCAAAGCCACCCGCCGTTCGGGCGCCGCGCTGGGCGAAGATGACGGGATGCCTGGCGCAGGCGATTGCCTCGGCGGCCCGGGCGATATCTTCCCGGACTGGCGCATAGCGGACCGGCTGCTGCGAAGGACCGGCCTGCAGCGCGGCCTCATCAATGGCAAAGGTCTCGCACAATGGCTCGCGCGGTAAGCTCAGGTAGACCGGCCCTTTCGGCAGGGAGCTGGCAATCGCCCAGGCCCGGTCAACATGCTCGCCGATCTGATCGGCCAGCCGCAGTTCAAAATCCCACTTCACGGATTCACGGATCAGCGCCGCCTGGTCGCGCATCTCCTGGCCGTAGCCAATCGGCGTATTGCGGCAGCCGAAGTGGGAATGTTCGCTAATCGGCGTGCGACCACCAAAAATCAGCACCGGGATATTGCTGTTCGCCAGATTGATGACACCGCAGGCGGCGTTGGCTAACCCGACGTTGGTATGAACCATTACCGCCTGCACCTTGCCAGTGCCGAGGTAGTAGCCGTGCGCCATGCCGATGGCGGCGTTTTCATGCGGGCAGATCACCAGCTCGGGTACCTTTTGCCCGGTCGCCCGGGCCTTTGCCCAGGCTTCAATAACTGGCGGATAATCGGTGCCCGAGTTAATAAAAATATATGCCACGTCCAGCGCCTGTAGCCGATGCAGTAACAGTTCAGCAGCCGATAATGTGATAGAGGCCATATTCTCTCCGTATTCACGCGGTGTAATCGCGATAATTAAAAGGTTAAGAAAATAAATCCGCCCATCGTAATGATGGAGGCAATAATACTCAGCGCCATCGTCGAGGCCATTTCCTGCTCGCCGGTTTTATACTGCATGGCAATAATTATCGCGATGGAGCCTACCGGGATAGCCATCGTCAATACGACTTCCTTTATTTGCTCCATGCTGAAGCCCATTTTTAATAACAGGAGATAGCAGGCGCCGGGCACCAAAATATTGCGGGCGATAACGGTGATAATGGTAGCGGTGGTGATAACAATGCTGCGTGTATAGAGCACGATCCCGGCGGCAAACAGCGCCAGCCCGCCAGAGGCTTTACCCAGCAGACCCAGCGACATCGAGATAGTCTGCGGAATATGGATATCCGCCAGCACGATGATCAGGGCGATCACCGGTGACCAGACCACAGGTTGTTTAATGGCGTTTATCACCCGTGTGCCAAAGGAGATATGCTGGCTTTTATCGCCAGTGGCGACCGACATCAGAATCATTACCAGCGGCAGCTGGAAGACGTTTTGCGTGATGCTGGACACGGTGATCAGCGACGCGCTGACGGTGCCAAATAAAAAGGCCAGCACCGAGGTGCCGATGAAAGGAACCGCCGGCGAGCCGATGGCCAGCGCCTGCAGCGTACTGAGGGCGAGGTCGCGTCGGAACAGATAGCGGGCGACCAGTAAGGGAATGACGAAGCTCAGAATCAGCGCGAGGATAATGGCCACCGCAACCGGGCCCATGGTCATGACGATGTGTCGCGGCGTCATCACCATATTGCTGAAAATACTTAGCGGTAATGCATAGAGCATCACAATTTTATTGATGTCTCCTGCCTGCTGCCAGTTAAAGTCTTTTCGTTTACCGCTAATATAGCCGATGATGACGGTAATGATGACCGGTAATATAGCGCCTGAAATTAATAGAATATTGTTCTGTGTCATGGTGATATATTCTCGTTATAAATTATCTTCGGGTCCGCAATTCGTTTTTGCCGTGCGTGATGAGGTTAATAAATCCGTTTTTCCTGATGCGCGGTAGCTATTTTTGAGCGTATTGATAGCGACATTTATTCGCTAAAACAGGCCGCAAGGGAAATGCAAAAACCGTTTATTCAATGAGTAAATATCATGCCAATGAAACTTAAGCAGATTCAGGCTTTTATTACTGTCGCTCACGAAGGCAATATGACCCTGGCCGCAGAGAAGATGGGGATCACTCAGTCGGGACTGAGCCGGCTGTTATTGAGCCTGGAAGCGGACCTGAGCGCGACCTTATTCGAAAGACACAAACACGGTATGGCGTTGAGCGAATATGGCAGCGCCTTTTTACCCTATGCGCTGACGATGCTGAATACCGAACAAAAGGCCCGCGAGGAGATTGCGCTCATCCGCGGCGCCGGGAAAGGTATCCTGCGGATTGGCTGTGTTTCCAGCCTGCTGACCAGCCATTTCATCGATAAGCTGGCAGCTTTCCATCAGCGACATCCCCGGATCCATCTGCGGATCGTCGACCGCATTGACTCCGAGCTCTTTAAACTCCTGCGGATGCACGACATCGATATCGCCCTCTGCGGCCCCTTACCGCATGATGAGAAAATCGTGGTGCGCGGTAAAATTAACTGGCAGGACCGGATCTGCATCGTCGCCAGGCAGTACCACCCGCTACATCAGGCGGCGAACTTATCCCTCGAGGCGATGCTGGACTATCCGTGGATCATGCCGCCGCCGTTAAGTACCCCGATGAACATCCTTGAGGATATCTTTCGTGCCCATCAGCTACCCTGTCCGCAGCCGGTGATTGAGTGCGCGTCCTCCTCGGCCATTAAGGCCTTTCTGTGCGAGAGCGATCTGTTAACGTCGATGCCGGCCCCGGTTTACCGGCACGAGGAAGCGCTGGGCCTGCTGCGTCCGTTCGAACTCGAGGGCAGCGTTTTTATCCGCGATTTCTATGCCTATAGCCATTTCGGGGTTCTGTCCGGGGCAGCCCTGCAGTTGATCCAGCATCTCAAGCAGTGAGGCTGGTCGGGCACGAACGTTAAGGTGTATAATATATGCATCTTAATAACAGGCGAAAGGCGGGGAGATGGGGAAGCGTATCGAACGGGAAAAGATGACGATTCAGCGGATGATTGCCCTCTACCAGCGGCGCTGTCCCGGGGCGCTGGCCGATAATGCGCACTATCAGGCGCTGAACGCCTACGCCGACAAGCGCCTTGATAAGTGCGTGTTTGGCGAGAATAAACCAGCCTGCAAGCAGTGTCCGGTGCATTGCTACCAGCCGGCGAAGCGCGAAGAGATGAAGCAGATTATGCGCTGGGCCGGGCCGCGAATGCTCTGGCGCCACCCGATCCTCACTATTCGCCATCTGCTGGACGACAGGCGCCCGGTGCCGGCGCTACCGGAAAAATACCGACCGAAAAAATAGCGGCCTTTCCCTGGTCAGCGCGGCGCGTAGCCGGGCGACAAGTCGGCCCCGGTAAGGCATTAGCCGCCACCGGGGATGGTTGCTGAAGCCCTCTGTTTCTGACTATCGCGGATCGTGCTTGCCACAAAGGCGACCACAAACAGCGCGGAAAACAGCACCACGATAGTCGGCGCCGGCGCGCTGTCGAGATAAAACGCCAGCCACACCCCTCCCGCCGAGCAGCCGATGGCCACCGCTACCGCCAGCAGCAGGGCGTGGATAAAGCGCCGCACCAGCAGGAGCGCGATCGCCCCGGGAGCAATCAGCAGCGAAATCGACAGAATAATCCCCACCGACTGCAGCGTCGCGACGATGGTCAGGGCGATCATGCACAGCAGGCCGTAGTGCAATAGCCCGCCGCGCAGGCCGCTGGCTTTGGCCTGCGTCGGGTCAAAGGCGTGCAGCAAAAAATCCCGCCATTTGAGACCGATAATCAGCGCAATCACCAGCGCGATAGCCGCCGTTTGTCCAATATCGCGAAGGGATATCCCCAGCATGTCGCCGAACAGGATATGGTCGAGATGAACATCGGACTGGATCGCTACATACAGCACCAGCCCGGCGCCAAACATGCCGGAGAAGACAATCCCCATGATGGTATCGCGCTTGAGTCGGCTGTTATCGTCGAGAAAACCGGTCGTCACGGCGCACAGCAGCCCGGCGATAAACGCGCCGATGGCGAAGGGGATGCCGATAATGTAGGCCAGCACCACGCCCGGAAAGACCGCGTGGCTCATGGCGTCGCCCATCAGCGCCCAGCCTTTGAGCACCAGAAAAACCGACAGTAGCGCGCAGGGCACGGCCACGATGATCGATACCGCTATCGCATTGACCATAAAAGGAAACTGGAACGGGGCCAGGAACAGGTTCAGCATGCGGCCTCCCTGGCGCGGCGGCGGCTGGCCAGCAGGCCGTGCTTCGGCGCGAAGATAAAGGTGATGAGGAACAACAGCGTTTGCGCGACCACGATAATGCCGCCGGTGGCGCCGTCGAGATAGTAGCTGAGCCAGGCGCCGAAGAAACTGGTCAGACTGCCGATAGCCACGGCGATGGCCAGCAGGCGCGGAAAGCGGTCGGTTAACAGCCACGCGGTGGCCCCGGGAGTCACCACCAGGCAGATGACCAGAAAGGCGCCGACGGTCTGCAGCGCCGCCACGGTGCAGGCGGCCAGCAGGGTAAAGAACAGCAGCTTCAGGCCGCGGGTGTTCAGGCCAATCGAGCGGGCATGGTTTTCATCAAAGAAGGTCACCATCAGATCTTTCCACTTCAGCAGCAGGATCGCCATCGAGATAAAGCCGATCGCCGCCAGCTGGATAATATCCTCCGGTGCGATGGCCAGAATATTGCCGAGAATAATGGTCTGGATATTCACCGACGTCGGATTCAGCGACACCATAAACAGCCCGATCCCGAAGAAGGAGGAGAAGATCAGGCCGATAATGGCATCCTCTTTCAGCCGCGAGCGTTGCTGCAAAAACAGCATGCTGCCCGCCGCCAGGCCGCCGGAGAGAAACGCGCCGAGCGCGAAAGGCAGGCCGAGCATATAGGCCCCGGCGACGCCGGGCACAATCGAGTGGGAGAGGGCGTCGCCAATCAACGACCAGCCCTTCAGCATCAGGTAGCAGGAGAGAAACGCGCAGACGCCGCCTACCAGCGCCGACACCCACATCGCATTGAGCATATAGTGATAGCCAAACGGCTCCAGCAGCCAGCTCATCGTGGGCCTCCTGCCGCGCGCCGGCTGATAAACGGCCGCTCGTCATCGGTGATAACCTGCGCTTCCCCGCCGGTCAGCGCGACGTGGCGTAGCACGCCGCTGAAAGCCCGCTCCAGATTCTCGGCGGTGAAGGTGGTTTCTGTCGGGCCGCTGGCCAACACGGTGCCTTTCACCATCACCGTGTAATCACAAAATTCGCTCACTGACCCGAGGTTGTGGGTGGAGACCAGCATGGTACAGCCCTCATCGCGGAGTTCGCGCAGCAGGCTGATGATCCGCGCTTCGGTCTGCACATCGACGCCGGTAAAAGGCTCATCCAGCAGGATCACCTGACCCTGCTGAGCGATAGCGCGGGCAAGGAAAACGCGCTTTTTCTGCCCGCCGGAGAGCTCGCCAATCTGCCGATGGCGGAACTCGCTCATGCCCACGCGGGCCAGCGCGGCATCGACAATCTCGCGATCGCGCGGCTTTGCCCGCCGCAGCCAGCCCATATGGCCGTAGCGGCCCATCATCACCACATCCTCCACCAGCACCGGGAAGGACCAGTCCACCTCTTCCGACTGCGGGACATAGGCGACCAGGTTCTGGCGCAGCGCGCGGTTGACCGGCTGGCCGAGTATGGCGATCTCGCCGTGGCCGACGCGCACAAAGCCCATCAGCGCTTTAAACAGTGTGGATTTACCCGAGCCGTTAACGCCCACCAGTGCGGCAATGGAGCCGCGCGGTACGCTGAACGAGGCGTCGCGCAGGGCAGTGTGGCCGTTGCGCCAGGTGACGGTGAGCTGGTCGACATACAGTCCCGCTTGCGCTGCATTCATGGCTGCTTCCTCATCCCGTCCTGGATACCGTTGACGATGGTTTCGGTGGTGACGCGCAGCAGGTCGAGCCAGGTCGGCACCGGGCCGTCGGCGGCGCTCAGCGAATCGACATACAGCACGCCGCCGTAGTGGGCCCCGGCTTCGCGCGCCACCTGACGCGCCGGTTTATCGGAGATGGTGCTTTCGCTGAAGATGGTCGGGATGCGTTCTTTCTTCATGGTGTCGATAACCTTGCGCACCTGTTGCGGGGTGCCCTGCTGGTCGGCATTGATCGGCCACAGATACAGTTCGCGCAGACCATAGTCGCGGGCCAGATAGGAGAAGGCTCCCTCGCTGGTGACCAGCCAGCGTTTATCCGCCGGCAGCTGCGCCAGTCTGGCCTGCAGCGGCGCCATCGTTTGACGGATCTTCTCTTTGTAGGCCTCGGCGTTACGGCGATAGGTGTCGGCGTGAGGCGGATCGTACTTCACCAGCGCATCGCGAATGTTATCGACATAGATCAAGGCGTTATCTGCTGACATCCAGGCATGGGGATTGGGCTTCCCGCTATAGGGGCCCGCGCTGATGCCCATCGGCTGGATCCCCTCGCTGACCACCACCTCCGGAACGCCCTGTAAGTGCTGATAAAAACGGGCAAACCACCGTTCGAGATTAAGCCCATTGCTGAGGATCAGCTGCGCCCCCTGCGCGCGTTTGATATCGCCCGGCGTGGGCTGGTAATCGTGGATCTCCGCGCCCGGTTTGGTGATGGAGCTGACGTCGGCGGCGTCGCCGGCCACGTTCTGCGCCATATCGGCGATAACCGTGAAGGTAGTGATAACCCTGAATTTCTCCTGCGCGGTGGCCGGCGTCGCGGCCAGCAGAGCCAGCGCGCTGGCCAGCAGCAATGATTTCAGCGGTGTCAGGTGTAGCATAGGATCCCTCGCAATGGTGTGGTTAATTTCCCAGCGTTTATAGCCATTGCTATGTTATATAGCACAAGCTATTTACAAATGAAAATAATTCTTATTTACATGCGTGGGTAATAATGAGCCGGGAAACGAAAGCGACAAGAAAGGGGGAGATAAGGCTGGCCCGGCGCGAACCGGGCGAAGATCAAGAGATATCGGCGACCGACTGGCGCGGGATCAGGCGGCCAGCTAGCGAGCGGCCCTCGGCGGTGAAGGTTGGCCGGTCGTCAATCAGGCTGCGAATACGCTGAATACAGTTATCCAGCAGCGCCTCCAGTGGCCAGGAGATGCAGGTCAGCGGCGGGTAGAGCAGCGAGGCGAGCGGGGAATCCTCAAGGCTCAACAGGGAGACCTCCTGCGGGACGGCGATGGTGAATTCGCGTAACAGACGCATCGCCTCAGCCGCGTAGCGGTCGCGTTTAACGATAATGACTGAGTATTTACTGAAGCTGTTAATTAAGGTCAGCAGCGCCTGCTCGACATCATCGTTGGCCGTCAGCACCAGCTGGCGGTTAAAAGGAATGGAGTAGTTTTGCAGGACGTTGCGGTAGCCTTCCAGCATCTGACGGCTGGCATCGTCGCTATCGCTGTCCATCAGCAGGGCGATGTTGCGGTGTCCCTTGCCAATCACATAGCGGCAGGCGCTTTCGGTGGCGAAGGCGAAGTCGTAGCCCTGGCTGTTGCTCCCGGCGACGCCGAAGCGGTCAAAGGCGATAACGTTGCGCGGCGCGTCGGCGGCAACGGCGCCCAGCACCACCACCGCCACGCACTGGCGCTGCAGATCGTCGATCACCGCCGCCTGCTCTACCGGATCGCTGACATACTGGACCAGCAGGCTTTTATTCAGCCCTTTCAGCGCCTGAGAGAGCAGCGGCAGCAGACGCGCGCCGTGGCTTTCGTCCTGCGCGGAAATCACCAGACCAACATGGCTGGATGTCTGACTGGCGAGGTTTTGCGCGGCAAAGCTCGGGCGATAGTTGAGTTCTTCAACGGCCCGCAGCACAGCTTCCCGGCTCTCTTCGCGCACGCCCCGGGTGCCGGTCAGCACGCGGGAAACCGTCGCTCTTGAGACATTCGCTAATCTTGAAACATCATCAATCGTTGGCATGGCTTTTTCTGTCTGAACATTTTCGCCTAGCTTAACATACCTGCTGAAAAAAGTGTCTACCGCTGCCCGTCCGCGGCGCCGGGCAGACGGGGCAGCCAGGCCGCGCCGCGCACGCCGCTGGCGTCGCCGAAGCGGGCCGGTTTGATCTGCGTGCGGCAGGTGTCGGAGAAGATCCACGGCACGATGGCGGCAGGCAGATCGCGATAGATCTGGCTGACGTTGGACAGACCGCCGCCCAGCACAATCACCTGCGGGTCGAGAATATTGATCACCGACGCCAGGCTACGGGCAAAGGCATCGATAAAGTGTCGCCAGTGGGCCAGCGCGCGCGGATCGCCGTTTTGCGCCGCGGCGACAATGGCTTCCGCACGGGCTTGTTCCCCATAGCGGCGGGCGAAGCCGGTGCCGGAGAGAAAGCTTTCGATGCAGTTCGTTTTGCCGCAGTAGCAGGGCTGCGGCGGACCATCGCGCTCAGGAGTATAGCCCGGCAGCGGATTATGCCCCCACTCCCCGGCGATAGCGTTGGGGCCGCTGAGCAGTTGTTGATGAACGGCGATCCCCCCGCCGCAGCCGGTACCGATAATCACCCCGAAGACGGTGGAGGCCCCGGCGCCGGCGCCATCCACCGCCTCCGAAAGGGTGAAGCAGTCGGCATCGTTTGCCATCCACACCGGCTGGCCAAGCTGCTGCATGATATCCCGGCGCAGATCGTGACCGTTGAGCACCAGGCAGTTGCAGTTTTTAATGCGCCCGCTTTGCGGATCGATAGCCCCGGGCAGGCCGATCCCCAGGGTGAATGGCTGCGGGCTGACCGCGCGAATATCGGCAATCAGGGTCAGCAGCTGACGCATAAAGGCGTCATAGCTCTCTTTGTGGGTCGGCCGGCGCAGGCGCTGGACGCATTCGCCTGCCGGGTCCAGCAGTACGGCTTCCATTTTGGTGCCGCCAATATCTATTCCAAGATGTAACATAGTGACCTCGGGGAATCAGACCCGGCCAGCGCGCCTGGCCGGGGAACGCGCTAGGCGTGAAGTGGTTGCGCGCGGTAAATCGCAATCAGTTCGGCAATCAGCTCTTTCGCCAGAATGGAGGTCATCAGGTGATCCTGAGCATGGACCATTACCAGCGTCATTTTGGTTTTTCCCTCGCCTTCGTCAGCTTCGATAAGCTGGGTCTGCACAAGGTGAGCTTCGCGGGAATAGTGCGCCGCTTCCTGCATTTTGGCGTCGGCGGTGGCGAAATCACCCGCTTTAGCGGCGTGCAGCGCTTCGTAGCACAGACTACGTGACTGGCCGGCGTTGATGATGATCCCCATCACCTGTTCTTCTAATTCCATGATTATCCTCTGAATCGTTAGCGTTAAGCGGTTTGCGCCGCGTTGTCAGCCTGGCCGACGGCGTTTTCACGCTCCTGGGCCAGCAGCTGTTTTTCGTAAGCTTTGAGAAATGGCAGGTACATCACCATGGCGGTGGCCATACAAATGAGGCACAGGATCACCGGGCTAAAGCTCCAGTTCGCCGCCCACGAGGCGCCGATGGGCGCCGGCGTTGTCCACGGCGTCATCGATACTACGCGGCTGACGAGATCCAGCTTCAGCGCAAAGTACGCCAGGGTCGCGTTGACCATCGGCACCAGCACGAACGGCAGGAAAAACAGCGGATTCATGATGATCGGCGCGCCGAACAGGATCGGTTCGTTAATATTGAATACCCCCGGCACGACCCCCATCCGGCCAATCGTCCGCAGATGCACGGCCTTGCTGCGCAGCAGCATCAGCGCCAGCGGCAGGGTGGAGCCGACGCCGCCGATCAGCAGATAGTGATCCCAGAAGCCCTGGACATAGATGTGCGGAATAGCGGTGCCTGCCGCCATGGCCGCCTGATTGACCGACAGGTTGGCCATCCAGAACGGGTTCATGATCCCGGTGACGATCAGCGCGCCGTGGATCCCGGCGAACCACAGTACCTGACAGACCAGCACTGACAACAGAATGGCCGGCAGCGTATCGGAAGCCGCGACCAGCGGTTTGACCAGCGACATGATCGCTTCCGGAATGATCATCCCCAGCTGAGCCTCGATAAACAGGTTCAGCGGATGCAGCGTCAGAATGATCGCCAGCACCGGGATCAGGATCTCGAACGAGCGCGCCACCCCGGCAGGCACTTCCGGCGGCAGGCGAATGGTGATGTTATGCCGCTTGAGGAAGGCGTACAGCTCGGTGGAATAGATGGCCACCAGAATGGCGGTGAAGATCCCCTGGCCGGAGAAGTAGGCCGTAGAGATCTGGCCATCTTTCAGCGGCGCGGCCACCAGCAGAAACGACATCAGCGACAGCATCCCGGCGGTCAGCGAGTCCAGGTGATGGTGCTTGGCGAGGCTGGCGGCGATCCCGACGGCAATGAACAGGGTCATCACCCCCATGCTGAAGTTGAACGGCAGCATCAGCGCATCGCGATGATCGAGCGAAAATTGCAGCCAGGCGCGGGCAAAGCCCCACGTCGTATCCGGAGAAAACGGCGGAAAGATAAATACCAGCAAAAACGAGCCGACGATCATAAAGGGCAGGGCGGTGATAAAACCGTCGCGGATCGAGGTCACGTATTTTTGCTGGCCGATCGCGCCGGCCAGCGGCGTGATCTGCCGTTCGATCACATCGATCAATTTAGCGTACAGAGAGCTCATGATCTTTCCTTAGTTCTTGTTTTCGATGAGGGAAAGGGCGAAATCAAGGACCGCGGCGCCTTTTTGCATGCCGTAGTCCATCATATTGATGGGTTCGACGCGGATACCGTATTTATCCGCCTGTTTTTGCAGATCCTGCTGCATGTATTTCACCTGCGGCCCCAGCAGCACCACCTGATAATGGCCAACCTGTTCGGCGAACTCCGCTACGCCATAGGCATTGATCTCTACCGGCAGGCCCCGCTGTTCGGCTTCGGCAATCATTTTTTTCATCAGCAGGCTGGTGGACATGCCTGCCGAACAACACAACATTATTTTTTTCATAAGTACCGCTCCTGATGAGGTTGGATGAGCGGACTATAGTCAAAATGGATGCATTACGGAAAGCGCTTTCCGTTTGTGGATTTATTAATTGTGACCATGATCACCTATGGCAGGCTTTCACTTTCCGGTGTTGTGGGCGATCATCCCGGCGAGACAACCATTCGCAAAGGTAGGAGTATGAACATTCAGTTAATGAATGTGGCCGTGGACATCATCGAGCAGCGGCTGGCGCCGCTGGCGAATGTTCTGACGCGCAACAACCACATTACGGCGATGCGCGATAGCTTTGCGCTGGCGATGCCCTTTGTGATTGTTGGCAGCCTGTTGGTGCCCATTTTGTTTCCGCCCGTTTCCATCGACGGCGCCTCGCGTTTCGGCCAGGTCTATTTGCTACTGCGGCCTATCCTGCTGCCGACCTTTCAGCTAACCATTGGCCTGGTGGCGCTGATTGTCGCCTTCGGCGCCAGCGCCAGTCTCGCCAAGCAGTACCGTCTGCCGGAACGGCTCTGCGGTTTAACCGGGTGTCTGGCTTTTCTGCTGTTTATCGGCTTTCGCGAGACTGCGGTGAGCAATGTTTATCTCGGCGGTATGGGGATATTTACCGCTCTGATATCCAGCACCTATTCCATTGAGATAATTCGCTTTTTCTACAAAAAAGGCTGGTGTATTCGCTTGCCTGATGAAGTGCCGCTGATGACCCGCAATGGCTTTCAACTGCTGATCCCGCTGCTGGTGGTGATGCTGTCGATAAGCGTGATGAATGCCATACTGCTGCAGACCACCGGACGCATCGTACCGGAGTTGATCAGCGAAGCGGTGCGGCCGCTGGTGCTGGCGTCCGACACGCTGATGGCGGTACTGATCTCTTTATTTATCTGTAACTTACTCTGGTTTATCGGTATCCACGGCGCGCTGATCATCACCGGGATCATGAACCCCTTCTGGATGACCTATCTGTTTGAAAATCAGCAGGCGCTGGCGGCGGGTTCGCCAACGCTGCCGCATATTTATCTGCAGGGGTTCTGGGATTTTTACCTGCTGATCGGCGGTATTGGCTCCACTTTGCCGCTGGTGCTGATGGCGATGCGCAGCCGCTCGCGGCAGCTGAAAAGCGTGGCAAAAATTGGCCTGCTGCCGTCGCTGTTTAATATCAACGAGCCAATACTGTTTGGTTTTCCGGTAATCATGAACCCGGTTTTTTTACTGCCGTTTCTCTTTGTTCCGCTGATAAATGCCTGTATCGCATGGTATTTAACTCAGCTGGGTATCCTCGACCGCGCGGTGGCGATGCTGCCATGGTCTATGCCTTCCCCGCTGGGGGCTGCATGGTCGGCGAACGGTAGCTGGAAAAATTTGTGCATGAGCCTGTTCGCGATGTTTAACGCCTGGATGCTCTATCGCCCCTTCTTCAAAGTGTACGAACGCCAGCTCGCGGAAACCGAACGCTGACCCCCTCGCCGTCGGCGGCTTATCCCCCGGCGGCACTCATTCACCTGCTCCTCCTTCCGCTCTGCTGCCGGCTCCCGGCGGCATTCTTGTTATTTTATGTGATCAGTCTCACGAATATATTCGTCGCGGAGCGAATTTTGTGAACCAGATAGGCAATTATGGAAAGCGCTTTCCATTAACGGATGTACATTTCCATTTTTGATCCGTAAATTTCCCCTCCGTTATCGGTTCGTGTTAACAAACATAACGTGGGAAAAAAATAATGATAAAGCTGAAACATTCAATACCTCTGGCTCTCCTCTCGCTGGCAGGGGCCAGCAGCCTGGCCTGCGCCGATCCGAAGTATGATTTTGCGCTGCATGGCTATATCCGCTCCGGGATCCTGGCGAACTCCGATGGCAACCGCGCGGACTCCGTCGGCCTGATGCCGGACGGTAAGTGGCGACTGGGCAACGAAGAAGACACCAAGATCGAACTGATCCCCACCGTGACGCTGACGGCGGACAGCGGCGTGGTGGCGAAAGTGCAGGCCAACCTCACTCATCAGTCGAAATGCACCTCCGACTGGAACTGTCAGGATGACGATGGCCATGACGTACAGTTTCGCGAAGGGTTCGCCGAGCTGAGCAATCTGGATTTTGCGCCGGAGATGACCTTCTGGGCCGGTAAGCGCTACAGCAGCTCCAACACCTCCAGCCATCAGTTCGACTGGGAGTACATTCAGTACAACGGCACCGGCGGCGGCTTCGACAACATGGATCTCGGCTTCGCCCGCTTCGACGCCGGGGTGTACGCCTTTTCACCCACCGATGAAACCAAAGCCTACCCGGTGGATAAGGGAGATCAGGGCTACCCGGATGACTATTCCCTCAACCTGTGGCTGAAAAAGATCGCGGGGACAGGCTTCGATCTGGAGCTGATCGGCCACCATATGAACCGTAACGAAAACCACCCGACTTCCGCCGAGAAGGGCTATGGCGTGACCGGTATTTATAACTTTGACGGTTTCTATGGTCTGACCGGAGGCTACTCCCGCCTTGCATTGCAGTACGGGAAAGGGCTGGCGGCGGGTGACTCGCTGGGTAAAAACGGCTGGGGCTGGGCCAATCTGGAAAACACTCAGTCCTGGCGAGTGGTGCTGGATAGCGTGGCCTCGATGGGCGACCTGGAGATCTCGACCTTCGCTTTCTGGCAGAAAGATAAAAACTACCGCTGGTGGACGGAAGATGACCATGGCTGGGGACGCTCGATGTGGGTCGCCGGTATCCGCCCTTATCATCAGATCACCCGCAACTTTGCCATGCAGTACGAGCTGGGCTACGAATACCTGGATGACAAAAACTACAAAGGGGTAAACGGCAAAGGCAAAGGCGGCCTGACCAAAGTCACCGTTGCGCCAACCCTGACCTTTGACTCCGGTTTCTGGGCACGCCCGCAGCTGCGCTTCTTCGTCACCTACGCGAAGTGGGATAAAGGTGTCTCCGATGCGCTGGACGGCAACTACAACTGGGATACCAATACCATCACCGCCGGCGGGTATTCCCGCAGTGGCTCTACCGACACCGTTAACTTCGGCGTACAGGCCGAGGTCTGGTTCTAAGGAGAGACAACGATGAAGCCGATGAAAAACCTGCTGCTGATGGGGCTGCTGTCCGCGCTGGGGGCCGGCGGGGCGCTGGCCGCCGAGCGCTCGCACTTTACGCACTTTATCACTCGCGACGGCGCCACCCTCAAGGACGGCGACAAGGTGTTTCGTTTCGCCGGGATCCACGCGCCGGAGCTGCACCGCATTGAAGACGACGCCCGCGGCCCCTGCAGAGCAGACCCGCGCGGCTGGGGACAATACTTTAAATGGCCAACGGCGCAGGAGCAGCAAAACTGGATCCAGGCGATGGTGCAAACCGGGGCGAAAGCCCAGCGCGTCTACGTGCTGTCGGTGCAGCAGGAATTTGATAAAGCCTGCGGGCGCGAGACCCATATTCTGGCGCCGGAAACGGCGGACGGCATGCCGCGGCTGAATGAGAAAGCCATGCGGTTGTATGACAACATGATTGCCGAAGCGGATAAACAGGGATTGCGACTGATCCTGCCGTTTATTGACCACTGGTGGTGGTGGGGCGGGCGTGAGCAGCTGGCGGCGTTCTACCACGAAAAAGCGGAAGACTTTTATCGGACCGATAGCAAGACCTTCAAAGCCTATCTGGATGTGATCCGCCAGGTTATCACCCGGACAAATACTGTCACCGGCCGCGCCTATTATGATGAAAAGGCGATCATGGCCTGGGAAACCGGTAACGAGCTGGAGGATACCAACGCCGATTTCCTGCATCAGACCGCGGCGTGGATTAAAAAATGGGCCCCTCATCAGCTGGTGGTAGATGGTACCTATAAGAAAATCAATTCCTTTGCGCTGACCGACCCCAATGTGGATATCGTCAGCAATCACTATTACACCAATGCCGATAATAACCATCCCGGGCAGGTGACGCAGGATCTGCGCGCCGTCGGCGGGCAAAAAGTCTATCTCGTCGGCGAGTTTGGCCTGCTGCCGGCGGATCAACTGAACGCCATTATGCAGTCGATTGTTCACAGCGAGGTCAACGGGGCGCAAGCCGCCGGCGGGCTTATCTGGGGCTTCCGCGGCCATCGTCACGACGGCGGCTTCTACTGGCATAAGGAGTCGACCGGGCACTACAGCTACCACCTGCCGGGGTTTGCCAAAGAAGGCGAAGCGAACCAGGAGCAGGCGGTGGTCGATCTGGTGCGCACGGCCGCGGCGCAGATGGCCGGGCAGCAGACGATGGCGCCGCTGCCGAAGCCGGACGCGCCTTTGCTGCGCGAGACCACCTCGCCCTTCGCGATCAACTGGATGGGAGCCGCGGTAGGACGCAGCTACGATGTTGAACGCGCCGACTCGCCGACCGGGCCGTGGACGGTGGTGGGCCGGGATATCTCCGATGGCGTTAACGAATGGAATCCGGAAACCATGGTTCTGTTCCGCGACGATTATCGTCAGCTTCAGCTCGGGCATACGTACTACTACCGGGTGACAGCGAAAAACGAGAGCGGTCATTCGGCTCCTTCCAATGTGATTAGCGTGCAGCATAGCGAGGAGAATCAGCCGCCGGTTGTCACGCTGGAACCGGCCCTAACCACCACGCAGGACCAGGGCGTCGAGCTTACGGCCAGCTGGCAGGACGATGGCCTGCCGTCGCGAGAGGTTAAGGTGGGCTGGCAGCACGCCGGTGAGGGACAGGTGCATTTTTGCCATGCCGATCGGGCTCAAACCCGGGCCTGGTTTACGGCGCCAGGTACCTATGCGCTGACGTTCACGGCGGACGATGGGCTGCTGAAAAGCAGCAAAACCGTGACCGTGACGGTGGGCGAAGCGACGGGGAAAGCGCCAGCAGATTTTTGTCGTTATTACGGCGAAGTTTATGGCGTGGCTGAGGGTCGGCTGACGGTGATGAAGAGTGATAAAGACGCGCTGACAGTTGGCGAGGACGGCTTCCTCGGCCCATTTGCCAACGAGGGGGATAAGATCGGCTGGCAGGTGCAGGCGCCGTGGAGCGGTCAGTTCCTGCTCAATGTAACCTTCAACGGCAAATGGGGCGGTAAGCAGAACTCATTTGTCGTCAACGGGGGCGCTCCGCAGGCTGTGGCCTTCCCGCAGACGGATGAGCAGGGCCAGCAGTTGCGGATACCGGTGACGCTTAACGCGGGGACTAATCAGATTGACTTCGGCCGCTTCGCCGGCGACTGGGGCTATATGTTCATTAAATCGATCGAAGTGGTCGCAGAGTAGTACGTTCAGGCTGCGCCAGACGGGCGCAGCCTTTTTCGAAGGAGAGGTTATGCAGCAATATCAGTTTCCGCAAGGGTTTCTATGGGGGGCGGCGGCGTCCGGCCCGCAAACGGAAGGGGTCACCAATAAGCGCCATCGTTCCATCTGGGATAGCTGGTTTGCCGAACAACCGGAGCGATTTTATCAGCAGGTAGGGCCGCAAACCGTATGTGATACTTATCATCAGTATCCGCAGGACGTGGCGCTAATGAAACAGACCGGCTTCAACTCGTTTCGCACCTCAATTCAGTGGTCACGACTGATCGCTGATTTGGAAACCGGTGCGCCGGACCCGGACGCGGTGCGTTTTTATCACGCCTATCTCGATGAGATGATCGCCAACGGCATTGAGCCGATGATCAATCTCTACCACTTTGATATGCCGGAAGCGCTGCAGAAACAGTACGGCGGCTTTGAATCGGCGCACGTGGCCGAGCTGTTTGCCCGCTTTGCCCGCACCGCCTTTAGCCTGTTTGGCCATAAGGTTAAATACTGGATAACCTTCAACGAGCCGATTGTGCCGGTTGAGGGAGGCTACCTGTACGACTTCCACTATCCGTGTAAGAAAGATGGCCGGCTGGCGGCGCAGGTGGCGTTTAACATTATGCTGGCGCACGCCAAAGCGGTAACGGCTTATCGTGAACTGGCGCTGGCGGGCGAGATCGGCGTGGTGCTCAACCTGACCCCGAGCTATACCCTCACTGACAGCGACGCGGATAAAAAAGCCGCCGGGTATGCCGACCTGTTTTTTAACCGCAGCTTCCTTGACCCGCTGGTAAAACATGAATTCCCCAAAGCGCTGTGCGAGATCCTCGCCGCCCACGACTGCCTGCCGACGACCAGCAAAGACGACGTGGCGTTGATCCTCAGCGCGGATATCGATTTTCTTGGGGTGAACTATTACGTGCCGCGGCGGGTAAAAGCGCGTGAGGGCGAATATGATCTCGATTATTTCACCCCGGAATACTATTTCGAAAACGCGGTGAACCCGCAGGGCCGCTTTAATCCCTATCGTGATAACAACGAGATCCTGCCGCAGGCGATCTATGACATTGCCGCCAATATTCGCGATAACTACGGCAACATTAAGTGGTATCTCGCGGAAATCGGCATCGCGATGGATCGACAATCAGAGGGAGAGCCCGGGGCGGACGGGGTGATAGACGATAATTTCCGCATCCAGCTGATGGAGGAGCATCTGGTGCAGCTGCACCGCGCCATTGCCGACGGCGCGAACTGCTTTGGCGTACACCAGTGGACGTTTATCGACAACTGGTCGTGGATCAATGCCTTCAAACGACGCTACGGCTTCTGGCGACTGGATCTGGAGACCGGCGAGCGACAGATAAAACGCAATGCGCTGTGGTTTGCCGAACTGGCGACCAGCAACGGTTTTACCAGCGATAAATAGCGCGCTGCGCCAGCGCTCCCTCTCACCGGCGCGGAAAGGGGGAGCGCACGAGATTACACCAGTTCGTCTTTATTAATACCCAGCCGCTTCATGCGCGACAGGAGCGTGGTGCGCTTGAGCCCCAGCCGCTGGGCGGCGCCTTTCGGCCCGGCCACCACGCCGTTGCTCTCCTTCAGCACCCGGACGATCAGCTGATATTCATCCTCACCTTCCTCAGGCAGGACCGCCGGCGTTCGAGGAACTTCCACGATCTCCCGCTCCGGCAGGGAGAGCTGCAGTACGTTGCCGCGGGTGAGTAACACCGCCCGTTCGATAACGTTTTCCAGCTCGCGTACGTTGCCCGGCCACTCCATCCGCGTCAGGGTGCGCAGGGTTTCCGCCGGAATGCTGTCGATGTTGCGCCCCATGCGGCGGGCGATTTTAAAGGTAAAGGCCTTCACCAGCAGCGGAATATCGTCGGGACGTTCGCGCAGCGGCGGCAGGTGGATGGGGAACACGTTGAGCCGATAGTAGAGATCGCTGCGGAATTCCCTGTCGATAACCATCTGCTTGAGATCGCGGTTGGTGGCGGCGATCAGCCGGACGTCGGTCTGGATCAGCTTGTTGCTCCCCAGACGTTCGAACTCCTGCTCCTGGAGGACGCGCAGCAGTTTAGGTTGCAACTCCAGCGGCATATCGCCCACTTCATCAAGGAACAGGGAGCTTTTGTCCGCCAGCTCGAAGCGGCCGATACGCTGGGCGCTGGCCCCAGTGAACGCGCCGCGTTCGTGGCCGAACAGATCGCTCTCCAGCAGCCCGGCGGGCATCGCGGCGCAGTTCATCTTCACCATCCGTCGACCGTTACGCCCGCTGAGGTTGTGGATGGCGCGGGCGATAAGCTCTTTACCGGTGCCGGTTTCGCCGAGGATCAGCACGGTGCTGTCGCTGTGCGCCACCATCTCGACCTGTTTGAGCACATTGTTCATCGCCTCGCTGCGGCCGATGATCTCGCCGAATTCGCTCTCGACATTATTGAGCTGCTCGGTGAGGGCGAGGTTCTCATCCACCAGCCGCTCTTTCAGGCGCTGAATTTCGCGGTAGGCGAGGGCGTTATCGATAGCGATCGATACCCGCTCGGCGATCTGCCGCAGCAGCTTGAGATTGGTGGTGGTGAAGACCTGTTCGTCGCACTGCGCCAGCTTCAGCACCCCGAGCAGGGTATTGCCGGACATCAGCGGCAGCAGGCACAGGGTCTGGATCTTATTGCCCCACATCTCGAAGAGCATTTTCTCATACGGCGCGAGGGTGTCATGCTCGTGCAGGTTGAGCAGCAGCATCTCTTTGCTTTTGAACACGCGCTCGGTGAGGGTACCGGCTTCATCCACCTCGCTCTGGTCGTGGACGGGATGGCTGGCGTCAAGATAATGCGTGGAATAGATGTTGAGCTTCCCTTTGCGGTCGCTGCGCAGCACCACGCTGATGGCGTCGATCCGGAAGTAGCGATGGATCTCTTTCGCCACCTCGCTGACCAGCTCGTCGATATCCAGGCGTGAGAGCACCGCGTTGGTGATCGCCACCAGGATGCGAAAGTTGTCGCGCTCGTGGCACAGCAGATCGTAATCGACGTTATTGCTGACCCGGTTCTGAATTTGCTCGGTGACGACGGCGACGATCTGCGTGAAGGTATGCAGCCGCTGGAACTCTTTCTCGCTCCACGGCCGGTTGTCACGGCGCAGAAATTCACAGCCGCCGAAGATCCGCCCATCAGCCGCCAGCGGCAGCAGCGAGTAGTACCCGAACGGGCGATAAAGCCCGCTGCGGATAAGCTGCGGCCAGGTGTCGGCAAAGGTCTCGTGGTCGCAATGCAGGGCATCCGGCCGGGAGAGTAAGCGGCGCACCGGACCGTGGGCGAGCACGGTTTCGTCCTCGTAGCTCACCGGGTGACCGGCTTCATCGCAGGCGTACCTGGCCGCGCGGTGGTTACCCGCGTTCCACAGGATGATGGCCGCCTCGTCGGCGAGCGCAGACTGTTGCACCAGGCGGGTGAGAGTTTCGCTCAGCGCGGCCAGATCGGGCTGCTGTAATAAAAGCCGGGTGATATCGAACAGCCCTTGCTGGCCGAGATCGCTCATCGGTGTATACGACATTGCTTACGTCCAAAACGCGCCGACAACGTGGCGCATAAGAAAATGATGGTACAAATAATAGTATGTTAATAAAGCGGTTATTGCCGCTTTAACCCCGGCTCGCGCTGTGCTTAGCCGGGCTACGTGCGCGCAGTTTTGTAGCCCGGATAAGGCGCCAGCCGCTATCCGGGACCCGACGCCGTCGTTAACAAATTCTCGGCAGCGGCTCGGCGTGGGGAAGATCGAGCGTACGCTTCACGCCGTACAGCCCAACGGAACGCACGCCCGGGCGGTCGACCACTTCGCCGATTATCGCCGCATCGCGTCCCAGTGGGTGAGACCGCAAATGCGCTAGCACGTTTTCCGCGGCCTCGCGGGCGACGGCGAGCACCAGTTTGCCTTCATTGGCGAAGTTCATGGCGTCCAGCCCAAGCAGTTCGCAGACGCCGCGCACCGTATCGTTGACCGGCAGCGTTGCCTCCTGCAGTTCGATGCCGCAGCCGCTGGCGGCGGCGAACTCATGGGCGACGGCATTGACCCCGCCGCGGGTGGCGTCGCGCAGAGCTTTCACTCCACTCAGTGGCCGCAGGGTCTGGATAAGCGGCGTCAGCACCGCGCAATCGCTGGACAGCGCGCCGTCCAGCCCCATCTGCTCGCGCAGGTTAAGGATGGTGGCGCCATGATCCCCCAGCGTGCCGCTGACCAGCAGCACATCACCGGCGCTAATCTGCTGCGTCCCCCAGCGAACGTCCGCCGGGATGGCGCCGATGCCGGCGGTGTTAATAAACAGCTTATCCGCCGCGCCGCGCGGCACCACTTTAGTGTCGCCGGTGACGATGGCGATCCCTGCCGCCCGGGCGGTGTCGGCCATGCTGGCGACCACCGCTTCCAGGGTGGCCATCTCCAGCCCCTCTTCGAGAATAAAGCCGCAGGAAAGATAGCGGGGGATGGCGCCGCTGACCGCCACATCGTTGGCGGTACCGCAGACGGCCAGCTTGCCGATATTGCCGCCGGGAAAGAACAGCGGGTCAATCACGTAGCTGTCGGTGGAGAAGGCGAGGCGGTCCCCCTGGGCGGCGAGCGCCGCCAGATCGAGGCGCGCCTGATCCTCCTGCTCCGCCAGCCAGGGGTTGGCGAAGGCCTGCATAAACAGGTCGCCGATCAGCTGCTGCATTGCCTGACCGCCGCTACCGTGGGCTAACTGGACGCTTTTCATGCTTCATTTTCCTGACTGCGATATTGATACCAGGCGGCGCAGGCCCCTTCTGAGGAGACCATCAGCGCGCCAAAGGCGCTTTGCGGATTGCAGGTGCGGGCGAAGAGCGGGCACTGGTGCGGTTTACAGCGGCCGGTCAGCACCTCGCCGCAGCGGGCCCGCGGGTCGTCGCACACGCGCTGCGGCGCCGGGCGGAAATGCGCCTCGGCATCGAAGCGCTGATAGGCTGGCGTAAGCTGCACGCCGGAGTCGCTAATGACCCCCAGGCCGCGCCATTCGCTGTCGCCATCCAGGCGAAAGACGTCGGCCATCGCCGCCTGCGCCAGCGGGTTGCCGGCATCCGGCACCACGCGACGGTACTGATTTTCCACATCGCTGCGCTGCGCTATTGTCTGCTCAACCAGCATCACCGCGCCTTGCAGTAGATCAAGCGGTTCGAAACCAGCGACCACTAAAGGACGATGATAGTCGCTGGCGATAAAGCCGTAGGCTTCGGTGCCGATCACCATACTGACGTGGCCCGGGGCGAGAAAGGCGTCGATACTGTTGTCCGGCTGATCCAGCAGGCTGCGCAGGGTCGGCAGCAGGGTGATGTGCTGGCAGAAAAAGTAGAAGTTATCGACGTTGCGCTCCCGCGCCTGACGCAGGGTGAGGGCGGTGGCGGGCATGGTGGTTTCGAAACCGAGGCCGAAAAAGACCACCTCACGCTGCGGGTTTTGCTGCGCCAGCCGCAGGGCGTCCATCGGCGAGTAAACGATGCGGACATCGGCGCCGCGGGATTTCGCCTGCAGCAGCGAGCCGTTTTTACCTGGCACGCGCATGGCGTCGCCGAAGGTGCAGAAGATGACCCCCGGACGGCTGGCAATCTCAATGCAGGCATCGATGCGCCCCATCGGCAGGACGCACACCGGGCAGCCTGGCCCATGAATAAATTCGATATTCTCCGGCAACAGCTGGTCGAGCCCGAATTTAAAAATGGCATGAGTATGGCCGCCGCAGACCTCCATGATGCGTAGCGGTCGCGCGGCGGTGTGCGGCAGCAGACGCGCACGCTGCTGAAGATGCGCCACCAGCTGCATCACCTGTTCGGGGGCGCGGTATTCGTCAACGTAACGCATTATCGCTCCTCGCCATACAGCAGCGCGCCGACGTCCGGCTCCACATCGAACATATTTTGCAGCGCCTCGAGAGTGTCGCGCGCTTCGGCTTCATTGATTACGCTCATGGCGAACCCAACGTGCACCAGCACCCACTGGCCGAGACGCGGCTGACCCTGCTCGTCAACGGCGCCCACCAGCGTCAGGTCGACGTCGCGCTGAATGCCACAGACTTCCACCTTCGCCAGCACGCCGTCGATGGCGCAAATTTGTCCCGGAATGCCTATGCACATCGCTGCGTCTCCAGCCAGGTGAGCCACTGCTCCATGCCTTCGCCGCTGGTGGCCGAGAGGAGAATAATCTCAATATGCGGATTGACCTCACGGGCGCAGGCCAGGCACTTCTCAACGTCGAAATTGAGATACGGCAGCAGGTCGACTTTGTTGAGCAGCATCAGGCTGGCGGCGGCAAACATATGTGGATATTTCAGCGGTTTGTCTTCGCCTTCGGTGACCGACAGCACCGCCACCTTATGGCGTTCGCCGAGATCAAAGCTGGCCGGGCAGACCAGGTTGCCGACGTTTTCGATAAACAGAATGCCGTGGTCAGCCAGCGGCAGGCGCGGGGCGGCGTCGGCGATCATCTGGGCATCGAGATGGCAGCCTTTCCCGGTATTGACCTGAATCGCCGGGGTGCCGGTGGCGCGAATGCGGGCGGCGTCATTGACCGTTTGCTGATCGCCTTCAATCACCGCGCAGTCGGCGCGTCCTTTCAGCCGGGTGAGGGTTTCGGTCAGCAGGGTGGTTTTACCGGAGCCGGGGCTGGAAACCAGATTCAGCACCAGCTGCTGTTTCGCCGCAAAGCGTGCGCGGTTGCGCGCCGCCAGACGGTTGTTTTTATCCAGCACGTCGATCTCCACTTCCAGCATCCGCCGCTGGCTCTGCCCCGGGGCGTGAGTCCCAGCCTCTCCATGGCCGTAATGCAGGTCGCCCTCTGGCGTGCGGGTGGGGGCGAAGTGATCGGTTTTGACACCGGTGATGGTCATCGTCTGGCGTGGGGCGGGCGCGAAGGGGGCGCTGCGGAACGCGGAATGCGGGTTTCGTTCGTCTCCTTCAATATAGAGGTTGCCTTCGCCACAGCCGCATGTTGTACACATAGTTTACTCCAGTTCTAAACGCTGAATCTGTAAGCCGTCATCCGCCACGATCTGTAGCTGGTCGTTATTGCAGAGCGGGCAGCGGCGGACGTGCTGCGAGACAAGATGGACGTACTGCTGGCAGCGTTCGCACCAGCATTCAGCCTGTTGTTCGGCGATATGCAGTTCGCACCCCTCCGCCAGCGTGCCCCGGCAGACCAGCTCAAAGCAGAAGGTCAGGGCGCTGGCTTCCACGCAGGAAAATGCGCCGACCTTGAGCCACACGCCGGTCACCCGTCGCGCGCCGGCCTGCTGCGCCTGTTGTTCAATAATTTCCAGCGTCCGCTGGCTGAGGGTGATTTCGTGCATAGTCGCCTCCGTATCGCAATGCGCCTTGTATGCAATAACGATGCCAGAATGAAATCGTCGTGGCCGTCGATGTCGATGTCGACGCCCCGGGGCTGTCATCGACATGTCGCATCGGCAGGGATGAGTACAAAAACATAGTTAAATCAATTAAATAAAAAATGGCATGAAAAATGCTTAGAGGATGCATCTCATGCAACGGAGAAACCGATATGACTATTTGGGAAATAAGTGAAAAGGCGGATTACATCGCCGACCGTCACCGGCAGCAGCAGGAGCAGTGGCACATCTACTGTAACTCGCTGGTTCAGGGGATCACCCTGTCGAAGGCCCGCCTGCATCACGCGATGAGCTGCGCGCCGGATAAAGAGCTGTGCTTCGTGCTGTTCGGCCATTTTCAGGTGTTTGTCGCGCTGGCGGAAGGCTTTAACAGCCACACCATCGAATACTACGTCGAAAACAAAGGCGGCGGTGATAAGTACCTGATTGCTCAGGCCACGCTGGCGGCAGATGGCACGGTGGACGGGCGGATCAGCAACCGCTCCCGCGACCAGGTGCTGGAGCACTATCTGGCGATTATCGCCACCGTCTATGACCGTCTGTATGACGCCATGGAGCAAGACCAACCGGTGGATTTAAGCCATCTGGCCCTGACCCACTGATCGCGAGGTGTCGACACGTGTCGAAAATGACACCTGCGCAACCTGATTTCGTCAAAAATGACTTTCACCCGAGGATGACCCGGTGAACCGTTTTGTAATTGCTGACTCCACTGTCTGTATCGGCTGCCGCACCTGCGAAGCCGCCTGCTCTGAGACGCATCGCCAGCACGGCCTGCAGGCTATGCCGCGGCTGCAGGTGATGCGTAATGAAAAAGAATCGGCACCGCAGATGTGCCACCACTGCGAAGATGCCCCCTGCGCCACCGTCTGCCCGGTTAACGCCATCCAGCGCGTCGATGGCGCCGTCCAGCTCAACGAGAGCCTGTGCGTAAGCTGCAAACTGTGCGGCATCGCCTGCCCGTTTGGCGCCATCGAATTTTCCGGCAGCCGTCCGCTGGATATTCCGGCCAATGCCAATACCCGACTGGCGCCCCCCGCGCCGCCGGCGCCGGCCCGTGTCAGCTCGCTGCTCGACTGGGTGCCCGGCGTGCGCGCCATTGCCGTGAAATGCGACCTCTGCCACTTCGATGACCAGGGCCCGGCCTGCGTGCGGACCTGCCCGACCAACGCGCTGCTGTTGGTGGATAGCCGGGATATCGCCCAGGCCAGCAAGCGTAAACGCCAGCTGACCTTTAATACCGACCTTGGCGACTTGTCGCTGTTCCAGGCGCAACAGGGGGAGAGGGAATGAGTGTAATAGGATTAGTCAATCAGGCGGTGATGTGGTACGCCGCCAGCGCCGTGCTGGCCTTTGTGTTTGCCATGCGTAAACCGCTCAGCGGCGCTATTGCCGGGATCGGCGGCGCGGTGGCCAGCGCCATGCTGGTGGTTGCCGGCGGCGCAGCGCTCTTTATGCCGGAACGGATCCACGGCGGAATGCTGCAGTTTCTGCATCTGACGATGCGGGTGGGCGGTGTCAACGCGCTGTGGCTGCTGGCCATCGGCCTGTCGGCGCTGCCGGTGTCATTGTTCAATATTAGCTGGCATCGCCATCCGCAGGTGAAGGCCAACGGCCTGCTGGTCAACCTGCTGTTGGCCGCCGCCACCTGCGCGGTGGTGGTGACCAATATCGGTTCGCTGGTGGTGATGGCGGAGATCATGGCGCTCTGCGCGGCGTTTCTCACCGGCTGCGCCGCTTCCGGTAAGCTGTGGTTTGCCCTGGGGCGTCTCGGCACGTTGCTGATGGCCTGGACCTGCTGGCTGGTGTGGTCGACCTACGGCACCCTCGAGCTGGCGCAGATCAACCTCCAGGCAGTGGATATGATGCAGAACCCGCTGCTGTGGCTGCCGGGACTGGTGGGGTTCGCCCTGCTGGCCGGGGCGATCCCGCTGCACGGCTGGGCGCCGCAGGCTCACGCCGGGGCCAGCGCGCCGGCCGCCGCGCTGTTTTCCACCGTGGTGATGAAGGTCGGTCTGTACGGCATGCTGACCGTCTCGCTGGCCGGCGGCGTGCCGCCGCTGTGGTGGGGCGTCATGCTGCTGGCGCTGGGGATGATCACCGCCTTTATCGGCGGGCTGTATGCCCTGATGGAGCATAACATTCAGCGTCTGCTGGCCTATCACACCCTCGAGAACATCGGCATCATCCTGCTGGGGCTGGGCGCCTTTGTTACCGGCGTGGCAACCCGCAACAGCACGCTGATGGTGCTGGGTTTTATCGGCGGCATGTATCACCTGATTAACCACAGCCTGTTCAAAACCACGCTGTTCCTCGGCGCCGGGGCGGTGTGGTTCCGTACCGGCCATCGCGATATCGAGAAGCTGGGCGGCATCGGTAAAAAAATGCCGTTGATCTCCCTCGCCATGCTGGTAGGACTGATGGCAATGGCGGCCCTGCCGCCGCTGAACGGCTTCGCCGGCGAGTGGGTTATCTACCAGTCCTTCTTCAAAATGAGCACCGGCGACCTGTTTATTGGCCGTCTGCTGGGGCCGCTGCTGGCCGTCGGCCTGGCGATCACCGGCGCACTGGCGGTGATGTGTATGGCGAAAGTCTATGGCGTGACCTTCCTCGGCGCGCCGCGGACGAAAGAGGCGGAAAACGCCACCTGCGCCCCCTGGCTGATGACCCTGAGCGTAATACTGGCGGCGGTCTTCTGCCTCGTTGGCGGCATCGCCGCGCCGTGGCTGCTGCCGCTGGTGAGCGGCGCCTTCCCGGTGCAGGCTCAGGTATCGAGCGTGGTATCGCAGCCGATGATCGCGCTGCTGCTTATCGCCTGCCCGCTGCTGCCGTTCCTGCTGATGATCTTCTTTAAAGGCGATCGCCTGGCGGCGCGCTCGCGCGGCGCGGCGTGGGTCTGCGGTTACGACCACGAGCAGTCGATGGTGGTAACGGCCCACGGCTTTGCCATGCCGGTGAAAGAGGCCTTTGCGCCGTTGCTGAAGCTGCGTCACTGGCTGAACCCGGTGCGTCTGGTGCCGGGCTGGCAATCGGCCTCGGCGCCGGCGCTGCTGCGCGGGATCGCGCTGGTTGAGCTGGCGGTGCTGGTGGTGATTGTCATTTCGCGAGGAGCCTGAGAATGAGTCTGTTAATTGCATTGCTACAGGCGCTGGTGCTGTTTGCCGTCGCGCCGCTGTTGTCCGGGATCGTTCGCGTCGCCCGCGCGCGGCTGCATAACCGCCGTGGACCGGGGGTACTGCAGGAGTATCGCGATATCCTGAAACTGCTGAGCCGCCAGAGCGTGGGCCCTGACGCCTCGGGCTGGGTGTTTCGCCTGACGCCGTACGTCATGGTGGGCGTGATGCTGACCATCGCCACCGCGCTGCCGGTGGTGACGGTGGACTCTCCGCTGCCGGTGCTCGGGGATCTCATCACCCTGATCTACCTGTTCGCCATCGCCCGTTTCTTCTTTGCCATTTCTGGTCTGGACACCGGCAGCCCGTTTACCGCGCTGGGCAGCAGTCGCGAAGCGATGCTCGGCGTGCTGGTGGAGCCGATCCTGCTGCTGGGCCTGTGGGTGGCGGCGCAGGTCGCCGGCTCGACCCATATCAGCACCATCACCGATACCCTTTACCACTGGCCGGCGGCGCGCAGCATTCCACTGATTCTGGCGCTGTGCGCCTGCGCCTTCGCCACCTTTATTGAGATGGGCAAACTGCCGTTCGATCTGGCGGAAGCAGAGCAGGAGCTGCAGGAGGGCCCCCTGTCGGAATACAGCGGCAGCGGCTTTGGCATCCTGAAGTGGGGCATCAGCCTCAAACAGCTGGTGGTGCTGCAGATGTTTGTCGGGGTCTTTTTCCCGTGGGGTCAGATGACCAGCTTCAGCGTCGGCGGCCTGCTGTTGGCGCTGGTGGTCGCCATCGTCAAGCTGGTGGTCGGGGTGCTGATTATCGCGTTGTTTGAAAACAGCATGGCGCGTCTGCGTTTTTGTGCCACCTCCCGCGTCACCTGGGCCGGGTTTGGTTTTGCCTTTTTAGCTTTCGTCTCCTTGCTGGTGGCGTGATTAAGAGAGTTTGAGCATGTCTGAAGAAAAAATCGGTCAACACTATCTTGCGGCGCTGCACCAGGCCTTTCCGGGCGTGGTGCTGGACGAAGCCTGGCAGACCAAAGACCAGTTAACTATCACCGTGAAGGTCAACTACCTGCCGGAAGTGGTGGAGTTTCTCTACTACCAGCAGGGTGGCTGGCTGTCGGTGCTGTTCGGCAACGATGAACGTAAGCTCAACGGCCACTACGCGGTCTATTACGTGCTGTCGATGGAGCAGGGCACCAAATGCTGGATCACCGTGCGTGTGGAAGTGGACGCCAACAAACCGGAATACCCGTCGGTGACGCCGCGCGTCCCGGCGGCGGTGTGGGGCGAGCGCGAAGTGCGCGATATGTACGGCCTGGTGCCGGTCGGCCTGCCGGACGAACGTCGTCTGGTGCTACCGGACGACTGGCCGGACGAACTCTATCCGCTGCGCAAAGACAGCATGGACTATCGCCAGCGTCCGGCGCCGACCACCGACGCCGAAACCTACGAGTTCATTAACGAGCTCGGCAGCAAGAAAAACAACGTGGTGCCGATCGGCCCGCTGCACGTCACCTCTGATGAACCTGGCCACTTCCGCCTGTTCGTTGACGGCGAGAACATTATCGATGCCGACTACCGCCTGTTCTACGTCCATCGCGGGATGGAAAAGCTGGCGGAAACCCGCATGGGCTATAACGAAGTGACCTTCCTGTCGGACCGGGTGTGCGGCATCTGCGGCTTCGCCCACAGTACCGCTTACACCACCTCGGTGGAGAACGCGATGGGCATAGTGGTGCCGGAGCGGGCGCAGATGATCCGCGCCATTCTGCTGGAGGTGGAACGCCTGCACTCGCACCTGCTGAACCTCGGTCTGGCCTGCCACTTTACCGGCTTTGACTCCGGCTTTATGCAGTTCTTCCGCGTGCGCGAAACCTCAATGAAGATGGCGGAAATTCTCACCGGCGCGCGTAAAACCTACGGCCTGAACCTGATCGGCGGGATCCGCCGCGACCTGCTGAAAGAGGACATGATCCAGACCCGTCAGCTGGCGCAGCAGATGCGCCGCGACGTGCAGGAACTGGTGGATATGCTGCTCAGCACGCCGAATATGGAACAGCGTACCGTCGGTATTGGCCGTCTGGATCCGGAAATCGCCCGCGACTTTAGTAACGTCGGCCCGATGGTGCGCGCCAGCGGCCACGCCCGCGACACCCGCGCCGACCACCCGTTTGTCGGCTACGGCCTGCTGCCGATGGAAGTCCACAGCGAGCAGGGTTGCGACGTAATATCTCGCCTCAAGGTGCGGATCAACGAGGTTTATACCGCGCTGAATATGATTGATTTCGGTCTCGATAACCTGCCGGGCGGCCCGCTGATGGTGGAAGGGTTCACCTATATTCCGCACCGCTTCGCACTGGGCTTCTCCGAGGCGCCGCGCGGCGACGATATCCACTGGAGCATGACCGGCGACAACCAGAAACTGTACCGCTGGCGCTGCCGGGCGGCGACCTATGCCAACTGGCCGACCCTGCGCTATATGCTGCGCGGCAACACCGTTTCCGATGCGCCGCTGATCATCGGCAGCCTCGACCCGTGCTACTCCTGTACCGACCGCATGACCGTTGTCGACGTACGCAAGAAGAAGAGCAAAGTGGTGCCGTACAAAGAGCTGGAGCGCTACAGCATCGAGCGTAAAAACTCGCCGCTGAAATAAGGAATCGCCATGTTTACCTTTATTAAAAAAGTTATTAAGACCGGCACCGCGACGCACGCCTACCCGCTGGAGCCGATGCCGGTAGACAAAAACTTTCGCGGCAAGCCGGAGCATACGCCGCAGCAGTGTATCGGCTGCGCGGCCTGCGTGAACGCCTGCCCGTCGAACGCCCTGACGGTCGAGACCGATCTGACCACTAAACAGCTGGCGTGGCAGTTCAACCTCGGGCGCTGCATCTTCTGCGGCCGCTGTGAAGAGGTGTGCCCGACGGCGGCGATTAAGCTGTCGCCGGAGTATGAGCTGGCGGTGTGGAAGAAAGAGGATTTCCTCCAGCAGTCGCGCTTCGCTATCTGCCACTGCCGGGAGTGCCAGCGTCCGTTCGCGGTGCAGAAGGAGATCGACTACGCCATCGCGCTGCTCAAGCATAACGGCGATACCCGCGCCGAGCTGCACCGCGAAAGCTTCGAAACCTGCCCGGAATGCAAGCGCCAGAAATGCCTGGTGCCGTCCGATCGTATTGAACTAACCCGCCATATGAGGGAGGCCAGCTGATGAGTACTTTACTTGGCCCGCGCGATGAAAACGGCATTCCCGTGCCGATGACGGTGGATGAATCCATCGCCAGCATGAAGGCCTCGCTGCTGAAGAAGATTAAACGTTCGGCCTACGTCTACCGCGTCGACTGCGGCGGCTGCAACGGTTGCGAAATTGAAATCTTCGCCACCCTTTCGCCGCTGTTCGACGCTGAACGCTTCGGGATTAAAGTGGTGCCTTCGCCGCGCCATGCCGATATCCTGCTGTTTACCGGGGCGGTGACCCGCGCCATGCGCTCCCCGGCGCTGCGCGCCTGGCAGTCGGCGCCGGATCCGAAGATCTGTATCTCCTACGGCGCCTGCGGCAACAGCGGCGGCATCTTCCACGACCTGTACTGTGTCTGGGGCGGTACCGATAAAATCGTACCGGTCGATGTCTATATTCCGGGCTGCCCGCCGACGCCCGCCGCCACCCTGTACGGCTTTGCTATGGCGCTCGGCCTGCTGGAGCAGAAAATCCATGCTCGTCTGCCAGGCGAACTCGACGAACAGCCGACCGAGCTGCTGCATGCCGATATGGTGCAGCCCCTGCGGGTGCGCATCGATCGCGAAGCGCGGCGTCTGGCGGGCTATCGCTATGGCCGGCAGATTGCTGACGACTATATGCGTCTGCTCGGCCAGGGCGACAGCCAGGTGCTGCGCTGGCTGGAGGCGGAGAAAGATCCGCGTCTGACCGAGATCGTCACCCATCTCAACCAGGTGGTCGAGGGGGCGCGTATCCGATGAGCGAGACGGTGGTGTTCAGTCAGCTGAGCCGTAAATTTATTGATGAGAACGACGCCACGCCGGATCAGGCGCAGCAGGTGGTCTATTACAGCCTGGCGATTGGCCACCACCTCGGCGTCATCGACTGTCTCGAGGCGGCGCTGAGCTGCCCGTGGGACGCGTATCTGGCATGGATCGCCACCCTTGAGGCCGGGAGCGCCGCGCGGCGCAAAATGGAGGGTGTGCCGAAGTATGGCGAAATCGTCATCGACAGCAGCCATGTGGCGATGCTGGCCAACGCCTTTGATAAAGCGCAGTCCGCGCAGACCCCGCAGCAGCAGGCGTGGAGTAAAACCCTGCTCAGCATGCTGCATGATATTCACCAGGAGAGCGCCATCTATCTGATGGTGAGGAGATTACGTGACTGACGTTTTACTCTGTGTTGGCAACAGCATGATGGGCGACGACGGTGCCGGCCCGCTGCTGGCGGAGATGTGCGCGGCGAACCCGGCCGGCCAGTGGGTGGTCATCGACGGCGGCAGCGCGCCGGAAAACGACATCGTGGCGATCCGCGAATTACGCCCCGAACGCCTGCTGATTGTCGATGCCACCGATATGGGCCTCAACCCCGGCGACATTCGCGTCATCGACCCCGACGACATCGCCGAGATGTTTATGATGACCACCCATAACATGCCGCTCAACTATCTGGTCGATCAGTTGAAAGAGGACGTCGGCGAGGTGATTTTCCTCGGCATTCAGCCGGATATCGTCGGTTTTTATTATCCGATGACCCAGCCGGTAAAAGAGGCCGTTGCCCGGGTGTACCAGCAGCTGGCAGACTGGCAGGGCCAGGGCGGCTTTGCCCGGCTGGAGGCTGAAGACGATTAACCCAGCGGCGAACCGGGCTCTCCGCCGGCGCACGACTGACCTGCCGGGAGCCCCGTTCCCGGCGGCGCCAGCTCAAGATTCTCTATCACTAATTTCCCGGGTGACACCGAGACTCTGACCTGCGTGCCGACCGGAAACCCCGCCTGCTCCAGCCAGTCGCCGTTCAGGTTCAGGGCTGCGTGGCGGGTGTAGCGCCGCGTCTCCCGCGTTTTGCGGTCTTCATGGCGTTTTCTGACATATCCCACGGTTAACTGGCGAATGGCCCTGGCTATCCCTCTGGCTGCGGTAGTGTGCTGTGCGCTCATGATGTGCTCCTTGCTGAAGATACCCCTGTAAAAGTACTGGATAAAATACCAGTTATTGTGAACAGGAGGCAAACCAGAAACTGGAATCAGGCTCGAGAAAAAAGCATGTAATAGATGCAACAGAAAGCAGACGCCCGTCCCCCGTTTATCGCGGGGAATGGGCGCGCGTGGGCGAGGACGCTTAGTCGAGATCGGCGCCGTTGCTGGCTATCACCTTCTGGTACCAGAAGAATGACTTTTTACGCTTACGCGCCAGGGTGCCATTGCCGGCATCGTCGCGATCGACATAGACAAAGCCGTAGCGCTTGCTCATCTCGCCGGTTGACGCTGAGACCAGATCGATGCAGCCCCAGCTGGTGTAGCCCAGCACCGGAATACCGTCGCCGATAGCGTCGCGCATTGCCCTGATGTGCTCGCGCAGGTAGCTGATGCGATAGTCGTCATTGATGTCGCCATTGGCATCGATCTCATCGCGGGCGCCAAGCCCGTTTTCCACCAGGAACAGCGGTTTCTGATAGCGGTCGTACATCATGTTCATGGTGATACGCAGGCCCAGCGGGTCGATGCCCCAGCCCCATTCGCTGGCCGGGATGTGCGGGTTCTTCAGCGACTTGACGATATTGGCGGCATTGGTGTTGCTGGCGTTCATCTCCGCCGAGGCGCAGCGCGACGCATAGTAGCTAAAGGAGACGAAATCGACGGTGTTTTTGAGGATCTCGTCATCGCCCGGCTGTTTCGCAATCGTGACCCCTTTTTCCCGGAACACCCGCGCGGCCCACACCGGATAGGCGCCGCGCGCCTGGACGTCGATAAAGAACAGATTTTCGCGGTCCTTCTCCAGCGCCATCCACACATCTTCCGGCTTGCAGGAGTAAGGATAGAAATTGCCGCCCGCCAGCATGCAGCCGACCTGATTTTGCGGGTTAATCTCATGGGCGATTTTTGTCGCCAGCGCGCTGGCCACCAGCTCGTGATGCGCGGCCTGGTACTTCACCTGCTCCTGATTTTCACCCTCTTCAAACACCAGCCCGGCGCCGGAGTAGGGGCTGTGCAGCATGATGTTGATTTCATTGAAGGTGAGCCAGTATTTCACCAGACCGTCAAAAGCTTCAAAGCAGGTGCGGGCGTAGTGGCTGAAAAAATCCACCATTTTGCGGTTGCGCCAGGAGCCGTACTCCATCACCAGATGCATCGGCACGTCGAAATGACACAGCGTGACCAGCGGCTCAATACCGTGCTTTTTGCACTCCTCAAACAGTGAGCGGTAGAAGGCGATGCCCTGCGGATTCGGCTGTTGCTCGTCGCCGCGCGGGAACAGTCGGCTCCAGGCGATGGAGGTGCGAAAGACGCTGAACCCCATCTCGGCCATCAGGGCAATATCTTCTTTATAGCGATGGTAAAAATCGATCGCCTCATGGCTGGGGTAAAATTCGTCTTCACGCAGCGTAAAGCGCTTCTCCAGGCCTAATTTTACCGGCAGGCGGTGGGCGCCGTGGGGGAGGGTATCCAGGGTGGTCAGCCCCTTACCGCCTTCAAGATAAGCGCCTTCAGACTGGTTGGCGGCCAGTGCGCCGCCCCATAAAAATCCCTGTGGGAAACTCGCCATGCATTACCTCATTATCAATTGTGTGTTCAGGCGTGGGATGCCTGGGCCCGGGCCTGGCGCGCTCTGGCGTCGGCAGCGGCCTGTTCAACGGGAATATCTTCAAAGCCGAGGATCAGCGTCAGGGCAAACGACAGCACCACCGACAGCGCCATCACGCCAAATACCCAGACGATAGTCATCGGATTGGCTGGATCGAAAAACTGCACGCTGGTAAACAGCCCTGGCGCCGCCATCGAATGGCTGGCCAGACCGGCGATTCCCGCCACCGCGCCGCAGATAAAGCCGCTGATTAAGCTGGCGATCAGCGGGCGCTTCAGGCGCACCGCCACGCCGTACAGCGCCGGTTCGGAAATCCCGGCCAGAATCGCCGATGCCGCGGCGGCCAGCGCCGTCTGGCGCAGCTCCGGGTTTTTGGTTTTCCACGCCACCGCCAGCGACGATCCGCCCAGCGACAGGTTGGCGCCGATCTCCGATGGCATCACCATGCCCTCTTTGCCGGTTTCGGCGATGGTCTGAATGATGGTTGGCGTAAAGACGCGGTGCATCCCGGTCATCACCAGCAGTGGCCACAGCCCGCCCATGATCGCCACCGACAGCCAGCCGAGATAGCTGTGGATCGTATACACCAGCGCGGAAATGGCGCTACCGATCCAGATGCCCAGCGGGCCAATCAGCAGGATCGCCAGCGGGGCGGCGATCAGCACGATCAGCATCGGCTTAAGGAAGTTTTTCGTCACCGCCGGGGTAATGCGATCCACCCAGCGCTCGATATACGACAGGCACCAGGTCATCACTAGCGCCGGGATCACTGTATAGGTGTATTTCACCGCGGTAACCGGAATAAAGGCGAATTCAACGTGTTCGCCCTGGGCGGCTTTGGCCATCAATTCGATAAACCCGGGATGCACCAGCACCCCGGCGATGGCGATAGCCAGCGACATATTGGTTTTGAATTTCACCGCCGCGGAGGCGGCCACCATCAGCGGCAGGAAGAAAAACGCGCCGTCACCGATAAGCGTCAGGAGGGTCAGCGTCGGTGAGCCTTTCGGCAACGCGCCGCTCATCTCGAGGATCATTGCCAGCAGCTTGACCATCGATCCGCCGATAATCGCCGGGATCAGCGGCGACATGGTGCCGATCAGCGCGTCAAGGATCCCGGCGCCGATGCGTTTCAGGGTTAGCGGCGCTTTGCCCTGCGGCTCAGCCGGGCGCAGGTCGCCAGGCAGCAGATTCACCACCTCGCGGTAGGCCTGGGAAACGGTATTGCCGATGATCACCTGGCACTGGTTATCGCTGCGCACAACGCCGAGTACCCCGGTCAGGCCTTTCAGGGTGGGGCTATCGACCTTTTCGTCGTCTTTGACCACGAAGCGCAGACGGGTCATGCAGTGGGTCACGGCGGCGACGTTATCGACTCCGCCGATTGCCTCGACTATCTGTTGCGCCAGGGCTGCATAATTTTTCGACATCGGATTTTATCCTGTTTATCAATAGGGTACTGATCTGCTACCGCGCCGCATCGCCGGGCGATACCATGTTTATATAGGAAACCGGTTCCACAAAATCATGGTGAGTTTCATTTGATTGCACAAGGAATAAAAAAAGATGATCTCAATTTTGTGATTTTGATCGCGAAGCGTCGCCGTGAGCCGGATCGCGGTGGTGAACAGGGGAATGCTGTAAAAGCGGGAAACGTGCAGTACACTGCCTGCAACTTTTGCAACAGGAAGAATCACATGGCAACGATGCTGGAGGTCGCAAAGCGCGCGGGGGTATCGAAGGCAACCGTTTCGCGGGTACTGTCGGGCAACGGCTATGTCAGTCAGGAGACCAAAGACCGGGTGTTTAAGGCGGTGGCGGAGAGCGGCTACCGGCCTAATCTGCTGGCGCGCAACCTGGCGACTAAAACGACGCAAACCCTGGGCCTGGTGGTGACCAACACCCTGTACCACGGCGTCTATTTCAGCGAGCTGCTGTATCACGTGGCGCGGATGACGGAAGACAAGGGACGACAGCTGATCCTGGCCGACGGCAAGCACAGCGCGCAAGAGGAGCGGGAGGCGATCCAGTACCTGCTGGATCTGCGCTGCGATGCGATCATCATCTACCCGCGCTTTCTCACCGTTGACGAGATGGACGAGATCGTTGAGAACCACTCGCAGCCGATCATGGTGCTTAACCGCCGCCTGCGTCGCCACGCCAGCCACTGTGTCTGGTCCGATCAAAAAGCCTCGGCGATGCGGGTGGTGGAGCGGCTGATTGCGCTTGGCCATCGCGATATCGCCTTTATTACCGGCTCCCTTGACTCACCCACCGGCGTCGAACGCCTTGCCGGCTACAAAGACGCGCTGGCTGGCCATGGCATCGCCCTGAACGAGGCGCTCATCGCGGAGGGGCGCTGGACGCCGGAAACCGGCGCGGCGGCGGTGGAGATCCTGCGTCAGCGCGGGGTGACCTACAGCGCGCTGGTGGCGAGCAATGACGATATGGCGATCGGAGCGATGAAGCAGCTTCACCAGCTGGGCGTTAAGGTTCCGGATCAGGTCTCGGTGGTGGGGTTTGATGATATTGTGCTGGCGCCGTATATGGTGCCGTCGCTCGCCAGCGTTCGGGTACCGGTGACGGAGATGATTAAAGAGAGCATCAATCGGCTGATATTTATGCTGGATGGTGGGGAGTTCAACTTTCAGCAGAGCTTCCCCGGGGCGCTAATTGAGCGTGATTCACTGGTGGCGGGTCCCTGTGCCTGACGTCGTCAGCTGTCATCGTCACTACTGACGATGACAGCAAATGTTCGATTTAATTCTCTTAACTATCAATAATATAAAAACTGGAACGTATTATGCATACTCCGGCGCCTAACCTTCTTACTGCTGGAGAAATGGATGAACCGTTTCATTATCGCCGATGCGAGCAAATGTATCGGCTGTCGCACTTGCGAAGTGGCCTGCGTGGTGTCCCATCAGGAACATCAGGATTGCGCCGCCCTGACGCCTCACACCTTTCAACCGCGTATTCACGTGATCAAAGGGGTCAATGTCTCCACGGCGACCGCCTGCCGTCAGTGTGAAGACGCCCCCTGCGCCAACGTCTGCCCGAACGGCGCCATCAGCCGCGATAAAGGCTTTGTCCATGTGATGCAGGAGCGCTGCATCGGCTGCAAAACCTGCGTTGTTGCCTGCCCGTACGGGGCGATGGAGGTGGTGGTGCGCCCGGTGATCCGCCATAGCGGTGCCGGACTGAACGTCGTGGCGGAAAAAGCCGAAGCCAACAAGTGCGACCTCTGCTTCCACCGCGAGAGCGGCCCGGCCTGCATGGAAGTCTGCCCGACGCACGCCCTGGTGTGCGTTGACCGCAACAAGCTGGAGCAGATGAATATCGAGAAACGTCGCCGTACGGCGCTGGCCTGGTAAGTCGTGGCATGAAAGGGGTGCAAATCCGCATTCGCGGTAAAGTGCAGGGGGTGGGGTTCCGCCCCTTTGTCTGGCAGCTGGCCCGGACGCAGGCCCGCTGCGGCGATGTCTGTAATGACGGTGACGGCGTCCTCGTGCGGCTGGCCGGGGGCGACGATGGTTTTACTGCCGCTCTGGCTGACCACTGCCCGCCGCTGGCGCGTATCGACAGCACCGACTGCACCCCTTATTGCTGGACGGCCACGCCGAAGGATTTCACCATCCGCGAGAGCGGGGCGGGATGCATGCGCACTCAGATCGTGCCCGATGCCGCGACCTGTCCGGCGTGCCTCGCGGAGATGAACGATCCCCGGGCGCGCCGCTACCGCTACCCCTTTATCAACTGCACCCACTGCGGGCCGCGGTTAACCATTATCCGCGCCATGCCCTACGACCGGCCTTTCACCGCAATGGCGCCGTTCCCGCTCTGTTCCCCTTGTGAGGCGGAGTTCCGCGATCCTGCGGATCGCCGTTTTCACGCCCAGCCGGTGGCCTGCCCCGACTGCGGACCGCGGCTGGAATGGCGGGCAGAGGGGGAAACGCTGAACAGCGAGGCGGCGCTGCAGGCGGCCATCACGCGGCTGGCGGCAGGCGACATCGTGGCGATAAAAGGCATCGGCGGCTTTCATCTGGCCTGCGATGCCGGTAATCCTACTGCCGTTGCCACGCTGCGGGCGAGGAAACACCGTCCGGCGAAACCGCTGGCGGTGATGTTGCCGTCAGCGGCGGGCTTACCCGCCGACGCCGCGGCGCTGATGGGCTCCCCGGCGGCGCCCATCGTACTGATTGCTAAAGCGCAGGTCTCCGGCCTGTGTGACGAGATTGCGCCAGGACTTGCGGAAGTAGGGGTGATGCTGCCGTCTAATCCGCTGCAGCATTTGCTTCTGCAGGCCCTGGCGCGCCCCATCGTCATGACCTCCGGCAACCTTAGCGGCCGTCCGCCGGCGTTAAGTAATGCTCAGGCGCTCAACGACTTAGCCGACATTGCCAACGGCTTTCTCTTGCATAATCGCGACATCCTGCAGCGAATGGATGATTCGCTGGTGCGGTCAAGCGGTGAAATGCTGCGCCGCGCCCGGGGCTACGTCCCGGATGCGCTGCCGCTGCCGCCGGGGCTACGAGACATCCCGCCGATGCTGGCTCTCGGCGCGGATATGAAAAATACCTTCTGCCTGGCGCGCGGCAGCGAAGCGGTGCTGAGCCAGCACTTTGGCGATCTTGGCGAGGAAGGCGTTGAACAGCAGTGGCGCAGCACCCTGCAGCTGATGCAAAGCATTTACGCGTTTGTGCCGCAGCGGGTGGTGGTTGATGCCCACCCCGGCTATCGCTCAACGCAGTGGGCGGCGTCCCTGTCGCTGCCGGTGGAGACGGTGCTGCATCACCATGCTCATGCCGCGGCGTGCCTGGCCGAGCACCGCTGGCCGCTTGACGGCGGCGACGTTATCGCACTGACCCTCGACGGCATCGGCATGGGGGAGAACGGCGCGTTGTGGGGCGGGGAGTGCCTGCGGGTTAACTATCGCCAGTGCGAACATCTTGGCGGGTTGCCGGCCGTCGCGCTGCCGGGCGGTGACCTGGCGGCGCGCCAGCCGTGGCGAAATCTGCTGGCTCAGTGCCTGGCCTTTGTCCCTGACTGGCAGGATTATCCGCACACCGCCCCCCTCCGCCAGCGCAACTGGCCGCTGCTGGCGCAGGCCATCGATCGCGGCATTAACGCGCCGCGCGCCTCGTCCTGCGGACGGCTGTTTGATGCCGTCGCCTGTGCGCTGGATTGCGCGCCGGAGAGCCTGAGCTATGAAGGCGAAGCAGCCTGTCGGCTGGAAGCGCTGGCCGTCAGCTGCCCCGGCGTCAGCCACCCGGTTACGCTGCCGTGGCGCGACGACGTGCTGGACTTAGCAACATTCTGGCGACAGTGGCTGAACTGGCAGGCGACCCCGGCGCAGAAAGCCTGGGCCTTCCATGACGCCCTGGCCTGTGGGCTGGCGGCGATGGCCCGCGACTGCGCCACTGCCCGCGGTATCGAGACGATGGTCTGCAGCGGCGGGGTGCTGCATAACCGCTTGCTGGCGGCGCGATTGACCTTTTATCTGGCGGATTTTACTCTGCTGTTTGCGCAGCAGTTGCCGGCCGGCGACGGCGCAATCGCCTATGGTCAGGCGGTGATCGCCGCCGCCCGCGGGCAGGCTCAAGGAACACAACAATGATAATGACAGTTTTACGCCAGCAGCCGCGCGCTGCGGGACTGGTGTTGGGGTTGATCGCGGCGAACTTACTGGCCTGGTGCTGGGCGCTGCAGGCCTTTGGCGACAGCGGCGCGCTGATGGCCGCCAGCCTTCTGGCCTGGGGTTACGGCCTGCGCCACGCGGTGGATGCCGACCATATCGCGGCGATTGATAACGTGACCCGGAAGATGATGCAGCAGGGGCGGCGGCCTTTCGCCGTCGGGGCCTGGTTCTCGCTGGGCCACTCAACGATTGTGGTATTGGCCTCGGCGGCGATTGCCGCGACCGCCACGGCCTTCAGCGCGCAGATGAGCTGGCTGCATGACACCGGTAGCGTCATCGGCACCGCCGTGTCGGCCCTGTTTTTACTGGCGATGGCTTTTATCAACCTGGTGATTTTACGCAGCGTGTGGCGCAGCTTTCGGGCGTGGAAGCGCGGTGAGAAGGTGAGCGACGAAATCGTCAGCGGCGGCGGCATAATGAGCTGGCTGTTTGGTAAAACCTCCCGTCTGGTCAGCCGCAGCTGGCAGATGTACCTGGTCGGCTTCCTGTTCGGCCTCGGTTTTGATACCGCTACCGAAATCGGTGTGCTGGGTATCTCCGCCGCCGGCGCGTCGAGCGGGATTTCCGTCTGGTCGATTATGGTCTTCCCGGCGCTGTTCGCCAGCGGTATGGCGCTGGTGGATACCCTCGATAACGTGCTGATGGTCGGCGCCTACGGCTGGGCGTTCAGCAAACCGCAGCGCAAGCTCTATTACAATATGACCATCACCGGCACCTCGGTGGTGGTGGCGCTGTTTATCGGCGGCCTGGAAGCGCTGGGCCTGCTAATGGATAAGTTTGCGCTCAGTGGCGGGATATGGCGCTGGGTGGGGATGTTAAACGATAACCTTGGCGATGCCGGATTTGTGGTGGTCGGGTTGTTTGTCGCCTGTTGGGCGCTGTCGGTGCTTAACTACCGCTGGCGCGGCTACGACAATCTGGCGCGTTAGCTGCAGCATTTTCCCGGCTTGCGCTGCGCTAAGCCGGGCTACCAGGACAATACCGTAGCCCGGCTAAGGCGTTTACGCCGCAAGCCGGGAAAACCATCACCTCACCAGTTGCTTGAGCAGCGCAAAGGCTTCCTTCATTTTGTCTTCACTCACCACAAAGGCGCGCAGCTGGTTTTCGGCATCCACGCCTTTCGCTACCAGCCCCTCTTTGGCGGCTACGATATTCCACGTCAGATCGTCGCGGCGGGTGTCGCCGGCCAGATGCAGCGGCAGATCCGGCGTTTTCACTTTCACCAGCATTGGCGGCAAGATGAGCTCGCCCGTCTGCGCCAGCAGGTTTTTACTCAGGCACATGGCGCTGAGTAAAATCGGCTGCAGGAACGGCAGTACCGTACCGTTGATTTCCGCACAGTCGCCGAGGGCGTAAATCGCCGGGTCGCTGGTTTGCAGTTGATTATTGACCACCACGCCGCGGTTAATCTGCAATCCGGCATGGCGCGCCAGCGACGTTTCCGGGCGCAGGCCGGCGGCGGCCACCACCGCATCGACGGTTATCGCGCGCTGGCGATCGAGACTGACGCGAATGCCGTCGGCGGTTTGCTCTAACCCCTCAAGCTGCGCCTTGAGCATCAGATGTACGCCCATCTCGGTAAGCCGATGCTGCAGGCGGCTGCTGGCCTCCGGCGGCATCAGCGCCGCCAGCACGCTGGCTGAATTGTCGACTACCGTTACCGCTTTACCGGCGCGGCAGAAATCCATCGCCAGTTCACAGCCAATCAGGCCGCCGCCGACGATCAGCACGCGCTTCGCATCGTGCAGCTGGCTCTGCGCCGCGCCATATTCGCGCTGGCTGTTCAGCGTCAGCATCAGCTCGCGTCCCGGCACCGGCGGGATAAACGGCGTCGCGCCGGTGGCCAGCACCAGTTTGTCGTAGCGCCACTGGTTATCCTGGCTCTTCACTAACCGGTTTTCGGCGTCGATATCGCTTACCCAGGTATGGGGAAACAGACGCAGATTGTACTGCTCGGCGAACTCGCCGGCGCTTTGCAGGGTCAGATCGTCGGCCTTCTGCCCGCGGCTGATGACATGGCTGAGGTCCGGTTTGTTGTACTCATCCATGCTATCGGCGGCGATTAACGTCAGCGGGATTTGCGTATCCTGCTTACGGATATTTTTCACCAGCTGGCGGGCCGCGAAGCCCGAGCCGATGATGACAATGCCATCACTCATTTTGCCTCCGTCGCCAGTACGTCAAAGACATCTTTGCCAAGAGAACACTCAGGGCAAAGGAAATTATCCGGCACTTCACTCCACGGCGTACCCGGCTGGACATCCTGGTTAGGTTCGCCTTTCGCCGGGTCATAGACCCACTGGCACACGCTGCACTGCATCATGGGACCGAGGTCAGCGGCCGCGGCGGTGGCGCAGACGCAATCCTGTGGTTCCGGCGTTGTTGCTGCTTCAGCAACCGGCAGCGGAGAGAGGGCCCACTGGCGGGCGATGTCGCGTCCGTGTTGGCGGCACAATTCCAGCGCGTCGATATCCGGGCGCCATTTGGCTTTCAGGCTCAGCGACATCTCAAAGCCGGCATCCTGCAGGCGGGTGGAGAGGCGGTCTACCGCGCCGCCGCTCCAGCCGTGCGAGCCAAAGGCGCTGGCGCGTTTATTGCGAAAACGCAGCCCGGTCATCTCTTCCACCAACCCGGCGATTTTCGGCATCATCACGTTGTTCATGGTGGAGGTGCCCACCAGTACGCCTTTCGAGCGGAAAACATTGGTGAGAATGTCGTTTTTGTCGCTGCGGGCGACGTTGAAGATTTTTACCGCTACCCGCGGGTCGACTTCAGTGATCCCCTGAGCGATAGCATCCGCCATCATGCGGGTGTTGTTGGACATGGTGTCGTAGAAAATCGTGATGCGATCTTCCTGATAATCCGCCGCCCACTCGAGGTATTTCTCGACGATTTGCGTCGGGTTATCGCGCCAGACCACGCCGTGGGAGGTGGCAATCATCTCCACCGGCAGGTTGAAACCGAGGATCTCGGTAATTTTTGGCGTCACCAGACGGCTAAACGGCGTCAGGATGTTGGCGTAGTAGCGCTGGCACTGTTCGTACAGTTCAATCTGGTCCACTTCATCGTTGAACAGGTGTTCGTCGCAGTAGTGCTGGCCGAAGGCGTCATTGCTGAACAGCACCGCATCGCCGGTCAGGTAGGTCATCATGCTGTCAGGCCAGTGCAGCATCGGCGTTTCCACGAAGATCAGCTGTTTACCATTACCGATATCGAGAGTATCGCCGGTTTTCACCACGTGGAAGTTCCACTCCGGATGATGATGGTGGCCGTTGATCGAGTCGATGGCGTTGGCGGTGCAGTAAATCGGCGTATCCGGGATCTGCATCATCAGCTCAGTCAGCGCGCCGGCATGGTCCTCTTCGGCGTGGTTAATGACGATGTAGTCGAGGTCGGCGAGATCGATTTCGCTGCGCAGGTTCTGCACGAACTCGCGGCTGAATTTATGATCGACGGTATCAATCAGCACGTTTTTCTCTTCGCGGATGAGATAGCTGTTGTAGCTGCTGCCGCGCAGCGTTTTATATTCGGTGCCGTGGAAATCACGCACTTCCCAGTCACGTTGGCCAACCCAAAGAATGTTATTTTTAACCGCAATAGACATAGCAACCTCAATCAATACAGTGTGTTTAAACTCAGTTGACTGGCTTATATCAAGTTGCATGCCAACTTTTTAATTCATTGATAATTGGCTATTTTTAATTTTTTCTGATTTTGGTTGCTGTCAAAATGACAATGGCTAAAATAGTCTATATGACAATGCGTGTTGTCAAAATGACAATGGAGCGGCAATGAGTTTTTCCGTCGACGAGCTGGCGAGAATCGCCATTGATTTACAAAGCGATATTGGTCACACCGACCGCTTTTCGCGCCTGATTACTACCCTGCGGCAGATCCTCGGCTGCGATGCCTCGGCGCTGCTGCGCTATGAGGCGCATCAGTTTGTGCCGCTGGCGATCGATGGCCTGGCGCAGGATGTGCTTGGTCGGCGCTTTGCCCTGGAAGGACACCCGCGGCTTGAGGCGATTGCGCGTGCCGGGGATGTGGTGCGCTTCCCGGCGGATAGCGACTTGCCCGACCCCTATGACGGGCTGATCCCCGGTCATGAGAGCCTGAAGGTTCACGCCTGCGTTGGCCTGCCGCTGTTTGCCGGGCAGACGCTGATTGGCGCGCTGACTCTTGACGGCATGGATGCCGACCGTTTCGATAGCTTCAGCGATGAAGAGCTGCGGCTGATTGCCGCGCTGGTGGCTGGCGCCTTGAATAACGCGCTGCTCATCGCCCGCCTTGAGGCGCAAAACGTGTTGCCGGCGCAGCCGGTCAATTATGCGCAACCTGAGCGCCAGGAAATTATCGGCCTGTCAGCGCCCATGCTGCAGCTGAAAAAAGAGATCGATATCGTCGCCGCCTCGGATTTAAACGTGCTGATAAGCGGCGAAACCGGCACCGGTAAAGAGCTGGTGGCGAAGGCGGTGCACCAGGGATCGCCGCGAGCCGCCAATCCGCTGGTCTATCTCAACTGCGCGGCGTTGCCGGAAAGCGTGGCGGAGAGCGAGCTGTTTGGCCATGTGAAAGGGGCGTTTACCGGGGCTATCAGCAACCGCAGCGGTAAATTTGAGATGGCTGATAACGGCACCCTGTTCCTTGATGAAATTGGCGAACTGTCGCTGGCGTTGCAGGCGAAGCTGCTGCGCGTGCTGCAGTATGGCGATATTCAGCGCGTCGGCGATGACCGCAGTCTGCGGGTCGATGTGCGGGTGCTGGCGGCGACGAACCGCGATCTGCGCCAGGAGGTGGTGGAAGGGCGCTTTCGCGCCGATCTGTACCATCGCCTGAGCGTCTTCCCGCTGTCGGTTCCGGCGCTACGCGAACGGGAAAACGATGTGGTGCTGCTGGCGGGCTATTTCTGTGAGCAGTGCCGCCTGCGGATGGGGCTGGCGCGGGTCATTTTGGCTGAGGCGGCGCGAAACAGGCTGCAGCAGTGGTCCTGGCCGGGCAACGTGCGCGAACTGGAGCATGCTATTCACCGGGCGGTGGTGCTGGCGCGGGCCACCCAGGTCGGCGATGAAGTGGTGCTGGAGCCGCAGCATTTCCAGTTTGCGGTGGCCGCGCCGATGTTACCGACTGAGACGGTGGCAGCGGCACCCGCGATAGAGAAGGTCAATCTGCGCAAGGCGACCGACTCTTTTCAGCGGGAAGCGATTAGCCGCGCGCTCGAGGCGAACCAGCGCAACTGGGCGGCGACCGCCCGTGCGCTGGAACTGGACGTCGCCAACCTGCATCGGCTGGCGAAACGTCTGGGACTTAAAGGATCCCCGCCTGGTAAAAATTCTGCAGGTTGATGGCGCCGACCAGTTGACCGTTTTCATCCACGACCGGCGCGGCGCTGATTTTGTGTTTCATCAGTCGCTCTTTGGCTTCCACCGCGCGGCTTTCCGCCTGCAGCGTTACGCCGTTGCGGGTCATCGCCCGAGTGACGCTATCGTTGAGCGTACCGCCAGCAACCAGCCAGCGGCGCAGGTCGCCGTCGGTGAAAACGCCCTGCACGCGGTTGGTTTCATCGCAGACCGCCACCAGGCCGAGCCCGGTTCGGCTGAGTTCAAGCATGGCGTCCATGACGTTGGCCCCGGCATCGACCCGCGGCACTTCTTCGTCGCGGCGCATCAGGTGATGCACCTTATTCAGCAGACGCGCGCCGAGGGCGCCCGCCGGGTGGGAACGGGCGAAATCTTCTTCATTGAAACCGCGCGCCTGCATCACCGCCATCGCCAGCGCGTCGCCCAGCATCAGGGTGTTAACGGTGCTGGAGGTCGGCGCCAGATGCATCGGACAGGCTTCGCGCTCCACGGCGATATCCAGCACCGCTTTCGCCGCCAGCGCCAGCGGCGAGGTGGATTTGCCGGTCATCGCCAGCAGCGGAATGGATTTCTCTTCCAGCCGCGGCACGATGAGATCCAGCTCTTTTGCGCTACCGGAGTAGGAGATAAACAGCATCACGTCGCGGCTATCGAGCATACCGAGATCGCCGTGCAGGGCTTCTGCCGGATGGACGAAAAAGGCCGGGGTGCCGGTGCTGGCGAAGGTTGCCGCCAGCTTTTTACCGATGTGGCCGGATTTACCGATACCGGAGACAATCAGTTTGCCCTCGCAGTGGATGATGGTTTCCGCCGCGCGGATGAAGTCGTCGCCCAGGCGTTCCGGCAGGCGGCTCGCCTCCTGCAGCTCAAGCATCAGGGTCTGGCGTCCGGCCTCTAACAAAAAGTTACTCATGATGTTCTCCAGTAATAATGACTTCAATACCTTTGGCTTCCAGCGCCCGCTGGAATTCAGGGTCAATCTCGGCATCGGTAATCAATTTATCCACGCGTTCAAGGCCGCAGACAATGTTGGGACTTTTACGGCCAAACTTGGATGAGTCGGCCATCAGGATCACTTCGCGGGCGGCGTTACACATCGCCTTACTGACGGTATAGACCTCGTTAAAGGTGGTGACGCCCGCCACCAGATCGATGCCGTCGGTGCCCATAAACAGCTTGTCGAAGCTGAATTGTTCGAAGGCGTTTTCCGCCAGCTGGCCGTGGAATGAAGCCGATTTTTTACGGAAGGTGCCGCCCGGCATCAGGATGGTCTGCTCGTTATCGAACTCGGAAAGCGCGTTGACGATATGCAGGCTGTTGGTCATCACCGTGATGTTATTGAAGCGGCTCAGCAACGGCACCATCTGCAGCACGGTACTGCCGGCGTCGAGGATGATTGAATCGCCATCGTGGATGTAGCGTACGGCGGCCTCGGCAATCTGCGCTTTCTTGTGGGTGTTGATCAGCGTCTTGTGGTCGATAGGCGGGTCGGCCTCGTCTTTATTCAACACTACGCCGCCGTAGGTGCGGATGACGGTCCCGGCATTCTCCAGAATCACCAGATCCTTGCGGATAGTGGTGCCGGTGGTGTCGAAGTGTTGCGCCAGCTCTTCGACCGAGCATTTGCCCTGCGATTGCAGGTGCTCGAGAATGGCTGCCTGGCGCTGACGTGGTTTCATAGGCGTTGTATCCTGCGTTTAAGTTTCGAAGTGATAATTTCGCAAGATATTAACTTTCACAACGAAATTATGCATGTTTCGGATTAAGCGCTAATGATAGTGCATTCTGACAGAGCGGATCATTGGGAAAGATCACATCAGGCTGCAATTCCTTGAGATGTTTACCGCTAAGCGTGGGGATTTTTTGCGGGCTGGCGAAGACGGTGAGACCCTTCATCAACAGCGTATCGCAAATACGATCGTTTTCATCGACGGCGATAGCGACAATCGCGCGTGGTTTAAAGCGCCCGGAGGAACGGCCGACGCCAACGCGGCCCTGCTGGCAAAGGCTATCAAAAGCGCGATTGAAGCGGCGAATTTGCCAGCCGCCGAAAGCCAGCTGAGTCAGCCAGGCGATAGCGGCGACGGTGATTAATGCGGTAACCATAATGTCTCCTGAAGGTGGGGTACCGGGTACAACCCGGGTACCGTTTTTTGTCGGGTGGCGGCTAGCGCCTGACCCGACCGACATTTTTGTAGCCCGGATAAGCGCAGCGCCATCCGGGAACCTTTTAAAACATCACCTGGCCGCCGGTAACGTTAATTGACTGACCCGTGCAGTACGACGCCTGCGGGCTGGCGTAAAACATCAACACGTTCAGCACATCCTGGTAATCGCAGCCGCGTTTCAACGGCACCTTATCGATGTAGTACTGCTCGACTTCGCTCTCATCAATGCCGAGCTTGGCGGCGTACTGCGGCAGCAGCGACTGGAACATCGGCGATTTCAACAGATTGCCGAGCATCAGCGAATGGACGGTAATACCGTACTCCGCCAGATCCAGCGCCAGCGACTGGGTCAGCCCGACGCCGCCGAACTTCGCCGCGCTGTAGCCGGAGTTGTGCTTACTGCCCACTTTGCCGGACTTCGAGTTGATCTGAATGATGCGACCTTTAATGCCATCGCGGATCATCAGCCGCGAGAACTCGCGGGCGCAGAGGAAATAGCCCACCAGGTTCACCTGCAGCGAGCGGTCGAAATCTCCCAGCGCGAAGTCGCTAATAAACGCCGCTTTGGCAATCCCGGCGCTGTACACCAGCAGATCGACGCGCGTGAAAATCTCATCCACCCCGTGAGCCAGGGCAGTGACGCTGGCTTCGCTGGTGGCGTCGGCGCCGAAGCCGTATGCCGTGCCTTCGCCATATTCAGCGTTGATCTCCTGGGCGACGCGGCTGGCTTTTTCACTTTGAATATCGACCACCGCCACGCGGTAGCCCTCGGCGGCCAGACCGCGGCACAGAAACTCTCCTAAGGTTTGTCCGCCACCAATGACAACAGCAACCTGATTCATCTTTCTCTCCTTCTAAGCAACAAATTTCAGTACGCAGCCGGTCGCGATAGCATCCGGCACCGGGCCGGCGACGTGAACGGTTCCGGGAAACTCCGCTTCACGATGGCCGTCGAAGCGCAGGGTGATGTGGCCCAGCTCGCGCAGGTTTTGTTCGGCGACCTCGCCGACGGCGGTCACCGGATAACGCCTGTCGCCGAGCTGCAGCTCTGCGCCCGGCGTCAGGGGGCCGGCAAGCTCGCCGTGGTTGTGAATAAAGCAATACTCTTCGATATCCGCCGGGGCGCCCTCGCGGAAGGTGATCAGCATCTGCTCTTCCAGCGCCATCGTCGCGCAGGCGCCGATGCGGGTAATGGTGGTGTGGTAAATGACGGTCATCTTCAGGAACCTCTTACTGGTAAATAAATCCGGAAACGAACCACGCGATCAGCACCGTTGGCGCGCCGGTGAGGAAGCGGCTGACCAGCACCGACGGCACGCCGACGCGCACGGTATCCTGTCGGGCTTCGGCCAGCGACAGGCCTACCGGGATAAAATCGCAGGCGGCCTGGGCGTTAATGGCAAACAGCGCGGGCAGGGCGAGGTGCGGTGGAATGTTGCCAAGGCCGATCTGGACGCCGATCAGCACGCCGATGACCTGGGCGATAACGGCGCCGGGGCCGAGAAATGGCGACAGCAGCGGGAAGGAGCAGATCAGCGCCAGGGTCACCAGCCCCAGCGGATGGCTGGCAAGCGGCGCCAGGCCGTGGGCAATCCAGTCGCCGATGCCGGAGGCCATGATGATGCCGATCAGCGCCGAGACGAAGGCCATAAACGGCAGAATGGTTTTCAGCACCGTGTCGATGGTGTCGCGTCCGGCCTGGAACAGCACCGCCACCACCGAACCCATCCCCATCCCGACCTTAGCCAGCAGGCCGTCGCTCTGTTCGGTGATCTTTTTGCTGGCGTCATAATCGCGTCCCGCGGCAGGGAGTGGTTGCGCTGCCGTCTCGCCGCTATCTTCCAGCAGTTTGATGTTCTCTTCTTTCACCCCGGAGACGTAAATATCCTCGACGATATACTGCGCCAGCGGCCCCGATTTGCCGGTGGCATGGATATTCACCGTAGGGATACGGCGCTTGGGATAGAGCCCGCAGCGCAGGGTACCCCCACAGTCGATAATCGCCACGCCGATGTCGCTTTCCGCCGGTTCGCCCTCTTTAAAACCGTCCACCGCCTGCCAGCCGGTCAGGCTGGCGATGCGGTCAACGATCGCCGGGCGGGTGCCGGCGGTGATATAGACGATCTTTTTGCCCTCGACGACGTCGAGTTCAAGGGGGCCGCCCCAGCCGCCGGTGCCTTTCTCAATACGAATGCGGGTCATGATGTCGCTCCTGACAGATGCACTTTCCGGGCAAGCTGAATCGCCATTTTTTTCTCGAAAATAGAGGTGGTCAGGTCGGTGACCCAGCCGCGGAAGAAGTTGGTCACCAGCCCAACCAGCAGATAGCTCACCGCCAGGGGACCAAGCGGCAGGCCAAGCGTGGTGAGGCCGTTGGCGATGCCGAGATAAACAAACAGCTCGCCGGGGTTGATATGTGGAAAGAGACCGTTCATTGAGTGGCAGCTATAGGACGCCGCCGCGTAATAGCTGGGCTTGTACTTCTCTGGCATAAAGCGGCCGAGACTTAAGGTCATTGGGTTACAAAAAACGAAGGTGCCGATGCAGGGCAACAGCAGATAGCGGGAGATCGGATTTCCGGCGCAGCGCTGCGCCAGTTTTTCGATCCGCTGCTGGCCGATAAAGTTGATCAGCGCGTTCATGATCACCAGCAGGCTGATCAGTAAGGGGAGGATCCCGGTCACCATGCCGGTAAATACCTCGCCGCCTTTCTGAAACAGGCCGATAAACCACTCCGCGCCGTGGGTAACGACGTCAATCATTGTTCTCTCCTTCAGCGTGTTATTTTTCTTGCTAACTGCAGGCTGATTTTAATCACTTTGAAAGGTTTTAAGGTGTTAAATAGATCGCAAAATGAAAGATAAATATTTTATTTTGAAAGTTTGGCGGTGAGAGGATGAAACGATGAGGCGCATGACAGCATGCCGGGAAGGGGGCGATGAAGGACTATTTTGTCTACAAACGGATTGTCGCTTTCTTGTTGGTCGTCGCATGCTTTACCATAATTATCCCTTGCTGAATTTGTTAAACGGAATTCCCATGTTGAAGCGTCGCTATCTGGCTTTACTTCCCCTTTGTGTGCTCCTCGCTGCCTGCAGCAGCAAACCCAAGACCCCCGCGGAAACGGAGATGGCGAGTGGAACCGGCGGCTTTTTGCTGGAACCGCAGCATAACGTGATGCAGATGGGCGGCGACTTCGCCAACAACCCGGCGGCGGCGCAGTTCATCGATAAGATGGTGGCGAAGCACGGCTTCGACAGACAGCAGCTGCAGGAGATCCTGTCGCAGGCTAAGCGCCTGGATTACGTCCTGCGGCTGATGGATCGTCAGGCGCCGACCGGCCTGCCGCCGACCGGGCCGACCGGCGCCTGGCTGCGCTACAAGAAACAGTTTATTACCCCGGATAATGTGCAGAACGGCGTAGTGTTCTGGAACCAGTATCAGGATGCGCTGAACCGCGCTTATCAGGTTTATGGCGTGCCGCCGGAAATCATCGTCGGCATTATCGGCGTGGAGACTCGCTGGGGCCGGGTGATGGGCAAAACCCGTATCCTTGATGCGCTGGCGACCTTGTCATTTAGCTACCCGCGCCGCGCTGAATACTTCTCGTCGGAGCTGGAAACCTTCCTGTTAATGGCGCGCAGCGAAAGCGACGACCCGCTGGATCTGAAAGGCTCTTTCGCCGGGGCGATGGGTTACGGCCAGTTTATGCCGTCCTCCTATAAGCAGTATGCGGTCGATTTTAACGGTGACGGCCATATCAACCTGTGGGACCCGGTGGATGCCATCGGCAGCGTGGCCAACTACTTCAAACAGCATGGCTGGGTGAGCGGCGATCTGGTGGCGGTGCAGGCGCTGGGCCAGGCGCCGGGGCTGGAGAATGGTTTCAAAACCAAATACAGCGTGTCGCAGCTGGCGGCGGCGGGGCTGACCCCAACCCAGCCGCTGGGTAACCATCAGCAGGCCAGTCTGCTACGGCTGGATGTCGGCACCGGCTATGAGTACTGGTACGGGCTGCCGAACTTCTACACCATCACCCGCTATAACCACAGCACCCACTACGCGATGGCCGTCTGGCAACTGGGGCTGGCGGTTTCGCAGGCCCGCGGCGGGTACTGATTTTCATCCGGCTGACAGATTCCGCGCCACCCCGGATAGCGGCGCGTAGCGCCTTATCCGGGCTACGATGCGGTATCCGGTTGGTAGCCCCGGTAAGCGCAGCGCGACCGGGGGATGACGCCGGGGAGGCCGCGCTTAACCTCTCGTTTTTTCCCGCCCGCATGCCTCTTGTTGACCTTTGTTACATTTCTGCCCACTGACACTGATTTACATTCTTTTTTCGCTTCTGTATTGTTATGTTATAACATTAAAAGAGGTGAAATATGTTCACATCAGTTTTTATGGCCTCCGGCGCGACGCGCGCGACCATCGCAGGCGTGCTGCTGGTGGCGCTATGGTTAGCGACCTGGTGGGCGGTGGCGCTGCCATGATTGAGCTGGAGCAACTGGTCGCTGGCTATGACGGGGTGGCGATCACCCCACCGTTGAGCGGGATGATATGCCCCGGCAGCCTGACAGCAATCGTTGGCCTCAATGGCTGCGGAAAATCAACGCTGCTGAAAACGCTCGCCGGGTTTCTACCACCGGTCAGTGGCCGCCTGCGCTGGCAGGGGAAACGGCCGGTGATTGGCTGGCTGGCGCAGCGCCATGCCCTCGAGTCGCAGTTTCCTCTCAACGTGCAGGATGTGGTGAGTCAGGGCGCATGGCCCGGCGTGTCGCTGCTACGCGGTCTGGGCGGCGATACCCGGCGACGTATCAGCGCGGTGCTGGAGCGGGTCGGGCTGGCGGGTCTGGCGAAATCGCCGATTGAGGCGCTCTCCGGCGGCCAGTTTCAGCGCATGTTGTTTGCCCGGGTGATGGTGCAGCAGGCGCCGCTGGTGATGCTCGACGAGCCCTTCACCGGCATCGACGAAGCGACCTGCCGGGAACTGATGGAATTGATCCTCGAGATGCATCAGCAGGGGCAGACCATCCTGGCGGTGCTGCATGATAACCAGCGGGTGGCCGACTTTTTCCCCGAGACGCTGCTGCTGACTTCCCAACGCGCCTGCTGGGGCGTCACCCGGGCGGTACTTCCGGCTTTCAGTCATGCGAGGTCGGCATGATCTGGCACACCTTCTTTCAGCCTTTTATTGAATTTGGTTTTATGCGCCGGGCGCTGGTGGTGTGTCTGGCGCTGTCGCTGAGCACCACCATGCTGGGCGTCTTCCTGCTGCTGCGGCGTATGAGCCTGATGGGCGATGCGCTGTCGCACGCCATTCTCCCCGGGGTGGCGGTGGGGTATCTGCTGAGCGGCATGTCGCTGCTGGCCATGACCCTCGGCGGCTTCATCGCCGGCATCGTGGTGGCGCTGGTGGCCGGGTGGGTGAGCCGGCGGACACCGTTAAAAGAGGACGCCAGCTTTGCCGGATTTTATCTGGGATCGCTGGCCCTGGGCGTCACCCTGGTGTCGCTGCGCGGCTCCAGCGTCGACCTCCTGCATCTGTTATTTGGCTCTATTCTGGCGGTCGATCGTGACGCGGCGCTGTTTGTCAGCGGCGTCGCCAGCCTGACGCTGCTGTGCATTGCGCTGTGCTATCGCGGTCTGGTCAGCGAGGCGTTCGACAGCGCCTGGCTGCAGGTGAACCACCCCCGCCTTCCCGCGCTGCTGCATGGACTGTTTCTGGCGCTGCTGGTGCTTAATCTGGTGGCGGGGTTTCAGGTGCTCGGCACGCTGATGGCGGTAGGGGTGATGATGCTTCCGGCGGTTGCCGCGCGCTGCTGGGCGCGAACGCTGCCGGGCATTCTGCTGCTGGCGGCGCTCTCCGGCGCACTCTGCGCCTGGCTGGGATTAAGTCTCTCCTGGGCGGCCAGTCTTCCCGCCGGGCCCGCCATCGTGCTGACCGCCAGCGCGCTGTTTTTTATTTCGCTGTTTTTTGGCACGCATAGCCGGCTGCTGATCGGCTGGCGCAAATTGATGGGGTAAGGAAATGATGAAACGTAGTGCAATGGTTGTGGCGCTGGCTTTGGGGCTGATGGCGCAGGGGGCGATGGCAAAAACGCTGAACGTGGTAAGCAGTTTTTCGGTGCTGGGTGATATGGTGCAGCAGGTCGGCGGCGAGCATGTCCATGTAGATACGCTGGTCGGCCCGGACGGCGATCCACACACCTTCGAGCCCTCGCCGAAAGATAGTGCGCTGCTCAGCAAGGCCGACGTGGTGGTGGTCAACGGCCTGGGGCTGGAAGGGTGGCTGGATCGTCTGATTAAGGCCTCTGGTTTTAAGGGCGAGCTGGTGGTGGCCTCGAAAGGCGTCAAGACCCATACCCTTGATGAGGATGGCAAAACGGTGACCGATCCCCACGCCTGGAACAGCGCGGCGAACGGTGCGTTGTATGCGCAGAATATCCTCGATGGTCTGGTGAAAGCCGACCCGGAAGATAAAGCGGCGTTGACCAGCAGCGGCAAGCGCTATATCGAGCAGTTGACGAATATCGACGGCTGGGCGAAAGCGCAGTTCAGCGCCATTCCGCTGGCAAAGCGCAAGGTCCTGACCAGCCATGACGCCTTCGGCTATTTTGGCCGCGCTTACAATGTGACATTCCTCGCGCCACAGGGGCTCTCTTCAGAGAGCGAGGCCAGCGCGGCGCAGGTGGCGGCGCTGATTAAGCAAATCAAAGCCGATGGCGTCCATACCTGGTTTATGGAGAACCAGCTTGACCCGCGGCTGGTGAAGCAAATCGCCAGCGCGACAGGCGCCCAGCCGGGGGGCGAACTCTATCCGGAGGCGCTCTCCGCACCGGGTGGCGTCGCGGATAGCTATGTGAAAATGATGCGTCATAACGTGGCGCTGATCGCCGCCAGCATGAAGTAATCGTGCGATTTATCATCCCGGCATCGCCGGGATGATTCATTTTGGATGTCCCCTCGTAAATTCCACACCTCGTCCCCATATCTCTGTGGAAAGTGCTATCTTTGATGGCCTCTTTATCCAGACCAAAGCGGGGCGATAATGACCGATTCAGAATTAATGCAGCTAAGCGAGAAGGTGGGCCGGGCGCTGAAGGCGCGCGGTGCGACGGTGACCACGGCGGAATCCTGCACCGGCGGCTGGATAGCGAAAGCGATCACCGATATTGCCGGCAGCTCAGCGTGGTTTGAACGCGGTTTTGTGACCTACAGCAACGAAGCCAAATCGCAAATGATCGGCGTCAGCGAAGCGACGCTGCGGGAGAACGGCGCAGTGAGCGAACCGGTGGTGGTCGAGATGGCGATCGGCGCACTGCGCGCGGCGCGCGCGGACTATGCCATCTCCGTTAGCGGCGTCGCCGGGCCGGATGGCGGCAGCGACGAAAAGCCGGTCGGCACGGTGTGGTTTGGTGTCGCCAGCGTGAGCGGGCAAGGCGTGACGCGGCGCGAATGCTTTGCCGGAGACCGCGAAGCGGTGCGTCGTCAGGCGACGGCCTATGCGCTCAATCTGCTCTGGCAACAATTTCTACAAAACACTTGATACTGTATGACCATACAGTATAATTGCCTCAACTGAACAAATATTAACGGCGAAGCGAACACGCTTCACCCTGCATGATTAGGAGTAACAATGGCGATCGACGAAAACAAACAGAAAGCGTTGGCGGCTGCACTGGGCCAGATCGAAAAGCAATTCGGTAAAGGCTCCATCATGCGCCTGGGTGAAGACCGTTCTATGGACGTAGAAACCATCTCCACCGGCTCGCTTTCTCTGGATATTGCGCTCGGCGCCGGCGGTCTGCCAATGGGCCGTATCGTCGAGATCTACGGGCCGGAATCTTCCGGTAAAACCACCCTGACGCTGCAGGTTATCGCCGCAGCGCAGCGTGAAGGTAAAACCTGTGCGTTCATCGATGCCGAACACGCGCTGGACCCGGTCTATGCGCGCAAACTGGGCGTGGATATCGACAACCTGCTGTGTTCTCAGCCTGATACCGGTGAACAGGCGCTGGAAATCTGTGACGCGCTGGCGCGCTCTGGCGCGGTTGACGTTATCGTCGTCGACTCCGTCGCGGCGCTGACGCCGAAAGCGGAAATCGAAGGCGAAATCGGCGATTCTCACATGGGTCTCGCGGCGCGTATGATGAGCCAGGCGATGCGTAAGCTGGCGGGTAACCTGAAGCAGTCCAACACGCTGCTGATCTTCATCAACCAGATCCGTATGAAAATCGGCGTAATGTTCGGTAACCCGGAAACCACCACCGGCGGTAACGCGCTGAAGTTCTACGCCTCCGTGCGTCTGGACATCCGCCGCATCGGCGCGGTGAAAGAGGGCGACAATGTCGTCGGCAGCGAAACCCGCGTCAAAGTGGTGAAGAACAAGATCGCCGCGCCGTTCAAACAGGCTGAATTCCAGATCCTCTACGGTGAAGGCATCAACTTCTTCGGCGAGCTGGTTGACCTGGGCGTGAAAGAGAAGCTGATTGAGAAAGCGGGCGCCTGGTACAGCTACAACGGCGACAAAATTGGTCAGGGTAAAGCGAACGCGATCACCTGGCTGAAAGAGAACCCGGCGGCGGCGAAAGAAATTGAGAAGAAAGTTCGCGAACTGCTGCTCAACAACCAGGACTCTACGCCGGACTTCGCCGTTGACGGCAACGACGCAGAAGAAACGGAACAAGATTTCTGATATCGTCTAACAGAGTGATAAAGGGCTGCTTATGCGGCCCTTTTGCATTTTTTAGATTATTGAGGTGCCTGTGACTGAACCTTCATCACGCCGCTCCGGCTACGCCCGCCTGCTGGACCGCGCTATCCGCATTCTGGCCATGCGCGACCACAGCGAACAGGAGCTGCGGCGCAAACTGGCTGCACCAGTAATGAGCAAAAATGGCCCCGAGGCGCTGGACGTCACCCCCGAAGAGCTGGAGCAGGTGGTTGCCTGGTGTATCGAAAACCGCTATCTCGACGATCACCGTTTTGTCGGCCAGTTCATCGCCAGCCGGAGCCGCAAAGGCTATGGTCCGGCGCGCATTCGTCAGGAGCTCAGCCAGAAAGGGATTGCCCGCCAGGACGTTGAACAGGCGATGCGCGAATGTGATATCGACTGGGTGAGCCTTGCCAGGGAGCAGGCGCAGCGTAAATACGGCGAACCGTTACCTTCCGCCTTTACTGAAAAAGTGAAAGTTCAGCGATTCCTGCTTTACCGCGGCTACCTGATGGAAGATATCCAGGAAATCTGGCGAAATTTTGCAGATTGACCCATCGGGGATTTTACTTCGCCGTAAAGAAAACTTATCTTATTCCCACTTTATTCCGTCGGGCCGCTGGTTGTGACAGTACAGACAGCGTCCAGGGCGATTATTCCTTATACACAAAATCATTCAAGCTGCATCAGGGCGGCAAGAGAGAACATCTTCTGGAACGCACGTCAGTTCGGTGCCGGGAGAGCAAGCGCAGCCAGGACAGAGGCGACTTGAAGGATGACGTGTAGCTTGATTTCAGGATAATTATGAGCAAGAGCACCGCTGAGATCCGTCAGGCGTTTCTCGACTTTTTCCATAGTAAGGGACATCAGGTAGTTGCCAGCAGCTCCCTGGTACCGCACAACGATCCAACCCTGCTGTTTACCAACGCCGGGATGAACCAGTTCAAGGATGTCTTCCTTGGCCTCGACAAACGTAATTACTCGCGCGCGACCACCGCGCAGCGTTGCGTGCGTGCGGGTGGTAAACACAACGATCTGGAAAACGTCGGTTACACCGCGCGTCACCACACCTTCTTTGAAATGCTGGGCAACTTCAGCTTTGGCGATTATTTCAAGCAGGATGCCATCAAATACGCATGGGAACTGCTGACCGGTGAAAACTGGTTCGCCCTGCCGAAAGAGAAGCTGTGGGTCACCGTCTACGAGACCGATGACGAAGCGTTCGACATCTGGGCTAACGAAGTAGGCGTTCCGCGCGAGCGTATCATCCGCATCGGCGACAACAAAGGCGCGCCGTTTGCTTCTGATAACTTCTGGCAGATGGGCGACACGGGTCCGTGCGGCCCGTGCACCGAAATCTTCTTTGACCACGGCGATCACATCTGGGGCGGCCCTCCGGGAAGCCCGGAAGAAGACGGCGACCGTTACATCGAGATCTGGAACATCGTCTTCATGCAGTTCAACCGTCAGGCTGACGGTACCATGGAGCCGCTGCCGAAGCCGTCCGTCGACACCGGTATGGGGCTGGAGCGTATTGCCGCCGTGCTGCAGCACGTTAACTCCAACTATGATATCGACCTGTTCCGCGATCTGATCGCCAGCGTGGCGAAAGTCACCGGCGCGACCGACCTGACGAACAAGTCGCTGCGTGTGATTGCCGACCACATTCGCTCCTGTGCATTCCTGATTGCTGACGGCGTGATCCCGTCGAATGAAAACCGCGGCTACGTGCTGCGTCGCATCATTCGCCGTGCGATCCGTCACGGCAACATGCTGGGCGCGAAGGACACCTTCTTCTGGAAACTGGTTGCCCCGCTGATCGCCGTGATGGGTTCCGCCGGTGAAGAACTGAAACAGCAGCAGGCTCAGGTTGAGCAGGTACTGAAAACTGAAGAAGAGCAGTTCGCCCGTACTCTGGAGCGCGGACTGGCGCTGCTGGATGAAGAGCTGTCGAAGCTGAAAGGCGACACGCTGGATGGCGAAACGGCCTTCCGTCTGTACGACACCTACGGCTTCCCGGTCGACCTGACGGCGGACGTGTGCCGCGAACGCAACATTAAAGTTGACGAAGCTGGCTTTGAGGCCGCCATGGAAGAGCAGCGCCGCCGTGCGCGCGAGTCCAGCGGTTTCGGCGCTGACTATAACGCGATGATCCGCGTTGACGGAGTCTCTGAATTTAAAGGCTACGATCATCTGGAGCTGAACGGCAAAGTGACTGCGCTGTTTATCGACGGTAAAGCGGTGGATAGTGTCAGCGCGGGCCAGGAAGCGGTAGTGATCCTCGACCAGACCCCGTTCTATGCGGAATCCGGTGGCCAGGTGGGCGATAAAGGCGAACTGAAAGGCGCAGGCTTCTCCTTCGCCGTCAGCGACACGCAGAAGTACGGTCAGGCCATTGGTCATATCGGTAAAGTCGCCAGCGGTTCCCTGAAAGTGGGCGACGCGGTGCAGGCCGATGTGGACGAGGCTCGCCGTCAGCGTATCCGTCTGAACCACTCCGCGACGCATCTGATGCATGCGGCGCTGCGCCAGGTGCTCGGCACCCATGTGGCGCAGAAAGGCTCGCTGGTTAACGATAAAGCGCTGCGCTTTGACTTCTCGCATTTCGAAGCGATGAAGCCGGAAGAGATCCGTGCAGTCGAAGATCTGGTCAACGCGCAGATCCGTCGTAACCTGGCTATCGAAACCAACATTATGGATATCGATGCCGCGCGCGCATCCGGCGCCATGGCGCTGTTCGGCGAGAAATACGATGACCGCGTCCGCGTGCTGCAGATGGGCGACTTCTCCACCGAACTGTGCGGCGGGACTCACGCGGCGCGTACCGGTGATATCGGCCTGTTCCGCATCACCTCTGAGTCCGGTACCGCCGCTGGCGTGCGCCGTATCGAAGCGGTAACCGGCGAAGGCGCGATAGCCATGCTGCACGCGCAGAGCGATCAGCTCAGCGATATCGCACAGCTGCTGAAGGGCGACAGCCACAATCTCGGCGAGAAAGTTCGCGCCGCGCTGGAGCGTACCCGTCAGCTGGAAAAAGAGCTGCAGCAGCTGAAAGAGCAAGCTGCGGCGCAGGAGAGCGCAAACCTCTCCAGCAAAGCGGAAGAGATTAACGGCGTTAAGCTGCTGGTCAGCGAGCTGGCTGGCGTGGAGCCGAAGATGCTGCGTACTATGGTTGACGATCTGAAGAACCAACTGGGTTCGACGGTTGTGGTGTTGGCTACGGTCGCAGACGGTAAAGTTTCCCTGATTGCCGGTGTGTCTAAGGATGTGACAGATCGCGTGAAGGCAGGGGAGCTGGTTGGTATGGTCGCTCAGCAGGTGGGCGGTAAAGGGGGCGGTCGTCCGGATATGGCGCAGGCCGGTGGTACCGATGCGTCTGCTCTCCCTGCAGCGTTAGCCAGTGTGAAAGGCTGGGTCAGCGCAAAACTGTAATAACTATAAACGCCTATACCCTAAATAATTCGAGTGGCAGGAAGGCGGCGACGCAGCGAATCCCCAGGAGCTTACTCAAGTAAGTGACTGGGGTGAGTGAGGAAAGCCAACACACAGGCAACTTGAAGTATGGCGGGTATAGGTGCCGTAACCTCGGGGAAACGGCACCTTGCGTCATAAGTACTGATAACGATAAAGTCGGGTTGAAATTGTGTATATCGGCTAAACTTAGGTTTAACAGAATGTGATGCCATGACTGCCTTATACCGCAAGGTATTTGTCATCGCTTACTTTTTGGCGTTATATGATGGATAATGCCGGGATACGAGAGACCCGACTCTTTTAATCTTTCAAGGAGCAAAGAATGCTGATTCTGACTCGTCGAGTTGGTGAGACCCTCATGATTGGAGATGAGGTCACTGTGACAGTTTTAGGGGTGAAGGGTAACCAGGTTCGTATTGGCGTAAACGCCCCTAAAGAAGTATCTGTTCACCGTGAAGAGATCTACCAGCGTATTCAGGCTGAAAAATCCCAGCAGTCCAGTTACTAAGGTTTCCGCGCCTCGCTGTTCAGTGAGGCGCATCCCTTCCCGCCGTTATTTTTGCCTTTTTCACTTTTTCCCCTGCGCAATACCGGTTTTCATCACCCTTTGCCGCTTTGGCTGTTTGGCGTTATGCCTGCGTCAGGTCTGATTTCCTGTTGATAAATTGCCCTTTTTGCCGTTTTTGCACGCGAATTGCGTGCGAAGTGTGCAAACGAAAAAAGGTCTCGAAAAAGTGTTTGACTTATAAGTACCAGAAAGTAATATGTGCGCCATCGCAGCGACGAAGAGCAGAAACAAGTTCTTCGAAGCACTCGAAAGAGGCGTGTGTGGTGAGGTGGCCGAGAGGCTGAAGGCGCTCCCCTGCTAAGGGAGTATGCGGTCAAAAGCTGCATCCGGGGTTCGAATCCCCGCCTCACCGCCATTTTGCATCCGTAGCTCAGCTGGATAGAGTACTCGGCTACGAACCGAGCGGTCGGAGGTTCGAATCCTCCCGGATGCACCATCTTCTTTCTGAATTAAGAGAGAAGAACGCTGTGAAAGCAGCGGCCCGCAGTGCGAGGCATAATCGAGTTACTCTACCGATTAGGCCATCATACTCAGTGTGGCAGGTGTTAGTTGTGACACTGACGCGTAGTAAAGCAAGTTTCCCGATGCATCCGTAGCTCAGCTGGATAGAGTACTCGGCTACGAACCGAGCGGTCGGAGGTTCGAATCCTCCCGGATGCACCATTCTTTGATAAGAATGGCAAATCGCGAAATTTGATATCAGAATTACAGCAGTAATCCCGATGCATCCGTAGCTCAGCTGGATAGAGTACTCGGCTACGAACCGAGCGGTCGGAGGTTCGAATCCTCCCGGATGCACCAT